>OATH01000009.1_pt1 | contig 204216 bp, 165 predicted proteins | sample 1494971 | NCBI WGS metagenome assembly OATH01 (sample SAMEA2579949, study PRJEB22360) | human gut metagenome
AACCGCCCACCGCAAGGTGGGTATGGCGCTGGGTGCTTAGCCCACACAACGAGGAGCAGGATGTCAAGAAGAAGATCATGATGACCGTCGGTGCATGTATCTTCCTCATTGCCGCCGCCAATGCGCTCCCGCTCTTCTTCGGTATCGGAGGCTAATAACGAGAACTCGCTATGGCACAGATAACAGAGACGAACATGGAGTATCCGATGTTCAAGGGGTTGCAGCGTCCGTTGGAGTTCTTGGGACTCCAAGGGCGCTACATCACCTGGGCAGCCATCACTGCCGGTGTCGGCATTCTCGGTTTCATGTTGGTATATGCCTTGACCGGATTCCTCTTGGCGTTGGTCTTCGCAGCCGTTTCCATCAGTGCCGGCATCGGCATGATTATGGTGAAGCAGCGTAGAGGGCTATATTCCAAGAAAACCGACAAGGGAATCTTCATCTATGCCTACAGCGAGCGTTTGTAAAAGCACTACGAACATGAAAACGAGTTTGACAAAGTAAACAATCATGGGTAGGCTCAGTCCCCGACAGACGGTTTGAGCCTACCCTTATTCGTAACAAAACCAAGGAACAATGACCATATACGTTATCCTATTCTTAGTGGCACTTTGCATCGGCATGGCCGTTTCCGTCTATGCCTTTGGCACAGGAAGCAAGCGTGCCAAGATCTTCAAGGAGATATATTTCTCCATTGAGGACATTGACGGCATGGGCGTATTGTACACCAAGACGGGCGAGTTCTCTGCTATTCTTGCCATGCAGAACCCCGTCCAGAAATACTGTGCCGACATCAATGAGTATAATGCCTTCTCCAACCTGCTTTCCTCACTGATGGGCACATTGGGCGAAGGTTACTCCATCCACAAGCAGGATGTATTCACCAAGAAGAAATTCCAGTGCGAGGACGACGGGAACAAGGAATTCCTGTCAGAGAGCTATTTCCGCTATTTCAAAGGCAGGGAATATACCGATTGCACCACCTATATCACCATCACACAGGAGAACAAGAAGAGCCGTCTGTTCAGCTATGACGACAAGAAGTGGAAAGACTTCCTTGTCAAGGTCGGCAAGGTCAAAGACCAACTCCGTGACCGAGGCATCTCATCCCGTTTTCTCAATGCAGACGAGGTCAAGCACTTTGTTGACCAGTATCTTGCGCAGAACTATACCGACAAGAACATCTCGCTCAACAATTTCCAGGTGAGTGAGGAGCAGATTGGTTTAGGCAGCAGGAAGTTCAAGGTCTATAGCCTTGTCGATGTCGATAGCATCGTACTGCCCGGACTTATCCGTCCTTATACCAACATCGAGGTCAACAACGTGACCATGCCTGTTGACTTGATGGCAATTATTGACAGCATCCCCGGAGCCCAGAGTGTAGTCTTCAACCAAGTCATCTTCCTGCCAAGCCAGAAGCAGGAGATGAGCAAGCTGGCCAAGAAGAAGAACCGTCATGCCTCTCTGCCCAATCCCAGCAACCAGATTGCTGTGGAGGACATCAAGCAGGTAGAAGAGCTCATCGCAAGAGAGAACAAGCAGTTGGTCTATTGCCATTTCAACCTCGTCGTTACCGTCAAGGCCGATGCCGACCTGCAGAAATGCACCAACCATCTGGAGAACACCTTCGGGCGCATCGGCATACAGATCAGCCAGCGTGCCTATAACCAGCTGGAGCTGTTCGTCAGCACCTTCCCCGGCAACTGCTATGCCCTGAACAAGGACTACGACCGCTTCCTCACCCTGAGCGATGCCGCCAGTTGCCTGATGTATAAGGAAAAGCTCCCAAAGAGCGAAGAGACGCCATTGAAGGTCTATTACACCGACCGCCAGGGCGTACCCGTCGCCATCGACATCAGTGGCAAGGAAGGCAAGAAGAAACTCACCGACAACAGTAACTTCTTTTGCCTGGGCCCTTCGGGCAGCGGCAAATCCTTTCATATGAACAGTGTGGTGCGCCAGCTTTGGGAGCAGAATACCGATGTCGTTATGGTCGATACCGGTAACTCGTATGAGGGATTGTGCGAGTATGTCGGTGGCAAGTATATCAGCTATACCGAGGAGCATCCTATCACCATGAATCCCTTCCGCATCCAGCGTGAGGAGTTGAACGTGGAGAAGACCGACTTCCTGAAGAACCTCATTATGCTGATATGGAAAGGCAATGCTGCCGTTCCCACCAAGATTGAGGAACTGCTCATCGAACAGGTCATCAAGGAATACTACGAAGCCTACTTTGACGGTTTCAAGGGCTATAACAAAACCCAGTTGGATGCCCTGCACAAGAAATTCCTGATTGAGACCGCCACTGAGCGCAAGCCTACCGACACCAACAAGGAAGTGGAGGAGCGCATCTGGCAAAAGATCAAGGAGATGGAAGACCGCAGAAAGGCGCTTATCGTCGATGAGCTGTCCTTCAACAGTTTCTTCGAGTACAGTACCGAGCGCATCCCCTATATCTGTAGCGAGAACAAGATTACCGGCATAGACATTTCATCCTACAACTACTCATTGTCGGAGTTCTACCGTGGTGGTACCTATGAGCGCACGCTGAACGAGAACATCGACTCGTCGCTCTTTAACGAGACCTTTATCGTCTTCGAGATTGACACCATCAAGGACAACAAGACCCTGTTCCCGCTGGTAACGCTCATCATCATGGACGTGTTCATCCAGAAGATGCGCATCAAGAAGAACCGCAAGGTGCTGGTCATTGAAGAAGCCTGGAAGGCCGTAGCCTCTCCGATGATGGCCGAGTACATCAAGTACCTCTACAAGACTGCCCGAAAGTTCTGGGCTATGGTCGGCGTCGTCACCCAAGAGTTGCAGGACATCATCGGCAGCCCCATCGTCAAGGAAGCCATCATCAACAACTCCGATGTCACCATCCTGCTCGACCAGGGCAAGTTCAAGGAACGCTTTGATGACATCAAGGCCGTCCTTGGCCTTACCGATGTGGAATGCCGAAAGATCTTCACCATCAACCGACTGGAGAATACCGAAGGCCGCAGCTTCTTCCGCGAAGTCTTCATCCGTCGCGGACTCGCCAGCGATGTCTATGGCGTGGAGGAGCCTCGTGAGTGCTATATGACCTACACCACCGAGCGTGCCGAGAAGGAGGCGTTGAAACTCTACAAGCAAGAGCTGCAGTGCAGCCACCAGCAAGCCATCGAAGCATACTGCAGGGACTGGGATGCCAGCGGCATCGCCAAATCTCTTGAATTTGCCAAGAAAGTCAATGAGACCGGCCATGTATTGAATTTGAAACGAAATCAACAGTAACAACTATATCACCCAAAGAACAATGAGACATCTTGTAGCCATACTCACCATCATCTGTACCTTGACAGCGACCACTGTCAGGGCGCAGTATGCCAGTATCAATGTGGACTACAAAACCATGGAGGCCATGGCCGAAGCGTTCACCACGGAGGCAGCCATGGAAGCCCTTCACAACGAGAACCTGCAGAAGATCTACGACAGCTACAAGGCTGCCGAGGTAGCCAGTGCCGGTATCTTCTCATCCAAGTATCTCGACAGGAAGGCGCTTACCAACCTCAATCTTTGGGACGACAAGAAGGAGAACTATTACTACACCCGCATCTACAACATCGTCACCAAGCGCATCATCCCCAAGACCATCACCTGTGCGCAGATGATGGTGGAAGACCCAGCCACCGCTATCTACTGGGGCAGTTATCTGCTGAAGACCACGGAGGATGTGAAGTCACTCTGCCAGCAGTTTGAGAGTGTTGTCACCAACAGCACCCTCAGTTTCCAGGATATAGCCTTTCTGGAAATCGTCAATGACCTGAAAGCCATCTTCAACATCACCAACCTCGGCGGCATCGACTGGAAGAACATGTTCGAGCACCTTGCCGACGACATCGAAGGCAGCTTCACCAAGGAAAACCTGGAGAAAGACCTCGACAACCTGATTGGCAAAGGTGTCGGACTGGCAGGTGCCGGCTATGCCGGTGGCGTTGACGGACTGCTCAAAGGCACCAGCTTTGGAGGTACGTTCCAGCAGAAGATGGGCAGTATCTTAACGCTGATAGACAATGCCAGCGGTATGTATGCCGACTTCAAGAACCTCTCCACACAGCAGGTGCTCACCCGTCTCGTCGGCGAGGACAAGGTCAATAACCTGTTCGACATCAGCGACTACAACCTCACCAAATGGATTGACGACTATGCCAAGGCCTCCCAGAGCCAATACTACACCCAGCGAGTGTACATCTACCGCAGGGATGCCGGTTCGGAAGTGCTCTGTGACTATACACCGCCTACCGATGACGATGCCATCCTCTATGGCGATCATTGGTATCGCATCAACACCACCGATGCCAGCTTCTATCCCAGTTCCTCGCAGTACGAGGCCATCCTCCAAAACTCCGAGAGCCATGCCGGCTGGAGCAGAGAGCGTGTGGCGCAACTCAATGCGCAGGATCCGCCATACCAGTATCGTATGAACTATTACTGTTCAGCCTATATCCTGAGCAAGAAAAAGAGCGGCCAGTATGCCAAGGCCTACGCCTATAGCATCAAGGTCACCAAGTCGTGGGACATCAAGGAAGAAGTCTATGAGGAAGTCTTCGACAGTTACAGCATGGACTGGAACACCTTCATGGCGCAGATGAATGCCCGTCTGACGCAGTACAATGCCAATGGCGACCATCAGGAAATCAACAATGCCGATGACCTGCAGAACTATATCGACACCCATCCCGAGGAGTCGAACTACACCTATTATATAGGATATGACACACGGAGATACTATACCGCCACCGATGCCAGGAAGATTGCCGGCTCGTCGTCGGCCACATTCAGCATCACCTGCCATGATGGAGGAACGCTGGGTAAAGGCAGCACCACCTACAAGTGCAGCAGTTGCGGCGGCAGTGTCAGCAACCATACCAAGCAATGCTCCATGCTCACCACTCTTCCCAGTGGCGGCAGTGGAGCCGTTGATACCAACGAGTTGGAGACCAAATTGAGCCAGTTGCAGGACGAAGTGGAGTATCTGCAAGGCCAGATAGACGCTCTGAACAGCGAAAACAGCGACCTGCTCAGAAAGATGTCATCTGCTTCTACGCAGGACGAGTATAACAGCTATCGGTCAAAGTACAATGCCAACAAAAGTAAGATAGCGGAGCTTCAGAACCAGTTGGACAACGTCAATAACACCATCGCTCAGACCAAGCAGGCCATTGAAGAAGCCGAGGAAGGCGAAAAGGCGCAGACCGACGACTACAACCGCATCCCGCAGCTGATGAAAGCCATGAAAGATGCTTATGGCATCACATGGACGGACAATGGCTCATGGAGCGGCAACACCTTCATCCGTCATGGTACGGTAGGTAGCGTTAAGGGCGAGGTGACATTCAGTGCCACACTTTCTATCGCCAGAAAGCCCAAATATTTTCTGGGCATCAAGATACACCGCGCCATCGTGCAGATTGACTGGCAACTTACCAGCAGTTGGAGCGACACCTCTGTGGTGGAGACCCTCGAACTGAACCCTGACAACACCGATGAAGAGAATGCGATGATTGTCAACCAGAAAATCAGCGAGCTCGCCCGAACCTATCCCAACTGTGACGTGAGCGTGGAATATTTCAAGACACCCGGCCAGGATGTTGATGACACCGATGGCGTGAAGCATCTCCTCTGGGCAAGCGACCGACTGGAGATAGCCCGCAGCATCGAGGCACGCCTTGCCCGTATCTATACCGACCTGGTGATGGTGGAGAAGTTCCTCCATTACAAGCACTCTCTGAGAGATTGGGCGCAGGACCTGCTTCCGAGACTCAATGCCGACAAGGACAGGAAACTGGACATCGCCGAGCGATGCCGTCGCCGATGGATGCACAACAGTGGCAGCAAGCTCTACGAGTGGGAAGATGACGAAAACGAGTAACAACGTATAACCGAGTAATGCAAGAAAGATGAGCAATATGAGTAATACGAATAATACAAGGAATACGAGGCGACGACGGGCGTGGATGACCATGCTTGTCCTGTTCTGCTTGATGCAGATGTGCCCGACAAGGGTACAGGCGCAGCTCATTCCTCGTGACATCCCCACCATAGAGGCATATATCAACGACCATAAGAAGCAGCGCAGCCTATTGCTGGCACGCTCCACCTTGGAAGAGAGCAATAAACTCCTCCACAAGACGAGTAAGGTCACACACAGAGAATACAGGGACATCAACATCGAACTGGACAGATACACCCGTGCTTTCGACATCATCGACTTGGTCTATAGCACCGTCAGCACCGGTTTCAACGTCTATCGCACCTACGATACCGTGTCAGACAAGATTGGGAAATACAAATCCCTCTTGTCAGACTTCAACGACAAGATAGTCAAGCGGGGCCGCTTCGAAACCGCCGATACACTTCTGCTCTCCGTCAACATGAAAGCTGTTAGCAACATCGCCAAGGAATGCGAGAACCTCTATACCTCAGTGACCGTGCTTGCCGCCTACGCCACTGGAAAGGTGTGCTGCACCACGGCGAGCATGATGATCATGATAGAGAACATCAACCGCTCACTGGACCGCATCAAGGCCATTGTGAACAGTGCCTATTTCCAGACATGGAAGTTCATCAAGGCGAGGACGAGTTACTGGAAAGGTGAACTCTACCGCTCCAAGACACTACGAGAGGTCGCCAACGATGCCTTTGGCCGATGGATGGAGTCGGCAGGAATACTGGATTACTAACAAATAAAGGAAAGAATATGAAACCAACGAAACGAATACTGGGGTTGCTGATGGCTGTTGTCTGCGCCATACAGACCTTTGCACAGACCATGACCTACAATCATGATGCCTCCAAATGCGGACAGATACAGGTCATGGAGTTAGGCGCAGGAGCACTGACTCCTGACTGGTACTACAGCGTGATGCATCATAGTTACAAGAAAGGCGCCAAAAATGCCACCTCCGTCAAGAACACCCTCCGCATGGCCACCAATGTCGCCTCTCTCCCTCAGGTAGAGTATGCCGACAGCATCAAGGCCGACTTGGAAAGTCGTGCCAAGATAGAAGCCGCCAATATCGCTGACCGCCAGATAGACCTGGCATGGCTCACTGAGGGCGAGAAGATCCAGAGCAAGCTATGGGCGTTCAAGTCGAACATCGGCAACCTGAACGGACGCACCAAGAACGACGAGATTACCGAGTGGAACAACCTCGCCAGCATGTATGACTTCGCCATCAAAGCCACGAAGAATGCCTATATGCCCAATAGCGAGCGACAGAAGCAGTACCTAGCCATCTATGACGAGCTGACGGCATCCAACGACCAGTTGCTTGCCCGTATTCGCTTCCTGGCCACCAAGAACCAGGCCGACAAGCTTGTGGCGACCATGGCCAACTTCCGTCACAGGACATCAGAGAACGCAACCGCCTCCTACAACCGTTGGCGCGACAGTGCCGACAAGGGAGGTGCATCAGGACAGATTATCAAATGACAATGAGATATGAGCAACGATAGTACAGCCGTAGATTTCGGCATAAACCTCTTTGAGCAGGAGATTGACGACGTCATTTTCCGCACGAATGAGTTCCTAACCGATGCTACCTTCACCGGTGGCCAGGGCCCGTTCTGGTGGATATTGCAGATGTCGATGGGACTTGCCGGACTCTTTGCCATCATCATGTGTGCCAATATGGCTTACAAGATGATGGTGAAGCGTGAACCGCTCGATGTGATGAAGCTCTTCAAGCCGTTGGCAGTGAGCATTATCCTCTGCTGGTGGTACCCACCTGCAGATACGGGCATCGGTGGCAGCAAGAGTTCCTGGTGCGTCTTGGACTTCCTAAGTTACATTCCGAATGCCATCGGCAGTTACACCCACGACCTCTATGATGCAGAAGCGGCACAGGTTGAAGACCGTATGCAGGATGTGCAGCAGTTGATGTACCAACTGGGTGACGAAGCCTCTGACCCTATATCCACCATCAAGGCTGCCAGCAATGCCGTCAGCACCCTGCTCACACAAAGCAGTGTGCAGGACGTGACCGATGCCGATGCAGCGGCGGAAGACGAGAAGAATATCGTCAAGGCAGAGATGACCAGTACCTCGGCAGGTCTGGTGATGATGATAGACAAGGTCATCATGCTCATCGCCCTGATCACATTCCGCATCGGTTGGTGGGGCACGATATACTGCCAGCAGATACTCCTGGGCATGCTCACCATCTTCGGCCCGATACAATGGGCGTTCAGCCTGTTGCCGAAATGGGACGGATGCTGGGCGAAGTGGATTATCCGCTATCTCACCGTTCATTTCTACGGAGCCATGCTCTATTTTGTCGGGTTCTACGTGCTGTTGTTGTTCGATGTAGTCATCAATATCCAGTACAACGACCTTGCGGCGGTGACTGCCTCCGACGAGACTATAGTGAACTACCTGCAGAATGCCTTCTTCTCAGCCGGCTATCTGATGGCTGCCAGTGTCGTGTCGTTGAAGTGCCTGAACCTCGTCCCTGACCTTGCTGCCTGGATGATACCTGATGGTGATACCGCATTCTCAACCCGTAGCTTCGGTGAGGGTGTAGCTACCCATATGAGACAGTCTGCCAACCGCTATATAGGCATATAACGAACAAACGTGCAACATAACATACAGAAACAATGGTAATAAAGAATTTAGAAAACAAGATCAAGCTGGTGCTGATACTCTGCTCCCTCTTCCTGTTGGGCTGCATAGTGATTTCGTTCGGTAGCATCTGGGCTGCCCGCACCATGGTGGACGATGCCCAGAAGAAGGTATATGTCCTTGACGGCAATGTGCCTATCCTCGTCAATCGCAGTACGATGGAAGAGACACTCGATGTGGAAGCCAAGAGTCATGTGGAGATGTTCCATCATTACTTCTTCACCCTGGCTCCTGACGACAAGTACATCAAGTACACCATGGAGAAAGCCATGTACCTCATTGACGAGAGTGGTCTTGCTCAGTACAATGCCTTGAAGGAAAAAGGTTTCTATGGCAACATCATGGGTACCAGTGCCGTGTTCAGCATCTTCTGCGACAGCATCAAGTTCAACGAAGAGAACATGTCGTTCACCTACTATGGCCGTCAGCGCATCGAGCGACGCACCTCAGTCCTGATGCGTGAACTCGTGACCGAAGGCTTTGTCAAGCGAGTGCCGAGAACGGAGAACAATCCCCACGGACTGCTCATCGTGAACTGGCGTACCATCCTGAACAAGGATATTGAGCAGAGGAAGAAGTCTAACTATTAACGCATTGGCTTATGGAAATCAAGAAAATCATCTTCGGGGAGAAAATGCCCGATAAGGACGACCCTGAATACAAGGAGAAACATGAGAAATGCGTGAATGCCGGCAAGAGCTTCGCCAGGACACTGCGTCTGGACAAGGCAGCAGCCAAGGTGCAACGCTTTGCGTCCACCTATCCCAAGCTGTTCCTGTGCATCATCTTCGGCTTTGTGCTGTTCAGTATCGGACTGAACCTTTACAGGATGTCCAATGCCGTCAGCTACCGCGGCAATCCGTCGAGTGCCGTGGAACGCCAGGAGCAACAACTGCATTTCAAGCGCCATCACGCACCGGCCAAGAGAGACAATAAAGAAATAGACAATCCTATAAACGAAACAGATGCGTATGAAGATTATAGACAAGATTAACTTCCGGCAGCCGAAGTACATGCTTCCTGCCATTATCTATGTTCCGTTGCTGTTCTTCGGCTATTTCATCTGCCGCTTCTTCGAGACGGAGACCGTCGATGTCAACAACAAAATGCAGACTACGGAGTATTTCAACGACAAACTGCCTGATGCCAATTTCAAGGGTGACGGCATAGGTGACAAGTACTCCAATATGGTCAACAGCTACGGCAAGATCAAAGACGAGTCAGCCGTTGAGAATATCGAACGTGGCGGCGAGAACGAGAAGGAAGAATACACCTCCCAGTACTCCGATGCCGAATTGGCTGCCATGGATGAGCAGAGCGACGAAGCCAAGGAGTCGATGGCCAGGCTACAACAGTTGCAGGAACGCATCCGAGAGCAGCAAGCCAAAAACGACAATCTCACCGACAATACCATCCCTGGCAATACCGAGGACGAGGAAGAAACCCTTGCCAACCTCCGAAAGGCTTTGGAAGAAGCCCGAAATGAAGGACTGCGTCAGGCTGGAGTTGACACCGATGAAGAGCCGGAAGCACCTTCAAAACCCACCAAGAGGAAAAAGAAAGCCGACGACGGTGAAGTAGAGGGTGAAAAGGTGGTGAATGAACATGCCGTGACCGAAATCTCCGAACAGGCAGAAGCTGAGGAGGTAGTGAAACGTCACAAGGAAGACAACGAGTATTTCAACACCATTGCCACCAATGAGCCTGAGCATAAGCTCATCAAAGCCATCGTCGATGAAGACATTAAGGCCGTTGACGGCAGCCGTGTGCGACTCCGTCTGCTTGATGACATTGACATCGGCGAACGCACGATTGCCAAAGGCACCTGTCTCTATTGCACTATGAGCGGTTTCAGTCAGCAGCGTGTGAAAGGTACGGTAAAGAGTGTCCTGGTCAATGATGAACTGGTGAAAATCAACCTGAGCATCTATGACACCGATGGCTTGGAAGGCTTGTATGTTCCAAAGAGCAGTTTCACAGAGACTGTCAAGGACATTGCTGGCAGCACAGTCAGCCAAAGCATGACCATCAATGACGGCTCTACCACCAGCACGGCTGGACGCTGGGGAATACAAGCTCTGCAGAATGCCTACCAGAAGACCGCCAATGCCTTGTCCAAGAACATCCGCAAGAACAAGGTCAAGGTGAAGTATGGCACACAGGTATATCTCATCAATAGCAAGGAGAAACGTAACAAATAACACCAATAGCAATATCAAATCAGCATTATATGAGAACTTGGAAAAACGTCTTTGCCATAGCAGTCGCAGGACTGCTGACGGCAGGACAAGCAAAAGCACAGAAGACTCTTGAGGGCATGCAGCTCCTCACGGTCAATGAGAATGTGACAACTGTCATCACGGCCAGCGAACCTGTCCGTTTCGTGGACATCAGTACGGGTAAGGTCGTGGGCGACCAGCCTATCAACAACACTATCCGTCTGAAGCCCAAAGAAGGCGTGGAGGTGAACCGCGACGGAGACATTCTGGCCATTGTCACGATAGTCACGGAGCGATACCGCACCCAGTACGGCCTTATCTACACCTCCCATCAGGATGAAGCCGTCGCCGACAAGACCATCGAGGTGGACGAGCGCACAGCCTATAACAATCCTGCCGTCAGTATGTCTACTGAGGACATGGCACGTTATGCCCGTCAGATATGGACTTCTCCGGCTCGTTATCGCAATGTGGCCACCAAACGTCATCGCATGACCATGCGGCTGAACAACATCTACAGCGTGGGAGAATACTTCTTCTTAGACTTCTCGGTGGATAACCGCACGAACATCCGTTTCGACATTGACCAGCTGAAGGTGAAGCTCAACGACAAGAAAACCTCCAAATCCACGACAGTCCAGACCATTGAACTCACGCCTGAGTTTACTCTGGACAGTTCAGAGTCGTTCCAGTTCGGCTACCGCAATATCATTGTGGTGAAGAAGATGACCTTCCCTAACGACAAGATTCTCACCATCGAACTCAGCGAGAGGCAGGTCAGCGGACGCACCATCAGTCTCGATATAGAGTATGAGGATGTGCTCAGTGCCGACTCATTCAACAAGGTTTTACTTTATGAACACTAATGGCCTATGAAGACTTTCAACATCATCAGAAAACAGCTGCTGGCGCTTATGCTTATGGCAGTAGCCACAGCAGGATATGCCCAGAACAACAGTAACCGCATCAACTTCGGTGTGGGAGCGTTGTATGAGAGAGGCTTCGATGCCACCTTGTCGGTGGAGCACGAGACTAAAAACCATAACGCATGGGAATACTTTGCCAACTATTACATCAAGTATGACAAGGACAAGGACAAGGAGGCAGGTCACATCACAATGGACTCCTTCTGGAAGAACTATCGCACATGGGGCCTGGGCGTTGCCTATAAGCCTTGCGTCTATCGTGCCAAGAATGCTTATGGCAGCCTTCGCTTCGGTGGCAGCATGGGTAGTGACACCGACGAGCTTGTCGGCTGGGTGAATGTCGGCTATGAGCAGAACTATGTCCTGCGCCGTGGCTGGCAGCTCTACTGGCAAGTAAAGTCTGACCTCTGCATCAATGGCAAAGACCTCTTCCGCACAGGAGTGGTCATAGGTTTTAAGATACCAACAGGTTCAAGATAAATCAGAAGCACAATGAAGACAATCAAATACATAATCGCATTGCTTGCGGCAATCCCTTTCCTCAGTTCATGTGATGACCACATATACGAGGATGCCAGTTGGCACGCATGGCGACCGGGAATGGTCTATTGCACCAACGGCGAAGTCATGTCTTACGAGGACTGCGCCAAACAAGGCAATATACCCGAAGCCGTTCTGTTCTATGTAGATAACCAGGGCGTTATTTCCGGCAAAGCATACGCCGTGTCGCTGAAGAATTATTCCGAGAAGGAGTTCATAGACCCTGATACCATCTACTTTGAGCAGGGGACATCGGCTGATATAGAGAAATTCGATGGCGAGGAGAACACCATTGTCCTCCGCTACTTCCAGATAGCATCACCTATAGCAAAGAACGTCACTCCCAAGTTCTTTATCCCTTCCGTTGCAGAGATGTACAAGCTCTATCTGGCCAAGTCAATCGTCAATAGCACCATAGAACAATGTGGCGGCGACTTGTTGCCGATAGACAAAGAAGATTGCTGGTATTGGACAAGCACTGAGGTTGCCGGAGCAGCCCAAGATAGAGCCTGGCGCTATAGCTTGACCTCTGGCCGCTTTGAAGCTGCCGACAAGCATAGTCAGTTCGCCACCCGTCCAATCATCAGCATCCGTTTGAACAAAGAAGAGTAAAATATGGAAGAAAGCAAAGATCTGCAAAGTCTGTATAAGGTATTTCGGACGTTCATCTACGCATCGGTTATACTGGAGTTCTTCGAGTATGCCATTGACCCCAATATGCTTGACTTTTGGGGTGGCGTACTTGTGGACATCCATGACCGTATCAAGTTGATGGACGTTTATCAGGATGGTCACATTCTGCATAGCAAGATAATGACGCTACTCATCATCTGCGTCACCTGCATAGGCACCCGAAACAAGAAGCACCTGGAGTTCAATGCCAAGACGATGGTCATCTATCCCATCTCTGCCGGTATCATCCTGATGTTCCTGTCGGTATGGGTCTTCAAGCAGCATTGGCCGCCCCATATCTTCACCTTATACAGCAGCACATGGTTGTATTTCGTGATGTCTATCGTCGGCACGGTTCTTTGCCATGTGGCTCTTGACAATATCTCCAAGTACCTGAAAGACGGTCTCCTGAAAGACCGCTTCAACTTCGAGAACGAGAGTTTTGAGCAGATGCCTGACGAGGTGAAGAACAAGTATAGCGTCAATATCCCGATGCGCTACTACTATAAGGGTAAGTTCCGCAAGGGCTGGGTGAATATCGTGAATCCCTTCCGCGGCACATGGGTGGTCGGTACGCCTGGCTCAGGTAAAACTTTCTCCATCATAGAACCTTTCATCCGCCAGCACAGTGCCAAAGGCTTTGCTATGGTTGTATATGACTATAAATTTCCTACGTTGGCGCAGAAACTCTACTACCACTATCGGGTGAACAAGAAGGCTGGTCTCACACCAAAGGACTGCGACTTCAATATCATCAACTTCGTGAATGTGGAGTATAGCCGAAGGGTCAATCCTATCCAGCTCAAATACATCAGCAACCTTGCGGCTGCCAGCGAAACGGCAGAGACGCTGTTGGAGTCCTTACAGAAGGGTAAGAAGGAAGGCGGTGGCGGTAGCGACCAGTTCTTCCAGACTTCTGCGGTCAACTTCCTGGCAGCATGTATCTACTTCTTCTGCAACTACGAGAAGCGTCCCTACGATGCCAATGGTCACGAGATGAACTACGACAAGACCATTGACCCTGAGACGGGTATGATAAAACCGACAGGCGTAGTCCGTGACACGGCAGGAAACATTGTAGAACCTGCCTACTGGTTGGGCAAGTACAGCGATATGCCTCATATTCTGTCCTTCCTGAATGAGAGTTACGAAACCATCTTTGAGGTGCTGATGACCGATACTGAGGTGGCGCCATTGCTTGGCCCGTTCCGCACGGCTTTCGACAACAAAGCCATGGAACAGTTGGAAGGTATGATTGGCACGCTGCGTGTCTTCACCTCCCGACTGGCCACCAAGGAGTCCTATTGGATATTCAGCAAGGAAGGCGATGACTTTGACCTGAAGGTAAGTGACCCTGCCCATCCGAGTTACCTGCTCATTGCTAACGACCCTGAAATGGAGAGTATCATCGGTGCTTTGAATGCACTTATCTTGAACCGCTTGGTCACTCGTGTCAATACCGGCCAAGGCAAGAATGTGCCTGTCAGCATCATCGTCGATGAGTTGCCGACGCTCTATTTCCACAAGATAGACCGCCTGATTGGTACCGCCCGAAGCAACAAGGTCAGCGTGACCTTGGGCTTCCAGGAACTGCCGCAGTTGGAGTCCGACTATGGCAAGGTGGGTATGCAGAAAGTTATCACTACTGTAGGTAATGTGGTTAGCGGCTCAGCCCGAGCCAAAGAAACCCTCGAATGGCTCAGCAACGACATCTTCGGTAAGGTAGTGCAGTTGAAAAAAGGTGTCACCATCGACCGCGACCGCACCTCCATCAATCTCAATGAGAATATGGACTCCTTGGTTCCAGGCTCAAAGATTGCCGATATGCCCACCGGCTGGATATGCGGCCAGACCGCCCGCGATTTCGTCAAGACCAAGACTGGGCGAGGGGATAGCATGGACATCCAGGAGGCCGAGGAGTTCCAGACCAGCAAGTTCTTCTGCAAGACCGACTTCAATATGGAAGAAATCGGCAAAGAGGAAGCCGACTACGCCAACTACCCCTTGCCGAAGTTCTACAACTTCCCTTCCGTTGAAGCCCGCGAGCGCATTCTCTATGCCAACTTCCTGAAAGTAAACAAGGAAGTCAAAGACATGATCGCCGAAATCCAGGAGTTCAACAAGAAATAAATAAAAACGCAGTCACATATGAGAATGACTGCGTTTTTTATCTGTCAGAATCTAAAAAGTTTATCGTGCTCTGATAATTCTACTATATAATATCTTTTATCCTGCAAGTCGTCAGGTAACTTGTCCTTAAGAATAGAGGCAACAAACTGTATATTCTCTTCTTCAACGACCTTGCCTATTGCTAGCAGTTGATTATCGCTCATTAATTCCTTCTTGTCTGTAAGTAGGAAGTTAAGACAGGGGATATCATATTTCTTTGCATACATAGTATATGCAATATCGAAACAAGATATTTCACCCATTTTCTTGCCAGAACTGAGATTGGCGTTAAATGCACTAAACTTGTATATATACCCGCCAGTTCCTTTGCAAGTTACCTTGTCAACTTTTAAGACATATTCTTCGTCATAGAGTTTCTTTGATATAGAAGAAAACAATACATTGAAATTGTCAATAGCTTCTTGAACCCTATTCTGAAAAGACTCAGAAAATAAGTCGTCGTCTATTTGCTTAATAGCTTCTTCAGCTTTTGAAATGGCTTCATCAACAATGTCTATTTGTTTAATTTGGGTCTCATATTCACCTTTCTTCTGGTATTCTTTGTTCATTTCGGTGATTAGATCTTCGAGACTTTCGTAGGTTTCCGATTTGGTCACCAACTTGCTCATTTCTTCTTCTTTAGAAAGGAGACCTCTTAATTTGCTCTGCTTATCATTGATTTGTTGCCTTATACCAGGAAGAGCGATAGAAACAAATCGCGAACGACTTGCAACCATCTTGTTATGATAATCCACTAGCTCCTCAAAAGATTTTTGAAGGTCAGGAATGAGGGCTTTTGCCTCTCTATATAGCGTCTCTAATTGACTGGTGTCAATATCTGAGTGCTGCGCTTCGATTTCCTTTTGAGTCTCAACGATTGTACTCTCTTTCAATTTAAGAGTGGCAATATCGATGTTCAAGATGTTGATTTGGCACCTAATATCATTTAGCTGTGATATCAGAACCTCGAAATCAGGGTTGATGCCAAGACTATTCTTCTTTTTTTCAAGTTCTTCAATTTTCGCATCAGTCAATCCGAGGAGTGTACGATAGGTGCTTTTGTTATTTGATTTTTCAAGGCGCTTTTTAAACGCTTTTTCTGTCTTGATTTTGTCTAGTAATTCTTGACGTCTGTCAGTCTCCTCTATTTGACAACCGAACATAAACAGATACAAAGACTCGTATTCAGTATCCTTCGTGTAAGGATGGACAGTCTTTAGTACATTTGTGAGTGCAAATTCACTATATCTTATGTTGTGAGATATAATTTGTCTAAATGATGGTTTTGTGATAGTTAAACCAAGAAGATTGTCGCATAGAGCAGATTCAAAATCCTCTGCATTGTATTGAATGCCATTTATGGTTCTGGTAGCTTTTTTGTTCGTTTGGAAATTGCGACAGATGATTATATCGTCCTTTTCCCAATTTTTGGTTAATGTGAGCTCAACAAGAACATTGGTTTCAATCAAGAATTTCTTAACATTCTCATCTAAGCTTTTTGAGTCAGAGGGGTCTGTGTATATTGATTTAGGATCTTTGCCTAAACAAAAATCGACAAGGCGTAACACAGTGGTCTTGCCGACACTGTTTCCTGTGTCGGTATGAGTGTCAGATGGGGTGTCGTCAACTATCAGATTCAACCCATTATGAAACTGGATATCTCTGATTAGCCCATCATTATTTGTTATCTTAAGTCTTTTTATATACATAGACTCAGGCCTTCTTTATTGTTGGTTATTGCGTTAATTAAATATAGCCAGTCAAGACTCAACATAAAAACATTAAAGCTTATGTTTTGAATCTTATTAACCTCTTCATACAAGTCGTTTAGGCTGATACGCCTATGCTTTCTAAGCACCGAGAGCACAACTGCACCTGTAACGTAGAGGCTGTTTTCAGGCCGGATATTATCAGGTAGTATCATTGTGCATTCTTTTAGGGTTCTCAAATATTTTGCATCTGACAAAGGCATCAACCAGGATGATGTCAATGTAAAGACGTAGGTCCTCTTCATAGAAATCTTTTAATGCTTCATCACCAGATAAACTGTCGTAAATATCATTAGCTAACATTTCCATCAAAGCAGGACCGGTGTAATTTCCTTTAAGCTTGAGGTACGAATTGTTTAGAGAATATAAAACTGCCCGGCTTTTATTTCTGCCTGATAGATCATATTCATCGTACACTTTTTGGACATCAGCAATATAAACACCTAAATCAGATATCTTACTTTCAATGTCGCCTAATTGGTTATTTCGTATTTTCTCAGCAATTTCAAAATCTGTGGTATCAAATGACTTGCCATAATCACCTAAGGCTTCGTTGGAGGCAAGCATTCGGATTATAATGCTAATAGCCCTTATGCGGGTCGCCACTGGAGGATCAAAAGATAACGATTTCTTTACGAGTTCAAAAATTTCATTTAACTTATCTTCTGCAAGGTTCCTTATTTCTCCAATAATGGATGGTATATCAAGAATGTCATCAGCAGCATCAAATGTGATGCCTGAGGGGCTTTCGTACTTGTAATCCCTTAGCTTTTTTGCATTCTTGGTAATAGAGAGAAATTTGAATGTATAGCCATTGTATTTATCAAGTTCAATCTTTTTAATTGACTCTTCTATTTTTTGCTTTGTGGCAGTTGAGCTAACTTGTATGAGAATTTTTTCATCCTCATAAACCAAATCTACTCCAGGAGCATTCAACTTGCTGCTGTTAAGATTCCTCAAATTCCACCCATAAAGTTTATTGAGAAAATGCATGAAGAAGTATTCTGCATGGATGTTTAAATCTTGCAGATTCAATGACGCCCGACTCTCGATTCTACAGCGAAGGGTATTCAAGCGCTCTTCTATATAGTCGAATTGACTTACAAACATCATGCTTTACTCGTGTATTCGGATAAGAACCTAACTGTTATTTTTAATGCGCAAAGGTACACAAAAATAGCGAGGCGACAAAATTTTCACGGATATTATTTGGATATTTGGATAATATTTGTTATGAGAGACTTCTCAAGGGTCAATATTTCTATTGATACATGGCAAATAGTTACCAATTAAAGAACTTGCCGCCGTCGTCGCAAGTTTTCTCCCAATCGGATTTGCCGGAGTAGCGGGTGCGATGATGCTTCTTTTTGTTTCTGGACACGAGGTACAGGATGACCAGTATGATGATTATTGGGCCCATAATTCACTTATTGTTAGAGAGTTGTTCTGTTACGAATTTCAATATCAACATTGGGTCGAAGTACTTGCCGTCTATCCACCTACATGAGATGTGTAGATGTGGTCCCGTTGACCTCTTGCCTGAGTTGCCGCTGATGGCGATGAGTTGGCCGGCATTGATGCGCTGCCCTTTCCTTGCCATCACCTTTGATAGATGCAAATAGGAGCATACACAGATGCCATGGTCAATACTCACGTAATACCCTCCATTCTCTGAGTAGGAAGCTGCCGTTACTTGCCCTGGGAGCATAGAATACACATTCTCGTATCTGGCTCTCAAATCCAGTCCACTGTGCATCCTTTTTCTGCGCTTATCCATCGGATCCTTGCGGATGCCGAATGGTGATGTCACGCGCATTGCTCTAAGTGGGTAAGCCACCATGGGCATATATGCACGCAGGCTATCAACAGGCGGACTCATTACATCATCTTCGTCAATTACATCTTCGAACTCATCTGAGGATGGGGCTTTACTCTCCACGTTAGCACGAGGCTTGCGGTAGTTATACCCGACCGTATTGAAGGGAGATGCGCCTTCCGTCTGTGCCGTGCAGTCAATATGAATGAACACACCGACCATAGCAAAGACGAGTATACACCTCCTCCTATGCAAAGGTACAAATAATTCCGCTAATACCCAAACAATTAAGGTAATATCTGATCTTACATAAGCTGTTTTTCTTTTTATTTTACAATGCGGATGTACGCTCATTTCAATGGGTTAATCTGAAAACAAATTCTTGTATAGCCGCTTCGCAATCTGGGCAACTTTGGATATATACCTTGGGTCTTCTGCATACCCGATGCGTTTGAGGAAATGCAGGTAGTTTCCACCTCGATACCGGTATTGTATCATGCGTTTATACCCAACCACGCTATCCTCCCAGCTCGCAAACCGATAATAGTCCCTACTCTTACTATCATACAACCCGAACAGGTTGTTATACTCCTTGCAGACATGGCTGCTGAAATTGCCAGTCTCCAATACGGCTTGTGCGAGCACAAACAGTTTGTTTGAAAGTCCCACCTCTCCAAGTACGTCTTTCAAACTCTCTAGATTAAGCTCTCTTGGTGCCCAGTCTGCATAACTGAGCACATTCAGGTTATTACTGGATGGCTTTTGACAAGCCAAGCTATCTCTTGTTGCCACCTTCTTCTCGTAGTAGGCTATCAGCCTCTCTATATCCTCCACCGACATTCTTCCTTGTGCATAAGAGCCAGTCGTGTCGGCTTGTTCTTGCACATCATCAGCCACCTCTTCAACCAGATAATTTGTTGAAGAAGGAGTAACAGTGTTGAACGAACAAGCCTTCTCCTGAGCAGTGGCGTGAGCCATCGTGACAGAGAATAGCAATGATGCGATTATTGATTTTCTTTCCATACTGCAAAGTTACCAGCCTTTTCACCTCTTTATAATATAAGCCGCTTATAACCTTATTTTGTTGGGTAATACCAGCATCATTGGTTCTAATCGCTCATTCAATTAGAACCAATACAGATATTATCCTTGTAAACTTAATGTATTGGGCGACGTTTTTCTATTTCCTCTATATTCAAGAGTACCTTTGCTAACAGAATTTATCATCAAAACGTGTATCGCATGACAGAAAAAAGATTCCATAGGGAAGAATATCCATTAGACATCCTCGGTGAGTTTGGACTCACGGAGGAGATGATTTTAGACCTTCCTGATTTTGTCCACGACAAAATCGAGATGGGTGGTCTGTCACCATTGCTTCCCATTTCCATCAAGCAGCCCTTCGGCTTCACCCATTGCTATGCCAGGTTCTGCCTGGTAGAGACCAGCTATGGTGTTGAAGCGTTGTTCTTGCCCAAGCTCAAGGATGTTGACATCTCCCAGTTTAACGAACATGACCAGAAACTGCTCCTCACTGGCAAGGCCATCGTTGCCGACATCGTAGAGGACGACGAAACTGTCAAAGCTTTTGTACAGATAGACAAAGACACCAATAGCGTGGTCTATACTCCTACACAGATTATAGGACGCAACCTGCAGACCATCTGCAGCGAGTTCGACTTGTCGGGCGACGATCTGCAAGGCTTCTGGACAGGCGGCTTGGTCACTGTGGAAATACCCGACTCCAAGGGAACGCCCACGATGGTCACCATCGGCGTGAACCTCCTGTCAGAAAGAGGTGTGGAGATAGTCCCTGGTGATGCCCATCGCTGGGAAAAGGTCGTGCGTCAGCCCATTCCAGAGTATTCCTTTGGCAATGACGGCTGCTGGATCAACAGAAATGGCGTGCTGTCGTATGTCCCCGATAACGAGTTCACCCAAGACATCATCGATGCCATGGAGCGCAATGCCCATGCCAACGGCATCCCAGTGGAAGAACTGCGTGAGAGCGAGCAGCGTCCATATCATCAGGAAAGCTATCAGTCAGAAGAGACGCGTCAACTCACCCGATAACCATTTATCAACAATAAAAATCATATCACAATGAATTATCCCGATTACGACACCCTGCGAGAGCAATACGAGGCAGGAAACATTTCGGCTGTGGATTTTGTCATCCAGCAGTCGCCAGAGATTACCGAAGACTACAACCAGTTCTGCCACGACGAGGGTCTCGACCCCGACAGCGACAATGCTGCCAAAGCCTTCATGGACTTCCGTGAAGAGCTGTTTGAAGAGAGTATCAGCAATTAGTCCATCACTTTCAATCATTACCAATCATGAGCATCCGTTCAGAAGCTATGCCCTACAGAGGAGAGTTGTCCTATCAGCTCCAGGACCTTCTGCGTAGGAATGGCATGAGAGCCCAACTTGCCGTTCAGGGAGACCGATACCTGCTGATTGTGCAAGGCCACGACTCACCTATGTTGGAATATCCCATCAGTGAACAGCAGTTTCGGGCTCTCGCTGACGGAGGCACCAACTATGCCAATAAGAATGCCTACAAGACCTTCAACAACATTGTAGGCAAAGATTTCGATATGCCATCATCCTATGTCGCCGCCCGTAATGTCAACGGACGTGTCGCCATGGGACTGCATGGTTACAGAGAACGTTACCTGGGCTGGACACCGAGAATGCAGGATGGTTTCCATCTCCGCAGAGTGGCCGGTGTCGCCATGGTACCCGAACACGCCGATGGACGATTACGTCCAGGCGAACTCAAAAGTGGAAGCTACGGCTACTATTACAAAGGTCAGCAGGAAGCACCGGCAGTGCAAGACCCACTGAAAGACCTTCAGAATGTCTTCCCACCCGTGGTTGCCCGTCCGAGACCGCAAGAACCGGCCAAGCCATACAAAGACCTCGTCACTTCCGATGTCTATTTCACCAATGAGAAGTGGCAGGAATGTCTGTCTTCCCATGGTATTGTCATTGATGCAGAGAAGAAGACGCTCACCATCCAGTCCACTGCCACCAAGCAGGACTTTGTCTATGACCTGAGCGACGAAGAGCTGCGCAAGCTCACCGACAACTCCCTCAAGAGCACTCCCTTGCAGGAGCGACTCGACGTGATGGACCATGTCATCAGCGGTGACTTCCAAGAGCAGATCACCATGGACATGCTCAACAGCAAAGAACAGATAGCCATCAGTCTGAAGCCCGAAGTAGAAGCCTCCATGAGGCAGCGTACGGAACAAGACGAAGCACTTGTTGTCAGTGACCCACTCAATGAACGCCAGCACGTTGCCCCTACGCTTGACCCCAACCAGGGCTATACCGATGGCCAGACAGTGGACGAAAGCAAGGGCTGGTATCGTGAAGGCAAGCATGGCCGAGAAGTAGAAGTCGGTGACATTTGGGTAGAGAAGACTCCTGTCCAGCCTAAAGAGGGCGAAAAGCCCAAAAAGGACGACGAGCAGAAGTTCACCTACAAGATGAGCGCCGTCATCAATGGCGAAGTCATCACCCACGAGATCAGTAAGAAGCAGTATGACAAGTTCCTTGCCGTCGATGACTACCAGCGTCAGCGCATGATGTCCAAAATCTTCAAGGAGGTGGATATGAAGTCCCGCCCGGAGATGCGTGAGCGTTTCAACCTCGGTGCTTTCCTTGGCGCAGGACTCTATGCTACCCGTGAAGCCACTATGCTTGGCGCTGACATCGCCCATAATATCGAACACATCAAACACCCGCATGGCCCCGCACCCGAGATACACCAGGAGGTGCATGGCACAGCCCGCATTTACGTCAAGCCCGGCGTGGACTCGCCGCAGGACATAGCGGAACGTGCCTTCGATGCAGGGCTACATGCAGGCAGCCACAATCATGGCATGGGTCACGGAAGATAAGCAAAGATATTAGTTGTTCATAATTGGAGTTTTTAATTGTTGCAAATGTCTGACCAACTCACATACGACGACTTCAAGGCCCGCATTGACATACAGGACGTGCTGAGAGACGCAGGCTATCACTTCTACCGACGTGATGGCTTGCGCTATCCGTCGTATGTGCGGTTGGACAGCGAAGGCCGCCGTGTAAAAGGAGACAAATTCATCGTCACGCAGAACGGCAAGTGCTGTTTCCAGCCGCCCCAGCAGAAGGTGTACAATGTCATCTCCTTCATCACCGAACATCCCGAGTTCTTCTCAGAGTACCAGGCTGGAATGAATCCCCATCACCTCGTGAACCTCGTCTGCAACCGATTGCTGAACCAACCTATAGAATACAATATGCGCAATATCATCAAGCCCAAAAGAGACATCAAGCCCTTCGACATCAAGGGCTACAGTGTGCTGACCTACCAGAAGCACAATATGGAGAACATCAAAAAGTTCTATCCCTTCTTCAAAAGCAGGATGATAGATATTCCTACGCAGAAAGCCTTTGCGCAGCATTTCGTGTTGGCCTCACATAAGACAGCAGACAACAAACCACACTTCTACAGGAATCTGTCCTTCCCCTTGCACATCCCTGGCAAGGAGGAAGTCGTTGGCTTCGAGGAACGCGGCAAACCACGTCTTGACGGCAGCAGCGGCTACAAGGGCAAAGCTCTTGGCAGCAACTCTTCCGAGGGCTTGTGGATAGCCAGTCCCAACGGTACTGCATTGAAGGATGCCAAGCAGGTGTTGTGGTTCGAGAGCGCCTACGATGCCATGGCCTACTACCAGCTCCATGCACCTCACGACCCGCATCTTGGCGATGCCGTCTTCCTCTCAACTGGAGGCAATCCCACTGTGATGCAGTTCCGTGGAGTCATCAAGGAAGCCCAGGAAGCCTGCCATCATCTATGTTTCGACAACGATATGGCCGGCAAGCAGTTTGTGGCAAACTTCAACAGAGAACTGCGCAATCTCAAGGCCGATCTGCCTAAAGTACCCGAGGATATGAAGGAATACATGGCCACCCTTACCAACAAGGATGACATCTATTCGGGACAAGAGGATTTCTTGCCCAATGACGTGTACGAGGCATACGCCAAGTATTTCGATGCCTGCGATGAGCTGCATGACATGAGCCATAGCGGCCTCTGCTGCAAGGAGGATGTACACGAGCAGGCCGTCAAAGTGGCCCAACTGAGAAACGAGTATCATAAGGCGATGACCAACAAGTTATCCATCGGCAGCGAACTTGCCCACCTGAAAGACCTTGGCACCTACCATGTCCCTGAATGGGCATTGTGTGCCATGGAGAATGGCGATTATGAAGGACTGACCGATGAAGAGACCAAGGTGCTGAATGATTTCATCGACAAGCACTTCCCTGATGGTTATGTGATGAATGTGGATTGGGACGACTACAATGAACTCAATCTCAGTCCTGCTTTCGGCACCCGTAACGAGAATGCCCTTGTGCAGCGTGGCGAGTCGCCATTTCTGGCCGTCAAGACCTACGCCGTCAGTTTCATGCATCCTACGATGCATGAAACCGAAGCCCTTGCCAATCTCACCGTCATGCGTGAGGTGCCGCAGGACGGCAGCAAGGACTGGAACGACCAACTTATCCGACAGGAGATAGAAAAAGCACAGCAAGAAGCGAAAGAGGAAAGCCGCACCACCCATGCCGGCATCGACCTCAATAACGACGGAGAGATAGCCGTCAGTGAGAGTGACGAGAAGAAACATACCTACCACAGAGGCAGATAAATGAATACACCATACCCATCCATCAGGCTCCACCCATCGGGACGGCAGTTCGTAGTGCAGGAAGGCATGACGACAGTCTGCGTATGCCTCCTATTCATCGCCATCGGCTATGAAGGGCTTATGCCGGAGAGTGTCGTTCCCTACCTGCTGGGCCTGGTGCTATTGGCAGTCCTTTACTTAGTCTATCGCTATCTGTATATCACGCGCATGGTCTATGTCATCAGCGACGAGCAGTTGAAATACGAGTTCGGCATCTTCTCCCGAGCCAAGGACTTCATCGAGCTGTATCGTGTGGTGGACTATAGCGAGCAGCGTTCCTTCCTCCAGATACTCCTCGGCCTGAAGACCGTGAGCATCTACAGTGGCGACCGCACCCGTCCACGCCTTGACATCATCGGTGTCCCTGACAAGATGAATTTGATAAACACCATCCGTGAAAGAGTAGAAATCAACAAAAAGCGACGCAACATCCATGAGTTTACGAATACCAAATAACCTCCTCCGCAGGGTCACATCACGACTGTTTCCCTCTGGTAAAGACATCTCTGACCGCCGCTGGTTGGTTGTGTCAGCGGTAGCACTTGCCCTGCTGTTGCTGTGCCACCATCATGCCCATGCGCAGATAGTGAGCACCAATCCAGGAGAATACACCATTCTGGCCACAGGCAACGGCATCATCAACAAGACCGTGAAGTCGGAGACCAAGGCAGAGCGCAACACCGCTCTGATGCAGAATGCTATGGCCGGTGAATTCACCAAGATGAAGCAGTGGGAGAAGGAGTACAACAGCTACCTGAAGATGGCTAATGGCTATGCTTCGGCTTTGAAGGCTGCCACCCACATTTACGACGATGGCGTGCGCATCCTCCTCACCCTCGACAAACTCAGGAAGGCTGTCAGCAACAATCCGCAGGGTATTGCCGCCACAGTCAGCATGAACAACCTCTACATGGAGACCACCACGGAGATGCTGACCGTCTTCAACCTCTTGAAGAATGCGGTAGCCAAAGGCGGCGAGACCAACATGCTGACAGGAGCCGAGCGCAGCAAGACCTTGTGGGAATTGGAAGACAAACTCTCTTCTTTCTCCCACAAGCTCCGTCTGCTTTACCTTAGCATCCGCCACTATCGCATGAGTGACGTATGGAACCGCGCCACGGCGGGGATGATAGAGCGTGACAAACGCGAGATTGCCCTGCAGTCGTTGTCGCACTGGAAACGCTATGCCAAGGAGGTGGCCATCTATGGAGACTAAGCGTATGAGGAATACTGTCTATAGCATATTACTCGCCTTACTGGTATGGATGCTACCGAATGTAGCCCATGCCCAGATGGATCCTGTCCTGACGGGCATGATCATCGAATACACCAACAAGGCCAAGTCGCAGTACAACACCCAGTTGGAGACGATGGCCATGGAGACCGAGGGACATGTGTGGCTGAACCAGGAGGTCAAGGAGACCAAAAACTTCCAGAAGCAGTTTGACGACTACCTGAGTTCGTTCCGCAATATCATCTCCTATGCCGCTCAGACCTACGGCTTCTACTACGAGGTCAACCACCTCTGCGAGAATATGGGACGGCTGTCCGCACAGATTGGCGATGCGCCCGCCAATGCCATTGCTGTGGCACTCCACAACAAGCGCAACGACATCTACGTGAGCATCATCAACAAAAGCCTGGGCATCGTCAATACCATCCGTCAGGTGTGCATCGACAAGAAGATGACCGAGAAGCAGCGCATCGAACTGGTCTTCTCGATACGCCCACAGTTGAAAGACATGAACCGCCAGTTGGCCACGCTCACCAAACTCGTCAAGAGTACGAGCATGGGACTGGTATGGTACACAATAGAATATGGTGCCCTCCCACATCGGGCGGGCAAGGCAGGAGTCGTAGAAGACTGCCTGAACATCTGGAGAATAAACGCAAAGAATGTAAAACCAAAACGATAACGATATGGGATGGTTCTCATTAGTCACAAAGGTAGTCCCCAAGCTATGGCGGGGAGGCTCCAAGGTCACTTCGACCTTATGGAATGGCGGCACCAGTGTCGCAGGAGCAGGAACTAAGGTAGTCACGGCAGTAGCCAAGAACCCCAAGACCACGGTGGTAACAGGTGTCGCCGCCTATGCCGGTTGGGACAAACTCGCCAATCCTGACGAAAGTATCGGTACGGCTGTCGGCAAGACCTTGCGCGATGGCGTTGAAGGCGTAGGCGGTTTCGCCCACGATACGGTCAACGGCTTCACCGGCGAGAAAACTGTCGAGCAGGTCAGGGACACGGCCACATCTGTCGTCTCCGACCTGCAGGGAGCAGCCTCCGAAACCAAGGGACTGCTTGGCACCATCGGCGACTCACTCCGTGGTATCAGTTCTTTCCTCGGCAATCTCTTCGGCGGCAATGGCGGCAATATGTTCGGCAACTTCCTGAGCAACCTCACTTCGGGTAATATCTCCGGCTGGGGCATCGGTGCCTTGATTGCCGCCTCCTATATGATATTCGGTCGCACGGGACTGCTTGGCAAGATTGGCGGTGCGCTGATGGCGATGATGATGATTGGCAACAACTCCCAGCGTCAGACTCAGACCGCAACATTGGCCCAGGAGCGTTCACAGGAACAGTCGCAGGAGACACAACGCAACCTGCACAGGTAATATCAGTAATATCAGTAACATCAATGATACGAGAAATATGAGAAAGACATTATTACTCTTCGCAGCTATGGCAATGGCCAACCATGCCTTTGCCGACGGCATCACCGACGGTCTCGGTATGGCCGGTGACACCTTCTACAGTTATACTCCCTACGTTCAGACCTTGGGCTTTGTCCTGGCTTGCATCATCGGCATAGCCGGTGCTTTTGCCATCTATTATGCCATCGCCAACAATGACCGTAATGTCAAGAAGCGCATCCTCGCCTGGGGCGGCAGCTGCATCGCTATGCTCTGCATGACCATCGCCCTGCCCAAGTTCTTCGACTATCAGGAGTCAGGACTGCTTGCCGACGGCAGCGGTGCTACGGCTGGCAGCAATGGCCAGTTCGCTGGTGGCGACCGTTGGGGAACCATTGACTCGTCAATCCCCGGCTTCGATAATCCGAATTGGAGGCCCGATAGCCGTTTCGATGGCATTATCGGTTTGAATCCCATCACAAGACCCGGGTGGGGAAACGCTGTTATAGTATCACCCAATTAACAGACAGCAATGGAATACAATCATACAATGAACCTTATTTCCCCGAGCGGCTATGCAATGCCGTTCGAGTTGCCTGAGTCCTGCCCACTGGAAATCACCTTGGGTTATGGCAAACAGTCGCATCCTCTGACCGGCAAGGACTTCTTCCATCATGGCGTCGATTTCAAGGTGGCACCACACACCTGGTTGAAAGCCCTTGCTACAGGTGTGGTCTCCGGTATTGCCAGTGACCGCCAGAAAGGCTTCAATATCACCGTCAACTACCGCAACTATGCCGCTGGTGACAACGGCAGTTTCGATGTGACGTATTCGCATATCAAGGAGGCGGTCTGCAATTTCGGCAAGAACGTCAAGGCCGGTGACAACATCGCTGTCTGCGATGATACGCTGCATATCGAGGTGCGTTTCAATGGCGAGGAAATCAATCCGCTGGAGTTCCTGACGATGGTCAGGGACAACCTTGTGGTCAATTCCCAGGCACAGATGCAGGGCAACAATCCCGAGATGGCAACACTCGACTTCGATGTCCACACCCCTTACGACAGTCAGCAGGCAGAGATTGACCAGATGTACCAGCGTTTCTTCGGCAGGTATATGACCGACCTGCTCATGAACCGCTACAAGGTGCCTGATACCACAGAGACCCGCTTGCGCGACGTGTTGGCCGAAGGAGCCAACAGCGGAGCCTATTACGAGCACGCACCCAGTATGCTCAATCCTTTAGGTTTGGGCGCAAGGAGTTTCGGACTCATCGGGCGCATCCAGACCCTGCTCACCCATGACTTCTTGAACTACCTTGCCCTCATGCACGGAGTATTCCTCTCCAGCATGAGCGAACTCGATAAAAAAAAACTCTTGACCTCGCCATAGAGAGCCAGGGCATCATCGACCCGTTTGCCAATTTCGACTTCGACATCCAGAGCTTCGACATCCAGCGCACTGTCAGTGTCTATCCCGACAAGGACGGCATCGTATGGTGGACGAAGGCATGGTTCAACGGCAGAAAGAAAGGAGAACGGGCTATCGAGATCAACCGCCAGCAGGCTATCAAGTTCATCAAGGACATCATCGAGAAGGACGAGTGGCTGGAGGCCTACTTCCCCAAGCAGATGGAGGTGCTCCATGCAGCCCTTGCCCAGACGCGAGAACAGGTCATCAATCAAATCCGTCAATCCATAGTATAACATCATGGCAGATACAAAGAAACAAGACATCTTCACCACCAAGGTCAAGCCCGTTATGGACAAAGTCCGTGACGAGCTCAATCGCCGTCAGGCCGAGGAAATGCAGCAACACAGCACATCCTTTGGCGCTATGATGGCATGTGCCGCCGGCCCCGATGGTGGTATGGCCGCCATGGATGCCTACAACTCCCGACTGTATTACATCGGCGAGTGGAACAGCAAGACCATGGATGACTATATCGCCATGGTCAAGGCAGAGCTGAAGAAGCAGCACATCACAGTAGATGCTACGCTGGAGAAACAGATGATTGACCATCTTGTTGAACAGAATATACCGAAGTCCACTGCTGACTATCTCCTCCGCAAGTCCGGCCAAGGCACCTTGTTCTATATCCCGCAGCGAGCCCGACAGACAGCCTTGGAGCAACATATCGAAAAAGAGGCTGAGAAGAAATACAATCCCTCTTTCCTCGAAGAAGCATCAGGTGCAGTCGGAGCTTGGCTACTCAATGCCGCTTCCACCGCAGGAGCCGGTGGTTTCTTCGGCCAGCTCGCCGTGGATGCAAGCGTAGAGGTAGCCAACCGCTATGCCCCAGGCCAGCAGGAAAACTATCTCAACCAGCAGAAGACCATCGGCAAACAGGAAGTAGCTGCTGCGAGCAAGAAGAAAGCCAACATCCCAGGATGGATGATGACACAGATGGGGTTCCGTGACATTGCCTACGCCACCGACACCCAGTTGGCCACCGCCGCATCATGGGCAGACAAAAATGCCAAACTCTACCGCGACAGGGTCAACCAAGCCCTTGAAGCTGGACAGCGCACGGTGAAAGCCAGCGGAAAGACCAACCAAATGTCTGTGGCCGATGCCGCTTTCCGTGCCATGCAGTACGAAGCCTTCTCCAAGGCTGTCAAGCAGGAGCAGACCGACCGCAAAAGCGGCAAGGATGCCGTGCATTATTCCAATATCGCTGAAGCAGAACAACATCCAATGACCACACAAGGCAATACATCAACATCAGAGCAATCCTCGCAACAGTCCACCGGTGACTACGGCGGCTGGAACACCCTCATGCAGTCTATGGGGCTGAATGGTATGGGTGACACGATGAACAACCTCGGTTTTACCTTGGCAATGCTCCCCGACATGCTTTTGGGCGTCTTCACCGGCAAGACCAAGTCCATCGGTCTGAACCAGCAGACCATGATGCCTTTGGCAGCCCTCGTATGTGGTTCGTTCGTCAAAAACCCGCTCCTGAAGTGGCCTTTGATGCTCTATGGAGGAGCCAGCCTGTTCAATAGTATGGGTCAGGAAGCCCTTTCGGATTACCGCAACGAGCATCAGACCACTGCATCGGCAGGTCGCTACAAGCGTTATGCCGACGAGGAACTGGACAAGCGCATCACGAACCCGCAGATTGAAGGCAATGTTCTGCTGATGGATATTGACCGCGTTCCCCGCATTGTCAACCTGCCGCAGACTGTGATAGAAGCCTATAACGAAGGAGCGCTGACGCTCAACACCATCGCCAACCGCATCCTTGCCCGTGCCGACCAGATGAATACCGAACAGCAACGGTCAGTTGCTTCATCCGAACGGTATGAGCAGAGCCAGGAGCGTGAGCAGAGCCGAGGCATACGATAACGAACTAACATTTTTCATTCCCTTATTTTTCACCATTAAATGATACGATATTATGGCAGAAGAAACTATTCCCAAGAAATCGGGCGCAGAGCGACAGGCTGAGATTCTTGTCGCCGCCCTTGAAAGAGCGAGTCAGAATGGAGGCGTTCTCCTGAACAACACCCAAAAGCTGGCTCCCCATTTTTACGACAAGCCCATGCGCGTCACTCCCGCCAACGCCTTGATTATGGCGATGCACAGTGACCAGGGCGAGTTCAAGACCAACGGCTACACCATGTACAACGAGACCCACAACCGCAACGAGGCTGTGATGAAGGGTCAGAAAGGTGTGCCATTCGTGTGGACGAACCTCAATCAGTATGTCAACAAGGACAATGCCGACGAGAAGATCAGCCGCACAGAGTACAATGCCCTCCCTGATGCGGACAAGGAGAAATACAAGGTCAATCCCCGTGAGGATGTCTATACCATATTTAATATAGACCAGACGACCATGACTCATGTCCACAAGGAGGAGTATGGCAAGCAGGTGGAGCAGTTCGGCGGCAAAGAAGCCCGAACCGAGAACCCCAATGCCGACAAACAGCTCCGTATGGATGTCAACCAGTACATCCAGAGCATGAAGGACAACCTCGTGCCTATCCGCAAGGATGCCACTGGCATTGCCCATTATGACTTCAAGAAGGACACGCTCCACATACCTGCCCAGAAGGATTTCCCTTCCTATGCCGACTATGTGCAGGAGGTGTCACGTCAGGTTGTCCATGTCACCGGCACTCCCCAGCGTCTCGGACGTGAGGGAATGCAACTGGAAGGCATGAAGCAACCCAGCCAGGAACATCAGCAGCATGAGATGCTGGTGGTGGAACTCGCTTCCGCCCATAAGATGCTGGAGTTGGGACTGCCCGCAAAGCTGCGCCCTGCCACCATGGAGCAGTTGCCGGCCATCATCGCCCAAATCAAGGACAATCCTGATATGGGCAAGAGCATCTTGCAGGATGTCAACCGCACAGTGGGCATGATCAAGAAGGCCGAGAACGGCGAGAAGATCAAACTCATCGAGAAGCCATCCGAGAAGCGCCAACAGGCTTGGGCATCGCAGTTCCCGCTGGACAAGGTGCCGGAACGCTTTACGCAGATTACCATGTTGAAGGACGATGGTGGCAAGTGGACGCTTGCTGCCAAGCCTGAGAACGACCGCACCTTTGCCGTGCATCCTTCAAAGGAGGATGTCAGCATGTACTTCGACATGATGAAGAACGACCATGACGAAGCCCATATCAACGACTTCCGCACCCAGTTCGCGCAGAAATACTACTCCATAGTGGCCGCCCATCCCGAGAAGGAGGTCAACCTTTTCCGTAGTGAAGCACCCCAGGAGTCGCTCGACATGATCAACAAGGTCAATGCCTTCAAGACCAAGGACAGCAAGATACTCCTCGTGGCCACCATAGGCGACGAGAAGCAGAAGCCTGTGGAAATAAACCAGTCTCAGTGGCAACGCCTTTGGCTTGCCGACGACAAGCAGGAATACAAGACCCACCTTGCCGCCATTCTCTATGCCGACGTGTTGGCTGAGAAGCGTGGCGAGGTAAAGCAGAGTCCTGCCGAAAGCGAGGAGCATAAGCGTGATATGAACGAGACCATCGTCATACCGCCTATCCTCCGTCAGTACAACGACCTGAAGAAGAAGCATCCTGATGCGATGCTCCTATTCCGTTGCGGCGACTTCTACGAGACCTACAAGGACGATGCTGTCAAAGCCTCCAATATTCTGGGCATCACCCTCACGCGCTACTCCCAGCGCAAAGAGGAAGACGGTTCGGCCTTGCGCATGGCAGGTTTCCCATACCATGCCCTCGACACCTATCTGCCGAAACTTATCCGTGCCGGTGAGCGTGTAGCCATCTGCGACCAGATTGAGCAGAACCGCAAACCGCAGCAGAGCGAAGAGGCAAAGCCCGAGCAGAAGCAGGAGGTGAAAGAGACTGTAGCACGTCAGGAAGAACATCATCGCAGTATGCACCGATAACCGCACCATGGCATGAAAGCATCAAGGCAATCTTATATCGACAACTATGCCGAGCACGCCATGGAACAGATGCGGCGGTATGGCATACCAGCCTCCATCACCTTGGCGCAGGGCATCATCGAGTCTGCCGACGGCCAGAGCACCTTGGCGCAGACCGCCAACAACCACTTCGGTGTGAAGGGCGCGTACAACGGCAACTATGTACTTGCCAATGACGACAAACCCAATGAGCACTTCAAGAAGTATGATAATGTGGGACAGAGCTATGAGGACCATTCCAAAGTCCTCATGGCTTCCCGCTATCAGCGGTATGTGGGCAATCTCTCGCCCGATGACTATCGTGGTTGGGCTGCCGGCATTCAGAAAGGCGGCTATGCCACGGCCAAGAGCTATTCCAACACCCTGGTGAGCGTCATCGAAGGTGCCAACCTACAGAAATACGACCAGATGGTCATGCAGCAGATGCGTGCCGAAGGTCGGCAGTTCGGAGTACAGGCCAATCCGCTATCCACAGAACAGACGGCGACAACTTCCTCTGCCAGCCAAAGCGCAGGCTACTCCATGCCGGTGAAGCGTGACGAGTTCATGCTCATCACCTCTCCCTATGGGCCACGTGAAGACCCTGTCAACAAGGGAACGACGCAGATTCATCATGGCATTGACATCAAGACCAACAAGGACAATGTGCTGGCCACAGAGAACAATGGCACTGTCATCGGTGTTGACCATCGCACCACCACAGGTGGCGGCAAGACGGTCACTGTGGAATACTCCCGTGAGGATGGCTCCAAGACTCGTGTGCAGTATATGCACCTGAGTGAAATTGCCGTCAAGAAAGGCGATGTGGTCAATGCAGGACAGAAATTGGGCGTGACCGGCAACACGGGCACACGCACCACGGGTGAGCATCTTCACCTGGGTGTCATCAATGTCTCTGCCGACAACAAGTTGCAGTGGGTCAATCCCGCTGCCTACCTTGCCGAGGTGGCGCAGAAAGGCAACCTGACCATCGAGGCGCAGCACAACGGCAAAGACCTCTTGGCTGACTACAAGACCGCTGGGGCAAAAGCCACGAACACCGATGAGCAGAGTCCTGAAAACTGGATGAACAAGCTGTTGGGTTCCGACGATGCCGCCCTTGGTCTGAACGGCGGTGAGGACAAAGGGTTGTTGGGCAACCTCATGGAGATGTTCATGACCCTGCTCATGCTGGCCATGCAGCAAGAGGGCAAGAGCAAGGAGCAACAGATGCAAGCCGTCAGCGATGCCCTGGTCAACAGGCGTATCGACATCAGCAGTCTGGTGCCGAACATGCAGTCAGCCTCACTCTCCATCACCGACAAAGGCAAGGCAATCCTCTCTGTCCACGACGGCAAGCAGGAGTTCTCCCATGAACTGACCGAAGCGGAGCGCAACAATATCTCGCAGGTGCTCCATAGCGACAACGACGACCAGACCAAGCAGCAACGCCTGGGTGGTATTGTCAGCGCCATCACCTATACCCATCAGGCGGCCAGCAACTACGAACGCATTGATGCCGAGCGTCAGTCGCAGGAGCAGACCTTACAACGAAAGTAACATCACTAAACCAAAACAATATGATTAAAGCAGAAGTAAATGTAACGGGTACGGTGAAGCGAAACACCGGCATCCGTACCGACAGGAACAACAATCCTTACCTGTCACTCATCATGACAGTGTGCTTGCCCGATGCCAAGCAGACCAACCACAGCATCGACGTGTTTGTCTCTCTCCCCAACGCCCATCAGGAGGATGTGGCCACCTACACCGAGGGGATGCGTATTAGCGTCAGCGGCAGCCTGGACATCCGAAAGCGAGGAGAAGAACTGCAGTTTTACCTGACCGGCAATCTCATTTCCACCGAGAATGTGGCAGACTTGGATGCCATCGGAGGCACCATGACGTTCCGCGGCCATCTGAAGAAGGAGAATGTCTATGAGGAGAAGAGCGACAAAAACGGCCATCCGTTCATTGTGTTCTCAGCCTATTCCGCTGAGAAGGTCGGCGAGAGTTTCGTCAGCACCTGGGTCAACTTCATGCGCTTCCCCGAGAAGGATGCCGACATCAGCACCATCATTCCCGACTGGATGCGCTCAAAAGCCCATATGGATATTTCGGGTGACTTACAGGTGTCATCTTTCGGCGGCGTAGTACGTCTGTCCTGCCGTGTCAAGGATATGCAGGAGCATGTCTATGTTCAACACTAAACCATAGCGTATGAAGAAATCCAACTATACTCCCAAACCTGACGGACAGAGTGCGGAAGACCGTGCTCTGTCCACCTTTGCCGAGCTGATGATTGAGAAGATCAGCAATCTCCAGAGCGACTGGAAGAAGCCGTGGTTCTCTCCGCAAGCAGCTCAGATGCCCATGAACCTCAGTGGGCGCAACTACAACGGCATGAACAGCGTCGTCCTCATGCTCATGCAGGAAAAGAACGGCTGGCAGACCTCCCGTTATGCCACTTTCGACCGCATTGTCAGCATGAACTTTACCAAGGGCAAGGACGGCAAGTCTGTGCCTGCTGTGGATGCCGATGGCAACAAACTCCCTCATGTGGGCATCAACAAGGGCGAGAAGAGTACCCCGGTGATGCTCACTACCTTCACCTGCGTCAACCAGGAGACGAAGGAACGCATCAAGTACGACGATTACAAGCAGATGTCGCAGGAAGAGCGTGCCAAATATGCCGTCTATCCCAAACTGCAAGTCTATAACGTCTTCAATTTGGACCAGACGAACCTCAAAGAGGCACGCCCCGAGCTTTATCAGAAGTTCCTCGATGAAGCCGAAGGCCGACGTTACGAGTCCAGCGAGGGAATGCGTGATTTCCCTGCCTTGGATGCGATGATTGAGAAAGACCTCTATGTGTGTCCCATCAAACCTACCCATGGCGACGATGCTTACTACTCAATAAGCCGCGATGAGATTGTAATCCCCGAAAAGTCGCAATTCATTGATGGCGAGTCTTTCTACAGCAACCTCCTGCACGAGATGAGCCACGCCTCTGGTTCGGAAAGTCGTTTGAACCGACTGAAGCCCGGACAGTCCTTTGGTAGCGAAGCCTACGGGCGCGAAGAACTTGTTGCCGAACTTACTGCAGCCCTTGTCTCTTCGCAATATGGCATGGAGAAGCACGTCAAGAGCGACAGTGCGGCCTACCTCAAGTCCTGGCTCAACAGTCTGCACCAAGATCCGCAGTTCATCAAGACCACCCTCATGGACGTGAAGCGATCGGCCTCGTTCATCGGCCAACGCCTCGATGCCGTCAACCAGCGTCTGGAGCGTGATGGATGGGAGGCAGACTTCTCTGACATCCGTACCAAGAACAAGGAGTTCACCCCGATGTTCAACAATGAGGGCCGTAGGGTCAACCCTGCCGCCATTCAGCAGGAACCTGTTCAGGAGAAGCCTGTAGCCCAGGAACAGAAGGAGGAGATTGCCGCCAAGAACGTAGAACGTCCACGATTTCATCGTTAGGATTTACGAGCCGTCGCCCGAGGTGGATGTACTGTTCACCTTTGATGAAGAGGACGAAGCGGAGATGTACTTTGGTGACACACCGGTGGGGATTGACATGAATACTGCCCAATATATCCTGCGCCAGAAAGCGTCGATGCCAGTTGGCACAGTATGGGGCGACTCGTTCCCTGCCGTCATCAACCACACTTCGGCATCCATCGCCCGCCAGCATCCCGACTTCCATGCCGCCAAGCATGGTGACTACGATGCCGCATTGCGGCTGATTGACGACCTGGTGAAGGACGACCGCATCGCAGATATTGTGGAGCGTTATCCCACTGCCCGTGTCATCTACAACCACCATATGCAGGGCGACGGAATCAATATGATACCGGCAGCCTACGCCGCCAAGTTCTCTGCCGCCGGCATGACTGTGGAGCACGACATCATTGCCGTGACCAATGTCTCGCACACCAATGCCTCCGACATATCCCGTCTGAGCAAGCGTATGCGCTTCGAAGGCAAGGTCAACATAGGCACGGACTACATCCTCCTTGATGACTTCATCACCTCTGGTGCTGAACTCCGTGACATGCGCGATTTCGTACAGAGCCAGGGAGGCAACGTGGTGATGATGACCACCTTCGGGCATGGCAGTTATGGCAGACTCAAAGACATCAGAATAGACAATGATTACAAAGAACGACTCAAAGCGTCGGGTATCACCGACAGAGATTTAAGAAAATATGGAATTGCATCGGAAATCGGCTGTCTTACCATCGGGGAAGCAGCCAAACTCAGCCGCCTGGTTAACGCCAGAGCAAAAACAACAGTTGCGCAGCTCAGCGCAAGAGTTCAACGAACACGCCAAGGACAGCAACCTCTACCACCAGTGGGAGAAGCAGTTCAAGGATGCCGGCTTCAAGGTGTCCAGGCTGAAACGATAGGAGACAAGAGTAAAACAATTCATGTGCAAGGTGAGAGCAAACAGTCATGCTCGCATGAACTTTTGCCGAACCGAAGCCATGAAAATTTAATCAATCAAGGTGTGGAGTTGCGTGCCGCCAAAGGTGTTATGCGCCGATGATGCAGCCGTGGCTGCACACCTTTTAGAAGTACATCATCATGAAGAAATATTTTTTCGGAATGCTGTTGCTCTCAGCAATGGCTTCCAGTCAAGCAAACGCAAGTCCAGTACGACTTGCCGACAAGTGTAATCTTGAAGTCAGGGACGACGACGAACTCACCAAGCCCCTGCAGCCGACCTATCTCGACAATGTCATCACCACCTCGTCGTGGGGCAGCAACTGGTTCATCGAGGCCAAAGGTGGCGCGTCAGCCTTCATAGGTGCGCCCATAGGTTGTGGCGACCTCTTCGATAGAGTGATGCCCGTCCTGCAGATTGGCGTGGGCAAATGGTTCACGCCAGCAGTGGGTGGTCGTATCGGCTATCAAGGTCTGAAGTTCAAGAATGCCGACCTTCGCACCATGGACTATCAGTTCATCCATGCCGATTTTATGTATAACCTCACGCACAACCTCCAGTGCAACGATGAAGGTCTGTCGAAGGTGGATGTCATCCCTTTCGTGGGTGTGGGTATGATACGCAACTCATCCAGCACCGCCGGCTATTTCCTGGCTGACGGTCAGCAGATAGGAAATCACCCCTTCGCTTTCAGCTATGGCATAGAACTCCGCTATCTGCTCTGCGACCGCCTGCATCTGGTGGGCGAGGTGAGCGGCATGACCACCCTGAAGAACTTCGACTGCGTGGGTACCTCCAGCCGTTTTGGCGACCACATGCTCAATGTCTCGGTGGGCCTGTCATATACCATCGGCAAGAAAGGTTGGAAGAAGGTTGTCGATGCCCGTCCGTACATCAACCAATGCAACTACCTCTTAGACCGCAATGCCGTCCTCTCCAACTACGCCAAGGAAATGAAGAAGCAGCATCACGAGGCCACCACCGCCGACAAGAATGACTACAGCGGACTCAATTCCCTTCGTTTCAGAATGTCGCAGCAAGGCGACACGGCATCAGAGATGGCTGATACACTGGAAACCGCCTCGCGGATAACCGTAGGAGTTCCCGTCTATTTCTACTTCCAGTTGAATACCGCCAAACTTGTGGACGACTCCCAGCTGGCCAACCTCGATGAGATAGCACGCATCGCCAAGGAGCAGCACCTCACAGTGCATATCTCCGGCGCAGCCGACAGCGCCACTGGCACCAACGACCGCAACCGTGCCCTGAGCATCGAGCGAGCCAAGTACATCGGCCACCAGCTCATGAACCGCGGTGTATCCAAAGAAAACCTGAAAGCCACCAGCCTCGGCGGCATCGCCCAGTTCGCCCCCAAAGAAGCCAACCGCTTCTGCGTAGTGTTGGTGCAATAGCCCACACCTCCCAAACCACATCATCACCCATATCCCAGCACTCCAGCATCGTTATCACCCCAAGATAACTATGTTGGAGCTTCTTTTTGGGGTCAATTACACCCCTATAAAGACGAAAAATCTTCAATTTAGAAAAGAAATATGCCTAAAAACGCAACTTTTATCCAAATTCATTCGTGTTTTTCAGGAAATCTATATAACTTTGGAGCACAAAACCCATTATAACACATCATGAGTAATAAAGGTTTAAATCGAATTAAGGTCGTTCTTGTAGAGCAACGCAAGACAAGCAAATGGCTCGCAGAACAACTAGGCAAAGGTGAAGCCACCATATCAAAATGGTGTACTAACCGCAGCCAACCATCTTTGGAAACCCTTGTTGAAATAGCGAGGGTGTTGCAGGTTGACGTCAAGGATCTCCTACAATCAACCATAGAAGACCAGCCCATGGTTTACATTAAACTTCCTAACAACAACGGATTACAAGGTTAGCATTATGGAAAAAGAAAAGAAAGAACTGCTCAAGCAGCAGATTGAGAAGCTCAACGAAGTGCTCCTTGCATTGGACGCAAACTTCGATATAGAGAATGAGATATCCGACGAGTATTCGTTCCTGTCAATAGCAAAACAGCAACTCGAAGCATTCGCTGAGAGCTGATGTTTAATGTTGTCTATTATACCACTAACACGCAACAAGTATGGATTTAAGAGAATTTGCCTCCGATTTTCAAGATAATGTAAAGATGGCAGTGGAAATGGGTAATTCTGACTATGATCAGGAATTGGCCGGTGCCATATTGGAGTATTTAGAGGACAATGGCGAAGTCAATGTCCCTGAGCTTTGTGTGTTCCAGAAAACACGCACTCGTATCACCGCATACGACTATAATGATGAAGCTGAGTCGCTTGATTTATTCTATCTGATCAAGGCGGAAACTTTACTCGGCAAGGTGAACAAAAGTAAGATTGAACAGGGATTCAATTATCTTATGTCATTCTATCGGGAGTCGATGAATGGCACCCTCTTGAAGTCTGTTAGTGTTGACAACAATGATGAAATTGCAGAGGTTGCAAAACTCGTCCAAAGTACAAAGGGCAAGATAAATCAGCTGCGTCTATACGTTATCACAAATGGATTGACCGATCCTGATGTGGGCATGGCCGTTGAATCCGATGATGGCGAATACATCATCGAATACAATGTTTGGGATATGCAGCGGGTATATCAGCAACACAACATCCGCACTGGCAAGGAGAAGGTCGAAATTGACTTCCCGACAGAATATAATACGGAACTCCAATGCTTGAAAATGAGTGAGGAGAATCCCTTTGTTGATGCTTATATGGCCATCATACCAGGTATTACTTTGGCAAAAATATATAAGAAATACCAGCAGGTGCTTCTTGAAAAGAATGTCCGTACATTCCTTCAGTTCAAGGGTAAAGTGAACAAGGGTATTCGCAAGACTTTGCGCGAAGAGCCCGACATGTTCTTCTCTTACAACAATGGTATCTCTACTACTGCCAGTGAGATTGAAGTGAAGGACATAGATGGAACCTTGTATATCACCCGTTTGTATGACTGGCAGATTGTGAACGGAGGCCAAACCACGGCATCTATCTCGGCATCTTTGAATGACAGAGATGTGGAGCTAGGCAAGGTATTTGTGCCTATGAAGATTAGCGTTATCCGCGATGCGGAAAACAGCGAAAGCATAATCAAGGCTATTTCTACTTCGGCCAACAGTCAGACTGCCATCAAAAATTCCGATTTCTCTGCCAATGAGCCGTACTTGGTTGACTTGGAGAAATACAGTCGCTCAGAATGGGTTCCAAATGGTAATGCCAAACCTGTATGCAAATGGTACTTCGAGCGTACACGCGGCCAGTATCTTGACCAACTGGCCCAGCTTAGTGGCTATAATGAGAAGTCGTTCAAGAGGGAATATCCCAAGAACCAAAAGATCACCAAGACAGATATTGCCAAATACGAAGCTTCATGGAACATGATGCCCTATAACGTATGTCGTGGTGCAGAGAAGAACTATACTATCTTTGTCTCTGACATCAAGCGCGACAAGCCGGAAGTGACAGCCAATTACTTCAAGCGTGTCATCGCCAAGTGCATTCTGTTCAATACCATTGACTCGATTGTAAAGTCCAAGAAACTGGGCGGTTACAAGGCTAACATGAACACCTATCTGATGGCTTCTATATCTTTCCTTTCTGACAGGAATCTTGATTTGACGTACATTTGGGAGAATCAGATGGTACAGCAAGATGTTATAGACCGTATTGAGGAACTGATTCCAATGGTATGGCTGCATCTTACAGGGGCATCTTCGACCGGAGGAAGCCAATCATCCAACGTTGGAGAGTGGAGCAAGAAACCCGAATGCTGGAACCGTCTCAAACTCAAATTAAGCGAATATGAAAAGTTCGGGCAGGAACTGATGCAAGCTGAGACCAACGAAGATGGTTCAGGTCTCAACGATGCCCAGTTAAGTAAGATCCATGAAGCGGAGGCTATAGATTCAAACTATTGGTTCGCACTCGCCAATTGGGCAAAGACAAGAGACCTGCTTACTCCTATGGACAGAAAAGCTGCTTTCAACTTTGGCACCATGCGTTCACGCAACCGTGCATTCAAGTCTTTAAAACAGGCTCAATACGCCCTGAAGATTGTGGCAAAAGCCGAGGAACTTGGTTTCCAAGGATAAAAATATACTATGGCAACAACTATATATACATATCTGCATTATGACGATCTGAACGGCTCGCGAATAGTGAGCATGGACGATTGTATGTGCAAGCTATATAATATCAAACGTGACGACAATGAGTTTCTGAAGGACTTTAACGAAGACCTACAGAATCCGGCACTCTATATCCTGACGAATAAAAACTCCCGCAAAGCATATATTGGTGAGACAGATGACTTCACGAAAAGAATTGTGCAGCACCTTGCCAAGAAAGACTTTTGGGATGAAGTGATGGTATTCTTAGCCAGTGACGGCTCATTAAGCAAGACCGAGGTGCAATATCTTGAGTGTCTTGCATACAAGAAGGCGTGCGAGATGAATTCGTATGATCTTTCAGAGAATACGCAAACACCAAAGAGTCCTCACATGAGTGTCATGCAAAAGGCTAAAGCTGATAAGTTTTTCAAGTATGTCCAGTTCCTTGCGAAATTCGTGGGGAGCGACATCTTTGAGAAGCGCCCCAATGTCGTACTGAGAACGACACTTGAAGCAGTACAGCCTAAGGTTCTTCCTGTTGAAATTGAATACACCAACGAGGACTTGAAGGGGCGCATTTTCATGTCGCTGAATGGTGAGGGCAAATATTCCAAGCGTGAGATAGTTCTTGCCATAGTAAAGGAATTCATGAAGCAGTCTCCTGGCACCACTCTCAGCGAGTTAAAGGCTACTTTCCGTAGGGACTACCTCGGACGTTTTGCACAGTACGAGTTCATTCAAGAGGATGTGGAGACCGCAAAGAACTGGAAAGAATTAGGCGAAGACCACAATCACTACTTCCTGAATGATGTGCTGACAAGTGGAGATGGAGTAGATTTTGTGGTTTGTGTCGAATGGGACAGAACCAACATCATAAAAGTCCTTGGTATAGCCAAGGCTTTAGGATGGACATTTGGAATTATAAAAGAATGAACAATTGAAAATGACCAATACAACTGACATACAGAACACTTCTGAGAACATTGATTTCAAAGGCAAGTCATGGGTGGACAGGGAATTCGCTTTTCCCGATAGGACCATCCGTTTAGCTACGTCCTTCAGTGGAATCGGTGCGATAGAATATGCCATGCGTAGATTGGGACTGAAGTCTAAAATAGTATTTGCTGGCGATATTGATGCAAACTGCAAGAAATCATACTTCGCCAATTATGAGATAAAAGAGGAACAATGGCATAATGACATTCATGATTTTGATGCCAAGCCATATCGTGGGAAAGTTGACCTGTTTGTAGGTGGAGCACCTTGCCAAGCCTTCTCTATAGTTGGAGAACAGCGAGGATTTGAAGATACTCGCGGTACACTATTTAGAGAATTTGCCCGTGTGGTAAAGGAGTGCCAGCCTAAGGTGTTTATATTCGAAAACGTACAGGGACTCTTTAAGCATGACGGTGGAAGAACATGGGAAGTAGTATATAATACGTTCCGTGATTATTGCGGGTATGATGTACACTATCAGCTTCTCAACGCCAGAGACTATGGTATTCCTCAGACACGGGAAAGATTATATTGCATTGGGTTTAGAAAAGCGACCAAGTTTAAATATCCTGCACCAATACCTCTAAGATACAAGATGTACGATTTTCTGGAGGACTATGCTGCAGGAGAGTATTACGATGCTGGCCATGCAGTTAAATTGCTGACTCCAAACGGAGACCAACGAGAAGAACTGTTGAATGGTGCTAAACCCGAAGATTTTAACGAGTTCATATTCCCGATCAGGGAAGTAGATGATAAATACTACTTGTCAGAGAAAGTAGCCAAATATGTTCTCTGTCCAGGAACAAAGAGTTTTAAGACTCCTATAAAGACGGATTTGGATGTCGCACGACCATTGCTCCAATCTATGCATAAGATGCACCGCGCTGGGGTTGATAATTATGTCACTTTCAATAAAGCCAAAGGCATTGATGGACTAAGAAAACTCACTCCAAGAGAATGTCTGAGACTAATGGGATTTAAAGACGATTTCAAACTCGTTGTGAGCAATACTTCTGCTTACATGGAGGCAGGAAACAGCATAGTCGTAGATGTGCTTATTGCCTTGCTAAAGCAGATGGACATTACAAAATATGGCATAGATAATGAAGAATAGATTTGCAGACATACAAAATACAAAAGCCAATATAGACACCGAAACAGATTGGCGTACTCTACAGTTCTCCCACCCGGAAAGAACTATACGACTCGCTACATCTTTCAGTGGTATAGGGGCTATCGAACATGCTTTTCATCGCTTGGGGCTGAATTGTCAAATTCAGTTCGCGGGCGACATCGACCTTAACTGCAAAAATGCATATATCGCCAACTATGGCATTTCCGAAGATCAATGGCACAATGACGTACACGACTTTGATGCCAAGCCTTATAAGGGCAAGGTGGATTTGTTTGTTGGTGGTGCTCCATGTCAGGCTTTTTCCCTAAGAGGAAAGCATGGCGGTTTTGAAGATACACGAGGAACTCTATTTAGAGAGTTCGCTCGTATCGTAATTGAATGCCAACCCAAAGTCTTTATCTTTGAGAATGTTAAGGGTATGCTTAGTCATGACAAAGGACGCACATGGCGTGTCATCAAAGAAACCTTCGAGAATGACTGTGGATATCAAATCTACTATCAGGTTCTCAATGCAAAGGATTACGGGATTCCCCAAAGCCGGGATAGAATTTATTGTATTGGTTTCAGACAAGAGACTGACTTTAAATATCCTGCACCTATAGAATTGTCCTCTTCCGTATATGATTATTTGGAGCAACGTATTGATAAGAAGTACCTTCTAAAGCAAAAGGGTGCCCATTTCATAACAAGAAGCATCAATTACCAGAAGAGTTACACCCAAGTCAATGGAGATGTTGCACTTTGCCAAAAAAGGAATCAACAGTTTAATTGGCATGGGGATTTCATTTTCCATCCGCAACTATTAGCAGACACTTCAACTCCGGAAACGGATGAAACTCTATTTAATGTATCTGATTACGAAGAAGAGTACTATTCTGAAAAGAATCCTGAGAAGTATGCTCTTGATGTGTCGGATATGAAGTCAGCATCTATGATACCAGTAAATGAGAATCAAATAAACTCAAAAACTGGGCGCTTTAGAAAACTCACGCCACGGGAGTGCCTCAGGCTAATGGGATTTGATGACACTTTCAAGATTGTTGTTTCTGATACAGAGACTTACAAACAATCCGGTAACAGCATAGTAGTTAATGTATTAATGGCTTTGTTAAAACAAATAGACATCACACAATATGGAACAGATGTACAATGATAAAATGCAAGCTATTGGCTATAACCAGTTGGTTTGCGACATTTTCTTGAACTGGGAAGATGTCAAAGATGAGATATTGTTACCTGACCGCAAACTCGGTTCGGGTAATGGTACTGTTCATGTCTTTCTTGGGGCTGCAGATGCAGCTCTTCGTACAGAGTTTGCCAACTATTATACTTCTGTTGAAAAAGGCGAAGACACGTCGGTACAAGCCGTTAAGGTCAAACACGTGTTTACTAAGAGCAATGTGCTTAGTATGCTGGGATATGTTTGTCAATATTATAAAGCAAAAGGTGAAGACTACGATGATGTCGTCAATTCCATATTGGGACAACTGGAAGTCTTCACGACATCTAATGAGCTAATAACGACAGAATCTCTTTTCAAGTTATCTACTGGCTCTAACAAACTACGTCCATACTTTAAACAGTTTGATGATAAAGGAGCCTTTCATAAGGTAATCCGACAACTCCTTTTGCCTCAATCTGCGTATAAGATTTCTTTATACAAGAATAGTGCAAACGAGTATGCAGCCTTTTGGCTTATTGGATTTTCCGAATTGAACGATTTTGAAGCTGATTCGTCCAAGGCATATTTGCAAGATGCACCAAAAGGAAAAGAAGAAACATGCCATCTTCAGCAAATATTCTATGGTGCACCTGGCACTGGCAAGTCCTATACTATCAACCGAGATACGGCTGGTGAGGACGTAATCCGCACCACATTCCATCCTGACACTGATTACTCTACATTTGTCGGTGCTTATAAACCGACTACAATAGAGGAAGAGGTGATGACCGTAATCGGCACAAAGGCTGTGCCTGTAGAGAATGCCGACGGGTCGCACCGCAAGGAGTCGAAGATTGTGTACGAGTTTGTGCAGCAGGCATTCCTTCAGGCTTACGTTGCTGCATGGAAGAAGTATGCAGAGGCGAGTGGTGACGAACCTCGCAAGCAATTCCTCGTCATCGAAGAAATCAATCGCGGCAACTGCGCACAGATATTCGGCGACCTCTTTCAGTTGCTCGACCGCAATGCACAAGGTTTCTCCGACTATCCCATCACAGCCGATGCCGACATGAAGCGTCAGCTGAAGAAGGCTTTTGCCGGATTGTCGTTGGCAGATGCCGACAACATCAACGCCATGTACAACGGCAGAAATGTGAGCCGTGAAGTGCTGGATGGCGATATCCTTCTGCTCCCCGGCAACCTCTATATCTGGGCCACAATGAACACATCCGACCAAAGTCTGTTCCCTATCGACTCTGCCTTCAAGCGTCGTTGGGACTGGACTTACCGCCCAATCTCCGACGCAAGAGAAGGATGGAAAATCAAAGCCGATGGCAATCTGTACGATTGGTGGGTGTTCCTACAGAAAATCAACGACAAGGTTGGCTCGCTCACCAATAGTGAAGACAAGAAGCTGGGCTATTTCTTCTGCAAGGCTAACGGCGAGAACATAATTTCTGCCGATACCTTTGTAGGCAAGGTCATCTTTTATCTGTGGAACGACGTGTTCAAGGACTATGAATTTGGCGACACCATCTTCGACGATGGCAAGGGCGGCAAACTTACCTTCGACAAATTCTACGTGGCTGGTGCTGCGGGCGAAACAAAAGTCGTGGAAGATAATATTGCATTGTTCCTGAAAAACCTGGGGGTAGAACCAACCGCGTCTGTTGCCGATGCCGACACTGAAGAATATGAAGGTCAACAAGAATCAACAGAAAACCCTGAGAAGGATAAATCTGATTGGAGTGCTACGGAATTAAAGAGATACGAGTTTTGGGAGGCATTTCTGACTTATGGACAGCAAAATGAAGAATTCAGCAAGTATTTTGGGGGAGTAAAGAAGGCAAGTAAAGACCACTGGAAAAACTTCTTTATTTCAGGCGTTGATTTCTATTTCGTAGCTCTGCAGCAACGCAAGAAAAATGCGGCAGATGTTCAGGTTTACTTTGACGAAACTAACGACACATTCCATCGACTGTATGCTCATAAAACTGAGATTGAACAGGAAATGGGAGTTGTCTATAATTGGAAAGAACTGCCGGAAAAGAAATCGAGCTACATTAGTGAGCGCATGTCTGGTGTCGATTTCGAGGACAAAGAGAGTTGGACCTCTGTTTTTGACTTCTTTATCGATCGTTTCATCCGTATGAGAACGGTTTTCCTCAAGTACGCAAAAGAATAAGCCATGCGCATCCTTATCGAAGAATACCAGTATAACGTCGCCGACGTGAAAGACATTCTCCAGGGCATTGACGCCTTGGAGAATGTCGAGGGGCGTGTGTCCATACACTATGTGGGGTATTATTACAACACACTGCTGAAGGACTGCGTATTCATTCTTCCGAAGGTGCTACTGAAGGATGTAGAGGGTGAAGAACGTGTTTTCGGCAAATACCGACCCGAGGACATTGCCAATCTTGACGTAAACAATCCGCTGGAACCCGAAGAACGAAACTTCATCTATAAGTTTGCAGTGTGGATATATCGCGCCATAGTGGTGTTCAAGAACGACAAGCGTAACGATACCGACATTGTCTATCACCAGAAGATAGCCCAGGTGGGCACAGGCTCACGTCGTCTGAGCAATACGTATCTTGACATTCTGTTGTCTCTGATACAGTTCAACCGCGACAACCAAAGCTTTTTCTTCTTCATCGTGAAGAACCAGCATAGCGGACTGAACAAGATCAACTGGACACGCACGATAGCATCTTCCAATGCCATTGTGCAAAATGGACAGCCCATTTACCTGAATCCCATTAACAAGAAGCGCCGCATCAACTTCGACGAAGAACTGCTCATCATCTTCTTCTCCATCCTGAACTATATTGGTGATACTTATGGCTTCCCGAAAGAGATATGCTGTCAGTATCAGCTCATCACAGGTAAACGCTTCGAGACCTATCTTAACGGCTTCGGCAAAACACGCCTGCACCAGATCAAGTACAAGTATTTCTCCGATAAGGCGCTGCAACTGTGGAACCTCTGTTATGCCTTCTTCGAGCAGAGCAAGCAGGTGTATGTAAGCACCGACCGACGGGAGTATTTGCTTGTGAAGAACTTCTACATCGTCTTCGAGGCCATTATCGACGAGCTTGTGGGCGACAACCCGCTGCCCGACGGAATGGACAAACGTCAGGACGACGGCAAGATAGTTGACCACCTCTTCACAGCGGCCAGTCTGACTGGGAGCGAACATCGGCAGAGTGATGCAGGTTCACGCCAGACATATTATATAGGTGACTCCAAGTACTACAAGATGGGGCACGAACTGGGACGTGAGTCGGTGTACAAGCAATACACCTATGCCCGCAATGTCATACAGTGGAACCTCGACATCTTCAACGGGCTGAATGATACGGTCAAGACCTCACATGTGCGTCTGCGAGACGAGCGGACAGAAGGTTACGAGATTATCCCTAACTTCTTCATATCGGCCAAATTGGATGAAAATTTCAAGTATGACGATGATGGCATAGAGAAAACCGACCGCAAGAAGAACAAGCACAAGAATGTGCAGTTCATGAACCGTCTGTTCGACCGCGACACCATGTTGCTGTTCCACTACGACGTGAACTTCCTTTATGTTCTCTCGCTCTATGCCCGCGACAACGTCAGCCAAAAGGCTGCATGGAAGACCAAGATACGCCAGCGTTTCCGCAAAGAGATACAGGAATGGCTTCAGAAAGACTACGATTTCTACGCAATGCGTGCAAAGCCCGGCGTGGACGATGCAGAATATATCAAGACCCATTTCCAGCAAATACTTGGCAAGGTGTACACTCCATTTACCCAAGACAAGAACATCTATTCCCTTGCTTTGGAGAATGGCGATAAATACACGGCAGAAAACAAGGCCCTGCTCAGCGAGCTACGTCAACACTTCTTTGTAGAACCCTGTGCTTTGGGACGGGACCCGCTTGAAGTGTTGCCGGAGGTTTCCGCCGTCGGCGCAGGCGTTATGCCTACCGATGCCGGAGAAAAGAATGTGCTCACGTGCCTCGTCAGGAAGACGGACGACAATTTCAAGCACTATTTCGAGCACAACGGGAAAAGCTACACCATGGAGCGCATTCCCTCCATCAATCTTATGGGTATCAAATATCTGTTGCCTATGGTAGGAGGTATGATAGATGGTTACTACGAGATTGAGCGCATGGCTTTTGTTGACAACAAAGGTGTGCCTGGATTGCGCCTACGACTGGGCGAATACCATCATATTGGCGATAAATGGGTACATATCTACCGCACAAAGATGCAGCCTGGGGAACTTATATCACTGGACTACACAATGAAAATGTATAACGAATAAGATACTGATGCCTATGGAAGACGGACAAATACGTTCAAGAGCGAAAAAGAAACTCATTCGAGTCACATTCCCCGATGGAGAAGTGATTTGCTACAACAATGCCACTTCTACCATGATTGCGGCGTTGAACAAAATCGGCTCAGACAAGTTTCCTGCCATCAATCTGGAGTTGTGTCATCTTCCCTTATTGTCAAAGGAGATATATCCCCAGTATAAAGAATGGATGAAGCCTGTATGCGACGGATGGTATCTCAATGCCCAATCGAATTCCGACAACAAGTATCTACAACTGCGTTCCATAAGTGACCAGCTCTCTTTAGGAATGGTTGTAGAACTTGGAACAGATTTTGAAACTCAAGTTAATCCCAACAAGGAGAAAAAGAGCCGAACGAAAGACAAACTTTTGGTGAAGTTCCCTGACGGTGAATTTGTAGCCAACGACAGTGCGCTTGAAACCTATCTGGAAACGATATGGAAACTGGGCATTGACGACATCATGCGCAAGCACTTGACGTGGGGCGACAAGGATCTCATCACTACAAACCAAGTAGCCAACGGACAGATACAAGTAGGTGAACGACGCTGGGTAGCTGTGCCGAACATGACGAAGGACAAGGCAAAGTTGCTACGCGTTATTGCTGCTATGCTTCATATAAAACTTGAAATCACAATCATCTGATATGATATATTCCGGGCTTAACCAACATAACAGTAATCTCAGAAAGCATCAGATAGAGGCCAAAGGCAAAATATTTGATGCTTGGGATAAGTATGACTCTGTCATGTTGCAGATGCCCACTGGCACAGGGAAGACCTATCTGTTCACGTCCATCGTGAACGACCTGCTTGCCGCTTACAAGGAAGCCCATCAGGACATTCATATTCTTGTCGTGGCCCACAGAATGGAGTTGCTTGACCAGATTTCAGCAACCCTGTCAAGATTTGGCATTGCTCATGGATTTATCCAAGGTGCGAGGGAACAGCATTTATGGAAGCGGGTGCAAGTGGCCAGCATTATGTCCTTGCTGACAGAGAAGAACTATTACAACACACTCCGTCAGAAGTTTGACTATATCATAGTGGACGAAGCGCATCATTCGCTGGCTGACACTTATATCAAGCTCTTTGAGTTGTTCCCCGATGCGAAGAAACTGGGAGTGACTGCTACGCCCTGGAGACTGAACCATGAGTCTTTCCTCTGCTTATATCAGACGCTCATAGTTTCACCTCAAATATCCTGGTTCATCAGCAACAACTTGTTGGCGGACTTCGACTATGTGAGCATAAAGCCTAACTCCGACATCCAGCGATTGGTGGATCGCTCTGAAGTGGCTGACACCGGTGACTTCGCCAATGCAGATCTCGACAATACGTTCAACAACCAGCGCATCCGTTCAAAGGTGTATGAGTCATACAAGCGCTTTGCCGACGGACGCAAAGGTATTATCTATGCCATCAACAAGCGTCATGCTGCGAAGATAGCTGAGCTCTATTCCAGTCATGGCATCAATGCTGTAGCCATTGACTGCGACACGCCAAAAGAGGAACGTCAAGAACTGATTGCCAAGTTTAAAGCTGGGGAAATAACTGTTTTGGTGAACGTGGAGATATTCACGGAAGGCTTTGACTGCCCTGACGTGAGTTTCATCCAACTGGCTCGCCCGACAAAGTCGTTGGCGCTATATATACAACAGGTAGGTAGAGGCTTGCGTATAGTGGATGGCAAGGAGAAGACCATTATTATCGATAATGTGGGACTCTATAACTACTTCGGACTGCCAGATGCAAACCGAAAATGGCTATACCATTTCAAAGGTCATGATGATGTAGAGCACACATCAAGCAGCAGAAAGGATTCCCTTACTTTAAGAGAAGAAGACTACGAGTTTGACGAAAGCCGCCTCGCTGAGGATGATGAAGAAATGATGGTGGTAAGAGGTGCATCAGATGTGTCTCCTGTAACGCCAGATTGTGCCAAGCAGACTTCTGCACCATTACCTATAGAAGAAATATCACTCTGTGACTATTACCTCATAAGGGGCAATGCTGAAAAGTTCAAGGTCTATCCATTCGTAAAGAAGAAGGGTAAGATAACGGGAGCAGTGGGTGGCTGCATCTATGAATATGAGGCAGAGAAACGTCCTGTCACATTCACCCATGATGAGAAAGAGAACATGCTGTTGGTGGATGGTGACACGAAACTCAGTACCCTTATAACATTCTCTGCAATGTTACTGGGCAAATCTGTAACCGAGTTGCTTGACCTTGACAACCTGTGCTGCATGTCACATTCAGATGATGTGGCAGAAGCAAGTCTGTTTGATGTATTGAAGATGATGTCAAAAATCGAGTCGTGAACTATGGACAAACTGACCAAGGAGCAGCGCCATCGCTGTATGGCATCGATACGGGGGAAGGACACCAAGCCGGAGATACTGGTGAGGAAGTTCCTGTTCAGCCGAGGGTATCGCTATCGGCTGAACCACCCGCGTCTGCCTGGTCATCCCGACATTGTCCTGCGCAAATACCGCACAGTCATCTTTGTCAATGGTTGCTTTTGGCATGGGCATGAAGGCTGCAAATACTTCGTCATACCGAAGAGCAACACGGAATTCTGGACTGCCAAGATAGAGCGCAACCGCACCCGCGACAAGGAAGAGCAGCACCAACTTGCCGCAATGGGATGGCACTGCATCACAGTGTGGGAGTGCCAACTGAAATCGGCGACAAGGAGCAACACTCTGGAGTCGCTGGCCTATACACTCAACCGCATCTATCTTCAAGACCATAGTATCAAACGCTACGAGTTGCCCGAAGAAGAGTGCGCCGTGGCCGCCGAGTGCTTATTGAATTATAAAAATAATGCATAGAAGGATATTAACATGTATAGAACATTTAGATCATTCACAGAAATAGACTGGGAGTCATTTAAGGATAATGTCTATGGGCAGATAATGAAGGAAATCGAAGGCAACAGTGACGATTACCTTCTCAATGTATCTGAAATGGAATACGTAAAATTCCTAACGGAAAAATATTCATACACTCCATTATATATTGATCTTTCATCCGAAGAAGTAGCTACGCCTAGAGAGATACGCGAAGACCTAAGGAGGTATGATGACATATATACATCTGCCTTGTATGGGAATTATAGAGATGGCTATGAAATAACTATATCATACTCGTACTCGGGTTGCTCGGATTTATTCCATGTGCGACCATCTTCGTTTATACTAACAAGCAACAATATAAGTGTTGATGATATTCGCCATAGAGTATCTTTTACAATTAGAATATACTCTCAAAATGTAGATGAATTCAATCGTGAAAAACAATCTGCATTTCATAGTTCATTTGGTAATGTTGAAAATATCAATAGCTGTATAAATTCATTCAATGCATCTTTGGAATCGTACATTTCCAAAAAGATAAAGGCCTATAAGCAGAAACTGTTAGCCAAGAACACCTTTTTTGCAGCTATTAAAGTCAAGAAATCTACTGATGCACCAGTGACTTATGGAGTGCCTTCTATAAAGAAAAAGCAGGTTCAGAAGCCACATCTTACATCAGAAGGAGCAACGCAATTTTATCCTGAACCATGTCTGGAGATGAAAACGTACAATGACATTATTTCAGAAGTAAATCAAATTGGGAAAAGTATGGAACGCAAACCGTCTTTATATGGGGGTAAAGATGAAGAAGGCCTGCGTGACGTATTTGTAGCAATGCTTGAAACAAGATTTGAAGGCATCACTGCTACGGGAGAAACATTTAACCATTGTGGTAAAACAGACATTCTTTTGAAATATGCAGAGGATGGTACCAACCTTTTCATTGCTGAATGCAAATTTTGGCATGGCAAGAAGCATTTTCATGCAGCCATTAGCCAGTTATTTGATAGATACTTGTCATGGAGAGACTCTAAAACGGCGTTGATTATGTTCGTGAATGGTGCGAACTTTACAAAAGTTCTTGACTCTATAAAGGAGTCTGTCCCTGAGCATCCTTATTTTCTTAGTACTGTAAATGAGAGTAAAGAGTCTTCGTTTAGCTTTATATTTCGATTACCAAATGACGTAAGCAAAAAGGTTTATTTTGAAGTTATGGTCTTTAATTTTGATAAGAACACAACAATAAAAGATAGTGATGGCAAATAAACGCTGGCAAAGGTTGAAGGCTATAGTCCGTTCTCGTGGCAAGCGCCATGACGAACGATTTGTGTGCCACTGTTGTAAGGTCGTTCACGACCGCGGCTGGACATACACTTATGAGGGCGTTGAGTACTATTTCTGTCCTCAATGCAAGGAGAAACTAAAGGTGGGCCATATGCTGAAAGCCTTAAAATATGATGGCGACTATGGTTCATCAAGATAACAGAGACAGACACATTCGTGAAAAGACAAATAGCATATCGATACAATGAATATAATAGAAGAGACAATCAGTACAGAAGCGACAAGACGCAATGTACGTTTAATGATACCCGTTATGGTGCACTGGGCAAAGACTGGTCACAACGAGCACTCTTATGGAGACCTTATTCATGCGATAGGAAAGAGTCACTTCTCAGGTATAGGTCATGCTCTATATGCTGTTCAAGAAGTACTAAATGCCTTATCTAAGCAGTCAGGCAAGAAGATTCCAACCTTGAACTCTCTTTGCAAGAACACCAAGACAATGTTGCCTTCCGAAGGATTTGAATTCGTCAGTCCTAAATACAACGAATTGGATGAAAACGGAAAGCGTAAATTTGTGACTGGCCTAGATACAGATGCACTCAACTTTCCTTTTTGGGATTGGGTTCTGAAAGAACTTGGATTAAAGGAAGCTATTCCTTTCACCAAAGAACAACTGAATGCAATAAAAAGTCCACATTGCGGTTTCGGTGGAGAAGGTGAAGAGCATAAGGCACTGAAAGAGTACATATGCCAGCATCCTGAAGCTCTTGATTATTCCGATATTGTTCTTGCAGAAACAGAACATGTCTTACCTTCAGGCGATAGGCTTGATGTTTACTTCGAACTGGCAGATGGAACTCATGTGGCTATAGAGGTTAAACCAAGTATATCTCCCGACCAGGATATAACTCGTGGCGTATTCCAATGTGTGAAGTATTTTGCTGTCATGGATGCGTTGCGTACCATTGAATGTGAGGACTACGAAATCGAAGTGCTACTTGTTACGGCAAAAGAGTTGTCTTTGCAGAATAAGACCCTTGCAGAAGAGCTGAATGTTGAATTTGTTGACGGATTTAAAATATGAGCACAATGTGTGATACCGAATGCGATGATGAGATGGAGTGCAACTGTGGACATAGCGGTAATGGCAAATGCCATTGCTGCGAATGCGAGCATCAAGAACACTCTTGCGAAGTATATGAAGAAATCGATATGGACGAGTATATCGACCAGCTTGACGATTGGGATTAGCGACTTCAATGTCTAACTTCAAATTGAACTGCCATGAATGAGGATTATTATAGCGACGACGATTATGACCAGGAGTATGCGGAAGGATATTCGGCGTACAAATATGATGATGAAGACTACGAGTCGGGTTATGAGGATGGGTATGCCGATGGCTATGAGGAAGTAGAAGAGGAGTATGTCGATGAATACGTAGATGACTATGTGGATGAAGGCGACTATGATGCGGTCTATGAAGAGCAACATCAAGGACACCACAAGAAGTCGGAGCACTCATCAGGCATTGACCCTCACCATGTCATGTTGGGAGCCGCTGGTGCAGCTTTGGGACATGCGGCTATAAAGAAGGCTGCGGCTAAGCGTCGGCAACAACAAGCACCACAAAGGGGTCAGAGTGTAGCGCCACAAAGTGTTCCTGCCTCGGAATGGGACAAGAAGATGGACAGCTGCATATTGAATGGTTGTGCCCTTGTCGTTGTAGCGGCAATTGTCATGTTCTTCGTCTGGTGCTGCAGTTGAAATATCAATCAGAGAGAGAAGATAGCTCAAACCTGTAACGCGGAATGAGACACCTTGCTCGTAACTTTGCCCTCGAATTAAAACAACAAGGACTATGGACGTTAAGAAGAACAAGCATTTGGGACAATTCCCTGACGTGATAAACGAGAAACAGCTGGTGCAGCTGTGCGAGAAGTATCGTGACGAGATAGGTCGTGGTACCATCAAAGGTGCTGCCTATCCACGCATACGTTATGTCATCGGTAGAGACAAATTCGGCTATGCCAACTTTGGCGACTATTTCTTCGCTGTAGATGATGGACTGTACGTCTGGCACAAGGAGCAAGAGTATGAGGAAGATCACAATCCTGACGTTGTGGAGGGCTTCTTCGGACATCCATGTGAAGGACGGGGATATACATGCCGCCACATCTTCGCCGGAATAGACACTGGCTATGACGACAGTGAGGGGGAACGCATGTTTACGGGCGACATCATTGTGGCAAGGGAACGCGATGGCTATGAGTTGGGAGCTTTGTGTCTGGCGGCATCACCAGGTAGCGACGGCTTCTATGGTTTCCCGTTGGACAATCACAGCCTTCGGTTAGATATGTGTACAGGAGGTGATTACTTTTTGAAACGCATCGGTACCATATTCTACCAGCTTGACCCATGCGATGAGCCAGAGCCGATATGGCATAAGGCTTTGGGCTTCAACTGGAACTATTGGACGAAGGAAGAACGAAGCAACCATCTCGTCATGGCGCGTTATACACCCAACTTCGACAAGGAAGAATGGAAATATCTCGGCCTCGAAATACTTGGTGCCGAGTTTGAATGGGACAAGATTAAATAATAAACAACGTAAGTGGTATGAATAACAATATACAAGTTAACAAGTCTGATCAAGCCGAAAAAGCACGTATTGGTGCAGTAGGTGAAAACCAAGTCGTATCTATGCTGTTGCAGCAAGGTTGGGATGCATTCAATGCGAATGCTAACATCAAGAACTACAAGTCTATTGACATAGTTTGCATCAAGCCAAATCCAGACATACCCTGCAAGCCACAACTTGCGCTTATTCAGGTAAAGACGTGCTTTCAGAAAAATATCCCTATTGGTTTTACAATAGAGCAATGTTTGGAGGATGACTACCTTGAGAAGCATGTAATGGATCCTTATGTGTTTGTCTATGCTAGCAAATCAAACGGGGCATGGTCGTTTCGTTACTTCATCATCTCTCGCCAGCAATTCATTAAGTTGGCTCGCGCTGGTCATGATTGGTATGTAAATGGCTATAAGAGGGAAAAACCAGTTTCTCAAAAGAGTCCCGCAGGTTTTAATTTGACATGGCTTAAAGGGGAAGGTGAGGACGCCAATAATCACCGTATAGCATTCCAGAATCCTTTAAAAGGCGTAAAATTAGAGGACGCATGGGAAAACATTTGGAAAGACTAACGTATCATGTCACTCATACAAAAATACATCTGGGTGGTGAAGACCATCCATCGGACTGGACGCATCACGTTGAAGGAACTCAATGAAAGATGGAGGAACAACGTGGATTTGAGTCGTGGAGAGGATTTGCCACGACAGACCTTCGACAGATGGAAGGGCGGCATCCTCGATATGTTTGGCATCGTCATTGAGTGCGAACCCAAGGGCGGCTACCATTATTATATAGCCAATCCGTCGGTAATGGATAGAGGCGAACTACGCACATGGCTGCTTGATACCTATGGCACGGCAGAAACCCTGTCCAACAGCCTCGCCATACACGACCGCATCCTTACGGAGGACATCCCTTCGAGTCAGGACTATCTTACCATGGTATTGGAAGCCATGAAGGACAACCGTGTCCTGGAAATCACACATCGTGCCTTCACCATGAATGAGGCGAAAACGTATCTGGTGGAGCCTTACTGCGTGAAGTTATCGGGCGGACGCTGGTACATGCTGGCGAGGAGCGTGGAAAAAGGCCGCTTGCTATTGTACTCACTCGACCGCTTGAAGCATGTCCGTACTACGGAGCAGAAGTTCGAATTGCCCATAGATTTCGTCGCCAAGGACTACTTTGCCGACTTCTTTGGCATCGTGATAGACGAGAATGTGCCATTGCAACGGATTGTGCTCCGTGCTGACAAGTATCACCAGTACTATATGCGCACGCTGCCGATGCACCATTCCCAACGGGAACTCTTCTCCTGCGATGACTATGCCGACTTTGAACTGACCCTGCGTCCCACCTACGACTTCTACATGCGGCTGATGAGCTGGGGCAACATGATAAAGGTACTTGAACCTCAGTCCTTGCAGGATGAGCTGCGTAAGTGGTTACGCAAGACAATGGAAGTGTACGAATAAGAAATGATAGAAAGGTTTGGGAAACGTGAGTGTCTCTCAAACCTTTCTGCTGTTTAGTGACTATAAGCCGAATATGGGAGTGGACTATTCCTCTTCCCAGACTGACTTTTTGGAGAAATCGTACTTCATTCTCAGTACACCTTGGCTGGCATGGCAGTTCTTTTCTATGCCGACCACAAGGGTGTTGTGCAAGTCGTTGCCGCAGGCATCTTGCCGGACTCCGAATGCATCAGGGCGATGGAGCACCAGCAATACGTCGGCAAGATCATAGATAGGGCTGTATTTTTTCGGATTGAGTGTGGGATAAGATGTCTCTGAAGATGCCAAGTCTGGGGTGGTTGACTGGCAGGTGTGCGTGATAACGATTGGTACATTCAGTCGCATTGCCAGGGCTTTCAGCTTGCGGGGGATTTGGTCCAGCATGTAAATGGTAGAACAGCCACCTTTGATGTTGGAGAATCCATCAATGAAGATAGCTTTGATGCCATACTGACCGGCGTACTTCTCTGCTGTGGAACAGATTTCATCCTCGTCGAGTTCTTCATTGCAGATGTACAGTCGTGCTTTGTCGATACGGGCAAGTTGCGTGTTGATCGCTTTCTCGGTCTCACCATCGCATGGAGCTTCGTCCCACAGGGTCTGATAGGGTATCTGTCCCAAGGATGATACCAGGTATCTGAGGTTGTCGGTCTCTGTCGCTTGGAATGAGAAGAACAGGGCACGATAGTCCTTCTCTACGCAGATCTGCTTGATAAGATTGTGCATGAAAGTGGTCTTACCCATGTTGGTGAAGCCTGTGATAACGACGAGTTCGCCATTGCGGAGACCGCCCAGTTGTTTGTCGAAGTTAGGCCAACCTGTGAACACAAGGTCGCACCCGATGGATGGAGATGAAGGGTCGAGTTTGACGACCGGTTCATCACTCACTAAGTTGTAGAGGTTTGATTTACTCATAGTGGATTTGTGAAATTTAGAAGTGAATAAATGTTTGAAAAATGCTATTGTCTTACTCATATTACTCTTATTACTGATGTTACCTTCTTCGCTTTCTTTTGCGTGCTGCAGGTCGAACCATGGCGGCGGCCTGGGCGATGCAGCGTCGCCACCAGTGTTCATCGTCTTCGTCCTTGTCTTTTCCCCAGCCAGAGGAGGGGTGGCTGCCACCGCCACCACATGACTCGGCGTAGTTGGTAGCCTCGTGAACGTAACGGAGGGCAAGGAGCATGGCTACGTTGACTACATGCCCGCTGTTCTCGGCAAGGTCGTTGAAGCCAGACTTCTCAAGGAGGTCTTGCTGTGACTGGCTGTGGGTGGACAGCACCGGTTCGAGGGCGGCTGCATACATACGATGGTATGTGGAGATGATGTTCTTCTGGAGTATAGTTGCCTCTTTCTCCATGTCATCGCCCAGCACGTTCTGCATATGGTCGTGCCGCTCCTGGAGTTCTGCCAGTCGGGCTTTGGCTGCAGCAATGGTATTGTTGGCATCTTCGAGCATCTTGTTGCGGAGTGCCAGCTTATCGTCAATGCCCTCCAGTTCCTTGCGCAATTCCTTCATCTGCTTGGCCAAGTCAGCATTGTCGGCACCTTCCTGACCAAACTGTTTAGCAATAAGGTCGATCTGTTCCTGCACCTTTTCCTTGCGCTCCTGAAGGTTGGCTATCATGGTGGTGATGCCCTTCAACTTGATTTCGGCCCGATGGATTTGGCGGAGCAATCCTTCACGAGTGGTCTCAAGTTCTCTGATTTGCGATACAAGGTCACGTTTATACTCCTCAGTGGAGCGATGACGAGCCTTGGTCTCGGCCATGTTGTCACCTCTCTCAAATCCCCATTTCTTGCTGACCTCCTCATAGAAGGCATCGTGTAGGGCACCGATTATGGCTCGTCCTTCCACTTGGTCTTTGCCAAAATAACTGTGCCAGGAGATTTTATTCTGTTCATTGACGGGTACCACCGCACAATGGATATGAGGGTTCTTCTCGTCGAGGTGGACATAGAAACTGATGATATTGTCTTCACCAAAGTGTTTTGCAACGAAGCCATATACATCCTTTGCCCATTCCTCAATATCCTTTTGGCGGGTCAGGTGTGAGTTGTCTGCACCTTTGGAGAGGTTGACCGGCTGATTGCCGAAGGCGAGTTGAAGCATCCGTTCCCTGTTACCGCCAAAGATTAACTGGGCCAGAGTCCGGCAGCGGCGCTTTACGTTTGCACGGGCATTCGGGTCTTTGATACCTCGGGCAACCAGGTTCTCCGCCAACTTCTGGGCTATGGTCTTCGACGTGTCGATAGGTTGCACAATCCCTCCCTTTACCACCTCGAAGTTCAGATGGTAACGAGTCGGATCATAATTCGCCAGCGGGTCGTTGACCTTCTTCTGCGAATGTTGCTCTGTCCAGTTGCGTTGCTGTTCATTACTCTCCAGAGTGGTTATACCCTCGGAGTTAGGACGTAAGTCCATCACTTGTTTTTGTCCTGCCATAATCTCTGATTATTACATTGTAGGTACCCTTAATCTGCCCGAGCTTGCTCCCCGGAGGCCATGCCGAGGAACTCCTTTGGAGGGACTGTCTAATTATTAACGAATGTTAATAGGTATTAGGCTACCCGATTTGAAAAATCGTTCCGTTTTGGTCGTTGGCGCAAGCCTGATTGAAGGGGTGCGAGCAAGCTCGCTCTGAGCTGAAAAGAGGCGTAGCATATAGTCGATGAAATTTAAAGTGAGGGAAGAAAAGATTAAAGGATGAGCCGACTGGCGGAGTTGTCGCCGATGCGGAAAGTGAAGGTGTTGCCTTCGCGCTCGGTCGAGAGGACGGAGAGCGAAATGAGTTCTTCGATGAATTCCTGGACGACATGTCTGTCCCAGTTCCATTCCTCAGACAAACGCTTGTATGAAGAGGTGAACGGAGCTCGCTCAACGACGACACCGAGATCGTTGGTGATGATGGTGCCATGCTGCACATGCTCGATCATCCAGACGAAAGCGTCGTAGCGACTGAGCCGATGGTTGCCTTTCGAACGAAGACACTCAATGAGGTCGTTGCCCATGGCAAGCCAGTTGATCTTGGTGCTATTCTTCTTCATGGCTGTCTGTGTTAGTTTGCGAAGCAGCATCGTTAGATGCACTCTTATCAATGAGTTCCTCTGTCTTCGGACGGAGTTGCTTTGTCTTTCGAGGGAAGAGGCAAGCAAAGATCAGCGTATAGGCCATCGTCATGCCGACGGTCAACATGCCGGGGACGCATGCCACCAGAATGGAGGCAAAGCCGAGGCCGATGAGACGCTTTTGGTCAGCACGCAGGTAGAGTAGCATCCTCTCGTGGCGCTTCATGGAGATGAAGGTCAGCATGTAGAAGAACGAAAGGTAGAAGCCGTAGCTCACGGGCTGTGCCAAGGAGTAGAATACATGAAGATGGAGAGTGTATATCGCAAGGAGTGTAACCATCCCCAACCGAACACGTTGGTTGTAGGCCATACCTATGGCCAGCCGTTTGAGGTATCTTGTCTTGCGTGACAAGAGCAGTCCGAGCGCGAATGGCAGGAGAACGTATGTGAGAAATATGATTTGTTGCGCCATGATGAAATTTGATTGAGTAATATGAGTAATTCCGTATGTTTGGATAATACGCTACTTGTCATCCACGTAGAGGTAGAAGGCACTGTTGCCGATCTTCAACCTGAGGGAATTGAAGGATGCCCGACGTATGAGCAGGTCAACGTCCTGGGCCGTTGGCTCACACTTGGAGATGCGTTCGGCAAAACTGCTGTCTCGACGGCATATCTTCATGATGACCTTGTCGATGTCTTTCTCGTAGATGTTCCAGAACGAGCGGGTCACATGGTTCTTGACCTTGCCCGAAAGCATGATGCGCAGCACCAGACAGGAGGACTTGACGAGCTTGTTGCCCTCCTGCACCATGTAGTCGTGACGCGAACAAGGCACAACGGCATGGTGGATGCTGCTGTTGCTGTTGATGATGTCGGCAATCTTGTAAAGCAGTTCAGCCTTCATAGTCCATCTTGCAGAATATGGACAACAACTGTTCGGGTGTCATCGCCTTGACGAAGTCGAACGACTTGGCGTGCAGTTCGAGGTCTTTCTCCAGTTCGTCTTCCCAAACGTCGATAGAGTCATAGACTGTGACGGACAGGCCCTCCACGAAAGTGTTCTTGTTGGTGGTCATGTTGATGGAGAACATGCAATGACCAAGTTTGGGACTGGCAAAGAAGCAGCAGTGATGGAAGTGGTCGTCAGTCTTGTTGGAGCCATGGTAGAGCAGGTGCAGCTCTACATTCTCATCGAGCATGTCCATGACACACCCAATCGGGAATGGCTCGTCGAGTTTGAAATACAAGACTGCGGTGTCTTCCGTAATATCGGGATCCACACATCGCTTGCTGTCAATCAGCCGGGGTAGCATCAATGGCACTATGGCCATGAACTTTGTAACTTCATTGCTTATCATATCAGTTGCTTTGTTATAGGGATAAAACATAAATCTTCAGGAGTTGCTGTGGGAGGAGGTAGTTCAACTCGCGCTGCTTGATGTCGAAGACCTGGGCAAAGCGCTTCGACTTGGGGAGGTTGGTGATGATGTAGTTGAACTTGCTACGCTCCAGAGGTGTCATCGTGGCCAGCGAGAACTGGTCGATGCTGATGAAAGGCTGGATAATCATCCAGATATAGGCGTTGCCCTGAGCCTTGGTTTTCATTTCAAGACTGTTGATGTTGTTCACGCACTCTACGGAGTTCTGCAAAAGGCGGCGCACCGTGCGCATGGACATATAGACCACCACGTCTTTGGCGGCAATGTTGCCGTTGCGGGCAGCGATGAAGATGTCGCGGCAGATGGTCTCGGTGTCTTTGGTGATGTCTGCCAAGGGTTCCTTGTCCATTTCATAGAGGTGGGCAAGGAACGTGCGGAAGAGGAAGTCCTCCTGACGGATGAAGTCCAGCAGCTCGTCTTTGCTGTTGATGCCTCGTGTCTTGACATCAGCAAGGAAATAGCGATAGCGTTTCAAGATGGATGTCTTGTCGCAGATGCTGATGGCGACACTGTCCAGGGAAGTGAAGAACGGTTCGGCAACCTTGACAGCCTCCAGAAGTTCCTTGTCTTCTTTGTAGGTGCAGGTCTGCTCCTTCAAGAGCAGCACATCTCCATAGCCATATCGCCAGGTCTCTGCGAGGCGAAGCATTTCAGTGCGGATGGAGTCATGATAGATAAAGTAGTCGCCGGCTTCGTTGTGGTACTTGGTGAAGACGGAGTCCTTGGCAAGGTAGCGGTACACCGTATCGTTAAGCTCCTTCCACTCGCGAAGCAGCGTACTGAAGCCAGCTGTGTTGGTATGGTCTGTCTTGCGTACTTTCACGAGGTAGTCTTTATAGACCTTCAAGGCATCTTCCCGAGACCGGAAGTCGAGGATGTCCTTGCCGCCACATGAGCTGCAACCCGTCAATATGGGTAATACAAGTAATAAGGATAATATGGGTAATACCGATAATACAGGTAATGCCGTCCATACGCCGCGCGAATGTCTCTGCTGGGAACAATCATGCTCCTCTGTTTTCCTGCGCATCAAGGATGCGAATTTGCTTTCTGCCATAGACTGAACTTGTTTTGATGAAAATCTTATGGCAAAGTTATATCGACTTTTCCTTAACACACTATCATTTACCCAATTTGTTGGGCTTTAGTTCTACTTATCCTAAAAATAGAACCAATATTGGACGCAAAGCCTAAAATATCTGAATAAATGAGGCTATTTTGCTATACATTATTGAAATAAAGGTTATTTGCTGTACCTTTGCAGGAAATATCACCCATTAATATCGACAATATGAATAATATCGGATATATAAACACTGCCCACCTAATTGGGGATATATGGAGCCAAAGCGAGAGAATGAAGCAATGTGGCTGCAGCAATATCCATGTGGATAGCCCAAAAGGGAGAAGAAGGCCCGAATGGGACAAGTTCATTGACAGTCTGGAGAAAGGCGACAGTGCCGTTCTGGTGTCGTTTGACAATGCGTTCCGCAACTTCAACGACATGGTGTTTTTCATCAAATACTGCTCAAAGATGGAAATCCGCATCATTTCGCTGCATGACGAACTGGACACTCACGACCTGCTCTTCCCTGAGAAGAAGACGGCGAACACGCTCGACCTGATTTGTCAGGTCTTTGCCAAGCGTGACCGCAACTCGCATGATGACCTGGAAGCAGAGTTGTATTCCAACGAGTACAACGACAAGAAACTGAAGAGGTATAAGCTGGTCATCAATATGTATAAGGCTGGCTACAGCGTGAAGGAGATAATGGAGCGTACCGGCTATCGGGGAAAGAGCAACATATACAGGGTGCTGCACAAGTACGACGTGAACATGGAATACCCATCCATGTCGAGGGCTGCCAACAAGCCGCAGGTGTCGTCCATATAACCCACAAGGTTTGTATTCCCTTACCTTATTATAATAAAAGGAGGATAAGAAGTCCATGAAGAAGGGCGGGATGTGAAGCGTCTGCGAGATGGCCAGTCCAAACATCAGACGTGTGCATTGACAGGGTGCAGCCACAAATGTCCGAAGTGCAACCTCGGTCATTTGGGGGCAAGAACTGGCAATCCTCACGTGTTTGGACCTTGGCAGACTGTGGCGATTGTCCTTTAGCAACTCGTTGCCATAGGACAAATGCCTCTGTCTGACAACCATCTCTGTGACGCTTCGCAGCGGTGCGGGCTCGGTTTAAGACGGAAATTGTAGCATAAAACAACGTAAGATACACGGTTGTATCGAGAAAACATTGTTGACTCACAGTGTGTTGCATCTAAGACGCTCTTCAAGATACAACGCTACACGGCGAAAAGCGCATTTATTTTAGGCTATATAGCCATACACAAGAAAAGACATCCACCTATAAGGCGATTTAGCCCTAAAAGTGGATGTCTTTTTCGTTGTAGGCAAGATCAATACTTATTCGTCCTTCTCATTGTCTCCATAGGAGAGGTTGCCTTCAAAGCCAAGTGTCACCTCCTGCACGCCGTGCTTCTGGATGTACTTGTTGGTTGTGGTGATGTCGCTGTGGCGTGCCTGGTCACGGGCAACGACAACACCCGCAGCATTGGCGAGGTCACGGATGCCGGTGTCCTTGAGGGAGTAGAACTGGTAACAGTCGTCCCAGCGAAGTGCAGCTCGCATCTTCTTCCAGCGTTTGTTGAACTGGTCTGCTCCCATTTTCTCGCTGTTGGGCAGGAAACCCGTTCCGAAGAGGTAATGGGAGTCGGGCCACTTGAAGATACCGAGGTCGAGCATCAGCTTGATGATGGACTTGTTCAGGCCAACCTCCGCATCGCGGTGGTTCTTGCTGAACTTCTTCGAGACAAAGACCGTCTGGTTCTTGAGGGATATGTCGCCAATCTTCAGATTGCTCAGCTCTCCTGGACGGATGAGCGTATAGTACTGCATCATGCAGGCGAGCAGGAACGGCTTGTCGTTCTCTTCCAGATAGGTCTGCATACGGCGCAGCATCTCGGGAGTCAGGTCTTTGCGGAACTTCTCATGTTCCGGCATCACCTTGATGCGTTCCACAGGATTGGAGTTGATGTACTTTCGTGCCATCATGAACTCGGCAAAGCCGAAGAGCCAACCACGGTAGTTGTTGCGTGTACGCGGACTGCTCTCACGGTCGAGGTAAATCCAGTCGATGAAGTCGTTGCAGAACGACTGGTCGAACTGGTAGGCGAACTTGATGGGGTTGGCGAGTGAGGCGATGAACTCACGGAGGATGTTCACGCGCGAGTGGTAACTCTGCCGTGTCTTCTTTCGGTCCATGCGGTCCACATAATCCTCATAACGCTGCAAGCAGTTCTCGAAGATTACATGACCGCGAGTGTCATCGTCGTTCACCCATGGGTTCCATCCCTGGGCAAGCTGGCGCGTAAGCACCTGCATGATCTCGTTGGCGCGAACCTTCTTCTGTGAGATTGAAAGACTGCCGCTCACATAGTAGCGTTTGCGGCGCATTGCACTGATGGCCGGATCCCAGGCTGTGAAATCGACAAACCATCTCACACCTTTGTGTAACGTAGGTGGTGTGTAGCCTACGAGGCTTGAACTTTTGCCTGTGCGAAAATTTGAACACATTTTTTTAACATCTTTTAGCCCCGTCGTTTCGGTGACTTAAAGACGTTTGTTCTACATCCAGTTCTAAAGAGGCGCTGATTTTTATCAGCCAAAAATGAAAAGTGGCGTAACTTGTTGAATTTCAACTAGTTACGCCACCTAGGCGGAGAGACAGGTTCTATCACCTATCATTTCAAACAATATCACAAAATCGTAATATCTTATTAATTACCAAATTATTACAAAGTAAACAGAAAATAAAATATCTCTTAATATCTTTGCATATCTCACTTTTTGGGTGTATTTTTGGGTGTCAATTTTCAAACACACCCAATTATGAATATCAAAAGAAACATCATTTTCGCACTGGAAAGCCGGAAGAAAAACGGCGTGCCAATCACAGAGAATGTACCTATCCGTATGCGTGTGATATTCGCAAGCCAGCGCATAGAGTTTACAACGGGCTACCGCATTGACACTGCCAAATGGGATGCGGACAAACAAAGGGTAAAGAACGGATGCACAAACAAGCTGAAGCAAAGCGCATCCGAAATCAATGCAGACCTGCTAAGACAGTACACGGAGATACAGAACATCTTCAAGGAGTTTGAAGTACAGAACGTACTACCCACACCCGCACAGATAAAGGACAGCTTCAATGCAAGGATGAAGGATGCACCAGCCACAGAGCAGGAAACAGCCGAGGAACCTAAAACCAGCTTTTGGGAGGCGTTCGAGGAGTTTGTAAGGGAATGTGGGAAACAGAACGACTGGACAGACGCAACCTACGAAAAATTTGCTGCGGTAAAGAACCACCTGAAAGAGTTCAGGGATGAACTTTCCTTTGACACGTTCACCGAAAACGGTCTGAATGACTATGTGGACTTCCTGCGTAACAAGAAGGACATGCGTAACAGCACCATAGGCAAGCAGATAGCCTTCCTGAAATGGTTCCTACGGTGGAGTTTCAAGAAAGAGTACAATCAGAACATGGCTTATGACAGCTTCAAACCCAAACTGAAAAACACACCCAAGAAAGTGATATTCCTCACATGGGAGGAACTGAACAGACTGAAAGACTACAAGATACCCCCGACCAAGCAATATCTCGAACGGGTAAGGGACGTCTTTCTGTTCTGCTGTTTCAGCGGGCTGCGCTATTCGGACGTGTACAACCTCAAACGGAGCGACATCAAGCCCGACCATATAGAAGTGACCACCGTCAAGACTGCGGACAGCCTTATCATAGAGTTGAACAACCACAGCAAGGCGATATTGGATAAATACAAAGGCGTGCACTTTGAAAACCATAAGGCACTTCCGGTCATCAGCAATCAGAAGATGAACGATTATTTGAAAGAACTGGGGGAACTTGCGGAAATCAACGACCCGGTAAGGGAAACTTACTACAAAGGAAACGAACGCATAGACACCGTCACACCCAAATACGCCCTGCTGGGAACCCATGCCGGAAGACGGACATTCATCTGTAACGCGCTTGCGCTCGGCATTCCCGCACAAGTAGTGATGAAATGGACGGGACACAGCGACTACAAAGCGATGAAGCCCTACATAGACATAGCCGACGACATCAAGGCTAATGCGATGAACAAATTCAACCAACTGTAACCACAATAATATCATGGAAGAAAGAATAACGTCAATGATACCCCGCTACGGGAAACTCAACAAGATATATACCGAGATAATATCCGGCGGCAGTTTCTCTTTTGAGAAGCAGCAGTTCATTTCCGATTTTTACAGAGAGTACGGGGACACACAGACCTTTGAGACGGCACTTATCAGCCTCATGCTTGAAATGGACGCCGCACACTTCTCCATATTGCTGAACAGCCTGAAACGTGAGATTGAAAACAACATCTCGACTTACAACGCCTGCAGGGAGTTTTTCGACCGTCTCGATACCGGATATGTCTGCCGACAGCATGAAAGCCGTTTTGACTGGGGTATTGACAGACAGATGAAAGTCACAAACGGATATTACCGGGAACTCATGGAAGCCAACGGCTCTTTGGAGGCGGTAGGTTTCAGGGAACATGACCGTCAGGAAGAGGAACTGCTGGAAAAAAGGTACGAACGGTGCAAACGGGAATACGACAAGGAGAAAGCCAAACTGGATGAACTGTACAGGCAGAAGGAACAGGCAAGGCGGGAAGCCCTGCAATGCCTGCAAAACCGTTGCGGGGACATTTGCAGGCTGGGCGGCTCACTATTGGCAATCCTTGAAAAGTATCTGACCGACCAAAAGAAAAAGGAAAGGGAGGAAAAGGGGATTTCCTCATCCGGTACCACCCCGGCAAGCCCATCCGCCTATTTTCCCATGCGGCTGCTGTCATCCATTTATGAGAAATGCAACGGTGAACAGTTTGAAACCGTTTCCGAACTGGACTTCTACGCCAACCTAAACCTGCAACCATGCGAAGGCAGACTGAAAATAAGACCGAGGGAGAAGGCACGTGTATGCTACCTCATTTTCCTTATGAGTGAAACGCTGCCCAAACCGGACAGAGAGAAATGGAAAGAGGACATCATGAACCTGCTGGGAATAGACGATGCATACTACAAGTCAAAATACAAAGAGCCCGTTTCCGATTTCCCCAGTGACAGCAACCGGGAATTTGCCAAGGAAATGCGGTCAGTATTCCGATAGCCGGTGATATGTCCCAACATTCCACGATACCACCACTTTTACCACTCAAAATAATTCTCACCACTCTTTATTACTTGCTGATATTTAACAAGATAGCGTGATATTCAATTCACGCTATCCACATCCTTACCACCTGTACCCGGAAGTAACTTTGCACTGTTCGAACGAGGTAAAAAGCCCATGCGCAGGGCTTGCAGTGTAAACTTAATCTTATCAAAAAAATGGAAGTGAAAAACCTATTGTCAAAACCCGTATGGCAGATGACGGGCGAGGAATTTATATTCCTGAACCGCCACGCCTTGCAGGAAAATGAAGTGAGAACGGTGCAACCCGCAGCCGACAAGGACAAAAAATACGTGTACGGGATAGGCGGCATAGCCCGGCTGTTCGGGTGCAGCATACCCACAGCAAACCGCATCAAGAAAAGCGGGAGGATAGACAGAGCCATTACGCAGATAGGGCGCAAAATCATCGTCGATGCGGACATGGCGCTGGAACTGGCAGGACGCAAAAGCGGGGGACGCAGATAGGGAGGTGTAGTATGGACAACAAGGAAAGAAACATCACCCCCGAAGAGGCGGTAATCCTATGGCATGCCTCGCGGCTTGACCTCTCGAAAAGCCACGAGCAGGCACCTGAAATCCTGAAAGTGCAGGGCTCCGTCATCGGCACGCTGGGAAACTTCAGCGCGTCAATCGGAAAAGCCAAGAGCAAGAAGACGTTCAACGTCTCCGCAATCGTGGCGGCTGCGCTGAAAAACGGGACGGTACTGAACTATACGGCGGAACTGCCCGAAAACAAACGGAAAATACTCTATGTTGACACCGAGCAGAGCACCTACCACTGTGAGATAGTGGCAAGGCGCAGCCTTCGCATGGCGGGACTGCCGACCGACAGCAACCATGAGAATCTTGAGTTCCTCGTCCTGCGGAAGTACACACCCGAAGAGCGCATAGCAATCGTGAGGGAGGCAATTTACCGTACCGAGAATGTTGGGCTGGTAGTCATCGACGGAATACGGGACATGGTGTATGACATCAACAGTTCCAGCGAGTCCACGAAAGTAATCTCCCTGCTGATGACATGGACGGGTGAAAGGAATATCCACATTCACACCATACTGCACCAGAACAAGGGGGACGAGCATGCAAGGGGGCACATCGGAACCGAACTCAGCAACAAGGCGGAAACGGTGCTGCAAGTAGAAAAGGACGAGAAGAACCCCGGTGTAAGCACAGTCAAAACCGCACATATCAGGGCAGTGGACTTCGAGCCATTTGCTTTTCGCATCAACGGGGAGGCATTGCCCGAACTGCTGGAGGACTACCAGTTCAAGGACAAGGACGAGACAAAAGGGAATAGAGGGAAGTTCGACCCGTATAGAGACATCACCGAACAGCAGCACCGCATCGCACTGGAAGCGGCATTCACCCTGAAAGACGAATACGGCTACAAAGAACTTGAAGGGGCTTTGCGGGAAGCATACGCCTCTGTCGGTGTCAGACTCAGTGACCACAGACTGCGTGACCTCATCACCGTATTGAAAAACAAGCGGATGATAGTGCAGGAGAACGGAAGGAAATACACCTTCAAGCCGGACTTCCACTATTAGCGGCGCAGGCTGGAAACCGCTTCACTTCAACCGGGGTATATATATATGGTGAAGTGAAGTGGAATATTCCGGAATATGGTAAAAACCGCTTCACTTCATTCCCGTACCTATATATACGGAAGTGAAGTGAAGCGGATATATACAGACCGTACCGCAAACATGTACGGGCGAAAAGAAAAAACAATATCCACTTAAACAGAAATCTACATGAATACGAATGAAGCAAAGCGGATACGCATAGAGGAATATCTGCACACTCTTGGCTACAACCCGGTAAGACGTCAGGGAGACAGCCTATGGTACAAGTCACCGTTCAGGGACGAGCAGGAACCGTCCTTCAAGGTGAATACCGAACGCAACCTATGGTACGATTTTGGCGCGGGCAGGGGCGGGAACATCATCGCACTGGCGCGGGAACTCTACGCATCTGACAGCCTGCCCTACCTCTTGGAACGGATAGCGGAGCAGGCACCCGGCGTGCGCCCGGTCTCCTTCTCTTTTGGCGGGCAACCACTCTCAAAACCGAGCTTCCAGCAGTTGGAGGCGGTGCCGCTTTCTTCCCCCGCCCTATTGTCCTATCTGCGGCAGAGGGGGATAAATACGGAACTGGCAAGAAGAGAATGTTGCGAGGTGCGCTATCAAACCGACGGCAAGCTTTACTTTGCCGTCGGTTTTCCCAACCGTTCGGGAGGCTACGAGATACGCAACAAGTTCTTCAAGGGGTGCATAGCACCGAAGGACATCACCCACATACGGCAGGAACAGACGAAGGAGACTTGCTACCTCTTCGAGGGCTTCATGGACTACCTCTCCTTCCTCACCCTGCGGCTGGAAAGGTGTCCCGAACGCCCCGAACTTGACGGGCAGGACTACATCGTGCTGAACTCGACTGCCAGCCTCTCCAAAGCAATCCGCCCGCTGGGCGATTACGAACACATCCATTGTTTCCTTGACAACGACAAGGCGGGAATGGAAGCCGTTCAGGAACTGCGGGAGGAATATGGGATGCGCATACGGGACGCATCGCACATATACGGAGGCTACAACGACCTGAACGATTTCCTGCGGGATAAACAGAACGGACAATCCGAACATCAGCAGCAGAAACCAGAACCGGAGAAAAGCCAACAGAAGACAGAGCAACCGGAGAGGAAAGGCAAAGGTATCAGGATGTAACCGTACAGCCAACGGAAGGCTTTGAAAAAAGCCATAGCTCATTAGGGCTTTTTCTTCACGCAATGCACGCATCGCTAAAAAAGCCCCAATGAGCAAAAGGGACGCCGCCCCTTTTGAAACCCCGGAGCCATGCGGCATGGGAGCAAGGCAGGGGAAGTATTAACCGAAAAAATGTATTACAGTTATGGGATATGCAGTTTTGCATTTGGAAAAGGCAAAGGGTGCGGACGGCGCAATGTCCACACACATAGAGCGCACCGTCCACCCGAAGAACGCGGACAGAAAGCGCACGCACCTGAACCGGGAACTGGTGCAGTTCCCCGAAGGAGTGAAGAACCGTACGCAGGCGATAGCACACCGGATAGAGACGGCAGGCATCAAACGTAAGGTGGGCACCAACCAGGTAAAGGCAATCCGGGTACTACTCACCGGAAGCAACAAGGACATGAAACAAATGGAAGCGGACGGGCGACTGGACGATTGGTGCAACAACAACCTGAAATGGCTCCGGGAAACATACGGGGAGCGGAACATCGTGTCGGCAGTCCTGCACATGGACGAGAAGACACCGCACATACACGCCACTATCATACCGATAGTGACCGGGGAGCGCAGGAAAGCCAGAAAGGAAGAACAGAACGGGAAAAAGAAATACCGCAAGAAGAACACGCAGGATGTGCGGCTGTGTGCCGATGACGTCATGGCAAGGCACAAGCTGAAACACTATCAGGACACCTACGCACAAGCCATGAGCAAATACGGCTTGCAAAGAGGAATAGACGGTTCACTGGCAAAACATATACCGACCTCGCAATATTACAAGGAACTGGTGGAACGGCAGGACAGCCTGCAGGAGAACATAGAAACCCTGCTGGGGCTGGAAGAGGAGGCACAGAAGAAGCTGAAAAAGGTCAAGGGGGAAATCAATGTGCAGAAGATGAAGGGGGCGGCGGTGAACGCCACCACAGCCATAGCGGACGGGGTAAGTTCTCTTTTGGGCGGCAGCAAGGTCAAGAGGCTGGAAGCGGAGAATGAGGGGTTGAAGCAGGACATAGCCAATCTGCAAAGACAAGTACAAGCCGAACAGAGGGAACAGACAAAAATGGAGAACCGCCACAACAGCGAGATAAACAAGATAGACCGGAACTACCAGCAAAAAATCAGGGAATACGACAACAGACTGGAACAGATAGACACCTATTTCCCTATCGTAACGGAACTGCTGCCCATAGCCGAACAATGCCGGGAAGTGGGGTTCACCGAAGAACTGACAAGACAAATAGTCAGCCTACAACCCGTAGGTTTCAAGGGCAGGCTCTATTCGAAGGAACACCGGGAGAAGTTCAGGACAGACCACTCGACAGCAACCGTAGAGAGGAACCCGCAGGAGAAAGGAAAATTCCGGCTGTGCATTGATGGTATACCAATACTTGAATGGTTCAGAATGAAATTTCAGGAACTTAAAGAAAAACTGGGTGTAAGTCTCACCCAAAAAGAAGTATCAGGAAAAGGTTTAAGAATGTAAAAAGACATTCAAAGACAATTATTCAACATAACTAAAGAGGAGGGATTCATTTTCCCTCTTTCTTTCATCATTAAAAAGGCAAATCAGCATTGTCATCATAATTCATTACTGCATTATTTCTCGAAGAAGATGACAACAATATTTTCCGAAGCCTTACCATTTCCCAAAAGCAATCTTTTGTAGCTACCACATCAGCCATAGCATTATGAGCTCCTTCAAAACTATGACCAAACAGAACTTTATATAGTTCTTGAAGTTTAGGCCACTTGCTATTCATTTCTGCTAAATATGACCCTGATTTCATTGTATCATATATTTTCTTCTTATTATACACAAACATATAATTAAAACGATAAAATTCAGCACATATCACTTTAAGATCATATTCAATGTTATGACCAATAATTGCATTAGAAGATTGAATGTCCAGATGTAATTCCAGTAACACATCTTTTAAATTTGAGCCAAACTTCAAAGCGATATCATTAGTAACACCATGTACTATTGCCGTTTCATTTGGTATAACAAAGCCAATAGGTTTTATCAAATAATTTTTTTCTTTTATAACATGACTTTCCTTATCCGTTATTATCCACCCTATCTGAAATATCCTTGGCCAAAAATCAGACATTTCAATAGGCATATCAAGAGTCTTAACTGAACCAACAACTTCTGTATCTAAAAATAAATATTTTTCGTTTGTATTGTTTAGTAAAGAGAGTAATTCATCCTCAGCATCAAGTTTTTGAAGATTTCTTTTTTTAGGTAAAAATTCCTCATACATAAAAGCCATCTCAGGATTTTCTACAATTTGGGTTCTACAATACTCTAGCCAATCGGCATCAATATCTTCAATAGCAGCATATTTAAAAGGAAGCAGAACATTATTCAGACTATCTACAACCCCATATCTCCCATTGTGTAAACAAATACATTTTTCTGTTTGATAGCTTATAATATCGTCATAGCATGGAGCAAAATATTGATGAAAGTCTTTACTAAATAGGCCATATTTCTTATTAGATTTTAGTTTGTACAAATCATGTCCACCAGAAATTTTCTCATAAGATTCAAAAATATTATCTTGCAACTTATAGCCTCCCCATAAATTAAAAATCCTAAATGTAGTTCCATTATAAAGCAGTAGGGACTTGAATTTATCTTCAATCTTATCAAATGGTCCTAATAGCTGGTCATAATAATAAGTATAATATTTTATTCCTTTTTTTAAACTAATATAATTTCTATATACACTTATTTCGTCATAAACAAAATGTATCAACAAATCCATATTGATATTTATTCCACCCCACTTACCATTAGAGTCCTCACAAATAAACATTTTAGAAGTAAACATCGTTTTATATGAATGAGGAAAATCTACATATCTAATATTCCTTATATTATAATCATTCGTATGTTTTCCCTGAATATCATATATAATCTTATTGCCGATATCATTTACACAATAAAAATAATATTGTTTAGGGCGTGTGAGACCACCGGGATAATCCATTATAATTTTCACATCTTTGAATACATCTCGAAATAATAATTTTCCATTTAAATCATAAATACATTTCCCATTATATTTAGTACAAATAAGGAAATCACTATCCATCACAATGTCTGCATTATCCAACTTTAAAATACTCCTTTGCTCTTTAATATTAATAACAAATACAGTATTACTTTTTTTTGCAATAATATAAACATTATAACCATTCGTTCTAATTGAATCATAGTCATCCAATTGACATTGAGTATTACAAGAAGCTAAAGAAACATTATTCTTTCCCCACATATGAATAGAATCTTTATCTTCCTCAAAATGCTCATATATACATGAAGCAAGTTCTACTCCTTGCTCATTATAATAAAATAATCCATATTTTCCGTCTATAACCGTAACAGCATAATGCCCTTTAAAAATTCTAACAGCATCAAATTTTTGTGGCACAATAATTCTACCTTCTTTATCAGAAAAGCCTGTTTTTCCACCCTCAACTATAAAATTAAAATCCAATCGATTATAACAATGACCGCCAGTGTTAATGACATATAGATTATAAAATAGTTCTTTTTTATAGTCAAACGCTCCCGTTTGAACATTCTTTCGAATTCTATCTTCTCTTTCCTCTTTCTCTTTTTTTTGACTATTATACTCTTGTACCTTGACAATGATTGATAATAGTAAAAAAAACAATATTATATATATAATCCACATATACTTTCTTTGCTAAGGGTAGTCTTAACATTTCAATATCCTAAATAAAACAAATGCACCCAACTTTACATTATTGGGTGTAAAACTGGGTGCATTTTTCATAAATCATTGATTTTCAAAGTTTATTGCGGAGAGACAGGGATTCGAACCCCGGGTACCTCGCGGTACAACGGTTTTCAAGACCGCCGCAATCGACCACTCTGCCACCTCTCCAAAACTCCTTTAAGAAGTACTTTCTTCCTGAAAGCGGTGCAAAGGTACGCTTTTATTTTAAAACTGCAATACTTTTAGGAGAAAAAAAACAAAAAACACTATATTTTTTCTCTTAAGACCACTTATATCCCACTTTTTAAGCCTACTCTCCTCATAAATTATTATAAGAAAGAGACAATGCAGAATGAAAATCCCAAAATTATCATGTACATTTGCATCTACAATAGAAAAAACGCATGAAGATAACGTATCTCCTTTTAGTACTTTTCCTTTGGACACCCTTTTGCGCAAAAGCGCAAAAGAAGCCTTTTATTATCGAAAAGCAACTGGAAGTTATCAAAAAGGAACCTGAAAATAGTAATGCACTAAAATTTCTATGTCAATATTACCTCAATAAAGGAGAGTTCTCCAAAACAATCACTTATGCTGAATACATGAAAAATATAGCGGATAAGAGTAAAAATCCATCTCTCTATCTATATTCCTATCTCTTTCAAGGACAAGCACAAATGATGAGTGGCAGGGAGAAGGTTGCCAAAAAGAATTTGAATCTGGCTTTGGAGTTGGCAACCAAACTTCACAATGATTCCCTTCTATGCTCAGTGTATGGCAATTTAGGGCTATATGCTGCCAATATCGATACAGATTATTATCGTGCCATTCAATGGCTGTATAAGGGTATCACGTTGGCACAACAAAATAAATATCAAGAGCAATACGCTATCCTATTAGCTAATTTAGCTAATATCTATTATCTGAAAAAAGATAAAGCCGGCATCAAATATGCGTTAGAATCGTATGAACTCGGACATAGGCTCAACGACCCCTATATTATTTACACCGGAGCAATCAATACCGCTTATCTGTATTTCTTGATGAAGCAAAACGAAGAAGCCATAAAATATATTCATGAAGCAGAAAAGTTAATGCTGGAAAATGATTTTTACGATCAGGCACATACTTATAATCTTTTCGGAAATATCCTATGTGATTCAGGAGAATATGTACAAGCCATCGAATACTATAAAAAAGCAATGAAAGATAAACAGGCTGCACAAACTTCTTCCATTGTATATGCCCATTTGGGATACGCCCGTGTTTTAATGAAGGAAAAGAACTATGAAGAAGCTATCCTGTTACTGAAACAAGGATTGGCAATTTCGTATGCACGGGCAAATGCAATTCACCGCAATGCACTTTATGAAACTCTTTCTACCTGTTACGAACAACTTCATCAGTACCATAACGCACTGAATTACTATAAGGTGTTCCGCTTGGAGAATGATAGTCTTTTTAATAAAGATAAGGAAAGAGATTTAAGCGAGATGAGATTTAAATATGACACCGAGCGACAAGAGAATATGATAAAACAGAGTAAGCTAGATGTGATGCAGAAAGAACAACGCATCCAGCAGCAAACATTTATTCTTATCATTATCTTTATTGTATTGGGATTGCTGTACTACCTCTACCAACGTAAAAATAAACTTTATGTAAGTATCGTCAAGCAAAATCAAGAAGCCATCAAAAGAGAAACAGAACTGAACCGACGTATCAGAGAACTGGAACAAAACGGAAAGTCCGGTAATGCTCCCGAAAAATATGCCGGATCATCACTCACCGATGAGAAAAGTCTGGAACTTTTCAGAGCTTTAGAGCGAGCCATGCGTGAAGAAAAAATTTACAAAGACAACAGTATTACAAAGGATAAAATAGCCGATTTATTAGGCACAAACCGCACCTATCTTTCTCGTATTATCAATGAGCAGTCCAAACAATCCTTTACTCACTATGTAAACAGTTTCCGTATTGAAGAAGCCATCCGCCTATTATCCAATCCCCAAAACGACACCCCGCTAAAAGCAATCTCTGCCGACTTGGGGTTCAACTCCATTTCTACTTTCTACAACCTTTTCCAATCGGTGGTGGGAATGACTCCTTCTCAATACCGCAATAAAGTGCTGGAATTACAAAAACAGCAATAAGTCACTATATACCCTTGATTTTTCTTCCGAAAACAGCAATTGCCGATATTTATATAGGTATAAAGACTCTTTTTTTAGATTTTATCCCTTTCTTTGTATCATCAGAATATTAATAACGTAAAATACAGACAATGAAAAAGAAGTTTTTATTAAGCTGCCTCTTGATAATCATGGCATGGCTTCCGTCATTTGCCCAAATTCAAGAACCAGTCAAGTTTAAAACTGAGTTGAAAACAATTTCCGACACAGAAGCACAGATTGTGTTTACCGGTAATATTGATGCCGGATGGCATGTTTATTCCACTGACCTTCCTTCGGGCGGTCCTATTTCCGCTACCTTTAATGTGGAAAAAATACAAGGTGCAGAGCTGATGGGAAAGCTCACTCCACAAGGAAAAGAAATTGAAAACTTCGACAAAGTGTTCGAAATGAAATTACGTTACTTCGAGAATACTGCAACTTTTGTTCAGAAGTTTAAAATCACAGATGCTTCCTATCAAATTGAAGGCTATCTGGAATATGGTGCATGTAATGACGAAAACTGCTTACCACCGACAGAAGTACCGTTCTCCTTCTCGGGAAAAGGGAATGCCGCTACCGCTACAGTTGCAACATCGGAAACCAAAGCCGAAACAGTAAACCAGCCTGCTGCTGAAAATTCTGTTGCAGAAACAACTGCCATTGACAGTACTGCTACTGTAGCCTTATCCGATAACGAAACCTCTGTACAGGACTATTGGACACCGGTTATCAAAGAATTGAACAGCTATGGTGAGACAACTTCGCAGCAAGATCGTTCTTGGATATATATTTTCTTTGCCGGATTCATCGGTGGGTTGCTTGCCTTATTCACTCCGTGTGTATGGCCTATTATTCCAATGACCGTAAGTTTCTTCCTGAAACGCAGCAAAGATAAAAAGAAAGGTATCCGTGATGCTTGGACTTACGGTGCATCTATCGTAGTTATTTATGTTGCATTAGGTTTGGCTATTACTTTAATTTTCGGTGCAAGTGCATTAAATGCTCTATCTACCAATGCTGTATTTAATATCTTGTTCTGTTTAATGCTGATTATTTTTGCTGCGTCATTCTTCGGAGCATTTGAATTGACATTACCTTCCAAATGGAGTAATGCAGTGGATAGCAAAGCAGAACAAACAAGCGGTTTATTGAGTATCTTCCTTATGGCATTTACCTTGTCATTGGTTTCTTTCTCTTGCACAGGTCCTATTATAGGTTTCTTATTGGTAGAAGTTTCTACCACCGGCAGTGTCATTGCCCCTGCTATCGGCATGCTGGGTTTTGCTATCGCTTTGGCTTTGCCATTCACACTGTTCGCTATGTTCCCGTCTTGGTTAAAATCAATGCCGAAATCCGGAGGCTGGATGAATGTCATAAAAGTAACATTGGGTTTCCTTGAATTAGCATTTGCCTTAAAGTTTTTATCCGTAGCCGACTTAGCTTATGGATGGAGAATTCTGGACCGCGAAACATTCCTTGCCTTGTGGATTGTAATCTTTGGTTTGTTAGGATTCTACTTGTTAGGCAAGATTAAATTCCCACATGATGACGATGACAATACCACAAGTGTACCCCGCTTCTTTATGGCATTGATTTCTTTGGCATTCGCCGTATATATGGTTCCCGGATTGTGGGGAGCACCGTTAAAGGCTGTCAGCGCGTTCGCTCCTCCTATGACAACTCAGGATTTCAATTTGTATAACAATGAAGTCCATGCCAAATTTGATGATTACGATGCCGGCATGGAATATGCCAAACGCAATGGAAAACCGGTTATGCTCGACTTCACAGGCTACGGATGTGTAAACTGCCGTAAGATGGAAGCTGCTGTATGGACAGACCCGAAAGTAAGCAAACTGATGACAGACGATTATGTATTGATTACATTATATGTAGACAACAAAGAGCCATTGCCGGAACATATCAAGGTAATGGAAAACGGTAAGGAACGTACTCTGCGCACAGTAGGTGACAAATGGAGTTATCTGCAACGTTCTAAGTTTGGTGCTAATGCACAACCATTCTATGTATTAATAGACAATGAAGGAAAGCCGCTGAATAAATCGTATTCATATGACGAAGATATAGATAAATACGTGGATTTCCTTCAGACCGGATTAGATAATTACAAGAAAGAAAAATAAAACCCCGGATAAGAAGGCTGTCTCTAAAGACCCGGCAGTCCCATCATCTTGTCATTCTGAATAAAATGAATCGGACAGCCTTCTTATTCATAAAAATTCTAAAACTATGATTGCCAAGTCAGAAAGAGAGCAAATCATTGCCCTGATTAACCGCGAAGTGGTTCCTGCTATCGGATGTACCGAACCTATAGCTGTCGCACTTTGTGTAGCCAAAGCAACTGAAACATTAGGGAAAAGACCTGAAAAAATAAAAGCACTGTTAAGTGCCAATATATTGAAAAATGCCATGGGAGTGGGCATCCCGGGAACCGGTATGATCGGCCTTCCCATTGCCATCGCTTTGGGAGCTTTAATCGGAAAATCCGAATACCAGCTTGAAGTATTAAAAGACAGCACCCCCGAAGCTGTAGAGGAAGGAAAAAAGCTGATAGATTCACAAGCAATCTGCATCGGGCTTAAAAAAGACATAGACGAAAAGCTATATATTGAGATAATCTGTGAAGCCGATAATGACAAGGCAACGGCTATTATATCAGGAGGGCATACTAATTTTATATATGTATCTCATAACAATGATGTTATACTGAACAAACAGGCTACAAGCTCCTCTGAAGAAGAACAACATGAACCAGAACTTAATTTGCGGAAAGTTTATGACTTTGCCACGACTACCCCTCTCGAAGAAATCCGCTTCATACTTGAGACCAAACGTTTGAACAAAAATGCAGCCGAACGCTCTTTTCAAGGTAATTACGGACATCAATTAGGCAAAATATTAAAAGAAAGCAAAAGCGAAAAACAGTTATTAGGCAGCAATACTTTCACTCATATTCTATCTTATACTTCTGCAGCGTGCGATGCACGTATGGCCGGAGCCATGATTCCTGTAATGAGTAACTCCGGCAGTGGAAACCAAGGAATTACTGCTACTTTGCCTGTGGTGGTTTATGCAGAAGACAACCATAAATCTGAAGAAGAATTAATTCGTGCACTCGTTCTCAGTCATTTGACAGTTATTTATATAAAACAAAGTTTGGGGCGTTTATCTGCTTTGTGCGGCTGTGTAGTTGCAGCAACAGGTTCCAGTTGTGGAATAACCTACTTAATGGGAGGAAATTACGAACAGATTACTTTTGCCGTACAAAATATGATAGCCAATATCACGGGAATGATTTGCGACGGAGCAAAGCCCAGCTGTGCCCTCAAACTGACCAGTGGTGTATCTACAGCTGTATTTTCCGCTATTTTAGCAATGGAGCATAAATGCGTCAGTTCCGTAGAAGGTATTATCGATGATAATGTAGACCGCAGTATCCGCAACCTGACCAAAATCGGCTCACAAGGCATGAATGAAACAGATAAATTAGTATTGGAGATTATGACTCACAAACAGTGTGACTAAAATACGGATACCAAAGAAGGCAGTGTGTCAAAAACAAACCAGTGTAATAGTTACATTGGATTTCCAACACACTGCTTTTTCGTCTTTATACCAATAAATCCCCGTATTGCGAATGACGTATGAAATATGTTTTTGCAAATGAACAAGTAGGTTTTATCTTCAATTGATTTATTTCGGCATATCTGGCAGCAGCCGTTGTCAAATCTGCTGCTATTCCCATTCCTTCCAATTGTGGAGGAACCATGGTATGGAGTATATCCAGCACCCCGTCTTTTTCCTCATATTGCAGATAAGCAATCTGTCCCGATTCAAAAACCTCAAACCGATTTACCTTCTCATCATGTATGACTGTATGTTCCATTCTATTCTTATTTTAAATGTGATTATTACAAATAAAACAACTTCCAAATGGAATTGTTCTTATCATTCGCCTTGTTCTTGTTTTTCTTTCTCCTGATACACTGACGGAAGCATACCAAATTCTTCTTTAAAATATTTAGTAAAATACTTAGGATTATTGAATCCCACCTGATAAGCAACTTCCGATATATTCATCCGAGTCTCACGCAACAACTTAGCAGCATGCTTCAAACGAATAACACGAATAAACTCTATCGGTGTCTTCCCTGTCATAGCCACCAATCTCTTATATAAGTTTACACGGCTCATTCCCAGTTCACGGCTTAATTCTTCTACCGATAAATCGCTACGGGAAATATTACTTTCTACATATTTCATCGCGGCTCCCAATAGCTTCTCATCTACCGATTCATCATTACCACTATGGCTTACAGCTTTCTTCGTTCCTATCATCTCACTGATAGCAGGAGGGATAATACCATCAACCTTCTTACTTCCTGCAGTAATAATCACCTCCGGCAACTCATCTTCCGGTACTATATAAGTAGTATACTCGTCACTGTTTTCATCTTCTATAAGTTGGATAACTCTGGCCCTCTGGGTCTTGATGGTTGAAACGGTGTCAATTTCCTTTTTTTCCTCCAAAACAGATTCTATCGTTTTTATCTCTACAACCTCTTCTTCTTCAACTGCTTTCGAAACAACTTCATCCACAACTTCGGAAGATATTGATTCATCGTGAGCAAGTAAAACGGCATCGGATTCTTCTTCAGACGTCACCTTCTCTTCCGGTTTATAACTGCCGGGCTGTTCTAATTCTTCCGATTCCTCATCCGATTCATCCTCTCCTATCTCAGACTGCTCCTCTGATTGTCCGGATTTACGTTTGCCACCGCACATTTTACTGCACATTAACAACATAATGCCAACAAACAGAATAACATACAGTATACAAGCCCATGTAGACAGCCAAAACGGAGGTGTAACAACTATTTTCAGCGAAGCTTCTTCATTTCCACTGAATCCATCACTGTTTATTGCTTTTACCCTCAATAAATAAGTACCGGGAAATAAATTGGTATAAACCGCCTCTCCTGTCTTAGTCGTAATCCATTCATCACTGAATCCTTCCAGCTTATAGGCATATTCCACTTTCTCAGGAATAATATAATTATCTGAAGCGAACTGCACACAAAACATATTCTGCTTATAATCCAACTCCACTTGATCTACAAAATTCAAAGCCTTATCCAAAATGACTTTATCACCATATACTTCTCCTACTTCAACTTCTTTATTGAACAACAAGAAATGAGTAAAAAACACGTTAGGCAATACCTCGTTGTATTTAATCTTATCAGAAAAGAAACGATTAATTCCATATACTCCTCCTATTACGATTTCACCGGAAGACAACTTTTTCACAGAGCGTTGATTAAAACCGCTACTCTGTAAACCATCTCTTTCATCATAAATATTACAACGAAAATCATACATACCGGTCTTTGAGTCAAGCATCGGTATGATATGAGTCAATCCTTTGGCAGAAGTTATCCACATATTCGAGTTATCATCCTCCACAATTCCGACTGTCAACAGGTTTGACAAACCATTTTTCTCTGCAAGAATCGTCAATTCATCTATCTTCGGGTTATAAATATTCAATCCCTCACGAGTTGCTATCCACATCAGCCCACGACTATCTTCATACACCTGATTTATATTCTGGTTTGAGAAACGAGTTTTTCCCGATTTAGTTCCCGTCAAAGAAATAATCTTTTTTGTTGATAAATCCATGACAGACAGTCCCCGGGAAGTCCCTATCATTAAGGAGTTATCCCTAGTTATATACAATGAAGAAACAGTATTAAATGCAAGGTCAGACGTTGTGGTATTATAAGTATTAAATTCTCCTGTACGTGGATTGAGACTTTGCAGACCACTACCTGATGTACCTATCCAGACAATACCGGATTTATCTTCCGCCAACGCCACAATATTATTATCAGTCAATGATTTACTATTTTTCACCATATTCTTATAATGAGTAAATCGACCATTATCATAACAGTCCAATCCTCCTCCCAGCGTTCCTATCCAAAGCTTTCCGTCTCTGGTTCTCAATAAACAAGAGACAGCATCCGATGATAAAGAATTGGCATCGGATACCTCACGGACAAACAATTGAGGTTCACCGGTATTTATTTTCCAATGTATCAAACCATCATTGTTGGTTCCTATCCACAAATCCCCATTCTTATCTTCTTCAACAGCAGTAACATCACCCACATAATCAAGACTGAATTTGAAGATACTTTCATGATAATAAGATATTCCTTTCTTCCATGTGCCTAACCACATCATTCCATTAGGATCTTCATATAATGCAGAAACAGTATTATCTTGCAGACTGCGTTCATCGTCAGGTTGATGCATCAATGTTTTTATTTCCCCGGTAGACTTATTCAGGATATTTACCCCGTCATGTTCCCGTCCTATCCAAATACGTCCTTGCAAATCCTGAGCAACGGACAACACCGCACTCCGCGATTGCCGATTTATAAGGTCTCTTAACTTCTTTTGCCACTTCTTCTCTGCCGGATTATAAATCCAAAGTCCGGAAGGACTGTAAATCCAAATGTCATTCTCTTTATCTACGAAAAAAGAAAAAGTATCATATTTATTATTTCCCAATTCTTTGGATATATCCTTTAAATCCCAATTTATTTTATTTGTATCCCTGTTCAGACACACAATCATTCCCGTATTATACACAAGCAATACTCCATCACTACACTCTGAAATATCCGTTATCTCTCCTTCAGGCAATTGACCGGCATCAAACAAAAGCGGATAAAGCAACTGTGATTCAGGAATATAAAGATAGCAGCCTTTAGAAGCAATATAGAACCACATGTTCTTATTCTTATCAATATAAGTCAAAGCAGGGATTCCGTCAATACCGGCTTCCCACAACAAAGCATGCACATCACGATTAAAACTTTCTGTTTTAGAATCATAAATCGTATAACCGGCAGCGGTACGTATCCACAGTCTTTTCTTTCCATCTTCCTGTACCTTTTGAACACAATTATCCGGCAAAGGTCCCAAGTCAAGGTTATGGCTGCGATAAACTTTCATTTGGCAACCATCATAACGATTCAGCCCCGAAGCCGTAGCAAACCACATAAAGCCTTCTGAATCTTTAAATATATCGTTTACCCGATTACTAGACAAACCTTCTTTTACTTCAAGATGCTTGAACATAAACCCACCTGCACTAACTGCCATAGAAAGACACAACAGCACAATGACAAGTCCCAATTTCTTCATATCCTTTATTATTTAAAAGCTAATTTCTTTTTCCTATGCAAATGAAAGAAAAAGCTTGATAATAACCAAGTTAATTCTTTCATTTTTATCATTTAATACCTATAATTTGTTTCATCCTTCCTACTCCCTTTTGAGCATAAGCATTATTTTTCCTATTTTTGCAACCGAAATGAAGCCATTAACAGATACCCAATACATCCGGCAACTGGTCTCGGAGGGAGAACATTGCCATCAAGATTTTAAATTCGAAATATCGGATGCACGCAAGATAGCCCGAAGCTTGTCCGCCTTTGCCAATACAGAAGGAGGACGATTGTTGGTCGGCGTCAAAGACAACGGCAAAATAGCCGGCATTCGTTCAGAAGAAGAAATATATATGATAGAAGCGGCAGCCACAATGTATTGCTGCCCTAAAGTAGAAATCGAGACACGGACTTATTTGGTCGAAGGAAAAAGCGTATTAGAAGTTTCTATCGGTGAAATGGCAGTCAAGCCTGTCTATGCACTGGATGAAAAAAATAATCCTTGGGCATACATCCGTATCAAAGATGAAAATATCCTTGCCACACCTGTACATCTGAAAATGTGGCAGCATACAAAAAAAACGGAAGGCGTATTGGTTGAGTTTACAGAAAGAGAACAACGGCTGCTTGACACACTGAAAGAACGTGGAGAAATATCTCTCAATCAGTGTTGCCGAATTTGTAACTTAAACAGGAAGACTGCAAGCGAACTATTAGCAGACTTTATTCGTTTTGGCTTAGTAGAGCCTGTATTTAGCGGACATAAGTTTTACTTCAGACTAAACCAAGAATAAAAACATCAATATTAAAACCTAAACTAAAGACAATATAAAGTAATGGATATTTTAACCCAATTAATCGGCAACGTAAATGATGTTATTTTGACATACATCTTAATTATAATGCTGCTAGGTTGCGCATTCTGGTTCACTTACAAAACGAAATTTGTACAATTCCGCATGATAGGCGAAATGGTACGCCTGCTTGGAGATTCCACCGGCAAGACAGAAGGTCGCGAACATCACATCTCCTCTTTTCAGGCATTTGCCATCTCCATAGCAAGCCGCGTGGGAACAGGCAATCTGGCAGGAGTAGCCACCGCCATTACATTGGGTGGTCCGGGTGCAGTCTTTTGGATGTGGGTAATTGCACTTTTTGGTGCCAGCAGTGCCTTTATCGAATCCACACTTGCCCAGCTATATAAGGTACATGGACATAATTCTTTTGTCGGTGGCCCCGCTTATTACATGAAAAAAGGATTAAAACAACCATGGATGGGAATTCTATTCGCCTTTTTGCTCATTTTCACCTTCGGGTTTGCTTTCAATTCCGTGCAGAGCAACACTATCTGTGCCGCATTCGAGGAAGCTTTCAATATTTCTCCGGCTCTGATGGGATGCATATTGACTGCACTTACATTAATTATTATTTTCGGAGGTATTCAGCGTATAGCCAAAGTCAGCAGCATCATTGTACCCATCATGGCCTTGGGGTATATTTTTTTAGCACTTTTCATCGTGATTATGAATGTCAAACATTTGCCGGGAGTCATTGAGCTGATTATTGAGAATGCTTTCGGTTGGGAACAGGCATTAGGCGGGGGTATAGGCATGGCATTGATGCAAGGCATCAAACGCGGATTGTTCAGCAACGAAGCCGGTATGGGTTCTGCACCCAATGTGGCAGCAACCGCCGATGTCACCCATCCCGTAAAACAAGGATTGATTCAAACATTAGGTGTTTTTACAGATACCTTGGTCATTTGCACATGTACAGCATTTATCATTCTTTTCAGCGGGCTGGCGTCTACAGGAGAAGCCAACGGAATTAAACTGACACAGATGGCGTTAAATAATGAAATAGGTGATATCGGAACAATTTATGTAGCAGTAGCAATTCTATTTTTTGCTTACAGTAGTATATTGGGAAACTATTATTACGGCGAAGCCAATGTACGATATATCACCCGCCAACGCTGGGCTATTCCGGTTTACCGCATCTCTGTATGCGGCATGGTAATGTTCGGTGCACTTGCCAGCTTGGACTTGGCATGGGGCCTGGCAGATATAGCAATGGGATTCATGACCATTTGTAACCTGATAGCCATCGTTCTATTAGGCAAATATGCTTTCCGCCTATTAGAAGATTATCGGATACAGAAACGTAGCGGAATTAAGAATCCTGTTTTCACGAAAGATAGAATGAAGGACATTGAGGAAGATTTGGAATGTTGGTAAAGTATTAAAAAAAATAAGTATCTTTGCGGCAAGAACATAAAATAAAAAAGCCATGAGCATATTTTCAAAATTATTCAGTAAAAAACAAGCAGAAGGAGAAGAAAACACCAAAGTAGGTGGAATGGAAGACTTCATGACGCTGATTCGTGTATATTATCAGTCTGTAATGGCCTGCAATATAGGTATTACCAATATTAATTTTCTGCCTGACATGGCAGTTTTCAAACGTACACTTAAAATCCCGACCCAAAACAATAAATTAGGAATTGCCGAAAAGTCACGCTGTAAAAAAATGTTAGTAGAACTTTATGGACTAAGTGATGACTTCTTCAAAGAAATAGACAATTCCATTAAAAAGAATTGTAAGAATGTAAACGATGTAAAGACATATCTTTTTATGTTCCAAGGATTCAGCAATGACTTGATGATGCTTATCGGCAATCTGATGCAATGGAAGTTCCGTATGCCCAGCGTAATGAAGAAGATGTTACGTAATATGACGGAAAAAACTATCCATGACATTATGACCAAAACAGACTGGAAAGATGACAGCGTACACAAAACTTGTATTGCTATCCGTAAGTATCAACACGCATTGGGATACTCTGAAAATTGGATGACCGAATACGTTTACAATATCGTTTTATTGGCTAAAAAAGAGCCGAAGCCAAAAGAATAAACTCGCATTGCGGTTTACTACTCTTGCCATTATAGCTTTGCTGTAGGGACGAATCCGAGTATTTGCCCCTATGGTAAAGGTACATATTTCGATATAGCTTCATAAACTTAATTTCCAAAGATTTCATGGATTCTCTATTAAATATTGAAGAACATCCATTAGAACCCTTTCTGCCGGCTAATGCTGTCCTGCTGATGCTTGGCAGTTTTCCTCCGCAAAAAAAACGGTGGAGCATGGATTTCTTCTACCCTAACCTGCAAAATGATATGTGGCGTATCGTCGGACTTATTTTCTTTCAGGACAAAGAGCATTTCCTGAACCCTGAGAAGAAAGTATTTGATAAAGACCGTATCATTGAATTCCTAAACGACAAAGGAATCGCACTTTATGATACAGCTTCAGCTATCCGCCGTTTACAAGACAATGCCTCCGACAAGTTTCTGGAAGTAATAGAACAAACAGATATCAGCCTGTTACTAAAACAAATTCCGATGTGCAAAGCCATTGTTACCACCGGACAGAAAGCAACAGACATTATCCGCGAACAAATAGAGGTAAAAGAGCCAACCGTAGGTACAAGCGAACCTTTCGAATTTGGAGACAAGGCTATGAAATTATACAGAATGCCTTCTTCCAGCCGTGCCTATCCTTTGGCCCTGGAAAAAAAAGCTGCAGCTTATCGGGTCATGTTCAACGAATTAGGATTACTGAACGAATAGAAAAAAAAATATTTTTCATAAATAGATTTGTATATTTCAAATATTACACTACCTTTGCAGCCGAAAACACGGGAGTAGCTCAGTTGGTAGAGCACCGGTCTCCAAAACCGGGTGTCGGGAGTTCGAGCCTCTCCTCCCGTGCTAAAAAGTTGTATCAAATTGATACAACTTTTTTTTATATCATGCAAAGCCTCAACTTTCCCCGTTCCGAAACTCCTTAAAATACGTACCTTTGCCTCACATAAAAAGAAACTTAACAGTTTATGAAATTGATAAGGCTATTATTTATTGCTGTTGGGAAATCGGTATTTAAAATTTTGAATATAAACGATAAAACTAATACTGAATCAAGAGTCTCCAAAAACTTCATCGGCTTTTAGAAAAAGACTTTGTTCTTTTTAAAAAAGAACAAGATGTTTTGCGAAAAGACCAAGGTCTTTTTTTCAAAACACTTTTCTCTGAATTTTCTCGCCGATTTAATGCATTAATTGAGTTTTGAAAAAAAAGTTGATAAAATGTCCTTTCACATTTCACAAATACCGGAAACTCACTGTTCATAAGAGTTTCCGTGTGAAAGCAATAAATTCATCTCTTAAAAATCCTTTTCACCCAAAAAGCCGATGAATAAAGGGTTTCAGAGAGCGAAACGTGTGAAAGCAACTTTATATCAACTTTTTCTTGAAAGCATTTTTATTGCAGAAAAAGACATCAGGGGATTTGCAATAACTTATGAGTTTGCAAACTCAATCGCCACTTGGGATACTTCAGAATATAAGCAATTACTGCCTCGGTATTGGAACAGGAACAAGGCTGTATAAAATAATACCGAGCAGGCAAATCCAAATAAACAGATACATCTTGTCCCACATAGACAACCTTCACCTCATCTATATGGTTCAATCTTACTTCCCCTCCTTCTTTTGGCGAACAAGTTACCCAGTCTACATTGCCTGGTAGCACACACGTACCGTTAGTTTCGACACAGACATATTTTCCTTCATTATGTAAAGCATCCACCAAACTTTCGTCAATCCATAAACCCGGTTCGCCTCCGGTAAGAACAACCATAGAAGCGGGGTACTTAACAACTTCCGATATTATTTCTTCATCGCTCATCATTATCCCGTCTTCATGTAACGTATCGCAAAAGGAACACTTCATATTACATCCCGAAAAGCGGACAAATATAGCAGGAATACCTGTATGATATCCTTCACCCTGCAAGCTATAGAAAATCTCATTAATCTTTTTCATATATCACAGTATTACCTTCCGATTCACGGACTTCAACTTTAAAACAAAAGGGTATTTGCTCACAAATCCAATGTGCAATATTTTCGGCTGTAGGATTAAAATGAAGTACCTCATTCAGATTTTGATGATCCAAACGCCCCATCACAGCCTCTTTGATATGGGTAAAGTCCACCACCATTCCATCTGCATTCAACACCTCCGAACGGCAATAAACTGTAATAATCCAATTGTGACCATGCAAATTCTCGCATTTACTTCTATACGAAAGATTCAGGCTGTGCGAAGCCGATACTTCCATTCGCTTAATTACTGTATACATCACTTTAGTTTATATTTAGAAAGAACTTACACCTAATGTCACCTCGGTGTGCAGATGCAAAGATACATTATAAAATCTAAGAATATAGAACAGTTATCCCTATTTTTTCATTTTTTGGTCTATATTTGCATCCATGAAAATTTTCTATACCGTCACCGGAACGATATCACTGGTATTAGGCATTATCGGAATCTTTGTACCTCTTCTGCCTACCACCCCTTTTTTATTATTATCCGCCGCATTCTATTTTCGCGGTTCTCCACGTCTGTATCGTTGGCTAATCCAACAAAAACAACTGGGACCTTATATTAAAAACTTCCGCGAATACCGCGCTATCCCCCTACGTGCAAAAATCATTTCCTTATCATTGATATGGATAACACTCAGTTATTGCATTTTCCAAATAGCCCCCTACCTTTGGTTGAAAATAATATTACTCGCCATAGCTATTGGCACTACCTGGCATATCCTTTCATACAAAACGCTGAAAAAGTAAACCGACAGAAAGACATAAAAAAAGGAGTTGCAAAAGACTTAAAAAAAGTTTTTTTGGTCGGGATTGATAAATTCCTTTCAAAATATTTTCTTGTTTGCTTTCAATCCTATATATTTGTGTACAATTTTGGTATAAAATGACTGAAGAAGACAAAAAGCTATTAAGTACTTTTGAAGCAAGACTGAGACATTTTATGTATTTACACGACGAATTAACACGTGAAAATGCCCGGTTGAAGCAACTTCTCGCCGAAAAAGACGAAGAGATAAAACAAGTAGAAAATAGTCGTAAAGAATTGGAAGCAATGTATACCAATTTAAAAATGGCGAGGACAATCAGTATCCACGATAATGATATCAAAGATACAAAACAAAGATTGTCAAAGCTTGTGCGTGAAGTCGACAGATGCATCGCTTTATTAAAAGGCCAATAGGATTTTAAAACAATAAAACGATAGTATGATGGACGATGTGATGAAAATACATTTGCTGATTGACAACGAAAGATACCCTTTAACTATTCGTCGGGAAGATGAACTGTTATATAGGAACGCTGCCAAACAGATTGATAATAAACTAAACAAATACCGTAGCCGCTTTCCTGATTTCAGCCCTACAAGGCATTGGGCAATGGCTGCGTTGGAATTAGCTTTTGAAAACATTTCTATGAAAGACAAAAATAATACTGAACCTTATCAGGAGAAGTTAAAAGAGCTAACAAAAGAGATAGAGCAATATCTTAGTAAAAACGGATAGTTTAAAATTTTAAATTAAAGATATTCACGCACAACTTAACTGTCAAGAGAAGAGTTCTTGGCAGAATGGTTGTGCGTTTTTTATTTATATAAATTAATAACAATGGTAACAACAGTAATAATAGCAATTGTGTGTTTCGCTGTAGGTGGTGGGTTATCATACATGCTTTTCAGATATGGCCTGAAATCTAAGTATGATATCATCATTAAGGAAGCACAAACAGAAGCTGAAGTAATTAAGAAGAACAAGCTTCTCGAAGTTAAGGAGAAATTCTTAAATAAAAAGGCCGACTTGGAAAAAGAAGTTGCATTGCGCAACCAGAAAATCCAACAAGCCGAAAACAAGTTGAAACAGCGCGAACTGATGCTGAATCAAAAACAAGAAGAAGTACAACGTAAACGTACGGAAGCTGAAGCTATCAAAGAGAATCTGGAAGCACAGATTGTTATTGTAGACAAGAAAAAAGAGGAACTTGATAAACTACAGATGCAAGAACGCGAAAAGCTGGAAGCACTATCCGGTCTGTCTGCCGAAGAAGCCAAAGAACGTTTGGTGGACTCTTTGAAGGAGGAAGCCAAAACACAAGCTGCTTCTTACATTAATGATATCATGGACGATGCCAAGTTGACAGCCAACAAGGAAGCCAAACGAATCGTTATCCAATCCATTCAGAGAGTTGCTACAGAAACAGCTATCGAAAACTCTGTCACCGTATTCCATATCGAATCCGATGAAATCAAAGGTCGCATCATCGGTCGTGAAGGACGTAACATCCGTGCTTTGGAAGCAGCAACAGGTGTTGAAATCGTAGTGGATGACACCCCGGAAGCTATCGTGCTTTCTGCATTCGACCCGGTTCGCCGCGAAATAGCCCGCCTGGCACTTCATCAGTTGGTGACAGACGGACGTATTCATCCGGCACGTATCGAAGAAGTGGTTGCCAAAGTGCGTAAACAAGTAGAAGACGAAATCATCGAAACCGGTAAACGCACCACTATCGACTTGGGTATTCATGGTTTACACCCTGAATTGATTCGCATCATCGGTAAGATGAAATATCGTTCTTCATACGGCCAAAACTTATTGCAACATGCCCGCGAAACAGCCAACCTCTGTGCTGTGATGGCTTCCGAATTGGGATTGAATCCGAAGAAGGCCAAACGTGCCGGACTCTTGCATGATATCGGTAAAGTGCCTGATGAAGAACCGGAATTGCCGCACGCACTGCTAGGTATGAAGATTGCAGAGAAGTACAAAGAAAAACCGGATATCTGCAATGCTATCGGTGCTCACCACGATGAGACGGAAATGACCAGCCTGTTGGCTCCTATCGTTCAGGTGTGCGACGCTATCTCAGGTGCACGTCCGGGAGCGCGCCGAGAAATAGTAGAAGCTTATATCAAACGATTGAATGACCTCGAACAGTTGGCCATGTCTTATCCGGGAGTAACAAAGACATACGCTATCCAAGCCGGTCGTGAACTACGTGTTATCGTAGGCGCCGACAAGATTGACGATAAGCAGACTGAAAGCCTGTCAGGAGAAATTGCGAAGAAGATTCAAGATGAAATGACTTATCCGGGACAGGTAAAAATAACAGTTATCCGCGAGACACGTGCGGTGAGCTTCGCCAAATAATATCAAATAAAACAGAATTTTATACAGAGGATGTTTCATCAAAATGGGACATCCTCTTTTCATTCCCTATCAAATGACCGCATGAAGTTACAGTCTCTCTCAATATTTTCCCTGCTCCTCTTACTTACCGCCTGTTCTGTACGAGAAAATGACTTATGGCTGTAAAAAGCTGAACAATTCTATGCAGATAAACAAATAGACAGCACGCTCACTTACTTAAACAGAATCATACCTGAAAAGTTGGAAGGAGAAGACGTCTATACCTATTGGCGAATTCAGTTCAGCACCTCACCCCAACCGTTCATCCGGCATTCTGCAGAGAAGATAGAGAAACTGTCTCAACATTATGAAAAAACAAAAGACACAATAAACCTGAAAGAGATAAACCACATCAGGTACAGATTATTCCTATACAATCAGGCATACGATAAAGCCGATTCCATGCTTCAAATAATTGAAAAAAGAGCAAGGGGACAACAATGCCCTCAGGAGCTTGTACGCACCTATATATATAAAACACAATTCTTTAAACAAATAGGGAAAACAGATTCTGCTTTGGCTTACATCAACAAAAGAATGGGCATAGATACCACTCATCTGCACCGCAAGCATTATTATCGGGAAAAAGCTCAGACACTACTCCAACTAAAAGAATTCGGAGTCGCAAAAGAAATGCTGGATTCCGCCAAAGCCTGTGCCATGAAAGATAAAGACAGCGAATTCGTCTATAGCCTTGCTAAAGAATATACCGACTTATACACAGCACAAGGACAGTTCTCCGAAGCCCTGCAAGCCCTACGACAATCCCGTCGATATATGAAGCGAAACGACATTCCTTTGCACAACATGTACAAAGCTCATGTTTACGAGCTCATGCACCGGGAAGACTCCGCCTGTTATTACTATAATCTGGTATCCCAATCAAGCAATATATTTTTGGCAAGTGAAGCCGCACTACGCCTCTCTCACCTGTACGAGCACATCGGCTCTCCCGAAAAGGCATTCCGCAAACATGAAAATGCCATTGCTTTCCTTCATAACATCTATTCAGCCTATAACCATCAAGCCAGTGCCAGCCAGTATAACGAACTAAAGCTGGAAACAGAAATCAATGCACTGGAAATTGTACGCCAACGTCATATCAACCTCATATTGCTACTTACATTCATCCTCTCCATGATTGTCAGTGCCTTCCTGTTCTATCTCCAATACAAAAGAAAAGAAGAAATGAAAAGGCTGCTTCAACAAGAAAGCGACCGACTGAAGCAAGAAAACAAACTGCTGAAACAAGCAGAAGAATTAAGTGTCCTCAGAGAGAAGGCCGGCATGTTACGCGAAGAGCTGCTTCGTAAAATGGAAGTATTCAAAAAACTACCTTCTTTAGACAATGACACAGAAGAAGACAAGAATAACAACCGGCAAATATCATTGACAGACAATGAATGGCGGGAAATAAGAGTCATACTCGACAGTAACTATGACCATTTCACAACACGCCTGAAACAGGAATTTCCCGCCTTGAGTGTAGCGGACATTAACTTCTGTTGCCTGATAAAAATCAATGTCAGCCTACACGACATGTCGAACATTTACTGTATAAGCCGAAACTCTGTCAGCAAGAAGAAGCTACGAATGAAAGAAAAACTCGGTATCACCTCCGATGAAGGAATTTCATTGGACGAATACTTGCAAAAGTATTAATTGTCCATCACATAAAACAAATAAATAGCTAATACACAACAATATAATATTTTTTAGTTGTCCATCACGATTTTACAATCAAATCCCTTTCATACCTAACTTTGCGGTAAATTTTAAAACTACAAAGTATGAGAACACATTTCTTTTGGGTTTTGGCAACCTTGATTATAACAGCCTGCAACAACAAACAAAAAGAGAACGACAACACGGCATCGGACGATTCAAAGATATGGAACGAATTGCCCACTGTAGCAGCCGAAGTGACAACAAACGGAACAACCCTCATGGTATGCGACTGGACAGCCGTTAAAGATTCCATCCACTTGCCACTCAGTTATTTCATTGAAGACTTGGATATTGTAAAGTTGGACAATAAGGACGAAGCACTGGTAAGAAACAGTAGCGTAACTGTATCGGATAACTACATTCTAATCCACTGTTCTCAAAACATACCTTTTAAATTATTCGACCGTAAAGGGAAGTTTTTGCGTAACATCGGCTCAGTGGGAAACGGTCCCGGAGAATACACTCAGGTAGGGCCTTTCCAACTGGATGAAAAGCATGACCGCATCTACCTCATGCCATGGAATGCAACCAAACTCATCACTTACAATCTGAACGGAGAATTGCAAAAAAACATTCCCCTGATAGATGAAGCAGAAAAATGGATGCTCCCCAAATCCGTCTTCTATGCAGACGGAGACAAAGGGCGGATTACTGTAGCCACGCTGCCTTGGAAAAACAATCCAAGAATGATTTGGGTACAAGACTTCGAAGGTAACCGACTTGCCGAGCTTTCTCCCATAACAGAGATGAAGCCCGATTACAGCAACGACATTTACCATAACAACAACACGGAAGCCTTTGATTTCTCCTTTCTGGACTTTCATATAGAAAAAGCAGATACCTTGTATCATTACGATTATGCACAGAACAAACTACAGCCGACCTTTACCATCCATTTCTCTGGTGGAAAAATCCCAATTCACTGGCAATACGAATACCCGACTTGCTTTATTGGGACTGTCGTAGGAAAAATGGAGCAAACAGACAATCACGGTGGCAGCGAAACAAGAGAGCACCGAAATTTTATTGTAGACAAAAAAACACTGAAAGGAGGATTGTACAAAGTACACAATGACTTTTTGGGAGGAGGAGATGCTTTTTGGTTCGCAAGTTGCCGGAACGGGTATTACATTCGCAACGTAGACCCCGGTGTGTTGAAAGAGGAGCTGGAAACAGCACTCAAGACAACCAACCTGTTACCTGAAATTAGGGAGAAGGTAAACACACTGGCAAGTTCCATCCAAGAAAATGACAATAATTACCTGTTGATCGGCCGCATGAAGCAAATGAACGATAATCATTAGAACCAGGGCATTACAACAAGGCATAAATAAAAGAGAGTGTGGCAAAACTAAAATGACCTATCCAATCATCAGCTGTAGGGACAGGGGTTGCCTGCCCAAAGACACAAAGTAAACTGTTTTCGGGCGAGTGCACCTCGCCCCTACGAACTAAACGACAGCATTATCCATGTTTTGACACACTCCCTTTTATTTATATCATCAGAAAGAATATCCAAGAGTCGCCCAAAATGTATTTCGGAACGGACAGTCATCCGATGCAAACAACCATGCAAAATCCAAATGTCCACCGTAACGGTTCATTCCTGCACCCACAGTGGCAAAGCTATGGTCGCCTTTTTCCTTGTCTCCATAATGGTAACCGCCTCTAAACATAAAATGCTCTGCCAACGTATATTCTGCTCCGGCACTCACATTCACAGCCTGCACATCCGAAGGAGCCAAACGATAACCTAAATCGGCCGTCATCATCAGACGGTGCATCTGTGAAAACGGCAAGTCTACCGAACCGCCTACTTTGGCCATCATCGGCAGAGACTCGCTGGATTTGGGATATTTAATCTTTGGCCCCAGATTGCTCACCTGCAATCCGGCAGACCAACTCGCCCCTTCCATCCTGGCAATCGCCTTTGTATAAAAAGCGCCTAAGTCAAAAGCAACTGTACTTGCTCCCCGGTCATTACCCACCTTTCCCATATCCGAATAAATATAACGGAAAGTAGCCGACACAGAAAGATTCTTGATTAACTCACGAGCATAACCCACCTCGGCAGCCAATTCCTTCGGACGTATACTCTCTCCTCCGGTCTCAAGCACACCCAATTTCGGATAATTATAATAACGAAATCCTGCCAGAATCACATTCTTTTCGTCTATCTTATAAAAACCTCCCAATGTATGCAACGAATAACCTGACTGATAATCGCGCATCCACGGAGCATACGTGTAAGAAGCACCTCCCCGGCAGTTTTTATCCGCTGCAATGGACGCGCCATTCAAAAAGATGGCATTCTCATTTCCGGTGAGTGAAACACCTGCACCGGCCAATGCAGCGGTGCGAGCATCGGGCATGATAGTCAGGAAATTGGCAGCACCCGTATTGATAGCAGTTACCTCATCCTGCCCATAAACTGTGGCAACCGACATGCCAAGAGCTATTACACAAAATATCGTTTTCTTCATATTCTACTGTTTATTCTTCTACCGGATTAATATTTAATAAAGTTCTGTTTCATCGTGCGGCCGTTGCATTGATATTCCATCGTGTAATATCCGGCAGCCAACTTACTTACATCTATTGTTGTGATAGACATAGCCATTACTCCTCTTTTTGAGTCGAATACCTTTCCACCCGTACTATTATAAATAATGATACGTGCATTACCGGCCAACTGATAGTTTACCCAAAAAAGCAAGTTTCCATCACTCACTTTATTGTTTTTCAATGTCAGCGTCGGCATCTCATCCGTTACTTCAATTCCCAATGCCGCAGTAGCATCTACACAACCATAGCCGAGTTGTCCGGCATATTTCGGATTATAATTATCCACATCATAAGCACTCTTGAAGAGTATTTCTTTTAACCTGTCAGGAGTAAATCCCCGTTCGTTCAATCCATATTTCTGAATAACTAACGCAGCTACCCCCGACACCATCGGACAAGCCATAGAAGTTCCACTCATATCCCCGTAAGAAGAATTATGAATAGTACTATATACCATTCCATTACCATTCAAGTTACCTCCGGGAGCCGAAATATCAATGTATGAACCATAGTTGGAATAAGAAGCCTTTGTATAGTCCGGAGCAATGGCAGCCACCGACACCACCGCATCATAGTCTGCCGGAGAAGCCGTACCGGGATTAGACACATTATCATTACCTGCAGCAAAGATTACAATACCGCCTTTCATCGGACTATCGGGCAATTGATTGCCATCATTGTCGCATCCGGCATACTTGATAAAATAGTCAATTGCCGCTTTATCCGCAGGATCAATATACGAAACACTGGTAGTGGTCGTATTATAACCCCAGCTATTCTGACTGATAACCGCTCCATTATCGGCACCATACTTAATAGCCGCAGCTGTATTATTTGAACTTGTAGCCCCCAGCACTTGGGTAGACATCAGTTTTACGCCACTTCCCGCCGTACCGTTTCCTCCTGCTATTCCGGCAATTCCCTTACCGTTATTTCCACTCGCCGCTATGATTCCCGCCACATGCGTAGCATGTTTCATGGGAGTCAGTTTACCGGAATCATACATAAAATTATAACCGTTTATATCGTCTATATAACCATTCCCGTCATCATCAATACCGTTTCCGGGTATCTCTCCTTCGTTCACCCATATATTATCTACCAAATCGGGATGGTCTACCTGAACACCTCCGTCCATCACGGCAACGATGATACGGGGGTCTCCTGTGCATTTTTTCCAGGCATCAGCCACCCGGATATCGGCTCCTAATTGTTGCCACGACTCCGTACCCGGATTTTCCAGATACCACTGCTTGGCAATAAAAGTATCATTAAAGTCGACGGCACGCCAAACCGGTTCGTCCGCCCCCAAAGATCTCACCTTCACGACAGGCGCGGCTATTTCTATCCCTTCCAGCACTGAAACTTCACCGGTCGCACGCGCCACAGAAACATCCTCCGAATACCAAACATCATACCACAAATGCAGTCCCTCACGGCGTGTACGTTCTTCATATTTCCCGGCATGAGGAAAAGTACGTTCCATGCGGGTTATTTTCAATGCAGAAGCAGAACGACCTATCATTTTAATTCGTGCGGATATGCCGCCTTCGATACTCTTCTCGCTTAAATTTCCGGCAGGTTCTTCTTTCAGTTTAATGCGCATACGTCCCTGTACAACATCATTTTCAGACAGTCCCAACTCAGCAAGATTAATAACCGGCCCATCGGTCGGCAGACTGATTTCTTCCTCCTGATGACAAGAATAAAGAAGAGAGACAGATAGCAAGAATGGAATTATTCTTTTCATTGTATATTTTTTATGTATAATAATCTACGATAAGACTTATAGTTGAAAATTGCAAATATATGCTTTTTTCTTCACTCTTACGATTTTACCTATCAAAATAATTACGCTCATCCTATGAAACGAATTAGGAAGTCCGGCCGATATCAGCATACCCCCCAAAATATAATCAATAATTCAGGAAGAAAACAAAATACATAATATAAAATTAGCGTTATGACTGCCTCAACCATAACGCTACCTGAATATATTCATCAAAAGTTTTTCCGCTAAATTCACTTCTCCAGCAAGTGCTTTTCCTCAAATATCTTTTTCGCACAAGCATACCCTTCGTCATACAAATCGGTCAGCTTTTTTATATCCGTTTCAATCCGGTCGACTTCCATGGGTCTGTGAGGACGTATCACTATAATCCGGCCTTCATCTTCCAACTTCTCAACCAGTTCCAATTGTTCATTATAAACGCGGCAACGTTTACTGAGCACCACTCTCAAACGAGGATATTTTTTATAAATGAAATGAGGTATCTTGATATCCCTTCCCTTTTTACGATAACCACGATTACGGGTAAGCACCACCACATTCTTTTCATATCCCTGCTCAAAAGCCCGCATCACAGGAATAGAATCAATAATTCCGCCATCGAGCATAGGTATGCCATCCACATATGCAACAGGACACACATAAGGCAAGCTGCTGGATGCCTTAGCTATGTCTATAATACGTTTCCGGTCGTACTTCTCCTCCAGATAACAGGCGCGCCCGGTATGACAATTGGTGGTCACCATTTCGAAACGTGCCGGATTCTTTGCATACGTTTCATAATCGTATGGCAGGATTTCTTTAGGGAAATGCTCGTAAAGCAATTCTTGGTCAAGGATGCTATGTTTGCTCCACAGATGCTTGATACCGATATAATGATACTTATCCAACAAATCGATATTGCTGAATTTTGCACGCCCTCGCTGACGGGACATATACGAAAGCCCGTTGCACGCGCCCGCCGATACTCCTACTCCGTAAGAAAACCAGATTTCGTTATCCATCAAATAATCCAGCACGCCACAGGTAAATACCCCACGCATGCCTCCTCCTTCCAATACCAATCCTGTTTTATCGTCTATTTTCATAATCAAAGTCAAGGAACAAACAGCCTCCCATTAAAGTTCGGCGCAAAGTTATCTTTTTCGATGAATATTCAAACATCTTTTCTTCAAAAATTATTTTGCTATAAAAAAAGGTCTTAACTCATTTTTATCCTTGTCGATGGGATAGAGTGCTTTTTCCATCTCTAATCTTTTCACCATCAGCCCAAACAATTCTTTGGCTTTCTTCCGCTCTGCTTTTGCCACATCATTCTTCTCATAGGGATCTTCTGACAGATTAAACAGCTTATAATAAGGAGCATCGGGATGTTCCGGGTTATAATAATAAATCAGCTTCCAGTCGCCTTTGCGGTATGAAGTGAAATAACTGCCACGGTGTTCGTGAGGGAAATGCATCAGGAAGTCATCCCGATGTGCTTTATCCTTCTTGCCTGCTATCATTCTTTCAAGGGTGGAGCCGTCCAATATATGATTTTCCGGTACTTTTACTCCGGCAACAGACAATACGGTGGGATAGATATCCATCACTGTCCCCATCTGTGTCTGTATGGCATTTTGTGCAACGGGAAAAGCTTTCTGAAACTTATTTTCCGCATCAGGATGCGCCCAGGCAACAATGAAAGGCACTCTCACTCCGCCTTCATATTCCGAACCTTTTTTACCTTTAAAAGGTGCTGACGAGCCATAATCCGCAGCTCCCCCCAAAGGGGCATCACCTCCATTATCCCCCAAAAAGATAATCAATGTATTCTCAGCAATACCTAATTCTTCCAATTTATCCATCAAATCTCCCAATGATTTATCCATACCTTCGATTAAAGTGGCAAAGGCACATGCTTGTTGATTCTTCTTCGGGTCTGTGTAATGTCCTATAAACCGTTTGTCTGTCTCGAAAGGAGAATGAACGGCATAATGAGCCATGTTTAAGTAAAAAGGTCGTTTTTCGGCAACAGCTTTCTCTATTTCTTTATCCGCCTCCAATGTCAGTGCATCGCTCAAAAAAGTGTTGGTATGAAAATACTGCTCCAAACCGGGAACAGCGCGAGACTTTGCTCCTTTTATCGCCCCATAACCGTTTTCTCCATAATAACTGCCCGGACTGCCGATAGCAGAACCGGCTATATTAATGTCAAAGCCTAAATTCTTAGGATCAGCCCCTTCGCTGCCTATACAGCCAAAATGCGCTTTACCGACATGAATGGTCTTATAGCCCGCCTGTTCCAATACATAAGGATAAATGAGATTATTACGAGTCAGTCCTTTCCAATTCCAATCCAACGGTCCATAAGGAGTACGGTTGTTATTCTCCGGCTGAATCCAATTTGTAGTGCGATGCCGGGCTGCATTCTGCCCTGTCATAATAGAAGCTCTTGAAGGGGAGCTCACGCTCTGAGCATAAAAAGTAGAAAAACGAATACCCTGTTTGGCAAGGCGTTCCATATTAGGAGTGCGATACCATTCATTCAACGGTTGTTTTACCGCATTTCCATGATGGTCTGTTACAAAAGGAACAGAAGTATCCATCAACCCCATATCATCCACAATAAATACTACAATATTGGGACGGTCTTGTGCATTCATCACCGAAAAGCAAGCACTGCAAAAGACTCCCATCAGGCTTCGGCTTATCATTCCATTCATTTGGTTAGTTATTAAGAAATTAAAAGAAACAGATTTAATAAAAATCTCATTGAAAACATGTGGCAAGTTATTAAGAAATTCCCGTTTATACAAGAAAGAATAAAAAAATATACAGGGATAAATAAGGTCAAAGTCACTCCGCAGTGATTATTTTTTAAACTTCTGCGCATGAATTTAAAATTATAATTGTTACATTTGCAAACAGTTCATTAATATTCAATTAAAATCAAGTTAACCATGTTTGATTCTGCTATTTATAAAAACCGTCGGCAAGCACTGAGAAATAAAGTGCAAAACGGCCTTATCCTTATACTAGGCAATAACGAAGCTCCGGCAAACTACCCGGATAATACATATAAATTTCGTCAAGACAGTTCTTTCCTCTATTTCTTCGGTCATTCTCATCCGGGATATGCAGGAGTGATGGACGTTGAAGCAGGAGAAGACTATTTCTTTGGCAATGATGTCGATATGGACGATATTATCTGGATGGGACCTCAACCAAGCGTCAAGGACTTGGCCGCACAGGTAGGTGTTCAGCAGAGTTTTCCTTTTGCACAACTGAAAGAAATAGTGGGAAAAGCCATTGCACAAGGCAGAAAAGTTCACTTTCTTCCTCCCTATCGTTATGATAATATGATGCTGTTGGAAGAGCTGACCGGTATCCGTGCTTCTATCGTTAAAAAATATGCTTCACTGGAACTGATCAAAGCCGTCGTTGCTTTACGTTCTGTAAAAGAAGCCTGTGAAATAGAAGAAATTGACTTGGCTTGCAATATCGGCTATGAAATGCATACCGCTGCCATGCGTTTATGCAAACCGGGAGTAAAAGAACAATATATTGCCGGAGTATTGGACGGCATCGCTTCTTCTTATGGAAGCATGACTTCGTTTGCCACTATACTGACTCAGCATGGTGAAACATTGCATAACCACGACCACAGCCACATTTTGGAAGTAGGACGCATGATGCTGACCGACGCAGGTGCAGAACGACTGAGCAATTATTGTTCCGACCATACCCGTACCGTTCCTGTCGGTGGAAAATTCCAAGGACGTCAAAAAGACGTATATAATATAGTATTGGCCTGCCACGACAAAGCATTGGAAATTGCCCGACCGGGCATCACTTACATGTCGGTACATCAAGAAGTATGTAAAGTATTGGCACAAGGACTGAAAGACCTGGGACTGATGAAAGGCAATATAGACGAAGCTGTTGCAGCCGGTGCACATGCCTTATTCCTCCCTCACGGATTGGGCCACATGATGGGACTGGATGTACATGATATGGAAGATCTGGGACAGATTTATGTCGGTTATGACGATGAAGTACGCCCTTCGTCACAATTCGGACTTGCTTCTTTGCGCATGGGACGCCGTCTGCAAGAAGGTTTTGTTATCACAGACGAACCGGGCTGTTACTTTATTCCCGCTCTCATTGACAAGTGGAGAGCCGAAAAGATGCATACCGACTTCCTGAATTACGATGCAATTGATAAATTTAAAGACTTTGGCGGCATACGTCTGGAAGATGATATTCTGATTACCCCCGAAGGCTCTCGTTTTACCGGAGAAAAACGCATCCCCATCACCATCAAAGAGGTAGAAGCAATTATGAATGAATAATAATTTAATATCAAACAAAACTATTATCACTGAATGAAAAGATTTACATTACTCGCCGCAGCCGGACTCTTCAGCATGAGTCTGTCGGCTCAAGAAGCAAAAGAAGAACCTAAAGAAGAAGGATTTGTATTTACTACCGTAAAGGAACTTCCTATTACTTCTATTAAGAACCAAAACCGTGCAGGAACTTGCTGGTGCTACTCAAGTATGGCCTTTTTGGAATCAGAATTACTCCGTATGGGGAAAGGAGAATACGACTTGTCCGAAATGTACATCGTACATCAAACTTATCTTGACCGTGCCGATGCAGCAGTGCGCACTCATGGAGATGTATCTTTCTCACAAGGAGGTTCTTTCTATGATGTAATATATGGTATGAAAAAATTCGGTTTGGTGCCGGAAGAAGAAATGCGCCCGGGTGTGATGTATGGAGATACATTAAGTAACCATACAGAACTGACTGCCGTATCTGATGCGGTTGTTGCTGCCATCGCAAAAGGAAAACACCGTTCGCTCCAAACAGACGAAAACCGTAAACCGCTGTGGAAGAAAGCTATTGCTGCCATCCATGACATTTATTTGGGTGAATGTCCCGAAAAATTCACTTACAAAGGGAAAGAATATACTCCGCAGTCATTCTTCGAATCAACCGGACTGAATCCGGACGATTATATTTCATTGACTTCTTACACCCATCATCCGTTCTATGAACCGTTTGTTCTTGAAATTCAGGACAACTGGCGTTGGGGACAATCTTACAACCTACCAATTGACGAACTGATGGAAGTATTTGACAATGCCATCAATACCGGCTATACTATTGCATGGGGGTCTGACGTCAGCGAACAAGGATTTACCCGCGATGGTATCGCAGTGATGCCCGATGCTGAAAAAGTACAGGAATTAAGTGGTTCCGACATGGCACATTGGCTGAAAATGAAACCGGAAGAAAAGAAACTGAACAGCAAACCGCAACCTCAGAAATGGTGCACTCAGGAAGAACGCCAGGAAGCATATGACAACTGGGAAACTACCGATGACCACGGAATGCAGATTTATGGTATCGCCAAAGACCAGGATGGAAATGAATACTATATGGTAAAGAACTCTTGGGGCAAAGCCGGCAAATATAACGGTGTATGGTATGCATCAAAAGCATTCGTGCGCTATAAAACCATGAATATCGTTGTCAACAAGAAAGCACTTCCTAAAGAAATCGCTAAAAAGTTAGGTATTAAATAATGCTGTAATATACTAGTATTTAAAGCACTACCGTTAATTCCGTAAAAATATATACGGAATTAACGGTTTTTTTATTTGTTTTTTCCTAACTTTACGGATTAATTGGAGACTGCCTGAAACAAATAAAAGCGAAGCCTCCCCATGCGAGAAGAAAAAGAAAAAACAATATATAAAATGAATCACAAATGGAATTACCAACCTCCAAGCCAAGAACAGACAGAAGCAGCTAAAGCATTAGCTAAAGAGACAGGAATCAATCCCGTCCTCTGTAAGCTATTGCTAGAAAGAGGTATAACCTCAGCAGCAGAGGCTAAAAGATTCTTTCGCCCACAGCTTAGCGAACTACACGATCCTTTCCTGATGAAGGATATGAGCATTGCCGTAGAACGCCTAAACCAAGCTATGGGAAAGAAAGAACGCATATTGGTTTATGGAGACTATGATGTAGACGGCACAACAGCCGTAGCATTGGTATACAAGTTTCTCCAGCAGTTCTATTCGAACATTGATTACTATATTCCCGACCGTTACAACGAAGGCTATGGAGTATCAGTGAAAGGGGTGGATTATGCATACGAAACAGGTGTAAAACTAATTATCGTATTGGATTGTGGCATTAAAGCGGTGGAAGAAATTGCATATGCAAAAGAAAAAGGAATTGATTTCATCATCTGTGACCATCATGTACCCGATGATGTACTGCCTCCTGCCGTAGCTATTCTGAATGCCAAACGCCCGGACGCCACTTACCCTTACGAACATCTGTCAGGGTGTGGTGTAGGATTCAAATTTATGCAGGCTTTTGCTTTGAACAACGGTATCGAGTTCAACCAGCTGACTCCCCTTTTGGATTTGGTTGCAGTCAGTGTAGCCTCTGATATTGTCCCCATCATGGGAGAAAACCGTGTACTGACTTATCATGGGCTGAAACAGTTGAATTCCAACCCAAGCGTAGGACTTAAAGCAATTATTGACATTTGCGGATTATCCGAGAAAGAAATCACTGTCGGAGACATTGTGTTCAAAATAGGTCCGCGTATCAATGCTTCCGGTCGTATACAGAACGGTAAAGAGGCTGTAGAACTATTGATAGAAAAAGACTTCTCTTCTGCTTTGGAGAAAGCCAATCTGATTAACCAGTACAATGAGACCCGAAAAGACCTTGACAAAACCATGACTGAAGAGGCCAACCACATTGTGGACAGTCTGGAAGGATTGGCAGACCGTCGTACCATTGTCATTTACAATGAAGCATGGCACAAAGGAGTTATCGGGATTGTAGCCTCACGCCTGACCGAAATTTATTACCGTCCGGCAGTGGTACTGACACGCACGGATAACCTGGCAACCGGTTCGGCTCGTTCCGTTTCCGGTTTTGATGTGTATAAGGCTATTGAAAACTGTCGTGATTTACTGGAAAACTTTGGTGGTCATACGTATGCGGCAGGTCTTTCGATGAAAGTAGAAAATGTAGAAGAATTCACCCACCGTTTCGAAACATATGTATCCGAACATATTTTACCCGAACAAACCAGTGCGGTGATAGACATCGATGCCGAAATAGATTTCCGCGACATTACCCCGAAATTTCATGCCGACCTGAAAAAGTTCAATCCGTTCGGCCCGGATAATCACAAACCGGTATTCTGTACACATAATGTATATGATTACGGAACCAGCAAAGTAGTAGGCCGTGATCAGGAACATATCAAGCTGGAGCTGGTCGACAACAAATCAAATAACGTCATGAACGGAATCGCTTTCGGACAAAGCTCACAAGCCCGTTACATCAAGACCAAGCGCTCGTTCGACATCTGTTATACCATCGAAGAAAACACGCATAAGCGCGGAGAGGTGCAGTTACAGATTGAAGATATCAAACCTAGTGAGGAATAGAAAAGGGTGACCTACAAAGAGATTCTAAAACAATACTGGAACTATGATAACTTCCGCGGTATTCAAGAAGAAATCATAGAAAGTATCGGAAAAGGACATGATACATTGGGGCTGATGCCTACCGGTGGAGGTAAATCCATTACCTTCCAGGTACCGGCATTGGCACAACCGGGATTGTGTCTGGTCATTACTCCTCTCATTGCGCTCATGAAAGATCAGGTGCGCAATCTTCGAGACCGGGGAATTAAAGCACTGGCAGTTTACTCGGGCATGACGCGCGAAGAGATTGTTGTTGCACTAGAGAACTGCATATTCGGTGACTATAAATTTCTTTATATCTCTCCCGAACGACTGGACACTGATATATTCCGCGCCAAACTGCGGAATATGAAAATCAACATGATTACAGTCGACGAGTCTCATTGTATCTCTCAATGGGGATATGACTTCCGCCCTGCCTATTTAAAGATTTCCGAAATTCGGGAGTTGCTTCCTACTGTTCCGGTATTGGCACTTACCGCCACAGCTACCCCCGAAGTAGTAAAGGATATTCAGACTAAATTAGGTTTTAGAGAAGACAGCCGCATTTTCCGCATGAGCTTTGAGCGAAAGAATCTGGCTTACATTGTCCGCAACACAGAAAGCAAACAGGAAGAATTGCTGCATATTCTGAACAGCGTGTCAGGAAGCGCCATCGTATACACCCGAAACCGGAAGCGTACCCGGGAAGTAGCGGAATTACTGGTAAACAATGAAATTACAGCCACCTTTTATCATGCCGGACTGAACAATGACGTCAAAGACCAACGGCAGAGAAGTTGGTTATCGGGCGAAAGCCGTGTCATGGTTGCCACCAATGCATTCGGAATGGGTATTGACAAGCCGGATGTACGTCTCGTCATCCATGTTGATTTGCCGGATTCACCCGAGGCCTATTTCCAAGAAGCCGGACGTGCGGGGAGAGACGGACAAAAAGCTTATGCCGTCCTGCTCTATGCCAAGAGCGATAAAGCAACACTCAGTAAACGGATTACCGACACATTCCCCGACAAAGAATACATCCGCAAAGTATATGAAGATGTGAACTACTATTTCCAGATGGCGATGGGAGACGGTTTGGGGTGTACCTTTGCCTTCAATCTGGATGAGTTCTGCCGTAACTTCAAGCATTTCCCTGTACAAGCAGACAGTGCCTTGAAAATACTGACACGTGCCGGATATCTGGAATATACAGATGAACAAGACAATGCTTCCCGCATTCTGTTCACCATCCACAGAGACGAGTTGTACAAACTCCGAGAGACCGACCCCGAAACAGAGAAACTCATCAATGTCATCCTTCGCTCTTACACCGGCTTGTTTACCGACTATGCCTATATAAACGAAGACTCTCTGGCCATCCGCTCGGGACTGACCCGCCAACGCATTTATGAAATTCTCCTGATGCTGACCCGCCGCCATATACTGCACTATATTCCGCGCAAGAAGACACCTTACATTATATATACCCGTGAACGGCAGGAGGCCGGCCGACTTGCCATCACCCGTGACATCTATGAAGAGCGCAAGGAAAGCTATATCACCCGAATCAAGGCCATGACAGAGTATGCCACTGCCGAAGACAAATGCCGCAGCCGTATGCTGCTCCGCTATTTTGGCGAGAAAAACGAGCATAACTGCGGTTTATGTGACGTATGTCTCAGCAAACATCATTCGGGTATGAAACTGGGGGAATTTCAAGAGATGGAAAATCAAATCCGCGAACAGCTCGAAACTTCTCCCCTCTCTGCCGCCACTCTGTTAAACCGCATAAACGGAGAACGCGAAAAAGCAGAAAGAGTGCTTTCATACCTCCTATCCGAAGAAATAATACAATCAAATGATGGAATTCTTTCTTTATAAGTATTATCTTTGCCACTGATTTATTAACCTTTTACCCCCAATAAGACATGAGAAAAGCGTATTTAGCAATTATTTGTCTGTTTACAGGATTCAATGCATTTGCACAACATACAGACATCCAGCCTGTTCCTCAACAGATTTCCGAATCCGGACAGCTAATCACTTTACCCGGAAGCTATCAATTCACGGGAGACACGGAAGCCAACCCCTATGCAGTACAACAATTAAAACAATTATTGGCAGGCAATCATTCTGCCAAAGAAGGTCTACGTATCTATATCGGGGAAAAGGGAGACAAAGCCATCCGCAAGTTTGCCCGCCGCATTCCCAATCAAAAGGAAGGCTACTATCTTTGTATCAACGATAAAGAAATCGTATTGGCAGGAAATGATGAACGAGGAACATTCTATGCCTTGCAGACTCTCAGCCACCTGTTGAAAGACAACCAACTTCCGGCTGTCGAAATAAAAGACTACCCCTCCATCCGCTTCCGCGGTGTAGTGGAAGGATTCTATGGCACTCCGTGGAGCCATGCCGCTCGTCTGCGCCAACTCAAATTCTATGGCGAAAACAAGATGAACACGTATATCTACGGACCTAAAGACGACCCTTACCACAGTTCTCCCAACTGGCGTCTGCCCTATCCCGAAAAAGAAGCCGAACAATTGCAAGAACTGGTAAAGGTGGCTAAAGAAAATGAAGTCGATTTCGTATGGGCCATTCATCCGGGACAAGACATCAAGTGGAATCAGGAAGACCGTGACAACCTGTTGGCAAAGTTTGAAAAGATGTATGACTTGGGCGTGCGCTCTTTCGCTGTTTTCTTTGACGATATTTCGGGTGAAGGAACCAACCCTGTCAAACAGGCAGAGCTGTTGAACTACATCGACGAAAACTTTGTAAAAGTGAAAAAGGACGTGACTCCCCTTGTCATGTGTCCCACAGAGTATAACAAAAGCTGGTCCGACCCTAAAGGCGGGTATCTCACCACACTGGGCGACAAGCTGAATCCGAGTATCCAAATCATGTGGACAGGCGACCGCGTTATCTCCGACATCACCCAAGAAGGCATCCGATGGATTAACGAACGTATCAAACGTCCGGCCTATATCTGGTGGAACTTCCCTGTTTCCGACTATGTACGCGACCACCTGCTGCTCGGTCCCGTATACGGCAATGACACCCGGATAGCCGACCAAATGTCCGGCTTCGTGACCAATCCGATGGAACATGCCGAAGCATCGAAGATTGCCATATACGGAGTAGCATCCTACTCATGGAACCCCGAAAAGTATGACAGTGAAAAGACTTGGAAAGATGCCATCAAAAACATTATGCCTGCATCTGCCGAAGAACTGGAATTCTTTGCGGCACATAATTCCGATTTGGGAGCTAACGGACACCGATATCGTCGTGACGAATCCGTTGCCTTGCAACCCGTTGCCCAAAGTTTTACCGACAGTTATATAAAAGGCGAGAAATACAATGAAAACGATTATGCCGCCCTGCAGGAAACTTTCGGCAGAATGGCAGAATCCGGTGATATCTTGCTGACTGACGCCGAAAACACTCCATTGGTGAAAGAAATGAAACCATGGCTGACACAATTCAAACTGCTGGGCGAAACAGGAGAAGAAGTCCTGGCCATGGCAAAAGCATACGAAAACGGCAATCAGGAACTGTTTATGCGCAAATACAAACATGTAAAAGCGTTACAGCAACAGATGTTCCAAATAGACCAGACTTACAATCAGAATCCATACCAGCCGGGCGTAAAAACTGCCACAAAAGTGATTAAGCCATTGATTGACCAAACTTTTGCCACAGTCACAGAACGCTATAACAAGAAATATAATACCCTACTGGATGCAACTACCGATTATATGCCGCATAAACTTATCAGTGATGTGGAACAAATCAGAAACCTGCCATTACAGTTAAAGACCAACCGCATCCAAGTGTCTCCGGCACTGGAAGTAATCAAATGGCAAGGCAAAGGTTTTATCACCATCGAACTGGACAACGTTTATCCGGCACAAAGCATTGACATTGACTTCGGCAAACCCGAAGTGGCAACCTGGGGAGTACTTGAAGTTTCGACCGACGGCAAAGAATGGAAGAAAATAGATTACAAGCAGGAAAAGAATCGCCTGACAGCAGATCTGCAGAAAGCTCCCGTCAAAGCTGTGAGATTCAGCAACAGCCAAGACAAAGAACAAGAAATCTATCTCAGACGATTCGTTATTACTGTAGACAAATAAAACGATTATAAATTATGGGCTTTTTTAAATCTTTATTCGGTGGGAGCAATACCCCTGAAACAGAAAAAGAGAAAAACGATAAAAAGAACTTTGAGATTTTAAAATATGATGGTATCCGCGCCCGGCACATGGGCAAATTGCCATACGCCATCAAATGTTTTGAGGAAGCAGTTGCCATCAATGACGAAATGGAAACGCTCACCTTGCTTGCCAATGCATACATCCAGGCCAACCGCCTGGATGATGCACGCATCACCTTCAACCGCATGGCAGAAAAAGAGCCGGAACAGGTCAACACTTTTCTGTCATTAGCAAGTATCTGCTTCATGCAGGAAGACTATGAAGGCATGAACGATGCTTGCCAAAAGGCACTTGCTTTAGACGACAAGAATCCGCTGACCTATTATCTCACTGCCAAGGCAGCGGTGGGAATGAAAGAAGAAATCAATGCCATTGCCATGCTGACCAAAGCAATTGTCTTAAAAGAAGATTATACGGAGGCATACCAATTACGTGCTGAAGTATTATGGGGCATGAAGCAAGCAAAAGATGCCGCAGAGGACATTCAGAAATTACTGAACCTCAACCCCGAAGACGAACAAGCTCTGCTGTTGAAAGGAGAAATCCTTGCAGCAACCGGTGAAGAGGAACAGGCAGAGGAATGTTTCAATCAAGTATTGTCGCTCAATCCTTTTAATGAAAAGGCATATCTGCTGTTGGGAGAGCTTTTCCTTACAAAGAAAGACTTCGACAAGGCCATCGGAGTATATGATGAAGCCATCGAAATCAATCCCAACTTTGCACAAGCCTATCACGAACGAGGTCGCATCAAACTGTTGAAAGGTGACAAAGACGGCTCTGTGGAAGATATGAAAAAGGCTATGGAACTGGCTCCCGAAACAGAAGGAAACATCAGCGGGCAATATAACAATTACGAGAACATGACAAAGAACGTTCCCTTCTGATGAAATGAACATTATGCTCTGTTTTATTGTTTATCCACCAGGAGATATACAATAAAACATGAGCGTAAAAGAACAATACCGGAAATACTCCCTTATCACCATCATACTAGGATTAGGGCTTTTGCTCTTCTTGAAAATGACTCCTTTTATGGGAGGAATATTAGGAGCATGTACTATCTACATCATGGTCAGAGACCAGATGCTCTATCTTACTCAAAAGAAAAAAATAAGGAAAAGCGTCACTGCCATTATCCTGTTGATAGAAGCCATACTCTGCTTTCTTGTTCCTCTCTCATTGGCTGTATGGCTGCTCATCAGCAAGTTACAGACCGTCAATGTAGACACCGCCACTTTTGTCGACACAATTACCAACCTTGCCGACTGGATTCGCCGGAAGACAGAATATGACTTACTAAGCAAAGAAAACATAAGCTCGATAGCATCCATACTCCCCGGCATCGGCCAATTTCTGATGGGCGGCATCAGCAGTTTTGCCGTCAATCTGTTTGTTTTGGTTTTTGTACTCTACTTCATGCTGATTGGAGGAACAAAAATGGAACAATATATTTATGAGCTTCTCCCCTTCAGTGACAGCAACAAGAAGCATGTAATGAACGAAATCAATATGATTGTCCGGGCAAATGCGATAGGTATCCCATTATTGGCAATCATTCAAGGAGCAATCGCTACGTTGGGATATTACCTGTTTGATGCTCCCAGTGCATTGCTCTTCGGTTTCCTTACCTGCTTTGCCACCGTCATTCCTATTGTGGGAACAACCCTTGTATGGTTTCCCTTAGCTGCTTACATGGCTATATCGGGTGATTGGCCTCATGCCATCGGCTTGCTTCTTTACTGTGGATTAATAGTAACCAATATCGATAACCTCATCCGCTTTATTCTCCAAAAAAAGATGGCAGACACCCATCCTCTCATCACGATATTCGGAGTTGTCATCGGACTGTCTCTATTCGGTTTCATGGGAGTGATATTCGGTCCGCTACTGATTTCCATCTTCATTCTATGCGTCAATATCTTTAAAGAGCAATACCTGAAATAAACAACTATCCTGCTTCTCGCAGAAAAGGGAAGACCAAGCAACTCTTTACTGTCGGCTAAGCTCTTTCAAACGGAAGATTATTACAGTCTGCTACAGCAGACCGTACAGTCTACTACGGCAGACTATACAGTCCATTACAACGGACTGTATGGTCCATTGCCGAAGTCTGTAATAATCTGCCCTATCAAAAGACTTAATCAAAAGGATAAAAAGGCTTAATCCGGCTAATATCGGGACCAAGCATCGGAATAAATACAGACAGGAAGCAAAACATACCCCCGGATTTCTTTTTATTTTTGTAAAACTCAAGGCTATAAGCAAAATAATAGCTATTTTTGCGCATTCAATTGAACAAAACATTTAACTCATGAGTAATCAACGATACATGCAGCGCGGCGTGTCAGCATCCAAAGAAGATGTACACAACGCCATTAAGAACATTGACAAAGGTATTTTCCCCCAAGCTTTCTGTAAGATAATCCCTGATATTCTGGGCGGAGACCCCGAATATTGCAACATCATGCACGCCGACGGTGCAGGCACAAAATCGTCCTTGGCCTACCTTTATTGGAAAGAGACAGGCGACCTGAGTGTGTGGAAAGGCATTGCGCAAGATGCACTGATTATGAACATTGACGACCTGCTTTGTGTGGGTGCTGTCGACAACATTTTGGTTTCATCCACCATCGGACGCAACAAACTGCTCGTTCCCGGAGAAGTCATTTCTGCCATCATCAACGGAACGGACGAATTGCTTGCCGAGCTTCGTGATATGGGAGTAGGCGTTTATGCCACCGGCGGCGAGACTGCCGATGTAGGCGACTTGGTCCGTACCATTATCGTAGACTCTACCGTGACTTGCCGCATGAAGCGCGCCGATGTCATCAACAACGCCAATATCCGTCCGGGTGACGTTATTGTCGGTCTGGCTTCTTACGGAAAAGCCACTTACGAAAAAGAATATAACGGCGGTATGGGAAGCAACGGACTGACCAGCGCCCGCCACGATGTGTTCTCTAAATATCTGGCAGAGAAATATCCCGAAAGTTATGATAAGGCCGTGCCCGAAGAATTAGTTTACAGTGGAAACCTGAAACTGACAGACAAAGTGGAGGACAGTCCGCTGGATGCAGGCAAGTTGGTTTTATCACCCACTCGCACATACGCTCCGGTAGTGAAGAAGCTGTTGGATGCACTTCGTCCCGAAATTCACGGTATGGTTCATTGCTCAGGCGGTGCACAGACCAAGATTCTGCACTTTGTAGACAAAGTACGTGTAGTGAAAGACAACCTGTTCCCTGTTCCCCCGCTGTTCAAGACCATCAAGGAACAAAGCGGCACCGATTGGGAAGAAATGTACAAGGTATTCAATATGGGCCACCGTCTGGAAGTTTACCTGTCACCGGAGCATGCCGAAGAAGTAATCGCTATCAGCAAGTCGTTCAATATCGACGCACAAATTGTGGGACGCGTAGAAGAAAGCGACAAGAAAGAATTGATTATCCGCTCCGAGTTTGGGGAGTTTAAATACTAAATCCGGCAAAGAGAAGGCCATGGACGAAAACAAAGAAACAAGAAAAGGAATACCACCCAAAGGTTGCCTGCTGATGCTGGCATGTATCTTTCTGGGAGCAGCCTGTATAGGTCTGAGCGTATGGTTGGACAGTCTTTTTCTAAAAAACGTTACTTATATGGCTATAGGAGCTACGGCAGGCATCATTGCAGACGTGTACTTCCAATCCAAGAAATGGGTAAAAAAATACACAACATGGCAATGGATAGGATATGTCATTCTCCTACTCGCTATGGCCGTCATATTTACCTGGATTGAAACCAAGAACAAATAAACATATATGGCAGACAATAATACCCTACTTGAAAAATTAGAAGGGCTGGTAGCCCGGTTTGAGGAAGTTTCCACCCTCATCACCGACCCGAATGTGATTGCAGACCAAAAGCGTTATATCAAGCTCACCAAGGAATACAAAGATATGAGCGACATTATGAAGGCCCGCAAAGAATATATACAATGTCTGAACGGACTGGAAGAGGCAAAGCAGATAATGACAACCGAATCCGACCCCGAAATGAAAGAAATGGCACGCGAAGAGGCTAATGCCTGCGAAGTGCGTATTCCCGAACTGGAAGAGGAAATCAAACTGCTGCTTGTTCCCGCCGACCCGCAGGACGACCGTAATGCCATCCTCGAAATACGTGGCGGCACGGGAGGCGATGAAGCAGCCATCTTTGCCGGCGACCTGTTTCGCATGTACAGTAAATACTGCGAAACGAAAGGTTGGAAACTGGAAGTCTCCAGTGCCAACGAAGGTGCTGCCGGAGGATTCAAGGAAATTATCTGTTATGTGACCGGCGACAAAGTGTACGGCACGCTGAAATACGAATCGGGCGTTCACCGTGTGCAGCGCGTTCCGGCTACCGAAACACAAGGGCGTGTGCATACCTCGGCGGCATCTGTTGCCGTATTGCCGGAAGCCGAACCATTTGATGTGGAAATCAACGAAGGCGAAATCAAATGGGATACTTTCCGAAGCGGTGGAGCCGGCGGACAGAACGTCAACAAGGTAGAATCGGGAGTGCGTCTGCGTTACAACTGGAAAAACCCGAATACGGGAGTAGTGGAGGAAATCCTCATCGAATGTACCGAAACCCGCGACCAGCCAAAGAACAAAGAACGCGCCCTTTCGCGCCTGCGTACCTTTATATACGACAAGGAACATCAAAAGTATATCGATGATATTGCCAGCAAGCGTAAAACTATGGTATCCACCGGAGACCGTTCGGCCAAAATCCGTACTTACAACTACCCGCAGGGACGTATCACCGACCACCGTATCAATTACACCATCTACAATCTGGCTGCTTTTATGGACGGTGATATTCAAGATTGCATCGACCATCTGATAGTGGCCGAAAATGCAGAGCGATTGAAGGAGAGTGAATTATAATAATATTAAGCTAAATAGTATAACTATGGACAAGCAACAATTATTTGAGAACATCAAAAAAAAGAAATCATTCCTCTGTGTAGGACTGGATACTGACATAAAGAAAATCCCCGAACACCTGTTGAAGGAAGAAGACCCTATCTTTGCTTTCAACAAGGCTATTATCGATGCTACAGCTCCTTACTGTATTGCATACAAGCCCAACCTGGCTTTCTATGAAAGCATGGGCGTGAAAGGATGGATTGCTTTTGAAAAAACAGTGAACTACATCAAGGAAAACTATCCCGACCAATTCATCATTGCCGATGCCAAACGTGGCGATATTGGTAATACCTCGGCTATGTATGCCCGTACTTTCTTCGAAGAGTTGAACATCGATTCTGTGACTGTTGCTCCTTATATGGGCGAAGACAGCGTAACTCCGTTCCTCACTTACGAAGGCAAATGGGTTATTCTGCTTGCTTTGACCAGCAATAAAGGTTCGCATGACTTCCAACTGACAGAAGATGCCAACGGAGAACGCCTGTTTGAAAAAGTGTTGCGCACCTCACAGAATTGGGCAAACGATGAAAACATGATGTATGTGGTAGGTGCCACCCAAGGACGTGCATTCGAAGATATCCGTAAGATTGTTCCCAACCACTTCCTGCTGGTACCGGGTATCGGTGCACAAGGCGGTTCATTGGAAGAAGTGTGCAAATATGGCATGAACAACACTTGCGGACTGATTGTCAACTCCAGCCGCGCCATTATCTATGCCGATAAAACTGAAAACTTCGCAAACGTAGCCGGACAAGAAGCCAAGAAAGTTCAGGCACAAATGGAAGAACAGTTGAAAGCAATCCTTTAATGAGTGAAAGAAAAATCATAAACGACCCCGTCTTCGGGTTTATCAATATCCCGAAGGGGTTGTTATATAATATTGTATGCCACCCGTTGCTGCAACGCCTTACACGCATAAAGCAACTGGGGTTATCTTCTGCTGTGTATCCGGGAGCGCAACACACCCGGTTTCAGCACTCGCTGGGAGCCTTCTATTTGATGAGTGAAGCCATCAGCCATCTTACAGCCAAAGGTAATTTCATTTTTGACAGCGAAGCGGAAGCTGTTCAGGCGGCTATTTTGCTTCACGATATCGGACACGGACCTTTTTCGCATGTTCTGGAGAACACACTGGTCACAGGAGTTTCGCATGAAGAGATTTCACTGATGCTGATGGAGCGTATCAACAAAGACTTAAAAGGACAGCTCAATCTTGCTATTCAAATCTTCAAAGACGAGTACCCCAAGAAGTTTCTTCATCAATTGGTAAGCGGACAACTGGATATGGACCGGTTGGACTATCTGCGCCGCGACAGTTTTTATACCGGAGTAACGGAAGGCAATATCGGTTCGGCGCGTATCATCAAGATGCTGGACGTAAAAGACGACCATCTGGTAGTCGAATCAAAAGGAATCTACTCCATAGAGAACTTTCTGACATCACGCCGCTTGATGTATTGGCAAGTCTACCTGCATAAAACATCCGTAGCCAGCGAAAAGATGCTCATCAGTACGCTGCTCCGTGCCAAAGAATTAGCCTCAAAAGGAGTCGAATTGTTTGCTTCCCCGGCTTTGAAGTTCTTCCTGTACCATTCCATTGGTAAAGAAGAATTTTATAATGATTCTAATTGTCTAGAATATTTTATTCAATTAGACGACAACGATATATGGACTGCACTGAAAGTATGGAGCAGCCACAGTGATATTATACTCTCTACTTTGAGTCGCGGACTCATCAACCGTCATCTCTTTAAAGTAGAAGTCACCTCTTCCCCCATCTCGAAAGAAAGAAAGGAAGAATTGCTTTCAAGGATATGTAATCAGTTATATATCAACAGGAAAGAAGCGAATTATTTTCTATCGATATCCAGTATAGAAAATGACATGTACAAAAAGGAAGACGACAGCATTGAAATCATCTACAACGACGGAAGCACCAAGGACATTGCCGAAGCTTCGGATATGCTGAATATCTCCCTACTCTCTCGAAAAGTCAAGAAATATTATGTATGTTACCTGCGCCCTGAAGAAGGCGGACATTAAATAATTAGCGAATTGTACGGATATATAAAAAAAAAATGCGTAATTTGCATAATTAATGATGTGTTTACACTAACATGTAACACGCAAGTAACAAAACTGAAACATTTAGAACATAAAGAATTAGACAGTATTATGGAGTTCTCAGCTAAACAAATTGCGGAATACATCCAGGGAATTATTGTTGGTGACGAAAACGCAACTGTGCATACTTTTGCTAAAATAGAAGAAGGAATGCCGGGTGCACTTTCATTTCTTTCAAATCCGAAGTATACTCATTACATTTATGATACGCAGTCTACCATTGTGTTGGTTAACAAAGACTTTGTCCCCGAACAGGAAGTTAAAGCGACCCTTATCAAAGTGGACAATGCATACGAAAGTCTGGCAAAGCTGCTGACACTTTATGAAATGAGCAAACCTAAAAAAACCGGCATTGACCCGCTGGCATATATTGCCCCTACCGCCAAAATAGGAAAAGATGTATATATCGCCCCATTCGCTTGTGTAGCCGATGGTGCTGAGATTGGTGACAATACTTCACTCCACCCGCATGCAACCGTAGGCAGCCATGCGAAAGTTGGCAATAACTGTACATTATATCCGCATGCAACTGTATACCATGACTGCCGTATCGGTAATAACTGTATATTGCACGCCGGTTGTGTGATTGGTGCTGACGGCTTCGGCTTTGCCCCTTCATCCGAAGGATATGAAAAGATTCCTCAAATCGGAATAGCAATCATAGAAGATGATGTGGAAATCGGCGCCAATACATGTGTAGACCGTGCAACAATGGGAGCAACAGTGATACACAAAGGCGTAAAGCTTGATAACCTTATCCAAATAGCCCATAATGTAGAAGTAGGAAGCCACACCGTAATGGCTTCGCAAGTGGGAATCGCCGGCTCTACCAAAGTGGGCGAATGGTGTATGTTCGGCGGACAAGTAGGTCTGGCCGGTCATATCAAAGTGGGAGACAAAGTAGGAATCGGTGCACAGGCAGGTGTTCCCGGCAATATCAAATCCAATGAAAAGATAATGGGTACCCCGGCCATCAATGCCAAGAACTTCATGAAGTCATCGGCCGTCTACAAGAAGCTTCCCGAAATGTATGCAGCACTGAACAGCATGCAGAAAGAAATAGAAGAATTAAAAAAACAACTAAATAAATAAACCCCATGTTGAAACAGAAGACACTAAGAGGCAGTTTCTCATTAAACGGAAAAGGCCTGCATACCGGAGTAAACTTGACGGTGACATTTAATCCGGCACCGGACAACCACGGGTATAAAATCCAACGTATTGACCTTGAAGGACAACCAATAATTGATGCAGTGGCAGAAAATGTAGGTGATACCACCCGCGGCACTGTACTGATAAAGAACGGCATAAAAGTAAGCACAGTCGAACATGCATTGGCAGCACTTTATGCAGCAGGCATTGACAACTGCCTCATCCAAGTGAACGGACCCGAGTTCCCGATATTGGACGGTAGTGCCAAACAATATGTAGAGTGCATCCAACGTGTGGGTATCGAAGAACAAAATGCCGTTAAGGACTATTATATCATCAAATCGAAAATAGAATTCAGAGACGAAGCTTCCGGTTCTTCCATTATTGTTTTGCCGGATGAAAACTTCAGTGTCAATGTCTTGATTTCATATCAATCCAAAATTCTGTCCAACCAATTTGCCACTTTGGAGGATATGTCTAAATTCCCCACCGAAGTAGCTTCTGCACGTACATTCGTATTTGTACGCGAAATTGAGCCGTTATTAGGAGCCGGCCTGATTAAAGGCGGTGATTTGGACAATGCCATTGTCATCTACGAAAAAGAAATGAGTCAGGACAATTATGACAAACTGGCTGACGTAATGGGTGTTCCCCACATGGATGCCACCCAGCTGGGTTATATCAATCACATTCCTTTGGTATGGGACAACGAACCGGCACGTCATAAGCTGCTGGATATCATTGGCGACCTTGCCCTTATAGGCAAACCCATCAAGGGACGCATCATCGCAACACGCCCGGGACACACAATCAATAATAAGTTTGCACGCCAGATACGCAAAGAAATCAAATTGCACGAAATTCAGGCTCCCGGTTATAATTGTAACGAAGCCCCTATCATGGATGTTAACCGCATCCGCGAATTACTTCCACACCGCTATCCGTTCCAACTGGTAGACAAAGTGATAGCCATTGGTGCCAACTACATTGTAGGTGTGAAGAATGTTACTGCCAACGAACCGTTCTTCCAGGGGCATTTCCCTCAAGAACCCGTTATGCCGGGCGTACTCCAGATTGAAGCAATGGCACAATGTGGCGGGCTGCTTGTACTGAACTCGGTAGACGAACCGGAAAGATACTCCACTTACTTTCTGAAAATAGACGGTGTGAAGTTCCGTCAGAAAGTAGTGCCGGGAGATACATTGATATTCCGTGTAGAGCTGCTGGCACCTATCCGCCGCGGTGTTTCTACAATGAAAGGATATGTATTCGTAGGTGAGAAAGTTGTGTGCGAAGCAGAATTCATGGCACAAATAGTAAAAAACAAATAAGAAAAGAAATGATCAGTCCACTAGCATATATACATCCCGAAGCAAAGATTGGTGAAAACGTAGAAATCGGTCCCTTCGTATTTATCGATAAGAATGTGGAAATCGGTGACAATAATACCATCATGCCTAATGCCACCATCCTTTATGGTTCACGTATCGGCAATGGAAACACCATCTTTCCGGGAGCAGTCATAGGCGCTATACCGCAAGATTTGAAATTCCACGGTGAAGATACAACTGCTGAAATTGGTGACAACAACACTATCCGCGAAAACGTAACCATCAACCGTGGTACTGCCGCCAAAGGCAGAACAGTGGTAGGCAGCAACAACCTACTGATGGAAGGTGTACATGTAGCGCACGATGCACTGGTGGGAAACGGTTGCATTATCGGGAATTCTACTAAAATGGCGGGTGAGATTATCATTGACGACAATGCCATTATCAGTGCTGCCGTATTGATGCACCAGTTCTGTCGTGTGGGCGGATATGTAATGATTCAGGGAGGCTCGCGATTCAGCAAAGACATTCCCCCTTATATCATTGCCGGACGCGAACCGATTGCTTATGCAGGAATTAATATTGTAGGGCTACGCCGCCGCGGATTCTCAAATGAACTGATTGAGAACATACACAACACCTATCGCATTATCTATCAAAGCGGTATGAACGTGACAGACGCATTGGCAGAAGTGCGAAAAGAAGTTCCTATGAGCCCGGAAATAGAATATATTATTTCTTTCATAGAAAATTCTCAAAGAGGTATCATCAGATAACAAAGTTTTTTATAACTTTACTGCACGAAAAACAAGTTATATAGTATATGGTATATAGATTTACACTCATCTCTGATGAAGTCGATGATTTTATAAGAGAAATAAAGATAGATTCTGAAGCTACTTTCCATGACTTTCACGAAGCCATCCTGAAAGCAGCAGGATACAAAAATGACCAACTAACCTCATTCTTCATCTGTGATGATGACTGGGAAAAAGAACAGGAAATCACACTGGAGGATATGGGTACCAGTTCGGATGAAGACAGTTACATCATGAAGGAAACCAAGTTAAGCGACCTGTTGGAAGACGAAAAACAGAAATTGCTTTATGTCTTCGATCCCTTGTCTGAACGTGTATTCTTTATCGAACTGTCTGAAATCATAACCGGCAAAGACCTTGACAATGCCATTTGCTCACGCAAAGCGGGAGAGGCCCCCAAGCAGACTCTTGATTTTGACGAAATGATGGCAAACAATGGTGGAAACCTTGACTTGGACGAGAATTTCTATGGTGATCAAGACTTTGACATGGAAGACTTCGACCCCGAAGGATTTGATATGGGAAGTGGCAGTGCTGCCGACCCTTACGAGCAAGATAACTATTAATCTGAATTTGTAGGGGCGACTGATTCAGTTGCCCCTTTTATTTTTAAGCCTGATGTCTCACACCCTTATCGTCCTCATTGGCCCTACCGGTGTAGGAAAGACAGAATTAAGTCTTTCCATTGCCGAACATTTCCAAACCTCTATCATTTCGGCAGATTCCCGCCAGCTATATAAAGATTTGAAAATAGGTACTGCTGCCCCTACTCCCGAACAATTGTCACGTGTGCCTCATTGGTTTGTCGGTACTTTGGAACTGACTGATTATTACAGTGCCGCACAATATGAGACTGACGTATTGAATCAGCTGGAATGCTTGTTCCAAACCCACGATGCTGTTGTACTCACCGGTGGTTCCATGATGTATGTGGATGCCATCTGCAAAGGTATTGATGACATTCCCACCGTTGACAAAGAAACCAGGGAACTGATGCTTCAACGCTATGAAAAAGAGGGATTGGACAAACTCTGTGCCGAGCTGAAACTGCTTGACCCTGAATATTACAAAATAGTAGATTTAAAGAATCCCAAACGGGTTATCCATGCATTGGAAATCTGCTACATGACCGGCAAAACGTACTCATCTTTCCGCACCCGCAATTGTAAAGAACGTCCTTTCCGCATTATAAAAATAGGACTGACTCGCGACCGTGAGGAGTTATACGACCGCATAAACCGCCGTGTAGATATAATGATGCAAGAGGGATTACTGGAAGAAGCACGCAGCGTCTATCCCTACAAAGACTTGAACTCGCTGAATACAGTGGGGTACAAAGAAATATTCAAATATCTGGATGGCGAATGGACTCTTGATTTTGCCATTGAGAAAATAAAGCAAAACTCACGCATCTATTCCCGCAAACAAATGACTTGGTTCAAACGGGATGCAGATATCGCTTGGTTTCACCCCGACCAACAAGAAGAGATTATGGAACATATTAAAAAACAATTATCATGAAAAAACTGCTCATCTTATTATTAATGTGCATGACACTCATCCCGGCATCGGGAAAAGAATCACAAGAACGCTGGCATCATAATAAATACTCCATGTTTATCCATTTCGGACTTTACTCCGAACTGGGCGGTGTGTGGGAAGGCAAACCTGTCACTCGCGGATATAGTGAACAGATACAGTCTTTTGCCGGTATCTTCAGTGACTGGTATGGCGATACGGCACTCCGGTTCAACCCTACTCTCTTTCATGCCGATTCCATCGTTGCCTTGGCTAAAAAAGCCGGAATGCGTTCTATCATCTTCACAACCAAGCACCATGACGGATTCTGCATGTTCAAGACAGCAACTACTGACTATAACTCTTACGATGCCACTCCCGGTAAACGCGATTTCGTAAAAGAACTGGCAGAAGCCTGTAAACGGGGAGGTATCAATTTCGGCATGTATTTCTCTTTGATTGATTGGCACTTTCCACAAGCCTATCCTATTTCCAGCCATAACTGTGACTTTATTACTCCGCAACACCATGAGTTTACGAAACAACAGGTTACGGAACTGCTCACCAATTATGGCCCCATCTCCGAACTTTGGTTTGATATGGGTTCCAATACTCCCCAACAAAGCCAAGAGCTTTATGAACTGGTTCACAAACTGCAACCGGACTGCATGGTAAGCGGACGTCTCGGCAATGACCGTTATGACTTTGCAGTCATGGCTGATAATGCCTATCCTGAAGGAGCCCTCCAAACTGCATGGCAGTCGGCCGCTTCCATGTTCAACGAAACATGGAGCTATCGTTCATGGCAGGAAAGAGGAGATGTACATACCAAAGCAATGGAGAAATTGCGCAGCCTTATCAATGTGGTTTCGCACGGGGGCAACTTCCTGCTCAATATCGGACCTAAAGGAGACGGCTCCGTTGTTCCTTTCGAAAAGGAAGTATTGACAGAAATCGGTGCCTGGCTGGAAAAGAACGGAGAAGCCATTTATGACACGGATGCTTCTCCCTTCCGTGAACAGTATGAATGGGGAGCCATCACTCGAAAAGAGAATACACTCTATCTGATTTTGTCAGGAAAATACCCGCTGCACGGCGAAATTATTCTGAATACTCCGGGTTTCAAGCTGAAAGAGGCAAAAGGCAACTACACCCACATCAGTCAAAAGAAAGGAAATCTGCATATTACTGTACCCCAAACAGCGTACAACAATACTGATATAGAAGTTCTTTCTTTAGACATGGACGTGACAACACCTATTGCTGCCACTCATGAATATGTACCTAATTACAGCTACTCTTGTTTTGATTATTACAGCAATTATCGCAGCACAGTAAGCTATGAATGGGAAATTCCTAACCGTAATACCCAACTGGAACTGACTTATACACCCCAGGAAATCGGCAAAGAACTTGTCATTACAAATCCGACCGGAAATGAACAAAGAATAACACTTGACGGAGCCAAAGCCAGCCCTTTAAAAGTAAATCCTAAAACCAAATGGGGAAAACGCTACCTCTGCGGACCGGGCAGCAGTTTGTTTGACGCTCCTTCCACTATCAATATCAGTCTTGATAAGACTCCTGTAAGAAACGGACAATGGAAAGAAACGAACGAAGAAAAGATGATGTTCCCTGCCAATATTCTTGAGACTTACTTTGTCATGCAGGAAGTAGAATCACCGGTAGCACAAGATGTATTAGTGGACGTAGGCGCAGGAAACGGTATTGAAGTTTATCTGAACGGTCGTTCTGTCATGAAGCATTTGAATCCGTATCGTTGCAAATTCCGTGAAGAAAAGGTATTATTGCATCTGCAAAAAGGGTTGAATCAAATTGTCTTGCGCTTGTACAACCGGTTTGAAAAGGAAACAGGATATCTGCTCCGTCCTTCGGATAAACAAATTGTTTATAAACAACGCTATACATACACAGTTTCCGAAGAAGACAAAAAACAGCCTGCCATCAAGTTGCAGATTAAACAAAATAATCTGCCGACCCAGCATACCGATACAGAATTACATAACCTTACTGTCAGAATAAAATAGTAACAAGGAAAACTACTTTCACCCCAAAAGCCCATGAATAGAAGATTTCAGCAGCCGTTATGTGTGAAAGGAGATTGTATATCAACTTCCCGGACAGATGAAAACAAACAATAGGCTTTATAAAAAACAGGGGAGTGTGTCAAAATGTGGATAATGCTGTCGTTTAGTTCGTAGGGGTGAGGTTGCTCGCCCGAAAACAGTTTGCTTTGTGTCTTCGGGCAGGCAAACCTTGCCCCTACAGCTGACGATGGGATAAGCCGGTTTAGTTTTGACACCCCCTGCTTTCAACATATACAAAAGTCTTTTGGAAAAGCACACAGCCTTTCTAATTACTTAACCTGATTATACTGCTTTATCAAGATTTCCCAACCCTATAATTCATAATTACTCCTATCAACACCTGGATGGAAAAGACAAGCAAACCTACATTTAAGAAAATATTCCGCCATTCACTCTTTGTTGTAAATTGTTTGTAAAGCGGTTTAATGATAGGCGCATCCGAATGCTGTACTTTACAACGTGATTTGTCAATCGCTTTTTTATAATCCCCTATATCGAAAGTGCACCATTCATAGCATACCAACGAATCCTGCTTATCATGCTTTACGGCAACAACCCATGCTTTTACCTCCCTTTCTGCATATTTATGTTCAGGTAATGAATCCTCAAAAACCGGTGATACCGAATACCAATGCTGCTTCTTCTCCGTCCGATAAGAATGTCGGGATACACGTCGGGTATGTTCACGCCAAATACCGATGGTACTCCTCCTCTTATTATCCACCTCCAAACGATCAAAAGTAAAATACATAGGCTTATCTTTTTCCTTGTATAAATCTGTTATTGAAGCATAACGGACTATATCATCGGCAGAATGGAACAGCCAGTTTTGCAAAGGCACATTAAATGCAACGGAAGCCACAAACGTCCATAAAAGCAATAATCCCATCCAGCGCCCCCTGAAGCAAATAGCCACAATAATAGAAGAAACTAACGGAGCAAAAGAATAACATAGTATCTGTATCCAATTGGCAGTATATCCACGGAAAATACAAGTAAATATCAATCCCAACAAAGAGGGAATTATCAGTAGCAACAATAACTTTGATATCCGGTTGTGTCTCATCATAAAGCCATTCGTTTTTATCTGTTCCCACCCGCACATGACAATCATATACGGGCTGTGCCAAAGATACTCAAAAATCTGTTATTGCTTACTGGCAACCGTATCTTTCTTTATATCTATTTTCTTAGGAACAACAAAAAAATCATCAGGCGCTCCATTCCTAAAGAAATCTTCTTCCCTTATCTTCTTCACCCTTTTTTCGGCTATTTGATACATAGTAGTAGCAGATTCAATAATCTTTCCTTCTTCATCATAAGGGAAACGTTGATTCTTGGGAGTCAAAGACATAAACTTTTCATAAAAATGGATGGCATTCTCATAATCCTTGTTAGAGTCATAAGCTCTGGCAATACTATAGAACAGTTTATAATCTTTATTCAATTTATACAAACGGTTCATAACTTCTATCTTCTTATAGCTCTCACCGGCATAGCCATAACATTCCGCCAAACCTTTATAGAGACGCTCCAAAATACTATCACCGGGAGTAGCTATTTCTACAGCCTTTTCCATAAATTCGACCCCTTCCTTCTTCCATGAAGTGCGCGAACAGGATTTTGCATAATAATATAATACATTAATATCGGTAGAGTTTTTCGCATACGCTTCCTTCAAATTATCGTATGAGCCATAAAACCAATTGTCCCCATAATAAGATATACCTAAATAATAAAAGGTAAGAAAACTGCGGTCACCCATTCTCTTCAAACTTTCATAACGCTCGATTGCCTTCTTATAATCTTTCAACATACAATAAGCTTTAGCATTCTGGCGGTTGACATCCACACTTGTCGTATCGCTCAGTCGATAACACTCTGTCACATCAATAGCATCTGTAAATTGCCGGTTATTATTAAAGATATTGGCTATACGAGCGACGGTCTGGGCATCCAAGGAATCTCGACGATAGGCTACATTATAACTGAAAAAAGCATTGGGTATATCCTGCATTCCTTCATAAGCCTGTCCCAAATACTTATATCCGGTGGCAGAAACCGTATCTTGTTCCAACCAGCCATGGCAAGCATCGCGTGCCTCTTTAAAGTTCTCCGCATTCAACAAAGAACGTATATATTGCAATCGAAAGAACTTATTATTTGGGCGTAAACTCACCGCCTTCCGATAATAATCAGCCGCCTGACGCGGACTACCCATCAGTTTGTAACACTCTGCCAAATCTATCAATATTTTTGTATCTGTAGTATCCTTTACAAAAAGAGAAGTCAAATCGACAATGGCTTCAGGATAACGATTCATAGCCTTCAAAGCCTGTATCCTAGTCGATAACAATAACGAATCCTTTGTGCCAGGGGATATCAGATTGATTACTTTATCATAATCAAATTCTTCCATAGCCGAACTAATTTCATCGTGTACCTGTGCAAAAGTTGTCATAGACAATAGACACAGCATGAGTGTTACAAATGATTTCATAGCATTATACTTTAATTTTATGGTTATTCACCCCATATCATTCTTACTTTTTTCTATTCTGCAAAGGCGTATTATCCTTCTTAGCTTCATCAACGACCAACCTAAACTTAACAGGCAGCGTGAACTGGGTACGCACCGCCACTCCCCGTTGCTTTCCCGGTTTCCATTTAGGCATGCTCATGATGACTCTCATAGCTTCTTTATCCAAATACTCGTCTACCCCTTGGGCAATCTTCGGATTGGAAATACTTCCGTCTTTCTCAATAATGAACCGGACGGATACTATCCCCTGAGCACCATTCTCTATGGATATTGCCGGATACTTTACGTGCCGGGCTATGTAACGCATGCACTCGTCTATGCCACCGGGAAATGAAGGCATCTCTTCTGCAATCTGAAACACTTGCCCTCCAGCAGACGGTTTTTCTCCGGACATTACAATGACAATATCCTGTTCTTTTTCATCTGCAGAGACCTTTACCTCCACCGTTTTATAACCGGCAAAAGAGATTTGCAAGACATTGCCCGCCTCCACCGGCAATTCAAAACGACCTTCTTCATCGGTAACAGTGCCTATAGTAGATCCTTTAATAAGCACATTGGCACCTATTATTCCACTACTATATTCTTCATCAAGAACTCGTCCTTTCACTTTTATTCCATCTTCCGACAGAATTTCTGCACTTTTAACCTCTTCGGCTTTCACAATTGCAGTCAAATCATTAACTTTGACGGCTGAAATCTCATCTAATTCCGTTGAGACTTCGGGGCGGGCAAAAGCAGTTATTGCAATAGCTGCCAACGGAAGTACATAAAGATACTTCAAACGTGCCCATGGGCTTGATTTTTCTTTTAACATCATAGTAATACGTTTTTTAAGTGAACTGTGATTAAAGCTGTTGGCCATAGAGTAGAGCCTTGTGCCGACAGCTTTTTTAATTAATAATAACTGATATTTTTTTGCATCGATGCCTTGATTGATAACACATTCATCCGCTTCATATTCATGAATGTTCTGTAATTCCTGTTTCAACAGCCATGAAGCCGGATTAAACCATTGAAAAAAGATACATATATCCGCCACCAATAAATCAATGGAATGACGTTTACGGATATGTGCTACTTCATGAACCAGAATCTCTGTACCATTTTCCAATAAATCCGTCTCGGAAATCAGCACAAATTTCATCCAACTAAAAGGAGCTATGTTCTTTCGATGAGCGATTATAGTAATACCGTTTTCCCGACTGACTATCCGGCTGTCCCTAATCAAATGCAACATACGGAATAAAGACCATACAGTGCGGATTAAAAAGAAAACAATGCCCGACAAATAAACTAACAACAGCATTTCCCTCCATGTAAAATCAGACACCAACATTATATTTCCGGCTTCTTCTACCGGGCTCACCCCCACCGTCAACAAAAGCTCTTCGAAGGTAAGGAATTGTTGATGCACCTCAGTCGGCTCCTTTACCGTTACCTCCATGAACGGCACAATGCAAGACAAAAGTAAAATGCCAAGCAATGCAAATCTGTTGAAACGATGAAACGTTTCCTTGCTGAGCAACAGGCGATAAAATAAATAAAATACCGCCAGGCAGACCGATGATTTAAGTATATAAACGAAAAATGCTCCCATAGTTACTGTCTGTTGATTTATTTATTGGCATTCTCAACCTCACGAATCAACTGTTTCAGTTCCTCTACCGAAATATCTTCCTCTTTTACAAGTGATGATACAGCTCCCAAATATGAATTATTAAAGTACTTACTGATTACTCCTTTCAATGTCTTCTTTTTAAAATCATCCCGACTCACCACTGCATAATATTGATAAGTATTTCCAAACACTTCATGATGCAGAAAACCTTTTTCCTCCAATCCGCGTACTATCGTAGAAAGTGTATTGAAATGAGGACGCGGTTCATCATAAAATTCAAGCAATTGCTTTACAAACAGAGGGCCTTTCTCCCAGAAATACCCCATGATTTCCTCTTCTTTTACAGTCAACGTTTTCATAAGCTTCTTTTGTTTACCGCAAATAAACTAAAAGTTTTAGTTTTAAAACTAATATTCATAGTTAAAGTAAACTAAAAGCCGTAGTTTTATTCCTTCCGCACAAATTCTATCGGGCCTTCCCAATCTGACGGAAGTACTTCCACTTCTATCACATTACTTCCACTACGGAGTGCATCAGTGATATCCACTTCATAAGGAGCAGTCCACACCGTACCGCAATTGATACTGTTGATACGGACTGTTGCCATTTCATCCACTTTTCCCAACCTAACTACAATACGTCCTTCTTGAGATGTCTTCCACATGAAAAGTCCTTTATAGAAAGAACGGCCAAAATAATTCTTTATCTGCTTATTCTCCTCCCGACTTCTATTAAAAAGAACAGGACGAGTAATGCTTTTATATATTTCCGAGAAATTGACTGTCCATTCGTTTATTTTCAGTACAACCGGCGTTACCAAAGTCGGTTCCACAATCTCAGCTCCGGAGTCTTCTTTCGGAAACACCACAAAGACAGAACCGTAAGCAGGTAAAGACAGAGTCACTTCCGTACGACCTTCCACTTCTTTCCAATTAGCAGAACGAAATATGGTTCCTGTAACGGCATTCCATAATTCAGGCATACGGTGAGTAACGGGAAAAGATACTGTAACCATACGCATACTGTCTGCCTGACTAGCAAAAAAATAAATATCCATGTCTTCACCGTTGCGATGTGTCCAAAATATATCTGAGAGAATAGTTTTATCCACAAATAACAGAGAATCATTCACCTGACGCCCATACTGCAACAAAGTTCGGCACCGAGAAGCATAAGTAAGAAACGACTTGCTTTCTTCCCACCAATTCCGATTAGAATCGGACACGATACGAAGACTATCCATCCAAGCTTCATTCATTCTCTCATTTGCAAGTGTATCAGAGAGACTTTGTTCTTCTGCTTCTGCATTTAACGAAGTGTCCGCAGCCGCTTCACTCACACCATTATCTATACAAAAGAAAATACTGCCATTATCGGTAACAAAGTTGCGGTCAAGCAAAGGTTTCAACATAGCCGGACTTTCTTTCCAAGTCCCGTCAATCTTAACCAACCCATTGTTCTGAGGTACACCCTCTCCTATTATCCGACAATCATACTGACGAAAACAATCCGAGGCAACAGTACTGAATACATCTGTCAATAATTCACTGACAGTCAATTGTACATCCCGAGCTATACTTTCCACCCGGTCGGCACTCTCCATCGGTATCCCCGCCAATATGGGAAGATAGGGAATCAAGTCATAACCACGCCGTTTTTCAAACTCGGCGGGAAAGTTCTTCGTCCAGTTTTGATTATCCGCAGTCCAATGATTAACATAAACATACTTCAACATACGCCGAATCGGTTCCGCATCTGCCTTTCTATATACATAGGTAAACCAGTCCGTCCATAATTTGTATACAGTTTCGGAGCTCAGCTTATCACACCTCAGTCCTTGTTCCTGTCCGGCAACAGTATCGGCAGGTGCAACTGCTGTATGCCCCACACGCAATATACGCCATTTCCCTTCAGGCAACCGCGCAGTAAGGCGCCCCTGATACACAGGCAACTGCATGGATTGCTCCGGGCTGATGAAGTATGCTGTTTGTGAAGAGGAATCCCCGGAAACCGATAAGAGACCGGCATTATCAAGACTGGCAGGAAATGCATAAGCCGATATATCTTCATAATATCCTTTATAAGTATCAGGCTGAGGCAAGGCTAGATTACGTAAAGTCCCCCCATCTACAATTGTATCACTCCACACCAACCTCTGCATAGCTTCTGAAGGAGTAATCCGTATATCATCAGGTAAAGAACCATGGTCACTCATCTGCATTCCCAAATCCATGCCAAGACGGTCGGCTTCCTTCATTGTAAAATTAAACACCCGCCAATATCCGGGTTCCCGATAAGCATTGACAGCCAAAATACAACACCCTCCAAAACCGACTTTGTGCATCGTGTCCAACTTATCTCTCACTTCCTGAAAAGTGACATCTTTATTATCCCAACTCCAAACTGCCCACGGACGGTCTGCCACAGAAGGAGAAAGGAAACGTTTCTGCCAGTCATTGGGAACGGCAGCCAATGAGTACTCAAACATCAATAAAGAAAACAAAAGCAAATATTTTATCTTCATAATCATGTAAAATGTCTCTTTGATTACAACTAAACAATAATATATATCCAAGATATGAAAATAAAAATGACTCGCCAAAGATTGGCAGCAGATGAAATAAACTTTAACTAAAGTGAACTTTCAAGATACAAAAAACAAAAGAGTTTTTTCCAAAACAGTAGTAACAGTTTATGAAAACAATAATAATAACTTTTTTTTGGCCGACACAGACCGACATATCCCGATTAGACTTGGGAACGCATCATATTGGGAGTTCCCCTGATACAATGACATTATAGATATTACAAAAGAAATAGCCAGCAAACCTGATGGATTTTAAATATGATTGCAAAGATAAACCGACCTTCCGAATAAAAAATCTTCCATGAAGGGATTTTCCCGCCTCATGGAAGATAGAATATATTTCTTCTTTTTAGAATTCGCTGGTAAAGTGGAACTTGATATGCTTAAAATCCATTTGAGCCATCTGGAGAACATAATTACTGTCGGCAAGGAAGACATCCCGTCCATCACGGTCTTTTGCCATATACTGATACTTACGTTTTTTGAAAGCCTCCAATTCTTCGACATCATCACTTTCTATCCAACACGCCTTATAAAGGCTGATGGGCTCCCAACGGCATTTTGCATTGTATTCGTTTTCCAAACGATATTGGATAACCTCAAACTGCAACTGTCCTACTGTACCGATAATCTTACGTCCATTAAACTGATTGACAAACAACTGAGCTACACCCTCATCCATCAATTGGTCGATACCTTTTGCCAACTGTTTCTGCTTCATCGGGTCGGCATTCTCGATATATTTAAACATTTCAGGAGAAAAACTGGGAATACCCCGGAAATGTAATTTCTCGCCTTCGGTCAATGTATCACCAATTTTAAAGGTACCATTGTCCGGCAAACCGATGATATCGCCTGCCCATGCCTCATCAACAGTAGTCTTACGCTGTGCCATGAACTGCGTAGGCGAAGAAAAACGCATCGTCTTATCATGCCGTACATGATAATAAGGTGTATTGCGAGAAAACTTTCCCGAGCACACTTTACAGAAAGCGATACAAGAGCGATGATTTGGGTCAATATTGGCAGTGATTTTGAATACAAATCCGGTGAACTTAGATTCATCCGGTTCCACCTCACGTTCTTCTGTCTTGGTAGGACGCGGACTTGGAGCAATCTCCACAAAACAATCGAGCAGCTCCTGCACACCGAAGTTATTCAATGCCGAACCGAAGAATACCGGAGCCAGCTCTCCTTTCAAATAACTCTCTACATCAAATTCGGGATAAACACCATCAATAAGTTCAAGCTCATTACGCAGTTTTTCTGCCAAAGGTGCTCCAATCCGATTGTCAAGCTCTTCGGTATGAATATCTACTTCCACCTTTTCAGTCACTACTTGCTTGGAAGGTTGAAAGAGGTTAAGTTTTTGTTCATAAATATTATATACGCCTTTGAAGCGGGGACCACTTTCAATAGGCCATGTCAAAGGACGGACACTAATGGCAAGTTCTTCTTCCAGCTCATCCAACAAATCGAACGGATCTTTAGCTTCACGGTCCATCTTATTGACAAATATAATAACAGGAGTGTTACGCATACGGCAGACTTCCATCAGTTTACGTGTCTGTGTTTCCACACCTTTTGCACCATCCACCACAATAATTACACTATCCACAGCCGTCAGAGTACGATAAGTATCTTCGGCAAAGTCCTGGTGTCCCGGAGTATCGAGAATATTGATTTTATAATCATGATAATCAAACTCCATCACAGAAGTGGTAACAGAGATACCACGCTGCTTTTCAATATCCATCCAGTCGGATGTTGCAGTTTTCTTTATTTTATTGCTCTTCACGGCTCCTGCCACTTGAATCTGTCCACCGAAAAGCAACAACTTCTCTGTCAATGATGTTTTACCGGCGTCCGGGTGTGCGATAATCGCAAACGTTCGTCTTCTTTCTATTTCGTTGTTCATATATCATTATACATTTAATTCCTTGATACACTGTTCCAGACTCTCTTCCCAATGAGGAATCTCGATGCCATACGTATGTTTTATCTTTGTCTTATCCAATACAGAATAGTGAGGCCGAGGAGCTTTTGCAGGATATTCATCTGTATGCAAAGGACTTACCTTGCAATTGCCAATACCGGCTATACGGTGAATGGACTTGGTAAAATCATACCAGGAGCAGACTCCTTCATTACTGAAATGATAGATACCGGGAATAATACCTTTACGGATAGCTGCAAAAACAGCAGACGCCAAATCGCGGGCATAAGTCGGCGTACCTATCTGGTCGAAAATAACTCCCAATGATTCCCTTTCCTTCCCTAAACGAATCATGGTTTTCACAAAATTATTGCCAAATACAGAATACAGCCATGCCGTACGGATAATCATTGCCTTACTGCAATATTCCAAAGCCTTTTTTTCACCGGCCAATTTAGTAACACCATATACAGAATTAGGACAAGTCGGTTCGGTTTCTCTATATGGTACATAATTGGTTCCGTCAAATACGTAATCTGTAGAAATCTGAATAAATTCCGCCTGATTCTCCTCTGCAGCCTTTGCCAGATAACCGACTGCCTCACTATTTAGTTTGGCACATAATTCCTGATTGTCTTCCGCTTTATCCACAGCTGTATAAGCAGCACAATTCACAATGACATCGATTTCATTTTCCTTGACGAAAGCCATTACAGCTTTTTCATCACAGATATCCAACTCGGCTACATCCGTAAAAAAATAGTTATATTCCTTATTCTCAAGCGAAAGCACACGCATTTCGTTTCCTAATTGGCCATTAGCACCGGTCACCAATATATTTTTCATTTTCATTTTATTTATTTTCTCTTCATTACAAAAGGCTGTTCCCAAAAAGCCCTAGTATTTTGTCATCTATGAATACCGTGAAAAATCTGAAATATCCACTTTATGTCTATAGTTCCTTCATTGCACTCGGAATAACAGAGCAAAAAACAGTGCAATATACCTTTAGGAGCAACCTTATCCTCAAGAAGAAATGACTCGCTAGAATTCCAATTCTCCTTTTTTGTCCTCTATATAATAATTGGACAACATAGCAAGCAAACCGGAAATAGCCTGCTGTGCCTTCTTTGTTTCTTCGCTGATTTCTTTCTTTTGCAACTTCAATAACAATATCCCATAAAGTGCCTCAAAGCAGGTTTCCAGTTCAGGTTCTTCTTTATTAGCACCTTTGGCACGAAGTTCTACTATATAAGGCAGAGCTTTATAATACGCTGCACTATAATAAGGAAACTTGGAAGAACGAAGCAACTGCAGATGCAAGTCGGTCAACCAAGTGATAATATTCTTGTTAATCTGCAGATGACCTTTCTCCACTACATTTTCACGACGCATCATTTCAATCAGGTCTATATACCATTGTGTCAATTCTACTTTCTGTTCTTCCGTCAGAGGGTAAGAGTCAACAATGTTTTTCTTTATCTTCTCCATATCACAGCCGTTGGCACGTATCATATCTTCCACTTGCCACATATATATAAGGTATTCGGCTATATTATTCTCTTTTAACTGTTTGGAAATAAACATTTCTTTATTTTTTAAGTTACAAATTGAAAATTATAAGGTTCAACGTGCTTCACACAAGATATGTTTTCCTGTCAGTACATCGTTTTTCCTAATATAGTATAAATGAAGCCGACTACAGACATCAACATCACTATAACACCGATAACACGGTTCAAAATCCAAATGCCACGTAAATTGAAACGAGTACGTACTTTATTGACAAAATACGTAATACCGAACCACCATAAAAGTGCTCCCAGTACAATGGCCAGATAACCGACCAACTGAAGCCCCAACGGACTACCCGGCATCACAAAAGAAAAACGGGCGAACAAACCGATAAATAGGAAAATAATCAAAGGATTAGAGAATGTCACAAAGAAAGCAGTGACAAAATTATGTAGATAACTGCCTGGTGTAGAAGATACAGGTCGGATAGAATGGACAGGATTGCTACGGAAAGTGTAAATACCGAACATTAATAACATGACGCTACCAACAATCTGTAAAAGCACCTGGTTCTTTGCCAGAAATTCATCCATGAAACTCATTCCATATCCTGTTATCAGAGCATAGCCTATATCGCTCAAAGCCGCTCCCAACCCGGTAACAAATCCATACCATCGTCCTTTGTTCAGTGTGCGCTGAATACAAAGTACCCCAACAGGACCTAAGGGCGCAGAAACCACTACGCCAACTATAAGTCCTTTCACCAGCAAATCGAGTATGGTTACTTGTTCTATCCAATTCATGCTGCAAAGATGGTATTTTTTTGCGAAAGTACCTATATTTACACACAAATTTCTTTCATAGCCCGGCTCTTTTATGTAACTTTGCACCTTATTAATAGACTCTTGATATTACAACCTAGTTTTCAATTAACAAAACAACTATAAAAGTGCTATGATTCTATTTTTCAGAACACCCACTAAAAGTGTAATAGCAACAGAAGTCAATCATGAACTGGCTTCTGAAGATATTCAAAAACTGAGCTGGCTTTATGGAGAAGCCACTGTAGAAAACGAAGAAAACCTGAAAGGCTGCTTCATCGGACCGCGTCGGGAAATGATAACCCCTTGGAGTACAAATGCTGTAGAAATTACTCAGAACATGGGGTTGACAGGTATACAACGCATTGAAGAATATTTCCCTGTGAAAGATGAAAATGCCGAATACGACCCCATGCTACAACGCATGTATAAAGGATTGAACCAGGAGATTTTCACTGTTAACATTAAACCTCAACCGATTGTTTACATTGAGAATCTGGAAGAATATAATGAAAAAGAAGGTCTTGCACTTTCTCGTGAAGAAATGGACTACCTGCTGAAAGTCGAAAAAGACCTGGGACGTAAATTAACTGACTCTGAAGTATTCGGCTTTGCACAGATTAATTCGGAACACTGCCGCCATAAAATCTTCGGCGGAACATTCATCATTGATGGTGAAGAGATGGAATCATCTTTATTTCAGATGATTAAAAAAACGACTGCCGAAAATCCCAATAAAATTATTTCTGCCTATAAAGATAATGTGGCTTTTGCAGAAGGCCCGGTTGTGGAACAATTCTCTCCGGCCGACCACTCCACTTCCGACTATTTCATTATCAAAGATATCAAAACAGTCATCTCGCTAAAAGCTGAAACACATAACTTCCCCACTACCGTAGAGCCGTTCAACGGTGCATCAACCGGTACCGGAGGTGAAATCCGCGACCGCATGGGTGGCGGTAAAGGTTCATGGCCCATTGCAGGTACAGCTGTCTATATGACTTCTTATCCGCGCACTGAAGAAGGACGTGAATGGGAAGATATCTTGCCGGTACGCCAATGGTTATACCAGACTCCCGAACAAATTTTAATTAAGGCTTCCAACGGTGCTTCCGATTTTGGTAACAAATTCGGTCAGCCGCTGATTTGTGGTTCTGTATTGACCTTCGAGCATCAGGAGAACGGTGAAAAGTATGCATACGACAAAGTTATCATGCTGGCCGGTGGCGTGGGTTACGGTACTCAACGCGACTGCCTGAAAGGTCACCCCGAAACAGGAAACAAAATTGTTGTTATGGGTGGTGACAACTATCGAATCGGTTTGGGTGGCGGTTCTGTTTCCTCTGTTGAAACAGGTCGATACTCATCGGGAATCGAACTCAATGCAGTTCAACGTGCCAATGCAGAAATGCAGAAACGTGCTTATAATGTAGTTCGCGCCTTGTGTGAAGAAGAAAACAATCCGATTGTTTCTATCCACGACCACGGTTCGGCAGGTCACGTAAACTGTTTGTCTGAGCTAGTAGAAGAAAACGGCGGATTAATCCACATGGACAAACTGCCTATCGGTGACAAAACACTGTCTGCCAAAGAGATTATTGCCAATGAGTCTCAAGAACGTATGGGGTTGCTGATTGATGAATCGGCTATTGAACACGTACAAAAGATAGCCGACCGCGAACGTGCCCCAATGTATACTGTAGGTGAAACTACCGGTGATGCCCGTTTCGCTTTTGAACAAGCTGATGGTGTCCGCCCATTTGATTTGGCAGTAGATCAAATGTTCGGTTCTTCTCCGAAAACTTATATGGTGGACAAGACTGTAGAACGCCATTATGAAAACGTAACTTACGAAACTTCAAAATTAAACGAATATATCCGCCGCGTACTTCAACTGGAAGCTGTTGCCTGCAAGGATTGGTTAACCAACAAAGTAGACCGTTCCGTAACAGGTAAGATTGCCCGCCAGCAATGTCAGGGCGAAATCCAGCTACCGTTGAGCGACTGTGGTGTCGTTGCCCTTGACTACCGAGGCGAAAAAGGTATTGCCACTTCTTTGGGACATGCTCCGCAAGCTGCCTTGGCTAATCCGGCTGCAGGTTCTGTATTGTCGGTAGCCGAAGCGTTGACCAATCTTGTTTGGGCTCCAATGGCAGAAGGAATGGACAGCATCTCCCTGTCTGCCAACTGGATGTGGCCATGCCGTGCACAGGAAGGTGAAGATGCCCGTCTTTATACGGCTGTCAAGGCGCTGTCTGACTTCTGCTGCGCACTGCAAATCAATGTGCCGACCGGTAAGGATTCCCTGTCTATGACTCAAAAATATCCAAACGGAGAAAAGATCATCAGCCCGGGAACAGTTATCGTTTCAGCCGGCGGAGAAGTATCCGATGTAAAGAAAGTCGTTTCTCCTGTATTGGTAAATGATGCCAAGAGTACCATTTATCATATAGACTTCAGTTTTGACAAGTTGCGTTTAGGTGGTTCTGCTTTCGCACAGTCATTAAATAAAATAGGAGATGATGTCCCGACAGTTCAAAATCCCGAATATTTCCGCGATGCTTTCCTTGCCATACAAGAACTTATCAACAAGGGCCTGATTATGGCAGGTCATGATATCTCAGCCGGTGGTCTCATTACTACACTACTCGAAATGTGCTTCTCAAACATGGAAGGTGGTATGGAAATCAACCTTAATAAAATAAAGGAAAACGATATCATCAAAATTCTGTTTGCCGAAAATCCGGGTATCGTCATTCAGGTGAAAGATAAAGACAAAGCCGAAGTCAAGAAGATATTGGAAGATGCCGGAATCGGCTACGTGAAATTGGGTACCCCCACAGACGAACGCCATATTCTAGTAACCAAAGAAGATGCCACTTACCAATTCGGTATTGACTATCTGCGTGATGTTTGGTATTCTACTTCTTATTTGCTTGACCGCAAACAAAGCATGAACGGTTGCGCCAAGAAACGTTTTGAAAATTACAAAGAGCAACCACTGGAGTTTGTATTCGATAAATCATTCACCGGGAAGTTCTCACAATATGGAATCACTCCCGAACGTCGTACACCGACCGGCATTAAGGCTGCCATCATTCGTGAAAAAGGCACCAATGGTGAACGCGAAATGGCATATATGCTTTACCTGGCAGGCTTCGATGTGAAAGATGTCACTATGACCGACCTGATAAGCGGACGCGAAACATTAGAAGACATTAATATGATTGTATTCTGTGGAGGATTCTCCAATTCCGATGTTCTGGGTTCTGCCAAAGGATGGGCAGGTGCATTCTTATTCAATCCGAAAGCCAAAGCAGCACTGGATAATTTCTACGCACGCAAAGACACCCTGTCACTGGGAGTATGTAACGGTTGCCAATTGATGATTGAATTGGGACTGATTAATCCTGAGCATAACAAGAAAGCCAAAATGCTGCATAACGACTCACACAAGTTTGAATCTAAGTTTGTCGGTGTAACAGTTCCGATGAACAGAAGTGTTATGCTCGGCTCATTAAGCGGCAGCAAATTAGGTATTTGGGTGGCACACGGAGAAGGCAAATTCTCATTACCCTACGAAGAAGATAAGTATAATGTAGTATTGAAATACTCATACGATGAATATCCCGGTAATCCGAACGGTTCAGACTACAGCGTAGCCGGATTAGCAAGTTCAGACGGACGCCACTTGGCAATGATGCCTCACTTAGAACGCTCTTGTTTCCCGTGGCAAAATGCTTACTATCCTTCTGACAGAATAAACAAAGACCAAGTAACACCATGGATTGAAGCATTTGTCAACGCAAGAAAATGGGTTGAAATGAACAAATGATAAAACGATTTGTTATATTTACTAAAAAAGCGGTATATCATACTGATTGCCGCTTTTTTTACATATAATAGATTTTGAAATGACAAGAAAATTTGCGAGCTTTGTAAGGTTTTCGCGTCTAAATACCATTATGAAAAGGACTCTTTTACTTATATACTTTACGATTATTTTTATAACTTCTGTCTCTGCCCAACTTTACCAGTATCTAGATACTAACGATGGCTTGAGCAGTCGTAGAGTCCTGTCCATACAAAAAGACAATAAAGGATATATGTGGTTCCTCACCCATGAAGGAATCGACAGGTACAATGGCAAGCAATATGTTCATTACAGCTTATCAGCAGACGGTCAACCTAATATGAAATCTTTTCCCAACCTGAATACTTTGGAAATAGATACAGCCGGCGTAATTTGGGAAATAGGAAAAAACGGATATATTTTTAAGTACAATTCACTACAAGACAAATACGAGCTGGCCTATAATTTTGCCAGCAAAGACAAAAGCAACAGTGGGCTTCCACTCATCAGCACTTATTTGGACAACAAAAACAATATTTGGCTTTGTACCAAAGACAAACAATACATTTTTGATATCGACCAGGAAAAACTGATTCGCCTGACCAGTTCTATTCAGGAAGAGATTACCTGCATTACAGAAGCCGGAAATAACCAATACTTTTTAGGAACAAATCATAATATATTTTGCGTTGAACTAATTGATAAGCATCAACTACAGATACAAAAACATCCCCAATTGGACCAATTCCAAATTGTTACTTATCTGTATTTTCACAAAAGCACTCAGACTCTTATTATAGGAACACTGAGAGACGGTATATATCTATATAACATCAATACTCAACAACTAATGGATGTTCCCACAAAGTTGTTGGACATTACAGTCAATACAATCATAGCCAACCCCAAGAAAATAGACGAAGTCCTGATAGCCACTAATGGAGCAGGTGTTTACAAACTCAATTTATTCACTCGCGAATTATCCCCTTTTCTGATTGCCGATCACAATCATTCAAACAAAATGAATGGGAATATTGTGAATGACATATTCATTGATAAAGATGACAAATTATGGATGGCCATTTATCCTGTCGGAATTACCTTATTCTCGAATAAATATCCGGGCTATAAATGGATACAACATTCTTATGACAATCCAAATTCACTAATAGACAATCAAGTGAACTCTATTTTAGAGGATTCGGAAGGTGATATTTGGTATGCTACAAGTAATGGCATCTGTTTTTACAATTCTCAGAATAAACAGTGGAAGTGCCTTCTTTCCACTTATCAGAACGACACACAAAATCAGAACCATGTCTTTATTTCCATGTGCGAAACAGCCCCCGGCACCATATTGGTAGGAGGATATATGTCGGGAATGTATCAAATCAACAAGAAAGACATGGTGCCTAAATATTTTTCTCATCAATCCACTCTAGGATGGACCAATATCCGCCCTGATAAATACATACGTTGCATCTACAAGGACAATGATGGAATCATTTGGGCAGGTGGCTATTATAACCTGAAAAGTTATAATATACAAACAAAAGAAATTCAGTGCTACGGTATGGATTTTCCGGTTACCTGTATTAAGAACAAGGACCAATACAACCTGTGGATAGGTACCATCAATGGGCTATACCAATTCAATAAACGAAACCAAACACTGAAACCGGTCAATCTGGATTCTGAAATTGGATGTATCAATACGATTTATCAAGATACTGTTGCCCATATTACCTATATCGGTACTCATGGTTCGGGCATGTGGGTATATAATAATAACACTGACAAAGTCGTGCGTTATCATATAAAAAACTCAGCATTGATTTCCAATAATATCTATTGCATTTTGCCGGCTTCGGAAACGGATCTGGTTATCAGTACCGAAAATGAATTAACTCGTTTCAAAGTAAAAGAAAGAATATTCTCCAATTGGACAAAAGAACAAGGATTGATGGCTGTGAACTTCAATCCCTCATCGGGCATACACACCCGATCAGGATATTTTATATTCGGAACAGGAAACGGAGCCATTGAAATAGCAGACACCGTAAGTCTGCCCAATCGTTTCAAGTCTAAAATGATATTCAGTGATTTCAGCATCTTATATCAAAAGGTTTTCCCCGGTGAAAAGAATTCCCCTTTAACCCAAGATATAGACGATACAGAACACATCACTTTGGATTATAATCAAAATATATTCTCGTTAAATGTATCTTCCATTAATTACGACAATCCGTCTAATATTCTATACACTTGGAAATTAGAAGGATTTTACGATGAATGGACAAGTCCCACAGCAGATAATCTGATACGTTATACCAACATCAATCCCGGGCATTATAAACTGAGGGTGAGAGCCATTCTGATGGATGACGAGCATGTATTGGAAGAAAGAGCTATAAAAATAACCATAACTCCCCCTTTTTGGGCAACTTTTTGGGCCGGAATCATTTATCTTATTATCATAATATTAATTACAGTAAGTATTTTACGTTTCTTATGGTTAAGGAAAGACAGGAACAATTCTAAAGAGAAAATCCAATTCTTTATCAACACCGCCCATGACATACGTACGCCGCTGACCTTGATAAAGGCTCCGTTGGGAGAAATTCTGAAGAATGAACAACTGACAGAACAAGGGAAAATTAATATCAACCTTGCTATTCAGAATACAGACAATTTATCTGATTTGGCAAGTAATCTGATTAATTTCGAAAAAGAGGAACTTTATACGCCCAACGTTTATGTATCCAGATACGAATTAAATTCATATATTAAGTCTTACATTGAGCAATTCAAGCTATACGCAGAGAAAAAACAAATTGAAATTCATTTTGAATCCAATTTTACTTCTCAAGAAGTATGGTTGGATAGAAACAAGATGGATTCCATCATCAGAAACCTGATGACTAATGCACTGAAATACACTCAACAAGGAGGAAGTATCAAAATTCAGACTTCCAAAAGTAAAAGCCATTGGTTTCTGTTCATCACAGATACCGGAATCGGAATTTCATCCAATGACCAGAAAAAAATGTTCAAGGAACTGTTCAGAGGGAAAAATGCCACTAATTTACAAATTACCGGCAGCGGTATCGGCATGATGCTTACTTACAAGCTCATCAAGAACCACTGTGGAAAAATTAGTATGAGCAGCATAGAGAATATGGGTACTACCTTTAAACTATCATTCCCTATAAAAAGCAGAAAATATAATAATAAACTCTTCCCCAAAGCTGATGTCATCGATCCGCTTCCTATCGTGAGAGAAGAAAACAAAGAGGAGGTCACCATTCCCCCTATTCCGCAACTTAAACAGGCAGATAAAGAAGCTCCTTATATTCTGGTAGCCGAAGACAATGTGGAGTTACGTACTTTCTTATTACAGATATTATCCGATGAATATCAAGTAACAGGAGTCAGCAACGGACAAGAAGTGATTAATTCTATCAAAACCAAACAGCCCGACCTCATTCTTTCAGACATTATGATGCCGGAACTGAATGGAGAACAAATGTGCCATATTGTGAAAAATGATGTAGAAACAAGTCATATTCCTGTCATTCTGCTAACTGCATTGAATGATAAAGAAAGTATTATCAAAGGATTACAGAGCAAAGCAGACAGATACATCATTAAACCGTTTGATGTCGGCGTCTTAAAAGCCAACATAACCAACGTACTTGCTATCAGGGAGCTTATACGCAAACGTTACAGTCAATTCCAGTTCACCACGGAAGAGGAAAATGTGCCTCACCCACCATTGGACTTAGATCAGGAATTTATTATAAAAGTAACCGAAACCATTAAAAAAAATCTGAGCAAAGAACTAAATGTAGACACTTTATGTGCTGCTTTCAATATGAGTAGAAGTAGTTTTTATAATAAAATAAAAGCATTAACAAATTATTCACCCAGCGAGTTTATCCGTAAAGTGCGTATGAATGAAGCTGCCATACTATTGAAAAGCAAGAAATACACGGTATCCGAAGTTTCAGATATGCTGGGCTTTGGCGACCCGAAATATTTTACAGATAGCTTTAAGAAATACTTTGATGTACCGCCAAGCGTTTATATGAAACAAAATTAAGACATGAATTTCTATTTAAAATCATTCGCCATCTTTTTAAAGATTGGCCTGTTTACCATCGGAGGAGGTTATGCAATGGTTCCACTCATACAAGACGAAATAGTGGAGAAAAGAAAATGGATTGATAAAGAAGACTTTATCGACTTATTGGCACTTACTCAGTCTGTTCCAGGCATATTTGCCGTAAACATAGCTATCTTTATAGGATATAAGTTACGCAAATTCAAAGGAGCTCTAGCCATGGCGCTCGGAACCATACTTCCCTCCTTCTTCATTATTTTAGCCATAGCCTTGTTTTTCCAACAATTCAAGAATTATGAAGTAGTAGAAAATATATTCAAAGGAATCCGCCCGGCAGTGGTCGCATTGATTGCCGCTCCTACTTTCTCAATGGCAACATCAGCAAAGATAAACCGCTATACAATATGGATACCTATAGTATCGGCACTTCTTATCTGGTTATTGGGTATATCCCCTGTGTATATTATCATCATTGCCGGAGTAGGAGGCTTTTTCTATGGTAAGTACAAACATAAACATGCATCAAAATGATATTCCTTTATTTATTCTATACATTCTTTAAGATAGGTCTCTTCGGTTTTGGAGGCGGTTATGCCATGCTTTCCTTGATTCAGGGAGAAGTAGTGACGCGTTATCATTGGATTAATGCCGGTGAATTTACTGATATCGTAGCTATCAGCCAGATGACTCCGGGTCCTATTGGCATTAATTCCGCCACTTATGTAGGATATACTGCCGTACTGAACGCGGGATACAGCGAAGCTTTCGCCGTCATCGGCTCCATTGTGGCAACATTTGCTGTTGTCTTTCCTTCCTTCATCTTAATGATTGCCATCAGCAAATTCTTTCTGAAATATCAAAAACACCCGGCTGTTGAAGCCGTATTCAGTGGATTGCGCCCCGCAGTGGTAGGCTTGCTGGCTGCGGCAGCCCTCGTTTTAATGAATAAAGAAAACTTCGGCAGCTATAAAGTAGATTGGTATCAATTCATTATCAGTATCATCATCTTCCTTGCAGCTTTCTTCGGAACACGCAAATATAAGATAAACCCTATATTAATGATTATCCTCTGCGGATTGGCAGGATTCTTGCTTTATTAGTCTATAAAGAAAGGAACGTGTCAAAACGTCGATAATGCTGTCATTTAACCGGTAGGGCGAGGTTCGCTCGCCCGAAAGCAGTTTATTTGTGCATTCGGGCAGGCAAACCCTGCCCCTACAGTTGATGATTTAATGTGCTACTTTAGTTATGACACATTCATGTGCTATCAAGCATCTTCTCGGTTTTCAGAGCACTCTCCAAGCTCCTAGATACTCATATTTTTATTTGTCAGAGTCTGTCCTTTATACTGTCCGGTCAAAGTACGGAGAAAAGATACAATCTTATCCACTTCCTGCTGCGGAAGGTCAATGCCCAACTGATATTTAGCCATCGCACGCACGGCGTCATCCATTGTCTTCATGCTTCCATCGTGGAAATAAGGATAAGTCAATTCCACATTTCTCAATCCAGGCACTTTAAAACGATGACGGTCACGCTCTATCTTTGTTTGCTTAAACCGACCGTTGTCTTCTTCTGTCATTTCAGCCGCACGGTCTGCAAAATAATCATGTTGTACGCCAATTAACTCATATGACTGTCCTCCAAGGATTTCACCTACATGGCAAGTTGCACAATCATATTTCTTGAAAAGCTCATATCCGGCAAGTTCATCGGCAGTGATAGCATTCTTGTCACCTTTCAGATAAAGGTCGAAACGTGAATTGGGAGTCAGCAACGTCTTTTCAAATTCCTGAATCGCATCGGTAATATTCTTTTCATTCAGTCCGTCTGAATATACCTCTGTAAAAGCTTTTACAAAGTCCTTGTCTTCGGCTAATTTTGCTGTTATCTGGTCAAAGGATTCACAAGCCATTTCAACCGGATTCAAGGGAGGACCTGCAGCCTGTTCTGCCAATGTGCCGGCACGACCGTCCCAAAACTGAACAAAATTATAGGCTGCATTATAAACAGTCGGAGCATTTACTCCGCCAAGCTGACCGCCCACTCCTTCCGAATACTGCTTATTGTCCACGCCGCCCATATCCAAACCGTGACAAGAGGCACAAGACACCGTATTATCAGCCGACAAACGAGTGTCGTGATAAAGCATATCACCCAATAGCACCTTGCGCACATCTACCGAAATAGAATCGGCAATCGGGCGAATAGGTTCATTGATGAATTCAGGAGCCACATTCGCATCGCCCATCAGCCTCATACGATGATTCTTCACCCAATTAAGAACCAATTCCTTTTTCGTATCGCTGATGGAAGCTCCCCAATGCACCAAATAGTATTTGGGCTGAGGCATCTTGCCATCCAAAATCACTTTTTCTACTTTTGCCAAAGCCACCTGATCGACCGGATTACCGGCTTTCAAGTCTGCCGCCATCCGAGTCATGTCAAAAGCACGATAAGCCTTGCTCACGTCCTCCATCACAATCTTTCCTGCCACGGGCATATTGGCATAGAACGGCAAATCGGGGTTTGAGGTGTGACATCTCAAACATCCGGCATCCGTAATGATTTGCTGCATCTGCGCATTTGCCTCCAAATCGGCAGAAGGCACACGGTTCATCAGCCGGTAAGTAACTGCTAATGCCGCCACTATAACCAACAGTGCCACCATTAATTTTGTACTTTTCTTCATGTTACGCTTGTTTTTTTGATTAGTTATTACGATTATATAAATGTATACTTTGCTGTGCCGCCGGAAGATAATTCACTCCATACCAACACATTTGCAACGCCAAAAAGGAAAAAATGAGCAACACATACAGTGATTTGCTGCCCACACGTCCGAACAGACGAAGGTGAATATATATCAAATACCCCATCCAAGTGATGACTGCCCATGTTTCCTTCGGGTCCCAACTCCAATAATTTCCCCATGCCTCTTTCGCCCAAAGAGAACCGAGCAACATACCGATTGACAGGAAAGCGACTCCTGCATAGACCAAATTATCGGCTGTCTGCAAATACTCCTCCTTGTGGCAGAACAATCCGGTGACGGCAATAATGAATGCGCACCCCAACACCGAATAAGAAAACATATATACAGTAACATGAGGAATGAACCATACACTTTGCAAAGCCGGCATCAGCGACTGATCATGTATCTCCGGCTTTAACAAATTAATCACGACAAATACAGTAGACAATAAAGTAGAAAACGACAATATCCAACGATACTTCCATCGTATATATGTCAGAAGTCCGGCTATTCCCATGAAGAATGAATACCATAAACGCGTTTCTCCCATTGTCCGCAAAGGTGGGCGTTGCAGGTATTCCCATAATCCGGCAATAAAAATGCCCAATACCATAATTCCGGCAATGGTGAAACCAACAGCCATTCTGCTCCTCGTTGAAGAACGAAGTGCAAACACTGCCCCTGCCAGCCATAAACCAACAGACAGTGTCGCAAATACATAGAAGTTATCCCAATTTATCATACCTTTTTCAGATTAACACACTTTTTCGGACCATTAATAAATAAGAGAACAGCTCCCGCCAACATCATCAATATGCCGGCCACCATTATATATTTCCACGGTTGTATCACAACTTGTAAAACACAATATTTACTTTCATTGCCACTTGCCATGTCATAGCTTGTGAGGTACACATCTTCTCCCAACCGATAACTGTATGGATGATTCACTTCCAACAGTGCCTCATCATCACCCAAGCGCACCTCGGCAGCAAAACGGGAAGGGCTTCCATTAGGATAGTATTCCACGGAAAAGGAACGCAGTTCCATCTCATAATCCAAATGATAGGAAACGCCATTCATGTCAAAAGCCTCACGTGCCGGTTCTCCTTTATAAAGAGGAATACGCAATGTCCGGGTATCACTGCTTCCAAAGAATCCGGCGAAAAGTGCCAGCCATAATCCTGCATGGTTCAGCAGGAAACGCCAACGGGCAGTCTTTCGATGGTAATAAGCATGAAAAGTAATCATTGCTAAATTGCTTAAAAGCAAAAAGAGAATGGCAATGAATATCCAAGAAGTCATAAAATTATAACAGCCCAACAAAGCCCAAACACCGGTGCGCATAGCAGCTTCCACATCAGACAACTGAGGAAATAATCCAATAATCAGACTACCTGCTATGAGCAGGAAAATAGATAAAATACTTGTTTGAGGGGAGTAAAGGAAGCGTGTAAAAGCCGATTTTCTACTTTCCTTATATAATTTCCACAATAAGAACAGCCAAATAACCGCAAAAACAATATTCAGCGGAAATGCCACAAACGACAATGGAAAATTTCCCATTAACAGTTGTATGATAGCAGCCAGTGATAGATAGCCCGTTACGTACACATATCGCATATTCGTGTTCCTTTTTGTTATCCGGCTACAAAGTAACGAAATAAAAATGAATTAACATATAAATTTCTTATGAATTTGTAACAGTTACAAGATAATAATCGGACAAAAGGAAGGATTTACTTCAAAAAGCCGGAGAGGTGCTTCAAAAAAAGAACTTGATTCTGTCACCGTGTGTTGTCTCCTCCGGTTTTCAACCTCTGCATACGTTTTAAACTCCCTAAGTCGTTTCATTAGCCGGACTAAGCGTTTTCATCCTTTCTATTATGCCTGTCTGTCAATCGGATTACTACAGTCTACGGCAATGGACTATACAGTCTACGGTAACGGACTATACAGTCCACCGCAACGGACTGTACGGTCCACTGTCGGAGACTGTAATAATCTTCCGTTTAAAAGGCCTTAGCCACCCCTAAGAAACGGCTTATTCTTCCCTTTGTTGGTGATATGATATGTTAAGTGTTCAAACTATTCCCCCAAAATACAAAACCACGCATCATACCTGTCATGAACATAATCCGTTGCTCTCGGCGGCTTGAGTTAAACCTTTCACCATAAACACCTGTAAAACAACAAATTAACCCCATGACACGTGTGAAACGTGGTTCTTACTTATTAATATCTCAGTACTATTATGCTGTTTGTCTACAATTTTACTTTCTTCTTTGCCCCTTTAGATTCGTTATGCAAACGATCGAGAGCCGTCACAACATAGTTGTATTTTGTCTTGCCGTTTTCATAAGGCAATTTATAATAAGTATCACGCGTGATAGCAACAATATGAGAAGGGTCCTCCAGATTCACTTTTTCTTTTTTATCAAAACGATAAACCACATATTGCACAGCCTTATCCATTTCCGTTTTCGCCTTTGGTGCCTGCCAGAAAAGCAACAATCCATCCTGTGTCCAAACATCTTTCACTTTCTTTACTTTATCAGGAGCCTTATCATCCATAAATGGCGATGTAGGCGGCAAAGCCGGATAACGGTGGTAATCTTTTACAAGCATGGTGCGATAGTTTCCTGCATTATCCACCACAGCCGAAGCATACCACTGACAACTTCCCTGCACAGTAGGCAAAGCACGTTGGAGTTTCATCTTAGCCGGCATCTGATTGATAAGCGGATTATGGAGGTCGGGCTTATTCACCGTACGCATCACATCCTGACCAATATACAAAGGACGGGCGGAAGCATTCTTCGCCCACCAACGGATCAATGTATCATAATCGGCAGCCGGATGACCGATTTCCCAATAAACTTGAGGAATATTATAGTCCACCCAACCATTGTTCACCCACATCAACACATCAGCATACAAGTCGTCATAATTTTGCAAACCACGTGTGTTGCTGCCATTGGGGTCACTCTTCACATTACGATAAATTCCAAAAGGAGAAATTCCAAACTTCACCCACGGCTTGCACTCGCGCACCGTCTCATGGATTTCCTTTATCAACACATTCACGTTGTCACGTCGCCAATCGGCTTTATTACTGTATCCGCGACCATACTGTGCAAAACTGATATTGTCGGGAAAATCCTCTCCCGGATTAGGATAAGGATAAAAATAATCATCCATATGAATGGCATCCACATCATAACGGGTAACAATATCGCGTACAATCTTACAAATATATTTACGATTCTCAGGTAATGCCGGATCAAAATACAATTGTCCGGCATAAGTCACAAAACGTTCAGGGTTCCTGTTGTAAGGATGAATGGGCGACAAGGCTACCGTTCCCTTTGTTTTGGCACGATAAGGATTTATCCAGGCATGAAACTCCATTCCACGCTTATGACATTCATCTATCATAAACTGCATAGGGTCCCAATAAGGTGACGGTACCCTGCCCTGCACCCCGGTAAGGAAGCGGCTCCACGGCTCGTAAGATGATTTATACAAGGCATCTGCTTCAGCACGCACCTGAAAAATAATAGCATTAATACCAGCTTCTTGTAAGCTGTTCAGTTGTCTGATTAATAACTGCTGCATCTTCTCTGCAGGCATTCCTTGAAACTGCCCATTTACACATTGAATCCATGCACCCCGAAATTCACGCTTAGGATAACGTGACCTGGCATTGACCGCCGATGTCAGAAGGAGCGTTATCAATAAAAGAAAAATCGTTTTTGCTCTCATTTTAAGTCTTCGCTATTTTAATAGTTTTCGCAGACAAAGATAAAGATAAAATATGAAACAGCGAGATAACGACAGGCAAAATAAAGATTTCATGCCTCTATCTTCAAATAAATCAATACGAACCCTTGGAGGATAATTTTAATTCTGTAAATTTACAACATCTTAGTATTCCTAAATAAACACCAGACCTACAGCATCCACAACATGATAAAAACAGCTTGAACTAAAGTTTAAACAAGAGTCAGGAACCGGCAAATAAGAGACTACATCAGCCAGTTCAGCACTGTTGCCACAGGTTTCATCATAATCTTTTGGAGAAGTGACCTAATTACCCCAAAACACCCGTCAGAAGAAAACTACTGAAAAATTTCTATAGAACAACATTTTTTCACCCTACGGAATGAAACGTATCCGAGCAGGATTGACTATCTTTGCATATCCAACTAAATGCAAAAAGAATGTCAGAAAGTAATTATATATCTATCAAAGGAGCCAAGGTCAACAACCTCAAAAACATTGATGTGGATATTCCCCGCAATAAACTGGTAGTCATTACAGGCTTATCCGGTTCCGGAAAATCATCATTGGCTTTTGACACGTTATACGCCGAAGGCCAGCGTCGCTATGTGGAAAGCTTATCATCTTACGCCCGCCAGTTTTTGGGCAGAATGAGCAAACCGGAATGTGATTTTATCAAAGGAATTCCCCCTGCCATTGCCATCGAACAGAAAGTAAACAGTCGCAACCCGCGTTCCACCGTAGGAACCTCGACCGAAATATATGAATATCTGCGATTGCTGTACGCACGTGTGGGGAAAACATACTCCCCCATCAGCGGACAAGTGGTGAAGAAACACAGTGCGGAAGACATCGTGAATTGTATGCTTTCTTTTCCCAAAGGGACTAAATATACCGTGCTCGCTCCACTACTGCCACGCGAAGGACGCAGCATTGCCGAACAACTGGACATTGACTTAAAACAGGGATTTACGCGCGTGGAAGTGAACCGCGAGGTTATGCGTATCGAGGACTTCCTGCAACAAGTGCCGGCCGAAGGAAAACAACAAAATATCTACTTACTGATAGACCGTATGACGGCCGATGACAGCAAAGACAGCATCAGCCGACTGACCGACTCGGCCGAAACAGCCATGTATGAAGGTGACGGAGCCTGCATGCTCCGCTTTTATTCATCGGACGGCAGCACACAACTTTTTTCCTTCAGCACGAAGTTTGAAGCAGACGGTATTACCTTTGAGGAACCCAACGACCAAATGTTTTCTTTCAACTCCCCCATTGGTGCCTGCCCCAATTGCGAAGGCTTCGGCAAGGTAATCGGAATAGACGAACACCTTGTCATCCCCAATCGCGCTCTGAGTGTATATGACGGAGCTGTGATTTGTTGGCGTGGCGAAAAGATGGGCGAGTGGCTGAAAGAATTCATCCGTGAAGCCCCGAAACACGATTTCCCCATCTTTACTCCTTATTATGAACTGACGCAAGAGCAGAAAGACTACTTGTGGCATGGTCCAAAAGAGAAAGCCTGCATAGACTCATTCTTTAAAATGCTGGAAGAGAATCAATATAAAATTCAGTATCGTGTGATGTTGGCACGTTACCGCGGAAAGACTCTTTGCCCCATGTGCCACGGAACCAGACTGAAAAAAGAAGCCGGATATGTAAAAGTAGGCGGACGCTCTATATCCGAATTGGTAGATTTACCCATTCATGACCTAAAGGAATTCTTCCGCACATTAGAATTGGATACACACGATACTGCTATAGCCAAACGTATACTGACAGAGATTAATAACCGAATCAACTTCCTGATGGATGTCGGTTTAGGCTACCTCACATTAAACCGCCTTAGCAATACATTGTCGGGTGGTGAAAGCCAACGTATCAACTTGGCAACTTCCCTGGGAAGCAGCCTTGTAGGATCGCTTTATATATTGGATGAACCAAGTATCGGACTTCATAGTCGCGATACCGAACGCCTTATTAAAGTATTACGCCAATTACAAGAACTGGGAAATACCGTCGTAGTGGTAGAGCATGATGAGGAAATCATCCGTGCCGCCGACTACATTATAGATATCGGTCCCAAAGCCGGACGCTTGGGAGGGGAAATCGTCTATCAGGGAGACATGAAAGACTTGAAAAAAAACAGTAACAGCTATACGGTTCGTTATTTACTTGGAGAAGAAACCATCGAAATACCCCAATCACACCGCCCCTGGAATAATTATATCGAAATAAAAGGAGCCAGAGAAAACAATCTGAAAGGAGTGGATGTACGTTTCCCTCTAAATATAATGACAGTAGTTACAGGTGTCAGCGGTTCGGGAAAGAGCACATTGGTGCGTGATGTTTTCTATAAAGCGCTGAAACGGGAATACAGTGAAAGCAGTGAGCGACCGGGAGAATTCGTTTCTATCAGCGGTGACATACAGATGGTTAAGGACATTGAGTTTGTCGATCAAAATCCAATCGGGAAGTCATCACGCAGCAACCCGGTGACTTATGTAAAAGCATACGACGAAATCCGTAAACTTTACGCAGAGCAACCCTTGGCCAAACAAATGGGTTACACAGCCGGATACTTTTCATTCAACACCGAAGGAGGACGTTGTGAAGAATGCAAAGGCGACGGAACGGTTACGGTGGAGATGCAGTTTATGGCCGACTTGGTGCTGGAATGTGAATCTTGTCACGGCAAGCGCTTTAAAAGCGATACTTTGGAAGTGAAATTCCAAGATAAGAATATATATGATATACTGGAAATGACCGTGAATCAAGCTATAGAATTCTTTACCGAACACGGACAAAAAAAGATTGTGAAGAAACTCACTCCGCTGCAAGACGTGGGATTGGGATATATTAAATTGGGACAATCTTCGTCTACACTGTCCGGTGGTGAGAACCAACGTGTGAAACTGGCCTATTTCCTAAGTGTGGAAAAGACACAGCCTACTATTTTTGTCTTTGACGAACCCACTACCGGTTTGCATTTCCATGATATCAAGAAGTTGTTGGAAGCTTTTGACGCGCTTATCAGCAGGGGACATACCATCGTTATCATCGAACATAATCTGGACGTAATAAAATGCGCCGATTATGTCATCGACCTTGGACCGGAAGGTGGAAAAATGGGTGGTAATCTGGTCGTTGCCGGCACACCGGAAGAAATAGCCCAATGTGCAGCCTCTTATACCGGACAGTTCTTAAAAGAGAAATATTTATAATCTTAAATAAATAAACAATGAAAAAACTACTTTATTTATCCATGTTCCTATGGCTTGTTCTCACAGGATGCACACAGGAAAAAAAGGAATTTACCGTTTTGCAATGGAATATCTGGCAAGAAGGGACCATGGTTCCCGGCGGTTATGAGGCTATTGTCGATGAAATTATTCGTCTTCGCCCCGATTTTGTAACCCTCAGTGAAGTGCGTAATTATAATAACACCAATTTTACAGCACGCCTCACCCGGTCGCTGAAAGAAAAAGGAGAAACTTATTATTCCTTCTATACATACGATACCGGTTTACTTAGCCGCTATCCGATTACCGACTCACTGACTGTCTTCCCCGAAAACGGTGACCACGGAAGTATTTACCGTTTGACAACCGACATGAATGGAAAGAAAATGGCCGTTTATACCTCTCATCTGGATTATCTGGATGATGCATATTATAATGTACGTGGATATGACGGTTCTACTTGGGAAGAAATTCCTATTCCCACTACAGTTGAAGAAGTTCTGGAAAGAAATGTCGCGTCACAACGTGATGATGCCATCAAGATGTTTATCGAGCAGGCAAAGAAAGACCGGGAAGCCGGATATACCATTATTTTGGGTGGTGATTTCAATGAACCCTCGCACCAGGATTGGACAGAAGAAACCAAGAACCTTTACGACCACCACGGATTAGTAATTCCTTGGACAGTGCCCGTCTTGCTGGATGAAGCCGGTTTCGTTGATGCTTACCGTTCTTTCTATCCCAATGTGCTTGACTATCCCGGCTTTACTTATCCTTCTGACAATCCGGCCAAACCTGCCGAAAAAATCACTTGGGCACCCAAAGCCGATGAACGCGACCGTATCGACTATATTTGGTTCTATCCCGAAAAAGGGCTGACCGTGAAAGATGCAGCAATCTTTGGTCCTAAAGGTTCTATTGTACGTTCTCAGCGTGTACAGGAAACTTCAAAAGATAAATTCATCGAACCGCAGAATGTATGGCCGACAGACCATAAAGGTGTTTTAGTGACATTCCAATACTAATATATTAACTACCTAAAAAATTATCTTATGATTAAGCAGACTTATAAAAAATGGATTGCTGCTTGCACCGTGACGAGCTCATTGCTGTTGGGTGCTTGTACTTCCACTCCTCCCTCTGTCAGAGACGTTTCTATCGTCCCGCTGCCAAACAATGTTCAACAAGACAGCAGCGCATTCGTTCTTCCTAAAAGTTGCACCATCGGCATCACTGATTCCCGGCTGGCTCCGGCTGCCGAATATCTGACAGGAATACTTTCTCCTTCCACCGGATATAACATAAAAGTACAAGACGGAGAAGGAACCATCACCCTCTCATTGGGGGAAGTTGAAGGCAAAGAGGGTGCATACCAATTAAAAACCGACACTAAGAAAATCAATATAAAAGGAAACTCTTATGGTGGAGTTATTGCCGGAATTGAATCTTTACGCCAATTATTCCCTCCTCAAATTGAATCCAAACAAATAGTGGACGGTGTAGATTGGGCTATTCCGAGTGTGGAAATCAATGATGCCCCCCGCTTTACTTGGCGAGGCATCATGCTGGATGTTTCACGCCATTTCTATTCCAAAGATGAAGTAAAAGAACTGTTGGATGTAATGGCACTTTATAAGATGAATAAGTTCCACTGGCATCTCACCGACGACCAGGGTTGGCGTATCGAAATAAAGAAATATCCTTTGCTGACCGAAAAAGGTGCTTGGCGCAAATTCAATTCTCATGACAAAGAATGCATCCGCCAATCAAAGGTGAACGATAATCCTGACATGGCTATTCCCGAAAGCAAGATTCGCATTGTAGAAGGTGATACACTGTATGGCGGTTATTATACTCAGGAAGATATCAAAGAGGTGATTGCATACGCTAAAGTACGTGGTATTGACATTGTTCCCGAAATAGATATGCCGGGACATATGCTGGCTGCCATAAGCAATTATGAAGGGGTATCTTGTTTCGATGAAACCGGTTGGGGAACCACCTTCTCCTCTCCCGTTTGTCCCGGAAAAGACTCGGCAATAGAATTTTGCAAGAATGTATATAGCGAACTCATCGAACTCTTCCCTTACAAATATGTACATATCGGTGGTGATGAAGTAGAAAAAACCAACTGGAAGAAATGTCCCGACTGTCAAAAACGTATGCGTGACAATAAGCTGAAGACTGAAGAAGAACTACAATCATGGTTCATTCATGATATGGAAAAATTCTTTAACGATAAAGGAAAAGAAATGATCGGTTGGGATGAAATTATCGAAGGCGGACTTTCAAAAACAGCAACTGTCATGTGGTGGCGCAGTTGGGCTAAGAATGCTCCTTCTAAAACAACAGGACAAGGAAATCCTATCATTTTCACTCCTAACGGACAGTTCTATCTAGACTATCAGGAAGATAAGAATTCAGTAGCCAATATTTATAATTATGATCCGATGAGCGAAATTCAAAACGCTGAAATGCAACCGTTAGTATTAGGTGTGCAAGGTAATGTTTGGTGCGAATGGATTCCTTCACGTGAACGTATGCAATATATGGCAATTCCTCGTCTGTTGGCTATCGCCGAATTGGGTTGGAGCAATCCTTCACAGAAAGACTGGAATGCATTTGCCCGGCGTCTTGCCAACCAATTTGAACGCCTCAACATTATGAATATCAATTACCGTATTCCTGATTTGGAGGGTTTTAACAAGACAAATGCCTTTATCGGTGAAGGTATTGTCAACATCACCTGTCTCGACCCAAGTGCTGAAATACACTATACCACAGACGGTTCTGTTCCCACTTTGCAGTCGCCTAAGTATGACGGTCCGGTAAAAGTAACTGAAACAACTGATTTCACATTCCGCACATTCCGCCCGAACGGTAAACCGGGAGATATCACCACCACTCGTTTTATCAAGAGCGAGTATACTCCGGCCGTTACAGCTGCACCATCCAATCCCGGATTGAAAGCTACTTGGCATGAGTTCAAAGGAAATAAATGTACCGAAATTGAAAAGGCACCGGTAAATGGAAATTATTCTATCGAAGATGTAATGATTCCCAAGAAAGTAAAAGGTAATATCGGTTTGATTATCAAAGGTTACATTAATGCTCCTCAGGATGATATTTATACTTTTGCACTCTTGTCGGATGATGGCAGTACGTTAGTGATTGATGGCGAACAAGTAATTGATAATGACGGTCCTCATGGTCCTCGTGAAGTAGTAGGCCAAAAAGCTTTAGCTAAAGGATATCACCCGATTGAAATTCGTTACTTTGATCAAAACGGCGGTCAACTGAAAATGAAAGTTAGTGGAAATGATGGTAAAGAGATTCCGTTCACTCATTTATATGCCCACTAAATAAAGAAAAAAGAGAAACAAGCTCTGAGAATTTATCATTTACGGTAGGGAAGGTTTAAACCCCATCCCTACCGTATTTTTTTACTTCATACCTTTAAAAATAAAGACCGAATCCTATTTTGAATCCCAATTTGCTGTATTCAGAAGTATGATTAAAACTCAAATCATAATATACAGCAGGTTCTACTGTCAGATTTCGTCCTAAAAAGAATGCATAGCCCACTTCCGGTGTCAGGCAAACAAGATTTTTCTTATAATCCCCACTAGAAAGATGTTTGTAAGCCATTCCAAGTCCACCGTATACTCCACAGCTGGATAAATAATAGCGTCCCTGCGCGCCAATACTAGTCTCATCTGTTCCATGTTCCACATACTGTCCTTTAAAGTTTAACAATACTGCAAAGTTATCGGCTACAAAAGCACCACCTCCCAATGTAAAACCAAAGTTGGTTCCTTCATACTTACTATGAGAGAGGTCAAGTCCTGTCAGTGAGGCATTCACATACCAAACATCCTTTTCAAATTGTGCATGTGCACCCAATGTTGTTACTACCAACATCACCAAGCTGACTAAAAATTTCTTCATACAATTGTCGTTTAAGTAAATATTCTATTTTTTGTTCTCCATATTCTGACCTTCCTGTTCTCTGCGTTTCTCCTGCTTACGAAGAACAATCCAAAGCAAAGCAATAATAAGATAGGATACCCCTATAGTGACATATTTTTCTGCATTACCAATCTCCGTATTCCGCGGAATAAAATAAACAGCCATTATTGTGGTGTAAATAAATAAAGCCACAGGCAACCAGGTTGATTTCTTATATTTCCTCATATACTATACTATTTTGTTTTTTATACCAAGTTATAAATCCTATAACTGCAACCAGCGTACATATTCCTCCCAACACATAAGAGATATAGCCGGAAAGAGCCAATCCTTCGGGCGCAATGCAAATATAAGTAGAACAAACAGCTGTCATAAACAAAGCCGGCAACAGTGTGACATAATAATTCTTTTTCATGCGCACCAAATATACAGTTATCGCCCATAGAGTAAAGACAGACAATGTTTGATTACACCATGCAAAATAACGCCAAATCATATCAAATCCTGCCGCATCGCGCTGACTATATAGCAAAATACCAATAGTCACAGCAAAGATAGGAATACAAATCAATAAACGTCTTGTTATACTTTTTTGTTCCAAATGCATAAAGTCGGCAACAATCAACCGAGCTGAACGCAATGCGGTATCTCCACTGGTGATAGGCGCTGCAATCACCCCCAGCACAGCCAGCAATCCGCCAATGGTTCCTAACCATTCTTTTGTTATACGATCTACTATTATTGAAGCATTACTTTCTTCCATTCCATTCTGATGAAAGAAATAAGTGGCAGCCGCTGCCCATATCAATGCCACAATACCTTCTGTCACCATTGCTCCGTAAAAGATTGGACGGCCATACTTTTCATTCTTCATGCAACGTGCCATCAAAGGTGACTGTGTAGCATGGAAACCACTAATGGCACCACAAGCAATAGACACAAACATGATAGGAAAAATAGGCAAACCGGCAGGATGAGTATTTTGTATACCATCTGTTATTTCGGGCAGAGCCGGATGGTGCCATATCAACATAGCTAATATTCCAACTGCCATAAACAACAAAGCAATGGCAAACAATGGATAAATCTTGCCAATAATCTTATCTACCGGCAGCAGGGTAGCCAACATATAATAAATGAAAACAATAATAATCCAAAAGGTTACGTCCATATAATCGGGTGTTAGCTTGGCCAACAAACCGGCAGGTCCGGCAACAAACACAGCCCCGACCAATATCATCAGAACCACAGTAAAGCCACGCATCAACTGTTTGGTAGGAAGTCCCAGATAACGGCCGATTATTTCAGGAAGACTCTCACCGTTATGCCTTAAAGAAAGCATTCCTGATAAATAATCGTGTACAGCACCGGCAAAAATAGTTCCCAGTACAATCCATAGATAAGAGGCCGTACCGAATTTTGCTCCCATAATGGCACCGAAGATAGGACCCAGACCTGCAATATTAAGAAACTGAATCATGAAAATCTTCCAAGTGGGAAGGGGAATAAAGTCTACGCCATCCTCCATAGTCAGAGCCGGTGTTTTTTTATTTTTATCAGGACTAAACAGATGCTCTACATAGCTTCCATATAAAAAATATCCTCCTATAAGAACCAATAATGCAATAATAAAGGTTATCATATACTCTATTTAATTGTTTTATTATTGCAAAAATAACGATTTAAATGATTACTTCTTATCTTTGCAATAAAATTAAAGCGAATGCGAACACTATTTCTAACTTTATTACTGATAATACTAAAATCTTTACCTGTTATATCACAGCCCAAATACGAAATTCGCGCCACTTGGCTCACGACCTTGGGCGGAATGGACTGGCCGCGTACCAAAGCCGGAAGCGCAACAGGAATTCAACGCCAGAAAAAAGAATTATGTGATATACTCGACCGTTTGAAAGCTGCGAATTTCAATACAGTATTATTGCAAACCCGCCTACGTGGGGATATGATATATCCGTCCTCCATTGAGACCTTTGCCGAATCGCTGACGGGATATACCGGACGTAATCCGGGATATGACCCATTGGCTTTTGCTATTGAAGAATGTCACAAACGAGGCATGGAATTGCACGCTTGGATAGTGACTATCCCGGCCGGAAACACTCGGCAAGTGAAGCTGTTGGGACGAAACTCCATCGTACAAAGGAATAGAAAAATATGCAAACTATATAAAGGTAACTGGTATCTGGATCCGGGCAATCCTGAAACAAAAGAATACCTCTCTCGCATTGTGAAAGAAATCACTTCACAATATGACATAGATGGTATCCATTTCGACTATATCCGCTATCCCGAACAGGCAGATAAATTCCCTGATAAAGACACCTACCGCAGATACGGAAAAGGAAAGGAGCTGAAACAATGGCGTCGGGATAACATTACCGACATTGTACGCCGCCTTTATACTGATATCAAGTCTATCAAGCCATGGGTAAAAGTGAGTAGTTCGCCCATTGGCAAATATCGCGACACTAACCGTTATCCCTCTCGCGGCTGGAATGCTTATCATGTAGTCTATCAAGATGCACAAAGATGGTTAAAAGAAGGAATCCATGATGCCTTGTTCCCAATGATGTATTTCCAAGGAAACAATTTCTATCCCTTTGCTTTGGACTGGAAAGAGAACGACGGCAAACGTTGGATTATTCCCGGACTGGGAATTTATTTCCTCTCCCCTCGTGAACAAGATTGGCCATTGGACGAAATAGTTCGTCAAATCCATTTCACCCGTCAGATAAAGCTAAACGGACAAGCCTATTTTCGCAATCGCTTTTTACTTGATAACACAAAAGGAGTATTAGACGAACTGGAAGAAAACTTTTATACTTACCCGGCATTGATCCCTCCTATGACATGGTCAGATAGTATTCCACCTTCTGTTCCATCCCATCCTTCGGTGCAACAAATAGCGAACGGCAAACTTCGCATGAGTTGGCAAGCATCAGCCGATAACAGCAATCAATCTGTTGTATACCATTTATACGGTTCCGATACATATCCTGTTGACATTAAGCAACCTCAAAATTTAATAGCTACCCATCTCATTGCCAATGAGTATGAATATACAGCCAAGCTCCCTTGGTTACAAAAACGATACTTTGCCGTCACTGCCGCTGACCGCTTTGGCAATGAAAGCGCTCCATTAACTCTGAATACGGTTTCGGATATGGATATACCTTTATTAAATAAAGGGAATATGCTTTACCTGCCGGAAATAAAGGATGCACAAACTATTATCATCTATAATATGACCAACGAAGAAATATGGAAAACCGGTTATGTTCATAAACTATCTTTAGTATCATTGCCCAATGGCTTTTATACAGTAAAAATATTCAATCGACAAGGTAAAAGCCTATTTGCAGGAAGTATTATGAAGTAAATATTCACCAAATAAGGTCTTATTTCATCCTTTCTTATGTTTTCTATACTTGCTGGGAGACATTCCCATTATCTTAGAAAACAAACGGGAAAAATAATAGCAATCCTCTATTCCTATTTTATGGCAAACTTGATTTATCTTGATATCTGTACAGTCTATCAGATAACAAGCATGTTGTATCTTTAACAAATTGAAGTAATTGACAGGCGAGTGTCCTGTACGGTGATTAAAAATGGTAGAAAAATGAGAAACAGAATATCCCGTATGCTCGGCTATTTCAGAGATACTGAGTTTTTTTCCTATATTCTCTTTCATAAAATGAATAGCCGCATCTACTAAATCATTTGAAATATCATTGACTGTAGCATTTCTATATTCTTGCAAATAGCAAATGGTACCAAGAAAATGATGGAAAGCCGAACAAGAATACAACAGATTTTCTTTACTATATCCCAATTCCAAAGTATGATATATTTCTTCAAACAAATTCAAACGTCCATTAATACGTGAGTAAATAGTAGGTTTGATATCAATAGGGGTCAATAAACGTAAAGCATAATATTCTGCTAAGTCTCCTTTAAAATGTATCCAATAAATTGTCCATGGATCTGTGTCATCGGCTCCGTAACTATGAGGTACATTCGCAGGTAAAATAAAGCATTGATTACTCTTTATTTCATAACGTTCATCATTCACGCTAAACCATCCTCTCCCCTCCACACAATAAATAAATACGTATTGAGAGATGGGAGTTTCCCGTTTTCTAAAATGATGTTCTGCCCGTGGATAGTATCCTATGTCCGTAATATGCAGCGCATTGGCTAAAGGATTATTTTCCATCGTATGTATAATTGATGCAGGAAGTACTAAAGCTCTTTCACCCGAAAATCCATCTTTGCGTTTAATCATTGCTGTAGAAGTTATAGTTAACAGTAACAAAGATAGTGATTTTTATACAGGCAGCAAAGTTATTATCATAAGATTATCCATCCAATTCAATAATTTATCTATTCCCTATTCCAGAAAAATACAATTCCTTTGCAGTATGATTTATATAATAATACACAATGAAAAACATTAATTCAAAGAATTTACTATTTATCTGCTTTATTTCTGCTATGGGTGGCTACCTGTTTGGTTATGATTGGGTAGTAATTGGCGGAGCCAAAATTTTTTATGAACCATTCTTCGCTATCGAAGATTCAGCAGCTTTACGCGGTTGGGCAATGAGTAGCGCCTTACTAGGATGTTTAGTCGGAGCAGGCTTCTCCGGTAGTTGGAGTGATAAATATGGTCGCAAAAAACTATTAATATTATCCGCTCTATTATTTTTGCTATCTGCTGTCGGTACAGGAGCTGTCGATAATTTTTCCTGGTTCATATTCTATCGTATTGTAGGTGGATTGGGTATAGGAATTGCTTCCAATGTTTCCCCCATATATATAGCTGAGGTATCACCGACTGAGATACGTGGAAAACTGGTATCTTTAAACCAACTGACTATTGTATTAGGTATATTATCTGCACAACTTGCCAATTGGATGATAGCAAACCTATTTACAGAAGGAACCTCACAACTTCCTGCGGAAGGAATAGAACAGGCGTGGCGATGGATGTTCTGGGCAGAAGCATTACCGGCTGCCTTATTTTTTATATTAGCTTTCATTATCCCTGAAAGTCCACGTTGGTTAGCCGCCAAAGAGGTGAAAGAAAAATACGATTGGAGAGCATTATCACAACCTGGTGTACGGCGGGTATTAATACTGGGAATTGTTTTGGCTGTTTTCCAACAGTGGTGTGGCATCAATGTTATATTCAATTATGCCCACGAAGTCTTTTCGGCTGCCGGTTATGAAGTGTCAGATGTCTTGATGAATATTGTAATAACGGGAGTAACTAACGTAATCTTTACTTTTGTTGCCATTTATACTGTTGACCATTGGGGCAGAAGGACATTAATGTTAATCGGCTCGGCAGGACTTGCTGTTATCTATCTGCTGATGGGATGTTGTTACTTTGCAGGAATGAGTGGTTGGATAATGTTAATACTGGTAATGATGGCAATTGCCTGTTATGCCATGTCATTAGCCCCCATTGTATGGGTAGTATTATCCGAAATATTTCCACAACAGATTCGTGGAACAGCTATGGCTATCTCTACCCTCTTCTTATGGATAGCCAGCTTCATACTCACCTACAGTTTTCCCCTATTAAATGAATCATTACAGGCAGCCGGAACGTTTTGGTTATATGGTGGCATATGCTTAACGGGCTTCTTTTTTATTCGTGCCCGACTACCGGAAACAAAAGGGAAAAGTTTGGAAGATATAGAAAAAGAAATAACAAAAAAATAAAACTGATATGGATATAAAAGTAAATGTTTGGGAAGAAGATATTCTGCTTCCTACCTATGGTATTGGCAAACCGGAAAAGAATCCGATGTTTTTTGAAAATAGAGTTTATCAAGGAAGTAGTGGGGTGGTTTATCCTTATCCTGTCATAGAAAAAATTTCAGATACTTGTCAAGAAGAAACCTATCATGCTGTTTATCTGGAGAATGAGTATATCAAGATTATGATTCTTCCTGAATTGGGCGGACGTGTACAAATGGCTTATGATAAAACAAAGAAACGCCATTTTATTTATTACAACCATGTTATAAAACCTGCTTTGGTAGGACTGACCGGGCCTTGGATTTCCGGCGGTATTGAATTCAATTGGCCTCAGCATCACCGACCCAGCACTTATCTACCTGTAGATTTTACAATTGAAGAAAATGCAGATGGAAGTGCTACCGTATGGGTGAGCGAACGCGAACGGATGTTCCATCAGAAAGGTATGGCTGGTTTTACCCTACGTCCCGGCAAAGCTGTACTTGAAATTCAAGGAAAACTATATAATCCGACTCCTGTTCCACAGACCTTCCTATGGTGGGCTAACCCGGCCGTCGCTGTCAATGAAGCCTATCAATCGGTTTTCCCTGCCGATGTCAATGCTGTATTTGATCACGGTAAGCGAGATGTATCAAAATATCCTATCGCTACCGGCATTTATTATAAAATGGATTATTCAGCAGGTGTAGACATCTCACGTTATAAAAATATACCGGTACCCACTTCATATATGGCTATCCGCTCAAAATACAACTTTGTAGGCGGTTATGAAAACGATACTCAAGCAGGAGTATTACACGTAGCCAACCATCACATCTCTCCCGGGAAAAAACAATGGACTTGGGGAAATGGAGATTTCGGACAAGCCTGGGATCGTAATCTGACAGACACAGATGGGCCATATATCGAATTAATGACCGGAGTTTATACCGACAATCAACCAGACTTTACTTGGTTGCAACCTTATGAGGAAAAAATTTTCACTCAATATTTTATTCCTTATCGTGAATTAGGGGTAGTAAAGAATGCCACTTCTGATTTACTAATGAATATAGAAACTGAAGACACAAAGAATGCAATACTCAAACTATTTGCTACATCCGCACAGAAAGGTTTACGAATTGTGATTAAACGCCAAGAAAACATCATTTGGGAAAATATTACAGATTTGACTCCAGAAGCGGTATTTACTCATACCATTAAAAATATATCGCCTGATGAAGCAGAGGTTTATATTTATTGTTCAACCGGCAAGTTATTACTTTCATGGAAGGCTGAATCAACTGAAATCAAACCAATTCCTGAACCTGCAAAACCTGCATTGCCTCCTTCAGAAGTACGCTCTACAGAACAGCTTTACCTGACAGGATTACATTTGGAGCAATACAGACATGCTACTTACAATCCAACTGATTATTATTTAGAAGCCCTACGTAGAGACAACAGCGATATACGCAATAACAACGCTATGGGATTATGGCTATTCCGTAAAGGACAATTCAAGAAAGCCGAACTTTATTTACGCAAGGCTATTAACACTCTGACAGAACGTAATCCAAATCCCTACGACGGAGAACCTTATTATAATTTAGGTCTTGTATTAAAATACCAAGATAAAACTGTTGAAGCATACGATGCGTTCTATAAAGCATGCTGGAACGCTGCTTGGCAAGATTCAGGTTATTACTCTTTGGCCCAATTATCGGCTGCACATAATGAGTGGGATAATGCATTGTACGAAATTAATCAGTCTTTGGTTCGTAACTGGCATAATCATCGCGGACGTCATTTAAAAGCAATGATTCTTCGTAAATTGGGACGAGAAAAAGAAGCCATAGAACTGATTAAAGAGTCACTCAATATAGATAAATTCAACTTTGGATGTCGTTTTGAAGCATGGCTTCAGTCCGGTGAAAAAGAAATGCCATCAAGTTTAAGAATATTAATGCGTGATGAATCACGTAATTATGAAGAACTAGCTACAGACTACGCCCAAGCCGGCAACTGGGAAGATGCATTGGCTGTGGTAAATGCAGCATTAACCAATATATCGGCTCCTTCAACAATGCTGTTATATTATAAAGCGTGGTTCCTATGTAGAATGAATCAACAAGACGAAGCTGTCTGTGTAGTAAGTCAAGCAGAAAACAGTCCATTAGATGAATATTTCCCCAATAGTCTGGAAGCGATTTTAGCTCTTCAGTGCGTAACCAATTTACCGATACATGCACCGAAAGCTTTTTATCTATTAGGTAATATATGGTATGATAAACGTCAATACCAGGAAGCAGTCGATGCATGGGAACATTCTAAAGAAATGGACAACGGCTTCCCTACCGTATTACGAAATCTTTCATTAGCTTATTTCAACAAACTTGGAAAGAAAAAAGAAGCAGTACAATTACTTGAACAGGCATTTATGCTTGATGAAACAGACGCACGCATCTTAATGGAATTGGATCAATTATATAAACGCATGGATTATTCTCCGAAAGAACGTTTGCATCTATTAAACAAACATAAAGAAATAATAGCTACTCGCGATGATCTCTATTTGGAATATGCTACATTGCTTAATCTGACCGGCGAATACGAACAAGCCATGCAACTCATTGACCAACGCCAATTCCATCCTTGGGAAGGAGGAGAAGGTAAAGTACCTGCCCAATATCAATATGCACGTATACAATTAGCAAAGAAATCTCTAAAGGCAGGAGAATACGAGCATGCACTTGCCTTGATTGAAGAATGTTTTGTCTACCCTCATCATTTGGGAGAAGGAAAACTGTATGGTGCACAAGAAAATGATTTCCTTTATTATAAAGGATGCATTTTGGAAGCAATGGGTAATCATGATGAAGCACATTCATCATTCACAAAAGCTGCTTCGGGCAATGGACAACCCACAGCTGCCATGTACTACAATGACCAAAAGCCCGATAAAATCTATTATCAAGGTTTAGCTTTACGGAAAGTAGGAAAAGAAGCGGAGGCACGCGGAAGATTTAATTCCCTAATTTCCTACGGTGAAAAACATTTATATGATACTTTTGTAATGGATTACTTTGCTGTGTCTTTACCTGATTTACAGATTTGGGAAGACGACATGAATAAGAAAAATCGAATCCATTGCCACTATCTCATGGGGCTGGGGCATTTAGGACTAGGTAATAAAGAGAAAGCCGACAAGTGCTTCAGTTATATAAAAGAAATAAATCCTAATTTCCAAATTTGGATATAATACCATAAGACAAATACAATATGAAGTTATTAAATCAATTATTACTTGCTATTTTAGGCATGGTCTTTTTGACAGGATGTAAAGAAAGTACGTCAATTCTTTCTTTAGCCGGAGAATGGGAATTTGCCATAGACAGTATGGATATAGGTATTTCAAAACATTGGTATACCCAATCTTTTCCCGACAAAATAAAATTGCCCGGAACGATGGATGATGCAGGATACGGTATCCCCAATCGGTTATTACCCTCAATAAGCAAACCTCAAATATTGCATCTCACTCGCAAACACAGTTATGTAGGACCGGCTTGGTACATACGTGAAATATCCGTTCCTTCAGATTGGGAGGGAAAGAACATAGAACTGAAGTTGGAGCGTGTTATTTGGCAAACAAATGTATGGATAGACGGTAAAGAAGTAGATGGAGAGCAAGAAAGCTTGATAAGCCCCCATTACTTTGACCTAACAGAATATCTGTCACCGGGGAAACATCGGATAGCCATTCGAGTAGATAACAGAAAAAAATACGACATCACTGCCGGTGATATGGCACATGCATATACCAATGAAACACAAATCATGTGGAATGGTATTTTGGGAGAAATCTCTTTGCGGGCGAAAGATGCTGTCTTTATGAAAGATATACAGATATATCCCGATATTCAAACCCGGGAAATCCATGTAAAAGGGAAACTACAAAACACAGGGAATAAAGCTTCGGGGACATTGACTGTTCATGTAAAAGAGAAAAACACAGGCAAATCTGTTACGGAAATAGAACAGCAAATGGACCTTTCGGCAGGCGAAACAATGCTGGACTTTGTTTGTCCCATGGGCGAGGACGTACGGCTTTGGAGTGAATTTACTCCGATAATGTATGAGCTGGAAATAAAGATGAAAACCAAAGAGAGTCTGGCGCAAGAGAAAATTGAATTCGGAATGCGCCAAATTAGCCGTAACGGAGCCGATTTATTAGTCAATGGTAAAAAAGTGTTCCTTCGTGGTACATTGGAATGTTGTATTTTCCCATTAACAGGTTACCCCCCAACCACTAAAGAAGGATGGTTAAAAGTCTTCCGTTCCGCTAAAGAATGGGGGCTGAACCACCTTCGGTTTCACTCTTGGTGCCCTCCTAAAGCAGCATTTGAAGTAGCGGATTCACTCGGTTTTTATTTGCAGGTGGAATTACCACTTTGGTCTTTGACCGTAGGTGAAAATCCTGAAATGAATCAATTCTTATATAATGAGGCAAAACGAATTTTATCGGAATATGGTAACCATCCCTCTTTCTGCTTTTTGAGCCTTGGAAATGAATTGCAACCGGACTTTGAATTTTTGGGAGGTTTATTGGATTCGGTAAAAGCCCTTGATTCCAGACATTTGTATACAACGACTTCTTTTACTTTTGAAAAAGGACATGGCGATTGGCCTGAGCCGCACGATGATTTCTTTATCACTCAATGGACTAAAAAAGGTTGGGTGCGCGGACAAGGAGTTTTTGATGTAGAAATGCCAAACTTTAATAAAGATTATTCTGCTTCTGTAGATAGCATGCCCGTTCCGGTTATTACGCACGAAATAGGACAGTATGCTGTGTATCCTGATTTAAAAGAAATAGAAAAATACACAGGTGTATTAGAGCCTCTTAATTTCAAAGGAGTTAAACAAGAGTTGGAAAACAAAAATCTGCTAGAAAAGGCAGATGATTATTTGTCTGCATCCGGTCATTTGGCTGCCATTTTATATAAAGAAGAAATAGAACGTGCCATGAAGACTCCCGGCATCAGCGGTTTTCAACTTTTAGATTTACATGATTTTCCCGGCCAAGGAACTGCATTAGTCGGCTTACTAAATGCTTTTTGGGAAAGCAAAGGCGTAGCCAATGCCGAAGAATTTCGTCAATTCTCTGCTCCGGTTGTCCCATTAGCTCGCTTCTCAAAAGCCGTATACAAAAACAACGAGCAGTTTACGGCCGACATTGAGATTGCTAATTATAGTTCTGAGGAAATCAACAATAAGAATATCAAATGGGCATTAACCAATGCATTCGGTCAGCCATTACAAGAGGGTATTATACCTTTAACAAACATAAAAATCGGAGGCGGGAATATAGCCGGTAAGATTTCTTGTTCTTTATCAGAAGTTAAAAAAGCAGAACGACTGACTTTAAGAGTTTCCATCGAAAATTCCAGTTATAAAAACACTTGGAATATATGGGTATATCCGGCCACTTTAACGATAGAAAAAGAAGAGATTGTAGTAACAGACAAACTTACCGAAACACAAAAAGCTCTTGCAGCCGGTAAAACAGTATTATTCAATCCCCCTTATCAACTTTGTGCAGGTTTACAAGGCAAGTTTGTTCCGGTGTTCTGGAGTCCTGTCCACTTTCCCAAACAAGCAGGTACAATGGGACTGTTGTTAGATCCTACTCATAAAGCTTTTGCACATTTCCCAACAGAGGGACATACCAACTGGCAATGGTGGAGTCTGACAACCCAATCGCGCACTTTAGTAATCGATAGCATATATCAACACATTACTCCATTAGTGGAATGTGTAGACAACTTTGCCAATAACCGCCGATTAGCGACTCTTTTTGAAACTAATTGTCTAAATGGGAAATTAATAGTATGCAGCATGGACTTGCTAAACCATCAGGATACATTTCCTGAAAAAAAGCAATTGTTATATAGTTTGATTAACTATATGAAATCCAATGCTTTTGCTCCCGTGAAATCCATTTCATTTGAAGAACTTTGTTCGTTAGTAAAACCAAGCTCGAAAGGTAAAAAGGAGGAAACTCCCCAATCTGTCTATTAATAGGTTTAGTCAAAATAAGGACCCGAATATCGGGACATAGGACACTAGAATTCTACTGAATAAAACCGGCAAATTCTAGTGTCCATACAAACTTTGTTTTATACCAAAATGAAATACTATGAATAAAATAACGGAATATTCCCTTTGGGAAGTATTGGAACAGATTACATCAAGTTTAAAAAGTAAACGTCTGGCAGATGTCTTTCGTTTTACCTCCTTCTGCCCTTTCGAAACGTATGGTCCTCACAAACACATGCGCATTGAGATTAATTATATAAAAAAAGGAAATTGCATATTGCATCTGGACAATGAAAGCATAAGTTTCCATGAAGGTGACATCATGATTATCACTCCACATGTAGAACATCAATTTGAAGCCGGTGCAAATGGCACGATATTAATGCAATTAGAATTTTTACCCGAAATATTTTCTCTTTTTCATTCAAATATCAAAGTTGGCACAGAACCTATACCTACACCTTCCTTTTTGTTTTCTAAAGAAAACAGATTGATTAAAATAGTGAACAATGTAGGTGTAATGAGAACTATACAACGCATTGTCAATGAAATGGAACATAAAGGACCGCATTATCGATACCTGGTAGTAATGTATTATGCAGAATTATTAATTCTTCTCTATAGATATATGCATGAGACCTATCTGTCTATCTGCACAAATGAGCTGTTAAAGAAAGCAGTTTGCTATATCCGGCACAACTACCAAACAGACATCAACATCAATGATATAGCCGAATATGCAAGTATCAGTGAACGTTATTTAAGAAAATTATTCTCACAGAACTTGAATCTTTCTCCTTTAGATTATCTGAATCAGATTAGAATCAATAAATCCATCGAACTGCTAAAGAATACTGAAAAATCCGTCAAAGAGGTTTGTTTTCTTTGTGGTTTTCAATCGCCTCAGTATTTTTCACGTATATTTAAGCAGCAAATGGGACTCTCCCCTCGGGAAATGGCTAAATCATAAAATAATCCATTCAGTTATTTATTTAATCTATTCTTTAATCAAGGAAAATAGTGTTTCTTTGTATCCACAAAGATATCTTAATCTAATTCTTTTAATCAAGATTATATATGAAAAAAAGTTTCTTATTCGCCATGATGCTGTGCTGTGCGCAACTACTGTCTGCACAACAAGAAAGAATCGATTTATCGGGAACATGGCGTTTTCAGGCTGACCCCATGGGATTCGGAAAGACACCGGGCTCAGAACTCTATCAAGCAAAACTTACCGAATCTATCATGTTGCCGGGCAGTACCGACGAAGGCGGAAAAGGTATGTTGACAACCGCCCGATATGTAGACCGTCTTACCCGTAAATTTGAATACTGCGGCCAAGCATGGTATCAACGCGAAGTGATTATTCCCGAAGAATGGAAAGACAAAGAAATCACACTCAACTTGGAAAGATGCCATTGGGAAACAACTGTTTATGTAGATGGAAAAGAAATCGGTGCCAAAGAACACCTTAGTGTCCCAAACCGTTTTTTACTGAGCAAGCAAATGACTCCCGGCATGCATATTCTTACGATTTGTGTAGACAATCGCTTGAAATATCCAATGGATCAATGGAATCATGGAACTACAGAATACACGCAAACCAATTGGAACGGCATAGTAGGAAAAATAGAATTAACGGCATACGAAAAGACAAATATACATGCTTTAAAAGCATATCCAGATATAGAAACACGAACGGTAACATTGGACATCACTGTAAATAATACCACCGGACAACCGACTAATGGACTATTACAACTGGTTATCAACGAAAAAGGTGGAAAAACTGTCAGTGAACAATCTTTTCCCATTACTTTAAAAGAAGGAAGCAACCAACTGATTAAAGAAATCAGCATGGGTAAAAATATAAAATTATGGAATGAATTTACTCCTTATCTATACGAAGTAAAAGCAATGCTTACCGCTGATAACAAACAGGACAGCAAAAATATAACTTTCGGTATGCGAGAAGTCACGCAAGGCAAACATCATATCCAAATAAACGGGCGCAATGTTCACTTAAGAGGAGCATTGGACTGCTGTGTCTTTCCCTTGACCGGATATCCGTCAACAACTATCGAAGACTGGAAACGTATCTTCCTGACCGTAAAAGATTATGGCATGAATCATATCCGTTTTCATTCGTGGTGTCCCCCCGAAGCCGCTTTCCATGCTGCCGATGAAGTAGGAATATACCTGCAAGCAGAATTGCCTATGTGGATTAAAGACGTCGGACAATATCCTGCACGACGTGACTTTTTCGAGAAAGAAATGTATGCCATATTGGAAGAATATGGAAACCATCCTTCCTTTATTTTAATGTGTAACGGAAATGAAAACGAAGGTAATTTTAATGTTTTGGAAGACTTGGTGAAGAAAGCTCAAAAGCATGACAATCGCCGACTCTACTCTGCATCTACCGCCCGTACGCACACCCCCTCCGATCAATATTATGTATCGCATGTGACAGAAAAAGGATGGATAACTGTATACGAAGGTAAACCATCTACAGACTGGGACCGTAAAAAAGAATCGGATATTGACTGCCCTGTCATTGCACACGAAACCGGACAGCGCTGCATGTATCCTAATTTTGCAGAAATGGAAAAATATACCGGAGTCGTATCTCCTCGTAATTTTGAGGTATTCAGAGAAAGATTGGCACGCAATGGAATGCTCCATCAAGCAGATGATTTTTTCCGCGCAACCGGTGCTCATACAGTCCTACAATATAAAGAAGTAAACGAATCATTACTCCGTACTGCAAATTCGGGTGGTTTCCAATTGCTGGGACTTGCAGATTTTCCGGGACAAGGAAGTGCTTTTGTCGGTATTCTTGATGCCTTTTGGGAAAGCAAAGGATTGGTCAGCCCCGAAAAGTACCGCGAATCCTGTGCACCTACCGTTCTTTTAGCACGTATGCCGAAACGTACTTATATGAACAATGAAACTTTCACGGCAAAACTGGAAATTTATCATTATGGAGAACATCCGTTAAAACGCGGAAAACTGAATTGGGAACTGAAAGATGGCAAAGGGAACACTGTAAAAAAAGGAAATATCTCAACCCCTGCTATACCCTGTGCTACTGTTGACTCTTTAGGCAAAGTAAACATCAGCCTCAACAATGTGAGTCATGCCGAAAAATTGACTTTACATACCACCCTGAATGATACCTACCATAATGAATGGGACATTTGGGTATATCCCTGCCAACAAACAGCAGCCGATGACTATGTATATGCACGCACTTATGACGAAAAAGTAAAAACAGCTTTGCAACAAGGAAAGAAAGTATTACTTATCCCCGAAAACGTTAAAGGACGCAAAACTAAATTTGCCAGCCACTTCTGGAATCCGATTATGTTCAACTGGAACCCTATGATTGTCGGGACACTCATAGACAGTAATCACCCGGCCTTTGGCGAATTCCCAACTACCTCTTATGCCGATTGGCAATGGTGGGACATTTTAAACTATGCCACCGCTATGGAACTTAATGATTTGACCGATATCACCCCCATCATACAAAGTATCGATACCTATGAATACAACCAAAAACTGGGTATTGCTTTTGAAGCACGTATAGGTAAAGGCAGCCTATTTATCTTATGTGCCGACCCGGATAAGGACATAGAGAAACGCCCTGCAATGAGACAGTTACTCCATTCTGTGAAAAACTATGTAGCATCAAAAGCATTTACTCCTGTCAAAGAGTTACAAATATATCAATTGGATGCCTTGTTTGCACCTTCTGTCAAGCACAAAAAGGGAACAAAAGACAATGCAGCCATCAAACAATTATTGAATCAATGAATATAAAAAGTATATTAACAACCTGTTTTGTGATTTGTGCCGTCCATGTGTCGGCACAAACCCCTTTATACAAACAATCTTCCGCACCTGTTGAAAGCAGAGTGAAAGATTTGCTGGGACGTATGACTGTAGACGAAAAAATCGGGCAGCTATGCTGTCCGCTAGGATGGGAAATGTATACCAAAACATCCAAGGGTGTAGTGCCTTCCGAACTATATAAAGAACGGATGAGCGCTGCACCCATCGGTTCTTTCTGGGCAGTGCTACGTGCCGATCCATGGACACAAAAGACTTTAGAAACCGGACTAAATCCCCAATCCGGTGCAAAAGCATTGAATGCATTACAGAAATATGCCGTCGACAGTACTCGCTTGGGAATTCCCATTCTCTTTGCCGAAGAATGTCCACACGGTCATATGGCCATCGGTACTACCGTCTTTCCCACTTCATTGGCACAAGCCAGCACATGGGATAAAGAGTTAATGTACAAAATGGGTGAAACAATAGCATTGGAGGCACGTTTGCAAGGGGCTAATATCGGATACGGTCCGGTATTGGACATTGCACGAGAGCCACGATGGTCACGTATGGAGGAAACTTTTGGCGAAGATCCTGTACTGACCTCTACTTTGGGAGTTGCTTTTATGAAAGGTATGCAGGGAGAAGTGCAAAATGACGGAAAACATCTTTTCTCCACCCTCAAGCATTTTGCTGCTTACGGTATCCCTGAATCCGGACACAATGGTGCACGCGCCAATATCGGTATGCGACAATTATTTTCAGACTATCTGCATCCTTTCAAGAAAGCAGTGGAAGCAGGAGCAGGCACAATCATGACTTCTTACAATTCCATTGATGGTGTTCCCTGTACGGCTAATAAATATTTACTCAGTGATATACTGCGCAAAGAATGGGGATTTAATGGCTTCGTATATTCCGATTTATCAAGTATTGAAGGCATAACCGGCGCCCGGGTTGCCCAAAATCACAAAGAAGCCTCAGTATTGGCTTTAAAGGCCGGAGTAGATATGGATTTAGGGGGAAACGCCTATGGAAAAAACCTTCGACAGGCATTAAAAGAAAAACTTATCGGTATGCAGGATATAGACAGGGCGGTTGCCAATATACTCCGTCTCAAATTCCGTATGGGATTATTCGAAAACCCGTATGTATCTCCTGAGAAAGCCGGACGGACGGTACGCTCCCGGGCACATAAGGAATTGGCACGCCAAGTAGCACGTAAAGGAGTGGTATTACTGAAAAATGAAGGTATATTGCCTTTAAGCAAACAACTGAAAAGCATTGCAGTCATCGGCCCGAACGCTGACAATATGTACAATCAGTTGGGAGATTACACAGCACCTCAGGAACGTAAAGAGATTACCACCGTTTTAGACGGCATACGAAATACCGTCTCAGCTTCCACACAGGTGACTTATGTCAAAGGATGTGCTATTCGTGACACCACCGCCCATCACATTCCTGCTGCTGTGGAAGCCGCACAAAAAGCAGATGCCGTCGTATTGGTAGTAGGCGGTTCGAGTGCCCGTGACTTCAAAACCAAATACATTGAAACCGGAGCGGCCACGGTTACTCAAGAAGAGAACCAACAATTATCCGACATGGAATGTGGAGAAGGCTATGACCGCAGCACTTTGAAGTTATTGGGATATCAAGAAAAACTGATGGAAGCTATAACCTCTACAGGAAAACCGGTAATAGTCATTTATATCCAAGGTCGTCCGCTCAATATGAATCTGGCAGCAGAAAAAGCACAAGCCTTATTGACCGCTTGGTATCCCGGAGAACAAGGAGGTGCAGCCATAGCCGATGTTTTGTTTGGAGATTACAACCCGGCCGGACGTTTACCGGTATCCATTCCTCGAAGTGAAGGGCAACTACCCCTGTTTTATTCACAAGGAGAGCAACGGTCTTATGTAGAAGAAGCCGGAACTCCACTATATGCATTCGGTTACGGTTTGAGCTATACTCAATTTGATTACAGTCACTTAAAATTGGAAAAAGGGAATTCTCCTGACATTTTGCAAAAAGTGAGTTGCACGATAACCAATATCGGTGACAGAGATGGTGAAGAGGTAGTGCAGCTCTACATCTGCGACAAAGTAGCTTCCGTATCACAAGCTCCTATCCTGTTAAAAGGATTCCGACGTATCTTTTTAAAGAAAGGAGAAAGCAAACAAGTAACCTTTACCCTGGGAAAAGAAGAGTTGTCACTTTATAATATGGAAATGAAGCAAGTAGTAGAACCGGGAGAGTTTAAAGTTATGGTCGGCACAGCTTCCAATGATATACGTCTGGATGGAGAGTTTACCCTTACGCCTTAAGGGGACTCTTCTTCTGCACACAAACCGGTTATAAATAAAAGAAAGAGACTGTCCAAAGTAACTATCATTTCATCGTTCTATCATCGATGACCGGACAGTTACTTTGGACAGTCCTCCTTCCTTATTTTCTCATTGCTCATCATCAGAAACGATTGCAATTCACGTCATCACGTTATTGAATCTTCAAAATACTTCTTTGAGACAGAATGGCAGAAGAAGCGGCCGGAGTTCCCTTGCGAGTACAATAATCAAATTCCGCAGACTTATCGCCATCAAAAGATTTCCATTTCAACTTCAACTTCACTGTTTTACCCTGTGTATCCGGCAAATCACTCAAATCAAATGCTACAAGAGCATCTGCCAACTCTCCCCACATATTACCATGTGAATTGTGGCGGAATTCTACTTCATAAGGATTAGCCGGATCTTGACTCTTCAACAAATTAACGAAATGCGGTTCAGTACGATCTCCCCATTCTGTTCTGAAGCGAAGTGTCAGATAACCATCTTCTGCAATAGTAACCCAGTCGCGCACTATTTCTACCGGATCAGTACCATACACGACATCATTTTCTTCTCCCAAATCAGGAGCAATCGGTTTAGTCAGGATACTGTCAATCCAGTTAATATGTACAGCCTTACTGTATCTGCCGCTAACCTCGTCCACTTCATCATAATTGACTAACGCTCTCACTTCCTTTTCACCAAAAGGAGATGACGCAACATTTATAGGCAACAATGTCGTGCTGTCGTCCAATTGCAGGAAAGACGAACCATCATCCACGTTTTTTACCGTTACCAATGCATTGGGTATTACTTTCCCATACCAATTGTCATTGTCATCATCCAAACAAGACTGAAACCCCATGGCAAACACAATGCCCATTCCCCAACCCAGCCACTTATTTACTTTCGAAAATACATCCATAATTATTTTTTTAAAGTTAACGAAATCAATAAACAATGTTTTCTTCTGTAATTTTAAAATGCATGCAATAAGGGAACACTGCACTCTAAAGTATTAATTTATTATAATCTCCGGTAAGAACGAAGAAGGGGCCAATAAAAATTCCCCAAAACCATGAAACTTCTCGAAAAAAGGTCTTGAGTTTTTCTATCAAAAATCGCAATGCATTCCGAGAAATTCCAATTCTTTTGAAGAAAAGATGAAGTTATACCGGTGAAGGAAAGCTGCCTATCAGCAAAGTTGATACAATCTGCTTTCACACATAACAGGTATTGCAACCTCCTATCCATGGGGATTCCGTGTGAAAGTTTTTCAGACTCAGTCACCAAAAACAGGGAGGAGTGAGACCTGTCTTATCCGCCTCGAAACGTACGTAGAGGGCTATACGAACATACGTGCAGACTTATGCGTACTAACGTGAAATCATGCACCTTCCAAAAGACAAGGACGTTTTTGGAAAAAATAACGAGTTTTTTGAGTTTCCTAAATCGTTTCATTAGCCGGACTAAACGTTTTCATTCTTTCAATTATGCCTGTCTGTCCGTCGAATTACTACAGTCTTCGGCAGCGGACTGTATGGTTCGTTGCAGTGGACCGTACAGTCTGCTACAGTGGACTGTACAGTCCATTGCCGTAGACTGTAATAATCTTCCGTTTAAAAGAACTTGGCTGACCCCGGGAAACGGCTTATTCTTCCCTTTGTTTGTGATATGATATTTAAATCCCCGAGAATAATAAGTGAGCCCAAGTTTTCAAACCGAGCCCGTTTTGACTCATCCCGGAAGAGAACAAAGAAACAGCCATCAAATATTAATTTATTTAATGGCTGTTTCTTTGTAGCGGGACCCGGGATTGAACCGGGGACCTCATGATTATGAATCATGCGCTCTAACCAGCTGAGCTATCCCGCCATCGGTTTCTTTAAAAAAGACCGCCAAGAGTGGAAGCCTCTCAACAGTCTAAAAATCTTTCTTTGTAGCGGGACCCGGGATTGAACCGGGGACCTCATGATTATGAATCATGCGCTCTAACCAGCTGAGCTATCCCGCCATCATTTCTGATTTGCGGGTGCAAAGATAGAGCTTAATTTTGAATTTCACAAGCCTATTCTAAACTTTTTCTTCATAATAATGTTTTTTATCTCAATAAATACTACATTTCAGACAATTAAAAAGCAAAAAAACAATGTATTTATTATGTGAATATAGAAAATTTGGTTTATTTTGCCTGCAGAAACTTTAAATAAGCTAACACCTATGGGAAAAGAAAAAATTCGTTTAGAATACATGTTGAAAGCCGGCTCCGGTAATGTCGTCTGGTCCATAATAAGCACCCCATCAGGCTTAGAGACTTGGTTTGCAGATAAAATAACATTCAAAGATAAAGTATTCACCTTCAAATGGGGTAAAACGGAAAGTCGCGAAGCAGAAGTAATAAACTTCAGAACGAACAGTTTCATACGGTTTCATTGGCTGGATGATGAAGAGCCGAAAGCTTACTTCGAACTGAAAATGGTATATAACGAACTGACCGGAGACTATATGCTGGAAGTTACAGATTGGGCAGAACCCGATGAAAAAGAGGACGTTAAAGAGCTGTGGGACTCTGAAATAGAAAAGTTGAAACGAGTAAGTGGACTGTAATTCTTTAAAAATATTCAAAACATAACTCTGCTCTCCATTTTTTATGCTAATTTTGTACCTTGATAGTTGCACAAAATGGAATAATGCTACGCATAAAAAAATTAGATATATTTATCCTTAAGAGCTTTTTGATGCTCTTTATTGGAACTTTTTTCATTTGTCTCTTCATCTTCATGATGCAGTTCTTATGGCGATATGTAGATGAATTGGTGGGAAAAGGTCTGGAGATGAGTGTATTGGCTCAGTTCTTTTTTTACTCGGCCCTTACATTGATACCCTTGTCATTACCCTTAGCCATCCTGTTGGCTGCACTGATGACATTCGGCAATTTCGGAGAACGCTATGAATTGCTATCTATGAAAGCAGCAGGTATCCCTCTGCTGCGAATTATCCGTCCCCTCGTATTTTTCTGTCTGTTTCTCAGTTGTATCTCTTTCTACTTTCAGAATGTAGTTGCGCCAAAAGCCCAGATGAAATTGTGGACATTATTGGTATCCATGAAGCAGACTTCACCAGAACTTGACATCCCGGAAGGAGTCTTTTATGATGAAATCGAAGGATATAATATATATGTAAAGCAGAAAGACCGCAAAACAGGAATGCTGAAAGATATACTCATCTACAACTTCTCCGATGGATTTGAGAATGCACATATCATTTGGGCTTCAGAAGGCAAGATGGAGATGACTGCCGACAAACAGCATCTTTATCTTCATTTATATAATGGTGAACAGTTTGAGAATTTGAAATCGCAAAGCATTTCTTCGAATAATGTTCCCTACCGACGCGAAACTTTCAGAGAAAAACATACTATTATTGAATTCGACGGAGGTTTCAACATGGTTGACGGAAGTTTCCTTAGCGACCGTTCGGACAGCAAAAACATGGTAGAAATCAGTCATTCTATTGACTCTTTGACTTTTCGGGGAGACAGTATCGGACGAAGCCTCTATTCGGAAATTAAATCGTCTGCTTACCGAGACATTGATTTGACCAAGAAGGACTCTGTCAAAATGATAGAAAGCCACATGACCATTATTAACGCAGACAGTTTATTCAGCTCGTATACTTTATCCGAAAAGGATAAAACGCTGGGCAATGCTGCCGAGAGAGCTGAATCTCTTGCTTCGGAATGGAACATGAAAAGTTACCCTACCACGGATGTAGACAACAATATCCGCAAGCACAAAGCAGACTGGCACAAGAAAATCACTCTTTCACTTAGTTGTATGATTTTCTTTTTCATCGGCGCACCATTGGGAGCTATTATCCGAAAAGGCGGATTGGGTATGCCGGTGGTTATTTCCGTATTGATCTTCGTAATCTATTATATCATTGACTCCGGTGCTACGCGTGTGGCAAAAAGTGGTGAAATGGATATGGTATTGGGAGTATGGATGAGTACGCTGGTTTTGGCACCATTAGGTGCTTTCTTCACCTACAAGTCCAATAATGATTCTGTGGTGTTCAATGCCGAAGTATATATCAACTTCTTCCGCATGCTGTTGGGGTTACGTCCGTCACGCCATGTATTTAAAAAAGAAGTTATCATAGAAGACCCGGATTATCCGAATATCCTGGCCCGGCTCGATGACTTGTGTAATGAATGTCAGATATATGACACCGAACATAAATTGTCAGGTGCTCCCAATTATTATCGTATATTCACCAATAGCGGACATGACGATAAAATTGCCAGAATCAGCGAGAAAATGGAGCACCTCATAGAAGAACTTTCGAATAGTAAAGACGGCACATTGCTGAACTTTATGAATAAATACCCCATCCTGTCTACTAAGGCTCACAAGAGTCCGTTCGACAACCGATGGCTGAACTTGCCGGCAGGTCTCATATTCCCAATAGGTGTATTCTTTTATTTCCGTATCTGGCGCTTCCGCCTGAGACTGGACAAAGATTTGAAGAATATCATAAAGACCAGCCGCGAAATTCAAGATAGAATAAAAAATGAATCATTTATAATTTGACTATGGAAGATTTCAAACTGAATACCATTGAAGAAGCAATAGCAGACTTCCGTGAAGGTAAATTTATCATTGTAGTAGACGATGAAGACCGTGAAAACGAAGGTGACTTCATTATCGCTGCCGAAAAGATAACTCCCGAAAAAGTGAACTTCATGCTAAAAGAAGGTCGCGGTGTGCTATGCGCCCCTATTACATTGGAGCGTTGCGCCGAGTTGGAACTTGAAAAACAAGTTAGTAACAATACCTCTATATTAGGAACTCCTTTCACAGTCACCATCGACAAATTGGAAGGCTGCACAACCGGCGTCTCGGCTCATGACCGTGCCGCTACGATTCAGGCATTGGCTGACCCAAATTCAACTTCCGCTACTTTCGGACGTCCGGGACATATCAATCCTTTGTATGCACAAAATAAAGGTGTATTGAGACGTGCGGGACATACTGAAGCGGCTGTCGACATGGCACGTCTGGCAGGACTTCAGCCTGCTGCAGCCCTTATCGAGATAATGAACGAAGACGGCTCGATGGCTCGTATGCCTCAGCTGATTGAAAAGGCCCGAAAGTTTAACCTGAAAATCATTGCCATCCGTGACCTCATTGCTTATCGCCTGAAAAGTGAATCCCTGGTAGAAAAAGGTGTAGAAGTAGACATGCCTACCGAATACGGTCACTTCCGTCTGATTCCTTTCCGTCAGAAAAGCAACGGCTTGGAACATATTGCCATCATTAAAGGCGAAATAAAAGAAGGAGAACCGGTATTGGTACGCGTACACTCTTCATGCGCCACCGGTGATATTTTCGGTTCCATGCGTTGCGATTGCGGCGAGCAGTTGCACAAGGCTCTCCAAATGATAGAAAAAGAAGGCAAAGGAGCAGTAGTGTATCTGAATCAGGAAGGAAGAGGAATCGGCCTGATGGAAAAGATGAAAGCTTATAAACTGCAAGAAGACGGTATGGACACCGTGGATGCCAATATCTGTCTCGGTCATCAGGCCGACGAACGCGACTATGGTGTAGGAGCCGAAATACTACGCAGCATCGGCATCACCAAAATGCGTCTTCTCACTAATAATCCCGTAAAACGAGTCGGTTTGGAATCCTACGGCTTATCTGTAGTAGAAAACATCCCCATCGAAACAACGCCCAATAAATACAATGAACGATATCTGAAAACAAAAAAAGACAGAATGGGGCACACTTTACACTTTAGCAAATAATATTTCTACATATCGGGCAAAATCATATCTTTTTTAATATGATTTTGCCCGATTCACTTTCATAATTGAGATATAATAACTTATTTTGCAGCAAGTAAACTTAAACACATAAAAAACAATAGCAATGAACCAATTATCAGACCGCCTGAATCGTTTGTCTCCATCAGCAACGCTGGCAATGTCACAAAAAAGTAGTGAGTTAAAAGCTCAAGGAGTTGATGTAATTAACCTGAGCGTGGGTGAACCGGATTTCAATACCCCCGACCATATCAAAGAAGCAGCGAAGAAAGCAGTAGATGATAACTTCTCAAGATACTCTCCCGTGCCGGGATATCCTGCACTTCGCAATGCTATTGTGGCCAAGCTGAAAAATGAAAACGGACTGGACTATACTGCAACGCAAATTTCTTGTGCCAACGGAGCCAAGCAATCGGTTTGCAACACCATCATGGCTTTAGTCAACAGCGGTGACGAGGTTATCGTTCCGGCTCCTTATTGGGTAAGTTATCCTGAAATGGTAAAACTGGCAGACGGTACTCCTGTGATTGTAGCAGCCGGTATCGAACAAGACTTTAAAATCACTCCGGCTCAACTCGAAACAGCTATTACCCCCAAGACCAAAGCTATTATTCTTTGTTCACCGTCTAATCCGACAGGCTCTGTTTACAGCAAAGAAGAGTTGGCCGGCCTGGCAGCAGTATTGGCAAAGCATCCTCAGGTATATGTGATAGCAGATGAAATCTACGAGCACATCAATTACATCGGCAAGCACGAAAGCATTGCCCAATTCCCTGAAATCCATGACCGTGTGATTATCGTGAACGGTGTGTCGAAGGCGTATGCAATGACCGGATGGAGAATCGGTTTCATTGCCGGTCCCGAATGGCTGGTCAAAGCAGTGAATAAACTGCAAGGACAGTACACATCAGGTCCTTGCTCTGTTTCTCAGAAAGCCGCCGAAGCTGCATACACAGGAACTCAAGCTCCGGTGGAAGAAATGCGTAAAGCATTCGAACGCCGTCGTGACCTGATTGTAAAGTTGGCTAAAGAAATACCGGGATTTGAAGTAAACAACCCACAAGGTGCTTTCTACCTGTTCCCAAAATGTGATTCATTCTTTGGAAAAGCAGCGGGTGACCGACAAATCAACAATTCGGATGATTTAGCCATGTATCTGCTCGAAGTGGGTCATGTGGCTTGTGTAGGCGGTGCTTCATTCGGTGCTCCCGAATGTATTCGTATGAGCTATGCCACTTCCGATGAAAATATTGTTGAAGCAATGCGCCGCATTAAAGAAGCATTGGCTGAACTGAAATAACCGTTCATATCCCCATCAAATAAAATGGCTGCTCTCATTGAGAACAGCCATTTTTCTTTTTAAACCTTGACGGATTGTATTATCCCTGGCTAATAGCTTCTGAAGGGCATACATCAGCGCAAGTTCCGCATTCTGTACACATGTCAGGATTGATAGAATACTTATCACCTTCAGAAATTGCTCCTACCGGGCATTCATCGATACAAGTACCGCAAGCGATACAATCGTCACTAATTACGTAAGCCATTTTCTTTAAATATTAAATTATTAGTACTAATTGATGGAACAAATATACAGCTTTTATCCATTAGTTGTCATATAGACATTACAATATTACACTAATTTGTATTTAATCTAAATACGTTTACTTTGTCATTGCCTGATACATAACTTGTTGGATACGTGGACGAATATTTAACCTCATCAACTGTTTATGGTCAAAGGGACGGGGATAAATACGATTACTCAGAAAAACAAAGACTAATTTATTCTTCGGATCAGCCCATGCACATGTACCCGTAAAACCGGTGTGTCCCACTACCTCTGCCGGAGCCTCGGCAGCACAAGGACTCTTTGCCTCATTTTTCTTGTCAGGTTTGTCAAATCCGAGTCCTCTACGACTTATCTTAGAAGTGTGAGTAAGGAACAAGTCACAAGTTTCCTTGCTCAGATAGCGTACTCCTTCATATACTCCACCGTCTATCAGCATCTGATACACCTTAGCCACATCACCGGCCGTAGAAAACAATCCGGCATTACCCGATACCCCGCCCAAGAATGCTGCCGACTCATCATGCACATACCCCTGCAACATACCTCCTTTACGCAGATAATCAGCTTTCACAGTAGGCACTATTTCATCTTTAGCAAAACGGCGCAAAGGCAGAAATAAAGTATGCTCCATCTTCATCGGTTTATAAAATTCTTTTTGAAGAAAAATATTCATCGGTATCTTTGTTATATTCTCCACTATCTCTCTCAGCAATATGAAATTCAAATCACTATAACGATACCTCCTGTCTTTCAAAGGCACTCCGGCTATTTGTTGCAACACCGAATCACGAAAAGAACGATGCAGATACATACTATCTGACACCAATAAAGGATAATCCGATGAAAAAACTTTCGACACCAGTTCTTTCTTATATCCGAAATGATCAATGACAAACAGGCGTGTATCTATCTGTCTATGATGGCCGGCATCCGGTCTCGTCCTATAAAAAGCTCCCGTATAGCTTTCTTCATCTATCGCTTTCTTATAGAACGGCCAAAATGCAGGCAGCCCGGACTGATGCATCAATAATTCTTCAATAGTGATACGCTCCTTACCTGTCCCCTTCAGCACAGGAATATAATCTGAGACACGATCAGTCAATCCGAACTTCCCGTTATCATACAGTTTCATGACAGCCAACAGAGTGGCGGTAGTTTTGGTCAGCGAAGCCAAATCATATAAATTATCAGCCTCAACTTCCTTAGACTTTTCATAAGTAAAGGTTCCGAAACATTTATCATATACCGGCACCCCATCTTTCAAAATCAAAATCTGACAACCGGGATAAGCCTTCGCTTTGATTCCCTCAAGGGCTATCTCGTCTATTCCCTTCAATACAGCAGAGCTCATGCCATAATCTTCAGGTTTGTAAATGCGAGAAACCTTAGGACTCATGGTTACTCCGTCACCCGGTTTGAATAAATCGGAAACTGCCACAGACAGACGTCCGTCCGCCACGGCTCTTCCCGCCATTACATCTGCCACCTGACGCTGAATTTCAAGCTCATTCGTATGTCCCAACACAACTGCTGCTGCTTTTTTCCAACATACCTCCATATCCGACATAGTCTTCAAAGGCATCAGATATACATAAACAACAGGCAGGCTGTCGGGCAGTTTTTCCAACATCGGCTTATACTTATTATAATCATTAGAGTTAATGACTACAATGACACGCTGGCTGTTTACCAACTCTTTCCTAATAGCTGACATCGAATCGGATGTTGCCATAATACGCCTCAGAGGTAAATACTGTTTCAAGCGACTGTAGAACTCAAGTCCGGAGGAAGGCTTTCCGATATTCAATACTGTAGTGCCGCGCAACTTGGCATCCAGAGGCAAAACCCCGCCGGTATTATTGACAACGGTAATGGCTGCTTTCTGCAAACGGCTAATTAATTCTGCCACTTCCGTACGATTCAATCGTTTATCAAGTCCCGATATCTGAACATGAGGCTTTGTCTTTAGCCCTAAAGCATATTTATAAGTTAATACCTTGCGACATTTCTCTGTTATCTCCTTTTCAGAAAGCCAGCCACTTTTTACGGCTTCCAATACTCCGTTCAGTTCTCTTTTCAGATTGCGAGGAGCCAACAACAAATCATTACCCGCCTTCAACGCTTTAGCACACAGGTTCTCATTTTGAGAAACCCCTTTCATTTCGAGTGCATCTGTAAACACCAATCCTCGGAAACCCAACTCCCGACAAAGCAGATTGTCAATAACATGAGCAGACAATGAAGCCGGATTCTTTCCCAATTCAGGAACTTCCAGATGACCGGCCATAATCCCTCCCAATCCGGCATGGATCACCTCCTTAAACGGGTAAAGTTCAATACTGTCCAAACGGGCACGGTCAAAATTCAGCACAGGCAACGCCTTATGAGAATCCACTTCCGTATCTCCATGTCCCGGAAAATGCTTGGCTACAGAAAGTACTCCTCCATCCTCCAATCCACGAGAATATGCAACCACTTTTTGAGCAACGTTTTTAGGATCACCGCCAAAAGAGCGAGTATTGATGACAGGGTTGCGCGGATTAATATCCACATCGGCAACAGGAGCAAAATTAATCTGTACACCTATTTCTTTGCACTGACGGGCAACTTCCTTACCATATTCATAAAGCAATTGATTATCCTGAATACAGCCCAATACCCTGTTGCGGGGAAAACGGGGAGTATTCTTCAGCCTCATCGCCAATCCCCATTCGCCGTCAAAAGCAATAAACAAAGGTACTTTCGATAATTCTTGTGCGTAGTTGGTCAGTATTGCCTGATTCCCCACCTGTCCGCCGGAGAACAGCAAACCGCCCACCTTATATTCCTTAACAGCATTATATATGTTCGCCCGGTTAGACTGCGTATTGAGAGGAGCGACTGTATGTATAAATAACTGTCCTATTTTCTCTTTCAAACTCATTTCCGACAATTGCTTCTCCACCCATTCACGACATTCCGCACTGTCAGCCCCACCTCTTCTCAAAACATTAGGCACTTGCTGGGCATACAAAGAAAGCCCGAATATACATAATACATATAGTAAAATGATTTTCTTCATTCGATTACAGTTAAGTCACTCTTTTTTTATTATTTCACATTCTTCTTTACTCTACGCTTTTAAAGCGTTTATTGCCCAAATGTACTCAAAAAAGAAAAAGCTGCCAACTATATCAGATAAAAATATATGAAATTATATTTGGTTGTATGGCGAAAAACCACTAATTTTGCACCGCTTTCGCGCAATCGCTGTCAAAGAAGAGTTACTTGATATGTTGCGTTGTAACGATAAACAATTTAAAATCAAAAGAAATGGATTTAATTAAAATTGCTGAAGAAGCATTTGCTACTGGCAAACAGCATCCTTCATTCAAAGCTGGTGATACTATTACAGTGGCATACCGTATCGTTGAAGGTAGCAAGGAACGTGTACAGTTGTACCGTGGTGTTGTTATCAAAATCGCTGGACATGGTAACAAAAAACGTTTCACCGTTCGTAAAATGTCTGGAACTGTAGGTGTTGAACGTATCTTCCCTATCGAATCTCCGGCTATCGACAGTATTACTGTTAACAAAGTTGGTAAAGTTCGTCGCGCTAAATTGTATTATTTACGTGCTCTTACCGGTAAGAAGGCTAGAATTCAAGAAAAAAGAGTTAACGCGTAAGACTTATTATCCCTACATAAAAAAGGAACGTTTCCATCAGGAGCGTTCCTTTTTTATTTCATATAACTAAATCTCTTTAGCGGTGCATGAAACATCAAGGCATAAAAAAAGGAGCAACGCCTTGCTCCAACCTTTGTTAACCTTAAATCTAATACTATGAAAAACACAGTGCAAAGGTACGGACTTTTATGAAATAAGCAAATAAAACAAGAAAAAAAAGTATGCTTTCTAACATGTTTTAATGTATTTCACCACTTTTATTAAGAAGTATTTTCATGTCAGGCAACAGGTGCCAATATTACAGTTTTATTTCTAAATTTATATTAAACAGAAGCCATTTTCAATATTAAAAGTTAAAACAACAATATAAAAAGCATGTTGCAAAACATATTTTGCTCATTTGGTGTTATCTTTGCAGAGTAATAAAAGAAAAGAAAAAGGTTTTAAGGATTAACCAGTTCTCCAAACGGGAGAACACAAAAGATGTAATTATGGAAATGAAAAGAACAAATGACACAATCGAGATGTTGCAGTATCAGTTGAAAAGATACAAAGCAATGAGAAAGGGAGCTGCATGCCAATCTTTGCAGTACAAACTTCACAAATTAATGAGCCAACAGGCTAATGCCTAATGGCTTTACCATTGAGAACACAAGTTTATAATTTATAATAATGAAAAGAATGTTTCCCCTGAAATGAGGAAACATTCTTTTTTTTATATCTATCCCATTTATCCAATAAGGAACTCAGTCAGACCGGAGAAAGCATAAATAAGGCACAAACAAAAGAGACCATCCTGAATTCATATTCAGAACAGCCTCCTCTCCATAAAGTATACGTTAAATATATATTATTTATAAAGATGGAACATCCGATCCATCAACTGCCATTTTTCAGCTGAAGAAGCTCCGGGTTCTGCCTGTTGAAAAACAGACATATAGTTTTCCCATTCTTCCTGACGGGGCAATGTGGCCATTTTAGCCATAGCTGTATCCCAATCGAAATCAAGCGGAGTCTCCACTATCATAAACAAACTAGTGCCATGAATATAAATCTCCATTTCCAGAATACCCACCTCACGGATTGCTGCCAAAGTCTCCGGCCACACCTCTTCTTCAGAGTGACGTTTCCGATATTCTGCAATCAATGCCGGGTCATCTTTCAAATTCAACATCTGGCAATAACGCTTTACCGGACCGTGATATTCCCGAATTTTATATCCTTGTGTTTTGTTTTCCATCAGATATCTCTTACTTCCCAACCTAATGCACTTGCTCCCAAAACAGCAGCATCAGCATCTTTCAATTCTGAAATCAACAGCTTAGTCTTTCCGGCATAAATTTTCAGGATATTATCATCAATAGCCTTTTGAATAGGTTTCATGATATAATCACCCGACTTTGCCAAACCACCAAACAGAATAATTGCTTCGGGGCTGGAGAATGCAATGAAATCAGCCAAAGCCTCACCCAAAATGCGTCCGGTATATTCAAAGATATCTTGTGCCAGTTTATCACCTCTTACGGCAGCGTCAAATACGTCTTTCGACACAATTTCTTCAGCCGGAATATCTCTTAACAAAGAAGGTTCGGGACGTGCAACCAAGAATTCACGAGCTGTGCGTGCCACACCGGTAGCTGAGCAATAAGTTTCCAAGCAACCTTTACGACCGCAACCGCATTGGCGTCCGTTTTCACGACGCACGATAACATGTCCGAGCTCGCCTGCAAAACCATCATGTCCATACACCAACTGACCATTTACTACAATACCACTACCTACACCGGTACCTAAAGTAATCATGATGAAATCTTTCATACCACGGGCAGCACCGTATGTCATTTCACCGATAGCAGCGGCATTAGCATCATTGGTCAGGGCTGTGGGAACACCTATTTTTTCTTCAAACAAAGCAGCCAAAGGTATAACACCTCTCCAAGGCAAATTGGGAGCAAATTCAATGGTACCATTGTAGTAATTTCCGTTAGGAGCACCTACACCCATACCTTTGATTTTCTCTACTCCGCCAAAAGATTCGATTAAGGGGCGTAACTTTGTACATACAGCTTCTACATAATCTTCTATCTTGGAGTATGACTGTGTTTTAACTGAATCGGTAGCCAATACGTTACCACGTGAATCTACAACACCAAAAACTGTATTAGTCCCGCCGATGTCCATACCTACAACGTAGGGTTTTTCCATGCCTGTTACCATGATATGTATAATTTAGGGTTAGTTATTGGGAACAAATGTACTGAATGCGAAAAAAGGGAGCAAATTTTTTTTCAATTATTTCGTGTATCCATGCAACTTTTCACAGAGCAGGTACGTCTAACTATTCAAACACGAATAAATTTCATCGGTTATGATACATTTAGAGAATATCAACAAAACCTATCACAACGGAGCGCCTTTGCACGTTTTGAAAGGCATCAACCTCGATATAAAAAGAGGTGAGTTTGTGTCTATTATGGGCGCCTCCGGTTCCGGTAAATCTACCTTATTAAATATATTGGGGATTTTAGACAACTATGATTCGGGCAATTACTACCTGAATGATGTATTGATTAAGAACCTTAGTGAAACAAAAAGCGCAGAATACCGGAATCGCATGATTGGTTTCATATTCCAGTCTTTCAACCTTATTTCTTTTAAGAATGCAATGGAAAATGTAGCTCTCCCATTATTCTATCAAGGCATGAGTCGAAAAAAAAGAAACCAGCTTGCCATGGAATATTTGGAAAAACTCGGACTGAAAGAATGGGCACATCACATGCCTAACGAACTTTCGGGAGGACAGAAACAACGTGTAGCCATCGCCCGCGCATTGATTTCAAAACCGCAAATCATTTTGGCAGACGAACCCACAGGAGCACTCGACAGTAAGACATCGGTAGAGGTGATGCAGATATTAAAGGATTTACATGAAAAAGAGGGCTTAACCATCGTGGTTGTCACCCACGAGAGTGGCGTTGCCAACCAAACCGACAAGATTATCCATATCAAAGACGGTCTTATCGAACGCATCGAAGAAAATCTCAACCATGATTCTTCTCCTTTTGGGAAGAACGGTTTCATGAAATAACAGCACACACATATGATAGACATTATTCAAGAAATATACGGAACCATAAAGCGCAACAAACTGCGCACGTTCCTCACCGGTTTTGCCGTAGCGTGGGGCATCTTCATGCTCATTGTGCTGCTTGGAGCCGGCAATGGACTAATCAATGCCTTTGAGAGCAACGCCGGCGGACGGGCGCTGAACTCCATGAAAGTCTACCCGGGATGGACTAACAAACCTTTTGACGGGTTAAAGGAAGGCAGAAGTATCAAGCTGACAGAAAAGGATATGGAGATTACAGGCAACTTTAAAGACAATGTTACTGCCGTAGGTGCCACCATAGAGCAAAGCAGCGTAAACTTAAGTTACGGAGAAGATCACGTCTCTCTTTTGCTGGAAGGCGTAACGCCCGAATATCTGCATATCGATGCCATCTCTATAAAGACAGGACGTTTCATCAACGCCCCCGATATCAAAGAAAAACGGAAAGTAATCCTTTTGCATGAGAAGACGGTAGAAATGCTTTTCGGTAAGAAAGATGCAAATGTCATCGGAAAGTATGTAAACGCCAGTGGCCTGGCCTACCAAGTAATAGGAGTCTATACAGATATGGGCAACTACTCTCCCTCAGCCTACATTCCATTCACAACTCTGCAACTGATATACAATAAAGGCGATAAATTGGAAACTTTAGTATTCCTGACACAAAACTTACCCACCGAAAAAGCCAACGAAGATTTCGAGAAGCAATACCGGCAAGCCATCGGCAACCATCAGCGCTTTGACCCGACAGACCGCGGAGCAATATGGATTTCCAACCGGTTCACTCAATATTTACAGCAACAGAAGGGCAACAACATTTTGCACACTGCTATTTGGGTAATCGGCATCTTCACCCTGTTGAGCGGAATTGTGGGTGTAAGCAACATCATGCTGATTACAGTCAAAGAACGTACCCGCGAGTTCGGCATACGCAAGGCATTGGGAGCCAAACCAGTCTCTATCCTCTGGCTGATTATTGCAGAAAGCGTAGCTATCACCACTTTCTTTGGATATATAGGCATGGTGGCAGGTATTGCCGTTACCGAATACATGAATGCGGTAGCAGGAGAGCAAGTGATGGACATCGGTGTAGCTTCGGCTACCGTATTCCTGAATCCCACCGTGGGGTTGAATATTGCTATTCAGGCCACCCTTACCCTGATAATAGCCGGCACATTGGCGGGATTCTTCCCGGCACGTAAAGCCGTTATGATTCGTCCTATTGAAGCACTTAGAGCAGATTAATATGATAAGAATAGACATAGACAGATGGGAGGAAATACTCATCACCATCACGAGAAACAAAACAAGAAGCCTGTTGACCGCCTTCGGTGTTTTTTGGGGCATTTTTATGTTAGTTGCCCTGATGGGCGGCAGTCAGGGAATGCAGGACATGCTGGCATCCCAGTTCGACGGATTCGCTACCAATTCCGGTTTTATGGGAACCAACCAAACCAGCAAGGCTTATAAAGGCTTCCGAAAAGGACGCTGGTGGGATTTAGAAAATAAAGATGTAGAGCGCGTTCGCCGGGCAATCCCTGAAATTGACGTAGTAACCCCCACCATAGCCAAATGGGGCATGACAGCACTTTATAAAGAAAATAAGATTAATTGTACCCTCAAAGGCGTATATCCCGAATATACGAATATAGAGGAACCGGTCATCGTACAAGGACGTTTTATCAATATGGTAGATGTAAAAGAGCGTAGAAAAGTTTGTGTCATCGGCAAGCGTATCCACGAAACTTTATTCCCGAAAGGTGATAATCCATGTGGCAAGTTCCTGAGCATTAACGGAATTTACTATCAAATAATCGGAATCAGCACCACTGCCGGCAATATGAGTCTGCAGGGAAATGCACTTACCAGCATCACCATTCCTTTCACCACCATACAGCAGAACTATAACTTCGGACAGAAAATCCAATTACTATGCTACACGGCCAAACCGGGATATTCCATTTCCGAGATAGAGAAGAAGGTAGATAAAGTGATAAAACAAGCACACCTTATCCATCCCGATGACAAACAAGCCTTGGTGACTGTAAATGCAGAAGCAATGTTCAGCATGATAGACAACCTGTTTAAAGGCATCAAGATTTTGAGCTGGATGGTCGGATTGGGAACATTATTGGCAGGCGCCATCGGTGTAAGTAATATTATGATGGTGACAGTCAAAGAACGTACGACCGAGATAGGCATTCGCCGTGCCATCGGTGCCAAGCCCAGAGACATTATGAACCAAATTCTTTCCGAAAGTATGGTATTGACCATCATTGCCGGCATGTCGGGCATCTGTTTTGCCGTGTTTATCTTGCAAATGATGGAGATAGGAACTGCCCATTCGGACACGCCGGCGCATTTCCAGATTAGTTTCTGGATGGCCATCGGAGCCTGCATCCTGTTGATGATCCTCGGCACACTGGCAGGACTGGCACCTGCCTACCGCGCCATGGCCATCAAACCGATAGAAGCTATCCGGGACGAATAATCTGCCCGACAACCCGACACATAAATAAATCCAATGAAGTAAAAACAATAAAACAAACAGATATGAAAAAGTATGTAAAGATTGCGTTACTAGTCATCGTAGCCCTCATTTTCTTGGGAACTTTTGTCTTCCTCTATCAGAAGTCACAACCCAAAGAAACTGTGTACAACACAGAAAAAGCCGAAATAGCCGACTTAAAGAGAACCACCGTTGCCACCGGTAAGATAGAACCGAGAGATGAAATCTTGATTAAACCGCAGATTTCGGGCATCATCGACGAGGTATATAAAGAAGCCGGACAAACAGTAAAGAAGGGTGAAGTAATAGCCAAAGTAAAGGTTATTCCCGAACTGGGACAACTGAACTCTGCCGAAAGCCGGGTGCGTCTGGCAGAAATCAATGCCAAACAGGGAGAAATAGATTTTGCCCGCATGCAGAAGCTATATACCGACAAACTGATAAGCAGCGAAGAATTTGAAAAGAGCGAAGTGGCTGTCAAACAAGTGCGCGAAGAACTTCAAACGGCCAAAGATAATCTTGAAATCATTAAAGAAGGCATCACTAAGAACAGTGCTTCATTCAGCAGCACACTCATCCGTTCCACCATCGACGGATTGATTCTGGATGTGCCCGTAAAAGCAGGAAACTCAGTTATCATGAGTAATACCTTCAATGACGGTACAACGATTGCTACCGTTGCCAACATGAACGACTTAATCTTCCGCGGAAACATAGACGAAACAGAAGTAGGCCGTCTACGCGAAGGAATTCCAGTCAAAATTACGCTAGGCGCCTTGCAGAATATGATTTTTGATGCACAACTGGAGTATATTTCCCCGAAAGGTGTAGAGGAAAATGGCGCCAACCAGTTTGAAATAAAAGCGGCTATCACCGTCCCCGACAGCGTTACCGTTCGTTCGGGCTATAGCGCCAATGCCGAAATCGTATTGCAGCACGCCGACAAAGTTCTGGCTGTGCCCGAAAGTACCGTCGAATTCAGCGGAGACTCTACATTCGTGTATGTACTGACCGACAGCGTTCCGCAACAGACATTCACCCGCAAGCAGGTGACTACCGGAATGAGTGACGGAATAAAGATAGAAATCAAAAACGGCTTGCAGGCCAATGATATCGTACGTGGAACTAAAAAAGACAAATAAGGATGAAAGCTAAAATACTGACCCTGATAGTGGCTACCGCATCTTGCCTCCCCTCTTTCGCACAAGAGGAATGGGACTTGCGGAAATGCATTGACTATGCCATCGAACACAATTTAAGCATTAAACAACAGGAAGCCACACGCGACCAGAATGCTGTGGAACTGAACACTGCCCGATGGAGCCGTCTGCCCAACCTCAACGGAAATGTGGGACAATCATTCAACTTCGGCCGAGCTCTTCAGGCGGACAACACTTATGGCAACCGCAACACCCAAAACACCAATTTCTCATTGGGAACCAATGTACCGTTATTCACCGGTTTGCAGATACCCAACAACATAGCTCTCTGTAAGCTGAACCTGAAAGCTGCCATTGAAGACTTGAATAAAGCCAAGGAAGATATCAGCATACAGGTTACTTCCTCTTATCTTCAAGTTCTCTTTGATGAAGAACTGGCAAAGATAGCACACAGCCAAGTGGAACTGAGCCGTGAGCAATTGAAACTGAAGACCGCTTTCTTTGAGAATGGCAAAGCATCCGAAGCAGAAGTATATGATGCACGCTCACGTGTGGCACAAGACGAGATGTCTGCCGTACAAGCTGACAATAATTACCGGTTAGCCCTTCTGGATTTAAGCCAGCTATTGGAGCTTCCCACACCGGACGGTTTCCGCATCGCATCTCCCAAGGTAGATGATAATTTCAATTCGCTTTCGCTGCCTGAAGATATCTACGCCGATGCCGTTCTCACCAAGCCGGGCATAAAAGCTGCACAATATCGCTTGCAAGGTGCATCCAAGAATATACGCATTGCCCAGAGCAACTGGTATCCGCAATTAAGTTTCGGAGCCGGACTGGGTACCAGTTATTATAAGATTGCCGGAGAAGAAAATGTTTCTTTCAACAGTCAATGGCACCAAAACTTCAATAAATATTTCCAGTTCTCGCTCAGCATCCCGTTGTTCAACCGCTTTGAGACCCGCAACCGAGTAAAGATGGCACGCATCCAACGCACTGCCCTGTCATGGAAACTGGAAGAAAGCAAGAAATTATTATTCAAAGAAATCCAGCAGGCCTATTACAATGCCGTAGCCGCCGAAAGTAAATTCAAGAGTAGCCGCACGGCAACCGAATCTGCCGAAGCCTCTTTCCGACTGATGAGTGAAAAATATGCCAATGGAAAAGCAACTGCCACGGAATACAATGAGATGCGTACCAATTGGATGAAAGCCACATCGGATATGGTACAAGCTAAATATGACTATCTGTTCAGGAGCAAAATCCTGGACTTCTATAAAGGAATACCGCTGACACTGGAATAATTCAAATTCATCCACAAACAATCCATATTCTGCCACCTACGCTAACAAAAAGCAAAATATGGATTGTTTTCATAATTTTACCTTCCCAATTTATCCGATCGTGTACTCTAGGGACATATCTAACTTATCATTCAACAGGACATCCGCCATAAGCCCGCAGGTATATATGTATTCATATCCAAATTCATCGGGTTGGTATGAACAAGATCAGTGCAACTGCAAGCAGAAGCCCGGTCAGCACAAAAGCCCATATATTCATTACCCGTGACTCGGCCTGTAACCGGTAATTATCTGCCAACACCCGATAGGCATCCACTTTCCATACCAGCATTCCATCTTCGGCCGATACTGTATTGGAAGAGAGCAGTTCTCCCGGCATAGACAGTTCAAACTTTATCTGATATTCAAATAATTGTGTAGCGATGCATTTTTCTTCAAACAATTGCTCCATCTGCCGGGCATAGTCTTTATATAAGTTGCCGAAAACGGCAGTCTGATACCTTTTGTCCAGCAATCTGCATATATACTCCGGCGAGCATTCCATTTCTTTCTTCCTATTCCCATCGCTGCGGAAGATTTCCTCTTTGTCCTTCTCCAGTCTCGACAGATAGGTCAATTCAGCCGGGGTCTTTTTCAGAAAGTGTTCTACTATCCCATAGCTCATTTCAAACTGAGTATGATAGAACCATTCAAGGAAACGCTGCTCTGTGTCTTCCAAGCTGTTTATCAGCTCCACTCCATTCATTCCTGCATAACCGTCCGCTTTTCCCTGCAACAAAAAGAGCTGTTCGGCTTTACTCAGGTACTTATCCATCGGTATAGGTCCTTTATCTTTTATCTCCTGAAAATCACAGGTATAAGTATAGTAAGTATAAAACCAACGAAAATGTTTTTCCAGTTTTTCCTCCGGAACTGCCAATGGACGCATCCACTTTTCCTTTGCCGAAAAGAAATCCATGCCTTCCAAGCCGTTCCGTGTTTTGCATGCCTTAAGATTCAGTTTTCCGGTTTCTCCAAAGAAGTCCGTCTCGATGCATGAATCCAATTCTTCCACTTCCCAATCTTTTCCCAACCGAAACAAAAACGGATTATGGTTACTGTCTCCGGCCAAGAAAGCAGAATCGGCGAGTGCCCATACTTCCTTTTCCACCGTTCCGTCCTTGTGAACGCGCGTCACCATTTGATAATTGGTGGAACATGATGCCAATATCGTCAATAAGGCTACCATTACTATGTTCATTCTCTTTTTCATATCGCACTCATTTTAATGGTTGTTACTCATAAATTGATGTATCAATCGCTTTTGTCCGTGTTGCTTAGCCTTCCGTGCTTTCCACATTTCGGACAGACAGGCACTCTTTTCCTTTAGGCTCATGTCTGCGTTCCGGTCTGCCGGCCATTCTGATAAACGGCGGTACAAAGGAGAAGCATTTAACACGGCATCCCGTGTGCCCGCATTGGAAGAAACGGAATAGAAGACAGTCTCATGCACCATAAAGCAAAGCAAGAAACCGGCAGCCACGGCCGAAGCCCAAGCCATGAATTTTCTGTGCTCCTTTCTTTTTCGGGGAGTCCGGGCTACTTTTTGGAGAATATTCCGAGTCAAGTCATCCGGTCTTGTCAGTATCGGTTGCGTCTTTCTCACCTGTTGCAACCATTGTTCATATCGTTCGTTTTCCTCTTGTCTCATAAGTCTGTCTCTATTTGATGGATTTTAGCTCTTATTTGTTTTCGTGCCTGATAAAGATTATGCTTTATCTGTTCGGCGGTCATCCCGGTGATGCTTATTACTTCTGCAACATCCAGTTCTTCAATGTCACGCAATGTAAACACCAGCTTCTGTTTGGGAGGCAGATCTCCTGTGAAACGGAGAATCAAATCCTGCAATTCCTTATTGACCAAAGCTTCTTCTATGTTTTCCTCCGACTTCCAGTTCTCATTCGCTGGAGCAAAATCGGATGAGAAAGCCGAAGGCGAACGTTGCAGCACACGCAAACGGTCATAGCATGTATTACAGGTTATCTTGTACATCCAGGTAGTAAACCGGCATCTTCCGTCATACTTATCCAACGAAAGCCAGATTTTGACGAATATTTCCTGCACCATATCCCTCGTTTCGTCCTCATTGCAAAGCAAACGAAAAGCCAGTCTGAACACCATCGTCTGAAATTCAGAAACCAACTGAGCGAAAGCAATCGTATCGTTCTGTCTGCTACGGTCAATAAGTTCCTCTATCTGTTCTTGATTCATCATGCTATGTTCGTTTATTATATGATACGTGAGAAAACGTTGCCGGTCGAATGCAAGTTACAAAAAAAAACAGGCAAACTCCGGTTGTGGTATATTAAAACCGAAATTTGCCTGTTTGCTGCTTTTTATATCATAGCCATTAAATTACACTGTGCGAGCGTGTGTTGCACTTCTTCCTCCGGATTGATTCGAATTCTTGTCATTCCTTTTATTCTCTTTCTTTGAATCTCTTTTCGGAGAGACGGAACGCCTGTTTTCACGACGGTCTTTATCAGGACGGGAATTATATTCACGGCGTGAAGGACGCTCCTCGTGCTTATGGTTATTATCCCTTCCCGGTCTTCTGCCCGGCCGTGCCTGAGGCGTGGCAGGACGGTGATTGTCTTTCTTCGGCGGACGGACGTTGACCTGAAAATCACGGCGGCGATGATTGTCATAAGTCACCCTATCATGACGGATGCGATAATGTCCATCGTAGATATCGTGGTGATAGCGGTTATGGAAATGGGTGCGATAATAACTGACATTATTAAAATGAGTACGATAATGACCGCCGCAATATGAAGCATAATGATGCGGTTTTCCGAAATAGAAAAAGTTGACGTTATTGTAAACCATATAAATACGGAACTGCCATTTATTGTTTTGCGCGTAAATAGGACGGTAGAAATATTCCGCTTTCAGGAAGCGACGATACTGAGAACCGGAAAGTATCCAGCGAAGGTCGTCATTGCGGACATCAAGAAAATCGTAATAACGCTCCAAAGCATAATCATACCCTCTTACCACATCATCCATCAGATAACGGACATTGTTGATAAAGTCATAATTCACTTCGTATACATCATCATACTGTTGAGGACTGAGTTTCAACTCATATGCCATACGGTCGGTAAGGAAACGCGTGTTCTGTCTCATCTTGCTGATACTCATTGCTCCCAACGCGGGAACCGACACGCCCAGCATCATAATCATTATCCATAGTGTGGTCCATTTCTTCATAATCATACCGTTTTTAGTTTGTTAATTCTTATGGCACAAAAATAGGGGAAATCCCTTTCCCCCACAATTGAAACTCCCCATTTATTCATAGGGTTTTTCCTATATTTGATAGGGAAAACTCCCGTCAGGCAAGACGGATTCCCCCTTCTTCCAGCACTATCAAACGCTTTTTATACAAATCGCCAACTGCTTTTTTGAATGTCTTCTTGCTCACGCCAAAAGCACTATAGATTTCTTCTGCCGCACTCTTGTCATTCAACGGAGTAAAACCATCATTATCTTTAATATATTTCAATAAGACTTCCGAAAAATCTTCCACCTTCTTCACACCGTCCTGTTGCAACGCCAAGTCTATCTTACCGTCTTCACGCACTTGTTTCACATAAGCCCGGAGCTGCATACCTGTCTCGACGGGCTGGAATATCTCATTCTGATAAAGCAATCCGCTGAACTTGTTCTCGACAATCGCTTTAAAACCCAAATCGGTTTTCTGCCATATCAAAATATTCACTTCCTGTCCCTGGTGATAGTCAGGATGCTCTTTGGATAAGTAACGCTCTACCTTGGCGGAACCGACAATGCGATAGCTGTCTTCGTCTATATGTGCATGTATCACATACTTACGTCCTTGCTGCATCTTCATTTTCTGTTCGCGGAAAGGTACAAACAAGTCCTTCATCAGTCCCCAGTTCAGAAAAGCTCCAAATTCATTGACCCATGCCACCTCCAGACAAGCGAACTCACCTACCTGAACCAACGGTTGCAGGGTAGTGGCTATTAATCTCTCTTCGTTATCCAAATAGATAAACACATTGAGCACGTCATCCGGTTTGCAACCATCGGGCACGTAACGGGCCGGCAACAGTATTTCACCATCATCGTCTCCATCCAGATAGACTCCAAAGTCTACTTCTTTCACAACCTTTAATTGATTGTATTTTCCGAGTTTTACGTTCATTAGCTAAAATTTTTATCAAAGATAAAGAAAAAACCCTATCTTTACGTTCTAAACAATAGAAAACCCAATAAAGATTATGAATAATTTCATTTTTTACAACCCTACCCGACTCCTTTTCGGTAAAGGAATGATAAACCAACTGACTCAGCAAATTCCTGCCGACAAGCGTATCATGATTACCTTTGGAGGAGGAAGTGTCAAAACAAACGGAGTTTACGAACAGGTAACCCAAGCACTCGAAGGACGTGATTATACCGAGTTTTGGGGAATTGAGGCCAATCCCGATATAGACACACTGAAAAAGGCAATTGCCATAGGCAAGGAAAAGAATATAGATTTCCTGCTTGCCGTAGGCGGTGGTTCGGTCATTGATGGCACCAAACTGATTTCCGCAGGTATCCCATACGAGGGAGACGCCTGGGAACTGGTGAAAAAAGGAAGCTCACAAGTGACTATTCCATTGGGAACAGTGCTGACTATCCCTGCCACCGGTTCCGAAATGAACAACGGAGCCGTGATTTCACGCCGGGAAACTCATGAGAAGTATCCTTTTTATGCCGACTATCCCGTCTTTTCCATTCTCGACCCGACCGTCACTTTCTCTCTTCCCGATTTCCAGATTGCCTGTGGACTGGCTGACACTTTTGTTCATGTCATGGAACAATATATGACGAAAAGCAATGAATCATACCTGATGGATCGCTGGAGCGAAAGTATTTTGAGAACCCTCGTGCAGATAGCCCCTCTCATCAAAGAGAACAAACAGGATTATCACTTGATGAGCGAATTCATGATGTCGGCTACCATGGCATTGAACGGTTTCATTGCCATGGGTGTATCCCAAGACTGGGCTACCCACATGATTGGCCATGAACTGACTGCCCTGCACGGCATGACCCACGGACAGACCCTTGCCATCGTATTTCCCGGAACACTACGCACACTTGCGGATAAAAAACGAGACAAGATACTACAATACGGAGAACGTATCTGGGGGGTGACTTCCGGTGTGCCGAGCGCACGTATCGCACTCACCATCGACAAAACCGAGGAATTCTTTAAAAGCCTGGGGCTGAAGACTCGTCTGGGCGAAGCCGGAATCGGTGACGATACCATCGAAGAAATTGCACGTCGCTTTGATGAGCGAGGTGCTGCATTCGGTGAAGACGGTGACGTGACGGGAGAAGTAGCTCGCCGGATTTTGCAGAATTGCAAATAATATTTCCAAAACATTTAATATTAGGAGGAAACAAATGATGAAAACAGTTATTCTTACTACCTTTTACAACAATGTGCAAGCGCACATGTTGCAAGACCTCTTGAGAAACGAAGGCATAGAGTCGATGCTCCAAGGAGAATTGTCCGCCCAAGTGATAGCCTCTTATATTCCGGGTCTGGGTATACAGGTTCTGGTCTTTGAAAAGGATTACGAACGGGCACGGGAAATTTTGAAAACCAGTTTTCCGGAGGAAGTAGAAGGATAACTTTCTCCCCTCTATATTCAAACTTTCTCATTTGCATCTTGTTATAGGGATTATTAAACCTAAACCCGAGATGTATATGAGAAAGTTTTTATTTTTACCTTTATTGTCATTACTCGCTTCGTGTGCAAAAGACGATGACTGTAGCCCTGCCAACGTCAATCCGGACAATCTAGTGTCTCCGGCACTTTATGCAACCCTCGAACAGCATAGCACCGACCCCTATACCGGACCGTTGGAAGTACTTCCCTGCCAACCCGATGGCAGTATCTATGTAGGCAACTATACTCCGACAGGACGGCAAGTCCCTTTCCCCGCTTACTATGCCATCAACAATGGTATCGGCCAGTCAAAGAATTATCCGTTAAGGCTTCCGGTAGGTACCTATAATATAATCTATTGGGGATACCCCAATTACTATAATACCACAGACGCTTACATAGCCGACCCTATCCTCATCGTTGGTGAAGAGCTGCACGGAACTTCTTTGGGACTGCGCAAGGTTCCTGCCGACACCGTCTGTTATCCGGTTCACGATTTAGTGTACGGCACTCAGAGCATAAACATAGGAGAAGAGGAGCTGCAGGCTCATTTGAGACGTGCTTCGGCAGCTTTGGAAGTCGTTGCCACGGAGACAAACGGCAATGCTTTCGGCAATGGCATTGATTCCATGTGGGTGTACATCGGAGGAATTTATAGTGATTTAAATTATTTCTCTGCGCAACCGGAAGGAACTTTCAAGACGGTTGAATTCGGCATGAGCCCCAGTACCGACCGTAAACAATGGAGCAAAGAATTCGTTTCTGTCTTTCCATCCGGCCCGACTCCGCCTTTCCAGATATTTGTCCGAATGAAAAACGGTAAAGTCAAACGGTATCAGCAGAAACTGTCCACCCAACTCACCGCAGGCACCAAAACCACCATCAACCTAAGCATGGACGGAGTTTTGCTGGAAGAAGGAAATACAGGCGGATTCCAAGTTGATAAATGGAAAGAGCAGAACGAAAATATCCATATACCATTACGCTAACGGTCTATGGATATCCTGCCGTCAACCATGTGAATAGTACGGTCGGTCAATTTGGCAAGCGTCTCATCATGGGTAACTATAACAAAAGTCTGCCCTAACTTATCCCGCAAATCAAAAAACAACTGATGAAGTTCTTCTTTGTTACGAGTATCCAGACTGCCCGACGGTTCATCTGCAAGGATAACCGCCGGGCTGTTTATCAATGCGCGCGCCACAGCAACGCGCTGCTTCTCTCCTCCCGACAGCTCCGCCGGCTTATGAGAAGCTCGTTCGGCAAGCCCCAGAAAATCCAATGTTTCTTTGGCACGCTTCATCGCATCTCCCGAAGAAGCTCCGGATATGAATGCCGGTATCATCACATTCTCCAATGCTGTAAATTCCGGCAATAACTGATGAAACTGAAAAACAAAGCCTATCTGCTGATTGCGAAAAGCCGACAGTTCTTTTTCCTTCAACCGGTTAACCTCCGTACCATTCAGTATCACCGTACCTGCATCCGCCTTGTCCAATGTTCCCATTATCTGAAGCAGCGTCGTTTTTCCGGCTCCGCTGGGTCCCACAATACTGACTATTTCGCCTTTTCCTATCAGCAAATCTATTCCTTTCAGCACTTGCAACGTGCCAAAGCTCTTGGTTATTCCACTTAATTCTATCATAGTTACAATTTTCTTATCACATACTCTGCCAAGTAACATCCAAACACGGCAGGCATATAACTCACTGTTCCGGCTGTGGATTTCTTGTTCTTTTCATCATCCACCAAAATAACCGCATCCGCATTTGCCTGCTCTGTACTGAAAACAACCGGTAACTTGCGCTTCATACCCATTTTCTGCAAGCGCTTGCGCACAGCCTTACTTAAACCGCAATGATAAGTTTCCCACAAATCAGCAAATCTGATTTGGGTTATATCCGATTTCGCACCCGCTCCCATACTGCTCACAATAGGCAGATGACGTTGAAGCGCATTATATATAAGGTAACATTTGGGAGCTACCGTATCAATAGCATCAATCACAAAATCAAACTCAGCACTATCCAGCAATTCCGGAATGCGTTCATCTTTCAAATATTCCGACAACACATTCAGTTTCAAATCGGGATTGATATCTTTGAAACGCTCTGCCAATACTTCCGCCTTCGGCCGTCCCAGTGTGGAATGCAAAGCCGGCAACTGGCGGTTGATATTGCTTGGCTGCACCGTGTCGGCATCCACAATCGTCATTTGTCCCACACCGGCACGACAAATCATTTCGGCAGCATACGCTCCTACTCCTCCCAAACCCACAACAAGCACATGGGAATTTCGCAAACGTAGCATCTTATCCTCTCCCAGCAACAATTCCGTGCGTTGCTGCCATTCCGTATCAGTTCCGTTCATCACCTTTCTTAAACCATTTATAAAACCACTTACCAACATTATCATACATCCGGGTCTCCGACTGTCCGCGCGGATCGGAGAAAGACACAATCTCCTGCGGATCGCCCAGCTGATCGGGATATATGATTAACAAGCTGGCATCTGCAAAATATTTACTAACCTGAGACGGCAACCGCTCAAAAGAAGTCTGATAGGATATAGAACCCTTACGAGCCGAAACAACGACAAATAAATGGTCAAAATTAACCTGACCGGTCAGCAACAGTAAATCATCCCACTCCTCTAATACAGAAAACTCCGTAAACGTATTTGCTTCCTGCTTCTCTACCACCGCACGCAAGTGTCTCAGGGTATCCTCCGTTGCAAAAAAATGCACACGGCATCCCAGTAACTTACCCATACGGCACAACTGCACCACCCATTTCATGAATCCAACCTCATATTCTGCTTTTTCGGGTACAGCCACTACAATACGCCTAAGCGTATTAACCGGCATCAACAGCTTGGCAATCATAATTTGTCGGTGAGTGCCTTTCAACAAATTCTCCGTCATTGTACCAAAGAATGAATCCATCAGATTAGTCTTTCGGTGCAAACCGATAACCACATCCGTCACCGCATATTCCTTCAGCGTATGAATAATGCCTTGTGCAATATTCAAATCATAACGGAGCACCGTCTTGACCGAAGCATCGGCAGCAGCAGCAACCATTGCCGTACGTTCCAGATTCCGTTTACCTATCAGTTCCTTCGTTTCCGAAGCGTTATTATCATTTATCACACTAAGAGCCACCAACGGTTCCTTCTGTTTAGGATGCCTCATCATCAGCGCCATTCCCACCAATCCTTCTATCGTATCAGGGTTTGCCACAGGTATGAGAATCCGTTCTTGCTCCTTATTATTTTTATCATCATTGCCGGTCAGGTTTTCTTGTGTAACCATCCGGCGCGCTGCCCTCTCCGTCGCAACCGAACTGATGATGCAGGTAAACAATATCATTACCACCGTTCCGTTTAACACATCATCATTCAATAAGCGCTCTCCGTTTTCCATGATAATTTCATGTCCAATCAACACGGCTGCCAACGTAGCTGCCGCCTGCGCGTTACTCAATCCGAATATCAGACTGCGTTCCACCTTCTGCATGCCATATATTTTTTGAGTAATCCATGCCGCAAGCCATTTGCTGAATGTAGCAACCACTGTCATGACAACCGCCACCTTAAGTGCTTCACCCTGCGTAAACAGACAGCGTACATCAATAATCATTCCTACACCAATCAAAAAATAAGGAATGAAAAGCGCATTACCTACAAACTCCAACCGATTCATCAACGGAGAAACATGAGGAACAAAACGGTTCAGTACCAAACCGGCAAGAAAAGCACCCAAAATACCTTCCATTCCTACCAGCTCCATCAGTCCACCCCCTAAGAACACCATAGCCAAGACAAAGACAAACTGCATTACCGCATCCTCGTATGTTCTGAAAAACCACCGACTGATGCGAGGCATAAGAAAAATAATCAAGCCGAACAATGCAAGAACCTTTCCCAGCAAAATGGCCCAAAACAATCCTCCCACATCCTCTCCTTTATACATACCTCCAATCACGGCAAGCACCATCAAGGCCAATACGACAGTCACCGCCGTTCCCCCAATCGTTATGCTCACCGTACGCTGCCGGGACAAACCGTAACGACTGATAATGGGATAAGCTATCAAAGTATGACTGGCATACATACTGGCCAACAGGATGGAAGTGACAAGTCCGTAATCCAATAAACTCATACTGCTCCATATACCAAGCGCCATCGGTATCAGGAAAGTGAACAGCCCAAAGACCAATCCCTTTGTTTTGTTCTTTTTAAAGTCATCCATATCCATCTCCAGCCCCGCCAGAAACATGATATAATACAATCCCACTTTTCCGAATAACTCGAAACTGCTATCTCGCTCCAAAATATTAAAACCATATTTGCCAACCAATACACCGGCAAGAATCATACCGATGATATGAGGAATGCGCAAACGCCCCAATATCATGGGAGCAAACAAGATAATAATAAGTACCAGGAAGAATATCCAAGTAGGGTCAGTAACCGGAAAATGAATATTTAAACCGAATAATTCCATTGCTTTTATTTGAGGGTTATACCATAATATCGACAAAATTACGAAAAAAGTTTCTTTTTTACTGATTTATATTCCAAAATGTTCTAATTTTGCAATCTGAACCTGCTCGCTTGGCAGGTAAACAGATTAAGTATTACTAATTTATAAAATAAAAAAGCAAAATGAAAGTAGCAATTGTTGGTGCGAGCGGAGCTGTAGGACAAGAGTTCCTG
>OATH01000012.1_pt1 | contig 189143 bp, 146 predicted proteins | sample 1494971 | NCBI WGS metagenome assembly OATH01 (sample SAMEA2579949, study PRJEB22360) | human gut metagenome
GTGGACTTGATTTTTATTTGACTTGCATAAAAATCGAGTTTTTTATGTAAGTTTGCCTCCCTTTTATTTAAGATTCATCATGCGATATACGAACAAACAAATTCTAAAGATCACGTATCCGGTATTAATCAGCTTGCTCATGGAGCATATGATCGGATTGACGGATACCGCTTATCTGGGACGTGTCGGCGAGGTCGAGCTAGGTGCCTCCGCCTTGGCAGGAGTCTATTATCTTGTGATTTATATGCTGGGCTTTGGTTTCAGTGTAGGCGCTCAGGTGCTGATGGCACGTCGTAACGGTGAGGGGGAGTATGAACGGATCGGCGAGGTTTTCACGCAAGGCGGGCTATTCCTTTTTTTGCTGGCGGCGGTGTTGTTTACGGCCTCTAATCTGCTTACGCCCCATCTGCTCCACCGGATGATCGGTTCGGAAGAGGTGTATCGAGCGACGATGAGCTATCTGGACTGGCGGGTGTACGGGTTCTTCTTCTCTTTTATAGCGGTGATGTTCCGTGCGTTTTACGTGAGTACGACGAATACGAAGATCTTGACGGCCAATTCGGTGGTGATGGTGCTTACCAACGTGGTCTTGAACTATATCTTGATATTCGGTAAGTTCGGGTTCCCCGCTTTGGGGATAGCGGGTGCCGCTATCGCTTCCTCGATCTCGGAAGCTGTTTCCGTATTGTTCTTCGTGATTTATACTTGGAAGAAGATAGATTATAAAAAATATGGTCTGTTCCGTTTTACGAGAGTGGATTTTAGGATGCTGGGACAAATACTTAGTGTCTCTATCTGGGTGATGATCCAGCATGGGATCGCTTTTGGAGGATGGTTTATCTTCTTTATCGCTATGGAGCATCTGGGTGAGCGGCCGTTGGCGATTACGAATGTGGTACGTAGCATCTCCTCGTTCCTGTTTATGTTCGTGAATGCTTTCGCCTCCACGAACAGCTCGCTGGTAAGTAACTTGATCGGTGCCGGGGAGTCGGACCGGGTGCTTCCGCTTTGCCGGAGGATGATCGGGCTATGCTATGCGTTCGTGCTACCGATCGGTATCTTGATCGCTATGTTCCCGTCTACCGTATTGCGTATTTATACGGATAACCCGGACTTGATCGCTAGCTCGATCTCCTCGTTGTGGGTGATGCTGTCTTCTTATCTCTTCGCTGTTCCCGGTTTTATTTATTTCTTTAGCGTATCGGGGACAGGCAATACCCGCCGTGCGCTGGAAATCGATATGGCTAGCATATTCGTGTACGTATTATATATATTGTATGTCGCCGTATGGTTGCGTGCGGACGTGGCGGTTTGCTGGACTACGGAGTATGTATATAATATCATGATCCTTTCTTCTTTCTTCTATCTATGGAAAGGAAATTGGCGTAACAAGAAAATCTGAAGACTTATCTTTTGATTAGTACGGTAATTCGTAAGGATAAATCAAAAAAGACCATCTTGGCATTCACGTTCTGTGTGATATGGCGTTCCGCTTTCGCCAATTCTTCCATCAAATCGATCACGTTTCGCTCGTTGACGAAAGGGGAGAACTTAACGGAGAAGCTAGCCTCGTCCAGATTCATATAATTAAGTTCCGGCGATTGGAACCGGTACATGAAGTTCTCCCGGATCAAATGCTGACAATAGGAGAGGAAGTTTTTCTGTCGTTCCCGTCCGATCCCTGCCATGACGTCCGCCATCGCTTTCATGCCTTTTACGTTTCGTGCCCATGAGTTTCGCATCATGGCCTTGAATTGCTCCAGAAAGAATTTATTTTCCTCGCCCAAGCTAATCGCCTCCATCGCCTTGATAAAACTTCCGGAGGAGAGGTGAGCGACGTGTTTAGCGTCGTCGGGCGAAAGCCCGAAACGGGATACCATGGCATTCATGATCGCATCGGTCTCAATGGGACGGATGTGGATGCGTTGCGCACGGGATTGGATGGTCCCGAGGATAAGGTCCGGTGTCTCGGATACCATAAGAATAACCGTTCTCATAGGAGGCTCCTCTATGATTTTCAGAAGCTTATTGGCACAAGTAGGATGCAGTTTCTCCGGCAACCAAACTATCAAGATACGATATTCCGCCTCATAAATCTTTAGGCTCAGTTTATGGATAATCTCATCGCTTTCCTTGGAATAGATGATGGCTTGTGAGTTTCCGGCCTCGATATAATCCAGCCATTCATCCATATTGAAATAGGGATGTTCTTTGAGGAACCCACGCCATTCACTGAGATAATCATCGCAGACCTCTTTCTTTTTCTCTTTCTTGGCTACGATCGGGAATACAAAATGTAAATCGGGATGTGCCAATTCGTCATATTTGAGGCATGACGGGCAACGTCCACAAGCGTCCGTGTCCGTCCGGTTCGTACAATTCAGATAACGGGCGTAAGCCAAAGCCAGCGGAAACGCCCCGGCTCCCCCTTGCTCTGTGAATAACTGTGCATGGGGTACGATCCCCGTCCGAGCCGATTGTCTCAACCGTTCCTTCACTTCCTCTTGCCCGATGATATCTTTAAAATACATGAGATATTTCCTTTTCTATAGAATAATGAACGAAGTTACGGAAAAGTATTCAGATATCAAAAAGCGCGAGGTTTTGTAAATATCAATTGACATATGTAGAGTAAAACTAAGAACGGATACAATACCAAGTCAAGTCCAATAAAGAATATGTATTTCATTACCTTAGAATTTTAAAAATAACCATACTTAGTACATGATTGTTCAATCGTGTACTTCTATTAGACAACTCAGCGTACAAAAACCCCTATTGTATTTCAATAAATTTCTTTCGCTATTTTGTAAACGCTATCCGAGGCCATCATTGTGTAGAAATGTAAGCTCGGTACACCATGAACGATCAGATCCTTGCACTGCTGTATACACCATTCCACACCCACCTCTTTCGCTTCCGCATCATCTTTACATTTACGTAATTCTGTTGCGAAAGGCTCCGGGATATCTGCACGGAATATCTTCGGAAGAACCGTTAATTGGTTCTTGAAAACGATCGGTTTGATACCGGGGATGATGGGAACCGTGATGCCTTCCGCACGGCAACGATCCACGAACGCATAATATTTTTCATTATCGAAGAACATTTGGGTTACCAGATATTCAGCGCCATTTTTTACTTTCTCCTTTAAGTAATAGATATCAGATTCCATATTGGGCGCTTCCTCGTGCTTCTCCGGATAGCAAGCCATGCCGTACGAGAAGGGAGTCTCTATACCGTCTATCTTGGAACCGTCTAATGCGATACCTTCGTTGAAATGATTTACTTGCTGCTGTAAATCAGTCGCATGATCGTGGTATAACTCCGGGTTTTGCTGGGAGGCCTCTAAGGTCTTTATATCTCCCCTTAATATTAAGAGGTTGTTTACGCCAAGGAAGTTCAAATCGATCAAAGCGTATTCCGTCTCGTCTTTCGTAAAGCCTTTACATATAATATGGGGTACGGCAGGAATACCGTATTTATTCTGGATAGCCGAAGCGATCGCTACGGAGCCCGGACGTTTACGGATGTTTACTTTCTGGAAACTTCCGTCTGGTAAGGTTTTATAGACGAACTCGCTATGGTGGGAGGTGATATTTATGTATTTAGGGTCGAATTCCTTCAACTTGTCAATTACATTATACACCTTCTGGATACTGTTACCTTTCAGCGGCGGTAATATCTCGAAAGAAAAAGCGGTACTCTTACTATCCCTTATCAGATCAATGACTTTCATATTTTAATTATTTTTGACGCGAATGTAGCAAAAATCTTGGTAACATAGATTTTAATCCGCTATTTGTATATATCCAGGCCACGGCTCTTTCATTTACCCATCCGTTTCGGCAGGCCGGAATGCATGAATCTCAAGTGAAATTCCGCACAATAAGTTTACGAGAGAAAATTGTGTATAAGAATCTGATAATCAGTAATTAAAAAACAGGATAATCTTTCTGCGAAAACACGTACATGTTTTTGGAAAAAGTCGTACGTGTTTTCCGGAAAGGTCGTACGTGTTTTCCGGAATCCTTCCACCGAAAACAAAAGCGCATGTTAAAATTTACAAGAAACCCCACTTTAACGAAATGTTAAATGAAAAAGCCGTGGCCTTCCGTTTGCTTTTTTTAGTTTATAGGCCGAACTATATATAAATTAGCGTATATTTGCGGTACACAAAATCTCCCATAGCGACGGCTATGGGCGTTTTTGCTTTTGAGCGATATTATTAACAGTGTAATTTGTTAATTTTAAACTAATTACAGCAAATTGTATAGATATGGAAAATTTAAATTGGTCTGAGCTGGGATTTGGTTATATCAAGACAGACTACAATGTAAGATGCTACTATCGTGACGGCAAATGGGGTGAGTTGGAAGTTTCTTCATCCGAGATTATCAATATTCACATGGCCGCTACTTGCTTGCATTACGGACAAGAGTCTTTCGAGGGCTTGAAGGCCTTCCGTGGAAAAGACGGTAAGATCCGTGTATTCCGTATGGATGAGAACGCTAAACGTATGCAATCTTCCAGCCGGGGTATCAAGATGGCTGAGTTGCCTGTAGAGATGTTCGAGGAAGCTGTACGTAAGGTCGTGAAATTGAACGAGCGTTTTGTTCCTCCTTATGAGAGCGGTGCCGCTTTATATATTCGTCCGCTGATGATCGGCTTGGGCGCTCAGGTGGGTGTGAAGCCGGCTCCCGAATATATGTTTATGATATTTGTCACTCCGGTAGGTCCGTATTTCAAGGGTGGATTCCAGCCCTCGAAGGTGTGCGTGCTCCGTGAGTACGACCGTGCGGCTCCTAACGGGACAGGTACAATCAAGGTGGGTGGTAACTATGCCGCTAGCTTGGTAGCCGGCGAGATCGCTCATTCCAAGGGATACGCCGCCGTATTGTATCTGGATCCGAAAGAGAAGAAATATCTGGATGAGTGCGGTCCGGCTAACTTCTTCGGAATCCGTGGCAATAGCTATATCACTCCGCAATCCCACTCGATCTTGCCCTCGATCACGAACAAGAGCTTGCAGCAATTGGCCGAGGATATGGGCTTGACGGTAGAGCGTCGTCCGGTTCCTTTCGAGGAGATCGCTACGTTCGACGAGGCTGCCGAGTGTGGTACCGCCGCGGTTATCGCCCCGATCTCACAAATCGACGATTTGGATGAGAACAAATCTTTTGTTATCGCCAAAGACGGCAAACCGGGTCCTGTTTGCGAGAAACTATATCATAAGCTACGTGCCATCCAGTATGGCGACGAGCCGGATACTTACGGATGGATCTCGATCATTGAATAATATCTTTTGTTTCGTAAGGACTGGAGTGCGCTCCGTCTTTACGAGACAGAATACGTTGATAGGCAATTGTTAGTTTGAACTTTACTTTTTGCAATAAAATTGCAATCTCCGCATTGCAAATGAGAAAAGATGTTTATCTTTGCATCGGTAATTCCAAATTTTCAATTACCAATTATGTAGGTGGAAGCATTCTTTAAAACACATAAATATCTGGTAGAGCATCTGTATTCTCCGGTACGAAGGGGATTGATGGATGAGATCAATTGGGAGGATCGGTTGATCGGTGTTAAAGGTTCGCGAGGAGTCGGAAAGACCACTTTCTTGTTAGACTATGCCCGTGAATATTTTGGTGCCGATAATAAGGAATGCTTATACATTAATTTAAATCATTTCTATTTTACGGAGCGTACACTCGTTGATTTCGCCGCCGAGTTTCGGGCTAAAGGCGGAAAGGTGTTGTTGATAGACCAAGTATTTAAGTATTCCAACTGGTCGAGAGAGTTGCGGTATTGCTATGATAATTTCGAGGACTTGAAGATCGTTTTCTCCGGCTCGTCGGTGATGCGTCTGAAAGAGGAGAATCCGGACCTGTCCGGCAAGGTGGTATCGTATAACCTCAGGGGGTTCTCGTTCCGTGAGTTCTTGAACTTGATGTCGGGGAACCAGTTTCCCGCGTACACGTTCGATGAGGTATTAGAGAATCATCAGGAAATCGCCAAACGTATTTGCTCGGTCGTAAGGCCGATGGCTTATTTCCAAGATTATCTACATCATGGTTTTTATCCGTTCTTCTTGGAAAAGCGCAACTTCTCCGAGAACCTGCTGAAGACCATGAACATGATGCTAGAGGTGGACGTGTTATACATAAAACAAATCGAACAAAGCTACCTGCCAAAGCTACGCAAACTACTCTACTTATTGGCTACGAGCGCTCCTTGTACCCCAAACGTGAGTCAGTTGAGCAAGGATATCGAGACATCCCGGGCCACCGTGATGAACTATATCAAGTATTTGACAGATGCCCGTTTGATGAATATGCTGTATCCGGTGGGCGAATCCTTTCCGAAGAAACCCTCCAAGGTATATATGTATAACTCGAACCTGATGTACCCCATCCGTCCGATGGAGGTAAATGCCGGGGCGGTGCGTGAGTCGTTCTTTTATAACCAACTATTGAAAGACAATAAGCTGAATGAAGGAATCAAGAACGCCCACTTTCTGGTGAATACGATGTATAATTTCCGGATCGAGGAAAACATGAAAGTGAAGAACAATCCGGATATGTACTATGCTGTCGATAAGACCGAGATCGGGGAGGGGAACATGATCCCGCTTTGGTTGTTCGGTTTTCTATATTAAGTAAGAATCTTTTTTAATACTAATAGTTTTATAGGTCTATGACAAAACAGAAGAAATTTTTAACCTGTGATGGTAATCAGGCCGCTGCTCATATCTCGTATATGTTCAGCGAGGTAGCCGCGATTTACCCCATCACTCCGTCGTCTACAATGGCTGAATATGTAGATGAATGGGCTGCAGCCGGACGTAAGAATATTTTCGGCGAGACTGTAATGGTACAGGAAATGCAATCAGAGGGTGGTGCCGCAGGTGCTGTTCACGGTTCATTGCAAGCTGGTGCCTTGACAACAACCTACACTGCTTCTCAAGGTTTGTTGCTTATGATCCCTAATATGTACAAGATCGCCGGTGAATTGCTTCCTTGCGTTTTCCACGTATCCGCTCGTACATTGGCTTCTCATGCGTTGTGTATCTTCGGTGACCATCAAGACGTGATGTCTGCCCGTCAGACAGGTTTCGCCATGTTGGCCGAGGGTTCCGTACAGGAGGTTATGGACTTGGCCGGTGTCGCTCACTTGGCTACGATCAAGTCTCGTGTGCCGTTCGTGAACTTCTTCGACGGTTTCCGTACCTCTCACGAGATCCAGAAGATCGAGGCTTTGGAGAATGAGGACTTGGCTCCGCTTATCGACCAGAAAGCTTTGGCTGAGTTCCGTGCCCGTGCCTTGAACCCGGAGAGACCGGTCGCTCGCGGTATGGCCGAGAACCCGGATCATTTCTTCCAACACAGAGAATCTTCCAACACGTACTACGAGGCAGTTCCCGCTATCGTAGAAGAATATATGAACGAGGTTTCCAAGATCACAGGCCGTAAATACGGTTTGTTCGATTATTACGGAGCTGAGGACGCTGAGCGTGTGATCATCGCCATGGGTTCTGTTACGGAGGCCGCTCGTGAGGCTATCGATCACTTGATCGCTAAGGGCGAGAAGGTAGGTTTGGTATCCGTTCACTTGTATCGTCCGTTCTCCGCTAAGCATTTCTTGGCTGCCGTGCCTAAGACCGCTAAGCGTATCGCCGTATTGGATCGTACGAAAGAGCCGGGTGCTAACGGTGAGCCGTTGTATCTGGACGTAAAAGACTGCTTCTATGGTCAGGAGGATGCTCCGGTTATCGTAGGTGGCCGTTATGGTCTGGGTTCTAAGGATACGACTCCGGCTCAGATCCTGTCCGTATTCGAGAACTTGGCGTTGCCGATGCCGAAGAACCAGTTCACGATCGGTATCGTGGATGACGTTACTTTCACTTCTCTGCCTCAGAAGGAAGAGATCGCCTTGGGCGGTGAGGGTATGTTCGAGGCTAAGTTCTACGGTTTGGGTGCCGACGGTACGGTAGGCGCTAACAAGAACTCGGTGAAGATTATCGGTGATAACACGGATAAATACTGTCAGGCTTATTTCTCTTACGACTCTAAGAAATCCGGTGGTTTCACTTGTTCTCACTTACGTTTCGGTGATCATCCGATCCGTTCTACTTATTTGGTGAATACCCCGAACTTCGTGGCTTGCCACGTTCAGGCTTATTTGCGCATGTACGACGTGACTCGTGGTTTGCGTGAGAACGGTACCTTCTTGTTGAATACCGTTTGGGGCGCCGAGGAGTTGGCTAAGCACTTGCCTAATAAGGTAAAACGTTACTTCGCTCAGAAGAATATCACTGTATATTATATCAACGCTACACAGATCGCCTTGGAGATCGGTTTGGGTAACCGTACCAATACGATCCTCCAGTCCGCTTTCTTCCGTATCACGGGTGTTATCCCTGTAGACTTGGCTATCGAGCAGATGAAGAAATTCATCGTTAAGTCTTACGGTAAGAAGGGAGAGGACGTAGTTAACAAGAACTATGCGGCTGTAGACCGTGGTGGCGAGTACAACCAATTGACGGTTGATCCCGCTTGGGCTAACCTTCCGGATGATGAGGCTGTCGTAAACAACGATCCCGCTTTCATCAACGAGGTAGTTCGTCCGATCAACGCTCAGGATGGCGACTTATTGAAGGTTTCCGCATTCAAGGGCATCGAGGATGGTACTTGGGCGCAAGGAACCGCTAAATACGAGAAACGTGGCGTGGCCGCTTTCGTTCCGGTTTGGAATGAGGCGAACTGTATCCAGTGTAACCAATGCGCTTACGTTTGTCCTCACGCTTCTATCCGTCCGTTCGTATTGAACGACGAGGAGCAGAAGGGCGCTAGCTTCGCTATGTTGGACGTGAAGGCTCCGGCCGCTATGAAGGGTATGAAGTTCCGTATGCAGGTAGACGTTCTCGACTGCCTGGGTTGCGGTAACTGCGCCGATATCTGTCCGGGATTCAAGGGCAACAAGGCATTGTCTATGGTTCCGCTGGAAGGCCAGTTGGCTGAGGCCGATAACTGGAACTACTGCGTAGCTAACGTTTCTTCTAAGCAAAACTTGGTAGACGTGAAGTCTAACGTGAAGAACTCACAGTTCGCTACTCCGTTGTTTGAATTCTCAGGCGCTTGCTCCGGTTGTGGCGAGACTCCGTACGTGAAGTTGATCACCCAGTTGTTCGGCGACCGCGAGATGGTGGCTAACGCTACCGGATGTTCTTCTATCTACTCCGGTTCTGTTCCTTCCACTCCTTATACAACGAACGAGAAGGGTCAAGGTCCTGCTTGGGCAAACTCTTTGTTCGAGGACTTCTGCGAGTTCGGCTTGGGTATGGAATTGGCGAACGAGAAGATGCGTAAACGTTTGGAAGGCTTGTTGCAACAGATCACCGTGGGCGAGCATGCTCCGGCTGAGGCCAAGGAAATAGCCGCCGCTTGGATCGCTAACCAGAACGACGCCGAGAAGACGAAGGAATTGGCTCCGCAAATCATGGCATTCGTTGAGCAAGGCATCAAGGAGGGTTGTCCGGTTTGCGCTCAGATCAAGGAATTGTCTCACTTCTTGGTAAAACGTTCTCAATGGATTATCGGTGGTGACGGTGCTTCTTACGATATCGGTTACGGTGGTTTGGATCACGTGATCGCTTCCGGCAAGAACGTAAATATCATGGTATTGGATACCGAGGTTTACTCTAACACGGGTGGTCAGTCCTCGAAGGCTACTCCGGTGGGCGCTATCGCTAAGTTCGCCGCTTCCGGTAAGAGGGTACGTAAGAAAGACCTTGGCTTGATGGCTACTACTTATGGTTACGTATATGTGGCTCAGATCGCTATGGGCGCCGACCAAGCCCAGACATTGAAGGCGATCCGCGAGGCCGAGGCTTACGACGGTCCTTCCTTGATCATCGCTTACGCTCCTTGTATCAACCACGGTTTGAAGAAGGGTATGGGTAAGTCGCAAGCTGAGGAGAAAGAAGCCGTAGCATGCGGTTACTGGCACTTGTGGCGTTACAACCCGGCTTTGGAGGCAGAGGGCAAGAATCCGTTCACCTTGGATAGCAAGGAGCCGGATTGGAGCAAGTTCCAAGACTTCTTGAAGGGTGAGGTTCGTTTCGCTTCCGTAGCTAAACAATATCCGGCTGAGGCCGCTGAGTTGTTTGCCGCCGCCGAGGAGAACGCTAAATGGCGTCTGCGTAGCTACAAACGTATGGCTGCCGAGAATTGGGATGTAGAGGCTTAATATAACAGGTCTTTTATTATAGAATGAGGGCGGTGTCTCCGGAAACGGAAGGCACCGCTTTTTTTATGGGGTGGATGGGGGAAGCTGCACATAAGGCAATACGGACCTGTACTACCGTATGTGCAGGCCTGTACTACCGTATGTGCAGGCCTGTACTTCCTTATGTGTCAGCCCGCGCTACCGTATCTACAAGTCCGTACTAACGTATCTACACGTTTGCACGAACGTATCTGCAAATTTACACAAGCGTATCTGCGAGTTTGCACGAACGTATCTACAAGTCTGTACTACCATATCTGCAAGCCTGCGCTACCGTATGTGCGGTTTCTCAGAAGACCGGGATCGAATAGACCAGCCCCAGCGATATACGGTGTGTATCCGGCTCTATGGCTCCCATTCGCGTGGCGGCTTTCTCTAGGATAACGCCCCGGTAGGTGTATAGGACGAATACGAAAAGGTCGAGTTGCTTGAAGGGGAAGAATTCCACGCTACTCTGCGCATTCCACGAACGGCGGTACATCCCTTTCCGGAAATCACCGTTGCTCTTATACACCCGGGCGGTCTCGTACGCCCCTTTCACGTAAACGTTCCATTGGGGGTGGACACGGTAATCCACGTCGCCGATAATCGATAGGTATTCGGTGTTCATGGCGGTATGAGGCGTGCCGGGCAGACGGCTGACGACCCCATGTTGGTCGATCCCTTGGCGGGTGTACATAACGTCGAGGTACGTTAGCAACGGGCCTTTCTCATAGGTATTGCCACAGGTGAAATAGTAGGAGTAGCGCTTGCGGGTCTGCTGTCCGACGGCGGTGGCATAACGCAGTTGCAAGGCCTTGTCCAGATAATAGCTATTCCAGTTGACCGTGTACATAAAGGGTATCTTGGCCTTGGCGGTACCCTCGGGAAGTCCGGTAGGGTAGATGTCCTCATCGTTACCGTTGCGGTTATTCACGATCTGGAAACAAAGCTCGTGGTCCGGGTTGACTTGCCAGTTGCCCGAGATACCGGCTTGGTAGGCGGTCAGTAAATTATTGAACTCGCTAAACTCTCGTACCCGGATGGAATTGACGTAATACTCGTATCCCCCGAAATTAACGAACTGCTTGCCGATCGTGAAATTGAGATTATGCCGTGCCTTTAGGTTCACGTAAGCCAGCTCGAGCGAGGAGGAGAGGTTGTCGAGCGAATAGGGATCGGAGTATTTGTTGAACGACTGCCGGTAATGATACCCCAGCCACTTGCCTACATCCCCCTTGATCTCCAGCCGGACACGGTTCAGCTTGAAGTTCATACCGTCTAGCTCCTTTCCGACAAACTCAGCGTTGGCCGAGGTGAAAAGCTGGAAGTTCATCTCGGCGCTATTGATCTTGATCTCTCCGTTCGATAATCGTTCCACGAGTGTAGGTTCCCCGTTATTCTCCCGAAGGGTCTCTTGGGCCGTCAGGCTGGCGTTCGTGGCTAGACAAAGCAAGAAAAGTAGAAAATGTTTCTTCATACGATAGATTTAGTTGGTAACAGACTACAAAAGTATAAAAAACGTCTTAACCAAGATACGTTTAAGGGGATGAAAATGGGGGGGTAGGGGATGCGGACTTTCGTGCTATCCGCATCCCGAGGTGTATACGCTTTCGCCAGCGTCCGTCTAGAATCTCAATTGAGAATTCAATTCCGGGAACTGCGCTTGATGCCAATACGGGTAGATCGGGGTCGTCTGGCTTGCCATATCGAGGCGCTTCACCTGCTCCGGGTTGAGGTTCCAGCCTACGGCCTCTAGGTTCTGCCTTAGCTGCTCTTCCGTGCGGGCTCCTATGATAAGGCTGCTTACGGTAGGCCGTTGCAATAACCAGTTCAAGGCGCATTGGGCTACGCTATGCCCGGTCTCCTCGGCTACCTGTTCCAATACCTCCACGATGTCGTACAGGCGTTCGTAAGAAGTAGCCTCGTCGGGTATCGGGCTTCCTCCGCGAGCGACACGCCCGTCCGTCGGGATCGGGTTATTCCGGCGGTACTTCCCGCCCAGACGTCCGGCGGATAAAGGGCTCCAGATAATGGCGCCCACCTTCTGGTCGATGCCTAGCGGCATAAGTTCCCACTCAAAATCCCGGTTCAACAAGGAGTAATAAACCTGTTGGGCCACGTACCGGCTCCATCCATACCGCTCCGATACGGAAAGCGACTTCATTAAGTGCCAGCCGGAGAAGTTCGAGCAAGCGATATAACGGACCTTCCCGCTCGTCACCAAGTCGTCCAAGGCTCGGAGTGTCTCCTCTACCGGGGTATTTGCGTCGAAACCGTGCATATGATAAATGTCGATATGATCCGTGTTCAATCGTCTTAGGCTCGCCTCGCACGCCTGTATCAGATGGAAACGGGAAGAACCGATGGCGTTACGGCTCTCCGGGCTTAGGTTGAAAGTCGCCTTCGTGGAGATCAAGAGGCGATTCCTCAATCCGTGGATCGCCTTTCCCAAGATTTCCTCGGAAAGACCGTTGGAGTAGACATCCGCCGTATCGAATAGATTCACCCCGGCGTCCAAGCAAAGATTGACCATACGGGTAGCCTCTTCCACCTCGGTATGCCCCCAACCTTCAAAACCATTCGTGCCACCAAAAGTAGCCGTACCTAAACAAAGTGCCGGAACGTATAATCCGGAACCTCCTAGTTGTCTGTATTCCATAAAAAACTATATCTATTATTTGATGAAGGAAATGAAAATACAAATGTAACAAATAAAGTGTATCTTTGTCATTAAAAGAAGATAATAGGTATAAGTATGATTAAGGCAGTATTTTTTGACATTGACGGTACGTTGGTAAGTTTCAAGACGCATAAACTACCGGACTCCACGGTCCGGGCCTTGGACCTGTTGCGAGAAAAGGGAATCAAGGTTTTCATCGCTACCGGCCGCCAGTTGCAATCTATCAATAACCTCGGGACGCAAGAGTTCGATGGCTATGTTACCTTGAACGGAGGATATTGCTTGGCCGGAAAAGATAAGGTTATCTATAAACATAATATCCCGTCGGAGGATATAGAGGCGTTGATCCGCTATCAAGAGAATGAGGAGGCGTTCCCGTGCGCCTTGGTGGAGGAAGATGGGATTTACCAGAACTACGTGGATGATTCTGTGCGACAGCTTTACGACATGCTAGACTTCCCTCATCCTCCCTTGCGTCCTTTGCGTGGCAACGGGGGTAAGGAAGTATACCAGCTGATAGCCTTTTTCTCTCCCGGCCATGAAGAACGTATCATGTCCGTCTTGCCGCATTGCGAGGCTACTCGCTGGAACCCGCTATTTGCGGATGTCGTGCCGCGGGGGAGCAGTAAGGCGGTAGGGATCGATAAGATCATCGAGCATTACGGGATCTCGCTCCACGAGACGATGGCTTTTGGCGATGGAGGCAACGATATGGCCATGCTTCGCCACGCCGGGATCGGGGTAGCCATGGGTAACGCCGGCGACGAGGTGAAAGAGGCGGCGGATTACGTGACCGACTCCGTAGATGACGATGGTGTCATGAACGCTTTAAGACATTTCGATGTTATATAAATAAACAGTTTAATAACGCTAAATCACAAACGCTATGATTGATGAATTGGTAAGCTATAATCGTGAGTTCGTAAAGAACAAGGGGTATGAGAAGTATATCACGAATAAATATCCCGATAAGAAGATCGCCATCGTGTCTTGCATGGATACCCGGCTGACCGAGTTGCTACCCGCCTCCTTGGGCATCAAGAATGGAGACGTGAAAATTATAAAGAACGCGGGGGCGATCATATCCCACCCCTTCGGAAGCGTTATCCGGAGCTTGATGGTGGCGATTTACGAGCTTGGGGTTGTAGAGGTAATGATAATCGGGCATACCGATTGCGGAGCCAAGCACATGAATAGCTCCGAGATGATCGAAAAGATGAAAGAGCGGGGAATCCCGCAGGAACGAATAGATATGATCCGATATTGCGGTATAAACTTCGAGTCGTGGTTGCGGGGATTCGAGACCTCCGAGGCTTCCGTGCACGAGACCGTGGAGCAAATTCGGAATCATCCGCTGATTCCGTCGGATATAACGGTAAGAGGGTTTGTAATAGACTCTGTTACAGGTGAATTAACGCCGGTGGAGTAATCCCCGGCGTATTTAGACTTATTTGCACAAGTCATAAATAATCGAAAAAATGAAATATTTTATTATGTTCTACAACATTGTTTCGGATAAAATGGTTATCTTTGTAACGAATTAAGAAAGAAAGATCGTTTTAGGATTATTTATTAACTGGCTTTCCAAGCGTGGGAAGCGTAAAACAAAAAGATTATGATGATGAGAGAAAATGAGAAAAGCCTTCGTGCTTTAGCGATGTTGCGTTATCAAGCAGATCGTTACCAGTCAGCTGGCAATGGTGCCATGAGTCAGCGATTAAACGCTGAGATCCGTCGCCTTATGAGCGAAATGAGTGTAGATGCGGATAAGAACTAAAAGACTGCGTCTTTTTTAAGTAAAGAATTAAAGTAAGAAATAAATTAGATGTCATCTCTTACCTCCGTTCAAAACGGAATGGTGAGAGATAGGAAATGAGGATTACCTTTGGCGATACGGCCGGGTGAGCCTTTTTTTTTGTGCCCTTTCCTTTCCTTCTCCTTCGCGTATCAGGGAAATTACTTATATTTGTGGATGAAAAAGCTAAAACAATAATCATTTGAACACAAAAACGATGAAAAAAGCAGGATTACTCTTAATGTCGCTGGCATTAAGTACGGCTCTTTGGGCGGAAAGTCCGGAGAAGAAAGGTTTGGACGTGATAAATAGATCGACCGCCGAGGCGCATATCGGTTTCTTGGCCGATGATGATCTGGAGGGCCGTGAGGCCGGTTTCCGTGGAGGCCGTATAGCGGGCGATTATATCGTGGCGAACCTGAAATCATTGGGTATCGACCCTGTAGGAGACTCTTATTACCATCCGTTTGAGGCTTACCATATGGAACGCCAGAAGAGAGGGGCCCGCTGGCAGGTGCAGCCGGATTCCATAGCGGCTATCAAGCAAACCGGTGTTTTCCAGAAACTTTCCTTGAATAATATCTTGGGTAAGATAGAGGGCAAGAACCCGAGTGAGATCGTGATCGTCGGCGCTCACTATGACCATCTGGGTATCGACCCGATGCTGGATGGCGACCAGGTCTATAACGGGGCGGACGATAACGCCTCCGGAGTCTCTGCCGTTTTGCAGATAGCGAGGGCTTTCCTTGCCACGGGCCAGCAACCGGAGCGAACCGTTATATTCGCTTTCTGGGACGGTGAGGAGAAAGGGCTTCTCGGATCGAAAGCCTTCGTTCAGTTTTTTCCAGAGATAAAGAACGTGAAAGGATATTTGAATTTCGATATGATCGGCCGTAACAATAACGAGGCGAAGCCTACCCATGTGGTTTATTTCTATACAGAGGCGCACCCTGCTTTCGGCGATTGGCTGAAGAACGATATCAAGAAATACAACTTGAATCTGGCACCGGATTATCGTCCGTGGGATAACCCGGTAGGAGGGAGTGATAACGGTTCCTTCGCTAAGATAGGTATCCCTATTATCTGGTATCATACCGACGGGCATCCGGATTACCATCAACCGAGCGACCATGCCGACCGGATTAATTGGGACAAGGTGGTGAATATCACGAAGGCCTCGTTCCTTAATATGTGGTATATGGCGAATGAGAAAGATTTTTAGAGATTATACGTCTTTTTCAATAGAAGATATCTAATAAAAGTAAGTTAACTTCATCGGCGAAGTAAGTTAACTTACTTTGGCATTTTAATTAACTTACTTTGCCGATGAAGCTGGCTTGCTTTTATATTCTGAAAAAACGCTTGAATTACTGTAATTTCATATCTTACCGCAGATACTTAGTTCTACATGAACTCAAGTCGATTTTAACTTAAAATCGTTTATATTTCTAATTTTATATTGTAAAACATAAAAAATAAGGGAGGATTTATTTAATTATAATAACACAATGTAATGAATATTTCATATCTTTGCCTCCGATATAAAATGTGCTAGGTATTTTGGCGCCAACTAAATAAAACAACTTCTACTTAAGAAAAGTTCATGTAGGACTCCGATAGTTAGCCCATTTTTTATTTGAACTTAATTACGCTAGAACTCAGGAGTGAGTGTATGTATGTGAATAATTTTAAAAGACAAATGTTTCGCCAAGACATTGTCTAATTATTTATTAATAAAACCATCAGTTATGTTGAAAAACTTTAAACCTGTCAGCTTAATTTTATGTGCGGGTGCGTTATGCTTCTCGGGAAGCATGTATGCCAACATCGCACCTGTTGAGCAAGGTACCTCTATCTCCCAGCAAAACGGGAAAGTAACAGGTACAGTGGAAGATGATTTCGGCCCAGTGACCGGAGCGTCTGTTGTCGTGAAAGGAACGTCTAATGGAACGATTACCGATATGGACGGTAATTTCACCTTGGATGGCGTCAAGAATGGTGATGTAATCCAAATCTCATTCATTGGTTACTCCACCATGGAGCTTACGTATACCGGTAAGCCGGTAGGCGTTATCAAATTAGCGGAAGACACCCAGAAATTGGATGAGGTCGTGGTTACGGCCTTGGGTATCAAGCGTGAGAAGAAAGCGTTGGGATATGCTACGCAAGAATTGAAAGGAGACGAACTTGTAAATGCACGGGAAAGTAATATTGCGAATGCGTTATCTGGTAAAGTATCGGGTTTGCAGGTAGTTCGTTCTAGTAGTGGCCCTGGCGGTTCTTCAAAAATTGTATTGCGTGGTAATAATTCATTAACTGGATCTAATCAGCCGTTGATTGTTGTCGATGGTATTCCAATGGATAACTTTACTGGAGGAGTTGATGATGCTTGGGGTAATAGCGGCGTGGATATGGGTAATGGTTTGTCAGATATCAACCCGGAAGATATCGAATCCATGAACGTGTTGAAAGGAGCTTCAGCCGCCGCGTTATATGGTTCTCGTGCAGGTAATGGCGTAATTTTGATTACGACGAAATCGGGTAAAAAGCAAAGTGGATTAGGTATTACTGTAAATGCCGGAGTTACAGTGGAAAGCATGTTTTTGAAACCAGAATTACAGAATACGTATGGTCAGGGTACAAATGGCATATATAATGTGAAAGACCGTTCAAGCTGGGGGCCTGTTGCCGATGGTTCCGTAACAATTGATCGCTGGGATGGGCAGAAAGTCCAGATGTATACTTATGATAATATAGATGCTTATTTCCAGAAAGGAACTTCATTCAATGAAGGTGTATCTTTTCAGCAGAGCTATGATGGGACGGCGGTATTCGCCTCAATTAATCGCTCTGATGATAAGGGCATCGTTCCGGGTGCATCATTAAATAAAACGTCTCTTACTTTGCGTGGAACAAGCGAGTTCGGTCCGGATAAAAGATGGAAATTAGATGCAAAAGCCAACTATTTAAATAATAACGCAAAGAATCGTCCAATCCAAGGTATTAACCAATCGAATGCCTTTAGTACGATCTATAATTTACCACGATCGCTGGATATTAGGGATCTGGAGAACTGTTTGGACGAAAATGGAAATATGATTTGGTGGGATACCGAGAGTACTCCCCAAGAAAATCCGTATTGGATTAAAGATTATAGAACAAATCAAGACTCTCGTAATCGTTTGTTAGGTACAATTTCTCTTTCTTATAAGATAACGGACTGGTGGAACCTCGAGCTAAAAGGCGGTACGGACTATTATACGACTACGACTACAAATAAGGTATATTCTGGTGGTAATGTGAATCCGAAAGGGCGTTACTCTGAGAAGTCGGAGACTTTTTATGAGAACAACTATAGTTTCTTGACTACCTTTAAGAAAGATAACCTTTTTAGCAAGTTTGGTGGTTTTGTGACCGTGGGTGGAAACTTGATGATGCAACGCCGTAAGAAATTAGAGGCTGGTACGGGTGATTTATTGATCCCGAATCTATTTGCGATGTCTAATGCCGCTGACAAGAATAATATGACGCATACATCTGAAGATGTACAGCGCAAGATGAATTCTATTTACGGTTCTTTGCAAATGAACTGGGATGGCTGGCTGTTTATGGATATTACGGCTCGTAATGACTGGTCTTCCACTATGAGTAAAGAAAACCAATCTTATTTTTATCCTTCGGTTAGCTTATCTGGTGTTATTTCAGATATGGTGGAAAAGGTTGGCGGTACAATGCCGGAATGGATGAGTTTCGCTAAGGTTCGTGCTTCTTATGCGGAAGTAGGTAATGACCTTGATCCATATCAATTGTATACTGTATTCAAGGTTGATAAAGATCCAAATGGTAACCCAACTGCAGCTCTAGGAACTACTTTATATGATTCTTCTGTACGTTCAGAGTTGATTAAATCTTGGGAAGCCGGTATTGATTTGAAGTTTTTCAATAATCGATTAGGTATTGATGCGGCTTGGTACAAATCTAATGCTACCCGCCAATTGCTAGATTTGGCAATGGATCCATTTTCTGGTTATTCCAAACGTAAGATCAATGCAGGTAATATTCAAAATTCAGGTGTGGAATTAATGCTTTATGGTACTATTTTGCAGAATCCTAGAGGCTTAAATTGGGAAACAACATTGAATGCTTCCTTCAATAAAAATAAAATCATAGATTTGTATGAAGGAGTAAATGAATATGGCATCAAGACTTTTGATGATTTAAAGATTGTAGCCCGTACGGGTAGTTATTATGGCGATATTTATGGTAAAAAATTCCAACGTGTTGAAAGTGGGGAACATGCTGGTAAAATTATTGTAGATGCTCAAGGTTTACCATTAGTTACTTCAGATGATTATTATCTGGGGAATCAACAGCCTGATTGTATGTTGGGATGGACTAACTCGTTCTCTTATAAAAATATTTCTTTGAGCTTTTTGATTGATGCTCGTATTGGTGGAAATATTTACTCAGCGACCACTGCTAATTTGTACAAGGCAGGTAATGCCGCAGGTACCGTTATAAATGGAACCCGTGGGGAATTTGTAGTTCCGAATTCAGTGACTTCTGATGGAAATGGTGGTTATACGGCAAATTCTAATGCTGTTACTCCTGAATTGTACTGGGGACGTGCTGCCGGAGGTAATATCGGTGTGGGTGAGGCATTTTTATATGATGCTACTAATATTCGTCTACGTAATATTACCGTTGGTTATGATTTTGAGAAAAAATGGTTAGAGAAAACCCCATTACAGAAAGTACGTGTATCATTCGTGGCGAATAACGTTTGGATGATTGTAAATCATTTGGAAGGTATTGATCCGGAATCTATTTCGGCTACAAATTCCAATGCTACTGGTTTTGAGAATGGGGCAGCTCCGACTTCTCGCTCTTTCACATTTAATGTAACAGTTGGTTTCTAATAAGAAAGATGATTTTAAGTATGAAAACATTAAAAAGAACAATAATAGGGTTAGCTTCATTAGCCGTTTTATTTACTGCATGTAACGACTTTGAGGAAATAAATAAAGACCCGAATGCCGTAGATGAAAGTGCGATCAAAGTATCTTATCTACTGAATAAATCAATCATGGGGGCACAGCAGAACCCGCATATCGCAGAGCGTGTGTTCGTGTATCAATGGAAAAGTGCGGCTCGTTTTGAACGTCGTAGTGGTTTAGCTACAGGTGCGAATTATAATGATTATAATACGGACTACTTTGGCGTTGATTATGGAGTGGGATGGCTGAACAATGTTAATATGGCCGTGAAAATTGGTACGGAACGTGCCGCCAATCCGGAGTATCCTTATGAGAACAATTTGCTACAGATGTCTCGTATTTGGCGGGCTTATGTCATCTCTGAATTGGCTGATAACTTTGGTCCTGTGCCTCCGGCAAACGCTTTTGATGGTATCGTAGAATATAAGAGTATAGAAGATATTTATGATTTTATTATTTCTGAATTGAAAGATGCCGCTGGCAAGATAGATGTAAATGCGGATATGAGCGCTATTACATCAGAGAAAACGGATGCTTTCTATGATGGTGATGCCTCTAAATGGATAAAGTATGCGAACTCATTACGCTTGCGCTACGCTATGCGTTTATCTGCTGTAGATCAAGCTAAAGCAAAGGCTGCTTTTGAGGATGCCGCTTCGACGAATAATTTTATTACTACGCAAGATGAAATTGCTCAGGTGCAAGAAAAAGGCGGTTGGACTGATCTTGATGGTGTGATGTCTCGTCCTTGGAATGCCCAACCCATTTCGGTCACCATTAATAATATGATGATTGGCCTAGGAGGAATCGATTTCCAAGTTCCTGCGGCGATAAAAGAGGATGTGGTATTGAAAGATGCTCGTAATTATCTAGGCCTTCGATTAGAAAAACACTTACCGGTTTCTACGAATGATCCGGCTGCAGGCTATTTCTTTGATGCTCTTCCTTCAAAGATTGATCCTCGTGCTACTAAGTTGTTTCATATTCCGGGATATGATGATGGTACTGTTTATTTCTCTAATATCGGTTTGGCTGATAAGGCTCGTTTAGCGGATCCTGCTACTGGAAATGTTGAGGATAACAATAAGACATATTTGGAGTTGAACGTGAAATATACTTGGAATACTTGGGTTGCTGGAAAATGGGATAAATACTCAGCGCTAACCAGCGAATTGACAGGAGCAAGTAAGACTTATCCTTCTTTATCCAAGATATATCGTGAAAGTACGAATAAGCGTGTATGGTTTGGGCCGTGGGAGACGGAGTTCTTATTGGCTGAAGCTGCGTTGTATGGTTGGAACGTGTCTGGTAGTGCGAAATCTCATTATGAGGCTGGTATAGCAGCTAGCTTTGAATATCACGGTGTATCTGAGTTCTTAAATGATTATTTGAGTTCTACGGAATATAACCGTGTAGGTACTTCTGTCGCTTTTGATCATACGGCGGAAGCAAAGTCTTATACGGCTGAATATGTAGATGGTTATACTGGTGAGAAAAAGACTACTACTTATACTTATCCGAAAAATTCTATTTATAAGAATGGTACGGTCAATAATGATAAGCTGACAAAGATAATCTCGCAAAAATACTTGGCACAGGTTCCTTGGTTACCTTTAGAGGCATGGTCTGATCATCGTCGTTTAGGTTTGCCTTTCTTTGAGAATCAAGCTGTTGAGATAGATTATAACGTTTCTAGTAACGAGTTGCCTCTTACTCGTGCTAACTGTAAGGAATGTAAGTGGGAATTCTATCAAGAACGTCTGCGCTATCCAGCGAATATGGAAATCAATAGTAAGGATAGTTATATGAAAGCTGTTGAGCTATTGGGTGGAGCTGATTTAATTTCTACTCCGCTATGGTGGGCTAAACATTGATTTATATGAAAGCTCAAGGTGAAGGATTATGCTTCCACCTTGGGCTATTTTTGTGTATTTGTGCCGACCGCTATTATAAGCATCTAACAATGCCCATCGTAAGCCCCTGCCGACTGCGGTCGAAAGGAGCTTATAATGGGCATTCCTAAACTCACTTGTCACTAAACTCACGACCCTCCTGGCTTACTTGTCACTCCCCGATAAAGTCTACTTGAAAAGCTTGTCATCAGAGGCTGTTAACGTAAGCGTCACTGGCGTAGTGTGCCCCCTGTCTCTCTCTAGTTTCCTCTTGTATATGTTAAACTCAAAACATATCTGCCCTTTTTATGTTTATACAGGATAAATGACATTCGTTGACGCAAAAACTAAAACATTGTCTATCAAAATAAACAAAAAACAGTAGTTATGTTGAAAAGATTCAGACCAGTCAGCTTAATCCTGTTGGTAGGGGCGCTTGGGTTCTCGGGAAACTTATACGCCACGCCTATGCCCGGGATTCCGAAGGTTGACATTTCCCAGCAAAACGCAAAGGTGTCGGGAATAGTTGAGGATGCCTTAGGACCCGTTACCGGGGCGTCCGTAATCGTGAAAGGAACTACCAATGGTACTATGACCGACTTGGACGGGCATTTTACTTTGGATAACGTGAAGAAAGGGGATATCATACAGATATCGTTTATCGGTTATACCTCGCAAGACATCCCATATACCGGCCAGTCCGAGATTACGGTTAAACTCGTGGAAGATACCCAGAAACTCGATGAGGTGGTGGTGACTGCCTTGGGTATGAAACGGGATAAGAAAGCCTTGGGTTATGCCATGCAGGAGTTGAAAGGGGATGACCTCTTGGCCTCCCGTGAGCCGAACTTGGCGAACTCCCTTTCCGGTAAGGTTTCCGGTTTGCAGATCGTTCGTTCAAGCAATGGCGTAGGAGGGTCTTCTAAGATCGTACTTCGTGGTAACAACTCCTTGACGGGTAGCAACCAGCCCTTAATCGTCGTAGACGGTACCCCGATGGATAACTTCACCGGTGGTGTGGATGATGTATGGGGTAACTCCGGAGCGGACATGGGTAACGGCCTTTCGGATATCAACCCGGAAGATATCGAGTCCATGACGGTATTGAAGGGTGCTTCCGCCGCCGCCCTTTATGGCTCACGTGCCGGTAACGGCGTGATCTTGATCACTACCAAGTCCGGACGTAAGAACGAGGGACTCGGTATTACGATCAACGCCGGTATCACCGCCGAGACGATTTTCCTGAAACCTGATTTACAGAACGACTTCGGACAAGGCTCCGTGGGCGTTTACGATAACCAATCCCGCCTTAGCTGGGGACCGAAAGCCATGGGACAAATGGTAACCGATTGGAGAGGCAACCAAATCCCTCTGCATACTTATGATAATATCGACGCTTTTTTCCGCACTGGAACCTCCTTTAACGAGGGTGTCAGCTTCCAGCAGAACATAAAGGGTACGGCGGTATTCGCCTCCGTAAACCGTTCCGACGATGCTAGCATCACCCCACGCTCAAAACTAAACAAGACGAATATTACCTTGCGTGCCACTACTTTCCTAGATGAGGCGGAAAAGTGGAAAGTAGATGCCAAGGTGAATTATATCAATCAAAACGCACATAACCGCCCGATTCAGGGCGTGAATCCCTCGAACGCTTTCAATACGATCTATAACCTGCCTCGTTCCTTGAATATCCGCGAATTTGAGGATGACGTGGATGAGCAAGGCAATATGATTTGGTATGACGCCTCCAAGAATCCGCAGGAGAACCCTTATTGGGTGACCCGTTATCGCCAGAACGAGGATACCCGTAACCGTTTGTTAGGAAATATCTCCTTGAAATATGCCCCGACCGATTGGTTCGATATTGAGTTGAGAGGTGGTACGGATTATTATACCACGACGAAGAGCGAGAAAGTATATGCCGGTGGTAATACCAGTCCGAGAGGTCTGTATACCGAGGGATCGGAGACCTTCTATGAGAATAACTTCAGTTTCTTGGCTACGGCCCGGAAGGATAATTTGATCGATCGGCTGGGAGGTTTCGTTACTTTCGGTGGTAACTTGATGCTCCAGCAGCGTAATAAGATGAACGCTTCTGCCGGAGAGTTGTTGGTGCCGAACTTGTTCTCGCTGAATAATGGCGTGAATAAGCCAACAGTCACTTCCGAGTTGATCCGCCGTCGTATGAATTCCTTGTACGGGTCGTTGCAGTTGAACTGGGATGGTTATCTGTTCTTGGATGTTACGGCACGTAACGATTGGTCGTCTACGATGTCGAAAGCCAACCGCTCTTATTTCTATCCATCTGTCAGTTTATCGCTTGTGATCTCAGATATGTTGCCGAAGATTGGCGGAAGCATGCCGGATTGGTTCTCTTTCGCTAAGGTACGTGCCTCCTTCGCTGAGGTAGGTAACGACTTGGATCCGTATCAATTATATAACTTCTACTCTGTAGGCAAGGACCCCAACGGGAATACGACGGCGAAACCGGGTAAGGTACTTTACGACTCGGACGTACGTAGCGAGTTGATTAAATCATGGGAGGCCGGTTTCGATATCCGTTTCTTCAATAACCGATTGGGCTTGGATGCCGCTTGGTATAAGTCCAACGCTACCCGCCAGTTACTGGATTTACCGATGGACCCGTTCTCCGGCTATGCTTCCCGTAAGATTAACGCAGGTAACATTCAGAACGAGGGTTTGGAGATCTCCTTGAACGGTACGATTCTAGACAATCCCGCCGGATTGAGCTGGAGCTCTACGGCGCAGTTCTCCTTGAACCGGAATAAGATCAAAGAATTATACGAGGGCGTGAATCTATATGATATAAAGACGTTCGACGCTATCCAGATCGTAGCTCCGGTAGGTGGTTATTATGGTGAGATCTACGGGCAGACCTTTATGCGTGTGACCGATGAGAATAGTCCTCACTATGGAAAGATCGTCGTAGGTGATGACGGTTTGCCTTTGATCTCTACCGAGAAGTCGAAAGTAGGAAACCAGAGTCCGGATTGGATGATGGGTTGGACCAATAATTTCTCTTATAAAGGTTTTAACCTGAGCTTCTTGATAGACTTCCGTATCGGTGGTAGCATCTATTCGGCGACAGCCTCCAACCTGTATACCCGGGGTAACGCCGCCGGAACAGTGGTGAATGGTGATCGTGCCGAATTCGTGGTACCGAATACCGTGGTTCAACAGGGCAGTGGTTATGCGGAGAATACGGTCGCCGTCACTCCCCAGAACTATTGGGAGCGTATTGGGTCTACCGGAAATTATGGTTTACCAGAGGTTTATACCTATAGCGCCACCAATGTCCGTTTGCGTAATATCACCTTTGGCTACGAGTTCAATCGACAGATGTTGAAGAAAACGCCTTTCCAGCGTGTACGTCTATCCGCTACTTGTAACAATGTTTGGATGATCCATTATAACTTGCCGGGTATCGACCCCGAGTCCGTTGCCGCCACGAATACCAACGCTACCGGATTCGAGAATGGAGCCGCGCCGACCAGCCGTTCCTATACGTTTAATGTAACCGTGGGATTCTAATGGAATAGATGATAATTTGAATTACGATAAAAATGATGAAGATGAAAACAAGAAATATACTTTTTACCGGACTGGTATCGGTGGCTGCTCTTCTTTCTTCCTGTAATGACTTTCAGGAGATCAATGAGGACCCGAATCTTGTGGGAGAGGATAAGGTGAAACCCCAATGGTTCCTGAATGCCTCTATCATGGGAGACCAGATGAACCCAGAGATAGCCGAGCGTATCTTTATCTTGTACTGGGACCGTGCTTCCCGTTTCAATAGGGGAAGTGGTTTTACGATCGGTACGGATAACAATGATTATAGTACTACCTACTTGAGTAACGATTACGCCGTGGGTTGGCTGAACCAAGTGACCAAAGCGATCCAGTTAGGAGAGCAGATGGTTGCCAATGGCGAGGCGGATACCTATCCTTATTATAAGAACGTGATCCAGATGTCCCGTATCTGGCGTGCTTACTTGAACTCGGAAGTAGCTGACGGTTTCGGGCCGATCCCAGCGTTAGCCGCTTTCTCCGGTGTACCGGCTGAGTACGATAGCGTAGAGGCTATCTATCAATTTATATTGAAAGAGTTACGGGAAGCTGAGTCTGCGTTGGACCCCTCCTTGGATATGTCCGCTATGGCTAACGAGGATGCTTTCTATGCGGGAAATGTTGCGAAATGGAAGAAGTACGCCAACTCCTTGCGTATGCGTTTGGCGATGCGTATCTCAGCTGTCGATCCTGCCTTAGCGAAAGCGGAATTTGAGGATGCCGCCTCTAAGACATTTATTTCCGAGCCAACCGATATCGCTTCCGTGCAGGAGAAAGAGGGTTGGGATGAGCTGACGAGCGTGATGTCTCGTCCTTGGAATGGGCAGGCGATGTCCGTGACGTTTAAGAACTTGGTAGTTGGTTTGGGTGGACAGGAATTTCCGTTGCCGGACTCCTTAAAAAGCCATTTGAAGAATCCATACGATTATCAAGGTTTATATTTGAACCAGCACTTCCCGCTGACGACGAATGATCCGTGCGCCGGTTTCTATTTCGACGGTATACCTCAATATGTAGATCCCCGTGCCCCGAAGTTGTTTAGTGTAGTGGGCTGGGATGATGGTGTGGTTTATTCCGATTATATCGGTGCGGCCAGCGAGGTGAAGCCGGTTCACTTGAAGAATCCGGCGGATAATACCCAGAATATGTTGACGATCGATCCGAAATATACGTGGGGCACTTGGGTCGCCGGAGAATGGGACGTGAAAGCCGGTCTGGTAAGTGAGCTGACAGGTAAGAATTATAATTATCCCTCTATATCGAAACAATATCGAATGAGCACCAATAAGCGTGTCTTCTTCGGCCCGTGGGAAAGTTACTTCTTATTGGCGGAGGCTGCGGTGAAAGGCTGGAAAGTTCCGGGAACGGCTAAATCCAATTATGAGTCTGGTGTTACGGCTAGTTTTGAGTATCATGGCTTATTGAGCCAAGTCGGTGATTACCTATCGTCTCAGAAATACAACCGTGTAGGTACTTCCGTCGCTTTCGACCATACGACAGAGGCGAAATCGTATACGATCCGTTATACGGACCCATATACGAAGGAGGTAAAAAGCCGTACGTATGAATATCCCCATAACTCGATCTACCGGAATGGCGCTTATAATAATGACGCTCTGACGAAGATTATCACCCAGAAATATATAGCGCAAGTTCCTTGGTTGCCGGAAGAGGCTTGGAGCGATCATCGTCGTTTAGGTCTTCCTTTCTTCGAGAACCAAGCGGTAGAGAAGGATTACAACCCATTGAATCAAGTTCCTTTGACGGTCGCTACCTCTAAGGAATGCCGTTGGGATTTCTACCCGAAACGTTATCGTTATCCGGCGAATATCCAAACGAATAATCAAGTGGGTTATGCGCAAGCTCTCCAGCTTTTGGGCGGCCCGGACTTGACGACTACTCCACTTTGGTGGAACGCTAAATAGCGAACCTGCTTGGTCTGTTTTATATATACTTTTTCGGTGTCACACATTTACTTGTGTGGCACCGTTTTTTATGGGATATAATTGATTATCTTTTCTCTCCAAAAGGTCTTTGCAAATTAGGCAAATCAATACGCCCATTTTTTACATCATTAAGTAAATCTCCAACTTTACTTGGTATGTTATCAAATAATTCTTTTCCCATAACTGTCGTTATTTAACCAAACTCATTAACGTATCATAACTATCAATTTTACCATACTTAACCCCTGAATAGCTTAACTGCTCAAAAAGTTTCTCAGCACAGGCAATCTTGTTTTTCTCAATTTCCCGTAACTCCATGGAACTCATTGAACCTTTGGTTTCAGCAATGAAATAGATATGTTTCACTTTATCTTTTTCAAAAGCAATAGCCCAGTCCGGTGAATAATTTCCTACAGGAGTCGGAATGTGGAATCCCTTTGGCAATTTCGCATATACTGCCACTTCATCAGAAATATCAAGACTTTCTACAAATTTACGTTCATTACTCTTTTCAGCGATACCATCGGTGAATACGTAGTCAAGAATACTCTTTTGAGCTTTGAAAGCCTTATCCATAGAAGTATGTTTTTCTTGTGTAAAGATACTGCTGTCATATTCACCATCCACTTGATTATATGAAATATGCTCCACAATCATAGTTGCTTTTTGTTCAAGAATAAGCCGAGTAACCTTAGTAATAAACTCTTCCGGGTTTACCTTAAACATATCAAACTTAACCGGACGGATTTTTGTCAGTATTGTGGCTACAGTTTTACGGGTGAGTGTCGTGCCGGATGCTATTTTACCGATAAGATCATACTTCACACGGCTAACCACATCTGTAGTCAATCTATCCGTCTGCGACGCCTTTTTTTGAAGCATTTCACCTGAAACGACATCATCTTTCTTTAGTTCATCCTTCTGAACACCTTTCGTTATCACATAAGTCAGTAGAGTGACTTCCAACTCTCTATTAATAGCTTCCACAGCTTTTTCAATCAACTCGTTACTGTCAAATTGAACTTTATAAGCGTATTTATGGTTGATACGCTTCCACAACTCCTGAAATTCCTTCTTCGAAAAATTATCGTTGAGCGTATTAGGCGGTGTTTGTGGCTTGCTACCATTGCCAATCATATCATCAAGGGCCTTACTATCGAAGATAGACTGAACACGTTTATAAACAGCATCTGTCAGTGGTTCCAGTTCATCAGGAAGTTGTTTCAAATTATTATTCTTCAAGTCCTCACGGAATGTATCTGTAACCTCACCACCTTTCGTAATATAACCGTTCATACGCAACTGGAATACAATTTCTTGTGCGTCTTCTTTGGAAACAGTATATTTCTTCCCTTCATTGGAAAAAAGAATCTTGCCAATAAAGAAATCAATATCAGCCTTGGTAGGACGATCGTAGAGGTCTGCCTTAATGTCCTTCTGTAAATCTGCCACAAAAGAAGCATATTCTTCAGAGGCTATAACGGTCAGTTTGTTCACACTATGAACTTCATCTGGCAGTATTTCTGCATCCATGCGGACACCATACTGGTCAACACAAAGTCGCAGACCACGACCTACTTCTTGTCTCTTCTGACTTACACTATTAGATTGGCGAAGTGAACAGATTTGAAATACATTCGGATTATCCCATCCTTCACGCAAGGCTGAATGAGAAAAGATAAAACGAACCGGTTCGTCAAAGCTAAGCAGACGTTCCTTGTTCTTTAAAATCAAGTCGTAAGCCGAAATATCGTCCGATTGGTCTGAACCACGTTTTATATCACTATTGACACTTCTCCCTTTCTTATCAATGCTGAAATAACCCGCATGAGTTTCATGCGTAGAAATACTTCCTAGATAGGACATGTAATCAGCATCAAACATATTTTGATTGTTATTCAATTCCGCTTTATATTCTTGCTCGAATATTTCACCATAGCGCCCAAGCATTTGCTGTCCGTCTTCATTATATTTCCTATAGTTGGCAACTTCATCCAAGAAAAAAAGCGAAAGCGTTTTGATTCCACGTTTAAACAGAGAAGCTTCCTTGCGAAAATGTGCCTTTACAGTTTCCCTGATTTGAATGCGTGCTTTGTGATCAGCCGAAATATCCCCATACACATCTTTAATATACATCATTTTTCCGTTGGAAAATGAAACAGTACTATGACTACTATCCATTGTATCAATATGGATATCAGAAATAGTATAACCACGATATTGCTCCAATTCATTAGACACGTAAAACAAATCATCTCCGACACCGAGATTCTTTACCTCTCTCTTAATGTTATTGGCGTGTTTCACTTCTATTTCAAGACGAGCTTTAGGGGCTTCTGTCTTAGACAAAACAATATCTTCCAGATACATGTAACTATCCGTACCTTTAAGATGTTTCAATTCAAAACCTACTATCTCAATCTTCTTCACCAGTTTTTGATTGTAAGCATCCAATGCATCCAACACATAAACAGGATTGTGCGTTTCTTTATGAGTAGCTGAATAGTTCAACGTAAAAAGAGGATTAAAGCGAGCTAAAGCTGTTTGTGTCGCTGCTCCGCCCATCTTTTGCGGTTCATCAAGAATAATGATCGGATGATTGGCAGATATAACATCAATTGGTCGGCGACTGCCAAACTCATCACGCACGGAGTAAATGATACGAGCTGCGGCATTTTTCGCCCCCTCTTTCAAAGAAGTATTAAAAGCCTGTGTATTAATAATCATTACAGAGATATCACCACTTTGAGAAAACGTATCTATTTGATTCAGATTATTACTGTTATAAATAAAATAACGTGCTTTCTTCCCATAAAGCTCCATAAAGTGATCTACCGTTATATCAAAGCTTTTCTTTACACCTTCACGAATGGCGACACTGGGTACAACCACAATAAACTTAGTCCATCCATACAGTTTGTTGAGTTCAAACATACTTTTGATATAGACGTATGTTTTACCTGTACCGGTTTCCATCTCAACATCAAGCTGACAAGCTCCTAACTTATCTACCACATCATTTGATAAACGAATATTGCTTTCTGTTTGGATTTGGTGAATATTTCTCAACAGTTCTTCTCTAGTCAGTATAATATCACTGTTCTTGTAACCAGTATTTTCATCATAAGATGTTTGAGTGTCTTCTGTAAGCTTCCCATTTTTCTTGATATAAACTTTCCCTTTATCCACCACGTATTCTCTCAAACCTTGGTTGGGCTGACCATTGAATACCTTTACCACATTTTCAACAGCATCTGTTTGGTATTGTTGTATCTTGAATTTCAGTTTCATCATCTTTCATTTATTAATTTATCCACTCCCGTTTTTACTTTCCAGTATCCAGCTTTGTCTGAACCCATTCGTTCTATAATGTTTAGCTCTTTTAATTGAGCTATAGCCCTTCTGATTGTTGCCAGACTTACATTTAAACGTTCGCATAATTCAGGCCGAGTTATAGTCGGGGTTTCTTTTAACAATGAGATTAAGTCCTTTTGCAGTAAAGTAAATGATTTTACAGGGTCATTTACAGGGTCATTTACAGGGTCATTTACAGGGTCATTCATTTGACTTCTATAATTATTATTCAGCAGTTCAGTATAAAAGGAAGTAGCTTGCGAACGGAATCTAGGTTCTTTTGCTTCAGTAAAACCCGGAAGTTTTGCCGTTTCATTATATATCTTTCGTAATCCACTTCCTCTCTTTTCCATAAAATCCAATTGTGCAAACACATCGGCTAATATAGGATTACGACGTTTGGATGAAATATCATCCAAGTCCCGGTCTTGAATAAGTGTTCCATCAAACATTCCTCCCGGAGAATAAATAACCAATCGATCATCATAAATATCAATATGAACTTCACTTCCTAACTCAGAATAATCACGATGGATAAACGCATTAACCAATGCTTCAAACACTGCACGGCGTGAGTAATCAGGGGTGTTCAGGCGACGGTTTGGTAATTTTACCCATCCTTTCAAATTGTGTAAATCCACAAATTGTTCTCCCGCATCAAGCAACGACAATAAGTTTCCCTGATATTCACGAGAGTCTTTGGCATCATCTTTATGAATACCCGTCCATCTGGTACAATAAAGACTTGAATGTCTATAAGGACATTGGTCTGAAAAAAGCACACCCGCATTCGTCAAAAAGCCTTTGTCAGTGATCAGAGAGAATGAACGTAACAACTTTTCTTGAAAGGGAGAACCGGTTTGTTTTTCATAAGTTTTTGCCAATGCATCAAAACTCATTTCTTTCAAGGTGTATTCCGTAGATAATGAATCATACGTTACATTTCTACCTTTAAGTACTAAACCGCTTAACTGATGGGCGGTGGCTACAACGCTTTCATCCCCCATCCTTACAAAAGCAATACGGCTTCCGCTATTCACGAAATAATAAGGCGTCATACTTCCCGATAGTACACGAAGTTCGAGAATATTTTTTTCGTCTTCTGTTTGGAATGTTTTCAGTTCAAAGTCTGGTATAGGATCTATTATAGTCTTTATTTTATCACTAATAAACTCTGTATCTGATTTAATATTGTTCAAACCTACTACTTCACCATCATCATTTACACCAAAGAATAAAGAACCGCCAAGCCCATTAGCAAAAGCACTGACACTTTTCAACCAACTTTTGAATTGTTTGCGTTCCAAGAATTCTTTGAAATCACAAGTGGTATTCTCGCCAATTAGCCGTTTTATTATATTATCCATTACTTACTTCTGATTATTCAGTTTCATTTTTTCTTATAGTACTTTCGTTGTTGTATTTGGCGAATAAGTTTTGAATATTTGTTCAAAGTTGGTGGCAGTACTATCGTCTGCCATTGAGCTATCACGGAATACAGCATATTGGGGCTGCATTTTGGCAATAGTAGTAACAACACTATCATCTATTTCATTATCAAAACAAGCAACAAGATAATTGTTAGCTACATTATAGATAGTTTTATCTTCTATTTCTATTTGTTCAATCTTACTATCAAGAGTGGCACCTAATTCAAGCATTACTTGGAAGAGCAGGTCTTCACTTGTGCGGTCAGACTTGACACTCTCGGTCTTTGTAAAGAGAGTTTGCTGATTGTATTCTGCTGGAGAGTAATATATGTCTTCCATATTACTACTGTCAAGTTTGAGAACACGAAAACCTGTATCAAGTACTTGTTTTTCATCTTCTCTACTCAATAATCCCTTTTCTTGCTTCGTGATTAGTTCTTCTTTAATTTTCTTTCCGGCACGGCGGATACGTTCTTTCCCAATTTCTGTTACAAAATGTGGTTTACCTATTGAGTCTAAAAAACTTATCAGAAACTCAATGTCTTTTTTGTCGTCTCCAGTTGCTCTTTCTAAACTTTCATCAAGATTTTCTGGAATTTGAACCATAATAAATTTTCTTTTACCAATATTGTCTATAAGGTTTGCCATCAAAACTGCATGTGCTGTTGTAGCTGAACCCGAAAAAAAATCTAAAATAATACCATCTTCACTATTTGTTGTTTTAATAATCCTCTGTAATAGACTTAGAGGTTTTTTTCCATTTGGATAAATAACACCTCCTTCTTGGGCAACTCCTCCGTCATTTGAAATATCTATCCAATTATCTGAGATGTATACTTCTAATGTAGATAAAGCTTGAACCATTTCTATACGAGGGTCTTTAGCCTCTTTGTTATAATCTGTTCTGAAAAAGCGCATATTGCCATCATTATTAATATAGCAACGGATTTGCTGATTAAAATTATTATCTCTAATTTTCTTTGCTAAAGAAGTGTTTGACTTCGTTCCAAAAATACGATAAGCATTTTCAAATTTCCAATCATCATTTAAATCAATGTTATTGTCACTCGCCCATTTTGATAAACTTACAAGATTCATATTGGCTAATATTTCATTAGCTTTGTCTTCGTTTAATGATGTTAGTTGGCTAAAGTCTTCTATTGACAATTCGGGAATAATCATATTGTATTCCTTATCCCAATTACCTTTTGTTTTCTTGTCAATTTTAAGAATAGGTTGAGAAATTCCTTTTTTATAAAATAAAATATATTCTTTTTGAGCAGGAAAACGTTTTCCACGCATTGCATGTGTCATTTTAACTCCTGATAGACTATTCATGTTTACAGTGATGACATTTATAAGATTTTGTTCCCCAAATATTTCATTGCATACTTTCTTTAAATTCTCTACTTCATTATCATCAATAGAAATAAATATCACCCCATCATCAGTTAGTAAATCTCTTGCTACTTTCAACCTTGGATAAATCATATTCAACCAATCCGTATGAAACCGACCATTACTTTCCGAATTAGTAACAAGCCGATTTCCTTGTTCATCATATTGCCCACTATTAGCCAAATATTCAGCAGTCGATTCAGCAAAGTCATCTTCATACACAAAATCATTACCCGTATTGTAAGGCGGATCAATATAAATCATCTTTACCTTACCAAGATATGTCTCTTTCAAGCATTTCAATACATCAAGATTATCACCTTCAATATAAAGATTCTGCGTATTATCAAAATCAACACTCTCTTCACGACAAGGGCGAAGCGTTGCATTGATAGGTGAATTAGCAAGAAGTATTGCTTTCTTCTTGTCCGGCCATGTAAACTGATAACGTTCTTCACGCCCTTCCACTATTTCCGAAGAAAGTTCCTGCCGCAACTTATCAAAATCTATCGCTAAAGTAACTTTGTCTTCGGCATCTTTCCGTTCTGTAATACAGTTAGGAAAGAGTGCAGCTATTTTATCTATATTGTCCTGAACGCCGTCAAGCGTTTGCATCCTAAGTTTATCCATATATTATCTAATTTTATTCTTTACTTATTTTTAATTCCAATACTATGCGTTGTTGATGTAATACAAACTTTTTTTGAGGCTGCCTCTCCTTAGCCTCTTTACGCCTAAGAATCTCTATTTTCTTAAGCAACATTTCACGTTGAGTTGATTTCTCTACATCCTCACGTAAACTTTCGCTTTGTGTGATAATGCGTTCCCCAGCTACTTGGCGAACAAGTGTTTCATAGATAGCGTCCATCGTCAACCCCTCTATGGAAAGACTGATTTCTGTATCTTTTATCCATTGAGAACGATACGTCTTCGCAATACGAAAAGTTTTATCCGTATTCGTATTACTTTCCATCCATTCTTTGTAATTGAGATGCAAACAAGTCATATCTCCCCAACGCAAAATAAAGAGCGTATGTCGTGGTATCATACCATCAATAAAAGAAAAAATATCATCCGGACAATTTTCATCCTTAATAGGCACAAGAAATATTGTGATTTCATGTACTTCTTTTCCATCTGCCACATTAATAGTACTTGGCGCTAACTTAGCCAGCCATTCCACTCGAACCACATCATTTGTGAAGTGGTCCTTCATGCGAGTATTAGCTCCCAATTGATTTACAAACGTTTTCTTGGGGATAACTCTGTTTACGATGGTTGATTGCGGAAGATTGTACATAATGTTTCACTATTTAATCACCAAAAAACAGATTAACTCAAAATCATCAAGTCCTGATATTTTATTTCGAAGCGCAGTAGTTTCACCTGCCGAGAAAAGGCTCATAATATCCGATTCTTCTTTCACTTCAATAATGCTATGAATAGCTTCCTGCAACAAGTCAGAATAGTGACTCATCTCACGCCCGTCTTTCGTTTCTTTATTGAATACAGAACATAATTTTTTATCTGGTTCATGTTTTCCCCGACAGGCTGCACGCATATTATCAAGCATAGTTTTAGGAGACAAGTGATCACAAAGTACTTCTCCCTCATGGCTTATATAAACCATATAGAATGGATGAAGCAAATTCTGATTATTAATATTTACTCCATTGTTCCGGTTCTTCAACACATAGATAGCTCCCGGCTGCACAAAATCCGAACTTCCAACAACAGCACTCATTCCAAAAGGAGTATGAGCAATATCCGGATTATCCTTCATGTAAGCCAAAAGGTCTAGTCTGAACTCATTAAGTCCTAAATCCATGATATTGATACCCGTATCCATATCTTCAATATCAACGACTTCTTCTTGTAGACGTTTCAACTGCTCCTTCCGGTATTGCAAATCCCCTTTTTCTTCGTCAGAGAGAAGATTATCATCACCGGTGGCAGTCATAACAGTCACCTTCATGCGAGCCTCTACACGACCTTTCAACTTGATATAATCATCCAACTCTACATCAGGCCAGTAGTTAACCAATTGAATCACTTCATTCTTGGAGCCAATACGGTCTATACGTCCAAATCGCTGAATAATACGAACGGGATTCCAATGTATATCATAGTTTATCAAATAATCGCAATCCTGCAGGTTCTGACCTTCTGATATACAATCTGTAGCAATAAGTACATCTATTTCAGTATTCGAACCGGGAAACAGTACGTCACGTTCCTTTGAATGAGGCGAAAAGAGTGTAAGAATCGTATTAAAGTCAGGCTTTAATTTTTTGATAGTACACATTCCGTCCACCGAACCTGTTACCATAGCAACATTCAAGCCATATTCATCATGAATACGGTCAGCCAGTTCCGAATATAAATATTCAGCCGTATCAGAAAAAGCGGTGAAAATCAAGACCTTTTTATTTTCATTATTGATAGGATGACTGAATTTAGATTCCAAGTCTTCAATAAGTTGTTGCAACTTACTGTCGTGACGAGGAGTAATATCTTGAAGCATCACCAAAAGAAAGTTAAGAATCTCATTATCCCATTCCAGATACTGCCGCCAAGATATAAAATCCATATCAGCTAAATCAATCCTCGTCTTTTTTCCGCCTACAAAGGTAGAACCGTAAAGTCCTTCTTCTTCAGCTACCATTGACGGATAATAATCGTCTACTTCCAAAGAGGTATGTCCATATCTGTCATGCGAGAAGTTATCTATCCTGTTTATCGTATTTTGGATAAGTTCTTGTATGCGTTGAATAGTCAAGCGAAATGAATTAACTGAACTTTCCAAACGTTTTAGCATATTGATTGCCATCAATTGACGAATACCTTTTTCACGCCCATGCATGGATAGTCCACTTTCACTACCAGACTCGTCCAAGTCTACATACTTATTCATTCTGCTCGCCAATATAAAATCAGAAGGAGTATATATAGCAAGATTCAATGTTTGCAATTGGGTATAAATTCCATTGTAATTAATAGCCGCACTCAAATCCGTTAAGCATGGACGGCGAGATATTGGTTTCAGACGGGTAGGAAATTTACCGATATCTGTAGTATCATAATATCGCTCAATATGTTTTCGGCTACGGGCAATGGTCACCGAATCTAGCACCTCAAAAAAATCGAAGCTTAATATTCCTAACAACTTAGCCGTAGTACGTTCCGTCGGTTCAAACTTCACCCATCTATTATATGCAGTTTGTGCCTGACGGAATATATCATCAATGCTACTTTTAGTATCCAATAAAGAATCAATCTTTTCAGCTTCACCCTCATAAGCCAACTGCAATTGATTCTTTAAATCCTTGAAGCCATTGTTGACAGGAGTAGCAGAAAGCATAAGCACTTTTGTTTTCACTCCGGTACGAATCACTTGATTCAACAAACGTAAATAACGGTTTTCTCTAGGATTCTCATCTTCCTCGTCAGTTGTAATTTTGCCACCATTACGAAAATTGTGACTTTCGTCTATGACGATAAGGTCATAGTTTCCCCAATTGATATGAGAGAGGTCTAATCCATTAGACGTTCCGTATTCACGAGATAAGTCCGAATGAAATAAGATATCATAGCGTAACCTGTCTGCTGCGATAGGATTATTCTTATAATTACTGCGAAACGTAATCCAGTTATCATTCAGTTTTTTAGGACACAGAACCAAAACGGATTTATTTCGGTTTTCATAATACTTAATCACAGAAAGTGCCGTGAAAGTCTTACCTAAGCCAACGCTATCTGCCAAAATACAACCATTGTATTTCTCTAATTTATTGATGATAGCAAGAGCTGCATCTTTCTGAAAATTATATAGTTTGTTCCAAATCACACTGTTTTTGAACCCCGTAGCTTCATTGGGCAACACATCTTCGGATATATCATCAAGAAACTCGCTGAAGATATTATAGAGTGTGATAAAGTATATGTAATCTGGTGAGTTTTCCTTATAAACCGTTTCAATATATTCTAAAATCCGATCCGTTACATCTACAAACTTTTCGCTATTGCTCCATTGCGCATTGAATATTTTCAGGTATTCTTCTGCAAAAGGAGACGGTGAACTGTGTACCATGGAATAGACACTATTACCTCTATCCAAACCAAGTTCTGTTGTAGTAAACTCATTGAAAGGTGCATAAGAGCGTGATTCGACATCGGATACTTGCAAGAAACCACCCATTACTTCCGTAGAAGAATTAGATTTAAAACGGACTTTCTTACGTATCCAGTCTGCACATTCTTTGGCTATGGCTTTTTGAGATAATTGATTCCGAAGTTTTATTTCAAAATCAGAGCCATAAAGATTACGCTCGCGATTTAGCTTAGGAATATAAAATTCACGCTTCTCCTTTTCTGCTTTATCTTTAATAAAAGTAGGTGACGTGAAAATAAAACGCAACTCCTCTACATTCTCCAATTCTTCTTTCAATGCCTCAAAAGCATAAATAGAGAATGAAGCGGCAGCTATAGACACCTTTGACTTAGCGGACAATCTGAGTCTTAGATCGTCTATCACACGTTCATTTATGTTATTTATCAGTTTGGGTAATTCCATGCTACTTATATATAAAAAGAAAAAGTCAAGACCATCCCTATCTGTGGCATAAGAGGTCTCAGTAGACGAGCTTTAAACGCAAAGATAGTGTCTTTACTCGTATTTTGAATGATAATGGAGATAAATTTGAATGTAAATTTGATGTTTTGACCCTTAACTTGGAAGAATTGCATCAGTTACTCCTTACACACGAACAAAGTAACGGGAGAGTAACGCAACTTGGATTTAACTTGGCTTTTTGTGGTTTTCGTTAGCTTTCACTTCGCAGCTGTTTGTCTGCTAAATCCTTTGTTTATAGCCTTTTTGAACTCATCTGCTCTCATTCTCATTTTTTATCTTTAGAGCGAACATTAAAGGAAGGAGGAACATTATGTCCGAACAATCATTGCAACACCGCCGTGCGGATTTAATTAAGCAAATCAATGAGATTGAAGACGAGAATCTTTTGATTTCGCTAGAAGATCAAATATATGCTTATCATGAGGATAAATCATCACGTGATATAACTTTCCCAGAAAGCCTTTTATTCCAGTCTACTGAAAAGTTGCGTTCATGAAAAGACGTAACTTCTTTCGATCTATCGCTTTAGGCGGTATAGGGGCGGCGCTTACTCCCGTGGCGAAAGCGGCCACTTCGTTGGCTTCGGAGAAAGTGAAGCCCGAAACCAATGTGAAACAGGCATTGGCTATTCCTCGTAACGAATATTCCATGCCGGGTAAATACCCCGGAAAAGTAGTCAAGATGAATTCCGCCCATTGTGTCGTGGATGGTAAACCATCTGAGGCCGTAGCCTACGAAATGCTTAAGGCCGGAATGTTATATCTGACCGGCGAGAGTGATCTGAAAGCGGCTTGGCTGTGCTTCGTCGGGCCGTAAGATGTCATTGGCTTGAAAGTAAATCCGATAGCGGGAAAGCTCTTGTCTACTTCACATGCGGTCACCCAATCCGTTATCAAGCAATTGGAGGAAGCAGGCATTCCCCGGAAGAATTTTATTATTTGGGACCGTCGTGAGGTCGATTTAAAAGAGTCCGGCTTTACGGAGGAGAATTATCCCGGTATCCGTATACTTGGAACGGAATATCAAGACGAAAATGGTAGTTATATCGATGCCGATGGAAAGTATTACGGAGAGAACCGTATCGACCGCAGTCAATATTTCCGGGCGGCTATAGTGGAGGAATGATTGTTTATCTCCCTATCAGTTACAAGCCGTGGTAGGGGATAAGTATGTGTCGGTGGTTTTCCCTTCCGGTTCCTCGGCCGCTAAGGATGCGGTAGATGAATTGATCCGCCTTTATTTACCGATGGATGGTAAGGAGGCTCCTCAAATTCCGGAGATACTTGGGATTCGTTCCCCTTATTCGGGTGCGGTGAAATATTTGCGAGGTCCAATCTCTGTCTCAAGCGCCAGTACGTCTTTGGCTGAATTGCTGGAAGATTGCCCGTTCACGGGAGTCTGGTTCGTCGGAGATAGGAAGGCCGATGATTATCAAGCCTTGATTTACGTGAAAGATCAAGAAGCCTTGAAACGTTTAAGTGAGAAAATACCAGTCTCTTCTTGCATCCGTCAGGGAGATGACTTTATTTATATAAAAGGAACGGAGGAGGAAGCAGCGGACGAGGATCACGGAGACTTCGGGTTTTAACCCGAGTCTCTTATTCAATCGTGCTTAGCCATTTCTCCAGTTCGTCAGTCCATTGACGTTTGTATACGAAGTTGTCCCGGAACCCAAAACTATGGCCGCCCTTTGGGTAAATATGCAAGGAGGCGGACACCTTGTTCTTTAGTAAAGCAAGATAATAAAGCACGCTATTCTCCGGGCTAATCGCCTCGTCATCCGAAGCCAACGCTATAAAAGCGGGAGGTGTCAGTGAGTTTACGTGTAATTCCAGAGAGAAAGCTTCCTCTTCCTCATGCGTGGGATTCGCTCCTAATAGCCGTTCCCTCGATTTAAGGTGCGTTAAATGAGGTAGCATACTTATAACCGGATAAAGGAGTATTTGGAAATCCGGACGTGCGTCGTCTACCCCGAATATTGCGGCATGCCCGGCGATATAACCGCCAATGGAGGCACCCATGACACCGACCTTCGTAATCTTCCACTCTTCCGAGTAATTACGGAGGATGCGGAGACCTTGGCGAACATCGTCCAGAGGGACTTCCCTATGTCCGTTCGGCATCCGGTATTTCAATACGGCATAAGTAATACCTTGCGCATTAAACCATGCGGCCATATCACGCCCCTCATGTCCGATCGAAATCTTGGAAAGTCCGCCACCCGGACACATCAAGATCGCCTTGCCATTCGGCTTCGTCGCCGGATAAACCAATAGGGAAGGATTCGATATATTGGATATGGCATTCGGGGCATCTTCCAATTCTACGCCGGCCAATCCATTACTAGTGGGCGCTCCATCCGGCCAAAGTAGGATGATCCTATTTTTCTGTTGTACTGTTTCCATTTTCTATATTCTGAATTGTGTTTATTGTATAAAACAACGTTGGCCTTTGATTAGTTTAGCATTCAAGATCTTTTCGAATCATCATCGTATATAAAAAAGTCCGGAAAAGACGAGGGAAATCACCCTCCATCCTTTTCGGACTTTTATCCTATTACATTGAAAGGTAAATTATTGCATACCTTCCGTAGTCATTTCCTTATTAATCTTTTTAACCAATCCCTGAAGAACGGCACCCGGGCCTAACTCGATGAAATGAGTGGCACCGTCGGCGATCATGTTTTGTACGCTTTGGGTCCAACGTACCGGGGCGGTTAACTGTGCGATCAAGTTAGCCTTGATAGTATCCGGGCAAGTCTCGGCTTTCGTGCTTACGTTCTGGTAAACCGGGCAAGAAGGTTTATTGATCGTCGTAGCCTCGATAGCGGCAGCCAACTCCGTACGAGCCGGTTCCATCAATGGAGAATGGAACGCTCCACCTACTTTCAACTTCAAGGCACGCTTAGCGCCTGCGGCCAATAACTTCTCGCAAGCCTGATCGATACCGGGGATAGAACCGGAGATTACCAATTGACCCGGGCAATTATAGTTAGCGCAAACCACTACCTCGTCCTTGATGCTTGCGCAAATTTCCTCAACCGTCGCGTCCGGCAAGGCTAATACGGCGGCCATTGTAGAGGGAGTTGCCTCGCAAGCCTTTTGCATAGCCATGGCACGTTTGGAAACTAATACCAAGCCGTCCTCGAAAGACAATGCTCCGGCAGCTACCAAGGCAGAGAATTCTCCTAATGAGTGACCTGCGGTCATATCCGGTTGGAATTGATCACCTAATGTTTTCGCGAGAATAACAGAGTGTAAGAAGATCGCTGGTTGAGTAACCTTGGTTTGTCTCAGATCCTCGTCTGTTCCGGCAAACATTAAATCCGTGATACGGAAACCAAGGATCTCGTTAGCCTTCTCAAACATCTCTTTAGCAAGAGGATTATTATCGTAGAGGTCTTTGCCCATACCTACGAACTGTGCCCCCTGACCGGGAAATACGTACGCTTTCATCTTTCTAATTTTTTTCTAATTTCAGTTTTTTAAGACGGTGCAAAGGTAATAAATTTGGAATAATGAGGCTACTATTCATTACAAATTGTATCTTTGCCCCCATAGAAACGAGAATATTAATGACTAATATTATAATATCATGAATGAATTACTATTTTTAGGAAACTTAGGTACTGGCGAGATCGTGATCATCGCCATTGTTGTGTTGTTACTTTTCGGTGGAAAGAAAATTCCTGAGCTGATGAAAGGTATCGGTAAGGGTGTGAAGAATTTCAAGGACGGTGTAAAAGGTTTGGAAGACGATATCAAATTAGACGATACGGAAAAGAAGTAAAGGAAGATGCAACAAGAAGAAATGTCATTCTGGGATCACCTAGAAGAACTTCGTTGGACTTTATTTCGTTCTGTTTTAGCGCTCTTTGTTTTTGCTATAGCCGGGTTCTCGGTAATGCCGTGGCTGTTCGATAATGTCGTGATGGCCCCGTGTAGCTCCGATTTCATCGTCTATCGGGAAATGTGTAAGATTAGTTCTCATTTTTCTTTTCTCCCGGACTTTTGTAATGATACGTTCCATGTGAACATTGTCAATATCAAACTGGCTTCCCAGTTCTTCACGCATATGACAAGTTCTTTCTGGCTGGCGTTATTATTGACTTTCCCCTATTTGATGTGGGAGATCTGGAAGTTCGTAAGTCCGGCTCTCTACGAGAATGAGAAGAAAAATGTACGTTGGGTATTCTTGTTCGGAACGATAATGTTCTTTATCGGATGCTCAGTGGGTTATTTCTTGGTGTTCCCGATGACACTACGTTTCTTGGCGACTTACGAGTTGAGTGCCGCCATTACGGAACAGGTATCCCTTGATTCTTACATGGATAACTTCTTGATGTTGATATTCGTGATGGGAATCGTATTTGAGATGCCATTGGTATCTTGGCTATTATCTCAGATAGGGTTGCTAAACCGCTCGTTCTTTCATAAATACAGACGGCATGCTGTTGTCGGCTTGTTAGTTGGTGCGGCGTTCATCACTCCAAGTAGTGATCCGTTTACGTTAAGTATCGTATTCTTACCGCTCTACGGTTTGTATGAGTTGAGTGCGTTCTTCGTGAAGAAAGCCCCAAAGGAAGAAGACGAGGAGAATGAGAATGAGGAAGATAATAATGAGGAATAAATCCCGAAAGTTATAATAATGTAATATAAAAGGGGCGTGATCCATAACGGATTACGCCTTTTTTTGTGTAGGCCTTGTTTATCTGTTTTTCTCTAGGCTCAATATGAACCGTACCAATTCCGGATCATAATGTGAGAAAAACAGGCTTTGGGCTTTGTCTAACTTCGCGATTTCATTCATGTCCTGTTCCGAAAGTTCAAAACTGAATACGTCGAAGTTCTCTGCCATCCGTTCTTTATGCGTGGATTTGGGGATAACGACTATGTTGCGTTGGATGAGGAAGCGCAAGGCGACTTGCGCCACGGATTTATTATATTTCTGTCCGATTCCCGTCAATATCCCGTTCGTGAAAAAGTTATTGCGCCCTTCTGCGAAAGAGGCCCATGACATGATTTGTGTACCATATTCCCGCATGATTTCCTCTGCTTTCACTTGCTGATTGAAGACGTGTGTTTCCACTTGATTCACTGCGGGTTTTATTTTTACATGTTCCGCTAGGTCGATAAAACGGTCCGGGTAAAAGTTACTTACGCCGATGGCCCGGGCTTTCCCTGCACGGTAAGCCTCTTCCATGGCACGATATGTTCCATAATAGTCGCCAAAAGGCTGGTGAATGAGCAGAAGATCAACATATTCGGTCTGTAATTTGCGCAGAGACTCATCGATGGAGGCTTTCGCCTTTTCCTCTCCGGCGTTGGTCACCCATATTTTTGTGGTGATGAACAATTCATCGCGAGGTACGCCACATTTACTTATGGCTTTGCCTACACCTTCCTCGTTATAGTACGCTTGTGCCGTGTCGATGGAGCGATAGCCTACGCTGATAGCGTCCAATACGCAACGTTCACATTCCTCGGGGGCTATTTGATATACACCATAACCCAAGATCGGCATTTCTACGCCGTTGTTCAATTTTACTGTTTTGTTCATCGTAATGTTATTTAAATTGTGGTCGCAAAGTTATGTCTGATAAGCGGATATGACGATAAATAAAAGTCGGTGCTATTTTCATTTTTTTCGGTTGTTGAGTCTCGATTTTATTTTTATATCGTGTTTTTCTGTATCTTTACTCTGTAAACAAGAGAACTGATTATGAATACGGATATCCTATTTGCTGACAACCTCGATGATATGATTTCCGGGAGTTTTGACCGGTATTGTACACATGCGCTTTGTCGTGAGGGTGAAGCTTCATTCCTGATGACGGGCGAATGGTTTCGGATGAGGAAAGGGGATTGCGTTATATTTACTCATAATGAACTTATATCTAAGATAGAGATAAGCGACGATTTTCAGGTAACGGTACTTTATATCTCGAACAGTTTTTCATTCAAGAATATCCCTCAAAATGATTATGACGTGATAGGAAAGTTGACACTACTCCGTAACCCGATCATGTCGCTTACAGAGCGAGAACAGCGGATATTTATGGAAGATATTGAACTTATCCGCAGGCGGTTGACGGACCATACGCATCGTTTTCATGACGAACTAATCGGTTGTTTGGCTAAAACTTTCGTGCTCGACCTTTACGATTTCCATGCACGAATTTATGAATCTCCTTCTGTATCGGAACAAAATGCCGTGTTGATGGAGCGATTTATAAATCTGCTAAAAGCGGGGGATTATCGAAACCACAGGGAAGTATCCTATTACGCTTCACGGCTCTGCATTACGCCTAAATACCTTACGGAAGTTTGTAAGAAAGCAAGCGGATTTACAGCTAATTACTGGATAGACCGTTTCACCATCTCCCGGATTACCCACTTGCTTTCAGACAAGAACCTGACATTGAAAGAAATCTCAGACAATATGAATTTCTCTTCTTTGTCTTTTTTCAACCGTTACGTGCAACGATTGCTGAAAGTCTCACCATCAGAATACCGGAACGGCAATCTGATTACTTAAGCTTTTAACAGTGGTAATTGACTCAACATATTTCTAAGCTTAATCGCTATCCGTGGCATAGGTTCGGCGACGGTAAGTCCTACTAGATCGTATTCGGACGCAATGTCATTGATGACACGTACTACCTCGTTTATTTTCATCCCGTTCGGTTCTACGCCGCCCCCGGCTATCATATCCGCCGGATCAATGACATCCATATCGAAATGGATGACAACCTTGGAAGCACCTGTCCCTTTCAGCCATTCGAGGATAAGCGAACTATCAGCCGCCACTTCTTCCGGCGATAAACCTTTTATACCTAATTCTTTCTGCCGTTCCTTCATACCCTCGTCCTATGAGCGCAGACCTACGATCAACGCATTTGAGGGCTTGAATGTTCTGGGTAATAGATGGATGATCTCCTCATCACCCATTCCTAGACAAGCTGTAAGAGTCATAGCGTGGTATTGATGTTTTATTTTTCATGTTATCGTAGTTTTTGTACAAAGTTAAAGGATTCCACCGAATTCTCGTCTTGATGAAAAAAGATTTTCTCCTTGATGAAAAAAGATTCTCATCATAATGAAAAAAGATTTTCACCCCGATGAAAATAGAAAGTTTTCCCCGTAAACTGTTTCTCTTTCGAAATAATTTATGTATGTTTGCTCAAACTCAAAACGAATTGCATAACATGAAGCACATGTCTATATTGGCGGTCTCTTTGCTGGCACTCGTGGCCTGCACGCCTGAAAAGAAACAGGAGGCGGATTACTCGCAGTATGTGAACCCCATGATCGGTACGGATTTTACCGGCAATACCTACCCGGGAGCCCAAGTTCCTTTTGGTATGGTACAATTGAGCCCGGATAACGGTTTGCCGGGTTGGGATCGCATCTCGGGGTATTTCTATCCGGATACGACGATCGCTGGCTTTAGCCATACGCACCTTTCCGGTACGGGGGCAGGCGATTTATATGATATCTCTTTTATGCCCGTGACCCGTCCTTATAAAGAGGCCCCTGCGCCGTTAGGCATTTACTCCACGTTCTCGCATAATGACGAGGCGGCTTCCGCAGGATATTACCGGGTATTGCTGAAGGATTATAACATTAACGTGGAGCTTACGGCTACCGAGCGTTGCGGTATCCAGCGGTATACCTTCCCGGAGGCCGAGGCTTCGGTATTCTTGAACTTGAAGAAGGCGATGAATTGGGACTTTACCTTGGATTCCAAGATCGAGGTGGTAGACTCTACGACGATTCGTGGATACCGCCTATCCCAAGGCTGGTCTCCCTTGCAGCATGTTTATTTCGAGACCCGTTTCTCTAAGCCTTTCGTGGCTTGTCATATGGATACGACTTCTATCGTGACCAAGGAAAAAGGTTGGATCGGTACGGCCTATGTGGCCCGTTTCGATTTCAATACGAAGAAGGATGAGGAAATCCTTGTCACGACCGGAATCTCTGGTGTCAGCATGGAGGGAGCGGGAAAGAATTTGCGTGCGGAAGCCCCGAAGGATGATTTCGATTACTATCAAGCGCAGGCTAGCGCGAATTGGAACCGACAGCTTTCCAAGATTGAGGTGAAGAGCCGGAATACGGACGATATGGTGAAATTCTATACGGCCTTGTATCATTCCATGATCGCCCCGACGATCTATAGCGACGTGGATGGTTCTTATTACGGCCCGGATCAGCAAATCCATAAAGCGGACGGATGGACGAATTACTCTACTTTCTCTTTATGGGATACCTACCGTGCCTCCCATCCGTTGTTTACGTATACGGAGCCGGAACGGGCGAATGATATGATCAAGGGTTTCTTGAAGTTCTATGAGCAGAACGGGGCTTTGCCTTTATGGAACCTTTATGGCTGGGAAACGAATATGATGATCGGTTATCATGCGGTGCCCGTTATCGTAGACGCTTATCTGAAAGGTATCGGTGATTTCAATGCCGAGAAAGCGCTGGAGGCTTGTATAGCGACAGCCAACCGGGATGACTATCGGGGTATCGGCGATTATAAGAAGTTGGGCTACGTACCGGCTTATAGCGATCCGAAAAAATGGGAGAACTGGTCTTTATCGAAGACCTTGGAGTATGCCTATGATGATTATTGCATCGCTAAGATGGCCGAGAAGATGGGGAAGAAAGAGATCGCCGACGAATTCTTTAAACGTTCACAGAATTATCATAATGTGTACAATCCGGCAACTTCCTTTATGCAGCCTCGTGATGAGAAAGGAAACTTTGCCGCTAATTTCAGCCCCGATGATTATACGGAAGATATTTGCGAGAGCAATGGTTGGCAATATTTCTGGTCCGTGCCGCAAGATCTGGACGGTTTGATCGGATTGGTAGGAAGTAAGGAACGTTTCGCCGAGAAATTGGATAGTATGTTTACCTATGTCCCCAAATCGGATGAGGAATTGCCTATCTTTAGTACAGGCATGATTGGTCAATATGCGCATGGAAATGAGCCGAGCCATCATGTGATCTACTTATATAATAAGGTCGGCCAGCCTTGGAAGACCCAGAAATACGTGGCTCAGGTATTACATGATTTGTATCTGAATACCCCGGACGGTATTTGCGGTAATGAGGACTGTGGGCAGATGTCCGCTTGGTTTGTGTTCAGCGCCATGGGATTCTATCCGGTTGATCCGATCAGTGGCCAATATGAGATCGGCTCCCCGTTGTTCCCGGAAGTGAAGATGCATGTAGGTAATGGCAAGACCTTTACGGTTTTGGCTCCCGAGGTCTCTGCGGAGAATATTTATATCCAATCCGTGAAGCTGAACGGACAACCTTATGATAAGAGTTATATCACCCACGAGCAAATCATGAGCGGGGCGACATTGGAGTTCGTCATGGGCAGCCAGCCGGGACCGATATGGTATACGAACGAATGAAATAGCTCTCTATGATATAATGAAGAGAAGTGCCGTGGTCATATCGCCACGGCACTTTTTTTAATCCGGTTCATGCGAATCTTTCCCATAAGCCTTGACAATATCCTTTACGATGTACCAGAGTACGAACACGACCATTATGCTTCCGATCAATATCTTTCCCACTCTTATGATAGAATCGATGTATTCTTCCATAATGTTATTATTTAAGAGATTACCGTTCGAGGTAAATGTACGGATAAAAATCGGGAAATAAGTCTATGTCTCTAAGATAATTCAGATATTTGTTCTATTTTTGAGCATTGTATAAATGATTAAATATAATAGCATGTTAAAACAAATGATAGCCTTGACGGCTTTGATGGTGTCATCCATTGCTTTTGCGCAAGACCGGGAGTATGTAATCGTGGTACATGGTGGTGCGGGGGCGATGGCCGGATTGGAGGAAGATCCGGTTAAGTCGGCTCAATATTACGCCGCATTGGACTCCGCTTTAATGATTGGAGATAAGGTCCTTTCTGCGGGAGGCGAGGGGCCGGAAGCGGTGATGGCCGTAATCAATTACTTCGAGGGAAATCCGTTGTTTAACGCCGGAATTGGTGCTACCTGTACGGCGGAGGGAACTTTTGAGTTGGACGCTTCCATCATGGAAGGCAAGGATTTAAGCGCAGGCGCTGTAGCTGGCCTAAAACACGTGAAGCATCCGATCAATGCAGCCTATGCCGTAAAGACAAAATCTCCGCATGTCATGCTGAGCGGAGCCGGTGCCGAGGAGTTCGCCAAGGAACAAGGCTTGGAAATGGTAGAAGACAATATGTATTTCGCTACGCCCAAGACGATGGAGTGGATCGAGAAGTTAAAGCAAGAAAGTAAGAAGAACGGTACGGTAGGCTGTGTCGTTCTGGATAAGCAAGGAAACTTAACGGCCGGGACCAGTACCGGCGGTATGTTTAAGAAACGTTGGGGGCGTATCGGTGATTCGCCCGTGATCGGGGCGGGAACGTATGCGGATAATAACAGTTGCGCTGTCTCCTGTACGGGGCATGGAGAGTATTTTATCCGTCATGCGGTAGCGTTCGATGTGTGTGCCCGCTATAAATACCTTAAGGAAAGCGTAGAGAAAGCGGCGGATTATATCATCCATACGGAATTGAATACGAACGCCGGCAACGGCGGCTTGATCGCCGTGGATAAACTAGGAAATATCGCCATGCCTTATAACAGTGGCGGCATGTTCCGCGGATTCTTGTATAAGGAGAAAGGTCGTCCGGAAATTAAGAAGGGCTGCGGTATCGGAAAGAAGATCGTTGTGGTAGGGGAAAAGTAGTTTTTTGTATCTTTACGCCAAATTCAGGATAGAATGGCGAAAACAAAAACCGTATATGTCTGCTCTAACTGTGGCGCTGATTCCCCGAAATGGCTGGGTAAATGCCCGAATTGTGGGGAGTGGAACACCTATGTGGAGGAGATCGTAACGAAGGAGCCTGCCGTGAAGCGGCCAGTTCCCGGTATTATGGAGGGCAATAAGATCCGTCCGGTGTTATTGCGTGATATAACGACGGAAGAGGAGGCCCGTATCGATTTAAAAGATGATGAATTAAACAGGGTCCTCGGCGGAGGCTTGGTGAAAGGCTCTTTGGTCTTGATCGGGGGAGAGCCGGGAATCGGAAAATCTACCTTGGTCTTGCAAACCGTGTTGGGCTTGACAGGCTTGAAAACCCTATATGTCTCGGGCGAGGAGAGCAGTCGCCAGTTGAAACTCCGGGCGGACCGATTATCGCATGATAATCCGAACTGTTTCATCTTATGCGAGACACATCTGGAACAGATTTTTACGCAAGCGGCCAATATCCAGCCGGACTTGATGATCATAGATTCCATACAAACCATCTTTACGGAAGTCGTGGAATCTTCCCCCGGCAGTGTTTCCCAAGTACGCGAGTGTAGCGCCGCTATCTTGAAATACGCCAAGGAAAGCGGTGTCCCGGTCTTATTGATCGGCCATATCAATAAGGAAGGCAGTATCGCCGGTCCGAAGGTATTGGAGCATATCGTGGATACGGTGTTGCAGTTTGAGGGCGATCAGCATTATATGTATCGTATCTTGCGGAGCATCAAGAACCGTTTCGGCAGTACGGCGGAACTAGGGATTTACGAGATGCGCCAGAACGGGCTTCGTGAGGTCAGCAATCCATCCGAGTTATTATTAACCCAGAATCATGAGGGACTGAGCGGTGTCGCCATCGCCGCCGCTATCGAGGGGGTACGTCCTTTCTTGATCGAGACGCAAGCCTTGGTCAGCTCGGCGGTTTACGGTACGCCGCAACGTAGCGCCACCGGATTCGATTTACGCCGAATGAATATGTTATTGGCGGTATTGGAGAAAAGGGCGGGTTTTAAGTTGATCCAGAAAGATGTTTTCCTGAATATCGCCGGAGGTTTGAAAGTGAATGATCCGGCTATCGATTTGGCGGTAATCAGCTCCATCCTTTCCTCTAGCTTGGATATCAGCATCGAGCCGGGTGTTTGTATGGCCGGAGAGGTGGGCTTGTCCGGAGAGATCCGTCCGGTCAACCGTATCGAGCAACGTATCTTGGAGGCGGAGAAGCTGGGTTTCTCCCGGATTATCATTCCGCATAATAATCTAAAAGGTTTCGATACGGCGAAAAGTAAGATCCAAATCGTACAGGTAAAGAAAGTGGAGGAAGCCTTTCGGCAACTATTCGGTTAATATATAATAAACAATGATAAAAGAATTACAACTCAGGATATTGCCGGAAGAGGCTGTTAATGAGCAATCGCTAAGGCAAGTAGTAGCCCGTGAGACGGGTGAGGCTCCGAAAAATATCCGGGCCGTACGTGTATTGAAACGTTCGATAGACGCACGCCAGCGAACGATATTTGTCAACGTGAAACTGCGTGTTTTCATGAACGAGATGCCCAGCGAGCCGGAATATCAATCGATAGAGTATAAAGATGTCTCGGCAGGGAAACCTGTGATCGTCGTAGGAGCCGGTCCGGGAGGTCTGTTCGCTGCCTTGCGCTTGATAGAGTTAGGTTTGCGCCCCATCATCGTCGAGCGAGGTAAGGACGTGCGGGAACGCAAGAAAGATATCGCCTTGATCAGTCGTGAGCATAAGGTGAACGGAGAATCAAATTATAGTTTCGGTGAGGGCGGTGCCGGCGCTTATTCTGATGGAAAGCTGTATACCCGTAGCAAGAAAAGAGGCTCGGTAGATAAGATACTGAATATCTTTTGCCAGTTTGGGGCCAGTCCCTCTATCTTGGCGGATGCCCATCCGCATATCGGAACGGATAAGCTCCCCCGTGTGATCGAGAATATCCGGGAGCAAATCAAGCGATGCGGAGGTGAGGTACATTTCGAGACCCGTATGGATGCTTTTATCATGAAAGAGAACGAGGTGATCGGCATCGAGACGAATACGGGAAAGAGCTTTTACGGGCCTGTTATCTTAGCTACCGGCCATTCCGCCCGTGATGTCTATAACTATTTATACGAACGCCAGATCCAGATCGAGGCGAAAGGGATCGCGGTCGGTGTTCGTCTGGAACATCCTCAGGAATTGATCGACCAAATCCAGTATCATCGGAAAGAAGGTCGTGGGAAATATCTTCCTGCGGCAGAGTATAGTTTTGTGACGCAAGCGAATAACCGGGGCGTCTATTCCTTCTGTATGTGTCCGGGAGGTTTCGTGGTTCCTGCGGCGAGCGGACCTAAGCAGGTCGTGGTAAATGGAATGTCGCCTTCCAACCGGGGTTCCCGCTGGTCTAACTCAGGGATGGTGGTAGAGATCCGTCCGGAAGATTATTCCGAACTGGTAGGGCAGGAGGAGCTTTATCTTCGGAATGGCGAGAAGGTAGATGCGGATTCCCCATTAGCGTTGATGGCCTTTCAGGAACGTCTGGAGGAGGTCTGCTGGCTAAACGGAGGCATGAAGCAAACGGCTCCCGCCCAGCGCATGGATGATTTCATGCGGAAGAAGAACTCTTTCGATTTACCGGTTTCCTCGTATACGCCGGGTCTGCTGGCCTCTCCGTTGCATTTTTGGATGCCGGAATTCGTGACCAGTCGCCTGCGGGAAGGTTTCCGTTATTTCGGTAAGGTCTCTAGAGGCTTCTTGACCAACGAGGCAACCATGATCGGCGTAGAGACCCGTACATCCGCTCCGGTTCGTATCCTCCGTGATCGGGATACCTATCAACACGTCACGGTAAAAGGTCTTTTCCCTTGCGGTGAGGGAGCGGGGTATGCGGGAGGAATCGTATCCGCCGCCATCGACGGGGAACGTTGTGCGGAAGGAGTGTATAATTTAGAATCCAATAAATAAGAAAAATGAAAAGTGGTATGAAAATAGGAATATCCCTTTGTCTGGGAGTTCTTATGTGTTTGAATGCGGGTTGTACGGGAAAGAAGTCTGCCGCGGAAGAGCCCGAGTTAACGTACAGTAATCCTTTGTCGGTCCAGTTTGGCGATCCATACGTATTGTTGGCCTCGGACGGACGTTATTATATGTATGGTACCGGTGCCGGGGCTGTAGACGGTTTTTGCGCCTATTCTTCCGATGATTTGATCCATTGGAAGTCGGAAGGGCAGGTTTATCGGGGCAATACGCCCGATTCTTGGGCAATCGCTAATTTCTGGGCGCCGGAAGTGTACGAGCGTGACGGGAAGTTCTATATGTTCTTCAGCGCGGATTGGCGGAAGAATCCGACCAACGAGGAGGAAAATTTCCGTATCGGCGTAGCTGTGTCGGATAAGCCGACCGGACCATTTAAGGAATTGGCCGATGCTCCTTTGTTCGATCCGGGATATCCTGTAATCGACGGAAACTTGATCGAGGATGAGGATGGCCGTACCTATCTCTATTATTCCCGTTGTTGCTATAAGCATCCGGTAGAAAGCGAGATCGCCGATGAGGCAAAGAAGAAAGGCATGTTCGACTCCGTTGAGGAAAGCTGGATTTACGGGGTGGAGGTCGCTCAGGATCTTACGCACGTAATTGGGGAACCCGTACTTCTGCTGCGTCCACCCGTAAAATTGGATGATGCGCAAAGTGAATGGGAAAGTCGCTCGGTTACCAAAGGGGAGGTCGGACGTCGTTGGACGGAAGGCTCTTTCATGCTACGTCACAACGGCTTGTATTATATGATGTATTCCGCTAATTATTTTGGCGGGGCAAATTATGCGGTGGGATATGCCGTGTCCGAACATCCGTTAGGACCGTTTGAGAAGGCATCTAATAATCCGGTGCTGGAGAAGAACGTGGAAAAAGGCGGTATCGTCACGGGTACCGGACATAATAGCGTTACTTGGTCGAAGGACGGAAAACAAATGTATTGCGTTTATCACGGGCGTACCCAGAAGACAGGGGATGAGCGGGTCGTATTCATCGATAAAATGCGAATCGATGAGAAGGGCCTTCTAGTCGTGGAAGGCCCTACCACCGATCCGCAATCAATTCAATAGTTATTTATCTCTTCCAGCAACGCCACTCGTTCCAATGAGAACGTAGTGTCGTTGCGTTGGATATATTCCAATAGCTCTTTCGCTCTTGCCCGGAGTTTTTTACCTTGCGCCTCCGGCAAAAGGAAACTTTCTTCCAGCAAGGTCTTGGTCGCCAGTTCCATGCGTTGGAGGCCACACGAGTCATCACCGTCCAGATAAGTGCGGATGCCGTCGATAGGCGTGTTCAGCAAGAAATCGTTATCCAGTTTTAAGGATGTGTAGACGGATTGGATTAACTCGGGGTTCTTGCGTGCCCCATCGTTGGAATTACGATTGAAGATGATCTGGGCGATCACTTTGCCCAGTTCCTCGATCTGTACCATGATGAAATCTCTCTTTAACATAGGAGTGGTGAATTATTCGATCGTTATATTTTGGATGCGGATGTCTTTCTTCGGACGGTCATTCTGGTCTTTCGGCTGGGTGGCGATCTGATCCAGAACGTCGAACCCCTCCGTCAGCTCCCCGAAGATCGTATAAGTGCCGTCCAGATGATGGCAACCGCCTACGGTGGTATAAGCCTTCCGTTGCTCGTCCGTAAATAGCAAATGCCCGGGAGTTGCTTGAATAACGGAGTCTATCTGGGCGTTGATCATTCTCAATCGCTTCTGGTATTCCCGTTTGTTACTCATCTTTATCATATTCAACTCGGCACGGACCGGTGCGTAAAACTCCTTCAGGGCCTTTTGCCGGGCCGGATAGTTGGCGGTACGCTCTAACGTATCCAGTTCGGTTTCCCTATAGACCTTCCCCTGCACGATAAAGAATTGCGACATGTCCGATTTCTTTTGCGGGTTGACATCGTCCGGTTGGCGGGGAGCGGCCAAGGCTCCTTTCTTATGGAAATATTTCTCGTTGATCTCGGGCAGGATCTCGGCGGAAGGATCGCCAAAGCCGCATTTGGCACCGGCGGGAGCGTTCTTGGAATCCGGGGCTCCTCCTTGGATCATAAACTCCGGCAGGACACGGGTGAATAAGGTCCCGTTGAAATCCCCCCATTTCGCCCGTTCGATAAAAGTACGGGTGTGATTAGGCACATCATCGTACAGGATGGCCTTCATAGTACCTACATTGGTTTTAATAACTACCGTTTTTCCAGCTTCTTGCGCCGAGGTGGCTACCACGCAAAGGAACAATGCTGATAAAATGTAATATATCTTTTTCATGAGATTTTAATTTAAAAGGTAAATATAGGTGTTATGTTGTAAAACACAAAGTAAATGCCTAACTTCGCGTCTTTATTAATAGGTAATAAGATTTTTAAAGATTTTAGCATGGATTGGATAAACGATTTATTATGGGGAGAAGGTATCGGGCATTCTATCCTTTTACTATCTTTCGTGATTGCCGCCGGCATTCAGTTGGGAAAGATAAAGGTGTTTGGGATTTCGCTTGGGATTACCTTGGTGTTGTTTGTAGGTATTATTTTAGGGCATTTTGGGTTTACGGTTAACCACAATGTGATTCATTTCTTTAAGGAATTTGGATTGATCTTATTTGTTTATTCGGTAGGTATGCAAGTCGGGCCGGGTTTCTTCTCGTCTTTTAGGCAGGGGGGAATCACGTTGAATATGCTAGCCTGTGGAATTGTCTTCCTTGGCGTGGCTACGGCTTTGGTATTGCATTTCGTGACAGGTATTCCGATGCCTACGATGGTGGGTATTTTATCGGGGGCGGTGACGAATACCCCCGGATTAGGTGCGGCTCAGCAGGCTTATTCCGATATGTACGGGGTTTCTGATAATACGATCGCCTTGGGTTACGCCGTGGCTTATCCGCTGGGCGTGATCGGTATTATTCTTTCGATCATTTTCGTACGTTACGTATTCCGTGTGAATTTCGATAAGGAGAATGACGATTTGAATAAGGAGGATGCCTCGCATACGAATGAGGCGAAACCGATCTCGCTGGTCGTAAAGAACCCTGCGGTTTTCGGTAAGACGGTAGGGGAGTTATCCGGTTTGATGGATCATCTGGATTTCGTGATTTCCCGTGTATGGCGTAATGATAACAAGCAGATCGAGATCGCTTCCGCCGGTACGATCTTGAATGAGGATGATAAGATTTTCGTGATCACGACTGATCAAGATGCCGAGTCCGTAAAGACATTCATCGGCGAGGAGATCGATATGGAGCGCAAGCAATGGATTCGTATGGAGAGCCAGTTTATCAACCGCCGTATCTTGATCACGAAACCGGAGTTGAACGGCAAGAAGCTGGGGCAGTTGAAACTGCGTAAATTATATGGTATCAATATCACCCGTATCAACCGTGCGGGCGTGGACTTGGTCGCTACGCCGGGCCTGACGTTGCAAGTGGGTGATCGTGTGAATGTGGTGGGTACCGAAACCGCTGTCTCCAATGTGGAGAAGGTATTGGGTAACTCCATGAAACGCTTGAACGAGCCGAATTTGATCACGATCTTTATCGGCATTGCCCTCGGTATTGTCTTGGGTAGTATTCCTATCACGTTCCCGGGCATTCCGCAACCGGTTAAGTTAGGTTTGGCGGGAGGTCCGCTGATCGTGGCTATCTTGATTAGCCGTTTTGGTTACCGTTATAAGCTGGTTACCTATACGACCCAGAGCGCTAACTTGATGTTGCGTGAGATCGGTATCACCCTCTTCCTCGCTTGCGTGGGTATCAGCGCCGGCGATGGTTTTGTGGATACGATCGTGAACAACGGTGGATTCGCTTGGATCGGTTACGGTTTCATTATCACGACGGTTCCTTTACTGATCATCGGTTGTGTAGGCCGCTATTTCTATAAGATCAATTATTTCACCTTAATGGGCTTGATCGCCGGTAGTACGACGGATCCGCCCGCTTTGGCTTACTCGAACGCTACGGCTGGAAACGACGCTCCTTCCGTAGGTTACGCAACGGTATACCCATTGACCATGTTTTTGCGGGTGCTTACGGCGCAATTATTGATCTTGTTCTTCGCTTGATGCGGTAGTTATAATGGTGCCGTCTTACACGTATACCGGCATTGCCTCACACGTATATCGACGTTGGCCTATGCGAACGTAGGCGTGAGGCGATGTCGGTATACGTGCTGGATGGAGTTGACGCCGGGGAAAATAAAAAGCATAGATGTATTAAATTTACCAGTTTAAAAGGCAATGTTATTCGTAGCATTGCCTTTTTTGTTAGTTTTGTGGGAGTATAATCTAATTTAATATCGTGGAAAGAATGAGTGTAGAGAAGAAAAACGCTTATATCGGAGTGGATTTAGGGGGGACGAATATGCGTGCCGGCCGTATCGCAGGGGATCGATTAGTGGCTCAGGGGAACGCCCCGACTCCCCAGGACGCCGCGGATTGCGGGGAGACATTGGAGGCTTTGATAGAGGTGATCCGTTCAGTGTGGGACGAGGGCGTGGTAGCTATCGGTATCGGTGTGCCGAGCGTGGTGGATCGTGAGAAGGGGATCGTATATAACGTGGTGAATATCCCGCATTGGGAGGAGGTACATTTGAAGGAGATCTTGGAGGCTCGCTTCTCCGTGCCGGTTTATGTGGATAACGACGCGAATTGCTTCGCTCTGGGTGAGCGTATCTTTGGCGACGGAAAGACGGTTGATAACTTCGTGGGCCTCACCTTGGGTACGGGCCTGGGGGGTGGAATTATCCAGAATGGCAAGCTGCTGGCCGACGCTAATTGTGGCTCGGGAGAGTTTGGCATGATTCCCTACCAAGGACAGATATTGGAATATTTCTGTAGCGGTTCCTATTTCATGAACGTATGGGGCGTGGATGGGAAGGAGATGTACACCCGTGCGATGCGGAAGGACGAGCAGGCGCTGGAGGCTTACCGGCAGTTGGGCGTACATGTGGCCGCCGCTATCAAGATCGTGGTATTGACGGTAGATCCGGAGATGATCGTCTTCGGAGGCTCGGTGACCTCCGCCCATGAGTTGTTTGAGGAGAGCATGTATGAGGACTTGAAGGATTTCGCTTATCCGAACTCTATCAAGAACTTGAAGATACGTTTCTCTAAGCTGGAGAATCCGGGGCTATTCGGTGCCGCTTCCCTTTGTTATGAATAAATAAAGACGGATAATCAATTGTTTACTTAAATCTGATTCATACCATGAGACATGTATTTTGTAGGAAGATCGTTTTCCTTTTGGCCGCTTTACTGGTTGTATGTGGCATGTCGGCCCGTAAGCCGATCAAGACGTTATTAATAACGGGGCAGAATAACCATAATTGGCAGGTGAGCCACGTGGTGCTTAAACAGATATTGGAGAACTCGGGACGCTTCTCCGTGGATTTCGCGGTCTCTCCGGAGGCGGGGAAGGATATGTCCGGCTTTGTCTTGGATTTTAGTCCTTACGAGCTGGTGGTGCTGGATTATAATGGGGATGCTTGGCCGGAAGAGACAAACCGTCGTTTCTTGGAATATGTGCGAGGAGGTGGTGGTGTCGTGGTCTATCATGCCGCTGATAACGCCTTCGTGAACTGGCCGGAATACAATAAGATTTGTGCCTTGGGCGGTTGGGAGAACCGGGATGAGAAAGCGGGACCCTATGTATATTGGAGCGATGGTAAGTTGATAAAGGATAGCTCGGCGGGCGTGGGTGGCTCTCATGGCAAGCAACATGAGTATGTGCTGAATGCCCGGAACCATGAGCATCCGATCATGAAGGGGCTGCCGAATAAATGGAAACATGCGCAGGATGAGTTATATGATCGTATGCGTGGCCCGGGAAATATAAAGGATTGCTTGTATACCGCTTATTCGGACAAGGAGACCGGAGGCTCCGGCCGTGAGGAGCCGTTGATCTTTACGGTTGATTATGGGAATGCCCGTATATTCCATACGATGCTAGGGCATGCGGGGGAAACGGTAGAGAATTGTCCGGCTATGCAATGCGCCGGCTTCCAGATCACCTTGTTAAGAGGTGCGGAATGGGCCGCTACCGGCAAGATAACCCAAAAGGTTCCCACTGATTTCCCGACGGAAAAACAAGTATCTAATCGGAGTAATTATAAGCGGTGATACATGGTTTATTAGAATGCCCATTGTAAGCTCCTTATGATGGGCATTCTAGCAAGCTAACAATGGGCATTCTAAGGAGCTTACGATGGGCATCGTGCTATTTTGCAGAATCCTCGTGCGATAGATAGCCGTCGCTTAATGTGAATCGGGGATCTTGATCCGCCAGAAAGCGGATGGCCGTGAGGCTTTTCTCTTGAGGGAAAGGTAATTTTTCAATAAGTTCTTTCACGGGGATAGGGGATTCCCCGGCCAATACCTTTATGAGACTTTCCCGGATAGCGTTGAATTCCCAATTCATAAGCTGTGATTCATGCTTCGATAGGCATACGTCGCAACAGCCACAAGGGGCGGAATCTTCCTCGCCGAAATAGGATAGGAGCATGCGGCTACGGCATACCCGCTCCTCGTTGATATATTCCAGCACCTTCTCGATCCGTTTCCCGAAACGCTCCTTGCGTTCCTCATACGCCGAGCGGGGTATGGAAAGATATCGCTGTTCCTCCCGGGTTTGGGTATAGATAATCAACGGGGTTTTCTTATGCGGGATGTAGTTTACGATCCGGTATCTGGATAAACCTACCAAGGTCTCATACACCTCGTGAGGCGTCACTCTCGCACGGGTAGCGATTACGCTCTCATCTATATAAACATAATCCGCGAATAACCCGGTGTAAGAACGCAAGATTGTCTGAATCACCTCATCCGTTCGCTTGTTCTCACTTAAATACCTGTAAAGCTCGTCACGGGTAGCCGTGAACATCAGGCGGGAAGCGTTGTCCACCTCCTCCGTATACTCGATATAGCCCGATAACCCAAGGATCTTCAAGGCATGATGTGCTTGCAATAAAGAGAACTTATAAGCGGAACAAAAATCCGTTAACGAGAAATCGTGTACCGTATCTAGCCCGTACCCTACGGCGATCTGGTAATAATTACCCAACGCCTCATAGACCCGGTAGATAAACTCCTTGTCCGGAAACTCATCCGCCAGCCGTTTCTTTAGCTTGGCGCTATCCGTGGAGGAACAAAGAGCCACGGCGAAGGCTTTCTTCTCATCACGCCCCCCGCGTCCGGCCTCTTGATAATATTCCTCCAACGATCCCGGCATATCCATATGCACGACCAATCGCACGTCCGGCTTATCGATGCCCATACCAAAAGCGTTGGTCGATACGATTACCCGGCACTCGTTGTTTTTCCAACGGGCCTGACGCAGTTCTTTCTCGTCACGGTTTAACCCGGCATGGAAGAAATCGGCGGAGATACCCGCCTGTTGCAGCATGACGGCGATCTCCTTGGTGCGTTTCCGATTGCGGACATATACGATGGCCGTACCCGGAACTTTTCCTAATATATAAACGAGTGTATTTAACTTATCTTCCGTCTTCCGGACAATATAAGCCAGATTTTTGCGGGCGAAGCTCTTTTGAAATACGTTCTTCTCCTTGAACCGCAGACGCTCTTGTATGTCATTCACCACTTCCGGGGTAGCCGTGGCGGTCAAGGCCAATACCGGAACACCCGGCAATAAGTCCCGGATCTCAGCGATATTGAGGTAAGAAGGACGGAAATCATATCCCCATTGCGAGATACAGTGACTCTCGTCGATCACTAGCAAACAAACTTGCATGGCCTCCATCTTGATCCGGAAAATATCCGTACTAAGCCGCTCCGGGGAGACATACAAAAACTTATACCCTCCGAAGATGCAATTCTCCAGTTGCGTGATAATCTCTTGCCGGCTCATGCCCGAATAAATAGCCGTAGCCTTGATGCCGACCCGGCGTAAGTTCTCCACTTGGTCTTTCATCAAGGCGATCAAGGGAGTGACGACGATGCAAATCCCTTCCATCGCCAAGGCCGGCACCTGAAAGGTGATGGATTTACCACCACCTGTAGGCATCAGCCCAAGCGTATCTTTTCCGGCACAGACGGAATGGATAATATCCTCCTGCAAGGGGCGAAAAGCAGGGTATCCCCAATACTTCTCTAATATCTTATGGTAGACGTCCACCTGTCCTCCTCATATATCGTCGGGTTTGATGTCTTTGATCATCAGCTGGATAGAGGTGTTGCCGTTGTAGGTGTTCTCCTCCACCGTGTAGCAGATGTTGAAAGGCTTCATACCCTTGATATGGTCGTTGTGCCTGTGCATGCCGAAAGCGATGGCGTGCATGGGGGTGCTTGAGTTTCCGTCGATCAATTCCAGCTTGAGATGCTCCAGTTCCTTACCCACGAGCTTACTGGTGCCGTAGTCCTTTACGCCAAGCGAGCAGAATACAGGCTTCTGGTTGTCCGGTCCGAACGGGCTCATCTTCTTTAGGTCGTTCACGAACTTCTGGTTGATCTCTTTCAAATCCAAGATAGCGTCGATATCGATCTGTGGGATCATCTGTTCCGGTATGATCTCCTCGGATGCGATCTTCAAGAAACGCTCGGTGAATGCCTCTAGGTTCTCCTCCCGAAGGGAAAGCCCGGCGGCGTAGGTATGTCCCCCGAAATTCTCCAATAAATCCCGGCAACTCTCTATCGCCTTGTAAATATCGAAACCCGTTACGGAACGTGCCGATCCGGTGATCAACTCGGACGATTTGGTAAGAACGACCGCCGGACGGTAATACTTCTCGGTCAAACGGGACGCTACGATACCGATCACGCCTTTGTGCCATCCCGGGTTATACACCACGATCGCCTTCCGGTCATCCATGTTCTCTACTTCGTCGATGACAGCGTTCGCCTCGTCGGTGATCTTCTTGTCCAATTCCCGGCGTTCCTCATTATATTGGTTGATGCTCTCGCTCTTCTCCCGGGCACTGGCGCTATCTTTGGACAGTAGCAGTTCCACCGCCTCCTTCCCGTTCATCATACGGCCGGAAGCGTTGATACGGGGACCGATCTTGAATACGATATCACTGATCGTGATCTCCTTTCCGGTCAATCCGCAGATATCGATGATCCCTTTCAGCCCGAGGCTGGGGTTGCTGTTCAATTGCTTCAGCCCGTAATAGGCGAGGATGCGGTTCTCTCCCGTAATCGGGACGATATCCGAGGCGATACTGACCGCCGTCAGTTCCAACAACTTCTCCAGATCCGAGAACGGGAAATTATTACTCTTGGCGAACGCCTGCATGAACTTGAATCCCACTCCGCAACCCGATAAATGCTCATACGGATAGATAGAATCCGAGCGCTTGGCATCCAATACGGCGACAGCGTCCGGCAAAGTGGCGTCCGGCATATGGTGGTCGCAAATAATAAAGTCGATACCTTTCTCCTTGGCGTACTCGATCTTCTCGATCGCTTTGATACCGCAATCCAGCGAGATAACCAGCGACACGCCGTTCTCGGCGGCATAATCGATACCCTTGTAAGAGATACCGTACCCCTCGTCGTATCGATCTGGGATATAGAAATCCAAGGTAGACGAGTAAGGTCTTAAATACTTGAAGACGAGCGATACCGCTGTCGTTCCATCCACGTCGTAATCGCCGTAGATCAAAATCTTTTCTTTATTCCCCAAGGCTTTGTTCAAGCGCCTCACCGCCTTATCCATATCTGGCATAAGGAACGGATCGTGCAAATCGTTCAAGCTGGGTTTAAAGAATTTCTTCGCCTCTTCGATCGAAGTGATACCTCGTTGAACGAGCAAGAGACAGATCACCGGGCTGAATCCTAATTCAGCCACCAATTGGTCTCTCTTATGTAACTCTTCTTCTGATGGGGTTTGAAAGTTCCATTTGTTAATCATTATATATTGTTTTTTTCTTTTTTGCTTGCCTGATACTACGGATACCTTGTCATCCTTAATCTACCGTATGACAAAGGCGAGATTTCCGCAATATATTTCAACCTGTAAAGTTAGAAATTAAATATGGTATATCCGGTATGGCTTAAAGAAAATAGTTTTTTTGTTATTATTTTTTTGAAGTAGGAGAATGATTCGTACATTTGCCTAAATATTATAAAATACAATGACGGAAGATATTAAAAAAGCTTGCGAAGTAATGGCCGCAGGCGGCATAATACTTTATCCTACAGACACTATCTGGGGAATTGGTTGCGACGCTACCAATGAAAAAGCCGTACAAAGAGTGTACGAGCTAAAGCGAAGGGCAGACAATAAGGCTATGTTGGTCTTGATGGACAGCGAGGCTAAATTGGATAGGTACGTGTCGGATGTTCCCGATATCGCTTGGGATTTGATTAGCGTGTCTGATAAGCCGTTGACCATCATTTACTCAAGTGCCAAGAACTTGGCGACAAATCTATTGGGAGCCGATGGTAGCGTGGGTATCCGCATCACGAACGAGGAGTTCTCCAAGAAATTGTGCGAGCGCTTCCGTAAACCCTTGGTCTCTACTTCCGCCAACGTAAGCGGCGAGCCTTCTCCCGCTAATTTCAGCGAGGTATCGGAGGTGATCAAGGAGGGTGTGGATTATATCGTGAGTTATCGTCAGGACGATATGAGCAAGGCCGCTCCGTCCGGCATTATCAAGCTAGGAGCCGGTGGGCTTGTGCAGGTAATTAGATAAGGATGAAGAAAAGCGTACAAGCCGGAAAATATATTGTCTCGGATTTTATAGCGTCGTCGGTAGTCTGGTTATTATTTAACCTGATACGCTATGAGGAGGTGGCGGTGTATGAAGGGTTTGATACCGTCGGGGCCTTTTTGCTGCATATCCCCTCGTTGAAGGGGCAGCTATTGATCCCGTTTTTCTGGTTCGTATTATATTGGTTTTCCGGTTATTATAATAAACCGTTCGGTAAGTCGAGGCTTACTGAGTTGTTCTCTACCCTTGGGAGCGTGTCGATCGGTGTCGTGATCTTGTTTTTTGCCTTAGTGCTGAATGACTTGCCCCGTTCCTATCATGTGTATTATGATATGTTTTTCTCTTTATGGGGATTACAGTTTGTCTTGACGTATATTCCCCGGTTATTGATTACGCAGGCCGGGTTACGGAAGATAAAGTGCAGGGAATGGGCGTTGAACGTATTGATGATTGGGGCGGGGAAGAAGGCGGCGTGTATTGCCGACGACCTGTATGGGTTGGGTTATAATATCGTCGGTTTTGTCTCCGATGGTACGGAGAAAAAAGGCGGGGTCGCCGGAGATCGTGTGATCGGTAGGCTGGAATCTTTGCCGGTGATTGTAGAGGAGAAAAAGGTGGATGAGCTGGTTGTCGCCTTGGAGACGGTGGATAATAGCCGTTTGATGGATATCCTGTATTCGTTATATTGCTATAAACGGCCGATCAAGATATTGGCGGATAAATCCAGTTCATTATCGCAAGTAAAGATCAAGGCGATAAAGGGCGTTCCGCTGGTGGACGTGACGGATAACAACTTCTTGCCCATCGAGCAGAATGTAAAGCTCTTTATGGATAAGATGTTATCTCTGATTTTCTTGGTGCTCTTATCTCCCTTGTTCCTGTATATCGCTTGGCGGGTGAAGCGGGATTCCCCCGGCCCGGTGTTTTTCAGTCAGGAACGGATCGGATACATGGGCGAGCCTTTCATGATCTATAAGTTTCGTACGATGTATACGAACGCCGAGGAAGAAGGTCCGTTGCTCTCTTCCGAGGACGATTCCCGTATCACTCCCTTCGGACGGGTGATGCGGAAATACCGCTTGGACGAGTTACCGCAGTTCTGGAACGTGCTGAAAGGGGATATGTCGCTAGTTGGCCCCCGTCCGGAACGTAAATATTTCATCGAGCGGATCGTGAGGAAAGCCCCCTTCTACTATCTGCTGCATAACGTACGTCCGGGAATCACCTCGTTGGGTATGGTGAAATATGGATATGCCGGCAGTGTGGATGAGATGATCGAGCGCTTGGAATATGATATATTATACTATGAGAATATGTCCTTGATTCTGGACATAACGATTCTCATTTATACAGTTAAAACAGTGTTTACAGGTAAAGGTATTTAAAATGGCTAACGAAGGGTTATTCTATAAATTGTTGTTATGGCGGGAAAAGCGCATCAAGGAGAAGCATTTTATCCTTATTATCAGCTTTATCGTGGGAATTTGCACAGCTGCGGCCGCTATCATATTGAAACAATTGATCCATTTCATACAACATGTATTGACGGGTAATTTCAGTGCTGATGGCGTGAACTATCTCTATTTGCTTTATCCGGTGATCGGTATCTTGTTGGCCGGCTTGTTCGTGAAATATATCGTGCGTGACGATATCGGCCATGGGGTGACGAAGATCTTGTATGCCATCTCGCAACGAAAGAGCCGTATCAAGCCGCATAATACATGGACGTCTATCGTAGCCAGTTCCGTGACGATCGGCTTTGGTGGATCGGTCGGGGCGGAGGCTCCTATCGTATTGACAGGGGCGGCTATCGGTTCTAATCTGGGACGGGTGTTCAGGATGGAGCAGAAGACGTTGATGTTGCTCGTGGGATGTGGTGCCGCCGGAGCGATCGCCGGTATCTTCAAGGCGCCTATCGCCGGGTTGGTGTTCGTGATCGAGGTATTGATGCTGGACCTTACGATGACTTCCGTGCTTCCTTTGCTGATCTCGTCGGTGACGGCGGCTACGATGTCTTATATCTTTACCGGTACCGAGGCCATGTTTAAGTTTTCTCAGACCGAGGCATTCGAGATCGAGCGTATTCCTTACGTGCTCTTGCTGGGTGTTTTTTGCGGATTGGTATCCCTTTATTTTACCCGTGTGATGAACAAGGTGGAAGGGATGTACCGGAAGTTGGGTACGTATTGGAAGAAGTTCATGTTGGGCGGCGTGATGCTGAGTATCTTGATATTCCTGTTCCCCCCACTATATGGTGAGGGCTATGATACGATCGGCTCGTTGCTGAACGGGCAGTTCTCGCATATCATGGACAAGAGTTTGTTTTACGATCTGAACGATACGTATTTCGGGGTCTTGATCTTCTTGACCTTGATCTTGCTTACGAAGGTATTCGCTTCCAGCGCCACGAATGCCGGAGGGGGTTGCGGTGGTATCTTCGCTCCTAGTTTGTATCTGGGCTGTATCGCCGGTTTTATCTTTGCGCATACGTCTAATTATTTCCCGTTCACGATGTATATCTCAGAGAAGAATTTCGCTTTGCTGGGTATGGCGGGCATTATGTCCGGGGTGATGCACGCTCCTTTGACCGGTGTTTTCTTGATCGCCGAGCTGACGGGTGGGTATGATTTGTTCCTCCCCTTGATGATCGTCTCGATCAGTTCCTATATCACGATCCTTATGTTTGAGCCTCATAGTATCTACTCCATGCGTTTGGCACAGAAAGGCGAGTTGCTGACGCACCATAAGGATAGGGCGGTGCTTACCTTGCTACGGGCGGATAGCGTGATCGAGAAAGATTTCCAGATGGTGTCTCCGGAGATGACGTTGGGCGATATGGTAAAGGTCATTTCTCGAAGCGGACGTAACACCTTTCCTGTCGTGGACGAGCGGGGCGTGTTGCTGGGTATCGTCTTGCTGGATAATATCCGGAATATCATGTTCCGTCCGGAGTTGTATAATCGTTTCCATGTATCGAAGTTCATGGTTTCCGCCCCGGCCAAGATCGTAATCAACACGCCGATGGATCAGATCATGCAGACGTTTGATGATACGAAAGCGTGGAATCTTCCGGTGGTCGATGAGAATGGCCATTATATCGGCTTTATGTCGAAATCGAAGATATTTAATTCCTATCGGGAGGTATTGGTCGATAACTTTTCCGGGGACTAACTTGTTAAAAACAGATCCAATTTATTGTATATGAAGAAAGAGGATTTACGAATCGTATATATGGGCACTCCCGATTTCGCCGTGGAGAGCCTGCGTGCCTTGGTAGAAGGTGGATATAATGTGGTAGGTGTCATTACGATGCCGGATAAGCCAATGGGCCGTCATGGTAGCGTGCTTCAGCCGAGCGCTGTGAAGCAATATGCCGTATCGGTGGGTCTTCCGGTCTTGCAGCCAGAGAAATTGAAGGACGAGGCATTTTTAGAGGAACTGCGTGCCTTGCAGGCGGATTTGCAGATCGTGGTGGCGTTTCGTATGCTGCCGGAGGTGGTCTGGAATATGCCCCGTCTGGGAACTTTTAATCTGCATGCCTCCTTGCTTCCGCAATACCGGGGCGCCGCTCCGATCAACTGGGCGGTTATCAATGGTGATACGGAGACCGGCGTGACTACTTTCTTTCTTACGCATGAGATTGATACGGGTAAGATCATCCGTCAGAAACATCTGCCGATCGCTGATACCGACGATGTAGAAACCGTTCACGATGCCTTGATGGCGATGGGGGCGGGGTTGGTTACCGAGACCGTGGACTTACTGTTGGATGGAAAAACAGACGCTATCCCTCAAGAGGAGTTCTATAAGGATGCCGCCGAGTTGCGTCCGGCCCCGAAGATCTTCAAAGATACCTGTCATATCGACTGGAACCAACCGGTGAAGAAGATCTATGATTTCGTCCGTGGGCTTTCTCCTTATCCTGCCGCTTGGACGGAATTGATCTCAGCGGATGGCAAACGTATGGTCTTGAAGGTTTACCAGACGAAGAAGCGTCCGGCAACGCATAACTTCCCGGTAGGTTCTATCCATACAGATCATAAATCGTATATCGATGTGGCCGTGAAGGATGGTTTCCTTCGATTGCATTCCTTGCAACTTGCCGGAAAGAAACGGATGAATATAACGGACTTCTTGAACGGTTTCAAGCAAATCGCAGAATATACGGTTGGCTGATGAACGGGACGAGACGTATCATATACATTACGTTAGGAACGTTTTTTCTCATATTGGGAGCGATCGGCATCTTTGTCCCTTTGCTCCCGACCACTCCTTTTTGGTTACTGACTTGTTGGTTTTATGTCCGTAGCTCGGAGAGACTTTATAACCGGGTGATGAGCAATCGTTATTTCGGGCCGCATATTAAGGGCTTTGTGGAAGATAAGGCTATTCCTTTGCGTTCCAAGATTATCACGATCGCTATCATGTGGCTATCTACGATCATTACTTCCCTTTTGCTAGTCGGCTATTGGTGGGTGAAAGCTTTGTTAGGGCTTATCAGTATCGGGGTCTCATGGCATATCCTCTCTTATCCTACTAAAAAAGAATGAGATAACCTGTTCATCCATAGGATTACTGGGGTTATCCCTCTTTTATCGCTTTCTATCGTAGCCTTACTACTTTATCGGTCTTCTTTCAAGGCCTCTTCCAAGCTGATTCCTAGAGCTTCAGCTACTCCCTTACCGTAAGCAGGGTCTGCCTTGTAGCAATTGCGTACGTGGCGTTGCTTGATGAACAGTTGGGCGTTACCCATCGCACGGGCGGTATTTCCGAATAACAACTGTTGCTCTCCCGGCGGCATCAAACGGAATAAGGCACCCGGTTGGCTGTAATAATCATCATCATACTCACGCTCGTTGTAATTATAAACATCCCCGTGTACTTTCAAAGGCGGTTCCTTCTTCTCGGGAGAGTCTTTCCATTCGCCGAAGCTGTTAGGTTCGTAACCCTTTGCGGCTCCATAGTTTCCGTCTACACGCATCGCTCCGTCACGGTGATAGGCATGGAACGGACAGCGGGGCTTGTTCACCGGGATCTGCTCTAGGTTCACGCCAAGGCGGTAACGCTGGGCGTCGCCATAAGAGAATAGACGACCTTGTAACATCTTGTCTGGGGAGAAGCCGATACCTTCGACAGTATTCATCGGGTTGAATGCGGCTTGCTCCACGTCTTGGAAATAATTCTCCGGATTACGGTTCAACTCGAGGATACCGACATCCATTAACGGGAAGTCCTTATGCGGCCATACTTTCGTGAGGTCGAACGGGTTGATCGGATAGGTCTCGGCCTGCTCCTCAGTCATCAATTGGATCTGGAATTTCCATTTCGGGAAGTCCCCACGCTCGATACTCTCGAACAAATCACGCTGATGGGATTCACGATCCTTGGCGATGATCGCAGCCGCTTCCTCGTCACTCAAGTTCTTGATACCTTGCAGGGTTCTGAGATGGAACTTCACCCAGATACGTTCGTTCTTATTGTTGATAAAACTGTACGTATGGCTACCGAAACCATGCATATGTCGATAAGAGTAAGGAATGCCGCGAGAACTCATCGTAATCGTTACTTGATGCAGGGCCTCGGGAAGCAAAGTCCAGAAATCCCAGTTGTTATCCTCGCTTCGTAGATTCGTTTTCGGGTCACGTTTGACCGCATGATTCAAGTCCGGGAACTTTAGGGGATCACGCAAGAAGAATACGGGGGTGTTGTTGCCTACCAAGTCCCAGTTACCCTCCTCTGTGTAGAATTTCATGGCGAATCCACGGATATCACGCTCTGCGTCGGCTGCTCCGCGCTCTCCGGCTACGGTGGAGAAACGGACAAAGCAGTCAGTTTTCTTGCCTACCTCGCTGAAAATAGCCGCTTTCGTATACTTTGTGATATCATGTGTAACGGTAAAGGTACCGAATGCGCCGGAACCTTTGGCGTGCATGCGTCTTTCTGGGATCACTTCACGGTCGAAGTGCGCTAGCTTCTCAATGAACCAAGGGTCTTGTAATACCATCGGGCCACGTGGCCCCACTGTTTGTACGTTCTGATTGTCCGCAACAGGGCGCCCGTTGGCGGCAGTTAGTTTTTTGTCTTCCATAACTTTAGTTTTTATGTCGCAATAAAGAATTTTAGATAAAGTAATCTTTAAATAAAACTGTTTAGAAACAACAATTGTTTTTAACTTCCTAACAAAAATAAGATGTTGTTAGACAGTTGTCAAATAGTTAATATCTATAAATATATAGACGGGTAGTAGAAACTCAGTGGGGATAGGCGCATGAGTTATAAAAGTATCTTAGTTTCATCGCCCCATACACCTAAGATACTTCGCCAATGAACTTAGGATACTTTCTCTATGAAACTAAGATACCTTGTTTAAAAGGTATGGATACAAAAAAGCGGTTGTCTGGTAAGATGCCAAGCAACCGCGGTATGGTTTGAAAAAATCAAATGTTCACCTTCCCGGTAAAATGGGGTGTTACTTATTTATTGTAACCCCATTTCGTTAACTCCGACTGACCGATAGCAGCGAGTGATCTCAAGCAGCTATCCAAAAAATGTCTAATAAAACTTTTCATAGCTCATTTTCTTTTTAATTAATAAATCTGTGCCTTTCGACACGTTCTAAATCTCACATAACTTTTGAAGTCCGAGTAACGAATGAATTGAAAACCTAAACCTTTAACCTTTTAACCTATTACTAACCTAATCCCGGACTTCTGATAACCTTAACCTAAACCTTCCTCTTTTTCATCGTGAGGTTTACCACATGCGGTAAACCCAAATTGTCCAAGGTTGAAACCCTAGCAAATCGATGTAACGTTTAAACAATCTCTTTACCATATTTGCTTTACAATTATGTTTTACGACACAAATATACGGCGTTATTCCATACGTGGTATGTTTTATAGCATGTTTTTTGCGGATTCCTATGTTTTCTTGATCTATGATAAAAAAAGCGGGAATCAGATTCATATAATGATAGTATTTGAACGTTTGGCATGTCTATTGTGTTACCATGCCATTGCGTTTCTATTTCTATTTGCTACATTTGCGGAGCTAAATGTAAGATAATGTAATATATATGAGTAGAAAAGAGGAGTACAAAGAGAAGAATCTATTGTATTTGGACGAGATCGCTTCGGAAGAGGGAATCCGGACATTACCGTGTGGTATATTATATAAGGTAATACAAGCGGGTACAGGCAAAGTCTCTCCTAATCGGGAAAGCGTAGTTTCCGTACATTATAAAGGAACGTTGATTAACGGAAGGGAATTTGATAACTCATGGAAACGGGGTTGCCCGGAAGCCTTTCGCTTGAACCAAGTGATTGAAGGCTGGCAATTGGCTCTTCAAGAAATGCGGGTAGGGGATAGATGGATAATCTATATCCCTTACAATTTTGGTTATGGTAATCGTGCCTCGGGTCCGATCCCTGCTTTCTCCACATTAATATTTGAGGTAGAGTTGTTGGGAATCGCCTAATTCCAATCATAGAATATATAATAATGTATCCGAAGGGAGTAAAAAAGAATAGCCATGGCTAAACCCATGGCTATTCTCTTTTTGCCTCATTAGAGGATTGGAAACTTTCTATTGTTTAGGCGTAACATCCGTCTTCTTTCCTTTATTCAGCCATTTCTCTTGGATGGTCTGCATCAGTTCATAGAAGTTAGGGATGAACATCGTGGCGAATATCGTATTGATAGCCATACCGAATACTACCGCCGCACCTAAGGATATACGGCTGGCCGCTCCCGCTCCGGTAGCGAAAAGCAAAGGCATGACACCCAATACAAAGGCGAACGAGGTCATCAGGATCGGACGTAAACGAACGTGTCCGGCTTCCAAGGCGGAATCCCGTATCGGATTACCTTCCTTTCGGAAATCCCGGGCGAACTCTACGATCAAGATACCATTCTTGGCGGACAAGGCGATCAATAAGATAATACCGATCTGGGTATATACGCTTACCGGAACCCCCATCACCCAGCAGCCGATAATAGCTCCCAACAAGGCGATCGGCAAACCCATGATAGCCGCCAACGGACTTGTCCAGCTCTCATATTGAGCCGAGAGAACCAAGAAAGCGACTAGCAACGCCATGGCGAAAATAATCACCGTCGTAGATCCTGCTTTCGTCTCTTGATAAGCGACCGAGGTCCATTCATATCCAAAATTATCACCTAATTGTTCCTGTATCAGCTCCTCCATCGCTAGGATCGCTTCTCCGGAACTATATTTCGGGTTGGCGATACAAGTAATAGCCGCCGATGAATACATATTATATAGGTTGATCTGGTCTAATCCCAATTGCTCGTCTAATTCGATAAAAGAGGAGAAGGGTACCATCTCTCCTTTACTATTCGCCAGACTCAAACGGAGTACATCATCGATCACTTTCTGCGCCTCTCCGTTCGCCTCGATCTTAACTTGGTAAATACGTCCGAACTCCACGAAATCGTTCACGTACGCCGCTCCCATATAATAGCTGAGCGTGGAGAATACTTGATTCAACTGAATACCGAGCATCTGCACCTTATCCCGGTCTATCTTCAGTAGATACTGCGGGGTATTGGCCTGATACATACAAGAAAGGTTCAGCAATTGCGGTTTCGAGCGGTAGCTGGCCAGCAATGTCTCCACGGCATGCTGCATCTCCGTCGGACCTAGGTTCTTACGATCCTCCAATTGCAGTTGCAAGCCGCCCGAAGCGCCCAACCCCGGGATAGCTGGCGGTACCATACCGAATACCTGCGCTTCTTGGATAGCCGATGCCTCCCGGTTGAAACGGTTGGTCACGGCCTCTGCCGTATGCTCCTTACCTTTACGTTCGTTCCAGTTCTTTAGGATCACGAAGAAGGTGGCCGTATTGGATTGCTCCCCTCCACCCATCACGGAGAATCCGCTAACGCTGATGAATGATTTCACCTCGGGGTATGTCTTTAGGATCTCGTCGATCTGCTTGGTGACCGCCTCCGTCCGGTTCAAGCTCGCCGCCGGGGGTAATTGGGATACGACTAGGAAATAGCCGTCATCCTCTTCGGGTATAAAGGTTGTCGGCCAGCGCATAAACAAGATAACCGCTACCGCCGTGATGATACCGTAAACGATCATCGCCGCTCCCGGTCGTTTCAGCATCCGCTCCACGATCGAGTCGTACATCTTCTGAGTCTTTCCGTATACCTTATTGAATCCTTTGAAGAGGAAGAATTTTGGTTCTTCCGTATTCTTCTCCAAGAAAAGGGCGCAAAGCGAGGGCGTAAGCGTAAGCGAGTTAAATCCGCTTAATACGGTAGCGGCGGCGATTGTCAAGGCGAATTGCTTATAGAGCTGCCCGGAGATACCGCTGATAAACGTTGTCGGGATAAATACCGCCAATAATACCAATACCACGCCCACGATAGGCCCTACGATCTCATCCATGGCCTTCGATACCGCCTCGTGGGCCGTATATTTCCCGGTATCGAGGAGCCGGGTGGAGTTCTCTACCACCACGATGGCGTCGTCTACCACCACCGCTATCGCCAGAATCAAGCCGAATAAGGTCAACGTATTAATGGAGAAGCCTAAAGCCGCCATGACCGCCAGCGTACCGATCAATGAGACCGGAATCGTAATGAACGGGATGACTACCGCCCGGAAATTCTGTAAGAATAAGAAGATAACCAAGACCACTAGCAAGGTCGTCTCCAAGAACGTGATAAGCACCTCATGGATGGAGGCGTCGATCACCTCGGTCGTATCCAAGGTCACTTTGTATTCCACGCCTTCGGGTAAGGAACTGCCTAATTCTTTCATCTTGGCCTTTACCACCTTCGATACATCCAATGAGTTGGAACCCGGCAACTGGTAGATCGCTATCGCAGCAGTCGGCTGTCCGCTTAATTTAGAGACCACGTTGTAAGAGGAGCTACCCAACTCTATGCGGGCGATATCCTTCAATCGCAGGATCTTGCCACCTTGCCCGGTCTTAAGGACAATATTGCCGAACTCATCCGGTGTCGTCAACCGTCCTTTCACGGTCAAGGTATATTGATAGGGGTTATCCGCCCGTAGAATCGGTTGGCCTACGTAACCGGCGGATACTTGGGCGTTTTGCGTGGATATGGCTTGATAGACCATGTCCGGCGTCAAGTTACGGATACGCATCGCCTCCGGGTCTAGCCAGATACGCATGCTATAGTTTCCGGCTCCCATCACCTGTACCGAGCCTACACCCGGCAGGCGGGTTAGCTGGTCTATCATATTTAAGGTGGCGTAATTACTTAAATACAACCCGTCGTAAATGGAATCCTTGGAACTTAGGGTAAGCATCATCACGATATTGGAGGATTGCTTGCGGGTGGTGATACCTTGTACGATCACGGGTTCCGGCAAGCTACTTTGGGCGATACTCACCCGGTTTTGCACCATGACGGTCGCCATGTCGATATCCGTTCCCACGGCGAAGGTGATCGTCAGGGAGTAAGCCCCCGAACTGGAGGAGTTTGAACTCATGTAAAGCATACCGTCCACGCCGTTTACCTGTTGCTCGATCGGTAAACCTACGGTTTGCGCTACCGTCTGTGCGTCCGCCCCGGGATAAACGGCGGATACCTGTACGGTAGGCGGCGTGATCTCCGGATACTGGGCGATCGGTAATATATTGAGGGTGACCAAACCCGCCACGACGATGATCAGAGCAAGTACGGTGGCGAATATCGGTCTGTTAATAAAGAACTTTACCATAGCTTGCTTATTTTATAGGTTTGATAGTCATGCCATCTCGTACCTTAAGCAGGGCGGAGGTGACATAGGAGTCTTTGGGGCTGATACCGGCGGTCACTTGGCGAAGCGTATCGTCTACCAATTGGCCCACCTCGATAGGACGGTATCGTACGACATTGGAGTCGTTCACGATATAAAGGTACTTCCCTAATTGGTCGGTACCGATCGAGGCGTCGCGAACCAAGACCGCATTCGGCTGCTCGGCATACGGCAGGGTGATGGTGACATATAAGCCACTCTTCAATACATGCTTCGGGTTATCCAGATTGGCACGTACGTTCAGGGTACCGGTCGATAGGTCGATATTTGGGGATAGATAATCCAGCCGGCCCGTATATGCATTGCCGCCATCCTTGCCTATGCTGACGAGGATCTCGGTCGGAAGCTTCACGGTGCTATCGTTGCGGGCGGCTTCCAGCATCATCTTCATGAACTGGTTATCCTCGATATTGAAATTGGCGAACATCAAGTCGTCCTTGTATAAGGTGGCCAAGGTAACCGGCTGGACGGCTCCGTTGATGTAATTACCTATATCGTAGCTGGCCCGGGTAACCGCACCGTCGAAAGGCGCACGGATATAGCAATAGCTCAAGTTGGTCCGTGCGGTATTCAACTCCGCCTCGGCATTCTTCACGGCAGCCTCAGACTCCGATACGGTAGCCTCCGCTTGGATCACTTGTATCTGGCTTACGGCGCCGCTCTTAGCCGCCTCCTTCATACGCTCGTAGTTACTGCGTGCATATTCCAGCTGGGCTTTGGAGGTCTTTACGGAAGCCTCGGCTTGGGTGACGTTATCTTGATAGGTGTCCGGTTCGATCACGAAGATAAGATCGCCCTTCTTCACCCGGCTTCCGGCCTTGAGGTAAGAGGTACGCAAGTATCCGTTGACACGGGCTACCAAGTCTACTTTCAGTTGTGAACTAAGGTATCCGGGGTATTCTTTCGTCAAGGTAATGTCCCTCACGATCGGCGTGGATACGCTTATGGAGGGCACGGGCGTTTCCATCGGCTTGCTTTTCCCCTTGCAAGACGCCAGTAATAAGGCGGAGGCTCCGATAATCCCTATGTAAACAAATGTCTTCATATCTTTTGTCTTTAATGATTATTTATATTAATTGTTTGAGTGGGCTTTTGTTCGATCGGATCGAACGGCCTACATAGGATTCCATCCTCCGCCCAATGACTGATAAAGCTGTATCAAGTTCAGTAGGGAGTTACCTTGAGCCTGTGTCAATTGGTTCTGGTAGGTGAGGAGGGAGCGTTGCGCATCCAGTACGTTTTGGAAAGGCGTAAGGCCCTGCTTATAGAGGTCTAGGGAAAGATCCAAGGTCTGTTTTCCTTGGTTTACCACTTCCCGGAGGGCTACGATCTGCTTGATCGAGTTCTTGTACGAGCTCATGGCGTTATCCACTTCCTGTACGGAGGTAAGCACGGTCTGGTTGAATTGCCGGATCGACTCGTCCAACTGGGCTTTCGCCAACCGGGTAGCCTGTATCTTCTGGGTGCCTTGGAAGAAGTTCCACGTAAGGGTAGGGGCGATCTCATAGGTCAAGCTATTATGATTCGCCAGCTTGTCGAAGTCGTGGGAGGCGAAACCGATCGAACCTTTCACGAATACTTTCGGCCACCAATCGGACTTAGAGGCCCCGAGCGAGGCGGCAAGCGCATTGACCTGCCGTTCTGCCGCACGTACATCCGGACGGCGTAGCAACAGGTTGGCCGGTAGCCCTACACCGACCGGCTCGATATATTCCGGCAAGGAGGCCTCTGTCTCCATGATCTTTTGCAGATCGGAAGGGTACAGGCCTAGCAAGATCGCCAAGGAGTTTGCGTATTGGATGATACCGGCCTCCAGCATCGGTAGGGAGGCTTTCGTGCTGTAGTATACGGATTGCGCCTGCGCTACGTCCAGTTTGGAGACTAGCCCGGTCTCATACCGTTTCTGGGTGATCTGTACGACCGTCTGTTGGGAGCGGCAGTTCTGTTGCGCTACCTTTACCTCTTGTTGCAGTTCCCTCATATTGATATAGGAGGAGGCTACTTGAGCGCAAAGGGAGACCATGGCGGCGTTGTATTCCTCTTTCGAGGCGGCGAAATTCTCTTTCTCCGCTTTCACCCGGTTCCGGATACTCCCGAATACGTCCACCTCCCAGTTCATATCTACGGTAGCGCTGGAATATTGGGTGATCGCCTTGGGTACCTGATTGATATTGCCGCTACTTTGTTGCCGTGTCCATCCAGCGGAAAGCCCTAGGGTGGGCGAGTAGCTTCCTTGTGCCGACCGCAGGTTGGCTTTCGCCATGGCGATCCTGTCCATCGCCATTCGCACGGAATAGTTTTGTTTCACGGCTACTTCTATCAGCGAGTCCAGCAACGGGTCCTTAAAATTTCTCCACCAATTATCTTCTACGGGAAGTGTCTGCTGGAAATCACTTCCTTCCTCAGACCATGATCCGGGTAGGGCACGGTCTAAATACGTATGCTCTGTCTGCGCCATTACCCCGATCGGCACCAGCAAGCACAACAAAGCATAACATGTCAGGCGTAAATGTTTGTGCATAAATATATATGTTTAGATTTAGCTTTTAGCAAAACAGTTAAGGGTGGGAAATGTTTGTATCTTTGTCTATTTATATATCCTAAAAACTGAAACGTATGGAAAATGGCAAGATCGTTATTTATCGGACAGCCGATGGTGAGACTTCAATTGACGTGAAATTGGAGAATGATACAGTATGGCTTACGCAAGCGCAGATGGCGGAGCTTTTTCAAAAGGATCAATCGGTAATAGCTCGGCATATCAGAAATGTTTTTAAAGAAGGAGAACTTGAGGAAATGAGTAATATGCAAATTTTGCATAATACTTTTTCCAAATACAAGCCTACTGGGGTTTATAGTCTTGATGTCATTATCTCAGTCGGCTATCGTGTCAAGTCTAAGCGTGGTACGCAATTCCGTATCTGGGCGAATAAAATCCTAAAAGAATACCTTGTCAAAGGCTACGCTGTCAATAAACAACTGACCCAACAAAAATACGACGAACTGAAGCTGCTTGTACAAGTCCTCGGTCGTACAGTTAAGGGTCAGGAGGTTCTTTCCTCGGATGAAAGCCGTACGTTACTAGATGTAGTTGTAGACTATACCTATGCCTTAGATACACTGGATAAGTATGACTATCAGCAATTGGATATTCATTCGACGACAAATGAGCAACGGTTTAAGGCTACCTATGAAAATGCGATGTTGGCTATCCAAGGATTGAAAAGTAAATTTGGTGGAAGTAATTTATTCGGAAACGAGAAAGACGGCTCTTTCAAAAGCTCTATCGGACAGATTTACCAAACTTTTGGTGGGGAGGATCTTTATCCCTCGGTAGAGGAAAAAGCGGCTATGCTTCTTTATCTGGTTACAAAAAATCATTCGTTCAGCGATGGTAATAAGCGTATAGCCGCAACGCTTTTCTTGTGGTTTCTCGATAATAATGGAATCTTATATAATCCGGATGGGACGAAACGTATCGCTGATAATACATTGGTCGCTTTAACCTTGATGATAGCGGAAAGCCGGACGGAGGAAAAAGATATGATGGTGAAAGTCGTGGTGAATTTGATTAATAAGGAGAATTGGTGAAATAAAGGATTATTGTAAATAGTGATTGTATGGATATCTTATTGGTTATACTAGGCGTTATCTGTTTGTTGGTGGGATTGGCGGGGTGTTTTTTGCCGGTCTTGCCGGGGCCGCCGGTGGCGTATTTGGCTTTGTGGCTGCTGCATTTTACGGGTTATGCGGAATTTACGGCTACGGAGTTGGTCGTGTGGGGATTGCTGGTCGTGTTGGCACAGGCGATGGACTATGTTACGCCCATGCTGGGGACTAAGTATAGCGGAGGGTCCAAGTGGGGAAATTGGGGATGTGCCGTGGGAACCGTGGCCGGCATATTCGTGTTTCCGCCTTGGGGGATCTTGCTGGGTCCATTCGTGGGGGCTTTCGTTGGAGAACTTTTGGGAGGCAAGGCGTCCGGAGATGCGTTGAAGGCTGGTTTCGGGGCGTTCGCTGGTTTTTTATTGAGTGTCGTGCTGAAAGTCGCTCTTTGCGGCTATTTTATTTATAGCTTTGTGAGAGGGATAATTAATTGAAGATGGTAGTTAATAAAGTAAGATATGTTTGAGAAAATTGTAGTGGTAGATTCTACCGGATTGAATACATGGGGAGTGGAGCGTTTGAAGGAGCTTGGAAAAGAGGTTGTTTTTTATACCGGCATTCCGAAAACGGATGAGGAGATTGTGAACCGGATCGGGGACGCAAATTGTGTGCTCGTCTCTTATAATACACAGATCCGGAGGAACGTGATCGAGGCTTGCCCGAATATCAAATACATCGGGATGTGCTGTACCCTCTATAGCGAGTCTAGCGCGAATGTGGATATAGCCGCCGCACGTGAGCGGGGGATAACGGTCTTGGGTATCCGCGACTATGGCGATGAGGGAGTCGTGGAGTATGTCATTAGCGAGCTGGTCCGTTTGTTGCATGGTTTCGGCGGGAAACAGTGGAAACATAAGGCGTATGAGCTGGGCGGGCAAAAAGTAGGCATTGTGGGATTGGGCCGTACCGGGAGAATGATCGCTGACGCTCTTCGTTTCTTGGGGGCGGAGGTTCATTATTTCAGCCGTACCCGTAAGCCGGATGCCGAGGCCGCCGGTATCGCTTACCTGCCTCTGCGGGAGTTGCTGCGGGAGGTGGATATTTTATGTACTTGCTTGCCTCGTAATACGATTCTTCTGGGGGCGGGCGAGTTTCGTTTGTTCGGTAATCAGAAGATATTGATCAATACGTCGGTAGGGCCGACTTTCCGTGTCCCGGATTTACAACGTTGGCTTAGCGCCCATAAACGGAATTTCTTCTTATGCGATGAGGTGGGTATCGGGAATTATGCGGATACCTTGACGCAGTTCGATAATGTCATATATACCCCGAAAGTCTCCGGCCACTCGGAGCAATGTATGGAGCGATTGTCGCAAAAGGTAATAGCGAATATCGAAAGCTATCAGAATTGATATATCCAGTTGTAGAGACGGGGCACGCCCTGTCTCTACAACTGGGGATAGTATTGATAGGGGATAAGCCCTATCAACCTTCTTTCTCGATCTGTTCCTGAACGATAGCGTCTACGACAGCTACGGTAGTCAGGTTCACGATATCGCGGGTAGAGCTTTCTACGTCGGTGAAGTGGATCGGTTTGTTCAATCCCATCTGGATCGGGCCGATCGTCTCGGTGATACCCAGCGTATCCAATAGCTTATACGCGCTGTTGGCGGAGCTTAGGTTCGGGAAGATCAAGGTATTCACGTCTTGCCCTTTCAGCTTGTTGAACGGATACATATCGTCGCGCAGCTTCTTGTCGAGGGCGAAGTTTACTTGCATCTCTCCGTCTACTACCATGTCTGGGTATGTCTTATGCAAGAAGTCGATCGCCTCGTGTACTTTCAGCGGACTGCCCTGCTTGTCGGAACCGAAGTTCGAGTAAGACAACATCGCCATCACCGGCTCGTGAGCGAAGAACTTCACGGCGTCGTGCGTCAGGCGGGCGATATCGATCAATACCTCGGCCGACGGATGACGGTTGATCAACGTATCGGCCATAAAGAACGTACCCTTCTTGCACGTCAGGATGTTCAAGGCACCGAAATGCTTGTAACTCGGGCGGATGCCGATGATCTGCTCCGCCATCTTGGTAACCTCCGAGTAGCGGCTGTATACACCCGTCACGAAAGCGTCAGCGTCGCCGGTAGCCACCATCATCATACCAAAGGCGTTACGGTCTACCATTTTCTCGCAAGCCTCCGAGTAGGTCACGCCCTCGCGCGCCTTCTTGTCGGTAAGGATACGGGCGTAGCGGTGGCGGCGTTCCGTCTCACGGTCGTGGCGGAGGTTGACGATCTCGATACCGTCCAGACTGATATTCTCCTCGGCGGCGATCTTGGCCAGACGCTCCTCGTTACCCAGCAAGATCGGGAAACAGATACCTTCCGCTTTCGCCTCGGCGGCGGCTTTCAGCATATTCACGTGGTTCGCCTCCGCGAATACCACCCGTTTCGGGTTCGCTTTCGCCATATCGGTGAACGAGCGCAAGAGCTTATTATCGTACCCCATCATCTCACGCAAATGGTTGGCGTAGCCCTCCCAGTCGGTGATCGTCTTGCGAGACACGCCCGAGTCGATAGCGGCTTTCGCCACGGCGCAAGATACACGGGTCAGCAAGCGGGGATCGAGCGCTTTCGGAAGGATATAGTCGCGTCCGAAAGTGGTTCGTTTCAGCTTATAGGCGGCGTTCACCACGTCGGGAACCGGCTCCTTGGCAAGGTCGGCGATGGCGTAGACGGCGGCCCGCTTCATCTCCTCGTTGATCGCCTTGGCGTGCGTATCCAAGGCGCCGCGGAAGATATAAGGGAATCCCAGCACGTTGTTGATCTGGTTCGGATAGTCGGAACGTCCGGTAGCGAAGATGATATCGTCCCGCGAGGCCATCGCATCGGCGTAGGAGATCTCCGGGTTCGGGTTCGCCAAGGCGAATACGATCGGGTCGGCGTTCATGCTACGTACCATCTCCTTGGTCAATACGTTCGCCACGGAGAGGCCCAAGAATACGTCGGCTCCCACCACGGCCTCCTGCAAGGTCTTGATCGGACGGTCGGTAGCGAACTCCCGCTTGGCGGCGTTCAAGTCCGGGCGGCTGGTAGAGATGACGCCCTTGCTGTCGCACATGACGATATTCTCCTTGCGCGCTCCCAGCATCACGTACAGTTTCGTACATGAGATGGAGGCGGCTCCGGCGCCGTTCACCACGATCTTCACGTCCTCGATCTTCTTGCCGGCGATCTCCAAGGCGTTGATCAGCCCGGCGCCGGAGATGATTGCCGTACCATGCTGGTCGTCGTGCATGACGGGGATATCCAGCTCGTTCTTCAGGCGAGTCTCGATCTCGAAACACTCCGGTGCCTTGATATCCTCCAAGTTGATTCCTCCGAACGTGGGCGAGATCGCCTTCACGGTCTGGATAAACTTCTCCGGATCTTTCTCGTTCACCTCGATATCGAATACGTCGATGCCTGCGAATATCTTGAATAGCAATCCCTTGCCTTCCATCACCGGCTTACCGGCCAAGGGACCGATATCGCCCAGCCCGAGTACGGCGGTACCGTTGGAGATTACGGCTACCAAATTACCTTTCGCCGTATATTCGTACGCGTCCAGCGGATTCTTCTCGATCTCCAGACACGGCTCGGCTACGCCCGGCGAATAAGCCAGGGATAAATCCGTTTGCGTGCTATGAGGCTTTGTCGGGATAACCTCGATCTTACCCGGTTTGCCCTCGGCATGGTACCGAAGGGCCTCCTCTTTTGTAATCTTTGCCATAGGTATGTTTATTAATTATGTTGTTCCTATTTAAAACCACCGCAAAAGTAACAAATTATTATGAGTTTACTAGGTTTTGCTTACAAATAGTTTTTTCAAGAAAGTGCGAATAGTAATCCGGTTTTAACTTGTGAGAGTGGAACTCTATTGTTATATTTGAAGATTTAATAATCAGGGCCTCCATCCAAGAGAGACCTATAAATCTATTTATCATGGCAATACTAGTAAAACCCGTGCAACGAATAAACCCTTTGGACAAGGAAGCGCCTAAGAAATGGTATGTAACTCAAGTAACTACCGCCCAAGCGGACGAGACCGAGGTAGCGATGGAACTCGCCGACGAGACTACGTTGAACCCTTCCGAGGCGATGATGGCAATCCGCCAGCTTCGTAAGATCTTGCTTCGCAGGCTGCTGGGAGGAGAGAGCGTGAAACTGGGTAACTGGGGTAGTTTCAGCGTTACGCTTTCCAGTTTGGGGGTACCTACCAAGGAGGAGGTCAACGCCAAGAATATCAAAAGTGTGAACCTTAACTTCCAGCCTGACGAGGCTTTCAAGACGGATCTTCAGAAGGCTACTTTCGCTTGGGTGGACAAGCTGGCGGAAGGACGACCGGGTGGCTCCGGCGGCTCCGACTCGGAATCTCCGGACGAGATATAGGCTAGGATGATAGCCGTGGGCCGGTATCCGGGCAGGTACTCACGTGTACCCGCCCAGATACCGGCTTTTTGTTGCCCGGATACAAGCGGGTACCCGTACGGTTACGCTCTTGCACTTACGTATCTGCGTCCTTGTATCTACGTATCTGCATCTTCGTATCCGTACGGATACACGGATGCAGATACGTAGATACAAGAATGTAGCCGTACGGATACGAGTAAGGAAGATGCCGGGTAGATAAATAATCGTGGAAGAGGTGTAGGCGTTGTCCCTGCGGGACTCTGGTTGATTATGAGATCAAAGATAATAATATTTATTAAATAGCTGGTGAAAATCAATAATAGTCTTAAGAAAAAAAACAATAGTGTTAATGAGCGGAGTGAAATAAAACCATTTACCACCAGAGTCCCGCAGGTACTCGTAAACTTAAAGAACCATGAAACACCTACTTTATATATTTTTAGTTTTAGCAACCTTGCTTACGGGGTTGTACTTGCTACCTAAGCATACTCCCTTATTTGAGTATTATAGGCTGAGGCCTGTTTTTGAGGTAGCTACTATCGTATTTTTAATCGGTGTCTTATGCTTGTATGGGCGGGAGAAGAGGCAAGTCAAGATGATCTTCTCCCGTCTGTCTCAAAAGAATTTCTTCTTGGATTTGGCCATACAGTGTGGAGGCATATACATCTGGGAATTCAAGGATGAGGAGTTCTTTTTTAAGTATCCTGTCGGTGACCAGCCGTCGCGAATCGAGTTGGAGGAGATGTGGAAATTGATACATCCCGATGATCTCATCGCTTTCAAGCTGCAGAGGCAATCCTTATGGAAAGCGGACAAGGAGGTATTCCAATGCCGTGCCCGCTTTACCGGATCTGATTATGAATGGTGGGAATTCCGCTTTAGCGCCATGCCTGCGGTAGATAATGCGGAGGGAGGCAAAGACGTGAGTGGTATACTTATCAATATCAATGACATGAAGAAACGGGAAAAAGAGCTTATCCTCATGAGGGGATATGAGCAAAAGTTCTTGGCGAACATGAGCCATGAGATACGTACGCCGCTGAACTCTATCGTAGGCTTCTCGAACCTGCTGGCCTCGGAGAAGGACTTAGACGAGGCCGACAAGCAGCTGTTTGCCAAGACGATCAATCAGAGCTGCGATCTGCTGTTGGTGCTCATCAATGATATTCTGGAGGTTTCGAGACTTCAATCGGGACAAATGAAATTCGAGAAAGAGAGCTGCTCCGTCAAGGAGTTGGTAGACGATCTTTACCTCGCCCATCAGTTATTGGTCCCCGCCCACCTACGATTCTCGAAAGAGGCGGAGGGGGATTTGTTTATCTATACGGATAAAAAGAGACTTTCTCAAGTTATAACCAATTTCTTGACAAACGCTTGTAAATTCACGAATAGCGGATATATAAAGTTGGGATTTAAGCATCTGAGGGGCACGGATGAGGCGGCGATATTTGTCGAGGATTCCGGGATCGGTCTATCGGAGGAGGAACAAGAGAAGGTATTCAGCCGTTTTTTCAAGCAAGATGAATTCAGCCAAGGGGCCGGTCTAGGGTTGTCTATCTGCCAAGGAATCGTACAAAACTTGGGGGGACGGATAGCGCTGAGTTCTAAGCAGGGAGAAGGAAGCCGCTTCTCGGTCGTGCTGCCGGTATATAAGGGGGGATACGCTTGATCATTCGTCTTTTTCATTCTACCAAAATCTGATATCTGAAGGGAAAGAAGTACATTTGCCGGATCAAAATAGAAGAAGATAAATGGCATTGAAACTTATCCATACGGCCGACTGGCATCTGGGCCAGACCTTTTTCGGCTACGACCGGGAGGCGGAGCACGAGGCTTTCCTCGGTTTTCTGACAAATCTTTTGGTGGAGCGGCAGACGGATGTCCTGTTGATCGCCGGCGACGTGTTCGACGTGACGAACCCTTCTGCGGGGGCGCAACGCCGTTTCTATCGTTTCCTGCGGGAGGCGAATCGCCTGAATCCGGGCTTGCAGATCGTGATCATCGCCGGCAACCACGACTCCGCGATCCGTCTGGAAGCCCCGAATCCCTTGCTGGAGGAATTGAATACCTCGATTGTAGGTATCGTGGGGAGGACGGATTCCGGGGAGATCGATCTCGGATCGCTCGTTGTCCCCTTGAGGAACCGGGCGGGAGAACGGGAGGCGCTTTGCCTGGCGGTGCCTTTCCTCCGCCAAGGGGATTACCCGGCGGTGCCCGAGGGAGAGCTTGATTCGTATGTGGCGGGTATCGGTCGGATGTACCGGCGGCTCTACGCCTATGCCGATGCCCAGAGGAATCCCGGCGAGGCGATCGTAGCCTTGGGACACCTCCACGCTACCGGAGCCGAGTTGTCGGACGACGACCGGAGCGAGCGCGCCATCATGGGAGGTCTGGAGTCCGTATCCGCGGATACCTTCGACGCCGGGATCGCTTATACGGCGCTGGGGCATATCCATAAAGCGCAACGGATCGGCGGGCGCGAGGCGGTACGTTACGCCGGAAGCCCGCTTCCCATGTCGTTCTCGGAGAAGAATTACCGGCATCAAGTGATAGCCGTAGCGGTCGAGGAGGGGAAGGTCGCTGGTATCGAGGCGATCGAGATCCCAAGAGTTGCGGACTTGATGCGTATACCGGACAGCCCGTTACCTCCGGAGGAGGTCTTGCGATGCCTCGCCGGGCTTCCGGAGCCGGAGGAGGGCAGGGAGGACGAGAGCCGCTGGCCTTACGTGGAGATACGGGTCCTGCTGACGGAGCCGGACCCTACGTTCCGCCATCGGGTAGAGGAGGCGTTGGTCGGGAAGGCGGTCCGCCTCACCTCCATCGTTCCTTCGTATCCCCGGCGGGAAGGGGAGGCGGAGGAGAGGGCCTTATCGTATAACGATTTGCAAAAGATAGCCCCGCTGGATATGCTGAGGCATACGTTTGCCGCGAGATACGGAGGCGAGTTGCCCGAGGAGATAGAGACATTGTTTAATGAGGTGATGAGGGAGGTTTCTTTATGAGAGTGCTGGCGATCAGAGGACGCAATCTGGCGTCGCTGGAAGGAGAGTTTTCCATTGATTTTACGGAAGAGCCTTTGGCTTCGGCGGGTATCTTCGCTATATCCGGGCCTACCGGGGCGGGAAAATCCACGTTGCTGGATGCCATGTGCCTCGCCCTTTTCTCCCGTACGCCGCGAACGGAGCTGGCGAAGGAGAATAACGTGCGGCTGAGGGACGTGCAAGAGGATGTGTTGCCGCAAAGCGACCCCCGCTTCCTCTTGCGCCGCGGGACGGCCTCGGGTTACGCCGAGGTGGATTTCGTGGCGCTGAACGGGTGCCGGTATCGCGCCCGCTGGTCCGTATCCCGGGCCCGGGAGAAGGAGAGCGGACGTTTGCAGGCTGCCCGCCTTACATTATATAATATAGATGCCGGGAAAGAGGAGCCGGGAACCAACAAGGACCTGCAAGCCCGTATCATCGAGCTGATCGGCCTGACTTTCGATCAGTTCACCCGCTCGGTACTCTTGGCCCAGAACGATTTCTCTACCTTCCTAAAAGCGGAGCAGGGCGAGAAGGCCTCCTTGCTGGAGAAACTGACCGGTACGGAGCAATACTCGGAGATCTCCCGCCGGATCTTCGCCAAGAACGCCGAGGCGAAGGAGGCCTACGAGCGGCTATGCGCCCGCGTACAAGGCATAGAGCTTCTATCGGAGGAGGAGGTGGAAGCCTCCCAAACCCGCCTTTCGGTCTTGGAGGGGGAGATGGCCCGTTTGGAGAAGGCGAAGGCCGAGCGGCAAAGCTTACGGGAGGCCGTGAAAGCGGCCGAGGTCCAGATCGCCTCGAAGGAAAAACAGCGGGAGGAGAACGCTCGTTTCTTGGAACGGGCGTTGGCATCGCTGGAAACCGCGAGGAAGGAGTATGAGCAAGGAGAGGTGCGATTGGCGAGGACGGATGAGGAATCTAAGCGTCTGCGACTGGAATTGCAACAGGCCCGGAAACTGGACGTGCAACTGGAATCGGCCTTGAAAGCCCGCTCCGAGGCCGATGAACGGATGAAAGACTTCTCCCGGCGGAAGCAGGAGGCGGAAGAGAAACTCCGGAAGGTGGAGGAGCGGCAGAAGAAAGCCTCGGAGGAATGGGACAAGCTGACGGCGTGGCGTGAACGCTACCGGAGCAAGGAGGGGATCGCCGAGCAACTGTCGGCCTTGCTGATCCATCTGGATACCTGCCTCACGGCTCGCCGGGCAGCCGAGCGGTCGGACAAGGCCTTGCTAGCTATCCGACAGAAAATCCAGCGGTTGGAGGTGCGAGGACAGTCCTTGCGGCGGGAGGCGGAGACGCACGCCAAGGAACAGGTAAAGATCGAGGAAGAGCGGAAGTCCGTAGCGCTAGCCCTCAAGGAATTGGAACCGGAGGCTTTGGATCGATCGATCGAGACCTGCCGTACGGAACGGGAGCGTTTATTGCTGGAGCAAGCCCAGTTCGTGACGACTGGCGATATCAAAAGCCTGCGGGACAAGCTGACCGCCGGAACGCCTTGCCCGGTCTGCGGAAGCCTTGAGCATCCTTTCGCCTCTCACGAGGCGCATGAGCGTCTGTTGGCCTTGGCGGATCGCATCTCGGAAGCTACCCTGCGCCTCAAGCGGTTTCTCGACCGGAAAGAACGGCAGGAGGCCTGCGGGAAACAACTCGCCGCCCTGCAACAGAAAGAACTGGAGCTGCATAAACAACTCGCCGCGGACGAGAACGCACGGACGGAATTAAGGAATCAGCTACAATCCCTGTCCGAGCAAATCGACCGGGAAGAATTGGATAAGCGGGAGCAACAGGAGAAGCTGTCCCAATCCCTATCAGCCGCCAACGTCTTGTTTGGGAATGACGCATGGCAGACGGGCTGGAACAAGGACCCGGAAAGCTTCCGGGAGACCTTGACGGATTTCGCCCGGCAGTGGCAAGCCAACGGGGAACGCTTGCGGGAACTGGAACGGGAGCGGAGCGCCTATCAAGCGGAACGGGAGTCGTACGAGGCTTTCCTCCCTCCCTTGCGTAAGCAGTACGAGGACGCCGCGAAAGCCTACGACGAGAAGAATCAATCCTATACCCGTTTGCGTTCGGAGCGGAATCTCCTGCTGGGAGGCCAGCCCGCCGACCAGGTGGAACGTACCTTCCACGAACGAGTGGAAACCTTGAAGAGCCATTTGAAGCAGTTGCAAGAGAGCACGACGAGGCACGCCGGCGAGGTGGAGCAATACCGGGGGATTACGGAACAGATCAAGAAGGATCTGGCGGAGACTTCCGGTCTCCTTTCCGCACGCCGGCAGGAGCTGGATAACTGGATGGTCGCCTATCAAGAGAACTCCGAGGGGAAGACGCTGGAGGAATCTCTGTCGGAAATGACGGCCCAAAAGTCTGAATGTAGTTTCCGTCTGCGTACGCACGAGGAGAATAAGCGGAAGATAGCCGGCTTCCAGCAAGAGCTCTCGGAGCGGAGGGCGATGAGCGAGCGTTGGGCGAAGCTGAATGAATTGGCAGGCTCGGCGGATGGCGCCAAGTTCCGTAGGATCGCCCAAGGCTACACCTTGGATGTCTTGTTGAGTTACGCAAATGTGCAATTGCGGCAACTATCTCGGCGTTACCGATTGGAGCGTGTGCCGGATACCTTGGCCTTGCAGGTGATCGACCAGGATATGTGCGATGAGATCCGTACCGTGCATAGCCTTTCCGGAGGGGAGTCTTTCTTGGTCTCGCTGGCCTTGGCGCTAGGCTTGTCCTCGCTCTCCTCGAACCGGATGAAGGTTGAGAGCTTGTTTATCGATGAGGGCTTCGGCTCTTTGGATGCGGAGACATTGCGGGTCGCTATGGATGCCTTGGAGAGCCTGCGTACGCAAGGGCGCAAGATCGGCGTTATCTCGCACGTACAGGAAATGACGGAACGTATTCCCGTGCAGATTCGGGTGAACCGGGCGGGAAACGGACGGAGTTATCTGGAAGTCATATAGCTTTACCAGCCATTGTGATGGATCTGTTGGACGTTGTATTTGTTTTTGGGAGTCTCTTTCTGCATGGGGTATCCAACAGGTATGACGTTCAACGGCATGATATGATCCGGTAGCCGAAGCTCTTTCCGAACGATCTCAATCCGGTCCGGATAGGGGTAAACAGCCGTCCATACGGCTCCCAATCCCATGGATTCGGCGGCAAGTAGCAGGTTTTGCGAGGCGGCGGAACAATCCAGAAACCAAGCGTTGGAGGATTTGATCGTATCGCCGCAAACGACGATCGCTTGCCTTGTCTCTTTCAGCATCCGGGCGAAGGGAAGGCCTTCGGCCATCGTATCCAAGGCTTTCCAGTCGGTTACGATAATGAATTCCCAAGGTCGCCTGTCACGGGAGGAAGGGGCGGCCATTCCGGCTCGTATCAGTTTGTCTATCTTTTCCTTTTCTACCGGGCGATCTTTGTACTTACGTACGCTTTTGCGGTTGAGTATCGTTTCCAAGGTCTGGTTTTCCGGTTCCTGCCGTTGGCTTTCCGTAGAGGAGCAGCCCATGAGGAAAACGGTGATCAAGAAGAAAAGACAGATTCTCATAAAGACGGGTTTATATGGATTTATAACGGATTATTTGCTTAATATCAACGTAGAAGGCATCTTCTGCAAGGCTTCTTTCCGGTGCTCGGAGACATCGTTCCATGTCTTATAACTGATCAGCATGAAGTTGAAGCCGTTGAAAGACTGGGGTGTAAGGTCTTTCTCTCGTAGAAGCGTGGTCTGCTTCACGTCTTCCGTGAATCGCAGGATTCCTTCCTTGATCACCTCGTTCCCCGGGGTCGTGCTGCTGGATTTATCAAGTACGCTGGCCGAGCCGTGTGTAGACTTCAATAAGGTCTGGGCGTATCCCAACAGGAATAAATCCTCCTCGGAGTCGATGACCACGATCACGTTCGATGCCTTGACGAAATTCCGGTTCACGAATACACCTACCGGGCAATTGCTTTGCTCGATAAACATCTTCGTCTTGTCTTTCAATAAGGCACCCGGATAAAACCAGGATTCCGGAGCCTTGAAGCGTTTGAAATAACGGTTGTAGAACGAGGCCCGGTAATGGCTTGCCGCTATATCGTCCGGTGTGTTGCTCATCGATATCCCGGAACCGACCAAAAGGAAATCGTACCCCTCATTGTTTACGATGCTACAAATATCCACTCCGGCGTTGTTCGATACCTCGTAGCGGGTCTGTATCTGAATGCCCAGCTTCTTGGCCCCGTAAAGGATCGGGCCGAAGCTGACTTCCTCGAAATTATCCGTGTGTAGCGGGTTTACGTCCGAGCCAACCGTTAAGTGCAGTGCCGTCAGCTCCAGCTTGTTTTTGCCTTGGGCGAACATCTGGTAGGCTACGTCCAGCATGATCTGTCCATTTCCGGCTCGTCCGAAGGACAACAGTACCTTGAATATCCCCTCCAATGGCATTCTCTCTTTTTGCTCCATCAGCTTGTCATGCGCCCGGTAACAGAATTTGATGAATGAGACCAACGGTGTTGTCATAAAGGTGGTGACCAGCGTCATTAGCACTAAGATCACGAATACGGAAGGTGTCAATATCCCCATCTCGTACCCGATCGTCAATACGACCAGCTCCATCAACCCGCGGGTGTTCATGAGCGCCCCTATGTATAGGCTATCCTTCCAGCTCTCACCCACGAATCGGGCGGAGAACATCGCTCCCCCAAACTTTCCCGCGATGGCCACGACTATGAAGATAAGGCATAGCCACCATAACTCAGGCTTGTTTAGAAGACCTATTTCCGTACGTAATCCGGTGGATACGAAGAATAAGGGAAGAAATAGCGCAAGGGATACATCCTCTACTTTCTCGGTCATGATCTTGCGGAATTTGACATTTCCCGGCATCACCACCCCTGCGATAAAAGCGCCGAACAAGGCATGCAATCCCAATATCTCTGTCAGATAAGCCGAGGTGATCAATAGCAAGAAGATGAAAGCGACCAGCCCCTTGTCGATTACCTCCTTGTTGTGGTAAATATGTCCGATCATCCGCAGGAATGGCCGCACCGCCAAAAACATAAACATTATGTAAAGGACCGAGAATAAGATGTTGTAAACGGCACTTAGCATCGAACCCGCTTGTGCGATCGCTATGACAACCGCTAGCAAGCACCATGCAGTGATATCCCCATTCGCCGCGCTTGCCAACGAGATGGTACCCAAATGTGTCTTGGTAAGTCCTTTCTCTTGGATAATACGTGCCAATACGGGAAAGGCGGTAATACTCATGGCGATACCTATAAACAAGGCGAAAGAGAGGAAAGGCGTACTCTTATCCGCATATTTGTCGTACACGAAATAGGCGGTCAGCATACCGAAAAAGAAGGGGACGATCGTACTGGTATGACTGATTAAGATCGTCTCTTTCAGCTTTTTCCTTACCTCGGAGATGTTAAGTTCCATCCCGATAGCGAACATAAAGAGTATAAGTCCGAATTGACTCAGCATATTTATATTCACCAACGATTCCACAGGGAAAAGGAAGGCGGAAGCCTCCGGGAATAAATTGCCTAATACGGACGGCCCTAGCACGATTCCGGCAACGATCTCGCCGATGACGGTGGGTTGCCCGATCTTCTGGAATAACCAACCGAACAAACGGCACGTAAGCAATATCGTGATGATTTGTAAAAGCAGAATTCCTATGGAAGACTCGATATTATGTACTAATAATTGAGTAAATATGGTAAATCCCTCTTCTAAATTACTAGGTGCGTTTTGGATGGACGCAATCGAATTTTCCAGTTGCTGACTTTCCCCTTCTTTGGCGATAAAGTACATCAGCGAACCGAAAATGAGGATCATCATTAGGTAAAAGGCTATACTTTTTGTTCCTTTGCTCATCTTTGTACGGTTTACCGCGAATATAAGAAATATCCTAATATTATCAATGGGTATGTTTTTTTCTTTTATCTTTGCCGAGAACCAAATTATAATAAATCATGGAGTCTCTAAATCTGATAAAAAATGACCCGTGGCTGGCCCCTTATGAGGCGGCTATAGAAGGCCGGTATCAATACGTGATTGATAAAGAAAAGAGCCTGACGAATAATGGTAAACTAACCTTATCCGAGATGGCTTCCGGATATCTTTATTTTGGGTTACACAAAACCACGAAAGGGTGGGTGTTCCGTGAATGGGCACCGAATGCTACCGCTATTTATTTGATTGGAACATTCAACGGATGGCAGAAAGATAATAAATACAAGCTTAAACGTAAGGCGAATGGCGTATGGGAGATCGCTTTGACCGATGCGCAGATGTATCATGAGGACTTGTTTAAGTTGCTGGTCGAGTGGGACGGCGGTAGCGGAGAACGTATTCCCGCATGGACTCGCCGGGTGGTGCAAGATGAGCAATCTAAGATATTCAGCGCTCAAGTATGGAACCCGGAGAAACCTTATAAATTCAAGAATAAACGGTTCAAACCTAAGAAGTCTCCCCTTTTGATCTACGAGTGCCATATCGGTATGAGCACCAACGAGGAGAAGGTGGGGACGTATAATGAATTCCGTCAAAATATATTGCCTCGTGTAGCGAAGGATGGTTATAACGCCATTCAGATCATGGCTATACAAGAACATCCTTATTATGGATCGTTCGGCTATCACGTAAGTAGCTTCTTCGCCGCCTCTTCCCGTTTCGGTACGCCGGACGAGTTGAAACAACTGATTGACGAGGCGCACGGGATGGGGCTCGCCGTGATCATGGACATCGTACATAGCCACGCCGTAAAGAACGAGGTGGAGGGATTAGGCCGCTTTGACGGTTCGTATGACCAATATTTCCTGAGTGGCGAACGCCGTGAGCATCCGGCATGGGATTCCCTGTGCTTCAATTATGGAAAGAACGAGGTGCTTCATTTCTTATTGTCGAATTGTAAGTTCTGGCTGGAGGAGTATAAGTTCGATGGTTTCCGTTTCGATGGCGTGACCTCCATGCTTTATTACAGCCATGGCTTGGGCGAGGCTTTCTGTAATTACGGCGATTATTTTAATGGCCACCAAGATGGCGACGCTATCGCTTATCTAACCTTGGCCAATAAATTGATCCATGAGGTGAACCCGGGTGCTATAACGATCGCCGAGGAGGTGAGTGGCATGCCAGGCTTGGCAGCTAAGATAGAGGATGGTGGTTATGGCTTTGATTATCGCATGGCTATGAACATCCCGGATTATTGGATCAAGACGATCAAGGAAAAGAAGGATGAGGATTGGCATCCGTCTTCGATCTGGTGGGAGACGACGAACCGTCGTGCCGATGAGAAGACGATCAGTTATGCCGAGAGCCACGATCAAGCCTTGGTGGGTGATAAGACGATCATCTTCCGCTTGATCGACGCCGATATGTATTGGCATATGCAAAAAGATGACCATAATTTCATGGTAGATAGAGGTATCGCCTTGCATAAGATGATCCGTTTGGTTACGGCTTCTACTATTAATGGCGGTTATCTGAACTTTATGGGAAATGAGTTCGGGCATCCGGAATGGATCGACTTCCCGAGGGAGGGCAATGGATGGTCTTATAAATACGCTCGCCGCCAATGGGATTTGGTGGACAACTTGGATTTGAAGTACCATTTCTTGGGCGATTTCGACCGTGAGATGTTGGAATTGATCGGGGATGTGAAGAATTTCCAAGATACCCCTATCCAGAAGGTTTGGGATAATGATGGCGATCAGATATTGGCTTATATGCGTAAAGACTTGGTTTTTGTGTTCAACTTTAGCCCGACGAAATCGTTCACGGATTACGGTTTCTTAGTTCCGAAGGGAGAATATGAGGTCGTATTGAACACCGACGCTACCCGTTTCGGGGGGTTTGGCTTGGCTGATGATACCATAAGGCATTTCACGCAATTTGATCCGTTATATAAGAAAGAAAAGAAAGAATGGCTGAAACTTTATATCCCGGCACGTAGCGCCGTCGTATTAAGGAAAGTGAAGGTCAAAAAGTAAAACTCTATACACAAAACACGTTATGTTATATCCATTTACATTTAAGCCGATCCTCAAGAAGGTGATTTGGGGCGGTTCAGATATCTGCCCGTTTAAGGGTATTACTCCGGTTGAGAATGGTGTAGGCGAGAGCTGGGAGCTTTCTCATGTTGAGGGAAATTATTCAATCGTCGATAATGGCGAGTTGGAAGGTAAGTCTTTGGATGAGTTGATCCGCTCTTATGGCAAGGAATTGCTGGGAGAGAAGGTGATGGAGAGATTCGGGACGACTTTCCCCTTGCTTATCAAGTTTATCGATGCCCGTGATAATTTATCCATTCAAGTTCACCCGGACGATGAGCTGGCGAAAAAACGCCACAACTCTTTCGGTAAGACGGAGATGTGGTATGTGATCAAGGCAGAGAAAGGCGCTGGCCTGTATTCCGGTTTCTCTGAGCAAATCGACGCTGAGGAATATGTGAAACGTGTGGAGAACAATACGATCATGGATGTGCTTCAACGTTACGACGTAAATGAAGGCGATGTATTCTTCTTGCCGGCGGGACGTGTGCATGCGATCGGAGCGGGTTGTTTTATCGCCGAGATCCAGCAGACCAGTAATATCACGTATCGTATTTACGATTACAACCGTAAAGATGTGAACGGTAATGGCCGTGAGCTGCATACGGAATTGGCGAAAGACGCTATCGATTATACGTTGTATCCGGATTACCGTACTCACTACAAAGGTCATACGAATGCCACGGTAGAGTTGGCGGACTGTAAATATTTCACGACAAACCTTTTGGATCTGGATACGATTATGGTTCGTAATTTCTCGGAACTGGATTCTTTTGTCGTTTACATCTGTATGGCAGGCAAGGCTTCCATCCGTGATAATAAAGGAAACGAGATCTTTGTTCACCAAGGTCAAACTGTCTTGATCCCTGCGGATACGGAGGTAATAACCATCTCTCCGGCTCCGGGCGCTAAGTTCATGGAGACTTATATCGGTCAATAAGATCACTCACTAAAATAATAATGAAGGCGGGAACATGCTGTTTCCGCCTTTTTTATTATCTTTTTCGGCAAACGCAGTCCATCAGATGATCGTTGATAAATCCCGAAGCCTGTAGGTGGGCGTAACAAATTGTGGCTCCGAAGAATTTGAATCCTCGTTTCTTCATATCTTTGCTCATGGCTTCGGATTCGGGAGATGATACCGGAATCTCACTCAATGACTGAAAGGTGTTGATAATTGGTTTTTGGTTAGGAAAGAATGATAGGGTGTAATTATAAAAGCTACCGAACTCTTTCTGTATGGAGAGAAACTGCCTTGCGTTTGTGATTGTCGATTTAATTTTCTGACGGTTTTTCACAATTCCCTCAAACTGCATCAACCGTTCAACATCTTCATCGGTCATTTGCGCCACTCTTTCGATATCAAAATCACAAAATGCCTTGCGATATCCCTCACGCTTCCTAAGGATAGTTATCCAACTTAACCCGGCTTGAGAACTTTCCAGCACAAGAAACTCGAACAGTGTTTTATCGTCAGTCACCAACTTTCCCCACTCTTGATCATGGTATCTCATATACAACTCGTCAGTTCCGCACCAACCACAACGCCCGTTTATTAGATCTTGCATAATTATGATATTTCTGTTTTCTTCGGATAGGGATAAAAAGACAATCCATTATACATAAATCGATAAGTAGGGACATCAACGCCGAGCTTCTCCGCTTGACGAATTACATATCCTGTCAATGTTTCCAACTCTGTTTTTTTCCCGGCGAGAAAATCACTATGCATGGAAGTCGTGGAGCCGGCCGGCATCATCTTTTGCGTCTCGATGGAAGTATAGACGATGTCATCGGGTAAACGGACTCCCATAGCCTCTGCTACGCTTTTTAATTCCGTACCCAAAGCGATGAACAGGTCGATATGTTGGGCTAGTACTTCATCAATGGGCTGGTTGAAGAAACTCGTAGCCGTAGCCGCCGTAGAGATCATGAAGAATTTCTTCCAGATGCGTAGGTCTATATCCGCTGGATTAAAAGCGTTTAACCGGGCATACATAAGTAATTTAAGCAACTCGGTTTGCTTATCTTTGTTTGCATCTTTGTTGCCGAAGAAAATACGTTCTTTCAAGGAGAATTTCTCGACAACACCCGGCTCTGTCAAGCGAGAACCGATGTAAACACATCCTTTCCAGACCTCTTGTTCGGGTAGTATATTATGGATTCGTTCTTCGATATCCAATCCGTTTAGCAAGGGGATGATAACGGTCTCAGGTCCGATAACAGGCTTTAGCTGCTGGATGTTTTCTTCTAGATCGTAACTTTTTGTACAACAGAAAAGGTAGTCTACCGGCCCTATCTCGGCGGGATTATCGGTGGCTAGTGCCGGAGCCGTATGGATTGTCCGGATGCCTAGTTGCATTTGTAAACCGTTTTCACGGATAGCCTTTAGATTTTCTCCACGGGCGATAAAAAAGATATCTGCTTTTATTGTTCCTTGATAGCGGGCGGCGACCATACCTCCGTAATAACCACCCACCGCACCGATACCAGAAAACGCTATTCTTAATTTAGCCATACTATTATATTCCTTTTATTTGCAAATATGAGAAAAAAAAGGCTCTCATTTATATCAGTTTCAGTTCTTTTAGTAAATCCGGAATGGATTGTTCGAAGTTCACGCCAAAGCGATAATCCGTTTGCGCCTTGAATGTTCGAAGAATACTTTCTGTCGTGAAGCGAACGGCTATTTCCGCAGATCTCTCCAAGTTGAAATTATTTAACAAACCGGACAGTAAAGCACTTGCGAAAACATCTCCCGTACCATGATAATAACCGGGTATTTTCTCTGTTAAAACATACTCTGTCGCATTTCGTTCCATATCGAAAGTGGCGGCTCCCAGTTCTTTCTCGTCGAAATAGACACCGGTCAAGACAACTTGCTTAGGGCCTAGCTGACTTAGTTTATGTAAAATACCATCGATATAAGCTTTGGTATAGGGACCTGCTTGGTAGGGTTCGCCCAACAATAATGCGGCCTCCGTCAGGTTCGGTACGATAATGTCCGCTTTTTCACAAAGGGATCTCATTCCTTTGGCGAATTTAGGGGTGAATATCTTGTATAGTTCTCCGTTATCGCCCATGACAGGATCGACTAGAATCAGGTTATCTTCCCGCTTGAAAAGGGAGAAGAACTCTTTTACGATATCTAATTGCTCGAAAGATCCAAGAAAGCCGCTGTAGACGGCGTCGAAACGGATATCCAATTCTTTCCAATGCTTCATGAACGGACGCATATCTTCCGTCAAGTCTCTATAAGTATAGCCGAGAATACCTCCTGTGTGTGTAGAAAGTATGGCCGTAGGTAAGGCGCTTGTCTCTATTCCTGCCGCCGAGAGGATCGGGAGGGCAACTGTCAATGAACATTTGCCAAATCCCGATAGGTCATGAATGGCGGCTACTCTTTTTTGTTGTTCCTTATTCATCTTGAATCGATTAAAATGTGATAGGAAAACAAGAGCGGATCGGGAAAGGTTTATTTTACTTTCCTAGAAATAGTTCCATGTCTTCGTCCACGCTACCTATTCCGGCGATCCCGAAATTATCGACCAATACTTTGGCTACATTCGGCGACAAGAACGCTGGCAATGTCGGTCCTAAGTGAATGTTTTTTACGCCTAGGTAGAGTAGGGCGAGTAATACGATTACCGCTTTTTGCTCGTACCATGCGATATTGTATGCGATAGGTAATTCATTGACATCATCCAGCCCGAAGATCTCTTTTAACTTGAGGGCGATCATCACCAATGAGTAACTGTCATTACATTGTCCGGCATCTAATACCCGTGGAATACCTCTGATCTCCCCCAAAGGCAGTTTGTTGTAACGATATTTGGCACAACCGGCGGTTAATATGACGGTATCTTTCGGTAATTTCTCGGCGAATTCGGTATAGTAGCTACGGCTCTTCATTCTTCCGTCGCAACCTGCCATGACAAAGAATTTACGTATCGCTCCTGATTTTACGGCATCGATAACCTTGTCGGCTAATTGGAATACCTGCTCATGAGCGAATCCACCGATGATTTCTCCGTGTTCGATTTCCGTTGGAGGGGCGCATTTCTTTGCGTGTTCGATTAACGCAGAGAAATCCTTAGAGCCTCCGGGCTTACGATCGGCGATATGTGGGAATCCTTCGAACCCGGTAGAGCCGGTCGTATAGACCCGATCGGCATAAGTGGCGGAAGAACGGGGAGGGACAAGGCAGTTGGTCGTAAACAGGATAACTCCGTTGAATGTCTCGAAATCAGATGTTTGTTTCCACCAGGCGCTACCGTAGTTTCCTACAAAATGCTTATACTTCTTGAAAGCCGGGTAATAATGTGCAGGAAGCATCTCGCTATGTGTATAGACATCTATGCCTGTACCTTCGGTTTGTTCCAGCAAGTCTTGAATGTCTCTCAAGTCGTGCCCACTGATAAGTATACCCGGGTTCTTTCCTACGCCGATATTCACTTTCGTAATTTCCGGGTTGCCATAGGTGGAAGTATTCGCTTTATCTAATAAGGCCATGGCTTTTACTCCGTATTCGCCGCAGGTGAGTACCCATCGGGTTAAATCGGCGACGGTCAGGTCCGATTGAGTCGTTGCGACCAAGGCGTCTTGGATAAAGGCATAGAGGCTGGTATCCTCGAAGCCTAGATTGTAAGCGTGTTCCACGTAGGCAGCCATACCTTTTACCCCATAAGTGAGTAATTCTCGTAGAGAGCGGATATCCTTGTTTTCTGTGGCGAGAATACCTACTTCTTTCGATTTGACCTCCATTTCCTCTACTTTGTCCGATTTCCAAGTCAGACAATCGCAGGTTAAGGATGGATGGATTCCCTGTCGATGTAGCTCGTCGAGAAGGTTCTCCCGTAGCTGATAGGCTTCTTTGATCTTTGATACGAATCTGGATGAATCGAAATTGGCGTTTGTGATGGTCATGAAAAGTCCGTCGACGATAAACTTATTGGCCGTGGATGATTCCACGCCTCGCTTGCGTAAAGTCGTTGTTAGTTTGGAGATTCCCTTCATTAAGTACATCAGTAAATCTTGTAATCCGGCCACTTCGGCGGTCTTACCACATACACCTTTTAATATACAGCCCTTTCCTTGGGCGGTTTCTTGACATTGATAACAGAACATAGCTTTTATTTTATAAGTTTATCGCGAATGTAGGGGATAGAAGATCGTTTAACCTGTAACAGTTGTTACACTCTTTGATTATTTTCTTTATCTTTATCCGCAAAAGGAAGTTTTATGAATCTGAGTTTGTGTCCTATTTGCGGAAAATTGTCTGAGGAAGAGCAAACCGCTCTTTTCAGTTCGTTGGATTATTCGACAAGGTCGTTTAAGAAAGGTGACTGGGTGGCTCGTCAGGGAGATGCCTTATCTTCGCTTTATCTATTGAGTAAAGGACGGGTAAAGACTGAGATGATCACCGAAAGCGGGACAATTCTGGAAGTGGAGACTTTATCGGCGCCTACTCCTTTGGCCTCCGCATTTTTGTTTGCGGAAAATAATCGCTTCCCGGTAGATGTTATCGCCTTGGAGGAATGCGAGATCATTTTAATACCTAAGAATGCGGTGATGCGTTTGCTGGCGACAAACGAGCATTTTCTTCAAAGCTATATGGCTTTTAACGCCAACCGGACACAATTTCTTTCTGAACGTCTTCAATTATTATCGATTAAGACCATTAAAGGTAAACTGGCTTACTATATACTTAAACGTATTCAAGGAGATCATTATAAGCAGGATCGTAATCAAACAGAGCTTTCGGAATATTTTGGAGTGGCCCGTCCTTCATTGGCCCGTAGTTTCTCGGAAATGATAGAGGAAGGGGCTATTTCCCGGGAAGGGAAAATAGTTGATATGAATAAGCTGAAAAGCTACGTGCTTTGAAAATCCATCTACGAATGTACTTGTTCTCGAAACAACTTCCTCTCTATATATGTTACTAGAGTAGATGATTTTTCATTCGACATGGTTATGATGATAAATGAATTAAATACAGGCTTGATTGAAGCTTTAAAAGAAAAACTTCCCCCTAAGACAAATTTGGCGAATCTGTTGATGGATACCCTTTATATTGGCAGAGAAGCCATTTATAGGCGCTTACGTGGCGAGGTTCCTTTCACCTTGGAAGAGGCAGCTCTTATCTCAAGGAAATTGGGTGTGTCATTGGATAAAATAGTAGGGGTTAGTTTTAGTGCCAATGCCGTGTTCGACTTGAATGTGGTAGATCACGATGATCCTTTTAATGCTTATTTTACGATCTTGTCTAGATATGTGAAGATCTTTAGGGCCTTTCAGGATGATCCTACTACGGCTTTGGGTACCTCTTCCAATACTATTCCTCAGACCCTTTATTTGAAGCATGACCTTTTGTCAAAGTTTCGTTTATTTAAGTGGATGTATCAGAATAAGCATATCCAATGCAATCATTTTGAGAATCTGAAGATACCGGAAAAACTGGTTGATACCCAAAGAGAATTTGTATCGTTGACACAGTATATCCATTCTACGGATTATATTTGGGATAATATGATCTTCCATCATTTGGTCAATGACATTAAATATTTCTCCGATATCCATCTTATTTCCTGTGAGGATATACAACGTATCAAAGAGGAGTTATTAGTGTTGGTGGATGAATTGGAAGAACTTGCTATGAGAGGAAAGACCGAGGCTGGCAATAGTGTACGAATTTATGTATCGCATATTAACTTTGAGGCTACGTATAGTTATCTGGAAACAAGTTCTTTGCAGTTAAGTATGATACGGGTTTACTCGATAAATTCTATTACGACACAGGATTCTGAGATGTTTAATAGCTTGAAAGACTGGATTCAATCTTTAAAAAAGTTCTCTACCATGATCTCCGAGAGTGGAGAGATGCAACGTATCCAGTTTTTCAATAGACAAAGGGAGATTATAAATACGCTTTAGAGTTTGAACTTGTTTCGATAAATGAAACAACCTAGATCTTCCGATTGCGCGATTCGAAATTTATAGGTGCTTTTTTAGTTTAATTTCGTTTTCTATCTTTTTCTGTCTGTATTTGCTTTAATTAGAAAAGGAACAATTCTCATAGGCTTGCTTTATCGTACAAAACTATCGTTTACATGTTTTACATTTGCCTAATGTATCAAGGAATATTAATAGTTGGAAATAAGGTATAAGGCAATGAAAGATAGTATTGTAAATGAATTGATAACCGCAATGAAAGATAGGCTTCCTCCCGGACAAAATCTTGCTAATTTCTTGACGGATACTTTATGTATCGGGAGAGAGGCGGTGTACCGCAGGCTTCGGGGAGAGGTCGCTTTTACGATTGATGAGGTTGCGCAAATTTCCTATAAGTTGGGGATCTCCATAGATCAGATCATAGGAAATCACTTGCATAATAGAGTGACTTTCGATATGAACTTGCTCCGGTCTGCCAATGCGATAGAAAGTTATTATGAGATTATTGATCGTTACTTACGGATATTTGACTATGTGAAAGGAGATAAGAGTACGGAGGTTTGTACGGCATCGAATGTTTTGCCTTTTACGCTTTATTCCTCTTTTGAATATCTGTCTAAGTTCCGTCTTTGCCGCTGGTTATATCATCATGGACAGATAAAGACTCCAAATTCTCTATATGGGATGGCGGTGGAAGAACGAATTATAAATGTACATAAAAAATTAAGTTATAGCGTAAAGAATTGTCCGAAAACCAGTTTTATCTGGGATATGAATATTTTTGTTTCTTTCGTGAAAGAGGTCCAATACTTTGCTTGCCTGAATTTGATATCGAAAGAGGATGTTCTGTGCTTGAAAGAGGAACTTTATCAATTACTTACTCATATGGAGGCTTTATCTATCACAGGAGAGTTCAGTGAGGGCCATAAGGTGTTTTTCTACTTATCAAGCATTGATTTTGAGGCAACCTATACTTATATAGAGAAGCTGGATTTCCAAATTAGTATGCTACGAGTTTATTCAATCAATTCTATGGACTCCCAAAGTCCGCAGATTTGTAAAATGCAACGAGATTGGATTCAGGCATTGAAACGCCATTCTATCCTAATATCCGAAAGTGGAGAGGCACAACGTATCGATTTTATAAAAAGACAGAGATCGGTTATTGATATATTATAATTATAGATAAGACGAAATATAACGGACCTAATTTCTACATAAATGAATATTATAAGGGATGTTTATTGAGCCTTTAAGCGATCTTTCGTTTAAGGGCTTTTTCGTGGATTCTTATTAATGTGATTTGTTTCGATAATCGGAACTGTTTGATAAGAGTCTTGCGTATAATAGAAAAATAGAGCCTTTTGATCTTGTTTTTCTGGAAACTGTAACGGTCTGAAAAATAATTGCATAATTAGATGTAAACTGTGATTCATATTGTCATTATTGGGTGCATATTTAGTTTATTGTGACTTTTTATATCGTGATATTTGCATTATAACATTAGAGCAATTTTTATGATAGTGGAAGAGTGTAAAATATATAAAGGTTTCGTGGCAGTCTTGTTATTGATAATCCTTTTCTCATGTACGGATGAGACAATGATTAGCGGTAATGTGGAAGGAGCCTATATTTCTATTAGGAATATAGATTCTCAAAATACGACTCATTCGGGTAGCGAAGAGGACTACGACGTGAATACGCTTCGTGTTTTGGCTTTCAATAAGACAACGGGAGCGTGCATATCTAATATTCACTATAGTAAGAATCAATGGATAGAAAATATCATCCGGCATCCAATCGTAGCTGGGAATTATGATTTCGTATTTTTGGCGAATGAACCGACGGATAACGTTATAGCCAATAAACTGAACACTCTTTCACGTTATGACGATTTGAATCTTATCGCTTATCCCGCAAGCTCTTTTTCTTCGGAGAAATCGATCCCAATGATGCAGGAAATAAATAACGTAGAGGTTTTACCAAAAGGTAAAGGGGCTAAATTGAGTGATGGGACAACGGTTTCTTTATTACAACTGGCCCTTAATCGTCTGGGAGTTCGAGTAGATGTTGTTTTGGAGGCGGCAGATAATTTCGATGATATTTTTAATGGAGTTATATTTAGTGGTATCCCTAATTTGATCCCATTGACAGCTCAATATAGTGGCTCTACTATTGAGAGGAATGTAACACGTAATTTTACATTGAGAGAAGATGGTGATTATTTCTCCTCTGTTACTCCAAATATTCCCGGAATGAATTGGGCTCGGAAGATCACTCGTATTATTTTGCCCTCTAATGAGTTGGAGAGAAAGAACGATCCGGCAAATGCGGTGGTTTTTACGGTAGATATGGAGGATAGCTATAATCCCTCCTGTGAGTTGAAAATAAACTCAGAGCCGGTTGATTATAACTTGCCTAAAAATACGAAGCTAGATCTTACCGGGATCATTAAACAACCCTTGGAGATGAATATACAGGCATCGGATTGGGATTCAATAGCAAATGATTGGAATATATCTGGTAATAGAGTGCTAAATGTGTCACATACGGAGGTCGATATTACCGATTTTAACGGGGCACGAATCTCTTTCTCGTCCAATATGCCGGTTGTGAGGGTTTTTGATAAAGTAAAAGTGCTAAGTACAAACACTTATAAGGAAACGAATGAGGTGTTTAACGCTTTGTCGAGTCAAGAGTGGCAGCCGAACGCTGATGAGAGGATTTCGTATGATCCGAGTACTGGAGCGGGCTATATGGATATCTTACTTGATTTGCCAAACTATATTATAGGTAAGGAAACCTATGAGATTACATTGATGGCTGCGGAAGACTTCTCGGGGAAGAACGCTATTCGGAGAACGATAACCGTAAAGGTCAGTCAATATGGAAATCGTTATCCGTTTGATATTAATTCAACGAATCATCTATGGTCTAACCCTTATGTAGGGGCTTTCTATAAGGATGATGAAAGTGGAGAAAGGATAATTAGTGGGAACAAGTGGAGTTATTGGTATCAGTGGCGTGTGGAAGTTCCAACCGAATATCAGGATTTTATAGTGATAAGCTCGACACCTAGCTTTGATCCTAACGTTGGAACAGGTTCTCCGGGAGATCCGGAAGACTATCCGGTTATTCCTAATTCACAGAAAGGTGAGACAGGCAGTTTTGTACAAGGAAGAGGACGTGTTTACTTCCGGATAGGATTGAAGAGCAAGAATCCTAGAAAAGGAGTGCCTAGATATGGTGTCGTAAAGCTTTCTTATACGGAAAATGGGACGACTTACGAAACTGATTTATATGTCCGCCAAGGAGAGGCGCCTGATTATATAATGCGGAGGGGTACAAACGAGGGGCCGGATTTAGGTGTAAAATTTAGTGCGTACAATTTGACAGCTCGGTCATTCTTAAATGATGTTGATACAAAGGATGAATGGAAGCAGATAGATAAAAGCACTGATCAAGTTGATTTTGTTAAGTATCCGACTCAAGCCGGCGCTCATTTTCAATGGGGATTACCGGTAGCATATGCTTCTTTAGCACTTCGTGCGTATCACCCTACCAACGTGAATAATAAGAGTGCTACGTGGGAGTTATCGGAATGGCCGATAAGACGTATTGAGACTCCCACTTTTTGGGATGCTACGAGCGGGGATAAACTGAAAGATTATTACGAGATCTGTCCCCCGGGTTATCATCGTCCAAGCGACGGTCCCTTGGATAGGATTGTGTTGAATAGTTATACCTATAATGATGTATATAAATCCGAGATAAGAATGTCGTTATTCCGTAATCCAATGAAAGGGGATGGAAATTGGGTGACGGCTGAAAAACCGATTGATCCACAGAATAAACCGGAGAAATATATCCCTAAGATTCTGGAAGAGATCAAGTACGGATTCTATGCGGATGGTTTTTTCGACAGGCGTCCTATCGTGGAAAGAGATATGATCGATGGCATAGAAAGAGGTTCGGGGAAAGTCAGTAAGTATAAAGGAGTGTCTTTAGATACGACGGAAGCGGCTTATGGGGGTGTCTTGATATTTAATCCGGACAATAACGCCTCTATTTTCTTTCCGGCCGCAGGCCGAAGATGGCATACGGATGGTAGTTTGGAATATGCGAGTGAGACAGGGTATTATTGGTCTTCTTCGGCGGCTCCGGGGTGGACTGATACGTCAAGTGGAGAAGAGAAAGGTTCTGCTCACGGTAATATTTGGGGGATAGAGTATAATTATTTAGCGACAACTCCCAAGTCTTCGAGTCATCAATTTGGTTTTACAATTCGTTGCGTGAAAGAATGAGAATAATTAGTATGCATATGATCGGTTTTTGGGCTCTGTTATCCCTATTAATGCTATCTGGCTGTGAGCATGAATTTGCTTTGTCTGAACAGGTAGGAGAGGAAGAAGTCTTTTCTGAAAAAGTACAGCTGGAGATTTTCGCCCGTGCTAATTCGTACCATCTCCCGTCAACAAAAGGACTTATGGATGAGGGTACGGTGGGTAAGAACCCATGGATGTTTGTTTTCAAAGGAGAAGGGCCTAACGCTACTTTTGTGGAAGCCGTGCAAGCCTTTGAATTAGCGGGAAAAAGATATGTGATATTGACTAAACAATCGAATGACAGTAAATATCAGTTATTGATATTGGCTAATTCACCCGATAGATTTTATTATGGGGATGCGGTTACGGAATATGGATTCGATGAAACTGGATTTTCTGCCCAATTGATGCAAGGTTTGACGACATTGGCTGATTTCTGTACGAATATGCTGACGGCTCCATTGGCGGTACCTTCGGTTTCTGTCATTCCTTATAGTGGTAACGGGCAAGTGATCCCGATGAGTTATTTACTGGAAGTAGATAAGATAGATCATACAACAAAGATCGAGAATACGGACGGAACGCCCTTGATGCTTACCCGGGCGATCGCTAAAATGGTAATTGTCAATAAGGCGACGAACTTTGAGCTAAAGGGAGTTGTGGCGGTTATGAATGTACCTAGGCAAGGACCGTTTCATACGCTGGATGGTCTCATTAGGGATAATACCTCTAATTTGACTGAATACAGGAATGATGCTGCTTATTCATCCTTATTGGTTCAGGCAGATTTCATAGATGGGGGGGAGAGTACTGAGAATGATCCAGTCTATTTATATGAGTCTGATATGCGGAATAATACACACTTGATTATTCAAGGTGCGTATGGGGGACGGGATTATTTCTATAAAATGGCGATCGTCAATAAGGATGTCCAGTTAATGGATTTACAACGTAATCATTCTTATCAATTCACTATTGTTACGGCAAAAGGTCCCGGCTATGATACGGTAGAAGATGCAAAAGCCTCTAAACCTTCCAACACAGCTCTGGATTATGAGATCTCAGTTGATAATAGAGACTCATACGAAGTTGTAGCGAACAACGATTTCTTTCTGGGAGTCAGTAATTCGGTATTTATCGCCTATACGAGTGAGGGTGCCAATTTTGAGGTTTTTAAATTGATTACGGATTGCCGGACTCGTTTTCCGAATGCCTGCCGGATTAGTGATAATGGAAACGAGGTCGGCATTGGGGTACCCTTGCTGGTAAACCCATCTAATGGAGCGAGAATACCGATCGTGGATGATACGACATCAGATCCGAATATCACGGCTGTGGAAGCTCAAATATCGAATGGCTTGTTAGATCATGCGTATATCACGCTGAAATTGGGGACTCTCGAAAAGACGGTGCGTATTAGGCAAAGATATGCTATACCGGCGGCTGGAGTGACAATTAAATATATGCCGGCTGCGGATAGCAGCGATAGTTTCGATATGAACTACTATTGTCTTTCCGCATATGTGGAAGATGGGGCGGATGATCCTAAGAGCTGGATAAAGCTGCGTCCTTCCGTCGGCGCTGTACGGGAGGACACGGATAAGATCACGGTTGATGATGGGACAATTTATATTGAAGTCTTGGGGAATACAATGTCCAAACAGAGAAGTGGCATTATATACCTGACTACTATAAAAGATCCCGGTGTATCCTCGAATACTAATTCTGTACAACGTATAAAGTTAAATATTAGTCAATTATCCCAAACGGTCGTGACGGATTAAAAGATGACTAAGAGATAAAAAGTGATAAGTGTTTAGTTAGAAACAGTTTAATTGTTGTAAAATGAAAAAGAAAAGACTTTTTATGTTTGCGCTTGCGACGCTAGTGTTTGCTGCGTGTAGTGATGACCATGCTATTTCGGATGGGAATAGCGATGTAGTAACCGATCCTTCGGGCGATGCGTGGGTGGCTTTGAATATTAAGACTCCCGCCGCCGTTACCCGTGGATTGAATATCCCTAATCAAGAGAATGCGATAACAGGCGAATATGAGATTGAGGATGTTAAAGCGATTTTCTTCGATGGCGATCAAGATGCGAGTCTAGTTACAAAAGTGATAGACCTAAGTACCGGCTCCGGTGATTTGACATCTTCCGGCGCAAGCAGTAGCAGTAAGGCTTTTCAGATTCCGGCTACTTCTAAGACAATACTGATTATCGCGAATCCGGGTGCCGGTTTCTCCAGCGTCGGGGAAGGCTCTAGTTTCGTGGATGTGAACAAGGCGGTGAAGGATGAGTCGATAACAACGAGTGTCGCGAAAACAGGAACATTTTTGATGACAAACTCAAAAGGTCATCTGGAACCTTCGGATAACTCGGGAAATACGATAAACTTAACTCTTTATAAGAGCCAAGATGTCGCGGTAAAGAATCCGCTAGCGATTTATATAGATCGTGTTGTCGCTAAAGTACGTGTATATACCAGCGATGGCGCTATGGATAATAGCATGGCATCGATCTATAGCCCGAAATGGATTCTGAACGTTACTAATAAATGGTATTATCCTGTATCGAGGAGGATTAAGACTTGGAATGAAGATCCTGCCAATACTCCGGATGCTCGCGGTACTTGTGTCACTCCATTCGATAGGTATGAGATCGGTTCATACCGGGTAGACCCGAATTACAACAATACGAATATCGGTGAGTGGAACGAGGCGAATCAAGTGGCGTATACGAATAATTACAATTTTGTGTCTGCTTCGACGAACGCATCTGCCATATCTTGGAATGAGATAAGTTCAGCATCTAATCCCGTTACTGAATATTGTCTGGAGAATACACAAGAAAAAGAGTATAACAACCATGCTTATACGACCCAAGTCCTTTTACAAGCGAACTTCGCGCCGAAGAAACTGAAAAAGTTAGATGGCGGTACGGTTGATGTGGGAGAGGGTGAGTCTTGGATGATCGTAAATGGCGTAAGCTATACATATGATACCTTGATGGACTGGATAGAAAATGAGTTGACAAAGAAATATAAGGATGGGAACCCTGACGGTTATCCAACCTCTATATCAACAGCCTTCAACCGGTATGTAAAATACGTGGATTCCTCCAAGGAGGTTACTATTCCAACCGGAGATGAATTTAAGCAATCCGGTCAAAGCGCAGAAACGCAGGCTGCGGCACTTAAACAGAAATTTGTAGACGCAAGGCTTGTCGTAGAGAATAAAGGGGCGGGTAGTTATGGTACGGTCTTTTATTATGATGGTGGTGTAAGTTATTACAAGATCATGATTAAACATGATGACTCGGATAAGGCGATGAATGAGTTTGGAGAGTTTGGGGTTGTGCGTAATTCCGTTTATGATATTAATATCAAGGGATTTAATAATCCGGGTTATCCTACTATTCCGGATCCGGACCCAGATACGCCAGATGAGAATGATGAGACATGGTTGTCTATCCAGATTAACGTGAACCCGTGGACTTGGTATAGCCAAGAGGAGATCTTATGATTTTAGGTTATTAGTTAGGTATCGCAGGTTAGAAAAGGGGAGTTTCCAAACAGTGTTTTTTCCTTCTGGGAACTCCCTTTAATTAGAGTAAGGATTAATTAGAAAAATAGAAAAATATGAAACAGAACCGTCTTATACGTTATACAATTTGGGGAATCCTTATTATCTGTCCGTGGATATTGACCTCTTGCGATATGTTTCATGAGGATCTTCCCGAATGTCGTTTATTTGTCAAGTTTAAGTACGACTATAATATGCTTTTCACGGATGCGTTCCATACGCAGGTGGATAAAGTGGAGCTTTATGTATTTGACAAAGACGGAAAGTTTCTGTTCAGTCAAGTAGAGGAAGGTGAAGCGTTGGCGACAGGCAATTACCAAATGGAGGTAAAGCTTCCGATAGGAGAATACCAATTTCTGGCTTGGGCCGGCGCACGTGACTCCTACGATATTTATACGCCTAGGGGAGAGAATACGATTACTGATATGAGGTTAAGGCTGAAACGTGAGGAGTCTCTTATCATCAGTAAAGAACTGGAGCCTCTTTGGTATGGTTATATCAGTGACGTTGATTTTACAGGGACCAGCCATCAGACTGAGACGATTGATCTGATAAAAGATACGAATAAGATACGGTTTGTTTTTCAAGGTTATTCCGATAGTTATATCCGGGCTGCCTCCGGAGATAATTGGAATGTGAACATGAATGATTATGAATATGAGATCATCGAGTCGAATGGCCATCTGGCCTATGACAACTCGTTATTGGAGGATGATGTGTTAAGTTTCCGACCTTATTATATGGAACAAAAGTCATCATCGGCGGCAGCTGTCGAGTTGAACACGATGCGGCTGATGGAAGATCGGCCGACACGTTTTGTCGTAACGGAGAAGTCTACCGGCAAAAAGGTATTCAATATTAATTTGACAGATTTTTTAGCCTTGACTAGTATGGAGGGAAATAATATGGATGTACAAGAATATCTGGATCGCCAAGATAGATATAAGATTATCTTTTTCTTTGCTGATAATACATGGAATGCCGTACAGGTAAATATAAATGGCTGGACATGGTATCTCCAGTCCGAGGGGATATGAAGGGGCTTTACACGATAAAGGTTAAGGAACTAGCTAACTTTGCCCGGATTCTACTTAAGGATTGAGCCGTGACACCTAGATAAGAAGCTATATATTTTAGGGGGACGGATTGGATGATTTCGGGCTGCTTGTCCAATAGAATGGCGTAACGTTCAATGGCGGTTCGTTTGTAAGAACTTAACCATGAAGTCTCGATCTCAAGCATAAAATTCTCTAGAATCCTTCTTCCGATATTTGCTAATTGCACGGAGGATTGAAATAGGATTTCTAGTTTCTGTTTGGATAGGCAATACGCCTCGCTTTCCGTAACGGCTTCTATGGTATAAAGAGAAGGAGAGCCGGAAGTATATCCCCATACCGGGAGTGCGATCTCGCTCTCCACGGCGAACCAAAAGGTATCTTCCGTCCCATCTTTAAATGTATAAGCCCGCCAGATTCCCTTGGATAAGATATACATATTCGTGTTTATCTCACCTTCATGTACGATTATATCTTTGGGGACAAACGACATCATCTCTGCGCTTTCCAGCAATAACTGCATGGCCTGCTCAGAGATTGAAAACCGTTCCATCACTTTCTGGCGAACTTCCTCTTTCATGCTCTTCTACGTTTCAATAGATAGTATACCACTATGATTACAAAAGTAATTAATTCCGACAAAGGTACGGCCAGCCAAATACCTTTAATTCCGCAGACAACAGGTAGGTACATGAAACTTAGGGTGATAATCACGATTCCTCGTAGAATAGTGAATAGCGTAGCGGGTTTGAAACGTTCTATGCTCTGGTAGTACCCGATACAAACGATATTGAGAGCGAAAAAGACATATCCCAAAGAAAAATAGGGAATGCCGGAGACCGCTATCTCGTAAGCGTTGCCATGATTACCGAGAAATAAGGAGGAGACTTCCGGGCAGAATAAAATAGTACCCACGCAGGCGAGTCCTCCGCACACGACAGCGCATAGCAGGGCTAACTTAAACGCCTGCCGTACTCTTTTCCACTGCTGTATGCCATAGTTGTAGCTTATGATCGGCTGGGTAGACTGGGCGATCGCATTGTTCACCATGAATACGATAGGAAAGCAATAACAGGCTACACTATAGGCGGCAACCCCGTCTTCCCCAAGGTATCTCATGAATATATAATTACCCACCAGCATCATACAAGCGATAGCTGCCTCAGTTAAGAACGCGGAAGAACCAAGCTTTACCATGTATCCGATATTGCGGATTGTCAATAAGATACTTTTAAGCGAGAATTTAGGGCGGTAAAGATGTAATACTTTAGAAAAACCTACGATATAAACCACGATCATAATACTTCCTACGATTACGGAAATAGCGGAAGCTAAAGCGGCTCCCATTAATCCCCAATGCAATGGGAAAACGAAAATATAGTCTAATGTTAGGTTTATCAGGGCCGGGATAGCGCTGCATAACATGGCGTATGTAGGTGATCCGTCTAACCGGATAATGAATAACCCGATATTCAATAACATGTAAAAGGCAAGGAACGGGGCGATCCAGTTCATATATTCCAATACGGAGGGCAATAATTGTTCGGAACTACCCAATAAAAGAGCGACCTCAGCACGGAATGTCATCACTAACAAGGAAAGCGATAACATAATACATAATGAGACCGAAAGCGCTTGCGTGATATTAATATTCGCTACCTTGACTTTCTGGTGTGAAAGGTGGATCGAGGCGACGATAGATGCGCCTACTCCGAACATAAGCCCGATTCCGGTTGCTAACATGAAAAAAGGAGCCACGATATTTACCGCAGCCAAGGCGTCACTTCCTACGCCTCTTCCTACGAATATTCCATCGGCGATATTAATAGTGGCGGAAAGGATCATACCTAATAAGGTAGGGATAAACATCATACGGAACAACTTCGGAATGTTCATTGTTCCAAAATCAATACTGTCTTGCATCGTCAGTTTCTTTTCTTTTTATTTTTGCGGCACAAAAGTAGGCTTCTCCATTTAGAAAAAAGTTACCATTAGGGTAAAAAACGGAGTATTTATCAAGTTTGAATTCGATAGCTTATATTTCCTTTGTACATTTGTCCATAATTAAATATTATAGTGACATAATGAAAGACGCATTTATAAAACTGCATATATCTATTATTTTGGCAGGTGCGACGGGCATATTTGGAAAATTGATTAGCTTGAATGAAGCCCTATTGGTCTGGTATCGTATGATGCTTGCGTCTTTGTTGTTTTTACTCGTTTTATCCGTCGGCAAAAGATTGAATCGAATTTCTTTCGGGGATGCCTTGAGGATAGGGGGAGTAGGGTTATTGCTGGGATTGCATTGGGTTTTCTTTTATGGAAGTATAAAGGCTTCGAATGTGTCTATTGGAGTGGTTTGTTTTTCTCTGGTAGGTTTCTTTACGGCTTTTCTAGAACCATTGATTAATTGTCATAGAGTGTCTTTCAAGGAGGTTGCTTTTAGTTTGTTGACTTTATTCGGGGTGGTGCTGATTTTCCATTTCGATACTCGCTATCGTTTAGGAATAGGTTTGGGTATTATATCATCCGCTTTAGCGGCTTTGTTCACGATCACGAATAAGAAGATCGGAAATAATTATTCAACAAGTACCATGCTCTTGTATGAAATGGTAGGTGGCTTTATCGGGCTTTCCTGTATTTTACCGTTCTATTTGCGATATTTTCCTGTATCGACGATTGTTTCCGGGCTATTAGATTTTACTTATTTATTGCTTTTAGCTTCTGTTTGTACGATTGGTTTGTATTTACTTCAGATACAAGTCCTGAAAAAGATCTCTGCGTTCACGGTAAACTTGAGTTATAATCTGGAACCTATTTATAGCATTATCTTGGCTATGCTTCTTTTTAGTGAGGCTAAAGAGTTGAACGCCGCTTTTTATATAGGGCTAGGGGTAATAATATTGTCTGTCATCTTACAAACACTAAGTGTTATTCGATCAAACAAGAAGATTTAGTGTAGGTAACAAAAAATTTAAAAAGTCCCACAAATCGTTGGATTTATGGGACTTAACTGTTTATTGTCTGGTTAGTTCTGCGGAGAGAGCGGGATTCGAACCCGCGAAACCCTTTAGGGGTTTACACGCTTTCCAGGCGTGCCTCTTCAACCACTCGAGCATCTCTCCAAGGTCTTGTTGAAACCGGGTGCAAAGGTATTGATTTTTTTTGATTATGCAAGAGTTTCGCTTGCGAATTTACATAGAGATGCAATGTCTGGATGCGATTACTTGGCTCACCCGATATTTATTGGGAACAGAGTTAATTCAAAGGGATAAAACAAGAATCGCGGATGTCAGCTTAATGCGATGAATAGTATCTTTTTGATTGAAATGCCTTCTTTTTCACGACACGGCTCTCTGGCTATAAAAGCCAACGAGCGTAAACGGGGAGAGCGAACAAGCTACCACAACCGCTTTTTAACACGATAAGCGTCGCTTTTTAACGAATATATACGTATCAACCTACACATATGGCTGTATCAACTCACACATATAGCAGTGTCAACCCACACATATAGTCGCGTCAAGCTACACATATAGTGGCGTAAGCCTACACATATATAGGCATCGGCCCTCAGATGCGGTAGCGTTGGGCATTATTACCGCCTAACGACCGTAAAACATGAACTAGGGTGAATTATTTCGGCTGGAACGAAAGGCCGTTTTTCAGCAAACAGCTATCAAACAGAGAATTGCTGTTTTTTTCTCTCGAATTTGGAAGCGAGACGCACTTGGGTACGGAATAATCGATTCTCCGGGACTTCAGATTACAAGTTGTCAAAAAGACAAATGGGCCACTTGTATCTATAGTTCCTCTGCCATTTCCCGATAACCATCGGGGAAGAGACGGTTAATGTATAATTTATGCCTTGTCAGGTGAATAACTTACGGCTTGTCAAGTGAATAACTTACGGCTGGGGGTAGCCGTAAGCTTACGAGTCTGGAAGTGGTTAGTTATTCACTTGGGAAGCCTTTCTCAAGTGAGTTGGTCTGTTGATTAACAGGATATAAGACAGCGATTTATATGGCAATGGTTATCCCATGATCTCATCTGTTGGCCGACTTCTATATTTCTGTAGGTCGACTTGTCTTAGGTTGCCGGCTGAAATGAAATATATATGAGCCTGAAGATACCCCCACTGATTATCGGGTGAGCCGAATTTTCTTCTGATAAGGCATTGGAGACAAGACTTATAAGCAATAAAAAAAACCTACAAATCAGCGATTTGTAGGTTTTTGTCCACTTACTCTCTTGTTTTGTTCAGTAGGTTCTGCGGAAAGAGAGGGTTTTGAACCTATAACTCTAACCGCTTATATTTCAGCTACTTTGCTTTCAAAATTTCAAATAGGTAACGAAACAGTAACGATTTTCAACCGTTAAGCCTGTCCGACTTTGACCGCTGTTTGTCTGCCTAACTTTCGGGTTCAAAGATATGGCTTTCTTTTGAAATATGCAAATCATTGAATATAAATATTCTGCGGTTAGTGCAAGGTGCAAGCTATATATATAAATATATACTTGCACCTTGCACTAAGATTTTGGCTTAAATCTCTCCTAATGCACCTGTCAAATCCTGTATATCAGAAAAACCATTTTCGTCAAGATATGAATTGATGCCGTTTATTACTTTTAGGCTTATAGTCGGGTCTATAAAATTATATGTCCCTATTTGAATAGCGGTAGCACCAGCAAGGAAAAATTCTATAGCATCTTGCCATGATGATATTCCACCTAAACCTATAATCGGAACCTTAACAGCCTTATATGTTTGCCAAACCATTCGTAATGCAACAGGTTTGATGCAAGAGCCGGACAACCCACCAGTTACAGTAGATAAGATAGGTTTACGAGAATTTATGTCTATAGCCATCCCCATAATTGTATTTATCATAGAAATAGCATCTGCCCCTGCATCTTCTACTGCTTTAGCTATATCTGCAATATTTGTTACATTTGGGGATAGCTTAACAATCAACGGCTTATTGTAAACCTGTCTGACTGCACTAACAACGGATGCTGCACCTTTAGTTGTTACTCCAAACTCCATACCTCCATGTTTTACATTCGGACAACTTATATTTAACTCTATTGCCGGAATTTTATCTAATGTGACTACTGTTTCGGCACATTTTACATAAGATTCGATGGTCGTTCCTCCAACATTTACAATCATATTTGTATCTATGTCTTTTATTGTCGGATATATATTATTCACAAAATAATCTACACCTTTATTTTGAAGCCCAACTGCATTCAACATTCCTGATGGAGTTTCCGCCATTCGAGGGTACGGATTACCCTCTTGCGCATATAGCGTTGTTCCTTTTACAAATATTCCTCCTAATAAAGACACATCAAAGAAATCTGAAAACTCTGTTCCATATCCAAAAGTTCCCGATGCAACTGTTACAGGATTTTTAAAATCAATGCCACTTATTTTTGTTTCTAATTTTGCCATTATAACGATTTTATGCGTTTACGATAATCTCTTAAATCCTCTTCCCTGAAATTATTTTTAATGGACTGTATTTCTTTTAATATCCGTTCTCTTTCTTTGGGTAGAACTCCAATAAAAGGTATGGGATTAGATACAGTGTTTGCTAAAAGATGAACACAATTAGACGGTTGGAATCGTTCAATAAACATTTCCATTTCTTCTATCCGTTCATATTCCGATGCTTCAACAAATGTCCCCGTTCCTATTTCCTCATAAAGAACTGTATCGGGAAATACGGTTAAAGAAAGTACATTGATAATATACGGATGCAACAAACTAAAAGTATCAGCCGTATTAATAGCATTGCGCTCCCCTTGCCCCTTTCCTGCAAGCCCAATCAAATACGTGAAATTATATTCAATACCAGCATTCTCCAATTTTCGACATTGTTCAACAATATCCATAACAGAATACCCTTTATTCATTTGTGACAGCGTAATATCATCTCCACTTTCTGTCCCGATAGAAATCCGGTCATATCCTAATTGACGTAATTCCATCAATTGCTCTATTGTCTTTTGTTTTATATCGCTAATTCGAGCGAAACAGCCGATATTTTGCACTTCCGGAAGATATATTTTTATTAAAGTGGCAAGTATTTTCAGTTTTTCAAAGCTAAGTACAAACGGATTTGCACCAGTCAAAAATACTCTTCGTGCCTTTGGTTGATATAGCTGGGCTATTTCTAAATTCCTTTCAACTTCCTCACGGGAAGCAACTCTAAACTGCGTGTCTTTATACAAACTACAGAATTTACACCTATGATGTGAACATCCTATAGTGGCTTGAAGCAATAGTGAATTTGCTTCGTAAGGCGGTCTCCAAACAGAACCGGTAAATTGCATTCTTTTTAATTCCATCGATTTATCCATTTTATAATCACACCAAATTTTGTATTTCCAATATATTTAGTTACTTTTGCGCAAACAAAGATATAAAGTTACTTAGTATAAAAAAAGAACTTACACAAAGGTAAGATGCTTACCACAAGGTAACTCTTGTTGATTGACAATTATTTAAAGATAAAAGAATATGGAAGAAAATCATTATAGAGAAGCGGTATGTCCAGCGTGTGGCATTATAGACCGTTTTGGTGATAAATGGTCTTTAAGAATACTGGTCTTATTGCAAAAAAATGGGACAATGCGTTTTAATGAATTAATGCGCAATGTTCCTAACATATCTCAAAAGATGTTGACTACAGCATTGAAAAAATTAGAAGCGGATATGTTGGTAAATCGTAAATTATACCCCGAAATACCTCCTAAAGTAGAGTATAGCCTTACACCACTTGGTGAAAGTCTTATGCTACCTTTAGATGGAATTATTCAATGGGCATTGGAACATTCCGATGAAATTTTGAAACATCGTAATAAAATGGAATCAATTAAGAAAAAGCAGGATAGTTAATCATCCTGCTTTTTCTTATAGTTGTAGGTCGCAAATATTGTGCCCTTATTTGATTGACATTTTACTAACTGCCAATAAGAACCAAATGTTTCTCCGATAAAGCCTATTCCTTTTCCTACAAAAACCGGAATATGGCAAATAGTTATTTCATCCAATAATTCTAATTGAATTAATTCTGTTAATAATTTACCACTTCCTATGACTAATATTTCATGGTGCTGCTTCAATCTTCTTATTGCATCCAATGGTTTTTCAGTAAGAAATGAAATATTGCTATTGGGGAGTATATTATAATCGGAATGTGAAACGACATAAATAGGCTTTGTTTTATAAACCTGCCCATCCAAATGCTCAAAAAGATAATCGTATGTATTAGCACCGACTAATAAGCAAGAAGCATTTTCAAATAAACTTTTAGGTATCGCCCTTACGCTTTGTGGAATCCAATCCAATTCTCCATCGACAGACGCAATAAAACCGTCAAGAGATAGTGCTATAAATGATTTTATCTGCCCCATAAATATTGGTTTTAACAGTTAATAATCTTTGATAACTGCCCGCCAATACCCCCAAAAAGAAGCGTGGCTCTTACACTGCTTCAATGCGAGGTACTGGCAATACCCAAACGAGGAACAGGCAAGACCACGCTATGATAAAACATAGCATATCCTGCGCTGAATATCCCCTCATTTTGAAAAGTGCCAGTTTTCGCTTTGGGACGTTCGGCGAACGTATATGTTATATATAAAGACGAAATCACAACCGAGGCTGTTCAATCGCCGTTATTTTCTTATGTTACTTTTGCAAAAGTAGTAAAAATCACTGGAATAACCTTGCAAATAATAGAAATCCTGCCGTGTTATCACAACATGGCAGGACACAAACACATGAACCACACAAGTTTCGTCCATACGTTTATGGGTTGTTATGTTCTATTGAAGATTATATGAACCTACAACAAAGAAACTTTGGTTTGCCGTGTCTTTGGTGATGATGTCCCTTTCCCGCATGAAGCGGATATAACTCTTTGCAGTACGTTCCTTGATGTCCAAGACCTGCTGCAACTGCTCGCAAAGGTCTATATAGGTGATGCGTGTCTGCCGACCGAAGATGTCACGTGCGACATTCACCAGTTCCCTTTCCTTGCGCTTCTCCTTTTCCTCACGGGGTTTCTCCCCTTTGTACACGTGCATCCCCGCTTCTTTGTCCCATGCAAAGAGCATCAAAGGAACGTCCAACGGGCTTCCATCCCTTACTTTCAGAGCTTTTACCACCGACTGGGCGGGTTCTTCGTCTTTCTCTATAGAAAGGATTGTAGCCGCCTTGCGCTGTAACTCACTACCCAAATGTCCTCGTAACTTCAAGCCGTTCGGAACGAAGTGCAGCACACAAAGAATACAAGTGTTGTAGATACCCGCCAGCCGATAAAGTTCATCTATCACCGCCACGCTTTCCGCTTCATCGTTGGCACTCTTTACAAGGTCTGCGATGCCGTCGATGACGACCAACTGGATGCCACCGTACTGGTAGTAGAATTTATCCATGCTTTGTACTATGGCGTGTAAACGTTCCTTACGTGACATACCCGTCAGACAGAATGCTTTCAGTTCATCGGGTTTGTCTGGCTGTTTGGCGCGTGTCAGCAGGTTGCTTACATTCTTGAACAGTTGTACTTCCGACTGTTCGGTATCATAAAGTAAGACCGCCTTGTGCCTGCCGTTGGCGGTTATCTGTACGCCCAGCGTATCTACTTCCGCACCAACCGGACAGATGCAGCCCGCCACAATTGCGGCTACATAATTGCTCTTTCCCGTTCCCTCACCCCCGGTAATGCCGAACAGGTTGCCTTGTGTTCCTAACGGAACGTCACCCGCCGAAATAATCTCTTGTGCTTTGGCGGGAGGGTTGTTGAAATCTATCTCGCACGATTTTAGCATAATCAATGTGTCGCTATACAGGTTGTCTAAAAATTCGATAAACAGTTTCAGGAAATCTTCACGGGTGTTCCCGGCTTTGAAGTAGTCGGAAATGTCCTTTTCCTCTTTCGTTCCCGGAAGTGGGAGTAACAGGCGTTTCACGCCAAATTCTTCCAATAGCTTTTCCTGCTTGCGTGAACTTTCTTTTCCCGTTTTATCCATATCGAAAAGCAGGATGATGTGTTTGAAACGGAATGTCAGCCGATAAACCAGCGTAGGCGGGATAGTTACCGTTTCGCTGTTGAAACAGATAGCATGAAAACCGTGTGCCGCCAGCGAAAGCACGTCTTTCTCGCCGCCCGTGATGAATAGCGTGTCACCTTTGGCGGGCAGTTGCTCCAGCCCGAAACAATAGTTTTCGCCAAAGTTGCCGCCATAGAGGAAGCGGGGCGTGGAGAACGGGCGGTACAGCTTGATGTGCTGTTTGCCTTTATAGCCGTACATGGGTTCTGCCACCGATGAAGTGTAGGTGTACGGTTTCCCCTCTGCCGTTTCACTGTGGTACTCCCGGAGCGAACAGACCTTGTAACGCTCCAGCAGTTCGGGCGTGATGCCATACTGTTGCCAGTACACCAGTTCGGCAAGCGGAAACTTCTGTTCCCGAAACTGGTAGGGCTTGACAGGCTTTTCGGGTGTTTCTTCGGGTTTGTCCGGAACTGCCCGGCGGACGGTTACAGGAGAAACGGAAATCGGAGTGTCAGAAGTCAGCCCCAAGCCCAAATCCCGGTCTATAATCTCCAGTATCTCCACAAAGTCAGCCGCCCGGTTACAGTCCAGCCCCTTTAGCTGCCCCACGAAGAAGAAACAGTCGCCACTGTAACTATCATTACCGAAGTCTTTCATTTTATACATACCGCTATGACGGTCGAAGTAGATGTTACAGGAAGCCTTGCTGTCCTCGTACAGCGGGTTAAGAAAGTTGCGACCTATGCGCCAGTTGCCGGGCAGGTAGTGTTTGAATACCGCCAGCCCGTTACTTGTTCTTTCTAAGATTTCCTCTTTCCTTAGCATACAACTGGTGGTTGGTTATCAGGTTGTCGATGTTCTCCTTGTTGCTCCTTATCAGGCGTTCTTCCAGCATCCTGCGTATCTCGCTGACCTTGTAGAAATAACGTCCTCTGATGTTGGAATAGGCGATAGTACCCGACACTCGCAGGCGTTGCAGGGTCTTTTCGCTTATTTTCAGAAACGTGCAGACCTCGTAGCTGTCCACCCACATATCTTCCTCGCTTTGCTTTGCCATTTCCGCATGATTGAAGATGTAATCGGCAATAGCGGTAATCTTGTTGTCCAGTTCCTTATAGGCTTTGGACTCGAATGTTATTATTTCCATAAATGATAACTAATTGATTTGCCGCAAAATTGCATCTTTCTGTAAGATAAAAAATACAAGATTATATCAACTTGGTTGAAATTATTTTCAATGTCTTTTGAAGTGAATTTCAGAGAAAATTGCATGTTTCAGTCATATTCATATTGTCAGTCTGTATAAAAAGAAAAACTACCAAGTTGCTAATAACATGGTAGTTTTCTAATTGGTTAAATATCTTATCTACAGAATATCATCATCCATACGCTTTTGCAGCTGCTCTACTATGAATGTGAAAAAAGCAGTTCGGTCTTTCTTTCGATTTTTAAGGCTTAAATAGGTTCGGTAGTAATCTCCCAGTTCAATGCCAAATGCAGCTTCGATAAATGCCATAATTTCTTTTATCGTAGCATTTCCATAATTCAAGGATTTTGCAGCAAACAATCCATATCCCCATTCTATTGCTTCAGATTTCGAGCCAGTCCATTTTAAACTAAAATCTGAAAGTGAAGTTCGTATTTCCGCAATCTGCGTTTTTCTATCTAATAACTGTAACTGGCGATTTAAATATATGCGTAACATTTCATTAGATAATATTTTTGCCACTTTATAGTCAAACCCGGTTGAAAAAGCAGGGTCTTTATCCAAAAAATTGCAATCTAAACATAACCGAAAGTTACTTTTATATCGAACAAAGTAATAAGTATCTAAATGCGTTGCTCTTGAACGGTAATACTGGTAAAAATCAAGATTTTGGTCAAAAAAATATTTCAGACTATTTAATTGACTATGAAGATATTCTCTCTGCACATCATCACTACCAATAGGACGTTTCATTTCAATTCTAACAACTTTATGAAAGAATATGTACCTACCAAGAATATCTGGCTTTATTTCTTTGAAAAAGTGAATTTCTTCTTGTTCACTCTGAAATTCGTATGCGATAGTCATTTCTCGCAATTTTTCAAACAATGGACGTATAACATCTATCATATATAATGCATCTTCTGTATTGACATTCTCATCAATACCACGCAATTCCATTTCTTCATTAATGCGAAGTAATATTTCATTGATGTATTTTTGCACCGTTCAAACTTAAAAGATTTAAAAATTGGCATTTTTCGGTGTACGTGGGAATGGTATCACATCACGAATATTTGACATTCCTGTAACAAATAACACTAATCTTTCAAATCCTAACCCAAATCCTGCATGGGGAACAGTTCCGAACTTTCGTGTTTCAAGATACCACCATAATTGTTTCACATTCATACCCAATTCTTCCATTCGCTGGCGTAATTTCAGGTAATCTGATTCACGCTCGGAACCTCCTATTATCTCTCCTATCTGTGGAAATAAAATATCCATTGCTCGTACAGTTTTACCGTCTTCATTCAACTTCATATAAAAAGCTTTTATTTCTTTAGGATAGTCTGTAACAATGATAGGGCAACAAAAATATTCTTCAACTAAAAAACGTTCATGTTCAGAGCTTAAATCCATGCCTTGCACTATTGGAATTTCAAATTCTCTGTTTGATTGTTTCAATATTTCTATTGCTTGTGAATATGGCAATCGAACAAATTTGTTATTTACTACTGAATGTAACCTTTCGATTAAACCACTATTTACTGTATTATTCAAAAAAATCAAATCACTTTCACACGCTTCAATAGCATGGCGAATTACATATTTCAAGAAGTCCTCCGCTAAATCCATGTTATCGTTGATGTCAATAAACGCCATTTCGGGTTCTACCATCCAAAATTCAGCTAAATGTCGATAAGTATTCGAGTTTTCAGCCCTAAAAGTTGGTCCGAATGTGTAAATAGCCCCTAATCCCAAAGCCCCCAGTTCACCCTCCAATTGCCCTGATACAGTTAGATTCGCCGGGACACCAAAAAAGTCTTGATTATCACCTGTTGTTACTTCAAACAATTTTCCTGCTCCTTCTGCATCAGATGTAGTTATTATGGGAGTATTAAAATAGAAAAAACCCTTTTCATGAAAGTATTTATGTATAGCAAAAGCTAAATTATGACGAACTCTAAATATCGCTCCAAAAATATTTGTTCGCATCCGCAAATGAGCAATATTCCGCAAAAAATCTAACGAGTGTCCTTTCTTTTGTAAAGGATATTCCTGTGGGTCGGCAGTGCCATATAAAACTATATTTTGGGCTATTATTTCTCCATGCTGCTGATTTCCAGTAGATAGTACAAACATACCATCTACCCGAATGGCACTTCCGGTAGTTACCAATTTAAGAAAATCTTTTTTTATCTTTTCATGTTCAGCCACAATTTGCAGATTATGAACAGTTGAACCATCATTTATTGCAATGAAACTAATGTTTTTACTTTGTCTATGCGTTCGTACCCAGCCGTTTACGCTTACATTAATATTATAGGTAGTTGTTTTCAACAAATCAATTATTCTTATTTTCATAAAGTCATAATATTATAGTTTACAATGCCATTTCATTAACAAATATGGTAAGGGAGTTATTCGAGAGAAACTGGTTATTTATGAATAAGTCATAATTCAACTCAATATGAATATTGTTATCACCAATTGTAGGATGATAAGACAATGTTTTGATTTTTACATTGAGTTCTCCATCTGTATTAATATAATCAGATTCCGTACATTCTCCCTCTATGAAAGACATTTCAGAGAACAAACTTCCTCTTCGGTATAAACAAACAGATTTATTACTGATTACCAATTTGTTTTCAATGATATGTCCACCTTTACATAGTTCTCGATATTCAACAATATGCAGACCATTAACAATAGAATATTTTCCAATAGCATTAGTTACTATCTCGTCAATATAATCAGCATATTGTTGAACACCTTTTACTATAACTCTAATATCCGCTTTCATTAGATAGATTTTATAGATGTGGCAGATTTTCACGATAGCTTCTCAAATAAGCTTCGTCTTGCTCTGCTATTTGTTGTTTTAGAAAAGCAATCATTTTTTGTTTATCTGTTTTCAAATTGCCTCTAACTTGAATTAAGTTGGATGCCCCATCCGTTACAAATCGAGCATCAATTTTAAGATTTTCTATCAAAGTCTTCATTTCCTCCAACTTCTCAATTTCAGTTTCTTCTTTCCAGTTACCAGCCTGTATTTCCTTATACAGTTCCGAAGTTGGATAAATTGTAAGCATTGAAGATTCAATTATTTGCGGATGAAGCTGATTGAAAATTTCTGCTGTCACCTTTGCCCCCATCTTGCCTTTTCCACTACCATAAATTCCTGTCAAATAAAAGAAGTTATAGGTAATATTTGCTTCTTCCAATTTCTTACATTGCTCAATGATGTCCTTTGATAGAAATCCCTTTCTCATGAAAATCAAAGATTCATCATATCCGGTTTCAACTCCGATTGTAATTCCATCATATCCGAGTTCTCGCAATTCTTTTAATTCTGTAACAGATTTAGGGGTAATGTCCGTAATTCGTGCAAAACACCCTATACTCTGACAAGCAGGAAAGTATTGATGTACCATTTTCGCAAGTGTTTTAAGCTTATTTACACTAAGCACAAATGGGTTTGCACCTGTGAAAAACACCCTTTGTGCGTGTCTATAATAATAACTTGCTTCCTTTAAATCCGATTTTACCTCTTCAATTGGTGATAGCCTGAATTTGAAAGGTAAATCTTCGTATAAAGTACAAAATTTGCAGGAATGGTGAGTACATCCAGCTGTTACTTGAATGAGCATTGAGTATGCTTCGTAAGGCGGTCGCCAAATAGTTCCAGTGTAGTGCATAATTCTTTTTTTTTAGTTAATAATGTATTGTTAAGACACCAAACAAATATACCAATGCGGTAAACATGATATATTAAGTATCTTTTTCGATTGCAAAGATATAAATATACTTAGTATAAAAAAAGAAGTTACAAGACGGTAAGATAGTTACAAAAAGGTAACTCTTTTTGTATATTAGGAAGTTATAACAGAAAAAAATTGAAAAGTTTTTTGAAAATGCGCCCGGTTCCCGCCGGGCGCAACCACTAAAATTTCAATTATTATAAGTTGCAAAACCTATCACAATGAAATTTCAGTGGTAAAGATAGGCTATTTCTTCGGTTTCGCTTTCTTTTCGGGGAATGAAAAACCGACATTGAACTGTTCGTCCAGCACAAGCGAGGCATCGAAAGCCTTGCCGTTCTTGCCCTTGAAGCCCTTGATTAGCCCGGTCTTGCGTTTCGTCACCAGTTCGACAATCTGCTTGTCGGAAAGCTGCTTGTCGCACTTGTTGCGGAATATGGTAAGCGTGCAGTCCACGTTGGAACACTTCGCCACTTTCGGGTAGAACAGGATGCGCCCGTTATTGCATTTGGGGCAGGGACAGGTTTCACTGCCTGCAACAGATAATTGTACCGAAAGCAGTTCCGCCGTGATTTGGGCGGCGTACACCTCGATACCCTTTCGGAACGTGTCGGCATCCATGTTTCCCGCTTCTATCTTGGAAAGGGCGGTTTCCCACATACCCGTCATTTCGACATCGGCAATCTTCTTGTCCTTGACAATCCTGTAAACGGCAAGCCCCTTGTCGGTGGGTACAAGGTTCTTCTTCTCACGCACGATGTACTGGCGGGCGAACAGCGTTTCGATAATCGCCGCACGGGTGGCGGGCGTGCCTATCCCGGCATCTTTCAGGCTGGCTTTCAGTTCGGCATCTTCCAGTTCCTTTCCGGCGTTCTCCATTGCCGCAAGCAGGCTGCTTTCCGTGTGCAGCGGTTTCGGCTTGGTCTGCTTCTCCAACAGTTCCACGTTGGAAATCGGCAGGCTTTCGCCCTTTTGGAGTGGCGGCAAGGTGGCGTTATCTTCATCTTCGGTGTCCTGCTCGCCGAACACGGCACGCCAACCTGCTATTTTCATCACCGCACCTTTCACCGTGAAGTCGGTATCTCCAGCCGACAATATGGCGGTGGTAACGTCTTTCACGCACTTGCCCGAAAAGGCTTCCAGCATACGCCCGGCTACCAGCTCGTAAACCGCCCGCTCGTCTTTGGAGAGTTCGCCGGGCAGGTTCTCGGTAATGATTAAGGCGTGGTGGTCGGTCACTTTGCCGTCATTCACGCTGCGGCGGTTCAGTGCTGCACCGTCCAGCCCGGCGGCATACCCGGCAAAGCGGGGGTATTGCCCTAACAGGGCGACACGCTCCGGCATTTCATCGAAAACGTCCTCCGATATATAGCGGCTTCCGGTTCTTGGGTATGACATCACTTTCTTTTCATACAGGCTTTGAGCTATGGAAAGCGTCTTGTCAGCCGAGAAATTCAGCTTTGTATTGGCTTCCTTTTGCAGCGTGGTAAGGTCGTACAGAAGCGGCGGTTCTTGGCTGGCTTCTTTCCTCTCAACGGATTTAACCACAAGTTGCCCGGCATCCTTTACCCGTTGCAGGGCGGCTATGGCTTCGGGCTGCTGTTCCCACTTGGCGGTCGATTGGGCGGTAAAACTTATTCCCCCGCTGGCGGTATGGGCTTTGAGTTGCCAAAACTTGGCAGGTACGAAATTCTTGTTCTCCAAATAGCGGCTGCATATCATCACGAGCGTGGGTGTCTGCACCCTGCCCAGCGAGAACACGCCCTGCCCGGCGGCTACGCTCAACGCTTGGGTGGCGTTTATCCCTATCAGCCAGTCCGCTTCGCTGCGGGACTTGGCAGAGAGGTAAAGGTTATCGTAACGCCCGCCCGGCTGCAAGTTATCCAGCCCCTCACGGATTGCCTTGTCGGTAAGGCTGCTTATCCACAGGCGCACAAATGGTTTTCGGCAGTTCAGGTAATGGAAGATATAGCGGAAGATTAACTCACCCTCACGCCCGGCATCGGTGGCGACAATAATCCGGTCGCACTGGTCGAACACTTCCTTTATCACTTTCAACTGTTTCAGCACGCCGGGGTCTTCCTTGTAGCCTTTCTCGGCTTTCACCTGACGGGGGATTAGCTGGAAATCGGGCGGCAGTATGGGCAGGCTCTCCCTGCGGAAGTTCGCCACGCCGTAGGCTTCCGGCATGGCAAGCTGGATTAAGTGGCCGAACGCCCATGTCACCATATACCCGTTGCCGGAAAGATAACCGTCATTACGCTCGGTCGCCCCGATGATGCGGGCGATGTCCTTTGCCACGCTGGGCTTTTCTGCTATCAATGCAATCATAATTCTTTACTTTTTAATGGTGGATATTACATTTTCATTCCTTTGGACTTCTTGGGTTTGTCCGCTTTCAGGCTCTTATCCTGCTTCTCTTTCTGCTTGGCGGTGGGCTTGTCCTGACCCTGTTTCAGCGGCTCTTTGCCCCGCTTGGTGGCTTCGTTGGTCTTGCCCTCCGAATTGACCGCTACCTGTGTCCGGCTCTCGGCGGCGGGGGTAACGTCTTTCGGCTGCACCTTGTCGGGGGATTTGCCCTGTGCGCCGGACTGCACATGACCGTTGAACTCAACGCCCTTTCCGTCCTTTAACCCGGCTACCTGCTGCTCTGCGGGCTGCTGTCCCTGCTGCAAGAACTGGACGGCAGACCTCGGCAGGAACTCCAAGCCACGCTCTACCGCACTGACCTGCAAATAGGCACTGCGCTTCGTGCCGTCCCTGAATTGCAGGTTTTCCATTTTCACCGCTTGCCCGGCTTCAAAGGCGGCTTTCTGCTCCGGGCTGACTTGCACGCCACAAATGGTATCGGGGCATTTCCACTTGTCAGCCCGCATATACTCCAGTTCGTGCGTGTACCTGTCCCGGCTGACGAACACGGGGATTTGCTCGCCGCTTTTCGGGTCTTTGATTTCAGCAATGCCGCCCAAGTTGCCAGTGCCTTGCAAGTTGCCCTGTTCCTGCTTGGTGAACCCGTGTTCATGGAACGGGCGTTGCAACAGCTTCTCGTCCTGCTGCACGCCGTGCAGCTTGGGTACTACCATGCCGTCCTTTGCCTGATAGAAAGAGAGCTTGACATCGGTAGGTTTGAGGTAGAAGCCGCCCACCGTCCCCGAAACGGTGTAGGTGTTGCGGGACTTGTAGCCACGCATCACCCGGTCGAAGTCCTTCGTGTTTTTCAGGGTGTCGGCGGTGATGCCGACTTTTTTCAGGTTCTCCCAGTCGATTTTTGCCGGGTCGAAGCGGTAGCCCTGCTTGAACTCGTGGAAGTCGGGCTTCGGAACTCTTAACATTTCAACCCGCTTGTCACCCTCCGGTGTAGGGTTGCGGTGGTTGTCCTCGATTGCCTTTGCGTTCTGCTCCACTTCGGAAGCCCTGACACTGAAAAGTTCCAGCCCGGAAGTGTCCTGAAACTTGCGGAAGAAATTGGAAATGAAGTTGCTGAACACATCGCTGTTCTTGTCCACCTGCATGAACTCGCCGCCCTGTGTCGGCGGCACGGTCTGCAAATTTCCGTCCTTGTCGATACCCTTAACGGCACTCACCTTTCCCTGCTGTTTATCCAAGACCAGCAGCACGTCTTTTTCCTGCCCCTCTGCGGGTGGGGTCATTCTGTTTGCCATAAATAATTGGAATTTTAGTGGTTACGGGAATAGTCCCGCCCAAAGGTAGCGACTAAATATGCTATATTTGGACGGGCGGCAAGGGCTGTCCGAATTTGTCCGATGATGTCTTGATTTGTCCTATCTATAACGCAACATGGAATATTATTCGTAACTTTGTGATAATTTTAACAGCAGACATAAATCATGGAAAATAATATTATCAAATTTCTAAAATCAAAAGATTATACAGCAATACGGGATATTGGACAAGGTGGTACAGGAAAAACAAAATTGATTAAAGATGAAACTATTAATGAAACATTTGTGTGTAAAAAATATTCCACATATTATCCGGAACATCAATCTCTATATTACGAAAACTTTGTAAATGAAATTAAAATACTATACAAAATAAATCATCCTAATATAGTCCGTGTATTTAGTTATTACCTATATCCTGAACAATCAACAGGATATATTTTAATGGAATACATTGACGGGGTTGATATTGAACAGTATTTAACTGTAAATCCGAATAAGATAAATGACTTATTCATTCAAACAATAAATGGATTTAAATATTTAGAGGAGCGAAATATTTTACATAGAGATATTAGACCTTCTAATATTCTGATTTCTAATGATGGCATCGTTAAAATAATTGATTTCGGATTTGGAAAGGATGTACAAAAATCAGTGGATTATGAAAAAAGCATAACATTAAATTGGACATATTCTTTACCGAATGATTTTAGTATGTCTATATATGATTTTAAAACAGAGGTTTATTTCGTTGGAAAACTATTTGAAAGAATAATAAACGACAACAATCTACATCAGATATTTAAATACAAAGTGGCATTAGATAAAATGATTATAACTAATCATGACATAAGGATTGCTTCTTTTTATGACGTAACAAGAGATATAATGTCTGAAAATGCCATATATATAGATTTTAGCGATGAAGAAAAAGAAATCTATGCGAATATTGCCAATTCGTTTATGAGCGTTTGTCCCTGTGTTGAACCAACAACAAAATACAAAGAAGATATAGAATTAATTACCAAATCATTAAACGATTTATTGCAGAAATCTATACTTGAAGAATATATTCAAAACAATAATTTATTTATTGCATGTTTTATATGTCCACCATATCGGTATAAATCAAAACCTATAATTCCAGTAGAGAATTTGGCTGTTTTCAATAAATGGTGGAAAGAATTATCAACTGAACGCAAAATTATTGTACTTAATAATTTATGGATGCGATTTGATTCAATAAAAAGAGAAATCGCCGATGATTTACCTTTTTAAATAAATAAAAGAGAGCGAAGTTAATCCCTCTCTTTGGATGAGCCATTTGTGAGCCATTTAATTATAAGTTTTTCGCCTTATAATCAATAGCTTATCAAGGTTTGCATTATGCTTGCGATACGTTAGTGAGCCATTTAGGTACATAATAAGTTCCTTTTCCCACTTTACCCTGCATTTCCAGCCAACCATTCATTTGTTGGAGTATGCGGGATGCTGTAGGCTTGCTTACTCCCAAAATGTTCTGTACGTCCGAGTTCGTGACACGTCCGTTCTTGGCTGCATACTCGACAACTGAAATATACCTTTCATCCACCCGCTGCGCCAATAGCTGCGAACGTATATCGGTATAATAGGTAATCATCAGACCGCTTAACATTTCAAGTTTGGGCGGCAACAACTTGTATGCACTGACAGCTTCCAAGATACGCTTGTAGCCACGTCCCCAGCTTTCAATATCCCCGCTTCTGAAAAAGGCGTTGGCGATTAACGGATTATAGGGAGAGGACGGGTGGCTTTCAAAAAGTTTTTCGGTCGTCCAACTTTCCGGCAACTGCCCGGCGTTCCAAAAGGTGATATGGTCGGGGAACACGCTAATCTGAATGGGTACGGCACTGGCATAGTCTTTATGTGCCACACAATTCATCAGTGATTCCCTGACAGCTTCCACCGGGAACTGCGGTGTTTCACGCCGGGAAATGCCCTCGTATGAAATGCGGTAAATCAGGTATTTGGTCTTTATCAAATCCATAGCCTTATCCACCTGCTCCATTAAAGAGCCGTGAACCTCGTCCTGAAACTCCAAGTTACCCTTATCATCCCGGAAGAAACCTATCTTGATATAAGCCCCGGTTACAAAGCGTTCCGGGTCGGGGTGGAACAACAGCAAGGCGGCACGGGTCGGGCGGTTGGTTTGGGTGTCAATCAGCCGCAAATCGTGCAGCAAATTTTCGGTAGTATCTTTCAACACATCTTCGTCCACACGACCGCTTCTCGCCGCTTCCTTGCGGAAACGGTCTAATGCGCTTGGGGAAAGTTCCTCTATGCCTGCCCACTCTATGGGAAACTCGTCCCAATGCCTGCCAGTACGTTGCAGGATAAAACGGTTCAACGCCGCACCTTTCAACTCCTGTTTCGTGCTGCCGCTGCGATAGTGGTACTGACCTTTGTAATTGATAGGATTGGAATAAGGCGGTACGTCAATCTCGATATATTTCAGCCCGTTTTCTTCCAGCAGGTTCACGTCCACGATGATACCCAGCACATCACGTACTTTGTTCGGTATATCCTCCAGCAGTTTGTCAGCATCGGCAACGCCGACTACCTTACCGTTGTCATTCATACCTATATATATCTTGCCACCTGTGGCGTTGGCAAAGCCGCATATCCATTTCAGATACTCGTCACGCCAGCTTTCTTTCCATTCCGTATTTTGGTTTTCATTCATAATCATTTCTTTGTCTGCAAAATTAGTAAAAATACTATCTGTCAGGAAAGAATATCGGTTATTCTTCCTCTTTTATCAGGTGGCATAGCTCCGGGTCGTTCTTAATCCGGGTTATCTCGTCCTCGACAATCTGCCGGACTTCCTGACGGATGCGGTCATAGTTGGCTTGTATCTCCTCCTGCATCCGGTCGTTGCCGTCCTTGTCGGTGAAGTCGATAATCTGCGGCAACTTCACGTAACGGGCGGTTTCCCGTTTCACCTTTTCATTGTCCACCACGATTTCGCAGTGGAAAATCTTCTGCTCTATCCGTTCATCGAAGTTGTCCGCCACAGCACCCACGAACATACCTTGCGTGAGGTTGGATATTTTGCTGGCGGGTATCAGACTGTCCATTTGGGTGCTTATCGAGGTGGACTTCTCCCGCTGGTTGATTGTCATGCTCTGCCGTTTCTGTAACACCTTTCCGAAACGCTCGGAAAGGATTTTTGCCGTTTCACCGACCACCTGACCACTGAACACGTTGCCCACCGTATTTTGGATAACTTTGCTTTCCTTGTCCCCATAGTCACGGGTAAGCTGGCTGTAATCCTGAAAGCCCAACAGAACCGCAACCTTGTTGCTTCGGGCGGTCGCAATCAAATTATCAAGCCCACGAAAATATATGGTCGGTAATTCGTCTATTATCACTGAACTTTTAAGCTGACCTTTCTTGTTTATCAGCTTCACGATACGGGAATTATACAGTCCCAGTGCCGCCGAGTAGATATTCTGACGGTCGGGATTGTTGCTGTCTGACAGAATCCAAACGCTTGACTGACTGTATTAAAACGCCTTATTTCGCTGGCGATAATCGGTCGAGGTACTGACCAAGACTACAGTAATAACTTAATCAATTTGTTTTTATGGCAACAAGAAAAGAGCCAACCATCAGTGAGCAGCAAGCTCAGGAAATCGTGGAAAGAATGAGCCGCCGGGAGTACCGCAGTGAGAAGTCGATGGACAACTTCTACAAGAACATCGGTCTGAATCCGGCGGAGCTGGAGCAACCCGGCAAGTGTGTCACAGAAAAGACGGAAACCGCTATGGCAGATAAACCGTCAAATGAGGCAATAGAGGAAGCGGCAGTGCCGCAGAAACGCATCAGCAGCAAGCAGCGCAGGCTTTCGTTGGACGAGTACCGTACCACTTACCTGCAAGTCCCCAAGATTGCAGACCGTAAGCCCGTGTTTGTCAGCGGCGAGATACGCGACAGTTTGGACAGGATTGTCCGCTACTTCGGCGGCAGGGGCATGAGCGCATCGGGAATGGTCGAGAACCTTGTCTGCCTGCACCTTGAAACCTACCGGGAAGACATTGAGCTGTGGCGCAAGCTCTGAACGTATTATGCTGGAACCGGTCAAGCCGGTGGATACACTCCTTCAGTTTGACCGATACATCGGAAGAGTTATTGTACTGACAAACCAATCCGACAAGCGGAGGATTCTTGTGTCCTCAAAGACACAGCAAGATATATTTTCAGTTACCCGAATAATTCTAAGCAACTGAAAACACCTTCACCGCCGTGGGCAGAATTATCCGACTGCGGAGGATAATTTCGGGGTTCCTTAATCAAAGATTAAACAATGGACAAGCCATAAAATTAAAAGAATAAGAAGAATGAAAAAGAAGAGCAAGTATGGGAGAAATCCCAAATTGAATCCGAAGACGCACTGCGTGATGGTGCGCTTCGATGATGTGGAATGGAACAGGTTCCTGACGATGTACGAGGAATCGAACGTGTATGCGAAAGCTGTCTTTCTCAAGGCGCATTTCTTCGGACAGAAGTTCAAGGTGCTGAAGGTGGACAAGACGCTGGTGGACTACTACACCAAACTGTCGGACTTCCACGCCCAGTTCCGTGCCATCGGTACGAACTACAATCAGGTCGTTAAAGAGTTGCGCATCCACTTTTCGGAGAAGAAGGCAATGGCGCTGCTCTACAAGTTGGAGAAACATACCATCGACCTTGTGAAACTGAGCCGGGAAATTGTGGAACTTTCAAGGGAGATGTATGCCAAGTGGGAACAACAGAAAGGATAAATTCCATTGTACACCTAAAAAATACTGTAGGTACACAGCCCTGTGAAATAACGCGAAACGCCGAGAATTTCATAGGATCCGGCATATCATCATCGGACGTCCGGAACTATATGCGAAAGATGGAAATCGGCCGAAAGGATTGAAATCATAGAAACGACTTTGTCATTATGCGCAGTCGTTTCTATGTTTCATTTACCTCTTTTACTTAGTAACTAACACAAAATTGCTACTTTTGTAAAATGATTCAAGAGGAATTCGATTTTTACAGACCATGTAAGCTATTGCAACCTTACGTGAGATATTATTGGGTATTCAAAAGTAACCAGTTTTTGAATACCCTGACTTTTCCTATCGGTTGCCCTCAAATCATCTTCCATAAGCAAGCACCGTTATATATCCCTGAACTGAATGTTACACAAGACAAACTGACTGTGAGCGGACAAGTTAATTTCTCGTCACACCTATATGCAGATGGAAATATAGAAATGATAGTGGTTGTATTCCACCCTCACGCTATGAGTATGTTTCTGAACATGCCGACATCGCTCTTTTACAATCAGGAAGTTTCCGGTTACAGCCTTGAAAACAAAAGTTTGAATGAACTGGCTACACGAATATTCGACTGTGAAAATAATTCGATTTGCATAAGCTATATAGAAAAATGGCTGTTGTCACAAATTGCCGATAATGTAGCTGATACCACATGCAGAATTAAAAGGATAGATGCCGCTATACAGCGAATATATATCACTCCACAAATCTCTGTAAACGAATTATCTTCCATTGCCTGCCTGAGCAAAAAGCAGTTCGAGCGGTTGTTTCATTCCTTTGTAGGCATCAATCCCAAAGAATATACCCGTATCGTCCGCTTCCAAAAGGCTTTGGCGCAGATGCAGCATCAAGCGGGCAAAGAACTCAACCAGGCGCAAATAGCATACGCCAGCGGTTATGCCGACCAGTCGCACTTTATCCGGGAGTTCAAGAAGTTCTGCGGATATACGCCCATGTCTTTGCTGAAAGTATCAAATCCATATTCCGATTTGTTCACCAATCCCGTGTAAATGTCCCGTTTGTTCTATCCGGGGTCAAACGCTTCTCCTACCTTTGCCGCCTGATTCATTAAATAAAAATAGGGTTCTACGGGGTTTAGTGTGAGTTAACATAAAGTGCTTTAACGTTCTCCCTCATTAGAGATATAAATATAGAGCCGTGTACGGCTTTTTGAGGTGTTTCTCTTTTAGGGAAGCCTGAAATGTTAACGGTTTAACGTTTCGAGATTGTTAACTTACACTAATTACGGTAGAACCAAAAATAGCATTAAGTATGAAAGAAGTAAATCCCCAAGAAACCAGCCGGGCATACGCCTTTGAAATGTGGATGAACGCACCCATGCCAATGGTGACGTTCTTTAAGACACTCAACGTGTCACGCCTTGTGAAAATCAGCCGGAAATCGGGCATGAAGTTTAATATGTTGATGTGCTGGTGCATCGGCAAAGCCGCAAGGGACGTGAAAGAATTTTATATGCTGCCCGTTGGCGGTAAACTGATGCAGTACGATACCATTGCAGTAAACACCATTATCGCCAACAGAAAGGGCGAGGTAAGTTCGTGTGATATTCCTTTCTGTGATGATTTATCTTTGTTTAACCAACACTATCTGCAACTTACCAAACAAGTGGCTGAAAATTGCGCCAATCACGACTTGACGGAAAGCATGGTTATCGGAACTTCCGCATTGGCACAATATGAAATAGACGGGGCTGTCGGGATGTATAGCGGCATTTTTAATAATCCGTTTCTTATTTGGGGCAAATACAAACGCCGCCTGCTGAAAACGACGCTTACCGTTTCTTTCCAGTTCCACCACACGCAAATGGACGGGGCGCACGCTTCCCGATTTTTAGACGGGGTTCAGAAAGAAATTAATAAATTGAGAATATAAGTTCAGGGAAAAACGCTATCTTTGCAGAACTAACAGAAAAATAAATAGTTGTTCAACAATATGAAATGGCAGTTGTGCATATAGCTACGCTCAACGAATAGCACTTCCAATTATTGCTATTCAGCAATAGACAGGCTTATGTTTTAAGTTTGCCTGTCATTGTTTTGTCATTATTCCTTATTATAAATCTATAAGATTGTTGTGCTGCTTAAAGCGGCAGGATGTATCGTATCATATTGGTTTGAACAAATGAATTATACCTATAAGAAAATCTGGCTCATCGCTTTTCCTGTAATGATGAGCATCCTTATCGAACAACTGATAAATATTACCGATGCTTTGTTTTTAGGGCATGTGGGTGATGTGGAACTGGGTGCATCTGCCCTTGCCGGAATATGGTTCTTGGCAATTTATATGCTCGGCTTCGGGTTCAGTTTGGGGTTGCAAGTGGTAATTGCCCGCCGAAACGGAGAACAGCGGTATGCAGAAACGGGAAAAACGTTCTTTCAGGGATTGTTTTTCTTGCTGATACTGGCGGTACTCCTCTGTCTGCTGTCCAAGATATTTTCTCCCGTTCTGTTGAAGCATCTGATAACTTCGGATGATGTTTATAATGCGGTTATCCGCTATTTGGATTGGCGTATTTGGGGATTGTTGTTCTCTTTCCCGTTCCTTGCCTTACGCTCGTTTTTGGTAGGCATTACACAGACAAAAGCTCTGAACATGGCAGCTTTCACTGCCGTACTGGTGAACATTCCGCTGAACTGGCTCCTGATATTCGACTTCGATATGGGTATATCGGGAGCGGCTATCGCTTCTTCATCTGCCGAAATGTGTTCGCTGGCTGTATTGGCTGCATATATGTTTCGGCACATTGATAAAAAAGCGTATGGCTTATACTGGCGTATTGATATAACGGTATTGAAAGAGGTATTTTCTATCTCGGTATGGAGTATGCTCCAGTTCTTTACAAGTGTAGCCATTTGGTTTCTGTTCTTCGTGGCTATCGAACGTTTGGGAGAAACGGAATTGGCTGTATCGAACATTGTAAGAAGTGTTTCCGCCCTGTTTCCCGTTATCGTCAATGCGTTGGCAGGTGTCACCGGTTCTTTGGTGAGTAACCTGATTGGAGCAGGTGAAAAGAAACAAGTTTTTCCGCTTTGCCATAAGATTATCCGTTTAGGATATGCGACAGGCATTCCACTGATTGCTTTTGCGTTGTTCTTTCACCAGCACATTATAGGGGCTTATACGGAAAATCCCGCTATCATACAGCTTGCATGGCCGCCTTTTCTTGTCATGCTATTGAATTACTTCTTTGCACTACCCGGTTACGTCTATCTGAATGCAGCAACAGGAACGGGAGCGACACGGACGGTATTCATTTTTCAGGTGACAACAACTATTGCTTATCTGTTCTGCTTATGGGGATTAGGTTATTGTAATGTCCCGTTAGCGGCATATTGGGCAGTGGAATACTTATATGTAATGCTGCTTGGTACACAATCCGTCATTTATCTTAAATATAAACAATACTAAGAACTGAAAGTTATGATGAACAAGATATATCCCCGTAAAGGTGACACGCAAACCGTTTATTTGAATGCTGTCGTAAAAGACCCGTCTATCGAAATAGGCGACTATACCATTTACAATGATTTTGTTTCAGACCCGTGTCTGTTTGAGCAAAACAACGTATTGTATCATTATCCCATTAACCATGAACGGCTGATAATTGGAAAGTTCTGTTCTATTGCTTGCGGTGCAAAATTTCTGTTCAACTGCGCCAACCATACCCTGAAATCACTATCGACTTACACGTTCCCGCTGTTTTATGAAGATTGGGAATTGGATAAGGCAGATGTGGCTTCCGCTTGGGACAACAAAGGCGACATCGTAATAGGCAATGATGTATGGATAGGCTATGAAGCCGTTATTATGGCTGGTGTCCATATCGGTGACGGGGCTATTGTTGGCACAAGGGCGGTTGTGACGAAAGATGTTCCGCCCTATACCATTGTAGGTGGTATCCCCGCAAAGGAGATACGAAAGCGGTTCAATCCTGATATAATAAATCGGATGCAGGCTTTGAAATGGTGGAACTGGTCGGTAGATAAGATACGGGAGTTTTTGCCTTATCTGAAAGATGGACGTTGGGATAAATTATAGGCAATATGAAATCAATCAAGAATCTAATTTCACTCGGCTATTTGCTGATGGCACTATTGGTTATCGGCATAATGTATATTTGGCGTAAAGAATGGTACGAATTAGAGAAATTGGAAGTTCAGAATCGTCATATAGATACTTTTCGCCAAGAATCGCACGAAATATTTGTTCTTCTTATTGAACTTTCTTTATCAGGCGAGACTGTATTGGAATGGGAAGATGCAGATTTGGAACATTACCATTATCAACGCATGGCAATGGACAGTATGCTATGCCGTTTCAAAATGATTTATCCGACAGAGCGCATAGACAGTGTACGCCATCTTCTCGAAGATAAGGAACGACAAATGCGTCAAATCGTGCAGGTATTTGAACAGCAACAAGCCATCAACGATAAGATCACTCGTCAAGTACCCATAATCGTACAGAAAAGTGTGCAGGAACAGCCGCAAAAGCCAAAGCGGAAAGGATTTCTCGGCATATTCGGCAAGAAAAAAAAGCCAAAACCAACCGTGACCACCACGATGCTTCGCTCTCTCAACCGTGATATGATTGCCGAGCAACGGGCACAAAGCCGCCGTCTGTCTGAACACGCCGACAGCCTCGCCGCCCGTAACGCGGAACTTAACCGACAACTGCACGGGTTTATCCACCAGATGGATGAAAAGGTGCAAGCCGACCTGCAAAAACGAGAAGCTGAGATAACCGCCATGCGTGAACAGTCGTTTATACAAATCGGAGGTTTGACAGGATTCGTTCTCTTGCTGTTGGTCATTTCATATATTATCATACACCGTAATGCCAATATCATCAAACGGTACAAACGGAAAACGACGGACTTGATCGGGCAGTTGCAACAGTCGGTAGAGCAAAATGAGGCACTGATAGCCTCCCGCAAAAAAGCCGTGCATACCATAACCCATGAACTGCGTACACCTTTAACCGCAATAATCGGTTATACCGCGTTGATGGAAAAAGAAAGAGACGCAGATAAAACCGGAATGTATATCCAAAACATTCAGCATTCCTCCGGTCGCATGCGTGAAATGCTCAACACTCTGCTTGATTTCTTCCGTTTGGACAACGGCAAGGAACAGCCTGTCATTTCCCTATGCAAGATTTCGACAATCACGCATATTCTTGAAACGGAGTTTATGCCAATCGCCATGAATAAGGGGCTGGTTCTTACCGTAACGAACCACACGGATGCCGTGGTCTTGAGCGATAAGGAACGTATCCTACAAATCGGTAATAATCTGTTGTCAAACGCCATGAAGTTCACGGATAGCGGCAGCGTTTCTCTGACAACGGATTATGATAACGGTATATTGAAATTATTTGTCGAAGATACAGGGACAGGCATGACCGAAGAGGAACAGCAACGGGTATTCGTTGCGTTTGAACGTCTGGCAAACGCTGCCGCAAAAGACGGCTTCGGACTGGGACTGTCCATCGTTCAGCGTATCGTGTCAATGCTCGGCGGCACGATACGGCTGGAGAGCGAGAAAGGCAAAGGTAGCCGTTTCACAGTGGAAATACCCATGCAGACAGCCGGGGAACTGCCGGAAAGGATAAATCAGACACGGATTCATCATGACCGAACATTCCATGATGTCATCGCCATCGACAATGACGAGGTGTTACTACTGATGCTGAAAGAAATGTATGTCCATGAAGGAGTACACTGTGACATCTGCACTAATGTATCGGAGCTGATGGAATTGATACGGAAAAAGGAATACGCCCTGTTGCTTACCGACCTGAACATGCCGGAAATCAACGGCTTCGAGCTGTTGGAACTGTTACGCACTTCCAACGTTGGTAATTCAAAGACTATCCCGGTAGTGGTGACAACCGCTTCGGGCAGTTGCAGCAAGGAGGAACTTATGGAACGTGGATTTGCCGATTGCCTGCCAAAACCATTTTCCATATCGGAACTGATAGAGGTTTCAGACAAATGCGCCATAAACGGCAACCGGAATGAAAAGCCGGATTTCACCTCCCTGCTGTCCTATGGCAATGAAGCCGTCATGCTGGAGAAACTGATAGCGGAAACCGAAAAGGAAATGCGGTCGGTCAGGGATGCGGAACAACGGAAAGACCTTCAGGAACTGGACGCCCTTACACACCACCTGCGCAGCTCGTGGGAGATACTCCGTGCCGACCAGCCATTAAGGGAACTATACAAATTGCTTCATAGCGAATACATATCAAATAACGAGGCTATCCATAAAGCTGTGACTGCCGTACTGGATAAAGGTTCGGAAATCATCCGGCTGGCAAAAGAAGAAAGGAGAAAATATAATAATGGATAAAACAAGAATCATCGTGGTGGAGGACAACATCGTGTATTGCGAGTTTGTCTGCAACCTGCTGGCACGCGAGGGATTCCGCACCGTGCAAGCTTTTCACCTCTCGACCGCAAAGAAATATCTGCAACAGGCCGCAGACGGGGACATCGTGGTTTCCGACCTGCGCCTGCCCGACGGCAACGGTATCGAACTGCTGCGCTGGATGCGCAAGGAGGGCAAAATGCAGCCTTTTGTCATCATGACCGACTATGCCGAAGTACATACGGCGGTGGAAAGCATGAAACTCGGTTCGCTGGACTACATGCCCAAGCAGTTTGTGGAGGAAAAACTCGTCCCTCTGCTTCGTACCATATTAAAAGAAAGGAGTATCGGGAGAAACCGTATGCCAGTGTTTTCCCGTGACGGCTCGGCATTTCAAGCCATAATGAAACGAATAAGACTGGTAGCTCCTACTGACATGAGTGTACTGATATTCGGGGAGAATGGCACTGGTAAGGAGCATATCGCACATCAACTGCACGACAAAAGCAAACGGGCAGGAAAACCGTTCGTTGCAGTGGACTGTGGTTCACTCTCCAAAGAACTTGCTCCGTCGGCATTCTTCGGACACGTCAAAGGAGCGTTCACGGGTGCGGACAATAGCAAGAAAGGCTATTTCCATGAGGCGGAAGGTGGCACGCTGTTCTTAGACGAAGTTGGTAACCTCGCACCGGAAACCCAGCAGATGTTACTCCGGGCTATACAGGAACGGAGATACCGCCCGATAGGTGATAAAACGGACAAGAGTTTCAATGTCCGCATCATCGCCGCCACCAACGAAGATTTGGAGGTGGCTGTGAACGAAAAGCGATTCCGACAAGACCTGTTATATCGTCTGCATGACTTCGAGATAACCGTCCCGCCGTTGCGCGACTGTCAGGAAGACATCATGCCGCTGGCGGAGTTTTTCCGCGAGATTGCGAACAAAGAACTGGAATGCGATGTTATCGGATTTGACGGAGAAGCCCGTAAGACATTGCTGACCCATGTTTGGCCGGGCAATGTCCGTGAGCTTCGACAGAAAATCATGGGTGCGGTATTGCAGGCGCAGACCGGATTTGTCACGAAAGAGCATCTGGAACTTGCCGTGACAAAACCGACATCTCCCGTCAGCTTCGCCCTGCGTAACGATGCGGAAGATAAGGAACGGATTTTGCGTGCATTGAAGCAGGCGAACGGAAACCGCAAGGTTGCCGCCGAACTGCTCGGAATAGGACGTACAACGCTGTACAGCAAGCTGGAAGAGTATGGGTTGAAATACAAATTCAGGCAATCATAGCCGGTAATTCACTGAAATTAGCTATATACAAATGTGTGTGGGACATAAAGTGAACTGCACCTCAAAAGTTAGACACAAAACTTTTGAAGTGCAATTCCTTTATGAAAGAAGTTGGATACAAATATATTTTGATTGATATTATTTGTTTAATAGTCCTTACGATCAAACGCGTTGCGTAATTGTAACTGCATTTTGAATATCCGCGATTTGAGCACCAGCCGCAATTACATTTTGGCGCATTTCATTATATACAGGTGCAATCTGCTCAGGATCTGAAATAGTTAAAATTACAGTAAATGGAACTCCCTGCAAAGAGTGTTGGCTCCCGTCTCTGGATTGATATTCAACTTCTAGGAACCAACCTCCTTTATTCTTTGTTCCTCGTGGGAAACTTTTTTCGTATACTTTTATGGGATTCCATTTTTGCTCGCTTTCAATAAGTTGCCACTCATACATATGACCACTGGATGATTTGTCATCTTTGTATCTTGCATTGAGCATACCTTTTTTAGCTCCATCTTCTTGGATTTGTCTTAATGACACACTAATATTTTCCCTAATCATTTCATCGCCAAAAACATAATCAATAGCAGGCGTACTTACCAATGTTACTTTCACTGCTCCAACGCATTTCTCGTTTTTGATTAGCGAAGCTGGCCATGCAAATGGAAATGATAGTATTTGCTTGTTTTTTATTCTGTTAGCAAACACAAGAGTTATCGAATGTTCGTCTCCATTAAGAATATTGTCCGCAATTGTCGGCATTCCGTATCCTATTAATTCATTTAGGTAATTTTTATATTCTATAGCTTTGAATACATTGGGGACTTCTGCATTATGAACCATTAAGGCAATTAATGTCTCTCTTGAGGTATGACCTAATATGGATTTTTCAACAACTGCCATTGTTTTTGCGACAAGAGGAGCCGAAAAACTTGTACCAGCATCAGAATGGAGATATCCGTCTTTGTTTACAGAAAACAACCCGTGCCCACGAAGTTTGTCTTGTAATCCACATCCACTTTTATGAACAAAATCAGGTTTAATTCCAAAGGTGGATCCCTTGCCTTTACAAGAATAAGACGCTAATCCATCTCCATCTGGATTAAGCGCACCTACACTCAAATTACGAATACTTTCAGCTGGGCAATAAACAATGTCATCTTTTCTCCCGTTAACAACTAGGAGATTATTCTTGTGATCAAGGCTCCATTCTGGACGAGGAGATAATAAATTCCCTGCTGATATTACAAAAATGACATCATTCTTCTCCGCAATCCTATCTAAAGCTTGAGCCAATGGACTATACTCTGTATTTAATCGAGTAGATTGTATATTCATGCTTATGTTAAAAATTCGTACATGCGTACTCGCAACGATATCTGAAACGGCAGTCTCCAATTCATCTATAAATGTATCAATCCCATAATTATAAATCCGATTAAAATAGCCATTTGCAGGTAGCATGCATAAATCAATTACCTTACATCCATTTTGTTCCATACAAATAGTGGGGTTCCATGTTGCTCCATTGATTAATAATCCGGAAATGAACGACCCATGATTTTTATCACGCATAGTTTCAGGAATATTATCCCAAGAACTTATAGTCCAATTAGCGAAAATAGAAGAAATACCATTGTCTACAACGGCGACTAATGGATACTCTGCTTCTTCCTTAGGAATGGGTATCTCTCCTAATTCCGTACTATCTATACGAAAAGAAGGTTGAGGTATATTTATCAAAGAGGGTACAACTGACACCTTGCGAACAAGTGGATGATGAGTTAAGAGGTCAAACACCTGTTTATATTTATCGTGATTTTGCGAAATGGAAGGTAAAACAAATTGGGTGGAGTTTTTCACTCGATTATGAAAAGACACACTACTGATGGATGTATCATCTATTCTCATAATAAGTAAAGTAGAGCTATCTTTTATTGACGATTTGTAAATTTTTACTCCGCGAACAGATTCTAACCCACTTTTTAAGCTACGATATAATTCCAATTTGTCAGAATTCAACGTATCCCAAAGCTGTTCACGACATGGCATTTCAAACAATTCTATATAAAAACATCCATTCGAGTTCTCAAGTTGGTTGATTGCATCTTCTTCGGAAAAATTCAACTTATCGGCAGACGTATATAAAGTAATGCTCTCTACAGCTCCTAATTCACATCTCCAATCTGATGGAGCAAATTCCATCTGTTGGGTCTTTTTGTTAAGTTTAAGGATTGGTTCGTCTTCAACATGAATTTCGATATCATGCTTTAACTCAACTATTGATTGAGGTGTAACCTCAAATATCATTTCACCACGATGTGCACCACCAATCAATTTGCATTGATTTTGAGGAGTAAACAGTTTTCCCGTTGGGCGATGGCTTTTTGCCAAAGCCTTATGTATCATCCTTACTTTGATGTAATTAACCTTAGAATACGGGTTTTCATTTTGAGCTACTGCAATATCATCTAATTGAGAAATGATATTACGTTTATGTTCTAAAAATAACTCATTATTATTTGCGTAAAAATCTTTATTCCCCATAGGGGTACGCTGTTGTGGAATCAGAGTAATGTAAGATTCACTATTTAGCACTACTTGAACTGGACCTTTTGCCATATTTAGACGTTTTTAAATTTTGATATTTGTTTACTTAGAGATGAAGGGGTTATATTAAGGATAGATGCAATGTCTTTTTTCTTTAAATCAGCATCTGACCCCGTCAGTATTTCATATAAGGCTTCATTGGGGCCATCTAACGCATCTTTCACATTCCGACTAATACGTCCTGTATTAAGTAATATATAACGCCTCATCAATGAAATAAGATTTTCATGCCTATATTCATTGATAATTTTCATCCGTTTAAGCCAATTAACCCATTTTTCCACATCAGCACCTGTCGCTCCATTAAGGCACCATGACATGAATTTTAATTCAGATTCAGAAAATTCTAATGGAGGTAAAAAGGCATTAAGCAATTCCTGAATAACCTTATTTGAAGGTTTTGGTATATCTATCTGAACATCAAAGCGTCGCCATATTGCAGGATCTAGTAACTGTTCATGATTTGTTATACCAATTGTGAAACCTATAGAATCCCTTTCATCAAGACATTGCAACAAAGAGTTCACAATACGTTTAACTTCTCCAACTTCTTGGGGGTCATTACGAAGTTTCGCTATTGCATCAAATTCATCCAATAGTAGAACACAATTATATCTATTGGCAAACTTAAACAAGTTTCCGATATTGCGAGCACTAGTTCCCAAAAATGAAGATACAATACTTTCTAATTTTGCCAATACCATAGGTAGCTGTATTTCTTTAGCCATCCATTTTGCAAGATGGGTTTTCCCCGTACCCGGTGCTCCATATATTAAGCATGAACGAGATGGTGTAGCATTCATTTCTAAAAGAACACCATAATTTTTCCATTCAATTACAACCGATTCCACCGCATCTTTGATTTTTTCATCAAAGAAAGGCTCTGAAATAACAGTATCAGAAGGGAATATCACTTCTAAAATAGGAGCAGACGTTTCTTTGTCAACAGGTATAGGAGTAGAAGGCAAAAGATTCTCTCCCCCCAAAGCCTGCGATATGGCTAACCGGGAAGGTAAGATATTTTGTTTCTTTTCTGCATTAGACAAAATGGACTTTAATGCTGCTGCCGCTTTATCATCTCCAGAATGTTTGTACACATCACATAGTCGTTCTATTTGATGTAAAACAAGTTCTCGGTCACCCGCAATGGCTGAGCGACATAATGATTGAATTATACTAAATATTTGGGCCATTATGTATTCGTTTAAATTAGTTTCCGCAAAGATAGAAATAATTTCCCGAATCTAAAAATTTATTTCCAAAAACAAGAAAATTATTTCCTTCTTCTTTTATTGCCAGCAAAAACCACTTGATTAGATATTAAAGAACAACACGAACATATCTGAACGTGAATCTGCAAGATTAGGATAATTTGAGATACGTCGTCTTGTTGTTATGCTAATATTGCACAATGTTCTTCTGGATTTACAACGATGGTCACAATATAAATATAGAAATACGGCTGATTATAGAATTTTTTCACTACCTACTATTTGGAAACCTTCACGCAACCTTGTGCAGAACACAGCAAGTTATTGGTGGAGCAATCGGAGGAGATTACAGTTGAGTTGCCTTTAAAAGCCAATGATATTCAGCCACTTGGATTTTTATTGCGATTTCTGGTGGTTACAAAAGAATATTTGGAACATGTCGTGACCAAACTGACATTTTTCGTTGGCCTTGCTTTTCGCAATGGTATGAAGAAGCGGATATTACATGCCTTGAAACAGGCTAATGGCAATTGGATTGTAGTTGCCGAACTGCTTGGAATAGGCCGAACTATATTATATAGCAAATTTTAAAAGTACGGACTTGGATATAGATTTTTACAACCATAGCCAATGATTTATTGATTTTCACTATTTGCAAAGGTTTGTTATTCAAAAAAATGATATTACCTTTGCAGATAAGAAAAGCGTTCTTTTGATTTAATGCAAGATGAGGCGGAATATAGAACTACGCTCGTTTCCAAATCGTTACCTAGCAAGAAATAAATCTTTGCAAACTATTCAATTTCAGCGATAAAGACAATTTAATATGTCTTGCAAGGTGAAATGTCAAGTTCTTTTTAATACCGCACACATCGGCAATCTCTTTCAGGTACGCATTTAATTTCTGATTGCTGATTATGGGAAGTATCTTGCCATTTGGTAACTTACCCTTGTACTTCTTCAAAATCATCTTGGGAATATCCAGTAGGGGAACATTAACGTCCGTATTCGTCTTTTGCCGCTTTGTCATTATCCAAAGGTTGCCGTCAAAGGATTTGCGTATATTATCTTGCGTAAGCCCTGCCACATCTATATAGGCAAGTCCGGTGAAGCAGGCAAAGATGAACAAGTCTCTGACGTGTTCCAGCCGCTCGGAAACCATTTTCTTTTTAAGGATGATTTTTATCTCGTCCTCTGTCAGATAACCCCTGTCCACTTTTTCCAGCCGGATTTTATAATTGGCAAACGGGTCGTTCACCAGTATGCCATTGTTGCGGGCAATGATGATGATACGCTTGAAGAACTGCATGAACTTGGCGGTGGTGTTGTAACCGCACTTGCAGGCTGTACGCAAATACAACTCAAAATCGGTAATGAACATCGGGCTTATCTCCTTTATGGATATGTCCGATACGTTGTACTTGCTTTGGATAAATTCAGCGAGGTGGCGGCGGGTCACTTCATACTTGCGGTAGGTCGCTATCGTCTTGGATATGCCCACAAGCTGCTTCACATCGTCATTATGCTTTTGGAACAGGGTAAGGATTGTTTCGTGGCTCTCGCTATGACCTAAAAACTCGTTCTTCACTTTCTCGGCGGTCACGTAGTTGTCACGCCGTTGCATTTCGTGGTAAATGGTGTTCAAGGATGCGTTTATATCATCCAGCATACGGTTTATGCGGCTGGCTTCCGAAGTACGTCCGGTAGCTTTGCCCATTTTGCCGTCCCAAATAGAGGGCAGCACGTCCAGCTTGGTGTTAAAACGGCTTGCCACGCCGTCCACTGTGATACGGGCGAAAAGGGGGTACGCACCGTTGGCTTTCTGCTTGTCTTTCTTTGCGTAAAAGCAAATGTTGAATGTCGATTTCATAACTCACTTTTTAAGTTGCAAAACTATTGTAATTCTCTAAAAATGAGTTCTATGCAGACAAGCCAAATAACGACAGGACTTCGCCAATTTCGGACAATCTGTACCCCCTTTCCGTTTTTGTTTGTCGGGGGTACGAGTTAGGTTACGAACTTTGTCTTTTAGGGGCGAAAAGGTGTACTTTAAGGCAGACACAAGGGGATAAAAAAGTCCCACAAATCATTGAATTTGTGGGACTTGTCTACTTACTGTCCGGTATTGTCCGGTTAGTTCTGCGGAAAGACAGGGATTCGAACCCCGGGAACCTCTCGGTTCAACGGTTTTCAAGACCGCCGCAATCGACCACTCTGCCATCTTTCCAATATGTTTTGCGATCAAACGTTTCGTTTAATTGCTTTGCAAAGGTAGTCATTCTTTTGGAATATACAAGAGTCTTATGCGCTTTTTTTCTTTTTGTTTATTCTTTTCTTTTAAGAATAGAATGTGTGGGAATCCCCTTTTTATTGCTATTTTTGTAGCAAATAATTTATCAATCAAGTAAAAGGTTTCTATATGAGAAAGTTGAAAAGTTTATGGCTGGTTTCGGTTGTGCTGCTATTAGTAAGCTGCTCGATGTCCGCTAAATCAGATAAATCAAGTGAGGCTGGTACTGCCTCCAAGGGAGAGGTCGTTACTTTGAACAAGGCAGAGTTCCTGCAAAAGGTATTCAATTACGAGAAGAACGCTACGAAATGGGTATATGAAGGTGATAAGCCTTGTATCATCGATTTTTATGCGGACTGGTGTGGTCCCTGCAAGCAAGTGGCTCCTATTTTAAGGGATTTGGCTATCCTGTATAAGAATGATATCGTAGTTTATAAGGTAAATGTGGATAAGGAAAAGGAGTTGGCTGCCGCTTTCGGTATACAAAGTATTCCTACGTTCTTGTTTATCCCTAAGGAAGGACAGCCTCAGATATCGATGGGAGCTCTTCCCCGTGAGGAGTTTGTGAAACAGATCGATACTTTCTTGTTGAAGAAGAAGTAACACGACTTAGTTAATCATCATTTATAGATCGGAAAGCCGTAGAATTTTAGATTTTACGGCTTTTTTAATTGGGAAGGATGCTTTATGAAAGTAGGAATTATCAGATGTATGCAAACAGAGGATTTTTGCCCCGGTACTACTGATTTTAGGATGATCCGTGAGAAAAAGGGAGCCTTTGAGGGTGTAGAGGAAGATATTGAGATCATTGGGTTTATCAATTGCGGAGGTTGTCCCGGAAAAAAGGCCGTATTAAGGGCGAGGGAGTTGGTGAATAGAGGGGCGGATAGTATCGCTTTTGCTTCCTGTATCCAAAAAGGGACGCCGATAGGTTATGCCTGTCCTTTCGCCAAAAGGATGAAGGATGTTATCCAGAACGATTTAGGCGATGGCATCCGGCTGATCGATTATACGCATTAGGAAGATCCGGTAGCTGGTGGAAAAGGCATAAAAAAAGAGGGCATTGAAAAATGTCCTCTTTTTTATTTTGGCATCGCACGAATTATTCAGCGCTTTCAGTTGCCGGAGCTTCTTCAGCGGGAGCCGCTGCGGCTGCTTCCTCAGCTTGCTTAGCAGCTTCAGCTGCTGCCAATTCTGCTTTCTTTTTAGCTACGATTTCTGCTTTTGCCTTATTAGCTTCCTTCTCAGCCTCAAGACGTGCTTTAGCTTCTGCTCTAGCTGCTTCGCTGTCTTTTTCTTTGATAGCTTGTACGGAAGCTTGTTTGTTCTTCAACCAAGCTTGGAATTTCTCCTCAGCTGCGGCTTCGTCGAACGCACCCTTCTTAACACCTTCCAATAAATGCTTTTTCAAGCAAACGCCTTCGCGAGAAAGGATGTTACGAGTTGTGTCTGTAGGTTGAGCACCTACTTGTAACCAATACAAAGCTCTTTCGAAGTTCAAATCTACTGTAGCAGGATTAGTGTTCGGATTATAAGAACCTATCCTTTCAATAAATCTTCCATCACGTGGAGCCCTGCTGTCTGCGATCACGATTTGGTAGAAGGCGTAACCTTTACGACCGTGTCTTTGCAATCTAATTTTTGTTGCCATGTTTGAATAATTAATTTAAGCTGTTTGTATTAGCGGGTGCAAAGATAGGAGTTTCTGTTTATAAAACAAGCGTTTTGTTGGAAAATATGTGGATGCTTCTGCTTTTTTTAAAGGTAGTTTAAGGGATTAGTCCCTTATGCAATTGGTTGCCGACACCGTCGGCAATAATGCTGACGCTGTCGGAAATATTGCTGACGGCGTCGAAAATATTGTCGACGGCATCGGCAACCAATTTCTTCCTAGTCTTGCCCCGGAAAGATCGTATGAAATCTCCTGTACATCCCTAATGAAAGGGATTTTTCTTATCTTCGCGGCTTCATTATATTAATGTATTAAAATAAACATATGATTTCAGTTGACGGACTAACAGTAGAGTTTGGTGGAAGCGCCCTTTTCTCGGATGTTTCTTTTGTGATTAACGAGAAAGATCGTATCGCCTTGATGGGTAAGAACGGTGCCGGTAAATCTACCTTGTTGAAGATATTGGCCGGCGTGCGGGAGCCAAGCCGTGGAAAAGTGTCCGCCCCTAAAGATACCGTGATCGCTTATTTGCCGCAGCATTTGATGACGGAGGATGGCCGTACCGTTTTCGAGGAGACGGCGCAGGCTTTCGCCCATCTGCACGAGATGGAGGCGGAGATCGCCGAATTGAATAAGCAACTGGAGACTCGTACGGACTATGAGTCGGATGGTTATATGGAGCTGATCGAGCGGGTCTCTACCTTGAGCGAGAAATTCTATTCCATAGAGGAGATCAATTACGACGCCGATATAGAGAAAACCTTGTTGGGACTGGGTTTCAAACGGGAGGATTTCGACCGGCAAACCAGTGAATTCAGCGGTGGCTGGCGTATGCGTATCGAGCTGGCGAAACTACTGTTGAAGAAACCGGATGTCCTTTTGCTGGACGAGCCGACGAATCACTTGGATATCGAGTCTATCCAGTGGTTGGAGGATTTCTTGATCGATAACGGTCAGGCCGTAGTGGTGATCAGCCACGACCGTGCGTTCGTGGATCATATCACGACTCGTACGATCGAGGTGACGATGGGCCGGATTTATGATTATAAGGTAAACTATAGCCAATACTTGCAATTACGGAAGGAACGTCGTGAGCAACAACAGAAGGCTTATGACGAGCAACAGAAGATGATCGCCGAGACGAGAGAGTTCATCGAGCGTTTCAAGGGCACGTACTCCAAGACCTTGCAGGTGCAGAGCCGTGTGAAGATGCTGGAGAAACTGGAGATCTTGGAGGTGGATGAGGAAGATACCTCGGCTTTGCGCTTGAAGTTTCCGCCTTCGCCCCGTTCGGGCTCTTATCCGGTGACGATCGAGAATGTCTCGAAAGCGTATGGCGATCATACGGTTTTCCGAAACGCTAATCTGATGATCGAGCGAGGGGATAAGATCGCTTTCGTCGGGAAGAATGGCGAGGGTAAGTCTACCTTGGTGAAGTGTATCATGAAAGAGATCGAGCACGAGGGGACGTTGACGCTGGGGCATAACGTGATGATCGGTTATTTCGCCCAGAACCAAGCCTCCCTGCTGGATGAGAACCTTACGGTTTTCCAGACGATAGACGATGTGGCGCAAGGCGATATCCGTAATAAGATCAAGGATCTGCTGGGTGCGTTCATGTTTGGCGGCGAGAACTCGGCGAAGAAGGTGAAGGTGCTTTCCGGTGGCGAGCGTACACGTCTGGCCATGATTAAGCTATTGTTGGAGCCTGTGAACTTGCTGATTCTGGATGAGCCGACAAACCATCTGGATATGAAGACGAAGGATATCTTGAAGCAGGCGTTGCTTGACTTTGACGGGACGTTGATCGTCGTATCCCACGACCGTGATTTCTTGGATGGGCTGGTCTCTAAGGTCTATGAGTTCGGAAACCAAAAAGTGACGGAGCATTTGGAAGGCATCTATGAGTTTATGCAGCGCAAGAAGATGGAGAATCTGCGTGAGCTTGAGCGGAAGAATTAAATCCTCCACCCAAGCGTCAGCATAATATCATACGTGGAGCTATCTATATCTTTATGATACTTATAATGGGTACGGCGGGAGAAATAACGATTTCGCAACGCAATATTCCATTTATGCTTGGACATATAGGCTAAGGTGGTGGAAAATACCGTCAGACGTGCGTTGCCGGCATCGCCTTGTACGTTTAACTTTGTAGGGTCCACCGCATTCCAGTCTATATCCGGCTCGTATCCTTTCCATGTGAAGATATGGTAGTTCTCCAAATCGATCAAGAACGCCCAGCGTTTATCGTAGGCCAATCCGGTAAACGCTTTCACGCTATAACCGCTTCCCAGATTATAATCTCTCTCTTCCAGCCGGAGATAATCGGAGATGCTTGCGCCCAAGGCGACTCCTGTTCCGTATAATTCGGCGTAAACATCTACCTTATTGTCCGGCGTGCCTCTTTTGTAATAGATCAATCCACCACCGACCGCCGCCGCTTCCGATATGCGGTAGGGAGCTACCGTTTGGGAACTATTGGATTTTAACTCGGAATCATAGTAGTCGAAATGCTGAAAGATTCCAGCGGCCAGACTACGAGGGCCTTTACTCCAGACCTGTTTCCCCCAGATAGCCCCAACGGCATTGACTTGGCTGATGAGCGGCTGGCTCGAAAAGAAATCGAACCCGGCCTTCAACTGAAACCATTCATAGGGCGAATAGAAATCATCATTGAAAGGATCTCCATAATCCAACCTGAAGGATACGTGCATGCTCGTAGTGCCATGCTTGGAGCCTTCCTGCTCGGCAAGGAAGCGAGGACCAACACCCACGATGAAGTTCACGGGAACCGAGGTGTAGACACGCCCCTTGGAGCTGCTGTGTCTCCAAGCTTCTCCCGTGATGATACGATTGATCGCCCGCATCGGAGATATCAAACCGGATAAGATCTCCCGTCCCACACGTTCCGCCCCGTGGGAGCGGTTGTCGATGAATAAGTCGGAGAGCCGGTAGGTAATCTCACCTAATTCTATACCGCCGAAAGAGGTGGCAAGCATGTCATTGATGGAGGGCGGTTCCGTTTCCATAAAGAATTCCCACATTAGGCTGCCTCCCGCCGCGAATGGAATGGATTGCCAGAAATTCAGTCCGTTGCTACGGGCCGCGTTGAAATATAACGATCCGTGATAGGGATGGGCCACCAGATTGGTAGAGAACTTATCCGTGTCCCAAACAGGCCCCGTCTTGAAGTTTTGCTTAATCGTATGTCCGTTTATCTTCGCGAAATCCTCGTTCATTAAGAAACGGTCGAAAGTCCAGACGGCCATGTTCATTCCGAATACCTCGCTTGCTGCCAACCAAGGGCGGCGTGGAATGAAAAGGGCCGTGTCGCTCACGTAATTGCGGGCATCCATCTGAGGGAAGTGTTGCCCCCACATCCATTGGCTGGATAGCAGACAGATCAACCCGATCAACATGCATTTTTTCATCCTCATCTAACTCAATTCTCTTTTGTGAATAAAAATCAATAGGTTACGGTTATAACCACTCCGCAAACTTATATATAATAAACATTAAGGGATTCGTTTGGTTTAAATTATTGTTAGGTATTCTTTCTATAAATGCTGTTATTTGCGAACTATTCCGTATTTTTGCGAAAAAAACAAAATGATAGATTTTATCACCTTTTGTGACTATACAGGGACCTTTGCGTTTGCCATAAGTGGCATAAGATTGGCTTCTGCGAAACAATTTGATTGGTTTGGCGCCTATGTGGTGGGTGTCGTGACCGCTGTAGGAGGAGGTACGATTCGTGATATTTTATTGAATGCGGTGCCTTTTTGGATGGAACAAGCCTCTTATTTGATTGTCTCGGCCTTGGCTTTGTTGTTCGTTATCGCTTTCCGAAAATACGTGATCCGTTTGAACAATACATTTTTTATATTCGATGCTATCGGATTGGGGTTGTTTGTGGTGGTAGGTATCGCCAAGACCTTGGATTTCGGGTTTCCCATGTGGGTGGCGATCGTGATGGGAACCATAACCGGCTCGTTTGGCGGTATGATGAGGGATATATTGATTAATGAGGAGCCTTTGATATTCCGGAAAGATATTTATGCGTTGGCTTGTGTCTTTGGCGGTTTGATATATTATATATGTATGCAAACTTCTATGTCGGCGGCGATGATACAGTTCGTATCGGCGTTGAGCGTGTTCCTCGCACGTATAATCGCCGTAAAATATCATATAAGTGTTCCGGTGTTGAAAGGAGAAGAATAATTTATTAACTTTGCATAATTATATGGACATGCATACTCAACAAGAAAAGGCTTCCATCCTGTTGATATATACGGGTGGGACGATAGGTATGATCGAGAATCCGGAGACTGGAGTGTTAGAGTCGTTTAATTTCCAGCATTTGAAGGACAATATGCCGGAGTTGAAGAAACTGGGGTATTCGGTGGCCACGATACAGTTCGATCCTCCGATGGACTCCTCGGAGATGGGGCCGGACTCGTGGATGAAGATCGTGAAAATCATCGCCGATAATTATCAGAAATACGACGGCTTCGTGGTACTGCATGGCACGGATACAATGTCGTATACGGCATCGGCATTGAGTTTTATGCTTGAGAACCTGAGTAAGCCGGTGATCCTTACGGGATCGCAATTACCGATCGGGATGTTGCGTACCGATGGGAAGGAGAACTTGATTACGGCGATCGAGATAGCGGCTGCCAAGGAGAACGGCTTACCGTTGGTCCCGGAGGTCTGTATCTTTTTTGAGAATGATTTATTGAGGGGGAATCGTACGAGTAAGATAAACGCAGATAATTTTAACGCGTTCCGTTCGTACAATTACCCGGCTTTGGCTCATGCGGGTATCTATATTAAGTATGATCTGCCGCAGGTATATCATCCGGTATCGCGTAAGCCGCTGAAGCCGCATTATTTGTTGGACCGAAATATCGCTATACTAAAACTATTCCCCGGAATTTCTCCGCAAGTAGTGGAAAGTATCCTGAATATCCCGGGTCTGAAAGGCGTGGTGATGGAAACATTCGGAAGCGGAAACGCTCCGTGCGAGGAATGGTTCTTGAATATGTTGAAGGAGGCTGTAGACCGTGGTATCGTCATCGTGAATGTTACTCAGTGTAGGGCCGGAAGTGTGGAGATGCACCGTTATGAGACGGGGCACAAATTGTTGGAGGCAGGCGTGACGAGCGGCTTCGATAGTACGACGGAGAGCGCCGTGACGAAGCTAATGTTCCTCTTCGGCCATGGGCTGACACCCGACGAGGTAAAGGAGCATATGAACTGCTCGTTGATCGGGGAGGTATCGATCCCTGAGACGTTCCGCCCCTAGTGTATACTATGTAAAACAGAAAAAAAGCAGTGTTGCGGAATAGGAGAGTATGAAACTATCATTTCTGAGTTTAGCGAGTGGGAGCAGTGGGAACTGCTATTATTTGGGGACTTCGGAATTCGGTATGCTGATTGACGCAGGTATCGGAATCCGGACCATAAAGAAAGTATTGAAGGACCGGTCGATCGATTTTACCAAGATCGTGGCCGTGTTGATTACCCACGATCATGCGGATCATATCAAGACGGTCGGGTATTTGGGCGAGAAGCTTTGCATTCCTGTCTATGCGACAGCCGACGTGCACCGGGGGATTGATAAGAGCCGGTATGTGGAGGAGACCTTATGTGTCTCCCGCAAGGTTATAGAAAAAGAAGTTCCATTCCTTATCCGTGATTTCCGTATCACGGCTTTCGAGGTGCCTCACGATAGTACTGATAATGTGGGGTACCATATCGAGTATGGTAATCATAAATTCACTTTCGCTACCGACGTAGGCCATATCACGGACACGGTGGGGAAATATATCTGCATGGCGAACCATTTAATATTGGAAGCGAACTATGACGAGGAGATGCTTCGTTTCGGTACATATCCCGCTTTCTTGAAAGAGCGGGTGGCGAGCCCCACCGGGCATTTGAGTAACAGGGAGGCCGCAGAGTTCTTGGCGACCCATTATAATACCGGTTTGAAGAATATCTGGCTTTGCCATCTCAGCCGGGACAATAACCATCCCGAACTGGCCTATAAGACAGTGGATATACGTCTTTTCCAAGAGGGCATAAGGGTAGGGAAAGATGTCTCATTGGTTGCGTTGAAGCGGACTACACCCTCGGATATTTACGAGTTTGATTAAAATTTTAAGAAAAAAAGTAGTCGAAAAGTTTGCGGGGAAAAATAAAACCTCTATCTTTGCACCCGCAATCGAGAAACAAACGGTGGTTTGAAAAAGTAACGATAGCAAAATGGAATGACTTGGTAGCTCAGTTGGTAGAGCAAATGACTCTTAATCATTGGGTCGAGGGTTCGAGCCCCTCCCAGGTCACTCAAACAAATAACATGTTGACTTGGTAGCTCAGCTGGTAGAGCAAATGACTCTTAATCATTGGGTCGAGGGTTCGAGCCCCTCCCAGGTCACACGATTTACTTATTGGAAAGATGGCAGAGTGGTCGATTGCGGCGGTCTTGAAAACCGTTGAACTGAGAGGTTCCCGGGGTTCGAATCCCTGTCTTTCCGCAGAGAGTCCTGTAAAGCGAAAGCTTTACGGGATTTTTTGTTTTTGAGGCGTTTGTCCGGGCACGAACGGAAAGAGGTAGTGGGCATCGCTAGAATGAGAAAGTGTATAATAATATGGAAACAGGATCATTGCGGATAAGTGATATACGGCCGGATTTTATCTATATGATGGAACAAGCCGTGAAAGCCCCATCGGGGCATAATACCCAACCTTGGTTGTTTCGTGTGCAAAAGGATAGGATACAGATTCTTCCGGATATGAGTAAGTCCCTTCCGGCCGTAGATCCGGATAACCGTGAGTTATTTATTAGCTTAGGATGTGCCACCGAGAATCTTTGCATTGCGGCTGAGGCAAAAGGATATGCTCCGCTACCGGTTTTTTCAGGATCGGGGGAGATCACCGTACTCTTGTCGGAGGCATCGATGATTAAGGAGACGAGTGGGCTTATCGAGGAAATTTCGGTCAGACAGACGAATCGAGGCATATATTCCGGGGAAATGATTCCATCGGATCAATTGAGCTATTTGAGGAATACGCCTTTGGAGGAAAATATCAGTCTGCATTTGTGGTCGAAAGGAGAGTGGGAGTTCGATACGCTTTCTTCTTATATATTTGCGGGGAATAACCGGCAAATGAACGATCATCTGTTTAAACGAGAGCTGAAATCATGGATGCGTTTTAATAAGAATCATGTACGAGCTACATCGGACGGCCTGAGTTATGCGGTGTTCGGGGCGCCGAATCTTCCCCGTCTTATCTCAGAGACAATCATGGGAAGTGTCTTGAAAGCCGGCATACAAAATAGGGGAGACAAGAAGAAGCTGGACTCTTCTTCTCATTTAGCCTTGTTCGCCTTACGGACAAATACGCTACCGGAATGGTTTGCGCTAGGCCGGAGTTTGCAACGTTTTCTTTTGAGAGCTACGGAAAAGAATATCGCTTTCGCCTTTTTGAACCAGCCTTGTGAGGTGCGTGATCTTTCCGGTTTGCTGGCGAAAGACTTGTCTTTCACCAACGAGATTCCTGCCTTGATCCTCCGTCTAGGATACGCTAAGCGGAAAATGCCGTACTCACCTCGAAAGTCTTGGCGTGAGAGGCTGGTTCCGTAATGGCTAAGTCAGATAGCGAGTACCCTCGTTCATGCCAGCTTGCACGGGATATGCCAAGACGAAACTGTTTGCCTGAAAGTATTTGTTGAGGTACTTGGGGATACGGGCCATGGCGGGAGCGTAGGAAAGTCCTTCCTTGCGGCTAAGGATAATCCACATCGTGTCGTCCGGTTTTATATCCCGGAAAACGATCAGGAAGTCATCCCAGTCGTTGAATTCGATATAACTGGCTTCTCCGCTTTTCTTGGCTAATAATTTCTTTAAGGCATTCAAGGTCGCTTCCGAACCGTAAAAGACTGTCGCTGCACCTGTGTTCTGGGTCACGTTTCGTAGCCGGAAGATGATTTGGTTGAAACCGATTTCTTTTTCGGCCAATTCCGGGATGATGATCAGATGCCGTCTAACAGTAGAGATGGGTTGTGCGGGCTTGTATATGAATGTGCTTACACTACTTTCCGCCAATACGCTTTCCACGATATGGCCAAGGAAGGCCGCCGGTATATCTTTTTCCTTGTGCAATCCCACTACCAGATCTGTGATCTCCCGCTCTTTTACCACGCTGGCGATAGCATTCGATATGCTTAAGTCATATCTTAATAAATCCTTCATCCGGGTATCCGTGGCGGCAGCCGTATTGACTGCGGTCTGTAGAACCCTGCGGGATTGTTTTAACGCTTTCTCGTCTGAATGATGGTTATCTATCACTTTTAGGGCAAACAAGCCGTTCTTGTTTTGGGGAGATTTGATCGCCAAGCTGAGGTTGACCAGCTCTTCCACGGTCTTTTCATTGCTGACCGGTATCAAGATATGCTCTGATTCTTTTTTGTTTTCCTCCTTATCGGATATATCTTGGGCCGCTATGTTATGAGCGCCTTTTTGGGCGGCGAAAGAGGCGATGGTGCAAGTGACAAGTATCATCAGGATCGTACCGTTCAACACGCTCTCATTTAATAACCGGATTGGTTCCCCATTAGCGTCTGTTCCGGTGATTACGTTATATCCGACCATCACGGCGGCCAATGTAGCGGCGGCTTGTGCGTTACTTAGGCCGAAAATAACGCTTCGCTGATCCGTGGACAGATGGAAAGTCTTTTGGGTCATCCAAGCGGCTATGTATTTGGCGGCCGTAGCTACGATAATCATGATAAGTCCTACTTTAATGGTCTCGAAACTGGTAAAGAACGTACGATAATCTATTAACATACCTACGCCCAACAAGAAGAATGGGATGAATATGGCATTTCCTACGAACTCGACACGATTCATCAAAGGTGAGCTTTGCGGGATAAGGCGATTTAGGGCTAGTCCGGATAAGAACGCCCCGATGATCGCCTCCATGCCCGCTACCTGAGCTAGGAAAGATCCCAGAAATACCATCACCAGCACGAATATATACTGTGATATATTATCGTGTACATGCTTAAAGAACCAACGCCCAATGAAAGGGAAACCGAATAATACGATTAACGCGAATATCAAGATGGAAACCCCCAGACGAATCCAAAACATATCGTTGACCTGTCCGGTGGCCATGCCGACAATGATCGTTAGGACGAGCAATGCCAAGGTATCAGTGATCATCGTTCCTCCTACGGTGATACTGACAGCTTTGTTTTTGCTGATACCCAGTTTACTGATAATCGGATAGGCGATCAATGTATGGGAGGCGAACATACTGGCGAGTAAAACGGAGGTCAATACGTTGAATTGCAGGACCCATATCCCGACAACCGTTCCTAGGATCATCGGAATGAGGAATGTGTACATGCCGAAAGCTAGGCTTTTCGTACTATTTCTCTTAAAATCCGCCATATCGATTTCCAATCCGGCGAGAAACATGATATAAAGCAATCCCGCCGTCCCGGACAAGATAATGCTGCTATCCCGTAATACGAGATTAAAGCCATGCGGTCCGATAATTGCGCCGGCAATGATCAGTCCAAGCAGGTGAGGGATTCTCAGCTTGTTTAATAAAAGGGGAGCGGCCAGGATAATTAAAAGAATCAAGAGAAATTTTAATACCGGGTCCGCTAAGGGCAATGTGAAATCTATTGTCGAGGCTAATACCATATGCGTAATTTTTTCGTTATAATTTGAAACAAAAATAATAAGAATTTGCGGAGATTGCAGCGTTTACGCCAACTTTGCATCTTCTTTTATAGATAACAATAAATGTGTGAGTTTTATAAGTTAAAGTATATGTAAATCTTGGGACATTAGCGTGAACCGATTATATTTGTACATACATTGCATTGAGTTTATTGTTATAAAACTAAAAAGCGTTTAAACCCTTTGCATAAAAGGGTGTCAAACATGAAAAGAGAAAAATATTTATTTAATGTAGAGGAGAAACAAATATGAAACCCATGAAATTAACATCTTTAGTGATGATGCTTCTGATCGCGTTTAGTGCCGCGGCTCAGGAGGAGTTCTTTGATGATGTGTATTTCTCTTCCAAAAACAAGAAAAAGAAAGAACAGGTTGAAGAGAAAAAGGTTGTTCAGCCGAAACAGGAGTCTAGGACCCTGGTCGCTACAGCCAAGAGCCAAGCTTCTTCAGACAGCCGGGATGTGGATGAATATAACCGTCGTTATACATCAGTCGAGGTGGAGGAGCCTTATCGTGAGGATGATTCCGTTATCTATGAGGATAGCGATGAGAATGAGTCTTCTTCCGAGCGTCGTTCGGATACTGAATATACGGAACGTATCATTCGTTATCATTCGCCGAGTAAGATTACGATCGCCGGAGCGGATCAAGTCGATTTGTATCTGAGTGACGGATATTATGGTTACGGCTATGATACGGATTATTCGAACGGTAGCGCGAACGTGAATTTTAATATCAATGTCGGCAACGGTTGGGGCTCGCCTTGGTATACAGGTTGGTACGATCCTTGGTTCTATAGTTATAGCCCTTGGTGGACTTATTCATCTCGCTTCTACGGCCCGTCTTGGGGATTCGGCTGGGGCTGGGGAGGCTTTTATGCCGGCTATTATAGTCCGTGGTACGATCCATGGTATGGCCCGTCTTGGGGCTGGGGTGGAGGCTATTGGGGTGGCCATTGGGGACATCACCATCATTACTATCCCGGTTACTACTCGACTCCAAGTAGACATTATTCAAACGGACGTTCCTCTTATCGAGATAATCGCTCTTATGCGAGTGGCAGAGGTTCCGGTTATACAGGTGGGCGGAGCAGTGGCTCTTCTTCCTTGAGAAATTCCGGATCGACTACAAGACCTTCGTCTTCAAGTTCCTTGAGCAATGGACGTGCGGGATCTACCCGTAGGGAATCTGCTATTTCCTCTGGTGCGGGACGTCGTTCCTCTTCTTCTGTTAGAAATTCGGCAACGACAAGAAGTAGCTCGGGCATAAGTAATAGCTCGGCGAGAACAAGGATTTCCAGAAGTAGTTCTGGAGCCGCATCTTCTTCCGGACGTCAATATTCAGCTCCGGTAACACGTTCTTCTTCCAGAAGCAGTAGCGATTTCTCAAATAGTCGCTCTTCTTCCAGTCAATTTAGAAGTTCCTCTCCTTCTCGTAGTAGTTCGGTAGGTTCTTCTTCCGGTAGCTTCGGTGGAGGTCGTTCTAGTGGAGGCTCTGTTGGTGGCGGAGGTGGCCGTGCCGGTGGTGGTCGCAGGTAAAAGTGTTAGGTTGATAAAATTAGAGATACGATGAAAAGGATAGGAATTATAATGTCGGTGCTTGCCCTGTGTGGCGGCACCGCTTTTTCGCAGTCACAGTTGGATGCCTTTAAGTATTCCCAGACGGAGTTGAATGGTACGGCTCGTTATTTAGGAATGGGTGGTGCTTTTGGTGCGTTAGGTGGTGATATTTCCGCTATGAATACGAACCCGGCAGGCTTGGCGATTTATAAAAGCTCGGAGGTGGTTACGACATTGAGTTTGTCTTCGGCCTCCGCGAAGACCGATTGGCTTGGTTCGAAGGTGGACAACAGCCGTACGAAGGTGAGTTTCGATAATATCGCTTACGTAGGATATTTCCCGACAGCGAATGATGAGGGTATCGTGAGCTGGAACGTTGGTTTCTCTTATAATCGCTTGAAGAATTATAACCGGAACTATACGATGGCTACAGGAGGTGATTTGAATACTTCTCTTTCTGATTATGTGGCCATGCGTGCGGCAGGAATGCCTAGCGGACTGTTGGGGGAGGGTAAAGACTATAACCCTTATAATAACCAAGACTTAGGTGATTGGCTATCTATTCTAGGATACAATGCCGGTTATATGGATTCATATAACGATAATGATAAAGAGTATTATAGTGCGTTCGGGGATAAAGATGCGGATGGGCAATGGAGTCCGTATTTATTGCAAGGAGGTCAATTAAAAGTTTCAGAGCGAGGTTCCGTGGATCAATATGACTTGGCTTTCGGTATAAATATATCGGAACTTGTGATGCTTGGCGCTACGGTTGCGATTACGGATCTGAACTATAGATATCAGTCATCGTATGATGAGGAATTTACGAACGGCAATAATTTATACTTAGATAATTACTTGGATACGGATGGTACCGGGTATTCATTTAATGTGGGTGCCATTGTTCGTCCTACTGATTTTCTTCGTTTAGGTGTAGCTTATAATTCACCTACGTGGTATAAGATGACAGATCGTTATTATGGTGAGGCCGGTTCTTATCTGACCTTTATGGATAAAGGGGAGATGAAGGAGCGTAAACTGGATGCGGCTACTCCTAATAATGCTTATTATGACTATGAATTCCGTTCTCCGGATAAATGGATCTTTAGTGCCGCCGCAATCTTGGGTACGACCGCTTTGATAAGCGTTGATTACGAGTTGATGAATTATAAGAATATGCGTATGTATCAAACGGATGGTAGCAGTAACGTGTATACTAACCAAGATATAACGGATAATTTCAAGTCAATGAATACGATCCGTGTAGGTGCGGAGGTAAAGGTTACTCCTCAATTTGCCGTAAGAGCAGGTGTCGCCTACAGCGATAGTCCGATCAAGGATAAACTGAAGAATGGAGAGAAAGAGGTCTTTACGGTTGGTACGATTCCTAATTATACGATCGATAAAGGGGTCATGAATTATACGGTAGGTATCGGTTATCGCTTCACCCCGAACTTCTATACGGACTTGGCTTGTGTATTCCGTACGCATAAGGAAGATGTTTATGCGTTCTCTAATATGTTTGCGGGAGATGATCCGAAGCCATTCCTCGAAGCCCAACCCGCCACGATGAAAACAAACACGACTCGTGTAGCTTTGACATTGGGATACAAGTTCTAATATACATATATTTTAGATCAGTAAAGTCCCCTGTTCGTACGTTAAAGGTGCGGGCAGGGGACATTCTTTTTATAATTTGAAATAAAATGTTTGTTGGTTTAAAATATTTTTCGTTCTTTTGCTTTCATAAATAACATTGTATAACAGTTAAACCCCATCGCCTATAGCATAAACATTACTCGAATAAACTAAAAATGTGAAAGTAATGAAGACTTTAAAAATGATGACCGACGAGGAATTGGTTGTCCTTTATGCAGAAGGTAATAATGCCGCTTTCGATATTTTATTAAATCGATACAAAAGTAGCATTCATTCTTACATTTATTTCATAGTACGTAACAAAGAGCTTACGGAGGATATCTTTCAAGAGACCTTCGTGAAGGTTATCATGACTATAAAACAAGGTCGCTATACCGAGAACGGCAAGTTTAAGGCATGGATTACTCGTATTGCCCATAACTTGATTATAGATAATTTCCGTCAGGAACGTAGCGAGAACACGATCTCGAATGATGAGGTAGAAATCGACTTATTTAATAACATCAAGCTTTGCGATGGTACGATAGAGGATAATATCGTGCGCCATCAAGTATTGTCTGACGTGAAGAAATTGGTAAAGCATTTGCCGGATAACCAGCGTGAGGTGTTGGAGATGCGTTACTATCAAGATCTTAGTTTTAAGGAAATCGCCGATATCACGGGGGTTAGCATCAATACGGCCTTAGGGCGTATGCGTTACGCTATATTGAATATGCGCCGTATGGCCGATGAGAACCGTATCGAGCTATCTATGGTGTAAAATAATTTTCTTTCCATGCAATAAGTCTTAGGTCCCTACGTTTTATTAGCAAACAAGATAAAAATAAAGGTGCCTATGAGGAAGCTTTCTACGCAATGCATGGATGATTTGGAGAAAAAAGTGAAAAGTGCCCCGGAGGCGAAAAGTTCGCCTCGGAAGCAAACGATGGATTTCTTGAAACAGTTTGCGAGGGCTTATCAAGCGGAACCGGCTGTACGTCCGGAGCTCTGCGGGTATGTGTTGAACTAAGAATTACGGAAAGAGAATCTATATTATTAGGTTCTCTTTCTTTTTTTGTGTACTTTTGTAAAAACAAAAGACAAGATTATGAAGCATTTGATAGCGCCTTCCCTGCTTTCCGCTAATTTTCTGGATTTGCGGAAGGAGGTGGAGATGATAAATAAAAGTGACGCCGATTGGTTGCATCTGGATATTATGGATGGGGTATTCGTGCCGAATATCTCGTTTGGTTTCCCGGTACTTAACGCATTAAAGCCTATATGCCAGAAGCCGATGGATGTGCACTTGATGATCGTGGAGCCCCAGAAGTTTATCCCTGAGGTCGCGGCTACGGGAGCCTATATGATGAACGTGCATTATGAGGCATGTACCCATTTGCATCGGACGGTAGCGGCTATTAAGGAAACGGGCATGAAAGCGGGTGTTACCTTGAATCCGCATACGCCCATCTGCTTATTGGAAGATATAATCCAAGATGTGGACATGGTTTTATTGATGTCCGTGAATCCGGGATTTGGTGGTCAACGCTTCATTGAGCATTCCGTAGATAAGGTGGCCCGTCTACGGGAAATGATAGACCGGAAGGGATTGAGTACTATGATCGAGGTAGATGGCGGGGTGAATTTAGAGACGGGAAAGCGTTTGGTTGACGCAGGTGCCGATGTATTAGTCGCCGGTAACTTCGTATTCAAATCTCCAGATCCGATACAAACAATTAAAGACTTGAAAGCTTTGTAGAACACATTAATATATCACAAAACCTAACTATCATGATTGAGGAAATACAAAAGCGGCCTTTTGTACGGCCGCTTTTTTTATGGATAACCGGAATTTTATGCTATGCGTTTTTACCTACCTCTTTGCTTTTATATGTTTTAGGGGTTTTATCTGCTCTGGTTTTTCTTTTTCTGGGGTTCTCGTGGGGGCGAGGGCATGCGGAGTTGCGATACGATTCCCGTTGGATATGGGGAGCTATAGTCTCTGTTTTGATTGTATGTTTGGCGGTTGAGGTCTGTTGGTATAGTGACCGGCGTATAGCGCTTGTAAATGAGCCTGCTTCTTCTTTAGATTTATTGGCTACCAAGGCTCAATATTCTTTGGTAAATACGTTTGATCGCTTACGCTTGTCTGATGAGGAGAAATCTATTTTGGCTACATTGACATTGGGATATAAGAAAGCGATGAGTCGGGAAACAAAAAGGCGCTTCTCTTTGGCGGGCGTGTCTCATATATTAGCGGTGAGCGGTTTTCATGTTGCCGTGATTTGTGGATTCTTATCTTTCTTTTGCTCGTTTATGCCAAGATGGGGGATAGGACGTTGGGTTCGTTATATCATTCTGGTGGGAAGTCTTTGGGGGTTTGTCTTTATCACAGGATTAGCGCCCTCGGCGGTACGGGCAGCCTTGATGCTATCTTTATATTTAACAGGAAGGGCGCTTAGGCGTGTTACGGATGGATATAATACATTGGCCGCCGCCGCTTTCTGTATGCTGGCCTATAATCCGTATTATCTGTTTGATGTCGGTTTTCAGTTAAGTTATTTGGCTGTGTTTTTTATTTTATTCCTAGTGCCTCGTTTCAAGGAATGGATAGTGGTGAGAAATCCTTTGTTGGCCATGCCTTGGGAATGGATTACGGTGTCTATAGCTGCGCAGATAGGGACTGCTTTGCTCTGTTTTTATTATTTTGGACAATTTTCGACAGTTTTCTTGTTTACGAATCTACCGGTCACTCTCTTGGCTATGTTTTTGATTCCTTTTGCCTTTTTGTGGTTAGGCTATCCGGTGGATTTCTGTGGATATGACTGGATACAGAAGATCGTAGAAGGGCTGGTTCATGGCATGGTAAGGGTGGTGGACGTGTTCAGCGCCCTGCCTTATGCGACGATTACGGGGCGTTTTAGCTTCTTTGAGATGCTAGGAGGTTATGGTTTTCTTGTTTTATGCTTGATATATATGAAGATACGGGAACCAAAAGTTTTGTTGGCCGCCTTAACCCTTTTGTTAATAATATCAGTAAAGATCCTTATTGAACTTTTTTTGATAGCCGGAAACTAAAAAAGTCGTACCTTTGGGGTGAAAACAAAAAGATTATATGATCACTAAAATCATTCAAGAAGAGAAGATTCAGAAAGCCAAAAAATATGTAGAGAAAGGCGAGAGTTTTGTTATCGTGACGCATGTCTCACCAGACGGCGACGCATTAGGTTCATCCCTTGGTTTATATCATTTCCTATCCGCTTACGGTAAGGATAATGTAGCGGTAGTGGTACCGAACGCATTTCCCTCTTTTTATAGATGGATGCCGGGCGCTAAGGATGTCGTGATACATGAGAAATATCCGGATTTCGCCGAGAAATTGATCAAGGAAGCGGATGTTATTTTCTGCCTCGATTTCAATGAACCCAAACGTATCGAGAAACTGGCTCCGGCGGTGATCGCCTCAGAAGGCCGCAAGGTGATGATTGATCATCATTTGAACCCCGCGGATTTTTGTCGTGTGACGATGTCGTATCCGGAGATGTCTTCTACCAGTGAGATGATCTTCCGTTTTATTTGTCGTATGGGGATGTTCGATTTATTGAATCGGGATGCCGCCGCTTGTATCTATACGGGTATGATGACGGATACGGGATCGTTCACCTATAATTCGAATAAACCGGAGATTTATACGATCGTCAGCGAATTGATCAAGAAGGGGATTGATAAGGATTTGATCTATCGTAAGGTGAATCAGGTCTATTCCGAGTGCCGTTTACGTATGATGGGATATGTGTTGTATGAGAAGATGAGGGTCTATCCGGAACAACAGGCGGCTCTTATCACATTATCGAAAGAGGAACTGGATCGTTTTCAGTACCAGACTGGAGATACGGAAGGTTTCGTGAACTTGCCGTTAAGCATAGAGAACGTAAGCTTTAGTGTCTTTATTCGTGAGGACAGCGATTACATAAAGGTATCGCTTCGCTCCGTGGGCGATTTTCCTTGCAATCAGTTTGCTTCTACTTATTTCAACGGAGGTGGACATAAAAATGCGTCCGGAGGTGAGTTCTATGGCTCTTTATCTGAGGCCGTAGCCGTGTTTGAGAAAGGTTTACAGGAATTTAATCCTAATAAATCAGAAGATTTAGGCAAACATGCGTAAGGTTTGACGAAGATTATTTACATTTGCGATTCATTCAATTAAAGACTAACAAATGAAGAAAGGTTTTAATATCCTGTTGATTCTGTGTGCCGCATTAGTTGCTATCTCTTGTAGCAAGACAAAGTCGTACACGGATATGTTGAAAGATGAGAAAAAGGCAATCGAGCGTTTTATCGATGATAAGGGCCTTGAGATCTTAGATGATTTTCCTGCTGATAGCGTATTTAAGGAAAATCAGTTTGTGCTCTTGGATAATGGTGTCTATTTGAATATTATTGATAAGGGAAGCGATCAGAGAGCGGTGCAATATAAGACGAAAATGTTGTACCGTTGTAAGATGAGTTACTTCATGGATTCTACTATTGTCGCTATTGAGAACTATGGCCCGCATAGTAATGGAACTTCTCCTATCGCTTTTACATATGGGGATTATTCGAAGAATTCACCTTATGATCCCTCTTATTATTATGTAAGTGAGGGAATGCAAGAGCCTTTGAAGTATGTTGGAGATCGGGCTAAAGTGAAAATGATAGTGCCTTTCAAAAGAGGAGCCTATAATGATCAATCAAACGGTCAACCTGTATATTACGAAATTCTAGAATATATATTTGAAGAAAACTTATGACACTAATTAAATCTATTTCCGGTATTCGCGGTACAATAGGCGGTAGCCCGGAAGACGGATTGAATCCGTTAGCTATTGTTAAGTTTGTAGCCGCTTATGCTACATTCATCCGAAAAAACACAAAAGTGGAGACCAATAAGATCGTTGTAGGGCGTGACGCACGTATCTCCGGTCCGATGGTTAAACAAGTCGTCCTAGGAACGCTTACCGGTATGGGATTTGATGTGGTGGATATCGATCTGGCCACGACCCCGACTACCGAATTGGCCGTAGCTATGGAAGGGGCTTGCGGAGGTATTATCCTTACCGCCAGTCATAATCCGAAGCAATGGAATGCCTTGAAGCTTTTGAATGAGAAAGGTGAGTTCTTGAATGCCGCTGAGGGGGCTGAGGTATTACGCATAGCTGCCGCCGAGGACTTCGAGTTCGCCGACGTGGATCATTTGGGCAAGGTAATCCCGAATGCGACTTATAAGCAAAAACATATCGAGAGCGTCTTGAATCTGGATCTCGTGGACGTGGAGGCTATTAAGGCCGCTAACTTCCGTGTCGCTATCGATTGCGTGAACTCCGTAGGCGGTATCGTGATCCCGGATTTGTTATATGCGTTGGGTGTGAAGGAAATCTTTAAGCTGCATTGCGCCCCTCATGGAAACTTCTCTCATAATCCGGAACCCATTCCGGAAAACTTGACAGAGATCTCCGATTTGATGGGACATGCGAAAGCGGATGTCGGTTTCGTAGTAGATCCGGACGTAGACCGTTTGGCGATTATCTGCGAGAATGGCGAGATGTTCAACGAGGAATACACCTTGGTCGCTGTCAGTGATTACGTATTAAGCCATACTCCGGGTAATACGGTAAGTAACCTGAGCTCCAGCCGTGCGCTTCGCGACGTTACCCGTGCTCATGGCTGCGAATATAATGCTGCCGCTGTAGGCGAGGTGAATGTGGTTGCCAAGATGAAGGCTACGAATGCCGTGATCGGTGGTGAGGGCAACGGTGGAGTGATCTATCCGGCCAGCCATTACGGACGCGACGCTTTGGTAGGTATCGCCTTGTTCCTGACTCATCTGGCAAAGAAGAAGATGAAGACGAGCGAGTTGAAGGCTTCCTATCCTCCGTATTTTATCTCCAAGCAAAAAGTCCAGTTAACGCCGGAGATCGACGTGGACGCTATCTTAGCGAAAGTAAAAGAGAAGTTCTCTCAATACGATATTACGGATATCGACGGAGTGAAGATTGATTTCCCGGATAAATGGGTTCATTTGCGTAAGAGCAATACGGAACCGATCATCCGTATCTACTCTGAGGCCCATACGATGGAGGAAGCCGAGGAATTAGGCGGTCAATTAATACAGATCATCAACGAGATGTGTAAATAACACCCTTTCGGGGCGTTTTAAAATATTGGGTTCAGTCTTCAGCCGAGGTAAGCTATTTATGCTCTGTTGATTTGACTGAACCCTTTTCTTTTGGATAATTCTCGGTTTGTGTAATGAATAAACTAATAAAGGTAATCTTATTTCTAATTGTCGGGATGGTTCAAGCCTTCGCATGGGGAGGGCTGAGAGGGGACACGCTGGCCAAGGAGCTGGATGAAGCTGTCTTGAATAGATCTTTTTATCTTCAGCAACGGGAGCAACGGATCACGCAGCTAAAGGACATGTTTCTCTTGAGCAAGATATCGTTGTGGCAGGAATATGAGATCAACCACCAATTATACGAGGAATTCAAGAAAATACAACAAGACTCGGCCATCTATTACATAAAGCGGAATATGGAGATAGCGTCATTTATGAAGGATACGGCACGCATCTATACTTCCCGCTTACGACTGGCTACGCTTTATGCTTTCTCCGGGATGTACCGTGAGTCGGAAAGTCTGTTGCGAAGCATAGACCGTGAATTGCTGTCTAAAGAGCAGAAACAGGATTTCTATGAGGCTTATTATTCGTTTTTCTCTTATTACAGTACGAATCTGGATTCTTTTGAATATAGGAAACAACTTGATTTATACAAGGATTCGTTATTGTCTGTCTTAGATACGGCCTCTTATCGGTATAAGATAAATCTGGCGCAGAAATATCTGGCTCACGGACAGGCGAGGTCTGCGGAGAAGGTGCCGTTACTTGCAATATACAGTTCCGCATGAATGAGATCTCTAAATTCTATCCTATCATTAATGCTTCCTATCAGACACGGGAAGCTCAGGGCAAAAGGCAATTGATGACTTATTTCTTGTTGATCAGCCTATTGACGCTCTTTCTGATCCTTTCTCTTGCCTATGTGTATAAGCAGATGCGGAAGATCTCAGCGATACGAGAAGAGTTGGTTAATACCAATGCCTGTTTGGTAAAGTTGAATGGAGAGATAAGCGAGACGAATAATTTATTGCAAGAGCGAAATATACAGCTATCGGAGTCAAACCATATCAAAGAGGAATACATCGCTCATTTCCTCGATCTCTGCTCCACCTATATTAATAAACTGGAGGATTACCAGAAATCGCTACAGAAAAAGGCGATGAATAAACAGTTGGACGAGTTATTCAAGATGCTCCGTTCGACCCGTATGGTGGAGAATGAGGTGGAAGCGCTTTATGTTAACTTCGATCGAATCTTTCTTGGATTATATCCTACGTTTGTCAGGGACTTCAACGCTTTGTTGCAGCCCGAGGAACGTATCGTCTTGAAATCGGAGGATCTGTTGAATAAGGAACTTCGTATATTCGCCTTGATGCGGTTGGGAGTTACGGACAGCGTAAGGATAGCCGCTTTTCTTCGTTGTTCGTTGAGTACGATCTATAACTACCGGACCAAGGTACGTAATAAGGCGTTAGTGCCTCGTGATGAGTTTGAAGGTTGGGTGATGAGGATCGGGGTTAACCGGAATCCGTTATAATCAATCTACATTTTTTAGGATAGTGATCTTTATTAACTGATTTGTATTTAATGGGATAGAGGATCGTACTGTCTACATTTTTATATCAATCTTCTTTTTGCTTCTTATTCCCGGATACATTTGCGGCATAACTTTTAAAAAGAGATGCCATGAAGATTAAATTAATGATTGCCGCCGTGATCGCCTGTTTGGTGTTCACGGGATTTACGAAAGAGAACGTATCCGATACGGTCGATCACAACGCATGGAAGACATCCGGCGTCGTGGTCATACAAAATGATGTCCTTACGTTGGCCGGTTCCAACGCCCGTGCTTTGTTGAACGATGGCAAAGGCTATACGAACTTCGAGTTAGATATGGATGTACGTACCACGACCGGTGGCAAAGGTTATATTGGTATCCATACGGACGCTACGGATCGTAAAGGATACCGTATCGCCTTGAACAACGATCGGGAAGATCCGGTTTGGTGGCGGATGACGGGTAGCTTGGTGTCAGTCCGGAACCTGACGAAGAGTTTCGTGAAAGAGAACGAATGGTTCAAGATGAATATCCGGGTAGAAGGACGGCTTATCCGGGTGCGGATTAATGGTGAGACTGTCGTAGAATATATAGAGCCTTCCAAACCTTTCCGTTTGAAGGAGAACGCTAAAGCATTGTTATCCCAAGGTACTATCTCGCTGGTAGGTACGGGACGTGGAAATCTTCAGTTTAAGAATATCTCGTTAGAGGCGTTCAGTGCGAAAGGAATAGACATTCCCGCTCAATGGGCGAATGCCGTGGATGAGCAGACGGACGTGAGTGGGTAACAACCTTTTCGGAGGCGGCCCGCAACAGCTTTGACTATGTGTTTACCGATGCCATGACGTTTCTGGATCATAAGGGGCGGCGTACGCACCTATGGGTAAACAAGGAAGTGATTATCGATGATGAGCAAGCATATATGGATATGATGTTGGACCGTATCTGTTCTGTCTTGGAAGAGCCGGTCGATATGTACGTGAATTCCCGTTTCCTTCCCTACGCGATGAGTGACCGATATGATATGTTTTGGACAGAGGAGCGTATCGACCGTTTCGTGAATGCCTTGGCAAAAAGTGGAAAGGCTTTGGAGATAAACGAGCTTTATCATATTCCGAATAAAGCGATCATTCAGAAAGCGAAAGCCGCAGGTGTAAAGTTCACGTTCGGTTCCAACAATATCACGCCGGAGGTAGGAACGCTCGATTATTGTATCCGTATGAAAAAGGAATGCGGTTTGACGGCGCAAGATATGTATAAACCACACATTAATATATAAGATTAGTTTTAAGGTCTGAACAAACATTAGATTTAAGGTAGAGGTATTAGTGCTTTAGACAAAGATTGTTAGGTTTCGAGGTAAGATACATATGGAGTTACAGTTATAATATAATAGGTCGATTACTATAGGACAAAACATCTTATTTACTATATATAAAGATAATCATATATAGTTACATTCTACAAACCACGGCGTGAACTGTACAGACCACGACGTGAATTATACAAACCATGCTGTGGTCTGTACGATTCACGCCGTAGTTTGTGGAATGTAACTGTATCTTACGAAGAATAAACAGGCTCTTGAATAACTATTCTAGCTGAAGTGTAGCGTTTTTATCTTATAGGAAAATAGCGGTGAATTCCTTTTCGAAATTCGGGGTGAATGCGCCTTTCCCCAGATTCTCCTTGATCTCCTCGATCGGCCAGAAACGTCCTCCGTCCAGTTCCTCGGGATCGGGGGTGATGGGGCCATCGTAAGTGGTCCGGAAGCTGTTTACCAATTCCTTCTCTATGGAAGACTCGAATATATAACGTTTGATGAAGACAGGCGTAAAATCAGTAATGCCCAATTCCTCACGAACCTCACGGCGCAGGGCCTCTTCCACGCTTTCTCCATAATCGATATGCCCGCCTACGGCCGTGTCCCATTTACCCGGTTGTATATCCTTGTTCATGGAACGTTTTTGGAGATATAAATCTCCATCCTTATTAAAGATATGTAAATGGATTACGGGATGCAGCAACTTACTTCCGCTATGACATTCCTTGCGAGTAGCCTTTCCGATCGTCTCACCCTCCTCGTTTACCAGAGGAAACCATTCTGTTCTCATATTTTAAATAGACTTTAATTTACTGATAACCGTACCTAACTCCTCATCCGTTAAATTATTTCCATAAGTAGCGTAATCCAAGCGGAACGTACATCCATTCTTGTATTCGGAGCAACCATAAGCGGTTTTGCCCCGAAGGATAGAGCCTTTGTGACAGATGGGACAAACGGGCTTTTCCGTTGGTGGAAGCTCCAATTCAGGAGCAGCCTCTGCTTTCTCTTTCTCTTTTTGGGCACGAGGCTTACGAGGTTTCTTTTCCTTTTTCTCCTTGGGTTCGTCTTTGGGAGTTTCTTTAGCTGCTTTAGACGTATCCTCAATCGTAATCGTTCGCCGGGTTTGGTCGGAAAGGACGTTTATGACGACCTCGTTTACCATCTGCTTCAACTCATCCAGAAAAGTACGGGCCTCATAAGTCCCTCGTTCAATCTGGCGTAGTTTCTTTTCCCAAAGCCCCGTCAACTCCGCGCTTTTCAGCAGTTCCTCATGGATCGTGCCGATCAATTCCGCGCCGGTAGCGGTGGGATAAAGATTCTTACGTTCCTTTCGTATATAATTACGCTTAAATAAAGTCTCGATGATCGCCGCACGGGTAGAAGGACGGCCGATGCCGTTTTCCTTTAAGGCATCCCGCAGCTCGTCATTATCCACTAATTTACCGGCGGTTTCCATCGCCCGCAATAAAGTAGCTTCCGTATAAGGTTTCGGAGGCTGGGTCCAAGTCTCTTTCAAGATCGGTTTATGCGGGCCACTTTCTCCTTTCACGAAATCGGGCAATACGCCTTCTTCCTCGGTAGGTTCAGCCTCCGGATCTTTCTGCTCGGCTCCGAATACGACACGCCAACCCGGTTTGAGGATTTGCTTTCCGGTCACCTTGAATTCTACCTTATCCACTTGACCCAAGACCGTAGTGGTCGATATCTCGCAATCCGGATAAAAGGCGGCGATAAAACGACGGGCTACCAAATCGTACACCTTCCGTTCCGTATCCGTAAGATTGCGGGCGGGGACTCCGGTAGGGATGATCGCATGGTGATCGGTAACCTTCGAGTTATCAAACACTTTCTTGCTCTTCGGCAATTTCTGATTCATTAAAGGAGCGGTAAGCTCCGTATAATCCACCAACCCTTTCAAGGTATTGGGAACTTTCGGATAGATATCATCACTAAGGAAAGTCGTGTCTACACGTGGGTAGGTTGTCACCTTCTTCTCGTAGAGCGATTGGATCAACTTTAGCGTATCGTCCGCCGTAAACGCGAATTTCTTATTACATTCCACCTGCAACGAGGTCAAGTCGAATAGGCGGGGGGCGAATTCCTTCCCTTTCTTCTCGGTGATACTGGTAACAGTAAAATCCTGTTCCTTTACCTTCTCCAGAAAAGCCTCGCCTTCCTCTTTCTTCGTGAACTTACCTTTCGTGGCGGAGAAAGTCGTATTCCTGTAAATGGTCTTTAATTCCCAATAGGGTTCCGGCTTGAAATTGTCGATCTCGGCTTGCCGGTTTACGATCAAGGCGAGCGTTGGGGTTTGCACACGGCCGATCGATAATACCTGCCGGTTCTGCCCGTAGCGCAAGGTATAAAGGCGGGTGGCGTTCATCCCCAGCAACCAGTCGCCGATGGCACGGGATAGCCCGGCCTCATATAACTTATTGAATTCCGTCTGTTCTTTGAGTTTTTGGAAACCTTCCCGGATCGCCTCCTCCGTAAGCGAGGAGATCCAAAGGCGGTAGACCGGGCATTTACAACCTGCCTTTTGCATGACCCAGCGTTGGATCAGCTCTCCCTCTTGGCCGGCATCACCGCAGTTAATGACCATCTCGGCATTTTGCATCAGGCTCTCGATTACCTTGAATTGTTGCTCATACGTAGGATTCTCGATTAGTTTGATACCGAACCGGGGAGGGATCATAGGTAGCGACCCCAGACTCCAGCGTTTCCAGTTCTCCGCGTATTCATGCGGTTCTTTCAGGGTACACAAATGCCCGAATGTCCAAGTTACCTGATATCCGTTTCCTTCGATATACCCATTCATTCGTTGGGTTGCCCCTAATACTTCCGCGATTTCCCGGGCCACACTCGGCTTTTCGGCGATACAAACTTTCATCAATACATCATCCTTTCTTAAATGAACAGACAAAAATACATGATTATTTCCGAATGAGCAAAGATGTTTGTTATCGCGAGTTTATAAAGCTGTATGATGGAGTTGCTGATTTTGGTTCAATTTGTTTTTACCTTTGGGAATTTTGCATACATTTGAACCTATGTAATCGAAGTGGGAGAATAAGTCGAATGGCAGACATTGATTCAGAGAAAGAAAGAAGGCTTGTGGCGGACTTGCTAGAAGGGGACGAGTCGGCCTTTTGTGAATTATATGCCCTGTATAAGGACCGCTTGATGTGGTTTTCCTTGAAATTCCTTAAATCCCGGGATATGGCGGAAGATGTTTTTCAGGATGCTTTCGCCTCTATTTGGCAGAATCGCCGTTTCTTGAACCCGAATGTACCTTTTGGCCCGTATGTGTATACGATCGTGAAAAATCGGATCTTAAACCTGTTGGCGGGACTGGATCGTGAGTTGGAGCTGAGGGATAAGATACGGTCCGCCTCATTGGATAGCACGAACGAGACGGAGGACTCGGTATTGGATACGGATTTAAACGCATTGTTGGATAAGGCGCTTGAAACGTTGACCCCACAACAAAAAAGGGTTTTTGATATGAGCCGTAAAGATATGAAATCCCATAAGGAGATAGCCGACAGTTTGGGTATCTCGGTATATACGGTACAACAACATATCTCTACGGCCTTGAAAGTGATCCGGGCGTTTCTGGCTAAATATGCGGAGACTTATATGAAGCTACTGCTCTAAAAACACACCTCCCTTTATTCATATTCCCGATAGGCACCGAACCGGGCTAAGCGATCCTCGCCGAGTTGTTCCGGTACAGGTTGCGGGGAGAGGCCCAAGCCTTCGTTGATCTGTTCCCAAAGTCCCGTACGGGTGTAAGTTTGATGCACTTTCTGGAAATGGGTGGATAGTAATAAATCCTTGGCTTCTTGATATTGCTTCTTATCAATCAGTAGCTGTACCTTTCGCTCGACCACCCATTCATCAGAGGACGCGTTTATCTTATCCAGCCATTTTTCCCGTTCCGATAAAGCCTCGGTTCCAAACTTCTTTAATACTTTATCCCGCTCGATAACCAACTGGGGATGTAGGTTCAACCACGAGGTTTCGGGGATAGCGGCGTAAGTATCTCTCGCCTTTTCCCACGCCTGCCGACGAACATATAGCCTTGCCAATAAAGCTTTCGCCAGATCGATATCCGGGATGGATAGTTGTTCGATCGCCTCCTCTACACGTTCTCTTCCAGCCAACCAAGTCCCATAGTGGAATTGCCAATAATCCCGTTCCGGCCGGGGAGATATTTGGATCGCCCAACGAAAAGCATCGTCCAGATCTTCCATGCCGGATGGAGCCCACTGCCCGTCTTCCGGATAGGGGGCGGCGGGAAGCGTGGACTTGTTCTTGTAGGCATCGGCTAAGGCGATCCAGATGGAAGATTCATTTTTCCGGGCCCAGTCGAATAGCGGGATGTGATCGATCGGGCGAAGCCTTAATGCCGGAACCTTTAAGGAATAGATATCCAAAGGATGATCTGTCGGTATCCAATATTCTACGTGATTCTTTTTCTCGCCGGGACGCAATTCGAGCTTGATAGATTGGTCGCTGATCGGGCCACCTTGGATTTCTACGTAAGGCTGCCGGTCGGGGGTACTGAGCATGGACCATTCCTTGTCGCCGGCTACGCCATAACTCCATAGCTTGATACCGGGCGTACTGGATTCGTCGGCGATATGATAGAGCCCGCTGCCCAAGGAGGGAGTGTAGGCCCCGAAAGCATTCACGTCTTTCGTTTTCCAGAAGTAGCCGGTCATCTCTTTGATATCCCGTTCATGATGGGTTCCTTCCGTTTTCCAGTCGATCGTGTCCAACGTGGAGGCATGGGATAATACGGTCCCGTTCGGGAAATCGTATTGGGTATCCGGTGCGCAAGGAAGGGCGGCGTTGGACCATGACATCCATGGATAGGCTTGCTTTCCCGGGTTGTAGTAAACAACCCTTTGGGTAAGGCATTCGTCCTTATCTCCTAAGGAATATTCTACAGACCATTGCATACCGTAATGAGATTCCCGTTCTCCGCATGTTACATATGTGCGGTCTCCCGTATGATCGATCTGATAAAGCACCGGCTCATTTTGCGTGGGAGAGTGGGAGATCGGGAAACTGACCTCGATCCCCCCGGCCACGAAATAGAAACGGGGTAATATCCGTGTGTATTTGATTACGTCCGGCCTGTACAAGACCTCCTTGCCGCTCTCCTTGTGAGTGAGGGATATTACTTTCCCGCAAAGATCGGGGCAGATGATAGCCTTGACTTTCTCGTTTTCTAGCGAGATCATCCGGTACCTTTTAGGCACCGGACGATTTGAGGTCTCGCTATAACTCATATAGGGGTATACGCCATTCGGGTCCAAGGCGGTCGGTAGCGGGCCGGTGGGCGTCAATACGTGCGTCAGCTGTATCTGGTCGAACTTCTCGCAAACAACACCTGTTGTTTGCGAGAAGGCCGGCCCTGCGGCTACGCTTGCCATGAGTGATAGGATTAAACGATATGCTTTCATGTCTTTCCTGCTATATAAGCCCATTATTTCGCCAAAAGATCGGACAGTTGACGGATGATGAGGTTACCCTTACGTACATCCGCCGAGATCTTGTTCTCATCGAACTCTTTCTCTTTCGGGAAGATAGACAAATGTTGGTCTAGCTGCTTCAATAAGCCTTGGGCTTGAGCGTTACCCGATTGGGCGGTCAGTTCCCGTAAGATACGGACCTTCTCGAAATCCACGATACCTTCTCTCATTTTCTCGAAGCGGATGCAACTTTTGCCTCCCGGATATACCATGTAGCAATCGCCTGCTGCCCAAGAGCCATGACGTGCGTCGCGATCGGCATCTTCCGGCCAAGCGTCGTAAGCCCATCGCAAGAAGCCGTCGTACCCATACGCCATTACATACCAACTGATCCAACGTCCCTCGATAGGAGGTGAGAACACGAAGTTGTTCGGGATCGGCGGGTTACAGCATACGTATACGGTGGACGTGCGTCCGGTGGCGGCCCGTGCCTTTTGCTCGGCGATGGTAGGTTCCTCTCCGTAAAGGAAAGAATAATCGTCCAGCAGTCCGTCCAATTCCTTATGCCAATTGCCGGCGTAAGTGATCTTCCAGCATTTATCATGGTTGCGCACGACATTGATAGCCGCTAAGGTCTCTTCCATCGGATTCTCGTTGATTCCGATATAGGTGATGTCCAACCAGCTTTTAGCTTCTAGATGGAACTTGAAATCCGTGAGGAAGATATTCCACATCTTCTTGAATTCCTCTGAGCTTGGCGCCCAGTTGATATAAGAATAATCGCCCGTAGCCTCGTCCTTATAGCGGTGACGGAATCCCCAAGGAATCGGGGTGTAGAGGGTGATTGCCTCGTCGATGCCACATTCCATCGCTAATTCTACGTACTCGTCGAAGATCTTGTAGTCGAAGGCCCATGTACCGTCCGCTTTCTTGATCCACTCGATCATACCCCCCTCGATCATATAGGAGTTATCGGACCAAGGAGAATGTACTCCATAAGTCGTGATGTAGGTACCACCCGCGTCGGCATAATGCTTCAAATGCTGCTTGAGAAGCATCTTATGTTCTGGTGACCACGGTTCCACGTGATTGTACCATGCCACGGCCCACGGGTTCTGCCATAGGTCCAGACGGTATTTCCAGTCTTTCGGATAGGGGAGCAACTGGTTTTGCACCACGATCTCCAGATTCAATAGTTGAGGAGCCTTGCCTTTCGCCCGCACCTCCACCTGTCCTTTATACGTGCCGGGAACGGTTCCTCTCGGCACATCCACCATCATCCATACCGGACGGGTGGTTTGGGAAGGGAGATCGAAGCGGTCCAGCGTCTCGAAACGGTCTGGCATCAAGAAGCCGGATTTGTAGGGAGATTCCCCGCAGATGGCTTTTTTCTCGGCATACGGATAATTGGACAATACGTAACGCACCAACTCGAAGGTAATCCGATCTTTCGGGATGATGTTTCCCTCGGCGCTCCTCAAGTCCTGCGTAGAGACACGTACTTGTTCCAACGCTTCTGACGACCATACCAATATCTGGGCATTCGCTCTTTCCCCCCTCCAAACGGTCGTAGAGTAGGAAGATGATAAATCGTTGTCATGGTTTACGGGTACTTCCTTCCGGAAATAAAGCCGGTCGGTCGATCCGAAGGCGGAATGGATACCCGCCTGATTGCTCCAAGCGGGTTCATTCACGCAAAAATCAAATGTTAACTCCGGGTCATAGTGGTGACTCCGTACAGGGACAAACGTGGAATCCATCTGCCCCGGATACACTTGGCCTAGACTGATATGAGAATAAATAAAAAAACTAGCTACCGCTAAAAAGTATTTCTTCATGCTATAAAAATTTAAGATAATTCATATTTAAATGGGATTCCCCTCCCAGATAGGTAGGCCCTCCCTTCTCGTATAGGTAGGGCCTACCCTCATATATATAGTCGCTTATTCTTGGAAAAACCCTTACCAGCCCGGATTCTGTTCCAAGGTTCCTTTCGACAATTGTACCTGTTGCAAAGGGATCGGGGATAGCCAATGCTTCGGTGTCTGGAACTTGCGGGCGGATGCGGGTTGGGCGATGATAAAGCCATCGCTATCCACCTGTATATCCTGCCCGATCACCAACTCCGGGAATTTCTGTTGATACTCCGTACCCACGAATTTCACGCCACGGATCGCAAGGGGAAGAACCGTTTCCGCCGTGCCCCAACGACGTAGGTCGTCCCGGCGATATCCTTCGAATGCCAGTTCCACGGTTCTCTCACGCCGGATCTCTTCCTGCATATTCAGTCCGTTCGTAGCTACAAACGCATTGGTCAAGCGAGGCATATTCGCCCGGTTTCGCAGGTCATTAATGGTCAGGTCTAATTGCTCGTCCGTGATCTGTCCGTTCTTCTCGTATAAAGCCTCGGCCAAGATTAATAGGACCTCTCCGTAACGAAATTCCTTGAAATCGTATTCCCCAATGAATTGTACGGCATCCAGCGTTTCATCCATAAACTTGCGGATCATGTATCCGGTCCGGGTGGAATTGTTACCGATGAATCCCGGCTCTACGGTTGCCCATCCGCCCCCTTCCGAGAAGATCTCGCTACCGGGTACGACAAACGTTTGCGCCATCCGGGAATCCCGGTTCTCAAATTCGCTTGTCTGGGTTTGGAATCCTTTGAACAACTTGGATTTATCGATAGGTAAACCATCGGTACAAAGGTATACGTCCGCAAGGTTCTTTGTCGGTACCATGGCACCTAATAATAGTTCCCGGGTCCAGTTATGAGTCGCTCTCAATTTGTAATACCGTCTAGCCAACAAGACTTCCTTGCTGTCGTCGCCTTCTAGGATATGAAGATATTTGTAACTGAGTTCTCCTTTCTCGCGATATAGTTCATACTCTTTGGAATCGACAATGGCTTGGGCCGCTTGGATAGCTAGGTCGAGGTATTTGCCTGCGTCTGCCATCCCGTGGTATTTTTGCCAAGTACCTTCGAATAAGGCTGCACGGGCCTTGAGAGCTAATGCCGCCCCTTGCGTGGTACGTCCTAATTCCTCAGCGGTCAGTCCGCTTTGCTTCGGAAGGAGAGGAATGGCCTTATCCAAGTCCTCGATAATAAAATCGATAATCTCCTGTTGGCTGGAACGAGGTGTGTAAAGTTCCTCCGAGGAGGTATTTAACGGGATGTCTATCTTGGGTACTCCTCCATAAGTTTTCACCAATTTCCAATAGTTGTAGGCACGGAAGAAATGCGCTTCTGCTTTCCAACGTCCGATCTCTTCGTCCGACAAACCGGATTCCTCCGCTTTCTTAAGCAAATAAGAGGTAGATTGGACAAATTTCCATGGGTTGTCCCAATCATCCGAGTTGACCGGGGCCAGATAGGAACCGTCGCTGACATCGTTCGTGCCGGAACCAAAGGCGATATCCGAGTTCATGTCTATATATTGGGAGACCTCTTGGAGCCCAAAATAGAAATCGTTGGCGGCCAATTCAAAGTCGGCCGGCTTTTGCCAGAATACAGCGTCCGACACTTGATCCATTGGCATTTTATCCAGCTCACAACTGAATAGTCCTAAGGTGGCGGATAACGTGATAATTATATTGAATCGTTTCATAATATTCGTTTTATTAAATAGAAAACCTTAGAAAGTCAAGTCGATACCAAATGAGTAGTAACGTTGGAACGGATAGTTGAAACCTCCGGTGTCAGACTCTGGGTCCCAACCGCCTTTTACCCCGTGTATCTCAAATAAGTCTTGTCCGCTTACATAAAAACGGGTCCGCTCGATACCGATCTTCTGCAATAAGCTTTTCGGCAGGGTATATCCGATCTGGATGTTCTTTAGGCGTACGTAAGCGGCGTTGATCTTTTGCATCGTAGACGCTTGGTAGTTCCAATGCCTGATATCGCCGTGGGTCAGACGAGGATAATATGCGTCTTGACGATCCTCATTCCAGGTTTGCCCGTAATAGAACTGAGGCGGATATCTCCACCAGTCGCTCCAAGGCATGGAGAACTCACCTTCACGGAACAAGGTGCGTTTAGCGACTCCTTGGAAGAATACGCTGATATCAAAGTTGTTCCACTTGGCACCCAAGTTTAATCCGAATGTATATCGGGGAGTGGTTGAGCCGACATACTTAGCGTCGCCGTCGTCCCCTTCCTTATCACCGTAAGTGGAGATTTTCCCATCGCCGTTCAGATCCTTGAATTTGGCATCGCCGATACCGATATTAGAGGGTACGCCTTCCAGCTTCTTGTAAGCGTCCAGATCCGCTTGGTCCTTGACTACGCCATCATATACATAGGCGAAATAGGAGTTGATGGGATATCCTTCTCTCGTCTTGTTCAAGCCTAGCTCATAAGTGTCCGAGCCTCCGTATTCCACGAGTTTGTTCTTAGCGTCGCTCAATTGGAATTGTGCGGAATATTCGACATTACCGATTTTGTCCGTCCAGTTTAAGGTAAGCTCGAAGCCATTCGTACGCAATTTGCCCGAGTTCGTATCCGGGGGAGTTGCCCCTAGCATACTGGGATAAGTTACGGGGATCAACATATTATTGTTCATCTTCACGAAGTAGTCGAAAGAGAATCCTAAGCGGGAGTCTAAGAAAGCGGCATCAATACCTGCGTTGATATTCTCCAAGATCTCCCATGTGCGATTTACGCCGGCTAAGACATCCAGCCCCATCGCTTGTGTTTGTGAACCGCTGCCGAAAGGATAGGTCAATTTAGTTCCCCAACCGTCGTCCCTGAATTTTAGCAACTGGATATAATCGTATAGACGAATACCTTCTTGATTACCTGTTTGTCCGTAAGAAGCTCTTAGTTTCAATTCGTTGAATACCTTAGAGCTCTTTAGGAATTCCTCTTGAGAGATACGCCAGCTAGCGGATACGCCGGGGAACATTCTCCAACGGTTACCCGGGGCGAAGCGGGAGGAACCATCGTAGCGGAAGTTTGTTTCCAAGATATACTTATTCTTGAAGCTGTATCCGATACGGGCGAAAGCCGAGCTTGTCGCCCAATGTTCAGCTTTGGCGTCGTTCTTCATATTTCCGGTGCCACCAAGGTTGAGTTCCCATAATTCGTCTGTGATGAAATTATCTCGGCGTGCCATGAACATACGGACCTCTTCTGCCTCATAAGCCATACCTAACATGGCATCTAAATGATGATCCAGTCCGAAGTTCTTATTATAATTCAAGTAAGCCGTATAATTTTGATAGATGGTTTCCTCGGTCGTACGATCTACAGCGGATTGTTCGGGACTACCTGCTCCCGTATAATAATTGATGTCACCGTCCCATGTATAGAGCGGGATGGCTTTCGCTATATCCTCGTTATTCTTGTTTTTGTAGTTTAAGCCCACTTGAGCGTTAAACACGAGTCCGTCCGTGATATCGGCGATCAATCTAAAGTTTCCGTTCATCTCCCGGGTATTGAACGTGGCGGTCTCGCTTTCCTTGGCCAGCGCTATTGCGTTGCTCCAGCCTCCTTGCGTGAAGAACTCTCCGTTGGCGTTATAGATCGGGAAGTTCGGCATATCAAACATCGCCTCGCCGATCACCCAAGCGCCATTACTTCCTATGTCCGTACGTTTCTGGTTATCCAAAGATACCTTTGTCTCTAATTTTAGCCACTTTGCCAATCGATAATCATAATTCATACGCAGATTGTATTTGGTATTATTATCGTCTGCGTATTTTACCACGCCAAATTGTTTGCTGTAGCCGGCGGATAGGTAATAGTTAGACTTCTCGCCTCCACCGGAGATTGTTAGGTTATGGCGATGTTGTACGCCATTGGTCAGCAACTCGTCCATCCAGTCCGTGTTCGTGAAAAAGAGCTTCCAGCCGGGTTGGGTGGGATGGTCGATAGGGTTCGGATCGTTCGCTAAGATGCGATCCAGAAGCTCTTGGGTATAGAGTGGGGCGGCACCGTTGTGTATGTTCGCCTCGTTATCCATAATCGCCATCTCATAATTTGTCGGGGCTTTCATGATTCCGGTCATTTTCGTGATCGCCAAGTTCCCGTTGTAAGTAAGTTTCGGAGCTCCGCTCTTTCCTTTCTTAGTCGTGATTAATACAACACCTCCGGCGGCACGGGAACCATATATGGAGGCTGAGGCATCTTTCAATACCGATATAGCCTCGATATCCTGCGGGTTGATCATATTCATATCCCCGGGGATTCCGTCGACCAAGACTAGCGGGGTATTCCCTCCGTTCGTGGAGGAGGCGCCACGCACGTTCAAGTCGAATTCCTCGTTACCCGGTTGTCCGGATGTTCGCTGAACGACCATACCGGGAATTTCTCCTTGCAAGGCGGACAGGACATTTGTAACCGGCTTAGAGTCGATTACCTCGGAGGATATTTTCGAGATCGCTCCGGAAAGATTGCTTCGTTTCTGTGTTCCGTAACCGATCACGACTACCTCATCAAGCTTCTGGGTGTCTTCCTTTAGCTGGATATTGAGGGTTTTGTTGTTGCCTACGGCCACTTCTTCCGATAAATAGCCGATGTAGGATATGAGTAGGATCGATTTACCGTTCGCCTCGATGCTGTACTGACCGTTCAGGTCGGTAACTGTCCCTTTGGACGTACCTTTTACCACGACGTTCGCCCCGATGATCGGTTCGCCCCGTTCATCTGTAATGATACCGGTCACTTTCCGGTCTTGTGTCACTGGAACGGAGGCGTTGCCCGCGTTTCCGAGACTGACGGCTATCGTGTTATTCTCTCGCTTAAAATAAAGATTGGCTTGCCGGGTGATCTCGTTCAATACGCTGTTGATGGGAGCGTTCTTGAACTTTAGGTTAACTTGTACGTTCCGGTTCGCTATGGCTTCTCCATAGAAAAACTTTAATCCTGTCTGCTTCGACAAATCATCGAAGACTTTTTGTATGGGTTGGTTTTTGACTTGAATTGTTATTCTTTCTTTCTGATTTTCTTGCGCTTGCAGAGGTTCAGGGGAGCCTAACGCTAAAAAAACTAAAATAATAGAACAACACATCCAATTATTCCTAGTAATAGTTGGAAAGTTCATAATTTTGTATGTTTAAAGGTTGTTTTTATACACTTTTAAAAACAGTCCGATTTATGTAATCTCCAAGGGGGTCCAATCCAAGGGTGTACATATCGGGAAAGATAAAGGGAGATCGAAGGTCAGAGGTCGGTTTCCCTTTTTTATGTGGCTAAGCTTATGTCGTATCTTTCATGGGCAAATCGATTTTAAGGTTAATGACTCGTTTTATATAACACGATCCGACTTTCTTCTTTCCGGTATCGGATGCCGGTTGAATATTGAATTGCGTTCAGTACGGCTTCCAGACTTTTATTGTCGTGCTCGCCATAGATGTAATCGTCGAATACGACATTCGGATCGAGTACGATCTCTTGATTATACATCCGCTCCAAATCGTGTATAACGCTACTGATAGGTGTCCGGTTGAAATAAAGGCCGCCTTGCAGCCAAGCCGTTACTTTTTGGGCGTCCTCGTTCTTTTTAAGAATCTCTCCATTTGTGTTATTCACGATTATCTGCTCGTTCGGTAATAGGCGCATTACGCTTTCGGGCATATCCACCTCAACTTTTCCGGTCCGAACGCTGACGGCCATCAACTCATCCTCTTGATAGGCTTTTACGTTGAAAGAGGTTCCGAGTACTTTTACGTCGGCTTGCCGGGTACGGACGATGAAGGGCTTGCCCTCGTCTCTCATGACATTGAAAAAAGCTTCTCCTTCCATTTCTACCAAACGGATGTCAGAGGTAAATTCCGTTGGGTATCGCATGACGGTACCGGCGTTTAGATGAACGACCGTGCCATCGGGAAGGGTGACTTGCTTATGTTCGCCATGATTGACGCTTATTTCCGTTAGGAGATGGTCGCTGGCAGATGTATGCTGCTTCGCTGAATGATTTAGGTATAGTTTCGCTCCGAATCCGATGGAAACGATAATCGCTATGCTCGCCGCATACTTGATGAAAGTGGATAGGGAGATTCTTCTTTCTCTTTTACGTGTCTTATCCAACAGGTCTTGCGCCTCCTTCTTATAAAGCAGATGATTATGGGAATCGGATTGAGGTAAGTCTTGCGCCTCGTTCCAGACCCGGTCCATTTCGCTTTCTAATTCTGCTCGCTCGGTTATGGATGAGGCTAACTTCCGCAAGGTCTCTATATCGTTCCGTGTATAGAGTCCATTTACATATCGGATTAATAAATCGCTTATATATTTGTTTTGTTCTTCCATTATTTCTCGTGCTATATTAATAGTACAAAGAAGTCCGGGAGAACTGGGATATCATTAACTTTTATTAGTATATGATTTTATTATCTTCGCGAAACGATATGTGATGCTAAATGGAAGAGAGACAAATTATAAAGTCGTTGAAAGAAGGAGATAGGGAGGCTTTTTCGATGTTGTATAAACAATATTGGGAAAAGGTTTATCATTTCTGTGGGCTTTATTTGAATAATCGGGATGTAGCCGAGGATGTGGTACAAGAGGTGTTTATCAAGGTCTGGGAGTCGAGGGAATTCATCCGGGAGGATGATAACTTCAAGGGGCTTCTGTTTATCATCACCCGCAACTTGATCTTTAATCATCACCGGAAGAACGTGAACGAGGACTTTTATAAAATGACGGTCTTGTCCGCTATGGATACCTCTTACGATTTAGAGGAAGAGATCACCGCCTATAACTTGGGGGAGTATATCGATCATTTGATAGAGGAATTGCCGGAAAGACGCCGGGTTATCTTTAATCTAAGCCGGAAGGAGCATAAAAGCTATAAAGAGATAGCCTTCCAACTCAATATTTCCGAGAAGACCGTTGAGAACCAAATCAGCGAAGCCTTGAAGTTCTTGAAGAAAAATATCATGTTACTTATCTGGTTTATCTAGCGCTTTCCTAGGTCACGTATTTGTAGAGTCCGGAAGTGCCACTGCGTCTTAAGTTTTAGTTTTGCCCGTCTTCTTTTTCAGGCAGCACATAAATCCGGTGTGTTCGATATCCTACGCTGGCTATTACGTTATCCTTGATAAATTGCTTGATATCCTCGCTCGCACGGTAGCGGGTACAATTGTTCAAGCCGGCGTAATCGGTGAGATTTATATATGAGTTTCTTTCTAGATAAGATAACATCTTAGCCTTCCTTCCCTCGATTCCCGTTTTGGGCAGATTTTCCCGTTTAACCAAGATGGGGGCGTTCTTTTTTACCATCTCCTTCAGTCGGGGAGAGCAGCGGAAGTTAACGCCATGTATGCTAGCGCTTGATTTAGTATTTCCTTTCTGGTCCGTTACTTCTTTGCTTTTTACCGATGGCGAGAAATGTCCCAATCCTTCCAGTTCCACGCTGTACCCATAGGATAATTCCCTGCCGATATAGGAAGTAAGCGCCTCCAATACACCTTTTATGTCGGCGGAGGTGACGGATGAGCATTCGGAAATATACTCACATATATCGTTCATGCGTTTGGTATCTCTGGTGATGACTCGTGCGCAGGATGTTGGCCTGCGTTGTTCATTGCCTGGTGTATTATAAATACTGACTTGGATGCCACTTCTTGGTTTTCCCATGATTTTCTCGTTATTTAAATGGATAATGTATAGGATGCCTCGGAGATTTAATGTTTATCTCTTTGGCGTTTCTATTTGATGAAATCGGTTGCCGACGCCCTCGGCAATGCTGCTGACGCTGTCGGAAATATTGCTGACGGCGTCGGAAATACTGCCGACACCGTCGGCAACCAATTTCATTGAATACAAAGGACGGAAATATAAGGATGGAAAGCAAGGAAGATCCGTTGTATTTCTTGTATACCTAAGTGAAATTTTTTTATCACCCAATAGGGGGAAGAAAAACATGGCGTGTATTTATAAATAGAACAAGAATAATAAACATGAGCGAAGATACGAGAACGATATTGAAGAAGTTGATGCGGGATGCTCTGGATGAGAAAGATCGGCAACGTTTGCTGTGTGACCCCAAAGTGGAAGAGCGTATGCGTTCCCAATGGGACGAGGCTGCGGATCGCGTGAATCCCGTGGTGGGGAATCGCATGTGGGAACGAATCATAGCCCGGACAATGGCGACAAACGGTGTCCGTAAACTCTGGGTCTATAAGATTACGGCGATAGCCGCCTCCATATTGCTACTTTTAGGTGTAGGAAGCGTAGTTTATTGGTCTCATACGAAAGAAGATCAATATATATATGTAATGGCCTCCGATGTCCGTTGCATAGAGCCGGTTTCCTTATCGGACGGTACGACCGTGAGAATGGGGCCTAATAGCCAATTGATCTACCCAAAGAGTTTCGATGGCAAGACCCGTGATGTGGAATTAAAAGGGCAAGCCTTCTTCGACGTGGCGAAAGATCGGGAAAGACCATTTACCGTGCATACCAAGAACATGGATGTAACGGCCTTGGGCACGGCCTTCGAGGTTTTCAACTATGATTCCGAGAGCAAGTTGGAGACGATCCTGTTAAACGGTAAGGTGAAGATTGGCTTGGGAGGTCCCAATGTGAAGAACAGGCGTGAGGTGATATTGAACCCGAACGAGATGTTGGTTTTCGACAAACAAGCGAATACCGTTAGAGTTAAGACGGTTAATGCCGAAGAGTATTCGGGTTGGCGTAACGGTGTCCTCAGTTTTGAGAACGAACGCTTGAGCATGATCCTTACCCGTCTGGAGCCTTGGTTCGGGCGGAAGATAAAGTGCCCGAAGGAGATAGCGGAGAAATATCGGTTTACGTTTAAGGTACGGGATGAATCCTTGGAGCGAATCCTGTTTATGCTGAGCAATACATCGCCCATTAAATACAGAGAGAAAGACAATGAATATGAACTATATATAAAGGGAGATAAATGAGTGTCTAACGTTAAATTCTAAAAGATATGCTTGTTAACAGTTCTTAAGTCTAATAAAAAAACAGGAGGACAAACTAGGTTTCTCCTCCTGAGCAAATGTTCTTGACGGCAGGCGTTAGGAGTTGAGAGGCCGACACACCTGCTAATTTATTCATCAGAAACATTACAAAGTTATGAAAAAAATCAGAAAAGTAAACCGAGTCATGAAGATAAGTGCGTTGTTATCCTTGGCTTTCGCATGCACTGTATCCGCTTCTACCTATGGACAGAATTATAAGCTTTCCATGAATAAACAGGATTGCAGTATATCGGAAGTGCTAAAAGAAATAGAGAAAAATAGTGAGTACACGTTCTTCTTGAATGATAATCAAGTAAATGTAAATAGGAAAACGAGTGTAAAAGCAAATAATGCTTCGTTAGAGGAGGTCTTAGAGCAAGCCTTGAAAAATACGGGATACCAATATGAGATTGTAGACCGGCAGATTATAATTAAGTCAAAGAGTGTTTCAAGTGTCTCACATCCGAATGCCTTATTCCAGTCTTCGCCACGAAAGATTACCGGGCAAGTAAAAGATGCCTTGGGAGAACCCATTATCGGGGCGAATGTTGTCGTTAAAGGCACTACGAACGGAACGATTACGGATATCGATGGAAACTTCAGTCTGGAAGTACCGGACAATGCGATTTTGGTAGTTTCTTATATCGGTTATACGGATCGTACGGTCGAGGTTGGTAATTCTTCGAAAGTAATGGTTAGCCTGTCCGAGGATACCCAGAAGTTGGATGAGGTTGTGGTCGTAGGTTACGGAACGCAGAAGAAAGTGAATTTAACGGGAGCGATCTCCTCTTTGGATGCGGAGACGTTGGAGAATCGCCCGATCACCAACTCGACCCAAGCGTTGCAAGGTACGCAAGGTGTTTACGTAAATCAAGCGGGTGCTCAGCCGGGAGCGGACGGGGCGACGATTCGTATTCGTGGTCAGGGAACCTTGAACGATAATAATCCATTGATTTTGGTGGATGGCATCGAGTTCCCGTTGGAAGCGGTAAATCCGAATGATATTGAGAGTATTTCCGTATTGAAAGATGCGGCTTCTTCCGCTATCTACGGTTCTCGTGCGGCGAATGGCGTTGTCTTGGTAAAGACAAAGGGGGGAAAGAAAGGTAAGTTTACCGTCGATTATAATAACTATTTCGGCGTGCAGCAGGCTACCTATTTACCGGATTTCGTATATGATCCGATTGTTTTCATGGAAATGAGAAATCAGGCGCAACGAAATGAGGGGAAGCTCACTGTTGATTACTCAGATGAATTGATTGAGGAGTACCGTCAAGGAATGAAGACGGATCCGATCATGTATCCCCAGAACAACTGGTTGGATATCATGTATAACAATGCCTTTATCATGGAACATAATATGCGTTTCTCCGGTGGTGATGATAAATATACATATTCAGTATCTTTAGGCTATGGCGATCAAAATGGTGTATTGCGTGGTACGGATTCTAATAAATATACGTTGGCTGTGAACACGACTGCTCAAGTGAATAGCCGCTTGAAGATTGGTGCTAATATCAATGCGCATTACCAGATCTATAATGAGCCGGTTGCAGGAGTTTCTAATTTAGTTCAGATGACTTATAAGGCTCAAGCTTTTCATCCGACTTATACGGCAGATGGTCGTTATGCGGATACATTTGTTCGTACTCCGGGGCATAATATCTATCGCCATCCACTAGCGTTGGCTGATGAGGGAGAGAATAAGCATAAGTCCTTGCGTATGCTGGCAAATTTATCCGCTGAGTATAAATTGCCATTTGATATTACCTATAATTTAAATGTAGGTCTAAATAAATATGATTATCTAAATTCTCGTTTTGCTCCAGACGTATATGAGTACCAGTTGAAGACGAATGAGGAGAAACGAGTGGTTTATGATGGACAGAATACACGTCATGCTTTCAAGAAAGATAAAAATAATTTAGCGGTTACAATATTTAATACGCTATCTTGGGGGAAAAAGTTTAATGATATCCATGATGTGAAAGTATTGGCTGGATATAGTTATGAAAGTGATGACAAGACAGAGTTCTCTGGAAAAATAGAGGGTTTCTTGGGAAATGAGTTGCATGAGTTAGGAGCGGGATCTAGTAATTCTTTAGCGGATGGAACTTCTTCCAGATCGGTCTTGATGTCATATTTCGGCCGTGTGAATTATGGATTTAAAGATCGCTATTTGTTTGAGGGCAATTTCCGTTATGATGGCTCCTCTCGTTTTGCTAAAGGTAATCGTTGGGGTGTATTCCCTTCTTTTTCCGCAGGTTGGCGTTTAAGCGAGGAGGAGTTTATGAAAGATATTCCTTGGATTTACAATCTGAAGTTACGTGCTTCATGGGGACAACTTGGTAATGAGCGTATTGATTTATTCCGTTATGTGGATTTGATGAATCTGGATGCTAAATATTCATTGAATGGCGAAATCCAATCCGGTGCGGCTGTTACGGCTTATAATGATCCAAATATTACTTGGGAAACTACGACTATGACAAATATCGGATTGGACGCCTCTTTATTTAATGGCAACCTTGACTTCTCATTGGAATATTTTGATAAGCGTACATCCGATATCTTACGAAAGGTTACTTTACCTCAACAGGTGGGAAGTTTGGATGGCCCGATCCGTAATATCGGTGAGGTAAGCAATAAAGGTTTTGAGTTAAACTTGGCTTATCGTAATAATATAGGAGATTTCCGTTATGAAGTGAATGGAAATATGACTTTTATCAAGAATAAGATTGAAAGTCTAAAAGGTCAGACCATTATTGATGGTATGTTCATCTTGGAGGAAGGAAAACCTATCGACTCTTTCTACATGTTGCATGCGATTGGTATTTTCCAGTCAGAGGAAGAGATCAAGAATAGTCCATATCAGACAGCCGCTACCAAACCGGGTTATTTGAAGTTTGAGGATGTGAATGGAGACGGTAAGATCACTGAAGATGACCGTAAGATATGTGGTGGTGTGATTCCGAAGATCACGTATGGCTTCAATATCAATTTAGGTTATAAGAATTTTGATTTGGCTGCTTTCTTCCAAGGTGTAACCGATGTCAATACCTATGGAGATATGATTGGCGCTACTCCTTTATGGTTTGGTTGTGGTTTACCGGAGAAGTGGGTTACAGACGCTTGGACACCGGAGAGAGGTACAAGTGCTACATTGCCTATTTTGACTACCTATGAAGGGTGCTTAAATGAGAATTTTAGAACAAATGATTTTTGGTTAAGAAATTCTTCGTATTTGCGTTTGAAGAATTTACAACTCTCTTATAATGTTCCTGCTTCTTTCTTGAAAAACGGTGTTATCAAGAGATTGAAGATCTTTGCCAATGCACAAAATCTATTCACCTTTTCTCCTATGAAAGATTTTGACCCAGAGAAGGATTTAAAGGCTAATACATTTTATGCTTATCCTTCTGTTCGGACATATACGGCAGGTGTTAATGTTACATTTTAAATAAAAGGAATGGTTATGAAACGTAAAATATATAAATTGTTATGTGTCTCGGTCGCTTGTATGTGTCTAACTTCATGCGACAGTTGGTTGGATGTAGATCCTTCCGACAAATATTCTACAGAAACATTTTGGAAGACGGAAGAACATGCTCATGCGGGATTGATGGGATGTTATAATGCGTTGATGCCTTGGCGTTCTTTACATACAATGGAGTTTGATATGTTGACTGCCAATGCAATGCCTTATAATGAGGCAAATGGTACTCAAGCTATAGGAAAAGGAGAACATCTGTCTACTACGGCGTTAATTGGTTCTTTGTGGAAGAACTGTTATACGGGTATTGGGCGTGCGAACACGTTTATAGCGAATATGCCTACCGTAGAAATGGAGGAAAAGGCTAAAAATGAGATGATCGGAGAGGCTAAATTCTTGCGCGCTTTTTTCTACTTGAATATGGTAGATAAATTTGGAGGGGTTCCTCTGATCACAGAAGCTCCTAATGCGGATACACAAGCGGAATTGCCGAGAAATTCCAAGGAGGAAGTAGTGGATCAAATTCTGAAGGATTTGGATGATGCTGCGGCTGTTTTACCTAAGAGTTATTCAGGATCGGACTTAGGCCGTGTTACGAAAGGTGCGGCTTTGGCTTTGAAAGCACGTGTTTTATTGTATAATTCTCGCTGGGTTGAGGCGGCTAAAGCAGCTAAGGAGGTGATGGACTTGGGAGAATATAAGTTGTTTGATGATTATCGTCACTTCTTTAGTGAGGCAAATAAACACAATTGTGAGGTAATTTTCAATATTGAGACGAGGATACCTGAGTTCTCTACGAACTATGACCAAGATATTTGGCGTTTAAATCGTCCTGCTCCTTTA